>ERZ773213.1-NODE-1-length-501236-cov-18.433935_pt1 | contig 501236 bp, 478 predicted proteins | sample MGYA00580996_ERZ773213 | MGnify/ENA primary metagenome ERZ773213 (study PRJEB29015, sample SAMEA2738152) | human oral metagenome | biome: human oral; feature: human-associated habitat; material: saliva | place: China | collected 2197 ...
TGTACCGATGTTGATATGTGGCTTGGTTCTCTCATACTTCTGCTTTGCCATGATATCCTCCTTAGAATTGTGATTAAATTTAAAATAATTGGAGCTGTTGAGCAGACTCGAACTGCCGAACCTCTTCCTTACCAAGGAAGTGCTCTACCAACTGAGCTACAACAGCGCGTATACAAGAATAGTACACGAAATAATACATGCTGTCAATATTGCCTGAATTATGACAGATCAGCATCTTTTGACGCTTATATTTTATACTATATCACCAACACAAAATATTACTATTTTAATTAGATTAGCTGGCACACTAAGACTATCACACCAGTTGAGTCTCCCTTTTTAAAGTGCCTCTATTATCGTTAATGCTACATTTAGTTTATCTAGTCCGTGATTTGCCTCAGACAGTTCTCCTACACTATAGCTTTCATCTGAAATAACGTCACCTGCACACAAGAAGCTGTACAACTTCCAATTATGGAAGTCGCACACAGACTGCACCCCGGCAACCTCCATTTCAACAGCAATGCACCCTTCTTGCTTTCTGGCATCTACTAATGCTTTTGTTTCTCTATACATCGAATCAGTTGTCCATATAGCACCTTCGGTATATGGGATATTTGCTTTACAAAAGATATCAGAAACAACTCCTGAACACTTAACTTCTATATAATCTCCTGCTGGGCAGTAGTAGAAAGAAAGTCCTTCACCCCTATATGCCTTGCTTGGTACTATGTATTTACCATCAGTTTGCTCAAAATCAAGTGTCCCTGCTGAGCCAAACATAACAAACTTTTCTGCACCTGTTATCCAATTTGCTTCTATTAACTGATGTGATGCTATCGCTGAACCCATCGAGGACTGGTAAAATGCAATTCGTTTTTTGTCGTATTCAAACACATATATAGGGGTGTTTATGTTGCAGGCAATGAGCTGTCCACACTTTACACATTCAAACCTATTTAATATATAGTCATGAATTTCAAATGATAGAACAGGAATGCAGATGTCTGCAAAATCACCTCTTGGTCCATAAAATGATTCAGGTGTGAATATCGCCTCGTCAGACGCATCGTAAAAATCTGCTTTCATGACAGTCACCTATGCTAGTTCTTCAAGCATTTTAATAGCATCATCAACTAGCGAAGGACAGAAACTGAATAACAACCCTTCATCAAGTATCTTCGTTAGCCCTTCTTGTGTGCCAATATTGTTTCCAAGCAGTTCTTCACAGCGAACCTTACCATATTTTTCATTCCATAGAGCAAGAAATTCTGCTCTTTTCTCGTTCATTTCACCTTTTCTTTCATTATCGTCAGGTCCATTATGGCCATATTTTAGCCCTAGCACAATCATTGCCCCCATTACTGCACCACATGTTTCACCAACACCAAGTCCTCCACCAAATGCCGCAGCAATTCGATTTGCCTCCTCTTTGGAGACACCTATCTTATTTGCAAAATGTTCCACAACAATCTGTCCGCAATCCTGACCTCTGCCAAACAGTTCAGCTATATTCCCCTTATCCATCTTATCGCCCTCCTTACTCTGTCGTACCACCGCAACTAGAACCAGATCCTGCTGTACATGCATAGCAATGTTTGTCAAAGCATATATTTCTAACTTCATAGTCTGAGTCTGCAATATCGAAAATCGTCTGCTTTGTAGATATCTCTATCCCTTCTGCTTGGTTGAAGTCACAATCATAAACTTTGCCATCCCAGCCTACTGAAATCTGATATCTACACATCATATTCTCTAGTGTTTCAGGATTAAACGCATCGTACAGTTTATACATATATCCTTCAAAATTACCCGATTGAACGAGAAATTTTCCAAATCTTCCGATAGGATTGTTAGTTATACAAAACAGATTATTGAACGATATCCCGTATTCTCTTCCCAGCTTTTCCTTATATTCTGTCTCCATAGCTTGCTGATTAGGAGGAAAGAATGCACCGCTCGGGTTATACACCATATTGAGAACGAGATCTGAATCTGTACCATACCCAAGCGCGTTTAGCTTCTTAAGCATCTCAATGGAACCTTCAAAAACAGAGTCTCCACGTTGTTTATTTGTCTTCTTAGCTTTGTAATGCGGAAGCGAAACCACAAGTTCCACCTTGTTGCGTGCATAAAACTCAGGTAAGTCCTCATAGCCTTCTTCAAGCATGATAACCATGTTGGATCTAACGATTACATGATTGCTGATGCGGCAACATTCTTCAACAAACCATCTAAAATTAGGGTTCATTTCAGGGGCACCACCAGTGATATCAATCGTGTCAAATCCCCATTTATTATAAGTTTTGAGACAGGCATCCATAACTTCTTTGCTCATAATCTCAGTGCGGCTTGGACCAGCCTCAACGTGACAGTGCTTACATGCAAGATTGCATAATCTGCCAACGTTAATCTGAAGCACTTTCATATCATCCGTTTTTTGCACCTTTGGATCTTCAATATTTGCTTGAAAATCTGGCACCTTATCTAGTTCTTTAAATCTATCTTTCATACCTATGTATTTCTCCAAGAGCATGAGCTGCAACGCATGTTGCAGCTCATATCAGTAACTGAGTTGCCTATTTCTGCTCTAGCTTTCCAACAACGTTTTTCATCTGCACGCCATGAACCAGTGTAATTCCAGCTTTCATAGCCGCTGCAACGTGAACAGCTTCTGTCATTTCTTCTTCGTCTGCACCCATCTCAAGAAGTGTCTGTGTGTATGAATCGATGCAGTATGGGCACATCTCAGAATGCGCAACTGCAAGCGCTATAAGCGCCTTTTCCCTAGCAGTAAGCGCACCTTCCGCCATTACTGGTCCATAGTATTTAAGAAATGCATCCCATAGTTCTGGTGCTTCTTCACCAATTGTAGGGAATTTTGCTAAATCATCAGGATTATAATAAGTATTCATTTTACCCTCCTTTGCGCATAAGTGGTGCGCTAATTACTATTAATTTTCTTTATTTTTCTCTATGTAAACCTGCCTGATAAGGAAAATTATTCCCGACACACCAAACAGGATAAACAGACCTGTTACAAGTAGCTTTGCCCCTCCAGTAAGCATTCCTCCAACGTATGAGTATATTATCGTCGCTGGCAACTGCCCTAGGCCTGTTGCTACTATGAACTCTAGGAACGAAATCGACGTCAATCCAGCAGCATAGCTTACGATATCAAAGCTTATAAAAGGCAGCAGCCTAGCAATCAAAATGCTCATTCTTCCGTGCCTCTGAAAGAACTCGTCAATCTGTTCTAGTCCTCTTTTGCTAGTAAGTTTCTCAACTGCGTCACGGCCTAGTATTCTAGCTATGTAAAAGCATAGCGTCGCCCCCACCATAGCACTTGTCCACGAAAGAATTGCGCCTTTCACCCAACCAAATAGATTTGCATTTGCAAAAGTAATCAGAAATGAAGGTAATGGTGCTGCGATAGACTGCAGTATCATGAGAAGGAACGATATAACTGCGGCATAAGGACCATATGATTTAACGAAATCCTTCACAACCATAAAATCCCCACTCTTGAACATTTCAAACACTCTATTAATAGTGTTGTGTATACTTGGAACGGCTATGTAGCATATTATGCATATCAATAGTACCGTCAGCAAAACAGCCTTTTTTATTATGTTTTTACTCTTCTTGCTCACAGTTTCATGTTTTTCTATATTCATGTTATGCCTCAATTAACTCTTCAATTCTATCCAAAAACTCTGGATCGATGTACTGTTCCAGCTTCCGCGCTGTACTTTCATTAGTAATATCTCTACCCGGCTGTCTGTATTCTACCCATGCCATAGCACACCATGTCATGCCCCTGAGACACGTTATAGGCACAAAATCGCGAGTTCTCTCCTTTAATTCAGCTGTGTTGTACCTGCCTGCAACTGCATATATATACTCATCTATATAATAATCAATTTCCTGTGGCGCAAAAATCGTATCTGTTTTCCAAAAAGTAGTAGTCGGCGCAAGAAAGTGCCCGAGATCCTGAGCTGGGTCACCGAACAAAGGCTTTTCCCAGTCAATAAGGTAACTCTGTTCTCCAGGTCCATTGATTAGGAAGTTTGTGGAGTTCAATTCTGTGTTTATAATGCAATTATACGGAGCCACCCCAGTTCTTCTGTCGAATCTCTTCCAGCCGCAGTCGAGTAGCTTTCTGATTTTTTGTTTAATCATGATATCAGCCTGCTCATAATCAAAGAACTTAGCAGCCATCTGCTCACACTCTTCAAGAATAGCTTTGAGAGGTTCTCTCGGAGCCAGTAGCGTTGTGCCACTTATGCTTACGGTATCCCCACCTTTATTCTGAGGTTCTATATTAACGCTGTGGATGTCCGCTAAAACAGCTAGCGCCTTATCCATCTCTTTCTCATATATCAGCGAGTGTCCAGGCAGATATTCCATTACAAGTACGCCATTATTTATAAATTGCTTTGTATCATCAACATAATAAACAGCAGGTGTTCTACCCGAGCGTTCAAGCAATTCTAGTGCCCGATATTCATAGGTTATCTGATTCTCTAAATGCATCTGGGACCCGCAATTCACCCTAAGAACAAGTTTCTTGCCCGTTATAGGATGAGCAAATATATAGTTGATATTGTACTCTCCTTGGGCCAAAAGGGTGTATTCCTCGGTTACTTCATCAGGGAGTCCAAGAGCCTCTCTATATGGTTTCGAGGCAGCTATTCGCCTTATTCCACTTTCGATTGTTGATTTGCTCATTTATCTAATATCCTTGTACTCTTTAGCAATTTGATACGGATCTATCCCCATCCTGTATTTTCTGCGCAAAAGCCACATCTTGAACATGAGTCGTAGCTTTTTCATATTTCCTTTCGGGTACCGTCTATCAGAGGTGCAAATTCTACCTCTTGTAGCACCTATTCTTATCCCCATTTCCCTAAGTGTCAGCGAAAGCTGGTAGTCCTCCATAATGGGAATTTCTGGAAATCCCCCGACTCCTTCAAACACTTCTCGTGTCATAAATATGCCTTGATCACCGAATGGTATCTGTCTACGAAATGCTCTGTCATTTGAAATGGCTGCGTTGATTTTCATCAGCAGATTATCTGATTGAAACTCTATGCCGAAACACCCTGCATTGTGGGTTTTCATAACCTCTCTTATTTCATGTATTGGCTTGTTAGGTAGCTCACTGTCAGCGTGCATGAAGAACAGCACCTCGCCGCTAGCTGCCCTTGCACCTGCATTTAGCTGAAGGGCTCTTCCCTTATCACTTTTTACAATACGATATCTATCAGGAATATGAGCCAATGTAGAGTCCGTGCTACCGCCATCTACTATGACAATCTCAGCATCATCACAGATGTCATCAAGCTGCTTTATAAGCTTGTCAATTCGCCTTTCCTCATTGTAAGTCGGAACAATTACAGAAACCCGCAGTACCTTTGTAACGAATTTCCCTACTTCACTTTCCATAAGATGGTGTTGATGTCGAATATGCTCCCTATAATACAAAATATCATCTTTTGTATCCAAATCACGATGTTCCGCCACTAAAGTAACGTGAATATTGTTATCCGCAGCGATGTGCAAGAGTTCATCAAGCACCTTGCCGTGCCCATACGATGATTGAGCAAATAACTCCGGTTTAATGTCATTCATGCCTATAAGGTAGTAGCCACCATCCTGTGAAGGGCCAATGACGGTATCACATGATTGTAGCTGCGAAAATGCATCCGTTATATCTGACGATTTAACCTCAGGTATGTCCGATCCCATGAGCAAGACTGACTTGTAACCAATATCGAAAACATCGCTGAGACCATTTTTCATTCGTGTCCCTATGTCATCACCACGCTGAACAATAAAATTTGTCTCTTTACATAGCTCTGCAAGCAAATTACTGTCCCCAGAAGGCTCATAACAAACGAATATATCCACATCTACTTCTCGAAGCATTTCCAACGAATCCTTTATACAGCATTCTTGAAGTTCTGCACACTCACTTGGGCTTAAATAAGGCATCATTCGCGTCTTTACTTTGCCAGGCTCTGGAATTCGTGTGAACAATATTACAGCTTTATCTGATTTTATGTTGTCTAGTTTTTGCTTCATTTGAATTTCGTAAACACCCTGTTAAAATATGATTTCTTTGTATCTGGACTTTCACACGTTCCAAGGATTTCTGGAAGAACATGCTTTACATCTTTATGCCCATCACGAGTGATCTTACCTGCACATGTTGCGCAATATACCCATATGCCATCCTCAAGCTTGTTGGTCATATTCTTTGCAAGCTCAGGTTCACAGGCTCCTGCACTTCCTCCCAGTCCACAGCACTGCACTCCATCAATCTTCTCAAAAGGCTTCTTTGCAAAATTCTCTTCAATCTGAGATAAAAGCACTCCCTTATTTCTATCTGGGCATGGCATGAACATCTTTTTGCCACCCTCGACTTCTGCTCCAATGCCGAGTTCAGCCAGCTTATCATAGATGCTCACAACCTTGGCTTCTAGCTTGCCTCCCAGAAAGTCATAACAGTTTGGACAGGCTGTAACAAGCTCGCTTATGCCTAATTCTCTCAACCTATTATCTATATCACTTATTATTCTTTGCTCATCTTCAGCAAGCCCGAGCTCTGCTACTGGTTTCCCGCAACAATCATAAATGACGCCTATATTTGCTTCTTTAAGAAGTGCGACAACATGCTTCGTGGTTTTAGGATACATAGATACAAAATTGCATCCAGGGAAGAAGGCCGCGTGCCCATTTCCAGCATGTCTGTAATTTTTAAATATATACTTCCTCTTTTCAAGCAGCATGCCCTTATATCTTTTACTAATCTGCTCCTCGCCTGCCAGATCATCGACCGCACTCTGCCTAAAACGCAATACGACTTCTCGTCCGTCAATTTTCATCGGACATACCGCCGTGCATTCACCGCATAGAAAGCAGTGATATGCTAGATCATTAAGCTTATCACCATCACCAATATCTATTCTATGTTTTGCAAGAAACTTGCAGCTATTTTGACACTTATGACAATGGATGCACCTTGTCAAATCTAGAGAAGAATCTTTGTCAGCTCCTATATACGGTGCTTTCCCCGAGCCTCTGTCACTGCCCACAGTCTCTTTGACTACATATTTTTTCTTTAACCACATAGAAATGCCAATTACCACAACTGCAAGAACAATGGATATGGCGAGGTACACCCGTCTATTTCCACTGGTCTCTGTGAAACCAGAGAATCCCACCGTATACATCGCAGTCCCCGGCAAAATAAAAATTAGAGTACCTATAGAGTATGATGCAAATGAAATATCCGTTATACCATATGCAAAATTCTGCAGGTTGTACGGAAAAATCGGTACTAGCCTGGTAATCATCAAAACGAAGAATTCATTTTGCCATGACTCATCGAACAGCCACTTTTTTAAATACTTATTTTTTTGAACGGTCGGTTTGATGCTGTCCTTTAAAAAATATCTTCCTGTCAAGAAAGCAAGCATAGCACCAAGTGTAGTCGCTATTACGCAGCAAATTGTTCCAAGTATAGGGCCAAAGAGAACACTCGCTGCTATTGCAAATGTTACTCCAGGAAGAGCAAAAACCACGCAGCTAATTATGGTTACAATTATGTAGATTAATATTGCGAGCATAAGGTTTTCTTCAACGAGCTTTTTTAGAAAGCTCAGCCCCTTATCTCCGCCTAGCCAGTCAGATATGCCAAATAATTGATTTATTAGCACTATTAATACAACTATCCCGACAAATACCCACAGCTTTTTATTTTTCATCTTTGTGCACCTTACTGCTAATTAAGCATCGTATCGCAGTGAATAGTGTGCCGAGAGCAACTAGTGGTAGCAATAGGAAGTACGCTTCTGAATAATCATATGTGAATGTGATTGTGGCATATAGGTAAAATACTGTCACAATCAGTGTTACAATAGCTATTGCTATATCTACAATCCGAAAGTTTCTTTTCCCTTTTAAAATTCTACCAATTGCTAGTACAGCGATTACTGCAATTATCATGAAAACAGCAAATTTTATGCGGTCAATTGGGAAAGACTCTGTAACCTTGCTACCGTTATAATTAAGCCACCTCACAAAACCCAACTTGGTATCTGCTAACATCTTGCAGTAGTATGCACCAACAAACATGATGATGGCTAGAAAGTCCATTATTAAGTGTGATTTTCTTATTTTCATTTTCTCTTTCTCTTCTCAAAAATTCAAAGTGAGTATTATCTATTATCGTTTCTATTATATATGAAATAAAGCCGCTGTCAGTAAAATCTAACAGCGACTTATAGCTAAATTTTTGCTTACTTTTTCTTTGTAGCTTTACCAGTCTCTAGCTGTCCAGCAGTTGTGTGCTTGACATTTGAGCTCTTAGGATCTCCAACCTGAACTGGATAATCGTCGTGCATCTGCCACTCATACCAGCCACCATCATAAACTGATATATTATTATATCCATTCTGATATAGTACGAGGAATGGTGGGCATGCTCTCCAACCAGTTCCGCAGTAGAATGCTAGGTGATTATCAAGTGTAAAGTCGCAGTCTTTCCATACTTTCTGGAATCCCTTTAGGGATTTTATAGTTCCATCCTTGTTAACGAACTGTGCTACGTCGGCTGCACTGTTTGCACCTTTACCCCAAACTGCACCTTCTGGCTCTCCAGCCTTATCTATGTAGTCGTATCCACTTGTCTTTCCAAGCCACTCATTCTTTGATCTGATGCTGACAAGCTTGAAGTTCGGGTCCTTACCAAGCTTCTGTCTAACGTCCTGGATGCTTGTATAATATTCAGGATGTGCTGGAACCGCTACACCAAAGTCGGTTGCCTTTTTGCGCTTCGCAGGGTCACCCTTAACAGTTTCATATCCTGCCTTTTCCCATGCAGCGATGCCGCCATCTAGAATCTTAACATCTGAAACTCCGCACCAGATATATGCAAATGCCACTCTTGCAACACCGGAAGTATCCTTTCCATAAAGGATAACTTTTGTATCCTTAGTGATTCCGTGCGCAAGCATATTATCTCTTACCTTCTCAGGTGCTAGTAGGTTGTATGCACCTTCCTTAGATCCAGTTGCATCTTCAACTTCCTGGTCCGATACATATATAGATCCTTTTATATGCCCCTTAACGAAATCTTTATCCTTTGAGGCTTTCGCTGGGTAGCCTACTTCCGCTACTACATAATCTTCGTAACCCTTCTGGTTTTTGTCGATTACACTCTTAACCCACTTAGGAGTCACGTACACCTGTCTCTCTTCAACAGCAGGTGCTGACACTGGTTTTGCTTTCTCTTCGGATTTATTTCCACATGCCGTTAGCATAGAAAGAGCAAAGACTAAAATAGTTGTCACTGCAAAGATTTTTTTCTTCATTACTAGTTGTCCCTTTTCTTAATCAAACAGATATAACTTATGAGATTAGTTGAAACACCCACACTAAGTGAATAGACTCACGTTAGTTCAAAGGCACCCTCTCTTTCATGGATTATATATCAGTGATGATTTAAATCTCCATTGATAAAATTTATATAGATATATTAGTATATTGATTTTTTTATACTTCGCGAACAGCTTTCAGCCGAAAAGACACTGACCATCATAATATCATGGTCGGTGTCTTTCAGATTAATCTCAAGGATATATATTCATCTAATTTCTTAGTTTTGCAACTTACTTCGCTGGAGTTGTATAAGGCTCTACACCTTTGCAGATACGGATTCTGTCAACTGCCACAGCCTTAATTTCACCGAAGTCCTGAAGCTTCTCTTCGCCTCTCAGAACTCTTAAAGCTCCAGCTGCCAAAGCTTCCATCTCGTATTCGCCAGGCATCAGCTCAACTGGAGCAATCCAGCTTACCATGCCATCGATGATATCTGTAAGGAATTTGGAGTAAGCGACTCCGCCTGTGAGGATGATTCTATCAACCTTGCCAGCCACTGGAGCAGATAGTTTAGCAATATCCTTAGCGATTCCATATGCCATTGCCTCATATACGACCTTCGCATACTCGTTGCCTGCATCTATCATCTTCTCTACCTCGATAGCATCTGTAGTGCCGAGATGAGCTTTGAGTCCGCCTGCACCGTGGAACTTCTTCATTACAGTCTTTGCATCATTACCTGATGTGAAGCAGTAATTTACAAGATCCTTACAACCTACTGCCCCACCACGCTCTGGCGAGAAGTTTCCTTCATCGTCGTTTACGCAGTCGATATTTACACCATTGTGATAAAGTCTAATCGAGCTTCCGCCACCCATGTGAGCAACTATGAATGTGCACTCGTCAAATGGCTTCTTGAGCACTTCGTCAGCGCACTTGATGGCCATAGCTCTTGTGTTTAGAGTGTGTCCTACTGTGTAACGAGGAATCTCCGGAACGCCGGAAACTCTTGCTACTGCCTGCATCTCATCTGTTCCGATAGCATCGTAGATGCATGCAGGGATACCGAACTCCTTCTTGAGGTCAAAAGCAATCATGCTGCCGAGTAGTGACGCGTGCTTTGCTGTATCCTCTGGTCTTGTCAGATAGTCGATCATCTCCTGGTCTATTCCGATTGCCCCGTGTGGGCAAGCGATGATATTTCCACCTCTCGAGCATACTGCTGTAAGTGTATTAACGCCGATACCGTTGCTCTCAAGAGCCTCTCTTACTTTCTCATTACGGAAGTTAAACTGCTCAAGCACATCATCGAACTGAGCCATCTCCTCCTGTGTATGTCTGATTGTTTCCTTAAAAACCTCCTGAGCATCATCGTATACAGCAATCTTACTTGATGTAGATCCTAGATTAAGCACAAGAATTCTTTCCTTACTCATTTTTCCAGTTTCCCTTTCTGAATAAATTATACATACGTTACCTTCGTATTACGAAAAGTAGTATATCACACTCGCAGGCCACAATGTCAGCACTAAACTGAACGTTTTTTCACTATCCCTATTCTTCGCCTCTGAAGTACGAAACCGCTGACTCAAATAGTCCTAGCTCAAACTCCCCTGGTACGTTCTTGTAAAGGCCCTCTCCAATTCTTTCGGAGTGTCCCATCTTGCCGAGAATCCTTCCGTCTGGCGAGAGTATTCCTTCGATAGCCATAGATGAACCGTTTGGATTGAACTGGATGTCCATAGTTGGATTTCCTTCAAAATCAACGTACTGCGTCAGGATCTGTCCATTCTCGAGCATTGTATCTATATCGTTAGTGTTAGCTACAAACCTACCTTCGCCGTGTGAGATTGGCACAGTCAGTATCTGTCCAACGCTCGCTTTCCTAAGCCAAGGTGACCTTGTCGAGCACACCTTAGTTCTCACGAGCTTAGACTGGTGTCTGCCGATATTATTGAATGTTAGAGTTGGGCTGTTTTCCTTCTGCACGCCGATCTCTCCATATGGTAGCAATCCGAGCTTGATTAGTGCCTGGAATCCATTGCAGATTCCTGCAACTAGTCCATCTCGTTCGTTTAGCAGCTTCATGAGCTCTACAGAAATTGCTTCATTTCTCAGGAACGAAGTGATGAACTTACCAGAGCCATCCGGCTCGTCAGCACCCGAGAAACCTCCTGGGATAAATAAGACGTTCGCCTTAGCGAGTGCTGCTACAAACTCCTTTACAGAGCGCTTTAGATGGTCTGCAGTGAGGTTGTTAACGACGAATATCTCTGCCTCCCCGCCGGCCTTCTCAACGGCTCTAGCCGTATCGTATTCGCAGTTCGTACCTGGGAATACAGGGATTAAGAACCTTGGTTTATCCACAGTGTTTCCTGGAGCTTCATCGCTTCTTGTTCTATATATCATCTCAGGAACTCGTTCCTCTGAAGTCCTGATATTGCAGCTATATACAGGCTCTAGCTTGTCCTCGTAAAGCGCGTTAAGAGTTAGCAGGCGCACGCGTCCCTTCTTGCTGCCGATGGATTCGCGGGAAACCGTCTTTCCCAGAAGCTTCATATCCGCTGTCAAATCTATATCCTTACTAGTCTCGATGATAAAGCTGCCGTACGCATAACCGAACATCTCTCTCATGGAGATGCTTTCGTCGAACTCGAAGCCGATGTTGTTGCCGATTGCCATTTTGAAGACAGCCTCTGCAGGTCCACCGAATCCAGGAGTGTAGCATGCAGCAACTAGTCCGTTATCAACGAGTGTTCTAACCAGCTTGAAGTTCTTGATGAGCGATTCAGCCTTTGGAAGTCCGTCCTCACCAAGCTCTGGTCTAAGCCACACGACTTCGTGCCCTCTGCCCTTGAACTCTGGTGAAACCACTTTGCAGAGTTCATCTGTAGTTACTGCAAAAGAAATAAGAGTTGGTGGAACGTGAATATCCTCGAAAGTTCCGCTCATGGAATCCTTACCACCGATTGCTCCGATGCCAAGCTCCATCTGCGCTCTGAACGCACCGAGAACTGCGCTAAAAGCTTTGCCCCAAGACTTGTCGTTATCACCTAGCTTCTCGAAATATTCCTGAAGGCTTAGATATATGTGGTCATAGCTCGCACCGGTTGCGATTAGCTTCGCAACACTCTCCACGATTGCAAGATATGCACCGTGGTAAGGACTCTGCTCTAGGATATATGGATTGAAACCATACGACATCATCGATACGGTACTGCACTCGCCCTCGAGCATTGGAATCTTGTGAACCATAGCCTGAATAGGTGTTCTCTGCTTGATTCCGCCAAAAGGCATCAGGACTGTATTTCCGCCGATTGTCGAGTCAAAACGTTCTGAAAGTCCTCTCTTCGAGCAGACATTAAGGTCGGATACGAGTTCCTTCATGCCTTTCTCAAAATCTCTAGGTATCTCTTTATCGAATCTACGAGTACCTTCAACTACGACATCGGCTTCTTTCTCTGCGCCATTAGTATCCAGGAATTCTCTGGAAATATTTACAATCTGCTGGCCTCTGAAGTTCATCGTGAGGTAAGCCTTTTCTGTAACAGTAGCTACTGTTGTCGCCTCGAGATTCTCGCTCTCCGCGAGCTTCTTGAATTTATCTGCATCGGATGCTGCAACTACAACAGCCATTCTCTCCTGAGATTCACTGATTGCGAGTTCAGTTCCGTCCAGCCCATCGTACTTCTTAGGTACGTTGTCAAGAGTCACTTCTAATCCATCTGCTAGTTCTCCGATAGCAACTGAAACTCCACCTGCACCGAAGTCATTGCAGCGCTTAATGAGCGTTGTCGCTGCTGGGTTTCTGAACAGCCTCTGAATTTTTCTCTCCTCAGGAGCGTTGCCCTTCTGAACCTCCGCACCGCATGACTCTAACGATTCCATACTGTGAGACTTGGACGAACCTGTAGCTCCACCGATTCCGTCTCTACCAGTTCTGCCGCCCAGCAGGATGATAACGTCGCCTGCTTCTGGTCTCTCTCTCCTGATATTCTCTGCTGGAGCAGCCGCAACCACTGCACCAACTTCCATTCTCTTTGCCACATATCCTTCGTGATACACCTCATCTACGAGCCCAGTCATGAGTCCAATCTGGTTTCCGTATGAGCTGTATCCTGAGGCAGCAGTTGTCGTAATCTTCTTTTGCGAGAGCTTCCCTGGTCTCGTCTCTGACTCAGGCGTGAGCGGATTCCCCGCGCCCGTTACACGCATCGCTGCATATACGTAGCTTCTGCCCGATAGCGGGTCTCTAATAGCTCCACCGATACAAGTTGCAGCTCCACCAAATGGCTCGATTTCCGTAGGGTGATTGTGCGTCTCGTTCTTGAACAGCAGAACCCAATCCTGCTCTTCTCCGTCGATATTCGCCTTGAAATCAACTGTGCAGGCGTTGATTTCCTCCGACTCCACGACATCTACCATCTTGCCGTTCTCCTTGAGCGCCTTAACTGCGATAGTCGCAACGTTCATCAGGCTGATTGGCTTATGCACTCCTAGCTGCTTACGTAACTCTTGGTATTCGCTAAATGTCTTATTGATAGTCTCATCCTTAAAGACAACACCCCTGATGGTCGTGTTGAAAGTGGTGTGACGGCAGTGGTCTGACCAGTATGTATCGATAACCTTAATCTCGGCAACGCTCGGATCTCTGCCCTCCTCTTTGAAATACTCCCGGCACATCTTGAGATCCTCAATATCCATCGCAAGCGAATTTGCCGTGAGGTAAGTCTCGAGGTCTGCGTCTGTATAATTTATAAAGTTCTTAATCGTCGCAACGGGTGCTGGCTCAGGATACTTTGCCTTTAGTGTAGCAGGAACTCCAAGCGAAGCTTCGCGCGACTCAACTGGATTAATCAGGTAGTCCTTAATCTTCTCGAGCTCTTTATTGGATAGCTCGCCCTCTAAAATATAGATTACCGCTGACTTTACTGTCGGCTTCTCGTCTGGAGCGATAAACTGTAGACACTCCTCTGCTGAGCTCGCTCTCTGGTCGAACTGGCCAGGTAGGTACTCTACAGCGATTACAACCTGTTTACGAAAGTCCATATCCGTGTAGCTAGTATCAGTTGGCGGTTCTGAAAAAATCGTTCCGCGAGCCTCTTCAAAAGCCCTATCTGATAAGTCCTCGATTAGGTATCTATTGATCACTCTGATGTTCATCAAGCTCGCAATCTGTAGGCTCTCTCTGAACTCCTTGATAAGCTCCTTTGCCCTATTTGCGAATTCCGGCTTCTTCTCTACGTATAAAGCTTTGACCATGCCATTACTCCTGTCTCTAATCAGTCATTTATTATTGTTATAGTTTTAAATATAAGTGCTTAGTTAAGCGTCCGTTATCTTCGTGCTGCGAGCGCCTTCGCTCCGATATCTCTTCTAAAATACATATTATCGAAATGCACTTCTCCGAGCTTCGCATAGGCTTTATCCACCGCTTCATCGAGTGTCGGAGCTGTCTCCACCACACCGAGCACTCTGCCGCCGCTTGTCACCTGCTTGCCATCTTTGAGCTTACTGCCTGCGATATAAATGTGCTCATGCTCCTTAGGAAGCTTTATCTCAAATCCCTTTTCGTATGATGCAGGGTATCCATCTGAGGCAGCTACTACGCAGCATGCGGCTTCATCTCTAAATGAGAACTTCACATCAGCCAGTGTGCCGTCTGTAGTCGCTCTCATGATTTCTAGAAGGTCTCCCTCTAGGAGCGGAAGCACTACCTGTGTCTCTGGATCTCCAAACCTACTGTTGTATTCGATGACCTTCGGTCCATCCTTGGTGAGCATGAGTCCAAAGTATAGACAGCCCTTAAAAGCCCTTCCCTCAGCTGCCATAGCTTCGATAGTGGGCCTAAATATCTGCCCCATGCACTGCTCGCTAATCTCCTCTGTGTAGTAAGGGTTAGGAGCAACGGTGCCCATGCCTCCAGTATTTAGTCCCTTGTCTCCATCTAGAGCTCTCTTGTGGTCCATCGAGGAAACCATCGGTCTAACTACCTTGCCGTCAGTGAACGATAGCACGCTTACCTCAGGACCTTCTAGAAATTCCTCTATGACTACAGTATCTCCGCTCGCGCCGAACTTATGGTCTTCCATTATTGTGCGGAGTCCCTCTCTAGCCTCTTCGCGAGTTTCAGCGATGATTACACCCTTACCTAGCGCAAGCCCATCAGCCTTGATTACAGTCGGAATCGGGCAAGTTTCGATGTATTCGAGAGCAGCTTTCATATCGCTGAAAATCTCATACTCAGCAGTCGGTATTCCATACTTCTTCATGAGCTTCTTGGAGAATGCTTTGCTTCCCTCTATGATCGCCGCTGCTTTATTTGGACCGAAGCAAGGAATTCCCTTCTCTTCGAGCATGTCCACGAGCCCAAGAACTAGCGGATCGTCGGGAGCTACGACAACGTAGTCGAGCTTTTTTTCTACTGCAAAATCGACAATCGCGTCTAGGTCTTTTGCGCCAATCGCCACGCACTCAGCATCTTCAGCTATACCGCCGTTACCTGGCAGTGCATAGATATGCGATACATCATTGCTACGCTTTAGACTCCTGATTATGGCGTGCTCTCTACCGCCGCCACCAATTACTGCAATATTCATTATCCTCTCCTTGCCACTATCTCTGCTGCGACCTTTTCGACTGCCGCTGGCAGAAGTTTCCACTCAGCTTCCTCCATAACTCGTCTCTGGAGAATTTCTGGCGTGTCGCCATCCTTAACATCTACTGCACGCTGAGCGATAATCTTGCCACCATCCGTAACTTCATTTACGAAATGAACAGTTGCACCTGTCACCTTTACACCGTATGAAAGCGCCGCCTCATGAACGCGAAGTCCGTAGAAGCCATCTCCACAAAACGACGGGATGAGTGATGGATGCACATTGATAATCCTGTCTGGGTATCTGCTGACAAAATCGCTGCTAAGGATCTTAAGAAATCCCGCCAGCACGATGATGTCTATCTCGTGCTCATCTAGAAGTTTTATTAGATCCTTCTCAAAATTCTCCTTGCCGATATAAACATGCTTTATACCTGTTCTCTCAGCTCTATCAAGGCCTCCCGCATTCTTGCGAGACGAAACTACCAGTGCGAGCTCCACATGTGGAAGCTCACCTGCTGTCGACCTATCTATGATAGCCTGCAGGTTCGTACCTCCTCCAGATATTAGAACTGCGACCTTTGCAAAACTACTCATCTTCACTCCTTGCCGTGTATATACAAGGCTAATTATCCTTCGATGATTACGCCTTCGTCTCCTTTAACGATTTCTCCGATTACGTACGCCTTCTCGCCAGCACCGTTAATAATCTCGAGTGCCCTCTTAGAGTCCTCACGAGGCACAACTACAGTCATACCTACACCCATGTTGTAGGTGTTGAACATATCGCGCTCTGGGATGTTTCCTGTCTCAGCTAGTAACTTGAAAATCGCTGGTATCTCAAGGCTGTTCTTGTCTATTTTAGCTGTCATGCCTTCTGGTAGTGCGCGAGGAATATTCTCGTAAAAACCTCCGCCTGTGATATGCATTACTGCGTGCGGAGTCATCTCCTTGAATAGCTCAGTCATCGGCTTCACGTAAATCTTGGTTGGCTCGATAAGTGCCTCGCCTAGGGACTTCCCACCGAGGTCGTCTCTCTTTACCGCAAGATTTACGTTTTCAACGTCGAAAACCTTTCTGACTAGCGAATATCCATTTGAATGAATTCCCGATGATGCGATTCCGATTATGACATCGCCCTCGCTCACCTTCTCTATATCGATAACCTTGCTCTTATCTACGATTCCAACCGCAAATCCAGCTAGGTCATACTCGTCTTCAGGATAGAAGCCCGGCATCTCAGCAGTCTCGCCACCGATTAGGCAGCACTCGGACTGGATGCATCCATCGGCAACTCCCTTTACGATGGAAGCAATCTTCTCAGGCACGTTCTTGCCACAAGCTATATAGTCGAGGAAGAACAGAGGCTTTGCACCCACGCAGATGATGTCGTTAACACACATCGCAACGCAGTCGATGCCCACCGTGTCGTGCTTATCCTGCAGGAAAGCGAGTTTTAACTTAGTTCCCACGCCATCGGTTCCACTGACTAGGATAGGCTCGCTCATACCTGTGAGATCTGGCTGCAGCAGTCCGCCGAAGCCACCTACAGGAGCTGTATTTCCGAACTTCATGGTCTTGCCAACGTGCTCCTTCATGAGCTCTACCGCTCTATATCCGCTGGTGATATCTACTCCCGCTTCCTTGTAGCTCTCGCTCTGGCTCTTCATCTTAGTTCTCCTTTTTCTTGCTTTCGCTTAGCTTAGTCTCGAATTTGAATTTCCCTGTGGTAGCTCTACCTGCAGGGTACTCTCCGCCAAAACATGCATCACAGTATCCCACATTAGGCGATGTACCAATCATCTCGTGAAGTCTCTCCATCTTGAGGAATCCGATTGAATCGCAGCCGATGAGCGTGCAAATCTCATCCACGGTATGGTTCGCAGCTATAAGCTGTGACTTGTCCGACACGTCGGTGCCATAGTAGCACTCGTCAACGAATGGAGGTGCTGTCAGCATGAGATGTACTTCTTTTGCCCCTGCATGTCTGAGCTTCTCAACGATATTCCTTGAAGTCGTTCCTCTAACGATGGAGTCGTCAATCATGACAACCCTCTTACCTCTTACAGTCTCTTCGATTACGTTGAGCTTGATGTTTACAAGCTTCTCACGCTGTGCCTGCCCAGGTGCGATAAATGTTCGGCCGATGTACTTGTTCTTTACAAAGCCCATGCCGTAAGGAATTCCAGACTCGCGCGCATATCCTACAGCTGCATCAAGTCCTGAGTCAGGTACTCCGATTACGATGTCCGCATCGACTGGATAGTCAATCGCCAGTGCCCTACCAGCTTCAACTCTAGCGCGGTGAACGCTAATACCGTCGATCTTGGAGTCAGGTCTTGCGAAGTATATGTATTCAAAGATACATATGGACTTAGGATTCTTATTGCAGTGATCCTTGATGCTGCGAATGCCATCATGGTTGAAAATAACTATTTCACCAGGCTCTATGTCTCTGACGAATTTTGCTCCTACCGCATCGAGCGCACATGACTCGGATGCCACGACGTATCTTCCGTCTTCTGTGAGACCGTAACATAGTGGTCTAAAGCCTCTATCGTCACGAACGGCGATTAACTTATTAGGAGACATCACACACAGCGAATATGCACCTTTTAACCTATGCATCGCTGCATTGATCGCATTCTCTATACAATCTGTGCGGAGTCTCTCCTTGGTGATCAGATATGCGATTACCTCAGTGTCACTTGTGGTCTGGAAGATAGAACCCTCAAGCTCAAGCTCTCTTCTCAAATCGCCGGAATTTACGATATTGCCGTTATGTGCGACAGCCATGCTTCCCTTGATGTGATTTACAACTATAGGCTGAGCATTTGCACGCTCATTCTTGCCCGTAGTTCCGTAGCGCACATGCCCGACAGCGAGGCTTCCAACGCCTAGCTCATCGAGAGTGCTGTTGTTAAACACATCGTTTACCAAGCCCAAATCCTTGTGGCTGGCAAATACACCATCATCGTTAACCACTATTCCGCAGCTCTCCTGTCCGCGGTGCTGCAGCGAGTAAAGGCCATAATAGACAGTTCTGCCTATCTCATACGTCTCCCTTGGGGAAAAAACGCCCACTACTCCACATTCTTCTCTTAACTCACTCATACTGTTCCTAACCTTAAATATAATCTGTTAAATACTTTTGATTTATCTGTTGAAATCCGTGTATTCTAATCGCCTTTAGCCAATTCTTAAGTCTCCACAACTAAGCAAATTTTAGTTGAATTTTGCGCATACTGCAGCATCCTTCTCAATTACTGCATCGTGTGCCTTCTTGCGCTCTTCTCTGAGCTTGACCCTAAGCTGTTCATCGGAAACCGCGAGAATTTCAGCTGCGAATATAGCTGCATTCTTAGCGCCGTCTATTGCAATGGATGCAACAGGGATTCCCGGGGGCATCTGGACAGTGGATAAGAGTGCGTCCATTCCATCAAGTGCGGAAGCCTTAATCGGAATTCCAACTACTGGCAGGACTGTATTTGCCGCAAGAACTCCACCGAGATGTGCTGCCTTGCCTGCTGCAGAAATTATAACTCCAAAGCCATTCTCTTCAGCAGTCTTTGCAAATCCAATCGCTTCATCTGGTGTTCTGTGTGCCGAGTACACGTGAACCTCTGTCGGTATTTCATATTTCTTTAGCTCATCGATACATTTCTCAACTACTGGTAGATCGCTATCGCTGCCCATGATTACTGCTACTTTTTTCATAATTCCTCTTGGCCTCCATCTTTAATTGTTGATACGAGCATCTTTCGCTCGCCTTTAATCAACATGTTTCTAACGCTCTAGCAGCCGATAATTTCAGCTTCCTCAGCGCGGATACAGTCTCTATTTATATCGTAATTTAAATTTATCACATGCGTCATCAATGTCAACAATCAAGGCTTTCTAAATCCGTATTTTATTGTGTCTATTGTAGATTTTTATGCGGATTTTTAGTGTTTTACCGAAGTATCTCCGAACGTTTGAGTATATCCGTTCGTATTTTGTGCACTTCTAAAGTTTTTGCATTATAAAAGGGGATTGGCGCTGCCAATCCCTACTCGATATTAAATGTATTTTCCGCTATGCCATTATAGTTGATATTATAGCGAATGCTATCGACGACGCGCTAAAGCAGTAGAACATAATTGAGAATGCTAAGGAGCTTTTCTTGCCATAAGACTTGTAGTCAAGCGTGTTATACCCACCTATAATTACATACGCCACCGCTGTAAAGGCATATTTTATTGATTCATTTTTGAATAATATGGCACATATAATTGATACGATGAACAATACACATATACCAAATTTTAACATCATTCTTTTAGACATAATATCATCTTCTTTCATCTAGAAGGAGCATTGATTTATTACAGTATCAACACCTAGAACTGATGCACCGAAATTCATAAACGTTGCACCTGTACCTCTCCACAACTCTCTTGAAAATTTTGTACTTCTTAAAACTCTGACAGTTGATGTTCTATTTCGTTTTGCAATTGCTTGCGCTTTTTTAACGACACCTATTAATCTATTGCCGACGCGCTAAAGCAGTAGAACATAATTGTAAATACCAGCTACATCCAACCATCCGGGAACAATTCCCGCCTGACTTTACATACATTTGATTCGCAAACTTTACCATGCGCTTCAATCGCTCGCGAAATCGCCATATTACGCTTCTCGCTGCTAGTATAGAAAGCACACTTTTCTAGATTTTCATTTCTTAAGACAGGTAAAATCGTATCTACATCAAGTATAGTAGGGCAGACAGTCTCAGTAACTGTTTTGATATGAGGAGCTGCCTCTAAGGATGTAAAGTCTAGAAGCCCCTTCATGTTTTCGAAACACAGATTCTCAATATGTGACTTAGACAGATTAGGCAAGTTCTTTACATTTGTTAGTTGCCCTATCTCAGCAGTGCGAAGGTTCGGCAATCCTGCTAGTACCGATAAATTTTCAAGTTTCGCAAGTCTGAACAAATACAGTCCTGTAATCATTTCGTTTCCGTATAATCCTGATAAATCTCCAGCATTCCCTCCACTAATAGAGAGCCTCTTTAGTTTTGGCAAGCTATTTATATACGCGTACGACTCCGGTGTAATTCCGTGTAGCTTTAACGCTTGCAGCTGTTTAAGTTCAGATATAACTCCTAGGTTCTTACAGCACTTATGTAGGCTGAGTATCTCTAATTCGATGAAGCGATTAAGGTTCTTTAAGTCAAATGCCTTGCTTGAGATGTTAAGATCCAGAGATTTTAGACCTGAAGGAAGTCTTTTTAGAAAATCCTTGTCAGAAATCTTCGGGGCCTCTATGCACAGGCTACGCAGATTGTTAATTTCATATAGGACATCCAAATTCAAGATTTCTGTTGATGACTCGATAATTAGATGTCTAACCTCGCTCATACACTCAATAGCCTTGATATCACAGTCATGCGAACAATAGATCCGTAAGGTTGCATCTCTAAATTTAGCAAAATATCTTCTATTAAGCTCCTGCAGAGTAGCTGTGTCGAGTGGCATATAATTCGTCTGAAGGATAGTATCGCTCCTGCTCTCTGACACCAAGGTCTTTATATCTCTATCCGTTAGTGCACCTTCAAAACTTATAAACTTGTCTGCGTATGATACTCCCACGGACTCCTCCATCTCCTACCTCTGTCCAACACGCGGAATCAGAACCCTCGCTTTAAACAGGTCTCCATCGATTCCCAGTCTGACATCTCCGTCCATCATGTGCATCAGGTCTCTGGCGATAGCAAGACCTAGTCCACTGCCCTCAGTATTTCTGGACTTATCGCCTCGCTTAAATCTCTCCATCAGCTCATCTGGTTCCATATCGAGAGCATCTCTCGACACGTTGCTGATCTCGAGTGCAGCAAATTTGCCCATCTCTCTTACCTTCACGTATGCTCTAGTCCCAGGCATACTATACTTGCTGACATTGGTCAGCAGGTTCTCGATTACACGCCATAGCATCTTGCCATCGGCATTTACGTATACGTGTTCATCGTTCTTTTCGCAGTGAACCTCTACATCTGCAGCTACGAAGATATCGTTAAGCTCACCGACGACTTGCTGAGCCATACCGTTTAGGTCAATAACTTCAATATTGATAGGCATGGCCCCACTTGATGCCTTAGTCGCTTCAAATAGGTCGCCGCTCAGTTTCTGAAGTCTCTTTGTCTTCTGATCGATAATCTCGAGGTAAGACATCGCATCCGGACTATCGAGCCCTTGTATCTTGAGTAAATCTATGTAAGTAACCATCGATGTAAGTGGCGTCTTTAGATCATGCGATACGTTGGAAATGAGTTCGTTACGTAGCCTCTGGCTTCGCAGTTCATTTTCGAGGGCAATCTCTTCTGCCTTGGCGATTTCATTTATGTCATTTGCAAGACGCTCGAACTCGCCCCTATGTCTAACGACAACTTTCTTATCGAAGTCGCCTTCCTTAATGGCTCTTAGACCTTGTCTTACTCTAGCGTAGTCATGGTAGTACCGCGGAACGAATATGATTATTAGAATCATCGCTACAAAAATCCATCCATGCCAGATATATACAGGTGCAAAAATCGCAATTATGAGGAGATATAGCCTCTTCATCGTGATATCCTTCGACACGAATATATTGTATATACCCATCAGAACTTTTCCGATGATTGAGCGTTCAAAGAAATCATCATTCTTGATGTTTTTTACTAGCGATGTGAGCAGAATCATCGCAAGGAGCAAGCAGATGGTCATCATCGCAAGCGAGCCGAAGCCTTGCACCCACTCTGGTTTAAAGGTCGAATACTGTCTACCCAGCAGCATATCACTTTGCTTGGTGAGTTCCTTGACTGAAAATCCTTTCTTTACAATGGTCTTGAGTACGTGGTCAAGCGATTTTCCTGACGAGATATATACGTAGAATATTTCTTCCGAGGCAGCGACACCAACTCCCATTATAAGAATTCCTAGAATTCGTAGCTCCGGGAATATTCGGTCGAGCAGATTTAACTGAACCCTACCTTTTCTGTCATATTTACCAGCGAAATATATCGCGAATATCACTCCCGCAATCGTAAAAGCACCAAACACTATGAGAAGTATGAAATTCGTCGTCAGTATGCCAACTAGCTTATTCTTGTCAACATATCTGTTGAAGTATTCGCTCGTATACGCCTCATATACGATAATTCTATTTGCTGAGACGATGAGGAACACCATGCTCACAGTCGCCACCAAGGTGGCGAACTTGGATTTAAGACCACGAAACTCGTCCCTTACGACTTGTTCCCTCATTAGTTATCTCCTTCAAGCTTATATCCTGTGCCCCAAACTACCTTTATGTATCTAGGATCCTTAGGGTTTATCTCGATTTTCTCTCTGATGTGTCTGATATGCACAGCAACTGTATTCTCCGGGTTGTAAGCAGGCTCATCCCATACGGATTCATATATCTGCTCCATTGAAAATACTCTGTCGGGGCTCTGCGCTAAAAGCTTCAATATGCCAAATTCAGTAGCTGTCAGCGTGACACTTCGTCCGTCGACAGTAACTTTTTTGCTATTGTCATCCACGGTGAGTCCGCCCACTCTATAGATACCTTCTTCAGCTGACTCCTTTGCATTCCCGAACTGAGTATACCTGCGAAGCTGCGATTTAACTCTCGCAACAAGCTCCATTGGGTTAAAAGGTTTAGTAACGTAATCATCTGCCCCGATATTGAGCCCGATAATCTTGTCATAATCCTCGGACTTTGCAGACAGCATGATAATAGGAATATCCTTTTCATTTCTAATCATCTGCGTGGCCTGAATTCCATCGAGTTTAGGCATCATAACGTCCATGATGGCGAGTTTAACATCCTCGCTTTTCACCACGTTAAGCGCTTCGAATCCGTCGTGGGCTTTCACAACCTCAAAGCCTTCATTATTTAGATATATCTCTATAGCTCTAGCGATTTCTCTATCATCGTCACAAACTAGAATCTTCACGGTATACCCTCCTTAAGTCATGTCTGTAATAGAAGTATATATCATTTGGCATAAGAAATCCGATTGTATTTATTATGATTTCTTTAAAATAAAATAGCAGTGGCTTAATCATTTCGCAAGTGCTTAATTTGCACTCCATAAAAATGATTAAAATCCACTGCCATGTTTTTCGTTTTTCCGTAGTTTTACGATTTATCGAGTTTGCAATTATTACATACTCTCCGCTGAATTATATCTACTTATACCCCTCATTATCGCTCTTCTTACTCGTCACATTAAGCGCAACCCATAGCACGAATGCTACCAAGGTGAATACGATTAGCGCATAGAAGTTCGAATCATACTTTCCACCCGCAGCCTCGAGCAGCTTAGCAGAGATATTAGGTCCGATAATAGCTGCTGGGATTAAAGAGAAGTTTGCGATACTGAAGTTAGTCGGAAAATACTTATGACCGAACGCCTTATTGATGTATGCAGATGTTAGAGTTGGAGTTCCTCCATAAGCTAGACCTACGAAGATAAGTCCAACTACTATTGCGATGAGCGAGTGACTCATGCCGCCGATTACAAGCAGGACACCTGCTATGAACATAAATAAGTTATTTACAATAGCAGTCGTCTTTCTGCCAAACTTATCAAAGTTATTACCTGTAACGATTCTTCCTGCTCCGTTAAACAGCGAAACGATCATTCCGAGTACCGCAGTTCCACCGTAAGCAAGCGAGATATTAGCCGCGCTGTTGATAACCATCAGACCTGCCGAGTTTAGAGCAACAGCCCAGATGAAGAACACCCAGAATCTGCCTGTCTTCATCATCTCTGCAGCTGAATAGTGATGAACCTTGTCATCAGATGCTGCAGCCTTGCTTGCACCTGCTGCAGGCGCCTCGGGAGCCTTAATGATAATAGCTGCGACAACCATTACTATGAAAATTGTGATAGCTAGAATCTTGAATGTTGAGAAAATTCCATACTTCGCAATGAACTTAGTTACAACACTTCCGAGGGCAAGTCCACCTAGACCGAATCCCATGAGCATAATTCCCGAAGCAAGACCAACCTTGTCTGGGAACCACTTAGTGATAGTGGTGATAACGGCATTATATCCAACACCTACGCCGCCGCCACCGAATACGCCGTAGAATATATAAAGCTTCGTGAGACTTCCTGATGCATCTGCTGGATTCAAAGTCGAAACCATAAAGAATCCGATGAGAAGCAGTGCTCCAGAGATGAGAATTCTGAGCTTTACACCGAAAACCTTGCCGAGATGACCTCCAATGAGTCCGCCCAAGCAGAACATGATCATCGATATAGTGAATGTCATCGACATCTGTGCTACTGTCCATGTCTTAAACACCTCTGCAAAAGGAGTTCTAAACAGTGACCATGCGTAAATAAGTCCGAGGAACAGCGTTGAAATAGTCGCCATTCCGAGGTACAACCATCTTTTGTTGTTATTCATTTCTTAAACCACCTGTCCTTACCTAATTGCGCTGCCATTACCTCCATGTAGCGCTTATATAATTTAACGCTCCATAGCTCTACGCTGAGCGCCAATGCAAAATATGATAACATTTTTTACGTGTATTTTCTAGCAATTATATCATATCAGGCACATAACTTTTTATTTATGCTTCGAGAACCTTCTTCACCTTCCTGTATGAGAAGTTGGTTGTACTACCGATTTCATCATATATGAATGATTCTAAAGTTGTAATCGTGCATCCGATATCCCTGAGTGTTTTCATCGCCTCCTCGAGATCATCCTTCTGCTTGGACGCACAGCAGTCCTTGATGACCTGAACGTCATAACCCTTCTCTATAAGGCTCCTAGCGCTCTGCAGTATCCCAATATGTGCCTCTAGGCCAGCGAGCACAATGCGTTTACCTTTATGAGACTGTAGCAAGCTCTCCATGTCTGGGGAAGATGTACAGTCAAAATCAACCTTATCCAGCTTCTCAAAGCTATGTAACTCACTCTTGAGTTCACCTAAAACTGGCTCTGTATCGTGTCCGAACTGCTCTGTTAGGAGCGTTGGAAGTTCTAGTATTCTGAGGCATTTTGCTAGCTTTAATATGTTACCCATGAACTTCTCGCTCTTACGAACCTTTGACACTATGTGCCCCTGGACATCCATGATTATGCACATTGTACTATCCGAGCTAAGACCACGGAGCTTTGCGAGCAAGCCGTTATCCACGCGGTTCACCTTATATGGAGTGATGGTCGCATATCCATTTGCCAGGCAGTAGAGGTCGGTATTTGGCGGCTGAACGCTGCCGTCCGTAACCTCACCGTTATACTTATATTCGCCTTCTGAAAAAGGTTTATTTTCGTGCTCCTCATCCTCGCTATCTAGGTTTTCTTCCATGACCCTCTCAAATTTGTTGTTGAAACCACAGATGCCAGCCTCGGCATACCTCACACCCTTAATCTGCCACTTAGGAAGGTCAGGTGCATTTACATTGAGAATGCTCCCCAGCTGTAGCTTCTTCGCTACTTCGAGCATCTCCGGTATCATCTCGCATATGAATTCAAAGTGCGTCGCTTTTCTGTTTGTCACGGACAGTGCAAGCGCTCTATACCCGTTCATAGCGCCTTCGTTTGCAATCGCAAACGTTCCGGAATAGTTTATATCTGCACCAGCATTTCCGCCGTGATTGATTCCGCCTATGACAAAGTCTGGTGGCGTCCCCGCCTCCCTCATCATATCTATACCGAACTTAGCGCAGTCTGCAGGAGTTCCAGATAAGGCGATTGCCTTCTTGGCTCCATCCATCTCTACCTGCTTAGCAGTCACTTTGCCACCAAACGTAATCGCCTGCCCGCTAGCACTCCGCTGCTTGTCAGGAGCCACAACATATACCTCTGCCATGTGCGAAAGAAAACGTACCAATGTGCGGATTCCGTGCGCCTCTATTCCATCATCGTTGCTAACTAATATTCTAAGCATTGATATTCCTCATTCCCTTCTTGATATTACCGACAAACATCTTTATAAGCAGCCGTAGCAGAGGTTCAGACACTCTATAGAAATAGAAGTACAAAACTTGTTCGTCCTCTGTGCAGAGATCTGTAACTGGATTCATCATAAGTCCAACATCCTTGCCTACCTTGCATAGTTGTTCAACCGGCACAGGAGCTTTGATGCGCAGCATAACCGCTAATCCAGACTTAGAGTCAAGTGCCTCAATCAGTCCTTCTCCATATTCCCTAAACATCTCCATAGTGGTGTGAAGCTTTTCAGAATTTCTTTTTCTGCACTTCTTGATATGCCTGTAGTAATAGCCATTGTCCATGTACAGCGCGAGGCAAATCTGCTCCGCCTTGGAACACGTCTGCGAATACTTGCTCTTGATTCTGTCAAATATCTCCATGAGTTCCTTCGGCAGCACCATGTAGCTTATCTTAATCGATGCAAAAAGTGTCGACGAGAACGACCCGAGATACACGACTCTTCCCGACCTATCGAGGCCTTGTAAGGCTGGTATAGGTTTCCCAAAGTACCTGAGTTCGCTATCGTAATCATCCTCTAGGATATAGCTATCGTTGGCTTCCGCCCATTTAATCAGTTCATATCTACGGCCAATAGGCATAACAGCGCCTGACGGAAACTGATTTGACGGATTCACGTAGACGAGGCTTCGCATGTTGACCGGAAGACGCTCAATCACGATCCCATTATCTTGAACTGGGATATTAGATAGACTGACACCTTCATCCTTGAATATCTCCCTAACGGGTCCATACCCCGGAGACTCCATCGCTGCGTTGCTGATGCCAAGCTCTCTTAAAATACGTATGAGATGTGTTGCGAGCTGCTGTGAGCCAGCGCCTATCACAACCTGATCTGGCGAGCATTTAACCCCTCTGCCAGCATATAGATATTTTGCAATTTCATACCGAAGTGCTGCTTCACCCTGTACATCAGCTTCAGACTGCAGCGCGTAGGCATACTCATTGAACACCTTGCTCATGCACTTCTTCCACTTCGAGAACTCGAAACTCTCCTCGTCGTAGATGAGCGAGCGCTCCTTGACAGTCTTGGTGCTCTCTGGGGGGAGAAGCTCGTCCAGTGTGAGTTCTCCGCCTGTACTTCCATTTCCGACCGCACCAGATATATCATCGCTGACATAGTAGCCTGACTTGGGTCTGCTCTCTATGTAACCCTCTACGAGTAGCTGATTGTATGCGGTCTCAACAGTAGTGACACTGATACCATTTTCCTTCGCAAGCTGACGTAGCGAAGGTAGCTTCGTGCCGAGCTCAAACTCGCCAGAAAGGATTTTGCCCTTTATGTAATCAAAAATCTGTATATATAGATTTTGTTCATTATTATCGGCAAAATCGAAAATAATGCTCCTCATCGTCTGTTTTCCCCTATCTGTATTCTAAAAATTTGCATAAATTGTATATTTTTATAATTGCACTATGTTGTTATTATAATACTTGTCGAAAGAGTGCACAACGACAATTCGATAATAAAAACAGCATTTCTATAAGGAATTATAGATTGCTATATGGAGGATAAAAAGTATGATCGAAACTAAAAACCAGACAAACGACACCAGCCGTGCCGACAGAAGCGATAAGACTTTAATTCTAGTAACCACTGCGATGATGACTGCTATGGTTATGATCGCAACTACATTCTTCAAGATTCCTAATGCAATGGGATACATTCACCTTGGTGACGGATTCGTGCTTCTCGCAGCGATCATCTTGCCTAAGAAGTACGCCTGCTTCGCTGGAGGTGTTGGTGCTGGGCTAGCAGACATCTATGGTGGTTATGCCGTTTGGGCACCTTGGACATTGGTAATCAAAATAATTATGGTGCTGATTGTGCAGCTATTCTTTGACCTACTGAATAAGCGTGCGGCAAACGGAGGTCATGTAGCTAAGGTTGCAGGACTACCTTTTTCAGAGCTATTCGCATACGTACTTGCAGTTCTCTGGACTGTATCTGGTTACTATGCAGCGCAGGGCTTCATATATGGAAACTGGGCTGCCCCACTCGCTGATGTTCCCGGCAATGTCCTACAGGCAACTGTTGGTGCAGTTGTTGCTATCATAGTTTCTGTGGCATTAGGCAAGACGGCACTAGGAAGAGGATTCTATTATAAGAGAACTTCTCTCTAATCAACGAATATTCAGAAGTAAATTACGGAAATTGAGGTTAAAAATGGAATATAAGAGAATATTATCTGTGCAAGATATATCGTGCATCGGACAGTGCTCGCTGACCGTTGCACTACCTATACTTTCGGCATGCGGACACGAGACAGCAATTTTACCAGCAGCCGTACTTTCGAATCACACTGGTGGATTTAAAGGTTTTACTTGCCACGACTTAACTAGCGATATGCCTGATATCATCAAGCAATGGGAGATCGAGGGAATTGCATTCGATGGAGCATATACGGGATACCTCGGAAGCAGCGAGCAGATTGCATATGTCAAGGATATATTTGCAAGGCTTGTATCTCCGTCCGGTCTACGGATAGTCGACCCTGCGATGGCCGATGGTGGCAAGCTATATCCAGCATTTGACATGGACTTCGTGGAGGTTATGAAATCGCTTGTCGCTGTAGCTGACGTAACACTTCCTAATATAACAGAAGCTTCGCTTCTAACGGGCAACGAGTACAAGGAAAGCTACGACGAAGAGTATGCTGAGAAGCTCGTAAAGGGCTTGCATGAGCTAGGTGCCAAGACAGTCATCATGACTGGTGTCAGCTATGATGATGAGAACACAGGAATCCTCGTATCAGACGAAAACGGCATAAATTATATAAGGCACGAGAAGATGCCTATTTCTTGCCACGGAACGGGTGATGTGTTCGCATCTGCATTTGTAGGATCTTATCTCGCAGGCAAAGATAAGGCTGAAGCAGCTAGAATTGCTGGCGATTACGTCCTCAGCTGTATCAAGAATACGATAGATGACAAAGAGCACTGGTATGGTGTAAAGTTTGAACCATTACTTGGAGATTTAATTTCAGCCATTTGCGGTTAATCCGCTAGGCATGTAGCCATATGTTTTAACGACATGTAGTCGGGAGCGCAAGTTCCCGGCTTATTGTTTTGTTCGTAATTATTTACTGTTTTGGTCCCACCTATTATTAGGATTTAATTTATCTAAAAAAATTTAACTATTTACGCGTTTACATCCCTTTTACAAGTCAGTATATGGTAAAATGGCAAAGATAATCGTTAATGAAAATATTTAAGTTAGTCGTTAATAATCATTAATGACAGCGATGCATATTGATGACAATTGTTACCGGAGGTCATAATGAACGATAAAATCGCAGGAAAATTCCGCGGCACAGGGGTAAAGGCCGGTCTTATGTACGGAATGGCTGAGTTCTACGGAGGTGGTGCTTTCGTAATCATCAACACATTCTTTTTAGTCTTCCTTACTAAGGCTCTTGGCATGCCCGCTGCACTCGCTGGCGCTATACCAATGGTCGGAAAAGTATGGGACGCTATTACCGATCCGATGATGGGAAATATCACCGATAGAACATCATCGAGATTTGGACCTAAGAGGCTGTATATATTGATAGGCGGAATCCTATCGGCTATCGCATTTATCTCGCTTTGGACAACGATTCCATCTCGAAGCACTACGGTACAATTTATCTATTATATAGTGATGTACTGTTTATTTTCGACGTGCTTCACAATCATAATGGTCCCTTACAACGGTCTCCTGCCGGACATGGTTGATAGCTATGATATTCGTTCAAAGTTCTCGAGTCTCAGGATGATTTGGTCTACTGTAGGAGCTATCCTCGCTGGGCTCGTTCCAACACTAATGATTAAGGACACTTTGAACACGAGCATGTATCTCAAGGTAGCGATCATTTTCGGCATCCTGTTCGGCTTTGCAGCCGTGGTGACATTTATAGGAACTTGGGAAAAGGTAAAGCCACCTGTTAAGACGAAGCTCCGCGACAGCTTCTCCGAGGCATCGTCAGTATTGAGGAGCCGTTCATTCAAGATTTTCATCGGCATATACCTCTCCGGTCAGTGTGCGATGGACTTCGTTTCGGGTATGGCCATTTACTATGTCGACGATGTTTTAGGTGGATATGATAAGGGATACCTGACCATGCTGATGGGTGTACTTCTCTCATCTCAGCTCGTTGGAATGATAATCTTCACACCGATAATGACCAGAACCTCAAAACGCACCACAATCCTCATCGGTGCTCCTATAAGGTTGGCTTCAACCCTTGGACTGCTCGCGTTTTCATACGCAGGTGCCCCAATTGTTCCAGTCCTTCTACTCTCCGCAGGAGTGGGAATTGGAAACGCAGCAACTTTGACGAGCATATTTGCAATTCTGGCCGATATGGCGGATATAGACGAACTTATTACTTCCACAAGGCGTCCAGGCATCGTATCTGGGATGGCGACATTTGCGAGAAAAATCTCGGCGGGTCTATCAGTGTGGTTCATCGGGCTCCTACTGTCGCTAGTAGGTTACGATACTAAACTCGCGCATTCAGGAGTCAGTCAGGCTTTAACAACGCAGCGCGGAATCGCTATGATTTTTATTGTAATACCAGCTATTCTCGTAGTATTACTGCTGATATTCGGATACATCTTCCCGATAACGAATAAAGAGTTCGATATCGTAAAGAAGGAAATAGGTAGAAGGCGCGGCACCGATAACAGCACCATAACTGACGACGAGAAGCGAATCCTCGAACGTGTAACGGGTTTCAAATACGAGGATTTGTGGAATGTTTCTAACGAACACAAGGTTAAGTAATAAAGGGTAGAGTCGTGCGATACAAGCTGCAGTTTGCATCGCATGACTTAACGAAAGCACAAGGTGAACACAGATGACTAATGATTACACTAATAACGGCAAGCGAATTACTACATTAAAGAATCGACCACTCATATGGGCGCATCGTGGCGCAAGCGGATATTGCCCTGAGAACACTCTCGCAGCATTTCAGAAGGCAGTCGAACTCTGTGCAGACGGCATCGAGTTAGATGTGCAGATGACCAGAGATGGCGAACTCGTCGTTTGTCATGACGAGACAATAGATAGAACCTCAAATGGCAGTGGCTGGATTAAGGACAAAACGCTCGCAGAATTGAAAGCTCTGGATTTCTCATCCGGCAAAAAAGATTTCTCAGGAGCCACTATCCCGACTATGCGCGAGGTGTTCGAACTGCTGAGCGATACCGACATGCTGATCAATATAGAGCTTAAGACAGGCATTGTTTTTTACCCAGGCATGGCAGAAAAGCTTTTAAAATTGACCAGCGAATGCGGATTCTCAGATAGGGTCATCTATTCGTCATTTAACCACTACACGATAAAGCACATGCGAGAAATATCTCCTGAGGCGAAGCTAGGATTCCTCTATACTGATGGAACAATCGACATGCCCACATATGCGCTAAAATACGGAGTTCAAGCCCTCCATCCAGCGCTATATAACATACAGTTTCCGGGCTTTATGGAAGAGTGCCATAGGGAAGGTATTGCCGTCAACGTATGGACAGTTGATTCCGATGAGTATATCGAGATGTCATATAGAGCTGGCGTCGACGCCATTATTACCAACTACCCTGATAAAGCATTTGAAGTAATCGGGAGGCTGATATGAAGGTTCATACGCAGGCAAGAGTAACACGGGTAAATACATCTGAAGCTCATAATTTGAGTTATGCGAACCTTCCATCAGGCATTAATATCGTGAGAGAAAGCGAATACGGCGAGCACATGGCCTATACCAATAAGCAGTGGAGAGAAAGCCATGTAACCGAAGGTCAGTTTACCTCATATGATGGTCTATCTATACGGTACTACCATGCACCGCAGGAGGATTCTCCGAAGGGCTGCATCGTCATGCTCCATGGTTACTGTGGCTTCTGGGGGAAATTTCACGAGATGGCGGAATATTACTGGCTTGCTGGCTACGAGGTTTTCTTCATGGAGCACCGTGGCCACGGCTATTCGGGCAGACAGATAGCTGAGGATGATATCGTCCATGTAAATAGCTACAATGACTACACCCAGGACATACATCAGTTTATGACTGAAGTTGTTAAGCCACGCATTGGAAATCTCACATGCATAATGTTCGCACACTCCATGGGCGGTGCAATCGGTGCTCTATACCTAGAGCAGCATCCAGGAGTATTCGACGCAGCGATTCTAAGCTCACCGATGTTTGGGATAAAAACTGATGGCACGCCTAAGTTTCTAATCAGCCTCATGCTAGCTAAAATCAAGCTGCTACGTCAGGAAAAGCTGCCGTTTCCCGGCGGCAAACACTGGGATGACATCCCTACTTACGAACAGAGCAGTGCAATGTCAGAAGCGAGGTACACTTATATATTCAATCAGCGCCTTGCAGACAGTCATTATCATACAAATATGATGTCTAACGGTTGGGGCTACGCGAGTTTCCGCACCACTCCTAAAATTCTAAGGGACGCTGGCAAGATAGATATCCCTGTTTTGCTCCTTACATCTGGAAACGATGCGCTTGTGGATTCAAAAGGTCACTATAAATTCGCATATAGTACGCCGAATACCGAGTTCGTCATATACGAAGGTGCTAAGCACGAGCTATATAATGGAACAGAGGAAATACTAGAAGACTACTATAGGAGGATATTTGGGTTTCTTGCTAAAGTGACCAAACAAAATCTATAGAAAATATCTAGATGTTCTCATTACTGTATTGCATCCGAGAATTTCATAAGAAAAAAACACCACCCCAGCAATCTGGAGTGGCGTTTACATGCTCATGTTGATTATATTTAAAATGATGTTATCACTGCTCCTAGACCGAAGATAATCCCCGGTATATTTGCAACAATGATAGGGTAGTCTCTCTTTTGTTTACAGAGACCGTATGTAACCCACAGCGTGCAGTTTATGGTTGCAGCTAGTGGCTGGATGAAGCTGCCTTTGTTTCCGTTTAGATTGCTCATTATCTGAGCTATGTATGCTACGTACATTAGAATGGACATGCATGTTCCTGCCCATCCCAACATATTTGCTTTCTTCTCACTCATATTATTACCCCTTTGCTTTTTTGAAAAATTATCGTTTTTACGAACTTGCGTATTATATACAAATGAGAAAAGTCATTCAATACTGTAATTTAATTAATGCAAAATGAAAATGCACTTTATACCGAACAAGTCTCTATCGCTTTCTCCTCCTGAGTTCTGTTATAAGGCTAAGATCTGAATCGAAGACAGGTCTCTTACTCACGCCGAGTTCACCGATTTCTACATTTTTATTCTTGCCATGAAAATCACTGCCACCACTCACGAGAAGCCCCCGACTCTCGGCAATCTCAAGCAGCATCGCAATTTCACGGTCGTCGTATCTAGAATAAAAACACTCCAGTCCTTCAATTCCTATGCCTTGCAGGACTCCTAGCTTCTCCTCAAGTTCCTTTCTATTCATGTGGATTTCATTCTCCCCACCGAGAGGGTGAGCCCAGATAGCAACTCCACCAGATGATTTAATCGCTCTAATAGCTAGCTCTGCAGGAATCCTGCTTTCCACTCCAAACTCAATATATCTGTTTATAATCTCAGTTCTAGTACCTGAGATTCCTCTCCGCATCAGGATATTAGCTATATGGGGCTTCCCAGCTGAAGGAATCGCCTCTAACTCTGTAATCTCATCTGCAGTTAGCTCTATGCCATCCACTTCCCTAAGGTGTTCAATTCTAATCGCGAGCTTATCTTCTCTCTTCGCCTCTGCAGCGGCGAGTGCTTTCATAAAATCGGGGTGATTGTCGTCATACGAGTAGCCGAGTATATGGCACTTAATGTTGCCGACTTTGCAGGAGAATTCAATTCCTTTGAAAAATTCCATTCCCTCCGGTATATCATCTTCGACTTCGTGCACGCCGGCAGTCGTATCGTGGTCAGTCAGCGAAAATACTTTGACGCCAGATGCTTTGACCATCTGCACGACTTCCTGCGGACTAAACGATCCGTCAGATGCCGTAGTATGTAGGTGCATATCGACTAATATTCTATTGTCCTTCACTCTACGCACCTTCTTTCCATTGGCTCTTAGTTGTTTAAATCTATATCTCGGTATATGTGTCTACGCAGGATTTCCCTACGCATATCTCGCTAACTATTTGCTCAAGCTAATGGTTCGCTAACTTATTCGGCAGTGAACTTCATGCCCTTAGTCTTGGCAACTTCCTTGCCCTGTGCGCTAAAGACAGCCTCAACACCTTTCTGCTTCTTGATAAACGCCTTTCCGCCATCTACACCTTTCATCAGGCAGATTGTGCTCATGGCATCTATATCCATCGAGCGACCTTTCTTAGCCACCAAGCTGACAGCCTCAAGCTGTGTCTCGACAGGATATCCCGTCTTGCTGCTTAGCACATGGTGGTAAATCTTACCATCCTTTTGGAACTGCCTCTCGTATATTCCTGAGGTTACAACGGTCTGGTTATCCGCTGTCGTGGTTCCGATGATTTCGGTCCTGTCAGTATATGGCTTCTCTATTCCGATGATAAATGGACTGCCATCCGGTTTGCCACCTATCGTGGAAATGTTACCTCCAAGGTTAATTACAGCAGATGTTACGCCTTCTTTCTCGAGCAGTGTCGTAAGTTCGTCTGCAACATACCCCTTGGCAATTCCTCCTAGATCGAGCTTAGCCTCAGGATCTATGATTCTTATCTTGTTTCCGTCGAACTGAATATTCTTATAGTTTACATGCTTCAGCGCTTCAGTAATCTTAGACTGCTCTGGAACTACTGGATTCTCAGACTGAAAGTCCCATAGCCCTGAAACCGATCCGATAGTTATATCGAAATCACCATCCGATAGTTCTCCATACTTCACACCAGCCTTAACGACTTTGAGTGTGTCTTTTCCTACAGTTACCCATTTGCCGCCAGCACTATTAATCTGACTGACTTCACTCGTCTCGATTGTGTTGCTTAAAGTATTCTCGAGCTCGCGGCATCTTTTATAAGCCTTGTTTATTGCAGCCTCTGCCTTCTCCTTGTCCAGATCTCCATCCATGTCATATATCGAAATCTTGCACACCGTATCGAGATAGAAACCTTCCTTTGATACTGGCTCAACATCCTTGGTGTTCTTGCAGGCTGTCTGTGTTATAATAACCGTTGCGATTATTACGAATATTAACGAAAGTTTTATGGTTTGTTTGCTAAGTTTAATCAATTTATTACCTCACATTTAAGGGGTTACAGGGAATAACGAACAATGTTAAAAGGATTTATAAAAAAAGCTGATATCGTCCTCTTTATAATCCTCATTTCACTCGGTATCGCCTCCTCGGTATGGCTCAGCACGACGAGTCATTCAGGAGACAAAGTCACCGTGACAGTAGATGGCAAGAAGTACGGAGTGTACAGCTTGTCCGAGGATAAAACTATCGCTGTAAAGCGCGGTAATAAGCTAAATGTAATCAGAATTAAGCACGGCTACGTGACCATGTCCGAAGCATCATGCGAAAATCAGGTGTGCGTAAAGCACAAAGCTATAAGCAAGACCGGGGAAAGCATAATCTGCCTTCCTAACAAAGTGGTCGTTTCGATAAGCGGAAAGGAGGCAAACAAGTATGACTCAGTCTCGAGTTAAACACTCAACCGAGCCTTCACGGAGGACTCCTCACGGCCGCAGCAGTAACGTCGCAACCGTTGCGCTTCTAGCTTCACTGGCGCTAATTTTATCGTACGTCGAAGCTATTATACCATATACTCCAGGCATTCCGGGGATCAAATTAGGGATAGCTAACTTAGTGGCTGTCGTTGCGCTGTATAAGCTCTCTGCAAAATACGCAGTTATGTTAAATGTCATTAGAATAGTAGTAGCAGGATTACTTTTTACCGGTGTGTTCGGCATGCTCTACTCTCTCGCAGGTGCTACGATCAGCTTGATAGGAATGATTTTGCTAAAGAAGACCGATCTCTTCAGCATTACCGGTGTCAGTATGGCAGGTGGTTTCCTGCATAATATGGGGCAGCTCACCATTGCGGCATTACTCATTAATGACATCAGAATCTTCTACTACCTACCGGTGCTGATGATATCTGGAACGATAGCCGGAGTTGCCATCGGTGTAGCTGCAGAATTGGTAATTAGAAGAGCTAAGTTTATAAGGTAGGCTTCTAATAGATCCGATATAAATATCGAGTATCAGTTCAAGAACACCGCTCTCGGAACAACTACGACTACTCGCGCTAATGTTCTCGCAAGCGGGCTTCCAACTGGTTATACATGGAGTGATTTAACACGAATCAATATCTCTGGAAATCTTCAGCCTAATGAGAGCGTTAAGTACAATGTTCCACTTAAGCTGACTGCGAAGGCTGGTGCAAAATCAACTTATACATTCCTCTTCGGTAACACTTCTGGAGGAGTATACAGGACTGCTTCTCTTATCTTTAAGAGCATCAACAGGAACGAACTAGTTTCGTCTGTTCTTAACACTAGAATCCTAGCTACATATAGAAACAGCGATGGTTCATACACGGTTGCCGATAAGAAGGTTCAGGACCTTATGCCTAATGCGACATCTAGCAATACGAAGTTCAACAACTTCCTAATGCAGATTCTAAGCACGTATCAGGATTCACCGGCTGACGGAGTGTTAACGAGCAACTCAGCATACTCGATTTCAACACTAGATATATTTAACGCTATCCACAATGATGGTTACACAACGTTAGTTAGAAACGATAACACGCTCCTCCCAATCTACGCTTATTACACTAACGGTAGTTTGACTCTTAAGGATGCAAGCGGAAGCCCAGTAAGCGTATCGGATTACGGCCTTAACTTCTACGCACAGATTATAAAGGTACTAGATGCACCTGACGTAGTGAATTTAAAGGTTGGGGATAGCTTTAATGCTGAGCAGAATCTGATTTCTGCAGTAAATCCTGTTAATAGCAGCCCGATTCCATATTCAGATCTGACCGTTACGTCGAATGTAAACACTGCAGTTGCTGGCACATACCATGCCACATACACCTATAGATTAGCTGATGGAAAGACAATCTCCATCACAACTAAGGTAAAGGTTTCTGCCAGGGATGCTTCAGGCAGTAACGCTAGCAGCACACCAGCAAAAAAAGCTAAGGTTGTTAAGAAGAGACACCTCTCCCCTAAGACATCCGATTTAACATCAGCGGCAAGCTTAATAGTGCTCTGCGCATCGCTTACAGCTCTAGGTGCTGTAGTTTATAAGCGCAAGAGATTCTAAGATATGATGATTAAGCTTTATATACATCACTTTCATAGAGCTTATAGCTATAAATAAATATAAACAAAAACGACTGTGAGAGATGCACTCTTGCCTTACAGTCGTTTTTTTCGTGCCACTATTCTGTTATGTCCTGCCTATTCGTAGTATAACGATAATCGCATCTCATATCCAACATCATGTACTTCAGTACAAATTAAAGCACTGCATCTTCATTTACAGTATATATAATCATTCCGCCAGTCGGTTTACATCCCGTATTCCATAATCCCTCAAAATCAAGCCACTTATAGCCGCTGTATGTCACGGCCTTAACCTTGAATCCGTCCTCGGTATCATCATATCCATTTACAAGATACCAATGCCATACATAGTCGCTGTAACTTGCATCCTTGTGCCTGAGTGTAAGGAACGGAATCGGTAATCCTGCATCTATCTGCTCCTTCACCTTTTCCGCCGCCTCCTCGTAGGTATGATCTCCTGAGAATTCGTCCACATCCACGCGGTACTCGCCGGTATCCCTGAGGTATTTGACATATCCATTTATATAAATAGAAAGTTTATTAATTCCGGTGAATCTAGGCCATAGATAGTCCTCCATCATATGCGCAAAGTCTACGTACTCTTCTCGCTTAACATCATCAGCGTCAAATGGATATAGCTTCGTGAATCCAAACTCGCGCGCAAAGTACAAACTGCTCTCACACGCAGTCTCCGCACCACATCCACCTATGCGCATCCAGAACGTGCGAAACCAGTCCTGATTGCCACCATAAGATTCACCTATATAATGGTGATTCAATTCTCTCTTCATCCTAATCTATACCAATCCCCCAAAAGTAAAAGCAGGGCAATCACGCCCTGCAATATACGAAATCCTAATCCATATCTGGAATGTCAGCAGTTTATGCGTCAAGTGCATCATTAAGAGCATTCACCAGATGATCTCCATCAAGTCCGTGAACCTGAGCAGCCTGTCCGATGGACTCTCCCTGAGAAGCAGGGCAACCGATGCACATCATTCCGTTCTGGAAGAATACCTGAATTAAATCTGGATGCTCGTTGATAACATCACCGATAATCATATCCTTTGTAATCTTAGCCATTTATCTTTCATCCCCTTTCCGAATGTCATTTCTATTTTTCTATTGCAACAGTAACATTTTGAAGCTATAAAATCAATACTAATAAAGTATCTTTTTAAATTCCTACTTATTCACTCGGAATTCACTTTACATGTTGGTTTTTAGTGCTATAATGAGATGTTAATTTTGTAAAATAGAATCGTATAATTTGATTAAGAAATTAAAAAGGGAGAGACTAATGCTAGAATTTAGACCTGTCAGATTAGATGACCAGGACTTTGCAAAAACCGTAATCTGTTCGAGCGGATGTCATGGTGCTGACTACAGTTTCGCTAATTTATATATCTGGAGGCATGCATACGAGCCAGAAATCGCTTTCATCGGCGAGCGTATGATCATAAGAATGCCTAAGTATGGATACATTTTCGCTTATCCTAAGGGAAGCGGGGATGTTAAGCCAATTATCGATGAACTGCTAGAAGACGCACATTCGCGCGACCAGAAACTGATAATGCGTGGTCTCACGCCTAAAACGCTCGAAGAGTTTGAACCTGTGTACGGAGACCGTTTCACCATAGAGGAAAATCGCGAAGATGCTGACTACATATACACAGTTGAGAAGCTGCGTGACCTCAGGGGACGCAAGCTTTCGTCGAAGCGCAATCACATCAAGCATTTTGAGAGAAATGGCGAATGGGAATTTAAGCTCATCGAAAATGGCGAAGATATAGATTCTGCAAGAGCATTCGTAGCTGAATTCTACAAGGAGAAGGGCGATCCTGACCTTGTCAAAGAAGCGGATGCAATCGAGCAGATGTTCGAAAACTATGAGGCGCTCGGTTTCTTTGGTGGGCTCCTATATCAGAATGGTGAACCTGTTGCATTCACTGCTGCTACTCAGCTCGACCAGCTCACCATGGATGTGCATTTTGAGAAGGCTCTTCCTGGTGTTGAAGGCGCATATACTATGATTAACCGTGAATTCGTAAGGGCAATCTCCGAGAAATTCCCTGATGTAGAATACATTAACCGCGAAGAGGACATGGGGCTTGAAGGTCTTAGGAAAGCCAAGGAAAGCTATCACCCGGATGTCCTTCTCATGAAATACACAGCTTATGAAAAATAACTACATAATAAGGCCCAGGGAGGCTTCAGACCTCGAGGATTTTATCTCACTACGCAGAAAAGTTTTCGGAGATGATGAGGAGTTTATTGAATTCTTCGACAATTGCTTCCGAGATGACTATCTGGATTTTCTGATTGTCGAGGATCAAGATGGCAGCGAGGTGCTTCAGGCATCCCTCACCCAGTTCGACATGGGAAAATTAGTTGTTCCTGAGGGCAAAGTTTCAGATATAGCTGGTAAATCAATAGAGATGAGCTACGCAATATGTACCGACCCTGCGGCACGAGGAAAGGGTTACGGCTCACACATAACCGTGTATGCCAGAGAGATTGCCGAGAGTAGCAGGAAACTATCGATGCTCTCACCAGCTGAACCGAGCTTAATAAAGTTTTATGAACCTCTAGAATATAAGAAGTTCATGTATGCCGAGCAGGGTTCTGTCCTGACATCTGAGCATGTTGATTTTGAATTCTCCCATCTTCAGACTAAGGTCTTAACACCGCAGGAATATAATAATTATAGAGAAACGATTTTGGCAAACCGCGTCCATATCAAGCTGTCAGAAGGAGCTCTTAGATTCGCAGCTGGGCTGGTAGCTCCTGATACCTCGGGCTCTGCGCCTGCTATGGATGCTGGATCAGCTGATTGGGCGGGCTCTGCGCCTGACTGGGAAGCTGAATCAGGAGCACCTGATGGTTCTGGACTCTTGCTAATTTCTGATGGCGCTGAGCCTTTGGCAATCGCAGCGTGTGAGGCCGCGGAAGCGGGCTCTCTCGCTGCGACCGAGCTCCTCACCTTCAGTGAAGATGGTGGTCAAAAGGAGCTCGGGATTGCAATCGCGAAGGCACTCGCTGCTAGATGCGGCGCTAAGCGATGCGACTACATGATGCCTAGCAGATCTGGGAGCGAAACGTCCAGTGCACTTGGGATGATCTCGGCCAGTTACGAGGAGCTCTCTGAGGTGTATAGCGCCGCTACTAGCGAGTGCCCTCCTTATATGGGCTTCACCTTCGGCTAGCCCCAGGCCATTTATAATTGCCTAATCTTCGGACTCTGGGCCAGATCTAAGATTTCTTAATCTCGCCATCCTCGGTTTCGGATGCAGCTTCAGATTGCACACAATCCCAAGGCCTCGCCTAGCCCCTGAGCTTTCAGACTTCTAGGCCACAGCAACCTTCGGTTAGCCCATAGGCAAAATATATGCATGAAAAAACATGATTGACGAGATTCTCTCATCAATCATGTTTTGTTTTCTCATATCATATCTAAATTTTTCAGATATCTCTACTTAAGCTATTTAGTTTCCTAAATATTACTGCTCTCTCTTTTTTCTAGCGAATAGCGCTACTCCAAGGCCAATCACACTCATGAATAGTGTAGCCGCATATGCTAGGATAGTGTCAGCATCCCCAGTCTTTGGTGCTGTACTCTTTCTTGCAGGAGCAACCTTAGCAGCTGGAGCATGTGACTGTGTAGCAGTAGCTGCAGTGCTTGATGCCGTAGGAGTTGTTGTTGATGTAGCAGGTGTCGATGGTGTAGCTGGTGTTGTAGTAGTTGGTGTCGACGGCGTTGTTGGCACTGACGGAGTAGTCTGTGCTGTTACAGCCTTGTACACGTATACCTTGTCTCCATTTGCTTCCTCGCGAGTCGATGCAAGCTCATATCCAGCGATATTCTCACTGCCATGTATCCCAAACTTTGTAGGTTTTAACTCAGTTCCGTCTTCTGTTACGTAGTGCGTAAAATCTATACCTACGCGGATTATACGGTTTACAGCATTAGATGTTGTAATAGATTCGAGAGTACTTGTACCCCATCCAAATTGATTCTCGCTGCCAACCTGTGCGCTGTCTGTTACGAGTGCCTTCACATCATTATAGATGACATCCGAAGTGTAATCCCTGTAATTTGAATCATTCATTCCGTTCAAAAAATTTATATCAATATTGAATTTAGCATCCTTGCTACCATTTGAACCTACGGAATCAACGATTACCTGATTTGCCTTTAAAGCTGCATCTATCTTAACGATAGTCTCATATGGAGTCTCCTCCTTAACCTCTGCGGTGATACTCCAGTACCCAGAGCCTCCAAATAATGCAACTGCCTCTGCATCGTCAATTCTCGTCTTAAACCTTGGATCCGCATCCTCTATAGGAAAATCAAAATAAATATTAGGATAGTACACATACATGCTGCCAGAATCAATAACTATGTTCTTCACAGTATATTCAGTATTGGTAGCCTGATCGATTAATGTGGCTTCCCTAGCGTAATACATGGGTTCGTAATATGTCTGTGGATCCTGCGGATTTCCTTCTGTAGCGCTGTGCACAACATAAGTATCCAGATTGCTCCAATCTTTAATCTTTACAGTATTTCCAGAATGCGAATCACTCGAGTCCACGGTTAGAACATAATCCTGTGTAAGCCTTTCCTTCCTTGCTCGCGACTCGAAAACCGATGTGTAATTGTCCTTGCCTGGGAATCTGTATCCGCTAGTAGTATTAGAAACAGTTGAGTTACCTAGACTAGTTGTTGCACCGTCTGCAGGCTCAGTCGCTACGAAGTTATTTATAGCAGATTGCTCATTAGCCGTAACAGTATCATCTGCATACACATTAACAGCCAAAGAAGGTGCCATCATTAGAGACACACCTACAGCTGTTGCCTTTAACATTTTCCTCCTACGCTTGTTAATTCTTTTAGTCATTTTAATCTCCTTATGCGCCAATATTTATGCGTTTAGTAGTTTATCGAGATTATACACTTTATTAGTATACTTGTACAGCATTATTTTTAATACAATTGCATTTTGCACTATCCTATTTTACATCTACTTATGTTCGCATTCCTTTTATACTCGCAACTGCAGCACACTAAAAACCCTCCTCACTGGTCATCCAGCAAGGAGGGTTCGTATCACTATTAAATAATAATGCTCAACGTTCATTTATCTGGCTGAGTTCTGCAATTATTTACTCGTCTGATAGAAATGAATCATCCGCCTCTTCATCTCATCTGATACCGGCAGCCTATCTACTAGGTAGTAATAGCCCACAAGCTTTCCATCAATAACCTTCTTGAGCCTCTCTAAGTATTCATCACCCAACTTGTCCTTAGGCACGTACTTCACATTAGAACTCCAGAACGACTGTATGAACAGTGCTGAAACCAGTAGATTAACTTCCTGATTCATTTCCGGCGTGATATTCTCAAATATGTGTGCAAACACCTTATCGAGCACCAGATGCTTCTCGTCACGCACAGTCATTATCGAAGACTCATTTGTCTGATTATAGTAGTATAGGGCATCGTCTATGTAGTATACAGAACCAGCTAAAGCTACCAATATCGGCCATAACGAGAGATCTTCGTAGTATGAGTGTTCTAGGTAACGAACTTTTTCAAAAAGCCTTCTGTCATACATCGAAATCGTTCTGCATGGCAGTAGCCACATGGCGTTTCTTATGGAAACTTCCCCAGAGTGACGCCCTTTGTATGCTGGTGAATTTGTCTTGCCGTCGTACATGATGCAGTTAGACTTACATAGGCTGTACCCTTTCTCTATACCTGCATATAGCTTTGAAATATACTCTGGATCAACCCAGTCATCGACATCAACGAATGATATATATTCACCCGATGTATTATCGATTCCAATATTTGCTGCATGCCCTAGGTCGGCAGTCTCCGTAACAAGCAGCTTGACGCGGTCATCTCTCTCCATCCACGCTCTAACCATTTTCTCGGAGGCGTCCGTGCTGCCGTTGATTACGCACAGTATCTCAAGGTTTTGGTAATACTGATTAGTGATGGACTCTAGGCATTTATCTATATACTGCTCTCCGTTATATATCGGAATTATCACTGAAATTATCGGCTTGATATCAGCACCTCCTTACAATCAATCGGTTATTCCCGAATCATCACCGTACGATAATCCGGATCCATATATTCGTACCCGAAGGTTCTGAATACAGATTCGTATTTCTTGTTAGTCATTGCTAGGATTCTACTATCGTTAGGTGCTACGGCGATGAGAAAATCATCAATCTCCTTATAGAGCTGTATATCAGCACCACTATCTTCATACGCTGGATCCACCATGACATCGGTAATCAGAAAATACATTGCACCATCTCCCGATACTCTACCAAACGCCACAAGCTCGCCATTTACATATAGACCCGCCATGAACAGACCGTCCCGCAGTGCTTTGATGACTGTCTTTGGGCTACGCTTACGCTCACCGCACTTATTCATTAATTTAATCAGCTCTGTGGGGAGCGTTCTATTTATACGAATCTCTGCCTTAATCATAGTACAATCCCAATTATAAGTAGCGAAGTATCATCTGAGGTCTATCAACCTACCCTCAAATCTCATTATAAATTATTGATTAGATTGCTCATCTAATTCAGTTACTATTTAACCTTAAAAGCATCCTCGACTACTTCTTCAGCTAATTCTTCAACCTCTTCATCTACTGCTGCTGCTCCAAGCTTCACTGATTCTACTGCTGACTCAGCCTTCGCAGCTTCCTTCGCAACCTTTTCAGCCTCCTTAACGGCTTTTACCTCTGCTGCCTTTGCAGCCTTATCAGCCTTTGCTTCTGCAGCCTTTGCTGCCTTCTCTGCTTTTTCTACTGCTAGCACCTCGAGTTCTTCCTGACTAAGGTAGTTATCAGGATTTAGCTTTCTAACCTCATGCAGAACTGCTGCTGCTGCAAATAGAAGAACAGCAAATACGATGTATGACAAGCTCTGATTTAGGATATAAGAAAGGGCATCTCCGAAGTGCTCTCCAATTGATGATCCATATGTCTTGAAGTAGTTTCTGAGGTATGTGATTGAATTAAAAATTGCATATAGCGCATATACGGAAACGATTCCTATGCATACGTAAAGTCCAATTATAACCTTTGATGTCTTAAGCTTCTTGTTGTTCATGATTCCAACCTTTCCTTAAATGAAATTTATAAAATGTTTATTAATTCTCTTGAAATATAACATATCCGTCCATATCATACCATGAATTCCGCGTGGTTGTTATGTGAATGCTAATCATAAATGATATCACTGCCCTATATCCCAATTAACCGCAGATATTCCGTGTCTCTCGAGGAAATCATTAGCACGAGAGAAGTATTTGCCACCGAAAAACCCTCTATACGCGGATAGCGGGCTCGGATGAACACCAACTATTACAAGGTGCTTTTTATTCGTGATAAGCGGCAGCTTAGACTTAGCGTTAGACCCCCACAAAATAAATACCAATGGTTTCTCTCGTTCATTTAATTTTCTTATAACTGCATCCGTCAGCTGTTCCCAGCCTTTTCCGCGGTGCGAATTAGCCTCGTGCTCTCTAACTGTGAGCGCTGTGTTGAGAAGCAAAACCCCAGACTTAGCCCAGGGAGTCAGGCAGCCGTTATCAACCTCTGGCGGAGCAATCCCAAGGTCGGAATTTATCTCTTTAAAAATATTTACCAGAGACGGCGGTTGTTTCACACCCTTCTTAACCGAGAAAGCCATACCGTGAGCTTGTCCTTTCTCATGATATGGATCCTGTCCGAGGAGCAGAACCTTTACATCGTCATACGGAGTATATCTGAAAGCTGTAAATATCTCATCGCGCGGTGGAAATATTGTATGGTTCTCGTATTCTTCGTCGAGAAATCTCTCGAGCTCGCTATAGTACGGTTTCTCCATCTCTTCAGCGAGTATGGTATCCCACGCATTCCCGATTTTAAGTCCTTTTGCACCCATAATTTCTCCTATAGCAACATTTACTTTCTGCGATGCTTTGCTGGATGAAGCGCTTCCTGCCTTGCATCGTATACTTTATACACTAGCCACGCCATGAGCGAACCAATGATCGCTCCTGCAATTACATCTCCAGGATAGTGAACGCCTACATAGAGTCTCGAAAGCGCAATCAAGAGTGCTAGCAAAAGAGCCGGTATTCCGTACTTCTTAGGCCCGTTCAGATATATGCACATCGTAGCTGCAAACGAACTAGCCGAGTGACCTGACGGGAAAGATGCATCGTGTTGCTTGCCAATAAGCCTCTGAACATCATCAAACACTTCATATGGTCTAGTCCTGCCTATTAAATCTTTAAGAAGCAGATTATTTACTAGGTACGCGAGTATAAGAGATGCAAACATCAGCAGCCCATACTTCCTGGTACGCTTAAAAAGCAGAAGTAGCACTGCAATCGCAATCCACATAATGCCGGCATCTCCGAGGTGAGTGAAGGCCTTAACAACAGGCGTCAACAAATCATGGACTGCAAGGTGCTGAAACTTTATGAGCAGCGAACCGTCGAAATTTCGAATAGTCTCTAGCATTTAAAACTCCAATCTACTGTACTCTTAGTTAGCCGCATTTTCGTTTCCTTCTGCAGCATCAATGTATATCTTGTGCAATCTCATGCCGAAATCACACAGAATCTCATAGTTGATAGTTCCAATTTTACCAGCAATCTCTTCAGCTGAGATTTCATCATCCCCTGAGCGTCCCATGATCACGACCTCATCTCCTGCTGCTACCCCTGGTACATCCGTCACATCTATCATGCACTGATCCATGCAAATGCTTCCTACGACCGGAACTCGATTACCATGCACAAGTACCTCTGCCTTACCAGTGAGCGTCCTCGAATAACCATCTGCGTATCCTATAGAGATTGTGGCAATCTTGCTCTCCCTATCCGCCACAAACCTTCTGCCGTAACTGATTGAAGTTCCAGCGGGTACTGTTTTAAGATGGATAATATATGCTTTTACAGACATAACTGGCTTTAGATCAAGTCTCGTCTTATCCACCTCTTCAGACGGATAGCATCCATAGAGGATTATCCCGGGTCTTACTGCGTCGAAGTGGGTCTTTGGATAGTCCATAATCGCAGCGCTATTGGCTATACACAGCATCGGAACATTGATGCCGCAGCCTGCGAGTTCCTCATAGAAGTCATTAAACAGCGAAAGTTGCTTGTTCGTGTACGTTGAATCAGCTTCATCAGAAGTCGCAAAGTGTGAAACCATACCGTTGATACGGAGACCCTCAAGCTCATCAATCTCCTCGATTTCAGTTCTCGCAAATTCCTTTTCCAGCGGTGTCTCTATCCTGTATCCGATTCTACCCATACCAGAGTCAATTGCAATAAAGCAGTCTATCACTGCACCTCTCTTCACCGCAATTTCGGACTTTTTCTTGGCTCTATCTAGACTCCCTACGACAATCGTAAGGTTCTGCTCTATTATGATATCGGTACAATCCTCTGGAACTAGACCGAGAATAAGTATGCTCTCGTTAAATCCAGCCTCACGTAGCTCGAGTGCTTCCTCAATTGTGGCAACCGCAAAGCGTTTAACCCCATTATCACGAAGTACTTCCGCGCAGCGCACACTTCCGTGTCCATATGCGTCTGCCTTTACTACCCCTATTATCTCATTATTACCGATTACGCTTTTGATTTCTTTGATATTGTGGTCTAGCGCCGATAAATCGATTTCTACCCATGTCTGGCGCATTGATTCCTTATACATTTTTTGCCCCTTTAAGTATTTAGTTCCTGACAGCTAAGCCGTCAGGAACTGTCTCTGTCAGTAGGTTATACTCTATAAATTGCATGATTTCATGCGAGCTGCAGGTTATCCCCTGCAAATTGTAAATCATATCCTCGCAAATTACCTAAGTATTAGTTCTTCGCGTGCTGGCCCGTTTGAAACCATAGATACACGAACTCCGATTTCCTTTTCAATCCTCTCGATGTAAGCCTTGCACTCACTTGGCAGATCATCGTAGCTCTTGATACCTCTTATATCAGTCTTCCAGCCTGGAAGCGTTTCATATACTGGCTTAGCCTTCTCGAGGAGCGGTGTGTTAGGAAAGTCTTTTGTCACCTCGCCATCGATCTCATAGCCTACACAGATTTTGAGCTCATCTAGGTATCCGAGAACATCTACAACTGTAACTGCAACCTCTGTGGCTCCCTGCATCATGCAGCCATATCTGGTAGCAACAGCATCAAACCAGCCAACCCTCCTAGGCCTACCTGTGACTACACCGAATTCACCGCCGTCTCCACCGCGATTACGAAGCTCATCTGCCTCATCTCCGAACAGCTCGCTTACAAAAGCTCCTGCTCCAACCGCAGATGAGTAAGCCTTTACAACTGTAACAATCCTCTCAATCGCATACGGTGGAAGTCCAGCACCCGTAGAACCGAAACCTGCGAGTGTCGACGATGATGTTACCATCGGATAAATGCCGTGATCTGTATCCTTTAGTGCTCCAAGCTGACCTTCTAATAAGATTTTTTTACCCTCACGAAGCGCATCATTTAGCACCTGTGAAGTGTGAGCAACATATGGTCTCAGTATTTCAGCATATTCCATTAATTCCTCATAGATATCTTCTGGCTTAATCTGTGGTTTGTGATACAAGTTCTCGAACAGGACATTCTTTATAGTGCATACGTTCTCAATCCTTGCCATCAGAACATCTTTATCTGCATAGAGATCTGCAACCTGAAAACCAATCTTGGCATACTTATCGGAGAAGCACGGTGCAATTCCCGCCTTGGTCGAACCAAACGAGTGCCCCGCAAGTCTCTCCTCTTCATAAGCGTCAAGCGCCATGTGATATGACATTACTAGCTGTGCTCTATCTGAAATGATAATTTTGCCATGTGGGACACCTGCTTCCTCAATGGACGCTAGTTCTTCGATGAACTTCTTGGCGTTGACAGCCACTCCATTTCCGAGAACACTTACAGCTTCTTTGTTAAAAATGCCTGATGGCATGAGGTGAAGCCCGAATTTACCAAACTCATTCTTGATAGTGTGACCAGCGTTACTTCCACCCTGAAATCTCACGATATAATCGGATTCCTGTGCGAGTACGTCTGTGATCTTACCCTTACCTTCATCGCCCCAATTAGCACCTACAACTGCTGTGATCATAAAAACCTCCTTGTGCATTGCGCCACCGCGCCTCTGCCACGACTTTATGACCCCGTCGATTCGCATCGCAAACCGACCTTCTGTAAAGCCTTGCTATAAATCCCTTCCCCAGCACTAATAGTACTTGAGGATTATTAAATATGAATTAAATATACCTTAAATATATTCAATCTTACTTGTATTACGCCAAATTCCCATCTTCTCGGCTTCCTGAATCAGGTCCTCCCTAAAATCAGGATGCGCTACACTGATGAGACTCTCGGCTCTCTGCCATGTAGACTTGCCCTTTAGATTAACTGCACCGTACTCGGTCACTACATAATGAGTTGCCGTCCTAGGCGTAGTGATAATTGACCCTCTCGGTAGCGTAGGGTGAATGAGAGATACGACCTCACCATTAGGCTTCGTCCTCGTCGAATGCGTGCACATGAAGCTCTTACCATTCTTGGATAAGAAAGCTCCGAGCACAAAATCTAGCTGTCCGCCAGTTCCTGTAAGCTGTCTAAAGCCTGCGCTCTCTGAACAAACCTGTCCATACAAATCGACCCCAACGCAGCTATTAATCGAGATGAAGTTCTCTATCTGCGAGATGGTGTGCACACTGTTGACGTAATCAACTGGTGCCGCGCAGCAGATAGGGTTGTCATCGATAAAATCGTATAGCGCTTTGCTACCCACTGCTGCCGTATATACTGTAAGCCCCTTGTCAACCTTCTTCTTGTTGGTAAGCTTACCAGCATAATAGAGATTCATAAATGAATCTACGATTACCTCGCTGTGACCACCGAGATCGCGTATGTCGGACTCTGCGAGCAAGCCTCCGATTGCATTTGGCACGGCTCCAATACCGAGCTGCAGCGTACTTTCATTTCTAATTCGGTCTACTATCGACTCGGCAATCCTTCTGTCCTCAGGGCTTGCTGGTGCCGCCTTGAACTCAGCGAGCTCAGGGCTTTCTCCCTCGATGATATAGTTTACATCAGATATATTGATATGCGACTCATAACCGAGTGCAATTGGCATCTTCTCGTTAACCTCAACTATGACAATCTTAGAATTTCTGATAATTCCGAGAAGGTCAGCATTAGTAGGACCAAAATTAAAGTTGCCATATCTATCCATCGGTGCAACCTGAATGCAGCAGATATCGAATCCGTTGCCCTCTTGCCCCCAATATAATGGTTCTTCATTGAATAGAATCGGTACATACCAGCAGTTGCCTGCATCTGCCATCATCCTGTCCATAGCGGTATAGTGAGATGAATAAAATCTAACTGTGTTTACGTCCCTCGTCGCCTTGAAAGTCTCTAGTAGATCATTTCTCACAGCAACTTCAGTCTGAATCTCTAATCCGCGAAGGAGTGTATCGGTCTTGAGGCGCTTGCCAAGGGCTCTGTCCATGTAAATGGAGCTCCCTGTTCCCACGCCGAAGTGCAGCCTGTAGTTGCTTTTAACAAGGCTGGCAGCGAAATCTGCATCGATTAACTTAGTCTTGTATTCACTCTGCACTTGACTGATATCGTACATAGTTGTCCCTCCGTTTTCCTAAATTGTCACTATTTACCGCAAACTTTTTTGTGGCAAAAGGACAAAGTTATTTTAGCCCATTTGTTGCTTTTTTTCAAGCATTTAAGCCTCTTCAAGCCCCGTCAAATCTTAAAATTTACTTATCTTTCAGTGTTGAATTCTAGTAGTTTTTGTCAATCAGTGGCAGATGACGCACCATGAATCATATCGGGTTCTCGAGTATTGCCGCACTAGAAAAGGACATGGTGTGTGGTCCCATGTCCTTCGCTTTTGATCGATTTGACTTTGTAAAATCCTTTATAGACCTAGCAACTCCCTACCATCACGACGGGTGATACCGTATCTATATACCAGAACTAGTCGCGCTTCGACAGAAGATCTCTGATCTCTGTCAGGAGTTCAACCTCTGGTGTTGGCGCTGGCTCTTCCTCTGCTGGTTCTTCTGCCTGCTTTCTCTTAGCTTTGCTTAGTGCTTTGATGATGATAAACACCGTTAATGCGATAAGTAGGAAGTTGATGATTGCCTGGATGAATAGACCGTAGTTAATTGCTGAACTTCCAACTGTAACCTTCAGTCCTGAGAAATCAATTCCTCCGATTATAACACCTACGATTGGCATGATAATATCATTAACAAGCGAGGTAACGATTGCTGTGAATGCAGAACCGATGATGATACCTACTGCCATGTCTAGCACGTTTCCACGAGCGATGAAGGCCTTAAACTCTGCAATAAATCCCTTTGTCTCTTTCATTTTACCCTTTTGCTCCTTTCAATATTGAACTTATATAACACTTATTGAGACTATGTTGTGCACAAATATTTTGAAACAACAATTCATTACATAATGAATTACACTATAAATAGCTTCAGGTCAAGCATTTTAGACAAATTAATTGAAAAAAATTTAATTGCACATCAATCGCTCCTATTCTCATCGGTTCCCCCTTTATACTCTTATTGCTTGTACTAAATGCTATTCAGTGATATTATAATTAAGCTTGTGTTTAACGCTGATGATTGTAGTTAATCAGAGATTTATCCGGGATTACGTTCACAGGAGGCGTCATTCGCAAGCGCCCAACCCATGTCTCGATAGCTCAGGGGACAGAGCACCGCTCTCCTAAAGCGGGTGTCGGAGGTTCGAATCCTCTTCGGGACACCACCTCAAAACACTGCAATTCTAACGAGTTGCGGTGTTTTTCTTTTTTTGTTGATGCAGTGTCTATTGTCAATATTTACCGATATTTAACGTTATTGGTGTGTTACAAGGTGTGTTACATATTGTGTGCAATTTGTTTTAATAAAAAAAGAAGGAGGGCATTTCTGCCCTCACAACTTATGTATAAAGAGCAGGCGACACTCACCTGCCGAACTATATTATATATATGACGAATGGATATGTCCACTTATATAACTGAAATTGCACCAGTTTCATCGGCAGTCACCTCAATAATGTCTTCTGTGATTAGTGCTCCATCTTTAATTACATATATACTATCACCCTTCACAATTCCCTTCTCAGTTCGAGAACCGTCATCTTTGTAGTGCTGCCATTTGCCATCTACTACGATCCAGCCTTTGCCCATTACACCATCCTTGTCGAAGTAATAATTTGTTCCATCAATGTCATGAACACCGTTAATGAGCATGCTTCCATCTTCTTTATTGAGATAAAACCACCTACCATTCAAGCATATCCATCCAGTTTGCATCTTGCAACTCGAATTAAAGTAATACCACTTACTGTTGATTTCTCTCCACCCTGTTACAGCATATCCAGAAGAATCGAAGTAGTACCATGCACCATCGATAGATTCCCATTTATTCTTTGGATAGCTACCATCTTTATTTTTGAACCACCATCCATGTTCATCTTGTATCCATCCATAAGTCTGAAATTTAGGTGACACGAATCCTCTAATAAATCGACCATTTACCGCAATCTTACGATATCCCGTACTGTGATTGTTGCGGATGTTGAATTCAAATACGTTGATGTAACCTCCACCAGTAGATACTACAATTCCTACATGACTAGCTCCTGTTGTATTGTCACCTCGCCCCGAATCATTCCATGCGTAAACGATCCAATCCCCTGGTGCTGGTGTATATGCGTCATTTTCTATCCAAATTCCCATCTTCTGCGCTTTTGCTACAATAGTTCCTACATTTGCAGAGCAAGGGTAGTTATTCCCTTGTCCGCATAAATAAGCGATAGCAGACACACACGCAGCGCAGAAGTTAGCCGTGTAGGTCATCGCCCAACCATCCGGGCGATGCTTGTTAAATTCGTCAATAAGAGTTTTATGGGAGCCTCCTTGAAAAGGCATCCCATTGTATCTAATCGCAGTGTTGACGATTGCCTCTCTAACGCCCATCTTCTAGCACCTCCGCGTTTTTTAGCCCTTCAGCAATAGCCTCTTCATTGATATTTTTATTCTCATCAGCTGTATCTGGCATTTTAAATTCTTTTGTATCATCTTTTTTCGAACCTTCGATTAGTTGTTTGAACATCTGATGGAAGCCCGTTGCTGCTAGTCCTGTAACACCGCCCTTCACGATCGCTTCGAAGCTAACGCCTAGACAAATAACGCCGCACACCATTCCGATAACAAAAAGTACCGTTGGGATTATTTTGTTATCAGTTGGCATAAATTTTTTTAGTATATATCCTATACAAAGGCAAAATACTAGCACTAACGGAATGTACATTTTTGAAATAACTTCTATATTCATTTTAATTCTCCTTCCTGTGTTCGAGATGTGTAATTCTCTTTTCATGGTCATTTAAACGATTATCATGCTGATTGTGCTTATCCCACATTCTTGAATGCGATTCTCTATCGTGCGCCTCTTGCTCTTTTACAGCACACTCAACCGCAGTTACGTCTGTCGCTAAATTTTCAATTCTTACGTTGAGCGCCTTAATGGACGAGTTGAGTTCATTTACTGGCTTTCCCACATAATTATTTAATGCAGAAATTAATCCAATTAACATAGTTAGTCCAATAATCAAGCTTCCTATGAATTCTGGCTTCATTGTTTTTTCCTTTCAATAAAATACACCGCAGATGCGGTGCTAAAGTTAATTGCCAAGCTTCTTGACGCCATATATCCTCACTGGGATCATCGCGGCATTTGTTGTTGCTACTGATGTATTGCCTTGAGATTTATATGTTCCAGCTCCAAAAGTGATTCTATGAGAGCTACCACTTCCAGAGCTTGTAACTGTCCTTCCGTTCGTCCAGAAATTTGTTCCACCGCCACCAATCGACGGTGCACAGAATTTGACGGATTCGCCTTTTTTCAAGCTTAAACTAGAACGGGCATTTTCGCCCATGTAGTCACTCCACTCTATGATGTACTCATCATAGTTCCCATCAATCGTTAGCGATTGAGACGAAAATTCTGAATTTGGTCTTGCGTTAGACCAAAGCAGTTTTTTTGTTTCGACCGTCGCTAACATCTTCTTGATTTCTATCAATGTTTTTAAAACACTTATCATATCGCACCCCCCTATACTCTTATCAACGCGCCGAAGAAAGCAGCAAGCTCATTCTCTGCGCTACTGTTATCAATTTGAATATCATTCGTTGATGCCTTTAATCTTTGGATATCTTCCTTCAACTGAGCAATACCATTCTGCAGTTGCCCCGCTACGGTATTGTTAACAGCAGCCTTTAACAAAGTAACGTATTGTGTTGTTATCGCCTCTAGATTCATCGGTGTTGGGAACGCTGGAATAACCATTCCACATAAATCTCTATCCTGCCTTGCATCAACAATGTTAGCATTGGTTATCTCTGTCGCTCCTGGCATAACGTATATGTCAGCAAGTGCAATCTCGTAGTAGTTTGATTCTCGCACAAGTTCAGGAGCCGTTGGAGTCGTGGATGATACACCCTCCTTCTTATAAATCTCAATGCTTCTTACACTATCAGAATCGTCCATCCTTGCAACAATTCTATCTATCCTCTTTAGTGAGGTGTGTGCAGCACTGATAGAGATAATCCTTTTGTTTTGCTCGTAACCTCTTGTACCTTCAATATGGCAGCCTCCAGGCATCACCCCTACTGTCATTCCTCCGTTTGCTACAACCTGCAAATTACTACCATCTGCACTTGTCATAAATACACCATTACTCCAGCACATTTTATTAAATGTGCGCTCCATCCTATGGTCGATGGCTCTATCCCCATATGGATCAGATGGTGTGGTTTTTGAGATAAATGGATAACTTATCATATGCCCTCCTTCCTATATGCTGACCGGAATATACTTAGCTTTTCTAGGTGTACCAAATGTAATCTTTAATTCCAGTCTGTTTTTGCTATATGTTTCGTTAACTTCTACAATTCGAGCTTTAAATGTCTGCTCAATTTCATCAAAAGAGATACTGCATAAATCACCGATATCATAATCATGTAGATAATAAATATTGTTCTGGATGATATCTGCCACTATGGTTTCTTGTCTATAATGATTAAGCATATCAACCTTAGCTTGCTGTCGCATTTGCTCTCTTATCTGTGCTTCGTTCGCAGGCTTAAGTTCGATTCCAGACACATTACCCTCAATTACTTTTTTAGGGTAATAATCTACATCTATCGGTCTGTTGTTCTCGTCAATGTAGAATTCTGTAATTCTACCTCTGCTATTGCCACCTTCATCTGTGATTATTGCTTCATTTGAGAATCCGGTTGTTTCCATAGTTTGAAAGATTTGATAATACGGAAAAGCATCGCTATCATCATATTGATATTCAACTCTGGATACATTTTCGTAGCCTTTTCCGAAAATAATTTTATCGCTTAAATCTCTGCCTACTTTTGGTCCAATGAGATAAGTGAAATGTGGCTCGTCTGGATTCTTTTCCCATCTCTCTAATTCAGACGCAAGTGGCCACTTCCTGATCTCAATTATTGGAGACATGTTGTGCAGTAATAAGTAATTACGTATAGCTTCCCCTATGTTGTCACCTTGCTTTATAGAAAGGTCGACTTCATCTGGCCAAGGACTTCCGTCTGCCGGGTGAATACCTCCAAGAAATGATGGTCTAGGTTGATGTGTTATCCCAATTACATTGTTGGCTAGAACGTGTGCATCTATTTCAAGGCTTACCCAGAATTCCCACTCTGTGTGATCTGCTGCTTTTGCAAATGCGTTACTATCTTCTCTTGCTTGTACAAGGTCTAGCAGTTTTTCTAGAAAATAACCTTTTACAGTAACAAAGGTTCCCTCTATTTTTTCTTCAATAACAGTCTTTTTTACAATGCCAGTTTCTGGACGACCATCTATATTTACATATTTGATTTTGTCATTCCATTCACTTGCAATGGTGTATATCGTAAAATCCCCAGCTTCATTCCACTTTCTATTCCATGTGATTTCGATAAACTCAATTGGTTCCAGTGGATTCATAGCTTTGTCATAAAAGTTGATCATATGCCATCATACCTTCCTGTATATGTGATTTTAGACTTGAACGCTGTTCCACTCGGTGATGTTATCGATATCAAGTTTGCACCTGGTATAAGCTTCAATTTCCTATAGTCCACAGGACTCTTTATCATCTCACCATTTAGTGTTGCGTATGCTTTGGAACCATCAATACTTACGATATCTCCCTTTTTCAAAGTTACTTCCGCAACACATGTTACATCTCCAACTTTTACAACTAAGTCTTTTACATAACCATCTGCTATGATTTTTATCACAGGGTTTGTCTTTGCAGTCCCTTCATATTCTATAAGGACACTATCCGACCTATCTTCTGTGGAATACAGTAGTTTCTTCCCTGCTATATATGATCTGGTAACAGCCCATCTTGGTGTTATGCTTGAGAAATTTGATTGTTCTTCTCCAACGGCAAAAAGTTCGCCATAAGGCGATAAATACGATACTTTAAGTGATGCGTTTTTCCGATATCTTTCTGTAGGGAATATAAGTCCTTTTATCGCACATCCTTTTGCGATTTTGACATCTCCCATGTATGTTATTTCAACATCATATGTAAATGATGGATTATGAAAAAACAAAGCTGCCCTGCGCAATTCTCTATAATCGCCATCATCATAATTTCTCGGAACTGTGGCAACTTCTATAGTTCTCGAACCTTTGCGCCGACCAGTTATCAGGTCGCCATCGCCTATTCCTTTAGCTTCAGTAAATACTTCAATTTGAGGAAATTCTGCACCCTCAAGCGATGTCATCATCCAATCATCATTTTCATAATTAAATGTTAAGCCATCACTACGGATGGCTCTAACACAATATCCTTTATTCCTCATTTATATATAATCCCCCGCAAATGCATACTTAGCTGTATTCTTTATAGCTTCTGCCGTCTCTCCAGGAGTCTTCACAGGCTGGTAAATGTTGATGTTCTGCACAACATTTCCTGTTTGATTTGCAGCATTATTCTGTGTTGCTCCGCTCCAGCTAATCTGCGCATTACGTACAAGATTTGGATTAAATGAAGCTGTCATACTCTTTGCAGTATCATCCATAACACTACTTAATATTCCTGAATTGTTGGTTACTCCAACAGCTATACCTGCAGGAATCCATCTTCCAACCTCTGCAGCAAATACTCTTGATGGAGAATTAATCCCCAGCACCTTTTTAGCTGCTGAAAGCGCCTTCGAGGCAAGATTCTTCATCGAGGAAAATAATTTACCAGCTGCGCCAGCAATACCTCTTATTATTCCAGATATGATATGTGTCCCTACGCTTCCCCAGCTTACGGCTCTAAATGCGCTAAACATCCTTGATGCAGCACTCTTTGCACTACTCCACATACGACTTGCAAGACTTACAAGTCCCGATATTACAGCAACAACAATACGACCGCCAATACTAGTAATTACTCCCCAAGCGGATCTAAACCCTTGAATCAAGTGTACAATTGCTGTTGCACCTGCATTAAACAGCACTGTAGGTAAGTTGATAAATGCGTTAACTATTGTTACACATAAACTTTGTGCTGCACTAAACAGCGAGCCAATTCCACTTCTTAATGCTCCTGCTATGCCACTTATCATAGATGAGCCTAGACTCATCCAGTTAAATGCTGTAAATGCATTCCACATTGCCCTCAATATTTGAGGTATATTTGCTATCAACGTAGGAATTGCATTAATTAACCCCCTAACTAAAGTAATGATAATCTTTCCGCCAGTTACCATTATCTTTGGAGCATTATCATTTATAAGGCCCGCAATATTGGTTATTATCTGTGGGATTTTTTGTATCATCACAGGCATAGAATTTGCCCATCCCTGCGCTAGTTTCAAGAGCATTTCCATACCAGCACTAACAAACTTTCCAGCATTTTTTCTTAAGCTTGCTGTGAATTGGGTAACCATAGTTAATCCCTTTGATATAAGTCCTGGCATGCTTGCTCCAAGGCTATTGCCTATTTTGCTAAACATCTGCGGAAATGTAGTACCAATTACATTTACAAGTCCCTTTGCGATATTCCCTAATGCTGGCAATAGATTACTGAGGAATGTGCCGGTTGATGTAACAAGGTTCTCCATTGACTTGCTTACATCTCTACCTAGCGTCAAGTTGCCTAAAAAATCTTTAGCAGCCGATTTCATCATGTTGAAGGAACCAGATATTGTACTTGCAGCTTCTTTAGCTGTTGTTCCAGTTATTCCCATCTGCGTTTGAATAGCATGAATAGCTTGCGTTACATCTGAGAAACTGCTGATATCGTACTTCTTACCGGTGAGCTTTTCGGCATCATTTAAGAGCCTCTGCATCTCACCTTTAGTACCGCCATAACCTAATTTAAGATTATCAAGCATCTGGTACTGTCCACGCGCCAACGACTGATATGTCTGAGTAACCATACTGAGATCGGTTCCCATTTTATTCGCATTGTCAGACATATCTGTAATTGCCTGGTTTGATAGTTTGGCAGCTTTCTTGGTATTTCCTCCCAAGGAGCTAATCATAGCCGCTGAAAACGATGTGACATTTTCCATGTATTCATTTCCTGACATCCCAGCAGTTCTATATGCTTCTGCCGCATACTTCTTCACTCGGCCAGCAGACCCTTTAAATAGTGTTTCTACACCGCCTAGCGACTGTTCTAGTTTTGCTCCCTCGAATATCGCAGTTTTTAATACTTTTCCAATTCCAGCGGCAATTATCGCTGCTTTTATCTTGCTTCCTAATCCTTTTCCAAGCGATGTGCCAGCACTATCCATATCGCCGCCCATCGACTTTTTAAGCATCCCTCCAATGCCTTTTGCGGATGGGATAACCTGTACATATGCTTTTCCTAATTCTGTTGCCATTTATTTATCCCTCCTGAATCTTTCCCTTGCTGCCTCAAACTCCTCTGCAGAGTCAAATATAAGTGTTTCGTGAGTATTTATCTTTTCACTAGCAAATTCACTCACCATGTTGGCTGATATTCTTGCAGGGCAATTTCTGCCCTTTTCTCCGTCCTCTGTGCGAGACCACAACAGCAGATTTACAATGTCAAATATCGATGCTAATAAAAAAGTATCGGGAGCTACCACTAGTCCCGATACTTTGGTTTTTATTCTGCTTGAATCTTTTAATCCGGCTGCTAACTTGGCTACAAGTCTTGCCGGGAAAGCACGATAATCATATATATGATAAGTCTCTACAAAGTCACATATTAATGCATCCTCATCAACATTAATGAAGCTAGCAAGGCAGATTAGTTTTTTAGCTCTTGTGATAACGTGAATATTTCACCTAGTTCTTTTTCAACTAGTCCGCTAGGAACCATGCCCTCATCCGTCCTAACATGATCATACAGTCTCTTTTTATCCTCCTTGCCCAACAGCAATTTGATAACATTAGACATCTGCAATGGATCATCTTCTAACTCTGCAAGTGCATCAATTAGTTCCATGTTGTCCAAGCGTTCTACTTCAATATTGAAAATAAACCCACTTTCAGTTTCACCGCTAACATATTTCTTTTCTGCCATGACTTACCTCCTTATGCCTTCTCGATATATTCGTAATGCGTATTTTCAGAGCCATCTGGCTTTGCAGTGATAGTTAGTTCATATCCTATTACTGCATCGTCCTTGTACTCAACTTCACCTACTTCAGAAATCGTTCCGGCAGGTACTACAATGCGCTTTATATAGCCTCCTTTAAGTACCGTTTCAATAACATAGATTGCATCTTCTGTTTCAGATGAGTTTGATTTAATCACTACTTTATCATCTAATGTTCCTGTTACATTTCCGCTACCAAATGCAGTTTTCAGCACTTCTACATTGAGTGCCTCAATGAGAGTTACTTCAAACTTATCCGTCTTCTCCTTGAGCAGAGATGCTACGGTGTTTCCGCCCCAAGCCTTAACATCATCTGTATCTAGCTTGTTCTCGTTTTTTACACCATCATCACTAATATATCCAAGTGACTTAAACGCTGCATTAAGTGCTGTTTTTGCATCACTTGGAATCGGTGTTCCTACTGGCGCTCTCCAGATAGCTCCACCAACTTTTGGCTTTCCCGCAGTAACATATGCTGCATTTACATTTGTTGCCATTTGTATTCCTCCTAATTGTAATAAGTAATATCGTATACTGACTGAAATCTATATCTCTTAGTCGTTAAATCGGTGAAATTATAATCTGAATTGAGTTCAACTTTAGTTGCAACACTATCAGATCCTGCCATCTTGTACATGACTTCTTTCACCTTTTCGTTCAGCTCTGCAGCTTCATATCGTGTCTTGCCATATGCTTGTACAGCAAATGTTGCTGTGTTCAGTCCTACAGATTCAGTGCCGCCCGTTTTTTCGACTAGAACAAACTTATCACCAGCATTTTTAGGTTCTTCAATATATACCTTAATGCCAGGTAACTTCTTTTTCAGCCATTCAAAAACTGTTAACTCAACCATCATTAACCTCTCATAGCTTTAAGAAGTGTATTGTTTTTCGAGTTATCTTTCCGTGCTTTAATGGTTTTTGCGTGCACAGATGCATTTACACGATTCTTTCCAACATGTGTTGTCATTTCATAACCATCACCGCATCTACTCTGAATTCTTTTAGCGTGTTTACTACACTCTGCCATAAGCTCATCAGACCTTAGTAACTCTCTTACACCACTTCTGTTTAACTGAAACTTAGTCATAACATTCCACCTGCACTTGTTTATTCCACGATAGTGGGAGCATCTCTTCTATCCCTTCGATAGGTTCACCAACAACTTTGAATTTCTTTCCAAAAAATTCAACAAGGCAATCCGTCCAGGTATGTGTATCACCTTTGGGGATTGCTAGTTTATAGATAACCTTATCGCTCTTAATTGATCTTTCTGTTGTGATATCATCAGATGTTACCGGTGCAACAAGTACATTCTCAACGTTGACAGCATGCTCTTCATATATGTCTGTATCAAATTTATCTTTGCCTGTAACAAACTTTTCATATAGTGTTACAGTAATTCCTTTAATCTCCATATATGTCAATCACTCCTAATCTCTGCCTTTTTAGCCCTAGCCTGGATAGTTCTGCATCTTTGATGAATAGTCCTCCACCAGGGACTAAGTACGTCCCAGATGTTGTGTATCCCATCGCCGATTGAGAGAATTGTGTCATCGGTTCATTAGTTGTAGATGATAGTAGCATTCTTGTAATTACGTCTACTGTCACCGACTTGGCAATGCTCCCTAGAATTGGTGATGCTTCAATCATCTTGTCCAAATCTTTTCCAGTTAAGCTTGCCTCATGCCTAAGCGTGTCACAAACAATAGGCAGGAGCGCTTCTGCACGCTCCTGCTCTTTCGGTAACAAATTTCGCCACATCTTGTTGATATCTTCAAGAGTTGCGTAGTTGCTCATTTCTAAGCCTTCTTTCCGCCCTTTTTGTTAGGCTCATCAGCTTCATCATCTTCAGTTTCAGCCTCTTCAGAATCCTCAGTTTCAGCCTCTTCAGCAGCTTCTCTAGCTTCTGCTTCATCTGCATCTTCCCAGTATTCGCCGCTGATTGGTGCATCGACTTCAATAACCTCTCCACTTATTGTATTTCTGTATCTCATGTTACTAGTCCTTCTTAATAATCTTAGCAAACGCGGATGGATCTAGGATTCCCCAGCCAATATAAGTTTCTGCTCTGAGGTATACCTGGTTATAAGCCTTGAGGTCCTTTCCTGTCTGGTCAGGATCTCCATAAGGGATAACCTCTAATGGGATATCCTTTGCAAATCCCCACTTAAATGCGTTTGCGAAGTCTCCTACGTATCCAACAGCCTTGTTTGCGAATGATACTGTGCTGTTTACATCGCACGCAGTACCACCAAGAGCACCAGGGCTAGCACCGAATCTAAACTCTGGATACTGTGGCACTCCATTTACCTTAATCTTTGCAAGCTCACTTCCAAATGTCTTTGATAGAGCGAATCCTGTTACATCGTACTCGCCGATTGCCGCAGCAGCCGTTTCAAGCACAGCCTCTTCAGTTCCAGCTGTATAATCTACCTTTGTTACTCCAGTTGCAGTATCAAAGCTCTTTGTCCCGATTAGCGTAGATACCTGCTTATCTCTAGGATTAACTCCATGCATTGCCATGATGTCAAGACCACGTGCAATCTTCTTTGAATAACCGTCGTTAAACGCAGTTAGGATATCGAGCTGCTTCTCCTCTGATGCATACATGAATTCATCAGACACCCTAGCTCCGTACTCAACCTTAAGCGGTACAATCTTAACAGGTTCAGCCTTAATGCCACCTGCTCCCTTCTTTCCGCCTTCTCCAACGAGATTTACTTCGCTATCCATCGAGAATGTGAAGATGTCACTTCCAGTAAATGCTACTGGAATCTGCCCCGATAGCTGAGCAAGTGTTGAGTGTCCCTTTACCTTGTTAAATAGATCTGCTACCACCTCTGGTGCAAACATTGTTCCCATCTGTAGTGTTTCTGCCATGATTTCTTATTCCTTTCTTAAATTACCTAGCATTGATTTTAGTGCAGCCTTTTTCATATCACCGCCTGATGGTTCTGTATCCCTCAACGGCGGTGTTTTTGGCTTACCTAAAAAAGATTTAAAAGTTTCTGCATCCTTTCGCAAAGCATCTTCATCATCACCTGACAACTTACCTGCAAGCTCATATGGGATGCCTGCCTCGTGCGCAACTCTAATCTTCATGTCGTTCTTTTCATAAACGCTGATTCGATTTTGCAACTCTGCAAGTTCCTTTTCGTGTCCGGACTGCTTTTCAGTAAATTCTTCAATCTGCTTTGTCTGGGTTGCGATAGTTTCCTCAAGAGTAGTGTTCTTTGATTTAATCTCATCATAATCACTATACTGTTGAGCAAACTTCTGTTCTGCTCGATTCAATCTCTCTTTGATTGCTGCATCGAACTCATCCTGTGTTGTGATCGGTGTAAAATCACTCATGTTCCACCTTGCCTTTCTACCACTTACCGGGTGGTTCCCGTAAATATCTAAAAAGCAGCCTCTTCAGGCTGCATTAATAGCTAATTCTTTGCTTTTCATGTATTTTAGTTTCTGAGCATAGCCAATATGCCAATATTGTGCTATCCATTAAAGCGATTTCAATATTATCTGCTAATGACTTATAACCAAATCCACCATTGGTACCAATCGCTCTTTTTTCACTGTTGCTTACTGTTTGTGCTAATGATGGTTGGCCAGCATGACATATTTCTTTGCTGAATATGCCTTGCTCAAATGCAGCATTCGCCACTATTATCTCTTTTACAGTTGGTAACAGCGGTGCTTTGAGCTTCATTTCCCTCATGTTTTCTTCTAGCAATTGCTGTCCATTAGCACCGTCTACGACTATGTCATATACATTTGGATTCATCATGAACGGTATCATCCAGCTATTCCCTGCTCTTGTTGGTCTGCAGTCTATACATTCAACAAATATTCGTCCATCATCTGTGCGAGATGCAACAGACATTGCAACATTTGTTCCATCCTTACTGTATTTAACTCCTAGGAACAAACCTCCAACAAGTTTAGGCATTGCCTGTACTTGCAGCTCTGCCCACTCATTAGAGCTTATTGCTGACTTTTGATTGTATCTTAACCACAGCCCAAGTCTCTGTATATTGAAGTCATCATCATCGTTTCCAACTTCATCAAGTATTTTTCGTTCTGTAAGAATTGTTCCTAACGATGGATTCGTCTGATACCATGCTTCTTTATCTCTTACATCCGTTTTCTTATCTACGGACCATTCTGCCCATCCAGTATTTACCGTTTTACCGCCTAGAGCATTTTGTCTTAACTTTAAGAAAACTGTTCCAGAGCTTACTGGTGTTGGTGGTGTTCCACAATATATTGTTTGCGGATTGTTACTGTCCGATACAACGTACTTTAGTGCAGATTCCTGGTCGTCGGTATATTCTTGCGCCTCATCTATTACAAGTAAATCGAATCCTTCTCCCAGACCACCTTTTGCCGTTCTAGTTCTGAATTCAATTTTTCCACCATTTTCTAATTCAATATGTTCCTTTCCAAAAGCTCTATAAGATGATTTGATCTGCAGCTTTGCTTTTGTAACTAGTTTTAGTAATCTATCCCAAGCCGCATGTGTTGTTGATGTTCTATGTGCTGTGTGCATGATGTGTTCGCCATTTTTTAAGCCCCACAGCTCTCTTATGGCAACAACCTCATTTTTTCCGTTTCGTCTTGGCACTGAATATCCAAATTTGGTATGAGTCCACAGCTTTTCTTCATTTTGTGCCAATATGTCATATATGAGCAGCTCCTGCCACTCTTGTGCAGTCCTACCAGTTTTGTTATAGAGCTTTATTGCCTCAGCACCTTTTGTTTTATAATAGGGCAATGTTACGAACTCGGTAGGGATCTGCCGTCCAATTCGTACCTCTGGCATAACTCCTCCTAAATTTATTGGGGTGACTGACTGGAATCGAACCAGCGATATTGGAGCCACAATCCAACGCCTTAACCACTTGGCCACAATCACCATATTGACTTTTTTATAATTTTTGTTATTATTAATAAATAAAAGTAGTCTATTGCAGACGAAATTCAACAGGCGAGTGCTTACCCTACGCGAGGTGGTCGCCTGTTTTTATTTTTTCCACGTGAAAGCCATTACAATCTTTTCTTTTTCAAACACTATAAAATCTAATTTTTCTATATTGTATTTTCTAGAAGTTTCTCTATTTAAGCGATGAAAAACACATTCTTTTATCGTTTCAAGCGAACATTTATCGCTTGTTTTTTGTATAATTACGCCTCCCGGATTTTTTTCTACTTGACCTAATGCCGCTCTTGTTTGATTGTCTACCGACGTCTTGCTATCAATTGTTTTATGTTCCCACAATTTACCATTCCATAAGTAGTCTGGTTTCCGCACTTTATTGTCTTCTAGCTGTATGACTATATTGCCTCCGAATTTTTGATGTAATACTTTAGCATAAGTCATTTCATTTCTGTGAGACGATATATTAACGCCATCTTCAACACGAATTTGCCCTTTACCCGGAGTGGCTTTATCCCAATAAGGTTTCAACGTTTCCCTAGTTATTCTAGAAATTGTATCTTCTTTTTCGAGTTGCCTTAATCTCTCGATTCTTGCAGACTTTTCTGTTTCGAATTCTTTTTTGCTCCAAACATCTATGTATTTGTTTTTCGAACTTCGGAACAACACTATGCATTTGCAATAATCATGTCTTCTAAAAAAGTCTGCTGGTTGTTCCCCATATTCATACTCTCCTACAAGGCTATGGCACCAATCACAGCACCTACCAATTTCCCTGCGAATCACGATAGTTTTTATCCCAACCTGAGCAGAGCTTTTAGCATTTTCTTTGACAAACTCATCATAATAAGCTTGTGTTATATTCTTGATTGGCTCATTAAGATATTTATTTATCGCCTGTTCGGCAATTTCTTTTCGAGTCTTAATCATGCTCTTCAATTCCTACGTTATATGCATTCACAAAATTATTTATAAGCGATTCTATTCTTTCTTCTGGGAAATCAGGTTCTATTGGCTTGATATGTATTCCATCGACCTTGCGTTCAGTCATGATAACCTCTGCAGCTACTTTATTCACAATGCCATGAATATTTACCATAAGCGGCTTTATTGCCTTTTCGGCAATATTCCAATACATTTTGTCATTTGGCATCATCTCAGGCTTGATATTGTCTATCAGCACTCTAGAAGCAATCTCCCCCAATCTCTTGCAAAGGATTGTAATATCTCTTTGAGTCGCTTTGCTGTTTTCAACTTTGAGCTTTATCGCCTTTATAACAACATCTATCGCCAATCTCTCATTAAACGCAGTTTCTATGCTTTTCTGAAGCTCTAAGCCTATATCCTTCATAGAATCCCCTTACTTGTTACTTGCTATTCCCGTTATATCTCTTAACACTTCCGCATCCAGATAATCAGGTACTGCTTGATTAATCTTTATTGCTCCATCTCCAATGCTACTTAGCATTGCTGCATCTGGTTCAAATACTGGCTCCCACTTAGGTGTTGTTTTATACACAGCTCTGCGTTTATATGCGAAATTATCTCTTACACATGCAGCTAAATATCCAGCATTTAAGAAGCCTGTTCCAAAGTTTCTTTGCGCCTTTTTCGCATACAGCCTCAATGTCTCGTGGGATGCCTTAATAGCTTCCTGCGATGATGGATTGTCAGTAACAAACCCGAGATCATCCATAGTCAAACCTGTTTCACCAGCAAATAACGATGCAAACATTTTGAGCTGATCATTATGTGGTTGCATTGACTGCTGTGTAAACTGTCCAAACTTCGGTTCGCTTTCGTTTCTTCCGGATGAACTTGTTATCGCAAACATTGCGGACATTGCCGCACTCCATTTGTCCAGTATTTCCGTATCAGGACTGAGCCCAGTTACCCACTTCTGCGGAAAGCTGAAAAACTCTGCTGATATTTCCGAACGTTTAACGGTTCTCGATGCAGATGCAAGTATAGACATGCACGCACGACTTATCCTCGATCTTCCAAAAGGTCTATCTGCGTCAGAGCGATAGATTATCGGAACGAGCAATGGATACGGCGCTGGATTATCATATACTTCTGCGCCTAATTGCTTATCATAAATGATTGTGCTTTCTGCTGTGAAATATGCTTCTATTTGAGGGATACCATTATCATCCCTCTTCAGCACTGCATAGCCTTCTGTGAGCATATTTGTAACTGGATCTAGTATGCCAGTTGCATCATCCCCATTAATTACTTGCAGTCTTGGGAATCCCTCTTCATCTGCCGATATATAAATAAATGAGCATGATGCGATCAAGGCTCCTAAAATTGCGCTGTCGAAAAGAACATCGCTGTTATTCGCCTGGTAAATGCCATTTATGTCAAAGGTATCATCAGCAAATTCTCTGAACACAAGCCTATCAGCAATACTATCTACTGCTTTTCCGCACCAGCCTAATGTTGACATCATATTTCTTAGTTTTGGCGGAGTCGAAATTCCAAAATCTGGTACATTATGCTTCATGGCATAGTACATGTATCTTGTCTTAACTCTGCCTCTCTTGATTGATAATTTATTTCTTAAATATCCTATGCCTCTATATGCCATTTCTTTCTCCTGAAAATTTTTCTTTACCCCCTCGTCCGGGGTTAGCGTGTGTTTTTTTTCGTAGTGACGGCGTGAAGGTCGCGAGCAGGGGGAGGGAGGGTCCCATGCCCCCTGTGAAGTTTGACCAAAAAAATTTTTTTATTGTTTAAAAAGTTCTCCAGTCCACGCTTTGAGGTAAAACTCTGTTACCTAATTCTGTCTGCTCTTGTGGTGCAGCTTGATCACTTCTAACAAGCTTATCTGACTTCTGTCTGTTACAAGTCAAATGAGCTAGTTGCAAGTTGTCTATGTCACTTGGATGTCCACCTTTCACGATTGGAATGATGTGGTCTATGCATGCTGACATTGGATCTGGATACTTAAGGGAGAAGTCCACCGGGTGTCCACAGATTGCACACACTGACTGGGTGGCATACACCCTCTTCTTGTTCTTCTCAAACAACCCCCTATGGGGGCCATTTTTATCAGGGCGGGGTATATTTTGCATGACCCCTACTCCCATGCTACCCCGTGCAGGTTTCTCTTGCATATTGGACTCACTAATCTCTTGCACCGACTGGTGTTGAGCTTCATTAACATGTGTATCTTTTGCCAGCGCAACAGCAAGTTTTGTTTGCTGTATTTCTTCAATGACTTTCTGAATCTCTAATTTTTTTAATAAATTGTATCCTGCTGTACCTGCTGTTTTACGACTGCATCCATATGCCTTTTGATAGGCTTGTGTTGCATTAAAACAATTGCAGTAATATGCGCAAAATAATTTTTGTTTAGATGTAAGAAAATTATTTTGCATTAGATTTTCAGAATCTTCTTTAAGCATTTTCTTTAAGGTCTTTGTCGTAGCCTTTCGTTGTTCTTTTTTCTGCATAACTTTCTTTGATGCGCTAGCTCTCCATTCACCACGTCTCTTCCATGACCTCAAAGTGTTCTCATTTATTTCTAACTCTAGAGCTATTTCTGATATCGAATAGCCCTCGCTGTATCTTCTCTTGGCTTCTTTCTTTTTTTCTTCGTTCGTCATCATAATCGCATAATAAATGCGGTAGCTTTCGCCACCGCTTAATCAAATTATAAAGGAGTTCTTCAAGGTTGTTCCTCGCTTATAATATACACGACCGGCACCCTGTCTTTTTATGTCCTCTTTCTTTTTCTTATAATTTTATCGACCTCAACTAAAGCCTTGCCATGAAGTTTATATATATATCTATTATCAAACTTCATTTCACCAGCTATGTTGTCCCAGGTCTGCAGTCTGATATACTTCCGCTGCAGTAGTTCAGCAAATGTCGCATCCTCAATCAGGAAGATAACGCGCTCTATCTCTATCCGCTTTGTCCATAACTTATCAACTAAATCTCTCTGCACCTCTCTAAGCTCGATTAGTTTTGTTGCTGTAGCTTCTGTTACTTGGCTGATTCCACTTCCGTGCGGTTGATAATCATAATTGACTCCCTTAACCCCTAGTGTTTGCTCGATGTCGTATATCTGTGTTTCAATCTGTCTTATCTTTTCAACAATTCTTTCATGCTGTTTCATAAATTCTTTTGCTGTCATCATGTCTACCTCACCTCTTCAGCAATATGTTTTAACACACTATAAATTCCTACAGCACATCCCAGACTGCTGCATGGTCCTCTAGTTCCATATCCATTTGACGCATCTCATCCATTTTTCTATATGTTTCGTTTCGATTAACCTTCTTTCCTTTTCTCCACACACTAAGCCTTGGTACTGCTTCATTGGATACCATTTGATACTCAAGATGATCTAGTTTTGTTACTGGATTTGTATACTTGCGTAATGTATCTCTATCAATCTCATATCCCTTTAAAGGTTTTATATCATCAAGATTCTGAAACAGTTGGCTTATTGATACCCACTCTCTCTTCACAACAGGTCTCTTAAGATTGCGGCTTGGTTTCCATCTACGCTTTGTAGCTTTCTCTGGCTCACGAAAGGTCTTCTGAGTTTCCTTAATCAAGTATTCAGCAAGAACTCTGTAGTTGCGTGTTTTATCTAACGGAGTGCAGCGAATCCTTCCCATCTTCCACTGTCTATTAATCACTTGAAAATCTATGTAGTTATGAACTACATGGTGATGGATTCTCTTATTCTTAAATTCAGTTACCGCGATATAGTAAAACTCCTTATCGAGTTTCTTGTATTCGCGTCTCATTCTCTTTATCCACTTTTCTAATTCGCTGTTAGCCTCTTCAGGTGATAGCTCTTCTGCGTAGGTAAGTGTTGTATGTAGGTCACCAGGATAAAAATTTAAATTGATTAGTCTAGTTAAATTCTTCAGAGCTAACATGTCATTATTCTTTTTTACTGCATCCGATGTAGCCTTTTCCTTCTTCTTTCTTTTTCCACCACGAGGAAAGCTTGCCTTTATGCATCTATCAATAACCGCTCCGGCTATACATGTTTCCCTAATGACTCTTTCTAACATTGTTATTCTCCCGATGAACCTAGTGATAATACTCTGATGAACCTTCATGGCGGATTCTCACCGCCTTTTTTCTTCTATATATATGTAGTTTTTATTTTTTATGGTTATGCAGATGGTCGCAAGGCCATCTGCAGATTTATATGATCTGTAGCTTGTGTAGTTAAGTTACCTACTATTTTGTGCTCTTTATCCTTATTAAGTTGTTGCTACAGTTTCATATCATTTTTTCCTATTGGACCTCTTCTCTTTTCTTGTAATAGCCAGTATCCGTGTTCTGTAATTTCACATATGTATTTGTTAAATCTAGTTTCTCCAATTTGCAAAATTTCATTCGCTATAGTTTCTATCTGACGTTCATCCAATATCATTATGAATGTTTCGCTTGCTGTGTCAGACTTTTGAAGTATTTCTAATTTGTCCATCTCTTTGTTATTCTCCTTTACTACCTAGAATGGTATATCCTCTTCAGTTGCTTCAAAGCCATCCGGCAGCTCTTCTTGATAGTTTGGTGCACTATCGCTATATGCTTCGTCTGGCTGTCTTGGAGTTCCTTGCTGACTACTACCCAGGAACTCTACATTGTTTGCAATTACATCTGTTGTATATACTGTTTGCCCTTCTTTGTTCTTGTAGCTTCCTGTTTGTATTCTTCCATTCACAGCTACCTGCTTTCCTTTATATAGATATCTATCGCAGTTCTCTGCTTGCTTTCCGAATACTGTTATGCGGATAAAATCTGCAGTCTTTTCTTTGTCTCTCCTATCAACAGCTATACTGAATCGTGTAACTGCTGTCTGATTTCCTGGTGTATAGACTAGCTCTGGATCTCTAGTTAGTCTTCCGATTAGTATTACTTGATTCATTTTTTCTCCTTATATATAAAGGCGGTGATTTATCACAGCTATATGATTTGTACGTTTTATGATCGAAAGGAGATATTTTAAAACCACCGCCTCTATAAACTATTTATTCTTCTCGTTCTCTATTCTTGCTAGCGTTCTATTTAGCTTGTAATTCATAATTGGAAGTGTATCGATATTAAGTCCTTGCTTGAACTGCATTATCATGACTTCTACATCTGCCATTTCCTCACGAACAGCTCTTGCATCCTCTCTGGCTATCGCTGTAATTAGTTCTGCCAGTTCTTCTACAAGCTTCTTTGTTTGCGCCTCTTCTCCGTAATGTTCCCAAATCTTACGACCCATCTCTGCATTTGCAGTTTCTAAAAATTCTTTTGTTGTCATCTTCATGATTAGTTCATCATCCTTTCTGCAGCTGCACACGCCTTTTCAAAAGTGTCATATTTTGTTTTGAGGACAGTTCCTTCTTTATTTATCTTTATTTCTTTAGTTTCCCATCTGCTTCCGCTCTGTAGTCGGATAGCTCTTTTAACAGTTACTATCGAGATACCGTCTTTTCCCTTCTCAGGCTTGTAGATAGATTCCTTTATATCGCCCGCATCCGAGATTCTTTCAATCTTCTTTACCCATTTAATCTTCTTCATCTTCTGGTACCGCCTCTTCTATAAGTTGATTCATAAGTTTTGTTCCTGCTTGGAATCCTATTGCTAGTGCATCTATCTCTGTTCCATTCGGTAGTCTCTTCTTCTCTGACATGAATTCGCTTGCTAAGAAGTCCATTATTATCTTGTCTTCCATGTTGACCTCTTTATTTGTTCAATGTTTCGAGTTCAGTTGTAAGAATCTTTTTTAGTGCACCTTTGAACTTTTCAGCAGCTTCTTTGTCCATCTGGCCAAGCTGATTCATGCACTCATTGAATGTAGTCTGCAGATTGTTAACATTAATCCTAAATGCTGTTAGGACTTCTCCGCTTGCTACTGCTGCATTTAGCTTTTCAACCTCTGCTCTTGCCTTTGATAGTTCCTCTTCAGTCTTTAGATTTTCCGCCTTTGCCTGGACCTTTGCTGTAGCGACAGCCTTTTCAATTTCTCTGTCTAGCTCAACTCTTGCTTCTTCAAGAGCTTTCTTAACCTCTTCATCAGTATCACTCTTGCTCTTCTTTAACTTTTCCTTTTCTCTCTTGAGCTTTTCTTTCAGCTCTTCAATTTCTTTATCTCTTTTCTCTAGTTCATCAGAGTTTACTCCTGGTTCAGATTTTTCTTCTTCCAGTTCTTTGATTATGTTCTTTAGTTCAACTATCTGTGTATTTTGTGATTTGAGGTCTGCAATTTCTTCCTTAAGTTCCCTAACGGTCATTTCAGAAATGTCATTGTTTTCTACCACCTCTACAGCTACCTCTTCAGGTGCCGCCAAAAGGGCGAACACCTTGGAAATGCTCAAATCCGCAAACGTTTGCGTTTTTGAAAACAGGCTATTTTCTTCTTCGCATCTTTTAGCCAATGACATCATCATCTCAGCTTTTCTCTTGGAAAAATCCAGGTGTGATTCGCACCAGGATTCAAACTCACCGTGATTTAATCTATCCTTAATGACTAATAGCCTCTGTCCGGCATTAGCTGCAATCATCATTGCAATGTTGCCTATCATTTCCATCTGGTGATATAGTCCATTAACTTCTATCTGTAGTTCTTCTGTTGTTTTATCTACTAGCTCTTTATTAACTTCATACTCTACATTCATTATTTCTGACATTATGCTGCTCCTTTCATTGTGGCTTTATCAGCTCTCTTTAACTTCTTCATCATCCTTACTAGCCACTTTTCCACCCATTCTTTAACTTCTTTTTCTGGCAGTCTATTGCCTTTTCCATAGCACTGCTTTAATTTCCATTTTTTTAGGTCAATCTCAATAGTCACAAACGATTCTTCTTCAGCTCCTACTTTTCTTAATACAAATATCGATGTTCCTCCATCTGTTGCTCTTTCATAATAAGAGGCTACGCAGTTATGATTGTTGCGACCTTCTTTGTTGAACTCTTTTCTATTTCTAAGAGGTCTTATCAAGTACCTACTATCTCCCCAGCACATTTTTTCTAGTTTTGGCAGGAATTCTTTTTCAAACCTGGCTTGTCGTTCTTTATCCGCTTTCTGTCTCTTCTTATCCTGCATCTCTAGATATTCTTCTGATATGCGATCATGCGCTTCTTTAAGATTCTTTGGATACCTATAGTAATCATTTAACGGATATCCGAGTTCCTGAAGTTGCTTAAGATAGTCTTTGTACATCCACTTAACGCTGTGATTGATGTAGTTACTATCTTCCTTCATTCGTTTCTTTTGCTTATTAAAGTATGTTGCTAGCTTTACAAAGTTTTCTTTTTTCCTATTCTCATAGAGCTCCGATGTTTGGAATTCACTTTTTACTAGTCCAATATGGTGTTTTTTTACTTTGCCTTGACTGACCAGTATTTTGTAAGTTGCTATATTATCTACATCAAACATTCCCCAGCTTTTAAGCTTCTCTATATCTTGGTGCGTTATCCCTAGGAATTCAGGAATTGACTTTGCTCTCCAGTTTGGACCAATGTAGGATGGTAGTTTTAGAGCTTTACGCTCTACAATTTCATTCAATCCCGCTTTTTTAATGAACTCAATCTGTGGATATTTTGCGCAAAGTGCAGCTTCTTTTATCATGTAATCTGCATATCTGAAATCAATATCCATATATTTAAGGAATGTATCTCGTAGCTGTTCTGCAGTAACAAAGTTATATACGCCCTCTTTATCTCGCATGTATACTGAACCATCTTGACATCTCACCCATCCGCCTCGATATTTTCCTTGATACTCATACATAAATTGCTCTTTTTGAGATATGCACATAATCTGTTCTATGTATATCTGTGTGTAGTCCCTCATATCAGAAACTTCTTCTCCGTTATACATCCAAGAAGCATAGGCAGCTACAAAGTAGATTGTTTCATCTCGATAGAACATCCATAAGTATGTTTTGCCACTTAGCAGCGGATGGCATGTGTGTGGCATGAATGTTCTGTTTTCTCCTCTGTACGGTAACCAGTCTCCCTTTCTTATCGTCTCTATGTAATCAAATGTTTCTCCGAATCTAGGACAATGGGCCACCCTCTTAAACCTGTTGTATATGATTGGCTTATCCAGGCTTTCTGTAACTATGTTTTCAAAATCATCTGGATACTCGATATCAACAGGAATATTCTCTATATTGCGATATATGTATTCCATGACTTCCTCCTTAAATGAGATCCAGGATATCTACTACATCTGTGCTCTGTGATTTTGTATCGTCAATCTCGTAATACTTCAGCACCATTTCCTTCACTTCTTCGTCTGAGATTGCAGCCATGTTATTAACAGCTTTTTCTTTTGCTTTGTTTCTTATATTGTTTATTAAATCCTTGATGGACTTCTTGCCATCAAGGATCTTGTTTGCTACTTCTTCTGTGGTGCAGCGCTCGTTTATCGTTTCTTCGATAAACGTAGCCAACGCACCCTTTATTTTCAGCGACTCTTCTGTTATCGTCGCCCTTGCTTTGTTGATTTTTTCCATGATTTACTCCTTTGTCAGTATGACTTCTCCGCTATGAATACTCTCGTACTCTTTGTCTCGTTCAGCCATTCTCTCCTTAATCTGCTCAATAATATTGTTCATTAATTCTCTTGATGATTCGTTTTTCGTTTGTCTTAGACGGTCTTCGAACTTTGATATCCTTCGTTCATCATCATTGTTAGCATAGGTTAGTTCGTACATACGAGCTTTGCCGATAGGATCAAATCTGCAATGCCAGTCGTCGTTATACTCGCACTTCTCGCAGCACTGATCGCAAACTGTGCCATGTATTCTACGACACCACCTAAATGCTCTGTTTTCTCCAGGTGTGCCATGCACCCAACCGCAATTATCACACTCTGCTTTCGTGCACATTACTTCTTATCGCTTGCCGCTACCATGAATGCTAGTGTTAAGCATATAAGCGCTGTTACTGTTACTACTGTCCAATTCATCTTTACACCTCCTATAGATAGTTGCGGCCAATCAGCCGTATCCATTCTCTTCTTGCTTGCTCTGCTGTATAGCCTTGCTCTATCAACTCAATTTCATATTGAAGTTGGTAGTGCTGGCGCAATCTCTGATTTTCTCGCTGCGCCCACTCAGTGCAGTTTGCATGTAGCTCCTCATGATGCTTTCGGCACACATCGACCTGAAATTCATTATCGATACTGATTTGACGATTTGATCCGCCAAAAACTTCATGCCTTTCTGCATAAGGTTTGCCACAATACTTGCAAACCCTGTTCGGTTTGTTTTTCCAACCATTCATTTTCTTTTTCTTCTTTGTCGACCGTGGCTTTGGATAGGCGCAATTTTGATAGTAATTATCTAGTTTGCTCATATCATCAGCCACACGACCGGAATTGCGAATGCTACAATCATTCCGACGTCGAATATCAGGAATAACATATTTGCATTTTTGCACCTGCCCTCGATGTATTCATATAACCCCGCTAATCCCACTAGCAGCATTGCCATAATTAGCCACCATGAAGCTTTTAACATTTGCCCTCCTACTCAAACTTAATTCTTCCCCATATGTCAGCGTCCTGAGTCGCTGACTCTTTACTGTTAACTATAGGGAGTGCCAGTTCTTCTACTATTGCGTCTTCAATCTCTGGAAGTTCCGTCCTTGTGAGCTGCTCTTCAGAGAGCATATCTCCGAAATAGCGCTTTCTTCTATCGATATCCACATTGCCCTCCTAGATTGTCATCTGATTTGTCTGCTTCTTTGTGCGCTTGATATCGACCTTACCTAATACACCATTGATTTTGATTTCACTATTGGCAGTGCTGAATTTTGCATTACTGATAAATCCTGCATGGATCAGTTCGCATGTTGTTTTCACATACCTAAGACTTGTATCATCTAACGGTATGAAGTTTAGATTCCTCGACTGCTCTCCGCATAGCATCTCAACATTTTCTTCCATCATGCGATGCCATTTTGCCTCATTCTCACAATCGCACGATTCACTAGCGATTCTATCCGCCTCTTCCTGAGTCTCTGCAGATACTAGATGCATCTGTCCGCAGTTTTTGCATAATCCTTCCATGTTGTACTCCTCTCTACATGCATTGTTTGATAACATCTATAATCATTGCTGTCTCTGAATCAGCTGTTACATTTGCCACCTTCTGATAGCCGTTATAGTATGTTGCTACAACGATTTCATCAGAACCTTCTTGCTCATATTTCAGAGATATTAAATCTTTAAACCCTCTAGTTTCTTGTAATACAGGTAACAGCATTTCACATATCTTTTTCTTATCTTCCATAGCTTGACTGCTCCCTCTCGATTTCTTCCTTGTACACCTGATATCGGTGTACCTCTGTGATTACTAGCGTGATACCTACTATCACCATTCCAATAATGAATGTTCTAACTAACATATGTTTACCCCCTTACTCGCATCCCAGTGCATATAGGAATATCCATAGCATCGGGATGAAGAGTGCAGCTGCAATTGATCCAACTACTGCCATTGGTTCAAATTCTCCATCTTCGTTAGAAAATATAAACTTGATTGCTTCTATAGTGTTTTTCATTAGTTGCTCCTCCTTTTACTCATCAGCCGCTCTGCTACATCCGCTGCAAGATATTGCTTTTTCTTTCCGTCGGTGATGTATTCGCACCCCTCCATCAGAGTCATTACGTAGTCTCTAGATTTTCCTAGATACCTAGCTATGTCAGACTGGCATGGCCAGTTCCCAACTTCCCTTTTTATGTCTCGTACTATTACTTGTTTGTCCATGTCCTTGTCCTTCCTTTGATGTATAATCTCCTATATAGTTCTTTGTTTTAGAAAGGAGATTGTTATGCGTTTAAATCCTGATTGTATGAGAGATGTTCTTCTTGTAGCCGAAGAGAACCTTCCATTAAATGGCTCTTTACCTATGAGTGATTTGCTCCCATTGCTCCCTGGTTATTCAAAAGATGAAATAACGTACACTTGTTTAAAATTGAATGAAGCTAATCTTTTGAACATCTTTAAAACCCCCTATCCCGGCGGAACTTTTGTAAACGATATTCGCGAGATCACTTACAATGGTCACCAATTTCTTGAAAACATCCGCAATCAATCGACTTGGGAAACCGTTAAGCAGAAACTGTCTCTTCTAGGATCTTCATCAGTTCCAGTTATTATGTCAGTAGCTTCACAAGTAATACTTAACAAAATCAGTTCTTCACTTTAAGGAATGTTTTTATCACCTTTTCTTGGGCTTTTCGCATGTCGTTTGCATTAACCTCAACTTGTTTTTCAACTAGAATCCATGTTGTTGCGCAAAGCCCAATTTTTTGTGCCATTCCCCATATCAGTAACGCTATGTTTAGTGCTATGGATACTATTACTATTACTGTTACTATTTGCATTTCTCAAAGCCTCACATTCATGACTTTTACTAATGAATCGACTATCTTTTCTGCTGGTTTAATGGTTGCTGCGTTAATGCTCATGTTCTCTATAATCTCGAACAGCTTATTAGTTGTCCTCACTTGAATCCCTTGCAGACTTAACTCTTTATCTTCTTTTGTGTTAATGAGCTCGACGATTACATTGGTCTTCGAGATTATGTCATCATCGGTAATATCTGCGATAAGTTCGCCAGTGTTATCTTTGATGACTATTTCTTTTACTTCTTTATTGCCTATTTTCATATTTGTACTCCTCTTCATCACTGTTTATATAGTCGACTATATTTTCTATTCATCAAAAGAACCAGCTATGTCTTCTACATTACATTCCAAAGCTTTAGCAATCTTCATTAAAGTGCTCACGCTCGATTCCTTGAGCGCCCCACTTTCTAGTCGACTAATTGTAATTCTGCCAACGCCTGATTCTTTAGATAATTCCTCTTGATTGAGCCCTTTTGCTTTCCTGATTTCTTTTAGGTTTGTAAAGTCCATTTCGTACCTCCTTTGTCTGAAATTATAGTCGACTATAATTTTTGTGTCAACCCCTTTTTTATAGTTGACTGTACTTTTTTTCTTTTGTATAGTTAGCTATACTAGATGAAAGGGGAACTGTTATGCATTTGGGAGACATAATTTACAATTTTAGGATGACACACAATAAGATGTCTTTAGTTGAATTTGCGAAGTTAGCTAAATTATCAACTGCCTATATTAATCAACTTGAGAGAAATGTAAATCCAAAGACTGGTGAGTCGATAGTTCCGTCATTAGAAACCTTCTATAAAGTCTCTAATGCAATGAATATTTCATTAGACGAACTTCTAAATATGGTTGACGAAAACCAACCTGTCGGACTAGCGGGAGTTCAAAGTTATGAAAAGCCATTTACTCAAGAGCGTCCGCTTCCATCAAACATCATGGTGCCAGCTGGTCGACAAATTCCTATCCTAGGTACTATTTGTGCTGGGAATGGTATTCACTGCGAGGAGAATTTCGAGGGATATTTCTTAGTAGATAGATCTATCAAGGCTGATTACTGTCTACGAGTTAAAGGTGACTCTATGATTGATGCCAATATATATGATGGTGATGTTGCTTTCCTGAGGAAAGATTTTGACTTTATAGATGGTGAGATATACGCAGTATGCTATGGTGCTGAAGAGTCGGCTTCTTTGAAGAAGTTATACAAGGTAGATAACAAGATGATGCTTCAACCATGCAATTCGGATTATACTGCTGCGTTTGTTGATGTAGATGACGTACTAATCGTTGGTGAATGCATAGGCACCTATCATGCTCGATAAATTATAGAGTTAATGGCTCATGCTATGGCAATACCACTCTGTACATCTTAGGAGTGATTGCAGATATATTTATTATTATTTAATAGGAGGAACTATTATGAAAACATGGAAGCTGATATCTGGAATCTTATCAATTGTTTTAGCTGCATTTGTATTATTCCAATCAATGGCTGTTGGTTTAGGCAACTCTCTTTCTGAGAACGGAGAAACAAGTGGAAGTGCTGGATTTTTAGTAGCAATTCTCTTAATTGCTGCTGGTATCACAGCAATTGTAGTTAGAAAAAGCGTTAAAAAAGGTGCTCATATTGCATTAATTATCATGTATGGTTTAGCTGCAATTGTTGGTTTTACAATGGCGGGTAGTTATGAGGATCTAAAAATCTGGGCTGGTTGGTGCTTAATATGTGCAATACTTGCTGTTGTTGCAATCATTAAATCTAAAAACATTACCGAAGAGGATAACTAATCATTATAATCAAATAAAAAATAGCCGCCCTGCGCCAACAGAAACGGCTACATCTCAGCATTATTGCGAGATACAATGTTCGGGATAAGTATATCAACAATAACTATTTTTTTCAATTGACTTGATGTAATAATAAATAATTGTTGGTTAGTGTATTAGTACTTATCATGCTAGGTAGTATGGGATTAATTATGCCGTTGTCGCATTAAGTGATGATTTAATATATATTTTGATTAAATAATTGTAGGAAGGAGTAAAACATGGAATACAATGTGTATTGTGATGAAAGTTGTCACTTAAGGCGCGATTATTCTAATGTTATGGTTTTAGGTGCGATATACTGTGATCGCTCAAGAGCTAAAGCGATTAATAATGAAATCAACGCACTTAAGGAAGCTTATGGGTTCAGCAAAAAAGCCGAAATTAAATGGACTAAGGTCTCTCCATCTGGTCTAGACTTCTATCTTTCTCTAGTTGATTATTTCTTTAATAATGAGCATTTATCTTTTAGGGGGTATATTGCTAGAGGTACAGATGAGATTCGAGCTAAGTCAGCTGAAGACTATGATACTTGGTACTATAAAATGTATTATCGAACACTTGAATATGTTGTAGATCGTGATGCGGTTTCACATTACAACATATACTTGGATATAAAAGACACAATAGGTTCTACCAAAGTTGCCACTTTAAAGAACTACTTAAATGAACACTATGGCAATAGTCAGATTAAAAAAATGCAACTTGTAGATTCGTCTGATATAGCTATTCTACAACTCACAGATTTACTAATTGGAGCTATTGCTTATAAGCATCGTCAACTCAAAACAAGTCAATCAAAACTTGAGATTATCAACAAAATTGAAGAGTTATCAAATCAAGATATATTTCTTTCTGTTCCAAAAGCTAATTCTAAAGCCAATTGGTTTGTTTGGGTTCCAGATTGTTGGAGGTAGTACTAATGGAAAATTGTATTATTTCAGATAAGCTTTCTGAGCCTATGCTGTATAGCGGTGTATCTATTGAAGAAATACTAGACAAGGCTATGGACAATTTTTACCATTCTTTTTTAAAGAAAGATGTCAAGCCAAAATATAATTCAAAAGATATATTCTTTGATATGAGCAAGAAGCATAAAGAAAATAACATGTTAATGTTGAGTCATCCAGAAAGATTTTTGCATATCTCATCTTTAGACATGGATGAAACTAAATACGATATGCTTTTCTGTGAAAATGATTCTGCTAAAAATAATTGTTTTAACTCTTGTGAAAATGGAGAGTCCAAAAATTCTAGCATTAGATTAATTGGCAGAACTGAATGTATATATCGTATAAATAGAATTCATTGGATTCCAGAAATTATTCGGTTTGCAAATGAAGGCTCATCACAAGTCCAAGAATGGGATTACAAAGATAAAGTTCACAATCATAAACCTGTTTGTAAGCGATATATAAGGTATATCGGTGATGGAATTGATTATGTAATTATTTTAAGGGAAAGAAAATCTGATTATCTATTCGTTACTGCATATCCTGTCTTACCGAAGCGCGCTAGAAGAAAGTTTAATCGAGATTATAAGAATTATATAAATAGAAATCTCATATAAATAAAAAGGCCGAGTGACCAAAGGAAACTCAGCGGACTCCCACCTACACAATGGTAGTTGAGCTACTTAAAATATATCATAACTTGCAAAACTTGTGTGAAGTTTTCTTCAAATTGTCGAACATTTTTGCATATATTAATTGCATCTTTGTTATATTTGGCACTCTTTTACAACTGATAGTATGTTTACACTTACATGCAACATTATGTTGTTGCTTTATATATTAATTGATATAAAACAACCGTACCTGCTGCAACAGGCACGGTTGTAGAAATTGGCATCGTTTTAGATACACAAAGTTCCAACAAAAGTATATCAGCGATGCCTTGTTATTACAAGCAGGGCACTTTTTGTGCCTAATTTGGGGAGGCTGATATGGATTATATTCGTAGGTCATTCACATATAATGGTAAACGGTATTGTGTGTATGGAAAGACTGAGCGAGAAGCGATTGAAAAACTTGTACTAAAGCGTCAAGCTCTTGAGAATGATGAATTGGTTAATCCTGCAAAACGAACAGTATCATCATGGGCGATTGAGTGTGTTGAGACATATAAGGTAAGACAAAGCCCTATCACTCGGGAAAAGTATTTACAGAAGATGAAGGCCTATGTTCTCAATGAGATTGGATCTATGCTACTCAAGGATATATCACCTATTGTATGCCAGCAGGTATTAAATCTAAAGGCCGACAAGTCTAAAGCTACTGTAAATGATACCTATCAAATGCTACGTTTTATTTTTAAGTATGCGAAAATCAATAAATTTATCAACAGTGACCCAACGGAGCACCTCGCAAAACCAACTGGATATTATAATCCTAGACGTTCACTTACAGTTGCGGAAGAGCGGCACTTTTTAAATGTGCTAGATAGCCATTACGAGCCTCTTTATTTTGCGTTAATGTACTATGCTGGATGCCGACCATCTGAAGCTTCATCAGTTGAATTCAGGGATATAGTAATGCGTGAGAATGTCAGATATTTACATATACGAGGAACAAAGACAAAGGCTGCCGATAGATACGTTCCAATCGTAGATGCACTTGCGCAGTTTATTCCCTCTTCAGCTAGTCCTTTTGAGCTACTCTGTAAAAATAGATATGGAAAGGCTTTGAATAAAGATAACAAAAGGCGAGCATGGGCTCACCTCTGCAGGTTAATGAATATTGATATGGGATGCAAAGTATATAGAAACCAACTGTTACCACCATTCCCACTAGCTACAGATATTTCTGCATATTCGTTGCGACACACATTTTGCACGAATCTGCAAAAACGTGGTGTAGATATCCGAACGGCTCAGTATCTTATGGGACATGCCGATATTCAAATGACAGCCAATATATATACTCACGTTGATTTTGAAATTATAAATCAGGCAGCAGCGTTAATGTGATGCCGTGTTACTTGCTGTGATAACAGGTGCTACAGTCGTTGAAATTACTGATTATTATGCTGTACTCCTAAAGCGGGTGTCGGAGGTTCGAATCCTCTTCGGGACACCATTTAAAAACACCGCAATTCTAACGAGTTGCGGTGTTTTTGTTTTTTTGCTGATGTATTATCTATTGTCCATATTCGCCTATAATTATCGTCATTGGTGTGTTGCAAATTGTGTAAAATCGATTTTATAGCGTATGACGGTTTATGCACTTTCATGAATATAATATGATTTGAATAAAGAAATATATTTGCGCTACTTACATCGAATAGTGCTCAAGCACCGCAGACGTCACGCCCTTCGTGCTAGACTCAACTGCGATTCCCAGGATTTCCTTAACCAGCTTGAAATTATCAGTAGCACTTCTCTTCCAATCCGCAAATTCAGGGCCAAGAATATAATCTTGATACTCTAGGCTATCCTCCGGTCTACCTTCAATTCTGACGAGAAGACCATTATCACGCATAACCCTCACTACCGTTCGCACTTCATCGTCCGTCGAGTAGAATAGCTCTGGCACCAGCTTTACCTTCCTCTCAATTGCGTCGGAAACGAACAAGTATAAACGCAGCTCTTTCTTCACAAACCTCTTATCGGGTATGTAAACAGGTTCGGTATCGTCAGGAATTTGAAACTGCCCTTTATCCTTCTTTATCCCATAGTATTCACAGATACCGTCTACTTCTCTCTTCGTTAAGTTATATTTTGTTTGAAACTGTTTCTTTGTAAACATCTATATCACCTATTTTTTTGAGACTTAATCTATCACCATGATAACATACGAACTAGTGCTAAATGGCTTGTTTTTCAGTATAACAGTTTCAGATTTTAAGTTATTGAGTGCTTCTGTTATAATAACGAACATATCAGGAGCTGGCACTCCTGGTTTTTCTTTTGCGTGTATACATGACGCTTAATATCATTTCTTGGTTATTAACAATATAGCACAGCTTTATTTATATACAATGTTACTTCTATAACGATAGGATATGCAACTTTAATGAATACCTAACCCTACAGTAATCATAAAATTTAACGATAGAAACATAACCGTCATGTTAGCATCTTTATTTTCTTTCTCGTCTTTCTCGAGCATTTTATATGTATATATTAAGACTAATATAATGGATATTGCCGATCCAGTTTTAATAGCAGAATGTAATGGGGATACATCAAACATGTTATATATTGCATAAGCCATAAAGAAAACAGCTTCATAGATATATGTTATATTTTTATATAAATTACTCATTTTTTTCATAAGCACCTCCAAAAGTATTATATATATGTTTGAAATTAAACTATCTAACTTATAATTAACATTTACACACAAAAAATATAAGTATTGAATATAATATTTATACGGTATACTATGAAATTTACAATTGCAATATTTCACACAAGAATTATTAAGTAAGTCGAGACAAGCGAGGTCACATGATCGAACTCAGAAATGATCCATCGGTAAAATACAGTTATGACGAATGGCTTGAGTTTTTCCGAGAAAACGACAAGCACAGACTGCAGATAGATTTCTCGAATGAGACTACTCTACCTGCCGGTATCAAGGCGCTGATACTGCCTTCTGTTTCTGCATTTCAAATCGGCGAGCACAGCGACGGACTTCACCTGATAAAGGTCTCAGAGGCGTTTGCTAGCAAGTTTGCCGAACCTACATATCCCGAGGTCATGAAGCTATTTATCAGGGAGGAAAACTTCCACTCCTCATACCTTGGTGAATTTATGCGCTATCACGGGCTTCCGCTACGCAAGAGCAATTTTCTAGATAGGACTTTTAGGCGTCTCCGAAGACGCGGCAACATACTCTCAGAGGTAGTAACCCTAATAACAGCAGAAATTATCGCACTCTCATATTATTCAGCGCTCAGTGATGCTACGGAATCGCCCGCCCTAAAGCGGATCTGTGCTCAGATGCTTCATGACGAATTACCTCATGTGATTTTTCAATCCTATACCATTGGTCATTTTAAACAGAATAGATGGCTAAAGTTCAAAAGGCACTTCCTCATGCGAGCGACTACTCGTGCCGTCTGGACTGCATACGGAAACGTGTTTCGTGCAGCAGGTTGGACTTATGATAGATTCAGGCAGGAAAATATCGGATACATCAAGCAGTCTGAGGATATAGCACGTTATACATCTAGGAGCTCCACCTAGTAAATCTTGCGATAGACGTAATTAAAATCATTTGTATGAACGACAAGCATGTACTTTTTTAGTACATGCTATTATTTTGTATAAATATTATTGACAATATCGTATTACGATATTATATTTTAGCTAGAAATATCGATTAACGATATTAGGAAATCTTACAGCAAATTTGATTAAGGGGTGGTGCTATACATGGCCAAAAAATCATTAGAACCATTAACCGAGCCGATGTTCTACATACTGCTTTGTTTCCACCGCTCTGATATGTGTGGGACGGAGATATCGAGTTATGTAAATGACCTAACGGATGGTCGAGTCAAGCTCGGGCCGGGTACTCTGTACTCACTCCTCTCACTTTTTCAAGCGGAGGATTTAATCAAGAAGTTACCACCAGACGGCAGGAGAATTTCTTACAGCATTACAGAGCGCGGAGAGCAGTTATATCAGGATGAAATCTGTAGATTAGAAGCATGCCTTAGTGATGCACGGAGGTGCAGTTATGAGCGATAAGATTAAACAGAAGATTTGTTATTTTGATCTTGCTGACATATATCAGGAACAGAATTGGCTTGAGGATATGGCTAGGAGAGGGCTGCTTCTCACATATACCGGCTACCTTATATACGACTTTGCATATGGCGAGCCAACTGAGAGAAGGTACCGAATTCTGCCAGAGAAAAGAAAGAAGATCGAACAGGAAGAGCTGGATATATATGAGTCATGTGGATGGACATGTGTGCGAGGAACGCATGCATCGACTGTGTTCTATACAGACGATCAGAATGTACCCGAGCCTTTTACAGATGCCGTTACAGAGAAGAAGTATTATGTGAAGAGACTACTCTATACATTTATCACTACTATAGCGTTAACCTTTTGCATTCTTATGAATTTGGATCTCAATACGAATGGCTTTGTCTTTAATCCAATTGAGGCTTATTATCAGCTGGCTGATAAACCGTCTCCAATTATTTACATATACGCTGTGATGTACCCAATGCTAGTGCTATTTGAGCTGGTATTTATCTTCAGATACACTAGATTAATATGGAAACTGAAAAGAGAAACTTTTAAGAGGACTGCTGGCTTTAAGGCTAGACGTTATGTAAATATGATTTTAATTAATGCGATTATCGTGCTGATTGTAGGCCTCTTTATATATGTGGTATTCGTGCCAGATAAGAGAATCATGACAAGCAGCTTTAAGGAGGCATTGGCCTATAAGGATAATGATCTTGTAAGATTCGCAGAATTTGACCCATCTACGTGGGATAAAGTTCGGGCGAATATGACCGTAAAAAATGACAATAAGGATGTTGATAATCCCGACATAACATACGAGACAAGTTACGACCGTAATATTATGATGACGAAAATGTCTTCGGAAGACCTCGAGGTTTATCCTAGAACCGACAAAGATGGTGTATCTGAGCCAAAGCTCATGTATCAGATTCAGCTATACAAAGCTAAATCAGCAAAAATTGCCGCACGTTTTATGCCATCTAATATAGCAGAAGAACTCGACTATAAGGGCTTCGACGTATCGGAGAAGCGCATTCGAGATATGCAGTTTAAATACAAGGGACTCGATTACGCGGCATATATCGCAGCTTCTAAAAAAGATGAGGCTCCATTCTATAAACAGATGCTTTTCCTCAGAAAGGGAAATAAATATGTCGTTATTGCATATAGTGGCCCTATCGATCTGAAGTCGAAGGTGGGACTGTTCGCAGCAAAGATGTAGCTACATTGTATTCAGTTGTTATCGCAAAATGCTCAACACGAGGTGTGTCATGGATAAGAAAACGAAATTAAAATTTGATCCGTTTGGTGTAGTTGATATGTTCTATAAGCAGAACTGGCTTGAATATCAGGCAAGAAAAGGTCTGCTGCTCGCTAACGATAATCTACTTACTTGCAGATTCACCGTTGACGAGCCAAGAGATAGGCGATATCGCATCTTGCCATACAAGCACAGCGAGACGACGCAGGAGGAACTTGACCTATATGCTTCTTGTGGTTGGCATCTGATATATGGTTCTGGTTCAGTGATGATATTCTACACGGATGACCCAGATGCTCCAGAGCCATTTACGGATGTGCAGAGTCAACATAAGTACTATAGAAAGAGCTTGATTACTAATTTTATTATTATGCTAATTATTTTTGCAGAATCACTTTTTAGCATAAGTCGAAGTGTGCAAGGGTTCACTATATCACCTTCAGAACTTCTCTACAGCAGTGCTGATCAACCGCTTTCCACTTTGGCGATGACTTTTATTGGATTACCGTTGGCGCTTTTGTTCTGGTTTCAATATATGTTCACTTATATCAGCATACTGAATAGGAACAGAAAGAAGGATTTTTATGGAGCTTCGGGATTTAGATTGAAATATTATGTCAATGCGACGTGTATTATAACTGTAATCGTCCTAGTCCTATGGAGCATCATTGACATCCCTAGGACAATGGATAGCTCATCATCTGGTGACTTCACCCAGGCTCTTAAGTACAAGGGCAACGAGATTGTGCGCTTCTCGGAATTTGACCCAGATACATGGAACACAGTTGAGAAGCAGATTGAGAACTATGATGAAGGAAATAATAAAACAGACATTATTTTCGAAATAGACCAAGATAAAAGCTTCATGATTCCTAGAATGGTAACTGAGGAGCTAGAAGTTAGTACGCCACCGAAAAACGAAAATGATGACTCTGTAATTAATCTCTATTACAATGTTAACCTATACAAGGCAAAGTCTTCTAAGGTAGCATCAGAATTTATGAAATATAACAGTAAAAATGCACTTGAAGAGTCGGACATCAAAGTATCAAATAAGTCTCTTGACAAGTACCGTTTCGATTACAAGGACCTCGACTACGCTGCATATATCGTAGATGAGAAGAAGGCAAATGATACTACTGCAAAACGCGACCAGTTACTCTTCCTAAGAAAAGGGAGTACCTACGTATACGTTTCATATTACGGTTCTATCGACCTGAAGTCGAAGGTAGGTCTGTTCGCAGCAAAGATGTAGATTTGCAGATTATCTAGTAATATAGGTTCTAAACCCTGTTAATCGTTTTATTAGTAAGCTTATAAGCAAATGACCAGCCCTGTGGCTGGTCATTTCTGTTAATGGTTATTATTTGCTTGATTTACCATTTATATCACGCTATTCTTCTGGAGCCTCGAACAGAACCTTGAACTCCGAGCCTTCACTCAGATATATTCCCTCGATATCTTCGGGATGATTTGCTACGAGTTCTGAGATATTATCCTCCTCGAACGAAACGCATATTCCGCAGGCTGCACTAAGCGCTCTAGGCACCGGCATAAGTGTTGCGGTTTTGTCTATGCTTTTCTGCTGCTTGTGGAACTGCTGTGCTCCAAAATGCGTATGGAAAGTTGCGATAAACATTACTTGAGTGTAATCAGGTAATCGCCTTCTGGCGTTTCACTGTATTCCATAGATAGATTGTTGTTCGCAGCATATCTAGAGATATTCTTAACTGGTGTCATGCTGTCTACGAGAACTTCAACAGGTGTTCCAGCCTTTACAGCATTCTGAGTCATAATCACTGGTTCAGGGCACGAGTACCCTCTTGCATCTACCTTAGTCATTTTATGCCTCCTTAGCTTTTCTTATATTCATCAGACCGATAATTACAGTAACGATAATTCCGAACACAACTGCAATCTTACCATTTGGAGTTGGCCCCATTGGTGTCGATGCTAGTGCGAAGTTGTGGCAGAAAGCTGCACCTACGATTAGACCGAGAACTGCAACGCCCGAGTCTGCATTTCCTGTACCAGAGAGAACCACCTGACGAAGTGGGCAGCCACCGAGCAGGCAGGAGCCTAGTCCTACGAGAACCATTCCTAGGAAGTTCCATAGAGAGTCGTTGAATGCAATCGGCTGCTTGTCAAACCCTGCGTGGAAGAAGCCGAGCGCTAGATTTCCAACGAGAGCTGCAACGAATATTGCGATAAATCCAGATAGTAGATAGAAATCTTTGAATAACACTGCATCTCGGAGTCCACCAACCATGCATAATCTGGTGCGCTGTGCTAGTACACCGACAACAAGCCCTGCAATTAGCGAAATTGCGAGTGGCGCGTGCATAGCGCCAGGTCCCTCTTTGCTGAATGCGAGAAGTGCTGGGAATGCGCATAGGATAACGAGCAGTACTACCGTAATCGCTGGCATCGCTACGCCTTCTGTTGGTCCTAGTGGAACTGACTTCTTAAGGGTGAAGCCCTTCTTGAGGTATACGATTCCGCCGAGAATTCCGCAGAAGAATCCAATCAGGCCGATGATTGCATTCCAGTCTCCACCAGCGATTCTGAGAATCATTCTGAGTGGGCAACCGAGGAACATGAGAGCTCCTACCATGACGAAGAACGAGAGTACGAATCTTGTCATCGGAGATGAACCACCGCGAACCTTAAACTCTTTTCCGCAAACGGACATAATAAATGCGCCAAGAATAAGTCCGATTATCTCGGGGCGAACGTACTGTACAACTGGAGCAGTGTGGAGCTTAAGAGCACCAGCAGTGTCTCTCAAAAAGCAGGCAATACAAAAGCCCATGTTAGCAGGGTTGCCATACTTAACGAGAAGCACTGCAGCCGCACCGACCACGAGCCCAGTAATGATCATAAGGGTACTTTTTTCTTTTTTCATTGTATCCTCCTTGTTTAAATAATATCGATTTATCATTACGAGTATATCAAACAAGGATTTTGTATTAAAATCAGTAATTTTAATACTTAGCGGTAATTATTAGTATTTTCAATAGTGCGTTATTTTTGTGCTGTTATTTCTTGTTTTTGCTAGAAATCCCCACTTTTTAGTTGGCATTTCCCTGCAAAAGCCTCTTCATCGCTGCCCTATATTTCTCGACTCTTGCATAGTCCTCTGCAGAGGGATGCTCTATACGGCTGATGTCCATGTTGTGGCTTAGGTCGGCAAGCTTGACGGAAGTCGCTAGCTTATTTTGCGAAATCCTATCTATGTAATGCATGTAGTCTTCGTCTACGCCTTTTGTAAGAGTTTTCACCGCTTCAACTACCTTTTCGCTAAATCCGCACATGCGCAAATACATTTCGTCATACTCGCTATCCTCGAGTACATCGTGAAGGTAGGCGGTAACCTTTTCCTCTTCAGTTTCACACATATCTGCAACTGCAAAAGGATGCAGATAGTAAGGCTTTCCCGCCTTGTCCACTTGTCCGTAGTGAGCCTCCTGACATACCTGCTGTGCTAGCTGAATCTGATCCATATCCCTAAACCTCCTTTTGCGACTATCCTACGGTTTACTGTTATAGCAAGAGGCACCAGCCTTGCTATGCTAGTGCCCCTGTTGTATCAAAATTATATGTTGTGCTGTCAATCACATGTGTGCCTGTATACATTACGCCGTCTTGCCCTAGGTAATACCATACGCCATAATGCTTTAACCATCCTCTGTGCATTGCACCGCTGGAGTTCAGATAGAACCACTTGCCGTTATCCTGTAGCCAGCCGGTCTTCATCGCACCGCTGGAGCTTAGATAATAGCTATTGCCACCTTCCTGAATCCAGCCAGTCTGCATAACTCCGTCGCTACCTAGGTAGTACCAAGCACCGCCAATGTACTGCCATCCCTTCTGCATTGCACCGCTGGAGTTTAGAAGATACCACTTGCCATTATCCTGTACCCAGCCAGTTTTCATCAATCCACTCGCATCAAGGAAATATCTGTGACCACCGTCTTCTACCCAGCCTGTCTGCATAGCACCATCATTATCCATGAAGCACCAGTCTTTTCCGTACGTTATCCAACCTGTCTTGAGTGCACCCGACGAATCTGCGAAATACCACTTATCCTTGGCTTTCACCCAGCCAGTGCCCATGATTCCAGATCTCGTTAATACATATTTCTTTTTTGCTGCTTTGTCATAATACACAGTGTCCTGCAGCATTAAGTTATAGCCTTCTGAATCGAAGCAGTACCAAGCTCCTTCGATATACTGCCATCCTGTAGCGTACTTGCCGTCATCCTTAATATAAGCGTAAGACCATCCGTCTGGCGCGGTAGCATCTCCCCAGATCTGCCATCCCCTAATAATAGGATGGTAAGTCTTTGCCTTTACTAAAGCTCTGCAAGATTCATCGGCAAAAGTCTGAAGATCTGCGGAAGACTTATCAAAGTCCTCTACGATAGCCCCAACATTTTCAATAGCTTTGTATGCTGGGGTATTGTGCTTGTCTGCATATAACTTGTATGACAGCTGACTAAGCGGTCCATTTGACGAGAGCACAAAGTTCTTAGGCTCCAAGAATTCAAGTAACTGCTTACCATTTGCACTTGAGATGCCGTGATGACCAGTTCTTAGAGTGTCTATAGTGCCAGATTTCTTATAAATAACCTCTCCATATTTATAATCGATCATCGCAGATGCATCTCCGAGTATTACCGCATTGTGTAGCCCCTTGGTAATCTGCGTGATTATGGAGTTGTCGTTCTCCGTATACCCCTCTTTGTTGACAATACTATCTAGGTTGTACAGCGCGATATCTAGGTTGCCAAACTTAAAGCTAATATTGTCGCTATAGTCGCCCTTCTTAGTCATCGTTGCATCTAGCTTAGAAAGTCCACTCGTATCATCGGAGGTGATATCGACCATTGTAACCTTTGCCTCGGTTAGCTTTCGTGTAACTTCCTTAAAGTATTCAGCCGTCTGCCATGTCGGATCTTCGTACTTAGGATCCCAATTTAGATATTTCTTATGAATATAAACGGTATCTGAGTCAAAGAATGGATTTCCATCGGAATTCTTCTCGTCAACCAAATCTATAAATCCACCTATGTGGTCTGAATGCGCATGCGTAGCAACTGCGAAATCAATATGCTTAACGCCTAGCTTCCTCATAAATTCCGCTACGGTCTTTCCATTACCGCCCTGAACAGCATATGGTCCATATTCGCTAGGGTTTGACGCATCAATCATACCGAACTTGCCGTTGCTTTGAACGAGAGTGCAATCACTATGTGAACCATCTGTTGACGGAAGTGATAGATAGTATACCTTATCGCTCTCAGCATCCCATGTTGGATTTTCGTCATCTGCGTTTACATTAATTGGGCAAAATACGACCAAAAAAAATAGCAACACGAGACTGCTACATATAAACGCCAGTATAGAGTTATAGTTCCTTCTTTCCATTTCAACCTCTCACTAAAAAAATATGCTTCATGTAATAGAATAATTTTATATTACGGATGTTGTATTTTCAAGTATTTTATCGGTTAATAGGGTTTGCTCGCCTCCAATTTAGTTATCATATATTTTCATCATTTTCTATTGGATAACAGGAATAAAAAATGTTATCTGCCCTATTTACACAGACCCTCATAAGTGATAATCTACAACTCATGCAAAATTACTATTAAAATTAAATGAGGAACTGAACTATGAATCACGAAGAACCTTATTTTGATGGCGGACTATTTCAGCTTATTGGCTACAGCATCCTTGGTACCCTTATTACAACTGCAACTCTCGGCATTTGTCTGCCTTGGGCATACTGCATGATTTACAACTGGGAAATAAAGCACACTGTCATAGAAGGTAAGCGCCTAGAATTTGATGGTACCGCTGTGCAGCTATTTGGAAACTGGATAAAATGGCTTCTGCTTACAATTGTAACTTTTGGAATCTATGGATTCTGGGTGAGCATCAAGCATAGGCAGTGGAAGACGATGCATACACATTTTGTGAATTAGATAATGTAAAAAGCCTCGAATCCGCCAATCAAAAGGCGTTTTCAAGGCTTTCACTTTTGGAGCTGCTGGCGAGAATCGAACTCGCAACCACTTCATTACGAGTTAATTTTGAATCGTGTATTTTTCAATGCTTACATTGATTATTGCAACACGTTTTATCAAAATCACTCTAATTCACATCCTCTTGGTTTTTTCGGTAGCATCTCTATCATTACCATTCTTTGCTTGATTCCGTTTTTTCCGCCTAATCCTTCGTATATTTCAAACCTTGATTTTAGGTTCTCGTATTCATCTAGATATACAAAGCCTCGATTTATAACTACATCGCACATCGGTTCTAGGATATCGTGGAGAATCCACATCATGCCCTCTACAAGGCATTCTCTCACGCTGTCTTCCGCTTTTTGTTTCTTTATCAAGTACCTTATGTACCCTCCTAGCATACCGACAATAGCTCCGATAATCAAGTCAATAATTGTACCCATCGCAGAGTTGCATGCTGTTATCATCATTTGATATACACCTTGCTTCCCTGACGAGCGCAAATCCATCCGGACGGAATGCGCATCCAATCTCCTCGCATTTCTAAACAGGTTACCTGAGTACCTGCGCGCAAGCAAGCTAGGCTTCCAGCGAGTGCGTGTCTCTTGCCGTCTGCGGTCAGCTCAGAATATGCACGCTGTCTATATCCTGTTCCTGGACCGGTTCTTACACGCATATCAGAAATTAATTGATATGTTCTACCTGCAGCGTATGCGCTTGTGCTACTAGGTGTGTATGTAGGCGCTGATGTTGCTCCTGATTTCGTGAGATAGTCCATACAAACCCAGCCGCCAGCTCCTACAGATCTACCCCAGTTACCGCTCATTTCCACAATTCGAAGCGGCGTTCCATTTGATAGCGTAGCTATCCTTGCATAGTTTGTTCCAGGTCCTTTTCTAACGTTAAGGCCTGTGGACGAATTGACCTTGTATAATCCATAATTTCCTGAACTGGAACTTGGCGGCGCTGTGCTCACTCCGTCAAAGTTTGGTCTCACAAATCCTCTTATATATCTACCGTTAATAGGCACGCTTCTATATCCTACAAAAGACGATGCGCCCTTGTTTCCTTCAATGACGGTAATCATTCCACCGCCAACAGATACGACCACGCCTACATGGTCTGGTCCGCCTACGTTATCGCCGTATCCGGAATCCTGCCAATCATACAGGATTAGATCTCCAGGGCTCGGAGTGTATGAATCGCTTTCAATCCATATGCCCATCTGCTTGGCTTTAGAAACCATTGTTCCACAATTTGCGCTGACCGGGATTAGATTTCCAATTCCTAATTCGTACGCCCAGGCGGACACAGATGCAGCGCACCACGGCGCAACATAGTTCATTGGCCAGCCATCTGGCTTATACTGATTAAAAATGTCTATAAGACGGCGGTGTTTAGCTGAACCTCTAACTGCTCCGAGGTAACTAACCGCTGTCTGTACAAACTGCTGTCTTGTTGCCATTAGCCTTTCGCCTCGCTTTCCTCTTCATCCTCGCTCTCTTCGCTTGTCTTTTCCACGTTGCTAACCTCTTCATTTGTATTTGCCTCTTCGACAGGCTGTTTATTTACATAGTTATCAACATGCTGTACGTATTCGTTTATTTTTTTAGCTTCCTTTAAGTAATCCAGCAACTCTTGTGATTGCTTCGCCTCTTCACTGTAATTGTGATTGAAGTAATGATTCACCGCATACGATATCGCAAACGCAATTACGTACGCCACCTTACCTATCACTGTGTCGCTAATTACCGGGACGTTGACTCCAAATACCATTAGTACAGCGATTACGCCTGTGATGATCATTGCAATGCCATCTCTTAGTTTAGTTCTTTTGTTTTTATCCATATGTGCCTCCTACACTTTCTATAAATTCTGCTTTAATAATTTTAAAAGAAATGAGGCTGTCATTTCGACAGCCTCACAATTTACCTTCTTTTCTTCTTCCTCTTGTTCCTAGTAGCGTATTTATAGCTTCTCTTTATAACAGCATCTGCAGTATACTTGCGATCTCCTGGGTATAGAGCTTCTATTTTTTGTGCATACACTCTCGCAGTTTCAACATCTCCGCGAGCAAGCGCCTTGTTGATATATGGATAGTAGCTATACCTTATGCTTTGTTTTGCACTATATAACACCTCTTCACGTTGGAAATCAACATTCGTCGGATCTATACGTTCTATCTTTGCGAGTTGCTTTTCAACCTTTAAGTTGTTTTGAGCTTTTAAACCATCAATAACTCCTTTGAGATATTCCTTTCGTATCCACTCTTTCGATTTTTCCATTGCTACCTCAGAAGTATAGCGCTCTCCTTGAACTTCGATATTCATCTTGTTGAATTTGTTTGCGAGCTTTTCAGCCTCTGCAGTGTTACCTTTCATGAGAGCATTCTCAATCTTTTTGAGCTGATCGGTTTTCACTTTATTAATTCTGCTTTGGAAGTATTCCTCTGCATCCAGCATACTATTTCTTGCCGCAAGACTCTTTGCGAGTTTTTCAGCCTCTTCATTCTTTCCTTTCTTGATAAAGTTATCCATTTCATCATTATGGTTTCTCTTAATGCGATTAATCGTTTCTTTATCGATTCTCTCTCTTGTGTACTCTTTATCGTTTTCAAGAATGTATTTAGCTGCCTTTTCTCTCGTTTCGCTATCGTACTTTTCGGAGTCGGTCGCAACGCTTTTAAAGTAACCTTTATTACCCTTGTATGTTTTCTCAATCTTTGAGAAGTCCATTAGTAAATCTTGCTTTGTATTTGCACCGGTGAAATAGTCGTGTATTGATGCTAAATATGCAAATGTGCCCTTTAAATCCCTATAAACTACATCTACAGGAAGTCCGAAGAATACACCTGCTGCATTAGCAACCTTTTCAAGTTTTGTAACTAAACTATTCTTAGGATCTACACACGCCTTGTATGCGTCGCTAATTTTTACAAATAGAGACATGTCTAATCTTGATGGTGTATATCCTTGTAGTGCTGACTGGATATCCTTTCCGACCGGCAGCATAGCTATAGGATTTAGTTCCCCAAACAGATTTCCATCTGTATGGAGTTTGTTTTCCCCTAGAAGCGCATCAAGGAATCGTTCGACGAAATTCTTATCCTTTTTATCATCGTCTGCAATGTGTCTTATCATAGCGTCATAAACAGATTTCATAACCGCCATTGCTGCCGCCGACGATATGAACCAACCAAACTGTTTTGCGACTAGCTTTCTAGCTTCTGATACATTGCCCTCATCATACATCTGCTTTGCAATTTGCGTATTGGTAATGAACAGCGACAGCGTTTTAGTTGGCTCTGATAAGAATGCTGTTAACACTGATGATCCTACATCCTTTTGCCTCATTAGTTCAGATCTTGATAGTACAGAGTCGAATACCTGAGTTCTATACACAACTTCTCTAAACTGTTCATTTACCGCTTGCCAGTATCCTTCGTCTCCTTCATGGATGTTCATTGTATCTTCAACCTTGAGCTTACAAGCACCCCAGATTTTACCCCATGTCATATTGTCAAGGAAACCGTACATATCAAGAGTCACTTTCTCTAGTTTATTTTCCTTGTTAATCATGGCATTAGTAAGGCTTGGCCCTACGTCTGTTGAATAATAGCCTAGGTCTTTCCACACAGCGACACCTGAGTGCTGTTGCATCTCTTTTACCGCGTCGCGTGAATACTTGCTCCTAGCTAGATATTTTGGATTTATCACGGCGGATGCTCTAACGATTGACATAGGCTGCTGCATGGCCACTCTTCCGTTGGCTGCAATTGCAGCACGCTTTGCGGTTCCTATAATCTTAGTTGTGATAGGCATCTCGCTTTTTGCGATATTGCCGTTTACATCCTTTAAGAATTTCTCTATGTATTCATTAGCCTCTCTACCATATGCACGCTCAATCGCCTCTCTAACAGAGCCTTTAATTACGCCATCTTCTCCATAGTCTCTGTAGTTCCACACGTTCTCTAGGTCTTGTAGCGGCATAGATAGCGCCTGGTACGCACTCATAGCGCTTATATGGTTTGATGCGACACTTAATACGTTATCTAATACAACCGCATTCTTTGCTGATGGTTTCGTTTTCTTTGCAAATCCTGGATTGATAATTTTAGTTACCGCTGCCTCTTCAACATTAGCGTCTACAGTTTCTCTTGCAATCTTAATAGGAAAATAGTTTTCTTCTGTAAACTTGTTATAGCCCCATACTTTCATAGATACTTCATTTCCCCAATCAGATACTGCTGTATTAAGGTAATGCTGAATCATCTTTGCACATTTTATTTCTTCCGGAGATAAGCTCTTAACGATATTTATAATATCACTATGCGTTATCTTTTCTCTCTGCATGGAGCTTTTTCTAAGTACAGTGTTTTTGCCGAGTTTCTTCGGTTTAACTTCTGCAGTCTGAATACCGCCAGTAAGAATGTGTTCTAGCGCCTGCTTTCTTTCGCTGAGAAGGAATAGTGTTACCATCTGCCCATGAGTTAGGTTTAAGGTTTTTCCAGATTCCAGCTTGAAGGATTCTACTTTTGAATCTTCCCAGATAGTATTAAATGCATCTTCCCCTACAGCCTCTTGAATTCTCTGAAATTCATTTTGGGCACTCTTAACATTCATAGCGTGATCATCAAATCCGATTGTTATCTCTTTAAACAGTTTATTAAGTGTGCCGCCTAGTACAGCAAACCTATCTGCAGGATTAATGTTCCTCGAGAATATGAACTTGGATACAGCACTGGCTCCGCCAGCATAGCGATTCTTTTCTGCCTTCTTGTTCAGTTCGTTAATTACTGCATTTCCTGTTCCGCTGATCGTCTTGTACTGTTCATACTTAAGCATATCGTTATGCTTGTTGACAATGGTATCTAGCCCTCTAATAACGTCTCTCACGCTTTCGATTGTATCGGCGTCCATATCGACAAACCTTGATTCTTTTAAAGCCTCAAGAACTGAATCAATTTGATTCATAAAATCTTCGTCCTCAACAAAACTAAACGTACTGTCACCGTCGTTCTTTTCTTCAAGCACCTTGCGATATTCGTTTTTTAACTCCATGAAGTTTTCGTAGGTCTTGTTGTATCCGTGCGTTTCATAGAACGCATCGCCACGATCTGTAGAGAAATCCATTTCATGAAGAACCTTTGCGATAGACTTCCTGAACTCTTCCGGCATAAACTGCGTATTAGTAGGTTTTAACAGCTTGTTTGATAGCTTATTTGAGTACCACTTAATGCTATTAATTGCCTTACTCTTTCTGTTCAGTTCGCTACGTTCTTTTCTTAAATCTCGCTTTAGCTCGCTTACTGACTCCCTTTCTTCTTTAATAGCACTTTCGAGTTCTTCTATAGCCTTGTCTTTTTCTGCTATTTCCTCTTCATGTTTCTTTTCTGCTTTTTGTCTCTTTATAGTCTCTCTTTCTTTTATTTTGTTTCTTGCATCCTTTACAGCAGCTTTAAGCTTCTCCTGCTGTCTATCTGCATAGGTCATTTCTGGTTTCATAGAAATTGCGTTGTCTAGTATTAATTCTGTGATATCACTAGCAACGTTTTTATATTCGCCGTTAATCAGACCATCTGTTTCTGCAGATGTTTCAACCATATCTACAGCATTACACAGGTTCTTTACAGCCTCTTCTGCGTCTGATGCATCTGATGCGAATAGTTCAGGGTATTTCTCGCCTAATTTATTCTGGAAGAAGTCATACACTAGTTCAGCAGGCATTGTATGCTCACTGTTGATATCTGTTGTAAATCTTAACGCGTGACCATATCTAGCCTTTAGTTCCTGGTAATTTAGTTTCTTTGCTAGTTCTGGAGAAATATAAATTTTACCTACACTGAGTAGATCTATTACTTGCTTCTTTGTTTGTAGGTTTTCCTTTATATTATTCTCATTCGAATTAAGGAGCGCATTCGACAGCCTTGCAGCTGCAGAATATGCTGCACTAGCGTTTGGTGTTGCCTGGTGTACGGCCGTCCAAACTTCCTCATAGAGCCTCATACCATCTTCTATAGGAATCTTTGAACCGGTGTCGTTAATCAGCTTGTTAATGAGCTTCTTTGACTTTGCCTGCTCCGGCTTATCCATGGCACTTCTTTTCATGCTAGCTTTCAGCTTACTGATTCTTGCCTCTTGCTTATCTGCATAAGTAACAATAGGTTTAATCTCACCAAGGCTAGCTTCTAGGTTTGCTCTAACATCTTTTATTAGTTCATCTTCATATTCAGCAATTTCTTTTTCAGTGTACTGAGTAAGGTTTGCGCCGCCATCAAAAAGATAAACCTTGTTATCTTTTACCGATGCATACTCAGCAATTGTAGCTAGAGCTGTAACAAAGTCTGTAACATCGTCTAGGCTTCGTCCGTCAACCTTGATAGTATCTCCGAACAGCTCGTTCATTTCAGATAGTAAGTCATCAACAGGAATGGCATATTCCATCCTATCGATGTTCTTATTAAGTTTTATTTTGAAAGCGCCATCGATATAATCTTTAAACTTTCCAAATGTACCGTATCTATTCTTGATTTCTGCTTCTAATTCTTCATCGATAGAGATAGTCATATTTTTGAGGTATCTCTGTACATCCCTTATTTCTGGAGATATACGATTAGTCTCATAGGTATTCTTAACAATCTCTCTTGTTATTTCGTTTAATAACCTCTCTTTCGTTGCATCATCACCTGATTTAGCTGCTTTATATAGATTATGATAATCTACACGTAAATCTTCTGCTTTTACATCTGAACCAACCTCTGTTATTAGTTCTTTCAGGTAACTAACAACAGACGACCTTTTAGGTATGGTTCCCTTTGTTTTAGTCTGGTTTAGGATTAGTGCGTCGATTTTCTTGTTAAGCTGCCTGATGGTGTTAGAATCAGCTTGCTGATTGTTAGGGATATCGAAGATACTGTTTTTTCTCTGGTACTTTTTCTTGACCTCTTCGTTGTTTTGTGATAAATTTGCATTATCAATACCAACATGGGCGTTATTTTTACTATCTTCATTGATAGCTTGCCAATGTTGGTCTTTTTTTATTTTTTCGAATTTAATGTTGTAAATAAAATCCCCATCAGTTCGGTTTTGCACATTAATCAATAATTTATACGGCGTTTCTCCTATTACAATTTCTTTTTTGTAGTACTCCCATTTGATTACATTTTTGTGTTCCTTCTTTTCAGGTCCGGATCTTATGTATTCCGAATTCTGTAACAGTTTCGATAAATCTCCTTCATAGAATAGATTCACCTTTTTATTAAATGCATTAATCGCTTTTGTTTGTTTGTCACCGTAAAAATTCTTTCCTGCGAAATCCTCGTGTGGCTTAGCTGTATACTTTCTACCTTTGCCGTTATCGAATTCAACATTTAACACTTCTCCGTTTTCAAATCTCTCTGTTAATTCTGTTCGCTTTTCTTTTTTTGTGAGTTTTTTCGTTTTGCTAGAAATTGAGAATACATCTCTGCCCTCTGAATCCTTACCCTTATACATGAATTTGATTTCATCATCGTTGTTAACAGCCTCTTCAAATTTATCTATTTCAGGATTCATTAAAGCTTCTGTCCACATTTCTTGTGCTTTTTCCAGGATTCCTAGTTCTTCAAGCCACTTACCGCGGTATTCCCCTTTTAATGCGTTTATAACATTCTTGCTTAATGTGTTTAGCTTATCTACCGTAGACTTAATAGCCTTGAGGATTGTTTCTCCAAGGCTTCTATTTTTTTCTATAAGTGTTTTAACCGCTGCCTCTGCATCGGCATCACCTTTCCAAAATACATCTGTAGCATCCGCTAGCAATTCATCTTCTGCTTCGGTACGTGATATATCCTTATAGTCATTCATGTATTTGTTGAGCTTGTTTTCATACTCAGCAAGATTTGAGTTATAGAATTCATCAAGCACGTATTTTTTAAATGCTGCATACTGCCTAGGTGAATTAACCTGGATATGGTGTGTTACCTCGTGTTTTAGAACATCGATAACCGGGCTATCTGATTTCATGGAGATATGGATAGTTCCATTTTTGTAATAGCCGTTTACTTCCTTATCTTCGGAGTCTTTGATATTCTCTTCAAGAGATATTTCAACACCAAAAGACTTAGCGAGTGTTCTGTATGCGTTAATCATAGAACTACTCATGCTCACGTTTTCACCAAGTGTTACTCTTCCGGCTTTAAATCCTATCGGTAGCTTTGACTTGTTTGTAATGATGTTGTTATCTTCTCTCTCTGCTTTTCCTATCTCATATATCTTTTTACGGATATCTGCAGGTACTAGCTCGCTTTGGAATATAGCCTTGTCAAGATTCTTGTAGTCTAATCCTCTTCTTCCAGAATCGTAGAAGTAATTAAATGCGTGTGCATAGTTTATAAACTCTTCGCCTTCCTTCACATTCTTTGCGCCTTCGTCGAACAGTTTTTCTATTTCTGGATTTGTTTTCATGCCAATAGATGCTAGCATTTCTTTTTTTGCTGCATCCTTTGCTTTTGGTAATATTTCTTCAACGTTGCTCTCGTATCTCGCTCCCATAAACGAGTTTAATTCTTTCTTGAAGTGCTGCGTTTCTCTAGCACCGCCCATTATCATTCCATTGTTCATTCTAGGCAGCATTCCTACGTTTAAATCCTGCGTTGTTTCGTTCTGAATTAATTCAAGAGCTGGATTGTTATCTACTGTGAATAGTACATTTTCCACATCTGCACTACTTCCTGTTCCCTCTAATATTCTAGCTACTGGGAATGATAGTTCATCAACAGTCTTTTTAGGAGTATCTGCTTCATATAGATACTTCCTTACTTCCTTTTCTCTATTCGCAACTTTTTGAGTTAAAAGCACGGATGCCTTTTCTCTATCGTATTCAGTGTTTAGCCCCTCTTCAGATCTGATAATAAAACTACCGGATACATTCTCTGCGCCTCTTATGCGCGATTTCTTTGCAGCGCTTAAGAGCACCTGGTCATGTTCTGTTAATTCTCTTCCGGATTCAATTTTGCGTTTTAAATCAAGGATAGCATTATTCAGCACTTTTCCGCCCTTAAGCCTGTTCTTGTCAATCGATCTAGCGAAATTGTTTGCACTGGACTTTTCAGACATAGCAAGACCTGACTGCAGTATTTTTTCTTTATCTTCTGCAGACAGTTCAATATCCATATTTACTCCGCTAGGTCCACCAACAATACCACCTATCGCTGTACCTACTATCCCCTGGTACACAGCATCCGCAAGGTAACCTGTAGGATTTTCTGCGATTTTCTTAAACGCATCAGGATCGTAAAATCTATCAGATATAGGCTGCAGAATTGCATTCATGAATTCTTCCACACCTTCGGATGATGCAGCAAGACCAAGCTTAATTGCTTTGTATCTTATCTCGTCGGCAGCGGTTCCCTTTGCGAATCTAGCAGCCATTTTGTTAGCAAACTTTTCCGCGCTGTTATCCAGAAGTCCTCTACCTGTAGAGTTTCTCATGATGTTCGATGTGCTCCACATTTTTTCAGTTCCGATATTGATTCCTGCGTTTGTTAATCCTGTACCCCACTGAGCATATATGCCAGCACCTGCAGCTCTTGCATCTCCTGCGCCTTGTCCGAACGCGTTTACGCCCATTACAGGGAGCACCCCTACTCCTGTAAATTTACCCACAGCTAAATCAGCAAGGAAACCTAGTGTTCCTTGCGCAATATCTATAGCAAACTTCTGACCAGCGCTAGGCTTTTCAATTACGCCCTCTCTTGGTTCGTTACCGTTTTTATCTTTTAAGTATAACTTCCTCTTGAATTTACCTGCTTTGGTGTCATACTGCAGCTCTGTTTTATAAACACCTGCCTCTTTCGCCATGTAGTTAAGCGCTTCGGCTTTTTGCCTCGTTTTTTCTACGTATTTATAAAATCCACTAAATGCATCTCTAGCATCTTTTGACAGTTTGTCAGCATCTAGCATTCCGTTCTTGATATATCCTAGTTCGCTGTATCTCTTTAGATCCTGATGCATACTCTTAGGATCGAGTGTAGGTGTTGAGGTAACAGTCCACGCTGCATTAAGCAAATCTGATTTTTTAGATTCAATTAAACCTTTAAGAGCATATAGCGCACGTCTATCCGAATTATTATTTACACCTGCCATCTGTGTATTGTTGAATATATCGTTTGCGCGCCTTACAGGATCTTTGCTTACATAATGCTTATTATCTCCGTAGACAATTCTCTTTACTGCTTTTCTTGCAGCTGCTCTTGCCTCTGCAGGTGTATTTCTTCTAAACGCTATAGGAGCGTACCCCATTCTAGCAGCCTTTTTATACGTTTGAGATTTAACCGACTTACCTTTTTTAGCCTTACCTGTTAAAATCCCTTTCGCTGCATTCTGGGCAATTTGAGCAGCAACACTAGGAACATATGATACAACTTGTGTTGATTGCTCTTGATAACTTCCACCTCTTCCTTTTCTTCCTTTTCGGCCGCGTCTACCGCCCCCAGAGCGCCGACCTGCTCTAGAGGCTGAGTCTTTTTTTAACTGATACTCTCTTTCCCAGTGTGAGTCGCTCACGCTGTCTCTTCCTTGCTGATAGTTGAAATTTCTTTCCCAGTGACTATCTGATACATTATCTCTTTGTTTTTGGTAATCAAAATTTTTATCCCAATGTGAATCAGCAACGCTGTCTCGCAACTTCTGATAATCAAATGTTTTATCCCAGTGTTGGTCAGCGACATTGTCTCTTCCTTGCTGATAATTAAAGTTTCTCTGATCAGTAAATCTACTATACGCCGAGTCATCTAGCGACTTCATAGTTCCAAGTAGATTTAAGCCGTAGTTTCTATCTGCGTTAAATCTGTCATACGCCAAACGTTCAAGCTCTGGTATCTTATCTGTTAAAGCTTGATTGTACTGATTCTGTGCCTGTGCTGCTGCGCTTACTGCGTAAGTGCTTGCCCTACCACCAGTTAATGCTGCTTGATTGGCTAGAGTGTTTTCATTTGCTCTATCTCCAAGCCTTGCATATTCTTTAGCTAGTGCCTGATATGACACATCTGTCATAGGATCATATTTAAAATTAGCCGTGTTGTCCTGCGCCTTTTGAACGAGTGCCGCAATCTGTTCGCTGTATGCGCTTTTAAATGGATCTTTATTTGCCATGCCTTCCTCCTGGTTTTCTTTTTTATTACATATTACACTTTTGCTTGTGCGTTTTCGCTCTCTTCATAATGCAGAAAACGCCACCAACTTAACAGTTGATGACGTTTCCAGTACATCCTACTACAGCATGGTAGTCGATTAACAAAATTACGATTCGTATATGAATAAATCGCTTTGAACTTGCCAGGACCCTCGCCTAACTTCATACACATGTCCTGCCACTACGGGCACAGTTATCGTGCCATAGTGTTGGTTGTACTCTATAGTGTGCATTCCGATATATGTATCAATATTTTTGTCTTTGATGAAAATATATGCCGAGTCAGCTTGTGCTCGTCCAGCGCATACAAGTGTTCCATTCTGTGGCGCAGTCCACGTACCGCCCAGTGTAACGCTTTCTTGGGTTTTTGTTCTACCCCCCCCCATGTACTATACCTATCATAACTTCCTCCTAGTAGTATAAAACATTTACTTCAAATTCTTGTTTCTGCAGTCCTGTTAATCTTCCATTTACTGCAATTTCAACACTTCTTCTTTCATCATCCCAAGAGTATCCGTAGAATACCGCAGTCCACACATCGTCTACTCCTGCTCTATGTTTTGGATGAACTTGTGCAAGTATCACTTTGCTATCCGAGGGTATTCCTAATTCTGATTCTGATACAGACCTCATTGCTACTCCGCCGTTTGTAGCCACAACCACATCTTTTGTTGCGGTTTTTATTTCTTTTGTTGCTCCATGTACTGAACCTATGCTCATTAATTACCTCCTGCAGCGTTCTGAGCCTCTAGGCTCATAGATTTTGTAAACTTACAATTAATTCTGATGTCTTCTTTAAGTTCTCTCGTTAGGTATACCTTAAGGTAGATATCATTAGCTGATTGCTCATATAGTCCCGACTCTGTATTTGTCTCTAGTGCACATATAGGATATAGTTCTGGGCAAATCTTTTCAGGATATAGTTCTGGGAGCCATTTCTCATCTATTTGTTCTCCTACCATATCTCTAGGTAGTGCTAGTTCAAATATGTATTTCGCGCCAGGGAATCTAGTTGAATCCATTAGTACAGAGTTTTTAGCGATTTCGATATCGATAATTACCACTCCGTTTCTATGTCCTCTAACAGGACCTCTGAATACTGTTTCTCTTTTGAATTCTGCACCTTTTGTTACAACCAGGTCTAAATCGCACTCAAACGCATCTCTTTCGGATGGTTTGCCGAGCGCAAACCCTCTTCCGGTTACTCTAAAGTCAAACAACTTGAAAGCAGATTGAAAAAACATGTGACTCACTCCATCACCACCTAGTCCATCTGATGCATATAGTGCAAAGTTGTGTGTATACGATTTATTAACTGCCACAGTTACATCATATGTTGATGTAACCCACCCGGATGCATCAGTATCTGTTTTGATTAGTTTTGTGGTGATGCTAATAGGTTTGTAAGCTGATTCATTCGACCTTTTAATTTTCCCACTTAAGGTTATTTTATCTACTTTCTTTGCGGCGCCACTCACGTTTATAGGGAACCACCCAACTTGAACCTGTGCAGTTCGATAACTTCCGCCTTTTTTCGCCGTTCCATCTGCGTTTGACTCGTAAGGATTTTTGACTACCGTGATTCTTGGTTCGCCATAAAGCGCCAATTTTGTAATGCATTTACCACTTTCATTTAATGCATTCTTTTCGTTTGCAGCGCTGATGTATGCTATTAGCGGTTCATATTCATGATATATCGGCGAAAAATAATGAGTCGGCACTAGTACATCGGGAAGCTCGAATCTATAATTTAATTCGTCTCCGCTTTCGGTTATAGTGTATGAATTTGGACTCTTTAATTCATTCACGTTTACTTTTTGGTTTTCACAAATAGTAACTGTTTTTAACCTTACCTCTTCATCGTAGGTTGACGCATACAAATAGTAAGGCTTCATTTTATCTGTAAGTGTGCCATGAACCACTGGTGTTACCGTTGAGTATCCCGGTATAATGCATCCGTACCCCTCTTCAAGAGAGCTGTATTTTTTATCTACCGGGATGAATTCATATATGCATGTATTTGCCATTAATCTTCTACCTTTCCAAATGATAAACTGCCTGTTTCGGTATCAGGCATAAACGCAAATTTGCCAAGCTTTATACTGCTGAGTACCTCCGCATTTTGTATATATAGCTTGTTATCGCTCATATACGCAACTTCTATTCCTTCTTGCATGAACCTCAGTTTGTCGTTATCTAAGTTCACGGATATTCTGTTACCGCTTTTACCTATAGATATTCCGTTCTTATCTAGCCTTATAGTACTTATAATCTCGCTATACTTTTTATCCGAATCAAACTTTAGATCATTTATGTTTTTGAGAGCTTCGCTAAACTTAACATTTACAGCATTATCCGTTTGTGTTATTTGCGATTCAATATTAGCAATCTTGTCGTCCATATCGGCTGATGAGTAATATTCTGTTTTAATTTTCCTAGATATGCTGTCCGCTGCATCTGTGATTTCTTTTTTCGTCTGTCTGCTTAAGTCTTCAAGTTGCTTTAGTGTCTTTTGATGATTTTCTAAAGTCTTGATAAATGCATTTTTAGCTGCAGCATACGAGCTTGATACCTGAACGTCCGAGTAGTAAAAGCTTCCATCCGAGAAAACACTTTGGTCCACATAGTATAGGTTGTTTGTGCTCCCTTCTATATAGCTAGGTTCTGTTATAGTCCACGGTCTAGGTGGAACTTTAAGTGCTGGTTTCTCTGGGGTCTCTACCGCTAGATAATACCACCTAGTATAGGAGCTTACGCTTACGCCATTATCGCCTTTAACTTTCGTCCACTTATACGCTTTAGGATCTGCGCTAGCTACATCTTTAAAATCTGTGTAGATTCCTATATACGTTCTTCCGGTGCTATCCGTGGTGCTGAATCCTACTGTGCCATCTCCGCTACTTGCATAGGCGATATGGACTCTGGGTGCTTCTTTATTCACCTTGCTTTCAGATGTTTCTTTTTTCTTGCTTGGTTCTTTTGATACGTTCATGATTTCCATGAGTACTTCATCTGCGAGCTTTCGCAAGTTTTCATCTATCGTCCTGAGTGCAAGGCTTTCATCCGACATATCTGTTCTATTTGGTACAGTTATCATGGTCTATCACTCCTGCCTCTATAGTATCTTGTAAGCGATTCAATATCTGTTCTTCCTACACCCTCAATTTTTATAGAGAACTTTGCTTGCCTGTTAGGGATGATTGGTACGCTAAGTGTTTTCCCTCGCTCCGTTTCGCACTCGTATATTGGCTCCCATTCACCGTTACTACTTTGAGTACTTATTCTTAGCTGCGCTCCCGGCTGCATATCTAGTCTCATATTTATTTTCTTATAGGACTTCATATTCTCTACAAATTCATCAAATGGTCCGAATACAGCAAACCACTTAATATCATCTTCCGGACGTTTTCCTGTAGTGGTCCAGATGTTGCCATCTGCTATGTATATAAGCTCGTTATTCACATTGGCAAAGGCTGTTACTTTTGTTTCATCTTCCTTGTGCCATAGTCTGCGAAGTATATCGTAGGTGAAGATATTGTACTTATTTTCGCTTTCATTTAGCATCGAAATGTAATATTTCTTACCATTACTTCCGCCAACAGCTGATTTGAACTGATAATCTCCGAACGCTTCGGATATCATTACCGGATATGTGCCCCCATCATAAGCCATTACACCTGTTAGTGAATGGTAGTACAATACTCCATTTACGATTACAGCCGATTTATCAGAGCCTTTTCTTATTCCGAAGCACTCAGTGCTGTATAGCTGATATTGACTTGGCATACTTCCGAACACTTTATGCATATGGTGTTCTTTGAAAAAAATTAGGTGCGTAGGATATGCAGCACACCCTGTAAACTCACCATCTGAACCAACCTCTAGCGCGTATGAATCGTTTGCTATCGACTGGAAGTAGTTCCAGTTAAGTGGGTCTCCCAACTTACTAGCATAGATTGTGTTGTCCTCGCTCCTACAGCCCCATAATCTATTATTGCTTTCCATAACGTAATCAAGGTCCGGGATCTCTCGTGCGAGTTTTACTTCCTCTTCAACATATGACTCCTTAGTTACATCGTCGCTTGGCATTCTAAATGAATTCTCGTAAGTGGTAATTGTGCTACCTTCTATACTCTTAATCACGATCACCGTGTTATTGCCTGGTTGCTTTTTGCATCCTGATATCTCAATAGCATCACCAACAGAGAATTCAGATAGATCTGCACCGACTAAATATATACTACCTGGCTTAATTGTTGCCGTGGCGCTCACTGATGCATCCATGTGCTTTACAGTGTTATCTGTAATATCTAGATACACCTTGTCTGGCCATATACAGATTTTGTTATTATGTGCCACCATAGTTTTAGGCATAATGTTATTTATTCGTTTTTGGTAATCCGTGCCACCTTTAGAGTATTTGATAAATGTTCTTATCTCTCCATCTACCTCATATCTATCTATGATGTATGGCACATTGTTTTTTACGATGATATCTCTTGGATGTTGCACCGGCATATCTATAATATTTCTTGGTGCTCTTTGAGATAACACCGGATACTTATCTGATGACAAGTTGTACATATCTCTCATTTCGCCATCATCTATTACAGCATTTGCGTTATATCCTTTGAACTGTAATACCGACTGTTTGCCGTTTATCTTCGGCTGTATTTCCTTGAGTAGCATATTGCCTCCTAGAAAAAGTTTTTAATTCTTAAGTTCTTGTATCTGTTGCTTTTTGTGATGTAATAGTTGCGTGCATCTACCGCTCGGCTATTATATAAGCTCAGCCAAGCGTTGAATGAATCCCACTCTTCCATTGCTTGGCAAGTCATAGCTGCCACATAGTACACATAAATTAAATCAAACGGCTTTTCTAGTAGCAGCTCTTCTGTTTGCGTATCGCTAGTTACCTGCCTCTTCATGTCTTTTTCTTCGAGATTTAACAGCTCTCTCTGAACTATATTTTCTATCTCGTTAACATACGCTATCTTTTCTTCGTCAGTGCACGTGTTCGGACAACGATCGTTAACCGTCTTAATTACTTCTGCTGTATTCATATTTAACCCTCATTTACCTTGTTTTTAAGCGATATCCAGTCAGCAGCTTTAATGTCTCCACTAGGAATTACACTTAAAGCTAGTGTCCTTCTTAATTCATTATGCTTATCTAAGGTGATAGATTCGCCCTCTTCAATAAACATTAAACTGCTACCAACTTTTTTATTGATAAAGCGTATAAGTCTGTTTACCTCAGTACTTGTTAAAGCGATCTCATTTTGCGCATTAACAATACTGTCATATTCGAAGCGGTGATATGTATATACTGGAACCGCTAGAGAATAAGATATCTTTGTTGAATCTGTGGCATAGCCTTTTATCCTGATTAGATATTCAGTATTACCGCTAGGTAAAGTTATTGTGAGCTTTGATTTATACTTAGTCGTTATAAGCTTAGTCCACTCTCTTTCACCAATCTTATATTCAACGTCATAGCTCATTTCGTCTCTATCATCGTTTACAAGCCAATTGATAACAGCATCTTTAGTTCTGATAACAGACTCAATGCTTTTGATAACAGGAATTGCAACAAACCCCATTTCTCTTGTCTTAACAGTTTCAGTCCAGGACTTTATAATCTGTGAATCTCTATAGATTTCAACTACGACTTCATAATCTGTGAAAGCTTTAAGGTTCTTTAGGTTTATAACCACGCTTTCGCTGCTTGTGGTTATGTTTTCTTCCCTATATTCAGATTCAAACGCCGCTTTATACTTCGCTTTTATGGTTCGTTCCCATCCGGTATTTACCATATGAGATACGTTTATCTGGATGCTACTGTATGTATCTGATTCAGCTTTTATAACCGCACTACTTGGTTTAAGTGAATCTGATATAACAGTCTCTTTTAAAACGTTGTCCTTGCGTTTAATGAGTGTTCTAACATCATATCTACAGCCTGTTGTGAGTTTTTCAAACTTTCTCGCCTTTGTGCTTACACCTGCAGGTAGTTCTTCTTCTCCCATGTACTGAAAATTTCCTGCACCTGCTGGTCTTATATACCACTCTAGCGTTCTTGTGTATGAAATGTTTGAATTAATCTCTTCAACCGCTATTAGTTCGCTTTCTGTGGTAGTTGTAGTCAGCTCTCCTTTTGCGGTAGGTAGTGCAATCACTGAGTCAAACGAAGTTATTTTGTAGCCATCCACGAATTCCTCTACCGATATTTCATAGCTAGTGTTAGCTATAAGGTCATTAAATGCCATGCTGCAATCTCTACCGCTGTTAGATACGGTTTTATTTCCAATATGTTTCCATGCCTCACCTTTTGCCCTATACCAAAAGCGGAGCTCTTTTTCATATCCTGTAGGTAGTCCGCTTATATTAACTATCATTCCAGATTCAGTAATGTCTTTTAATGTTAATAGTCCGGCTGTGCTTAGCGGTGGCGCCGGTAAAGCTCCGCCGCTTTCCCACACTCTCTGTCCGTATCTAGGTTTGTTCGATGTTAGTACAATCTTGATATGGGCATTGCCAGAAACACGTTTAACTCGGTAATATGGCGTTGAATTACTAATACCTGACCATCTTATAGGCTTATTCTGTTTTAACCTCGTAGTGCCCATATATTGTCCGTCTATGTACACTGCCATATCCAGGTACCAACCGTACCAAGACTGCCTATAGTCTAAACCGTGGATATATGTGTTTATACGGTAATACATATATGCGCCATCACGATAATAATCTGTTGTAGCAGTAAGTCTGATTCTAGGACCACTATGTATCACCCATTGATTAAATAGAGTTGTTGCCATATCATCACCTACTTATATACTGCAAAGCATTTAGCCTCACTCCATGCACCGCCAGCGTAGTATTTAACCTTGCCGCTTACGTTATCTAGCCAGAGCAGGCTCTTATCTTCTGGTTCAGTTCCTGATATAGCAACTTCCGGCTTGTTTAATACCTTAACTTCCGAGCCACCTATATATAGCAATCCTTTTGACTTATCAAATCCTAGCTGTCCTTCTTCAATTCCATCTTTACCGTCCTTGATTGGATAGATACCTTTTAATCTGGTTTCAAGGCTAGATGAAGTGACAAGCGATGTAACATCAAAGTTGCTACCGGTTATCTCGTTAGCGATCTGTACAAACGCACTATATAAATCATCTAGATAGCCCTGCTTTTCCTGGATATTCTCTAGAATTTTATTCGCCTGCGCGATGATACCTGCGGTTTCGCTTGCTCTTAACTTCTCTGCTCGCTCCCTCGCTTCTTCGGCCGCCTTGTACGTCGATACCTCTTTTACAAGTGCAAGAAGCACCGGATAATATTCTTCTTTCTCGATCTCGGTATTGTCTATGTTTCCATCTGATACGTTGTATGTGAATCTTGATGTAGTCATCTTCTTGCCGTTTGTATATATGGAAATATCCACAAAGTACAAACCCACAAGTTTTGTGACTTCTGGAACCGGCTTATATGTTAGAAATCCTTGCGCCGCATCTTCAACCGTTAAGTGGTCTCCTATGCAATCAACAAAGGCTTTTCCGTCCGGGCGGATAATTTCGATTGTTACAGCGGTATACTCTGAGAAATCAAATGAGCTGCTGCCATTAAGCAGTTTGATATCTATTGCTGCATCATCATCGAACTGCACTAAACCATTAACAATAATGGACTTCACTTTATTTACATCGACCGTTACGCTGATTCTTTTCATATTGTCTCCTTAATAAATTAAGCGAGAGCCTCAGCCCTCGCTTCACACAGCGTTATAGCTGCCTTATAGCCTATTCTCAAGTTCCTTGTACTGCTGCTGTGCCTCTTCTTCGTAGTCAGCTGCAAGTCCTGCTTGCTTCATAGAGTCCTCAATTACTAGCTGCACTTTTCTCGGCACCATAACCTTGACGCCTCTCTTAATCTGGTAGTTCTTGCCGTTAAGTGTAACTACTAGATCATCAGAGTATTTGTCTGAATCCTTGAATAGCATAATCTCAACAAGTTCTTCTAGGTAATCATCGCTTACCGTAGCAGTCTTTTCAGTAACCTCTTCATCTGCAGCGTTTTCTACTGCCTCAGTAACCTCTTCATCTGTCATAGTTTCAACAGCTTCTAGTTCTTCGTTTTTCTTTGCCATAATTCTTACTCCTTATATCAATATTGCTAGCCTGCAGAATTACAGGCTAGCTTTATGAATTAGTTTGGATCAGATTCCAGTGTTACGCAGTGCTCGCATCTTACGATGTAAGGGCTAACTAGAAGCTCTGCAGTTTTTGCAGCCTTCCATCCAGCAGTTGCTCTCTGATTGAGTGGATCTGCCGTTCCTGCTGAACCCTTCTGCTTAACAATCATCTCGAGTCCGCCACCTTCAATCTCGGTAGTTCCGTATGCGTTAGCACCTAGGAATAGTGTTCCATAGATTCTAGCTCCGGATGTGCTCTTCTCGTTGAAGATTTTAGCCTCTGTAGACTCGATAAATCTTACTCCTGCAATCTTTCCAACCTCTCCCTCGAAGATTTGAGTTGAACCTGCATACTTCGATGCATCAATCCATGCCTCATCAGACTGTAGGTCGTACGAGGTATCAGGATTGATGATAGCAACGTAGTACTTGTCAATCTTTGGAGCGTTAGCATTCTTAAGAATTCTAGCAGCTCTCTTGACTGTATCTACTGTTAGTTTGTCATCCTTGGTTAGTGCCGCTCTTGCCGACTTGCCGCCTGCGTAAAGTACGTTGGTGCCTGAGTGCATAACCTCTCTTGTAACTGTATCAAGTGTTCTTCCTGCCTGATCAGATAGCAGCTGCTGTGACTCTAGTAGGTTGTTATCTAGCGCTGTGAGAAGTAGCATATCTGATAGTGTTACGTAATCGCCGTACTGCTTGATTGTTGCAGATACCTCTGTCATCTGGAGCTTTCTTCCGTCCGGTGTTACACCCTCTGTAAGTGGTGTTAGTGCCTTTGGGAACGGCTTGTACTGTCTGAATTTAATAACCTTACCGCCATTCTTTGGAATTGGTCTCTTCTGTGCAAACTGGTCGTGAATTAGCTGCGGACCTGTGAGCCTGATAAGGTTCTTATCGTAGTACTCCTTCATATCCGGCGACAGATTGCTATCTGTAGTGATATTTGTGTTTGGATTTCCGAAAAGGAAATAGTCTCTAACGTTCATTGTTCCTCCTTCCTCAGTTAGAAGGTAACGGTTTCACCTCTAGCTACTCGCTTATTGATTCTATCCATATCTTCGTTACTGAGATTGCTAATGTTCTTCTTGACCTTTAGCGGAGCTTTAGACTGCATGCCGTTTTCGCGTGGCCTCAAGCCTCTTGCTCTCACTGTGTCAATAGTGTTCTTCCTGGTTTCCTTGGTTGCCATCTGAATAGCTCCAGAAATTAGCTCCTGTATATGTGCTGCTTCAAAAGCTTTTCTTACACTCATTCCAGATTCAAGGTAGCTCATGAATTCAGGATTCTCGCTAGCCTCTTTCTTAAGGTTGAAGTGTGGATACACATTTCTTAGTTCAGCGGATTCTGATTCCCACTGCTCGTACAGTGCGTCTGCTTGCTCTTTAGCAGCTCTTTTTCTCTGTTCTGCTTCAAGCCTTCTGTTTTCCGCCTCGAGTTTCTTCTGGTACTTGTACTGCTCGACTGACAAGCCTTCTCTTTCTGCTCTTTCTTCTAGCAATTCGCCATCTTTTGCGATTGCTTCTTTGAGTCCGTTAAGATTACCAGGCTCGATATCGTACTTGTCATATAGTACAAACAGCGCATCTTCATATTCGCCAAGTCTGTTTCTATCCGCCTCTGCGTTCTTGAATCTCTTTGAAAGCGTATCCTTAACGCGCGCATCGTATAAGTCCTTATACTTTCCTTTGATTAGTTCTTCGAACTCTGCAGATAGGTCTTTGGGTTCATCGGCGTTTTCGCCCTCTGATGATTCATCGTCTGCTTCTTCGCTATCGTCATAGCTATCGTCAAACAAATCATCATCTTTCTTTTCTTCAAGGGCTGTGCCCTCTTCAGCACTGGTAGCGACACCAGTATTACCGCTTGTTCCTTCGCCGCCCTCTCCATCGAAGAGGTAAAAATCTCTATATGTCATTGTTCCTCCTGCGGCTTACCCGCGAGCATTTATCTTTACGGATTTATGATATAAAAAAATTATTTATTATTCGACTACGGCATAATCACTTTAATATTTTTTGGATATCCCTCTTCAAGAATCGTTAACATTTTGCATGCAAATGTATATATGATTCTTGCGTATATCATTTCATTTACGTTGTCCGGATGCGATGTAAAGCTAATTACTACATCGCCAGGCTTGATACTGATTAAGCCTTCTAATCTTTCGACCATATCCGACACTGTATGTACTAGCGTGCTAATCGCAAAGCACACGTGACTTTCGTCCGCGTGCTCTTTGATATCTAACGTATACGTGATTTTTCCTTGTTCATCTCTCTTACTCGTCAGTTTTGCTGATGTCATGACCTTCTCCTACGCTTGCCTGGTTACTTGCTCTATCTCTGATATTTGCTGCCCTGGTATTAACTGGTCTATCTATGCCGCGCCTAGCCTCATATGCGGCAGCGTTTAACTGCGGTGCTACTTCCATTCCTAGAGCCTGCTGTACCTGAGATGTGAATTCGCCTGCTCCAACTGTCTGGTCTAGCATTCCTGCCATCTGCATGGCGATGCCGGCTAATTGGTTCAACTTTTCGTTAAGGTTTCCGTTTTCTCCTACCTTCCTGCGGAGTTCTTCCACTCCTTCGAAGTCCATAGCATCTAACAGCATTCCTGCTTGTACATAGTTGTTTGGATTAAACACGCCCATACCGTATAGCTCTTTGACCGTCTCATTTTGCGACGCTCTATTAAACGCGTTCTTTTTGGCAGCGGAGATTTTAACATCGAATATAGGTTTCTTTACGATTTCTGGCTGTCCTGTTACATCGTCAATCGTTGTTTCTTTAAGCAGTGAATTTTCAAAACTGATAAATTCATATGATCCGCCTTCTCCATCAATTCTGAAACAACGAGGCTCATCATAGAACTGTCTGATTAATTCTATAATCTGCTTAACTAGTCTAACGTACGCTCTGTACGAGCCACCTATCATATCGCGTGATAGCTTTGAGCCTGCCTCTTGCAGTGCTGCAATGGCACTAGCCGCTGTTACGCCTGCGGCCGTGCTTCCCTGCGAGAAGTCACGATTGCCTGACGTTTCTTTTAATTCCTCTTTTTTCATTTCAAGGTAATTCATGACCATTGACGGGAGCGGCGTTGTTTGGAACTGCCTAACATTATCGTCGTTTAGTTTACCGTTTATTTCAAAGAAATCTTGTGAGTAGTCAGCTAACTGCTCTGGATTTATCCCTGAGTTCTTATTGACTCCCCATCTTGGTTTACCAACAAGAGCAGCATTCTTTGCTACAATCTGGTCCATCTTGTTTATGACCATCTGAGGAGATTTCATAACATCGATATATCCGAATCCTAGCATTTCAGATTCGACCGGAAATAGGTTATCCACAACGAACGGATATTCGCCTGAAATGTAGTATCCGCTCTCTAGATACTCTTCGCAGTTTTCGGATGCGAAAAGCACGTGACCGTCGATAAATTTGCAGTAATGAACTATCGTTCTACCGTTAACAGTCTGCTTGTAGTACCAATCATAAACGACTGTCCTGTTTGATGCTGAGTCGTCACGCTCTGTATCGTACTTCACGATTTCAGCACCTGCAGAATTTGATAGTACGCCTTCTAGGTCTGGGTACATCCCTACAAGGATATCGTTATCCACAGCGTCTATTAAAAAGATGTTCGGTGAATCCTGGATATATTTAATTCCTGGCTCCCATAACAGATTTAGAACATCTATTTGTTTTACGGCAATATCCCCAGCACCGTTATCTCTTGTGTTATCCCAGTATGTAGCGTATACGCAAAATCCTTGTTTTAGCTTGTACCACCATGCATCACTATATATCTGCTGAAAGTCGCAGTTATCTAGTATGCATGGCACAATCTTTGATAGTGAAAGTGCAGAACCTTTGTCACTCTCTTCACGTGGAAGTAGGTTAGGCATAGGATAGTTATCCATAGCGTCAGCATGTTTATTAGCAAGTGAATTGAACATCCATGCACTTTCAGGCTTCGGATCGTTTTCTTTTCCTTGTGCATCTCCTATAACTTCCCACTGCTTGAACTGCCACCACTTTTCATTCTCAACGATGCGCTTTTTGAATTTCTCAAGATTCTGCTTGTACTTTTCGTATGTGTTCTTTGCCTCTCCTATAACCTCTTCATCAATGATTCCTTTTCGGCCATAGTTCGGGTCCCACTCTTTGCCTTCATCTTCGTTAAAGGCTCCGTATTCTGCTTCCGGCTCTTCCTTTGCATCTAGCGATGTTGGTTCTGGTTCCTGCTCTATATAGTCTGGCTCTTCCTCTTCATCTTCGATAGGTTCTTCGGCTGCTTTCTTTGGGTCTATTCCTAGCCTCTTCATCAGCTGCTTGTCTCCCTCGGCTTGCACGGGATCTTCTTCGGGCTCGTCATCTTCTGGCTGTTTCTGATTTCTTAATGGCTTAGCCTTTTCAACTTCTTTAGCGTTCTTTTCTTTCAGCTCTTTCTTCTTGTCTTTCATATTCGCTCCTTACATGTATTTGAAAAAGTCGTATCGTCCTAGCTGTGCAGGAATCATATTTAACGGGTCGTGCAGCCCGTCTGTTCCCTCGTATAGCTTTGCTCTGGCATCTCGTCGCTCATTTATAGGTGACTCCATGCATACATATCTCCATTCGTCGTATATATGATCTTCCATTTCGGTATTGATATCCTCAACCTTTGTTTCACTGTAAATTAGTTCTGGTACCGTTCTTATGAAGTCCTTGCAATTCGAAAAACAGTAGAACATTGGTATTCCGTTTTCATCAAAAGCTAGCCTATAGTGACACTGCATTTTACCCGGTATTCGTGTATGGTCTCCCTTATCCCAGTACACACCAGCTTCCATAAAGGAATCGGCTATTGATTTACCGCCGTTTTCTTGGAATATTGCAGGGTCTGCAACGGCTGATATTGTTCTGCCTTTTAAATTTGGGTCTGAATCCTCAATTTCTTTTATTGCCTTCGCAATCTTTTCGGTGGTCCATTTAACGCCAGTATTTGGCTGGTCTGTACAGCCGTATAGCTCGTTGATTCTATATAGTCTATTGTCGTTATCTACTGCGTACCAACCTACGCTAAATGGCTTTGAGTATCCCCAGTCAAAACCTCTAAAAATTCTCCATGTTTCAGGAATCTTGAACGGACTTATAACGTGAGTCCACTTACGGTCTAAATAGTGTTCTATCTCGTCATTCCATTCTGTGAATACTTGTCCGCTAAATGAATTCCAGTCTCCGTATAGTAGCGCTTTCTTATCTGCCTCTGGGAGCATGGCTAGATTTGCGATATAGTACGGGTCGTTTTCTAGCAGCTTTTTGTTATCAAAGACTGTTGATGGCACAAACATACGGCTACGCACACGCTCTATTAACTCGCCTGTTGGTGTAACGATTTTATATACGCCCTTGATACGCGTCATAGGTGGCGCAGGTGTTATAAATCTCTTTTTTACCCAGCCATGACCAACTCCGCCAGGGTTTGCGCTAGCTCTTATATACACCCTCGTTCCCGGTGCTGTCGGTCTATTACGTGACATTAGATACATGTACTGCGTACGCGTAAAATGCGTTAGCTCATCGAATGCGATAAAGTCATACGCTTTACCCTGGTAATTGTATTTGTCTGTTTCCCTCTGCAGGTTTCCAAAATATATTTTCGCTCCACTTCCGAACTTCCAGACGTATTTTGATTCGTTGAATTTTGCGCTCGGAAATGCTTTTGAATATAGGTTTATGGATCTATCCATAAGCTCCGAGAGCTGCGGGAATGTTCTACGAAGTATTAAGCCTTTATAATTCGGTATATGTACTTGCCTTAGTGCTTCGCATAATATAGCGTCACTCTTTCCGCCTCCAGCCGCACCGCCATATAATACTTCGTATTCCGGGCGGCTCATAAATACTTTTTGACGTGGCTGCGGCTCCCATGCTATTTTCATTCTTCTACCTCCGCAACCTCTTCATCAGTTAAGTTGACAAGCACGATGCTTTCAGCCTCTTCAACGCTGATATTTTTGCTTTCTGCCTCGGCTTCAAGCAGCTTAACTTTTCTCTCTTCGAGTCTAATTCTTTTCTTCGCAAGCTTAAGATTTTCTTTCTCTTGGAACGTGAGAATAGTCTCCATTGACCGCCTCATTTTTTCAATCGCCTGCAGTGCATTAGCCGCATCTTTTACCTGCTTAAAATCCACTCTCTTATATTTCTTCTCAACGGTTTTCTTTGATACAGGAAAACCATCTGAATTGTATTCAGTTTCTTCAACCAGATATCTATTGAACTGCTTTGGATCTAAAAGAGCGTCGCTCATTATATTAGATAAGTTATGTACTATGCCTATTTCTTTAGACAAGTCTATAGATTCTAATTTAGATACGCGCTCTACAGCTTTTCCGACAGTATCTGATACATATTTCCTGCGCTTTTCTTTCCACTCATGACGGCGTGCATATTCCGAAACGGTGCGCGCCGATGTGCCGTATTTAGCAGCCAGCTTTGCATATGATGTATTCGTTGTTATGTATTCTACTTCGAGCTTGTTCCAATCCATGATTTCCTCCAGCTTTATTATGCCTATCGATATGCGTTTTTTCGCCTGCTTCAAAATTTTTTAAAAAAGTTTTGAAAAGGTGTTGACAAGGTGTTAATGTGGTGGTATACTTTAGACAAGCTAAAGGAAGAGGTAAGCAAAACATGGATAAACGAACAGCACACATACACTTAAAAACTACCCCGGGAATTAAAAAAGCTGCCACAGAACTAGCAGCAAAGGAAGGTAGAACGCTAAGCAACTTTATAGAATCTCTGTTAGTTGAGCAGATTAAAAAAAAAAAAAAAAAAAAAAGGGAGCCGCTCTAACGGCTCGAACACCCTAAAAATTACCACCCCTGATAATTAAAAGGAGCTATAATTATGTTAAACGAAATTACAAAGAAAATCAACTGCAAAGAATATCTGAACTCGCTAGATTGCTGGTATGGAATTAGACCAAACGGTGAAGAGTATTACACGGCTTACTGGTTCATGAAAGATTCTGACGGAATATCGTCCGTTCCATATGCAGGAGATCTTGAAAACGGTGTGCGCATTGGAGCTTTTGAAACTAAAGAGAGCGCAATTGAAAAGATAAAGCTATCTGCTGCACCTGATAGGGCAATAGTATTATATGAGCGCGAGAGCTCGGAGGTTGGCAGCGAACTATATTTCTCGTTCGTGCCGCAAGAAATTATAAAAGCAGCTTAATAAAAAATGAGGGGCATCCCCTCGTTTTTTTCTTGCTTAAAAATAGCTCCACCCTGTGGCGCCTACCTCTATTCCCACTTGAGCATTAAGCATTATAAATATAATACCGTCCATTAATGCGTTCATCTCTTTTCCACCTTTCCGCTTTCTGTATTAAAAATTAATTCGCTGTCTCTATACTTATCCACAAGTTCGCTAATATCTGTCATGCTGAGATTATTCTCATGCATTAACGCAAGAATTGTTTTTTCGTTGATTGTCACCTTTTTTCTATCTAGCATTAGCTGCCTAGTGAGTCTGTTTATATCTTTTGTTTTGATTTCGAGAGCACTCTCGTAATTTTCTTTGAGCTTATTTTGGTTATTCTTTTCTCTAGCTAATCTCCAAACGAGCGTGGATATTTGATTTCTCATTTCATCGCTATAAACTTCGTGCAATCTTAATTCTAAATCTGGGGAATCTTGATAGATTTCGTAGCACTCAAAAAGTTTCTTGGCGTATCTACATTCAGTGCCCCCTTCTTCACATTTCTCAATCTGTTTTCGATGTTTTTTCTTTGTGTCAAAAAAATGCATGCAGCCTTCACATGTAATCGTGTTTTCTTTATGCGCCATAAAAAAAGGGCATTTAATGTAATAGCTCATCATTCCCTCCTCATTCTGATTAGCACGCTAAATCCGAGGCCGTCCCCTGGATCTTCTGAAAAGAATCCGACTTGCCTGCCGTCGTGTTCAACTATGCAATCTGTGAATACGTATTTAGTTTTATTATTTTTATTTATTAACTTTGAAATAAATCTTCCGTCTCCTGGATCGTTTATGATTCTCTCTACTTGCCCCCTTGTAAATGTTCTATCCGAAACAATCGGCTCTGGTTTTTTTAAACCTAAAGAACCGCCCCAGCATCTTTTGCTCTTACCCTGTCTTGCCATATATAAGGCTTTTCCTGTAATTCCTGTCTCATCAAATCTCAATTTATCTGTATTGCAATATCCAGCCTTCCACTTTTTTTCTAGGACATCTCTATCTGCTCCCTTAAAAATCATGTGGATGTGACATCTTGCCTTTGAGCCTGTATCATCTCCTTTGTGGTTTGAGATCACATATACATACTCAATTTTCTTTACGCCTCTTTTAGCCATCTCGTATCTAACTCTTCTGGCGTAATTTCTTATATCTCTTAATACACTCTCCCTATCACTAGGCAAGTGATTGTCATCATAAGTTGCATCTACGGAGTAATCACCATCATCAAAATTCAGATTACACAATCTAACAAAAAACCTCTGACTTCTTTTTGAGTTTAAACTTTTCTGTGTCGGTGTAGTTTCTTTTCTTCTCTCTGCTCTATTAAATTTTCTCTTTCTTGGAGATATATTAAATATTTCTATTTCTTGATATCTTCCGCAGTGATATTTCTTTGTTCTAATCATGATGATATTTTCGCTAACTTATTAATACTCATTTGAACTTTTAAACCAGCTCGCAGCTGGTGATTGTTTTCTCGTTTTTTATATTTTCTTCCTATATATATGAGGCGGCGAATATGGCTACTTAATTATGTCGTGCTCTTATATGTATATTATTTTCAGAAAGGACCTTTATGTTCGCCGCCGTCATAGCGATTTAGTTATATGTATATCCAGTACAGAATTACTAGGCATCCTGCAGAGATAAGTAAATCTGCTGCTAGATATAGTTTGTTTGCTTTTTCCGTTTTGTTTAGCGCAGTGAATAGCAGCGCATTAACTCCTGCTATAATTCCTAATATCCATAATGTAAGTATTAAGTCGATCATTGTTTACTCCTATATATATGAAGTAGCGGACGTTGGTTTGAGAGATTATCATTTTTACATCATTGTTTGCCTTATAAAAATAACTTATGGTGTCCGCTACTTACATAACGTATTATTAGATTTTGTCTATTCTCACTTATATGGATTTGGCAGCGGCATCCATGCAGTAACCTCATCCACATTTCCGCCCGTGCCGGACAAATAGACTTCCCCACTTATAGCTTCGTCAAATGCATCTATCCACACATCAACTCCATCTGTTACAATTACCTCTTCGTTATATTCTGGCAAGTTTTCGACCACGTACATCCACTTATGTTTGTCGTATTCTTCATCATCTGGTGTTAGCTCTTTTACAATGAGTTCGTTCCATTCTGGGATTACGTTATATGCTTCCATTGCTTCTCACCTCTTTGCTACATTTCGATAAGAACGTTTTGCCACTTCTTGTAAGCATCAAGATAGCACTCGTTCTTATCTCCGTTGTAGGTGATTTCGTAATACATACCGTCTGATACGTTGGTGCTAAGTAATGCCTTTGAATTCTGCAAGGTTTTGCAGAACCAAGCAACGAATACATCATCTGTTGTGATTTTTCCGTTTTTGTCTGTTGATTCCACTCTGTCGTTGTAATAATTTCTTACAAGTTCTTTACACTTCTTTATAAATTTTCTTTCGTCCATTGTTCGCTCCTTAATAGTTCATGTATATAACTTCTGTACGCTTTCTTGAGCATTCGGATGTTGTGTTTTTGCATTCAGTTCTCCACTCTTTTAGATACTCGCTATATAGTTCGTTTTCATATGCCGAGATCATGATTTTGCAATCACTGTTTTTCACAATCCTCAACAACTCCATATGCTGCTCATCCGTCATTTCGTGATTATATTGATTCTTTTTCTTTCTAGTCTCCTTCATGTACGGAGGATCTATGTATATAAATGTGTTCTCTCCGTGCATATCTTTGATTAGCTTCAATGCATCAACTTGTTCAATCTGTGCGTTCTTTAACCTTTCGGTAGCGAACTGTATCGCCTCTGGTAGTTTCGCCCATGCTTTAGCGGGGTTTGGGCTCGTATCGCCTATGCCTCGCCTATAGCCTGTCTTGTAAGTGTTCCCACATCCGAAGCCTTGCCAACATTTCACTGCAAATCTGCGCGCTTTTTCCAAATCTGATATAGGTTCGTCATTAAATGCGTTCGAGTATTCTTTTCGAGAATATGGTGTTGCATCTATTAATCTGCTGAATTCTTCCGGATGTTCTCTTACGACCTTAAAAAAGTTATAGATATCATCGTCGAGATCGTTCAGGATCTCGTTATATGCAGGTTCTTTATTCAAGAACACTGCTGCGCTTCCTAGAAACGGTTCGCAGTACACTTTGTGAGGTGGTATGTGACTCACTATCCACGGAGCTAATCGGTTCTTTGCTCCGGGATATTTCAACAGTGTTTTCATAATTTTTTCTCCTATCACTCGTACTACATTTACAGTTACGCCGTTTCCAGCTTGCTTGTACAATTGACTATTACTATTTACGAATTCTGCTCTTTCGTAATAATTGTCTGTCCACCCTTGGAGGCGAAAACACTCTCTAGGGGTTAACTTTCTAATCGCTAAATAAGAGTTGTATTTTTTGCTCCATACAGCATTAGGCTTATCAACTCGAAATGCATATAATCCTGTTTTTGCACCAACTCCGCCTGCTTGCGCTTTTTGAGTGCAAGCAATTCCGTCACTATCATAAACTCGATGCGCTTGGGCGCCGCCAATTAATTGCCTTGTACTATTCTTTCCGCCTGCTCCTTTGATAGGAAATACTTGTTTTCCACTTCTTCCTCGATAATGTCCAATAACGTATACTCGCTCCCTATTTTGCGGAACGAACCATCTTGAATTGACAATTTGCCATTCTGCATCGTACCCGAGTCGGTCCATTTCAGAGAGGATTGACAAAAAGTCGAGTCCTCTGCCAGCAGACAGCATTCCTTTAACATTTTCGTAGATAAGCCATGTGGGTCTATCTTCTTCTGTTTCTTCCAAGATTCTAAAAATCTCTCGCACAAGGCTGCTTCTGTCTCCTGCGAGCCCTGCTCTTTTTCCTGCGATTGAAAAATCTTGGCATGGTGCTCCGAAAGTCCAGCAGTCGGCTCTTGGAATATTGGTAGAGTTAACTGCTCGAACATCTCTTGCGTACCATTTTCCATTGAGGTATTCACTTTTCAAAATCTCCTTCTGTCTTTTCTTTTTATCTAGTTCGCTAAGGCACGTTCGTTGCTCTTCCGTTATGGTGTGCATAGATCTGTAACTAGCTTCCGCAAATTTGTCGAATTCGCAGTGCCCTATGCATTCATGTCCTGCAAGCTCTAGCCCTCTTGTGAACCCCCCCACTCCAGAGAAAAAGTCTATAAATTTCATCTTAGTAGTTTCCTATCATGAACTTTGCTAGTTCCTGATACTCATCTTCTGTTAGCATCGCTCTTTTAAGCGGTGTTCCATCTTTATCAAAGGTCCTTATTTCATATCCCGGTTCTTTTCCATACCAGGATATTTTTATAAGTTTCTTTTTTCTGCCCTTGCCATCTGTTGATAGTGTGGCTAGCTCTTCTATGATTTTGTAGTCCATTTGTCATTCCTTATCAGTTGTCTCTTTAATGCATCAGCGCACGCCTTGCATAAAACGTGTACTTCCTGGCTTCCATCTGAATTTTCTAGTGTAAGTATTTCTCGCTTCTCTCTTGCGGTACCGCAACCGCAAAGCTCACAGTAGTTTATATTCATTGCTTCTCCTATATGTAGTACACGTCAATTCCATACTGTCTAGCTGCTGTTTCTTCAATTCGGCAGCCTCTAGCTTCTTCCCAGCCCGTAGCAAATACCGCCATGTCTGCAGTAGATAGCAGTTTTAATGATTCCGCCAGATAGTATAGTGATTCCGATTTCACGTTCTTATCTTTGATTTCTTTTTCAACCTTGTTTTTATCTAGTACCGAATCTATAAAGGTTGCCGCAGGATTAATTTCTCTTTTAATTCTTTCTTTAATCATTGTTCTTTCTGCAGCTATCTCTACATCTGTTTTGTCAGCCATTGGCTGTGAGATAAAAAATAGTTTAGGTAGCTTTGTGTTTAATTTTTCTTCAATGTACGCATCCATTGTTATTTCGTCGTTTGTTTCGTAGCTCATGCTTATCTCCTTAAAACATTTCTGGTTCTTCGCCTTCCCTGGCGCGTATTTTTTCATATTCTTTTTCTCTCTCGTCTATCTCTGACTCAAGATTATTATTTACTTGTTCAATTATTCTTTTTGTTTTAGTGCTTACTTTTTTTATAATGTCTTTATTTTTTAAGATTCTTCTTTCGGCTTCCCTGTTTGCGTATACCAGCATTCGCATTTTTTCTCTTCCTGCTGGATCATACATACAGTGCCATTCATTACAGTATTCACATTCATTACAACATTTACCACAGATGGTCCCCTTAATTCGCCTGCACCAGCGAAACGACCTATTGTCATTTGGTGTTCCGTGTTCGTGTCCGCACCTGTCACACACACATCCTACGTTTACCATCTTTTCCTATCTACTTCCTCTAAGATTCCTGTTATTTCTTTTCTAACTTCCTCTAGCTCCTCATAAGTCATTCTGAGGTAGCCATTTGACGCACTCAGAATTAAGAATTCTTCCTTATTTGCTACATAAGCAAATCCTTTTTTCACAGACTCATACGTCAATGTGTCGTCTATTGAATCTGCCTTATGTAGGATTTGATTTACATTTAGATTTATATTTGGGATGGTTGTCGTTGATTTCCATCTACTCATAGATAATTCCTCCCTATAAGGATCATCCAGTCATTACGTGCTTGCTCTGGTGTCATTCCTTCGTCTATCTTTTCTTCTTCGTATTTCTTTTGATAAAAGCGTCTTAGCTTAATGTTTTCTTGCTGCGCCCATTCGCTGCAGTTCATATGAAGCTCTTCGTGGTGCTCGTGGCATACATCTACTTGAAAACCTAGATCTATACTTATTTGGCGGTTAGACCCTCCAAAAACCTCATGCCTTTCAGCATATGGTTTTCCGCAGTACGCGCAGAATCTACTTGCCTTATCCTTGTATCCGTTTTGTTTCTTCTTTTTCTTCCTGGTCTGTGGCTTTGGGTAGGCACATGTTTTGTAATAATCCATCATTTGGCTAGTCTCCTAATCGAATGTAATTGTTTGCAATTCTTCATCGCTCCAAGGTTCTATATTTGATAACACACTATTTTCTTCGCATACTACTAGTCTAGGTTCTTCATGATCAGTAAACTCTCTAGTAATAGCTGATTCGGATACAATTCCTTTAAAATATTTTCTTCGTCTTTCAATATCCATGTCGCGCCTCTCTTTGTACAATTACCTTGCCATTCATGCGTTTAAGATTTACATATCCATCTGATGTTGTTATTTTTGCTCCTGCAATCGTACCGCTATCGACCATTTCATGCGCTAGCTTAATCACTTTGATAATGCAAGGTTCAATAGTTTTAAACTTATTCACGCTTAACCTCGCTTTTATCTGCACCCCAGCGCATATAGGAATATGTGCAGCATAGGAAATAGCAGCGCTAGGCATATAGTTCCGATTAGGTTTATTACCTGGAAGTTGCCTTCCTCGTCTGAAAATATGGCTTTGAATAACTCTTTATTGCTCATTACATGCTCCTGTTCTTGTAGATTTTGTCTGCTACATCCCCCGCAAAATATTTCTTGCTTCTTCCGTCCGGCAAGCACTCAACGCCATTCATCAGGTCTCTTACACTTGCACGGCTAATTTTTAGATATCTTGATATATCTGATATAGTCGGGAAGCTGCCATATTCTTTTTTAAGATCGTTTAATATTGCTTGCCTATCCATTTCTTTATTCCTCTTCGTGTTTTGATTTTTCTATATCGAATCCATCTGGGTATCTTAGCTTTAGCTTGGCTAGATTGAGTTTTGCAACCGATTCTAGCGGTACCCCTGCGTTATATGCGGTTATGGATAAGTACCAAAGAACATCACCTAGTTCATCAATTAGCTCTCCCACATCCGCATCATGCTTTCTAAATGTAGCCTTATTGATTTTGCCGACCACTTCCCCGATCTCTTCGCACATTCCCATTACGGATTCAATTACGCCTACTTCTTTTCCTGTTCGCAGCGTTTCGTGCTGATAGTCATTTAGCGTCATCTTCTGTTCATAGTTAATCTTTGCGATTAAGAATCTCGGTAGTTCTTCTTCCGGGATATCCTGGATATCTACACGTAGTGCCTTATCTCCGTATGATAAAAGCACTTCATCCTTATCTGGTGTAACGATTATCATGTCAAGGTCCTTGCATGTATTCATTGCGTGTAGGGTGTCTCTTATTGCTGTACAGATAATTTGTCTTGTGGTGTTTGTATCCATTATGCTTTTCTCCTCTTTTGTCATTTTTATTCACCTCTATTGTTAGCTATTCATTTTTAACTTAGCTAATGATTCGACCAACTGTGTAACTTCTCTTGTGCACGCATTTGTTGACAGTTGAACCTTAATTTCATCAGCTAACAGCTCTTGTATCTCGGTAACAATTTGAGCTTCTTTTAGTGCATAACCTGAAAGAGTAATATTTTCTCTTTCGCAATCTGAGCTTTCAGCCGTTAATCTTTCAATTCTTTTTTTGGCATTGTGTAACTCTTCTCTTGTGCGAGCTAGTTCATTCTTGGTTTCTTCTAGTATTTTTTCTGTGGCTCTTAATTTGACGATTGGTGATTCCATTTCATTTTTCCTTTCTTAAACCTCTTCAGCTTTATCTTTTGATTAAAACGCTATTAACTTAAACGATTTTCGTTGTATAATTTGGTTATATTTATTTTGTCGTTGCAAAGGAGTCCTATGTTATGTTTTGGAATCGCTTTAAATGGAACGCCGAACAAAGAACGGCTATTATTCTTGCAATAATTGCTATTCCTGAATTTCCTTTCTTTGATTTTGATAGCGATATGGCAGAATATGCTGTTGCTACAGCCCCTATCCTAAAAAAATTAGAAGCAGGAAAGACTATTCGTTCTGCAAAAGATTTGTCGTTGATTGCCGGTGTAATTTTGTATGCCGTAGCCGCAATTTCCAAACCAACAGATTTCGAGTTTCATTTGCCAGGCAGTGTAAGAAATCGACTCGAACCTTTTTATTACACATATTTATCTTTGCTACCGTCTTTGGAGAAATTTTTAAATTCTTACGACAATTAAAATTTGCTTTTATCTAAATGTAGTAAACAACTATTATTCTTATTAGTTTTGCATTTTAGTTTTATACAGTAAACTTTTAGAATAAAAAAATTTCACCTATTGGTTCGCCTAGTGCCTCAGCTATATTTTTCATAGTATCTGACGTCACTATGTCTCTTTTGCCATTTTCCAACTGTGAAATTACAGTTCGTGAAACCCCTGATTTTTCAGCTAGCTCTATTTGTCCTATTCCTTTTCGCTCTCTTATTTCTTTAATTCGTGTATTCATTTCAGCCTCCTTGTCTTGAAGTTTACTACGGTAAACATAAATAGTCAACACATTTTTGTTTATTTTAGTAAACTTTTTTTATTGCTATGCTGTGTGTTGTGTACTATAATGAACGCACACGAAAGGATATGTTATGAAAATCGGATTGTATGTAAAACATTATAGGGAACGTCACAAGCTCTCAATGCAAGAATTTGCAGACAAAGCAGACCTAAGCAAAGGATATATTTCAATGCTTGAAAAGGGAAAGCACCCTCAAAATGACAGGGAGATTGTTCCTTCAATTGAGACGGTTAACAAAATCGCAAAAGCAATGAATCTATCTATTGATGAATTGCTAGCAAGGATTGATGGAAATCAAATGATAGATATTTCTCGCGATCGCCCTCTTCCGTCCAATATCATTACTCCTGCTGCATATGCAGTTCCTATTTTGGGAACTATTTGCGCCGGGAGCGGAATTCACTGTGAGGAAAATTTTCAAGGTCACTTTTACGTGGATCGTACTATTAAAGCCGATTACTGCCTTAAAGTTAAAGGTGACTCTATGATTGATGCTGGTATCTATGATGGTGATTTTGCATTCATTCGTAAATCATTTGATTGTTCCGATGGAGATATTTACGCTGTATGCTGGGGAGCAGAAGAATCTGCATCACTTAAGAAGTTATATAAGATGGACGATAAAGTGATGCTGCAACCTTGTAATTCAGATTATGCTCCTACTCTTGTAGATGCGGATGATATTTATATAGTTGGAGAGTGTATAGGAACTTATCACGCTAGGTAATAATATTGGTCGTTACTTACAATTTACTCGTGATTTGCTCGTGATTTTATCAATTTGGTATTGCGATTCATTGTCTAAATGTTTGAATTTCAATGGATATATTTTTTCTTTATGCTCGCGATTTGAAAGGTGGTATTAAAATGGGTAGCACATCAGAGAAAATTAAATGGGCGTTATTTGATTACATATTCCCTACAGCATTTATGTTCTTGGCTATATTTAAGCCGGAATATTATGTTTTATCGGCTAACTATCTTGTGTTTGCTATGCTCACTGTCGGTTTTTTTAATTCGCAAGGTCCATTTCTTTATATGTTTATATTTCCTGTGTGTGGGCTTTTCATAATTTCTGGATATTGGCACCTAATTAATTTTAATTATGAACTTTTTGCAACAGTAGGAGGTCTTGCCTGCTTCCCTGTTGGTTCCTTTTTAATTAATAGTTATGCTGCGAGGGCTTGATGAAAAGATACAAATTCACTAAAACATTTACATATGATGGCAAGCGGTATTATATCCGGGCAAACTCTGAGCTAGAGCTTGGAATGAAATATCAGAAAAGGCTTGAGGATCTAAAAGCTAATCATGTGATTATTAATTCTAATATGACACTTGGAGACTGGGCGAGGAAATGTGTTGAAACTTACAAGACTAATTCTAGCGAAGATGCTCGTGATAGGTATTTAGATTTTACAGAGAAATATATAGTTAATGAGATTGGTCATTATAAGCTTAAGGATGTACGCCCTATAATGTGCCAATCTCTTATTAATAAGTATGAGGGTATGAGTAAATACACTATAGGACAAGTGTATCAGAAACTTAATTTCATATTTAGAAAAGCCGTAGATAATGGTTTGATTAATTCTAATCCGGCTGCAGACATATCTAAACCTACAGGCACCTTGAATAAAAGGCGCTCACTAACCGCTGAGGAACAAGATGTATTTGTTAAATGTGCTTTAAAGCATCAGTACGCTATATACTTTATGCTTATTTATTTATGTGGCTGCCGCCCTTCCGAGGCGGCGAGGGTAAAGTATGAAGATATAGTTGTTAGTAAAGAGCGTAAATACATTCACGTGCGAGGAACTAAGAGTGCAGCGGCCGATAGATATGTACCACTCCCAGATATGCTAGATGATTTACTTACTGGATCTACCGGCTATTTAATCACCACATCTCAGAATAATACGTTATCTCACAAAAAGAGGTTATTTGCTTGGAAAAGTCTTGTACGAGATATAAATATAGAGATGGGCTGCAAGATGTATAGGAATCAGCTTATACCGCCTTATCCTTTCGGCGATGATTTATCCACGTATTCACTCAGGCATACGTATTGTACCAATCTGCAGAAGAAAGGCGTTGATATTCGCACCGCTCAATACTTGATGGGTCACTCTGATATTAAGATGACTGCTAATATCTATACACATACAACATTAGATAGTCTAGATGATAGCTGGGATATGATAAACGCAAAGTAAAAGTACACGCTCGTGCGTGTACTTTTTAATAATCGTATTCTTTTGGTAAAACTAAATACCCTTCTTCGTCTCTATATCCGATTACTTCGCATCCTGAAAGGTCTATGTCTATTTCTTTCTTATATTGGTTTATCCCTGCGCTTATCGAGTTACCCACCTTTTCCCAGTCAGAGCGGATATTTTTCGCATCTAAAGACGGATCTAGTCTTTTAACAACTTTATTGCGGGAAGTCGAGTATCTTACCTTCTTGTTCTTATTGAAGAATTCAGAAATCCTATCTTTTAATTTCATGACTGCATATCTCCTTTTGCTATTTATTTTACTTCTATAAAGTAAAAGATGCCGCCGCAACGGCGGCATCTCTCAACCGTAATCAGTACGGTTCTCTCTGGCCTTTCCTAGACTTACAGCGCTGGCATTCCGCGAGCGTCTTATCGCTAGGTGCTATTAAGTTTATAGCCTCTTCCGCCTGCTGATCAGTGCAGCGACTACTACTATAAACGCTATATAATAAAGGTGTGCTGTGGGCAACTTCTCGCCCCTAGCTACCGTTATTATCTTGCTACCGCCGTATATGCTAGCTTTTAGGCGGCGCAGAACCACATATCCATTTGTATATGTGAGTAGGGCATCACACTGCCCAGTCCTAAATTAGACATAGAGCCCAAAGGTCATCTATGTACGTTCGATGGTGATTATATATTATATTTTTTCTTGTTTCAACTACGGCAAAGTATAAGGTGCAACATTGGGTGCAACACTTCATATGCCAATTCGTGCCAGTTTAGACCATTAGCCATATCATTTGTTGTCTTTTACTTAAATAAAAAAGCCTTATATATGCTTGAAATTACAGCATTTACAAGGCTTTTACTTTTGGAGCTGCTGGCGAGAATCGAACTCGCAACCACTTCATTACGAGTGAAGTGCTCTACCATTGAGCCACAGCAGCATATGAAGTTGCCAATAAAGTATATAATAAAATCATTTACTTATCAATGTTGCATTTTCAAATCTAAATTGCTGCGTGATATAATCAATCACAGAGAGTGCCACTATTATCGTGGCATATGTACATATGTATATGAATATTTAAAGTTGTGCATGAATTGAGAGGTGTCCTATGGCCGTGACAGAACAATCAAAGAGAATAGGAGATAAGAAAATTTGCCTCATATATACAGGTGGAACAATCGGCATGTCCAGAACGGACAGTGGTTACGCACCAATAGCGGGACACTTTCAGCATGAGCTAGACCGCATCGATGACCTTCATGCTGATGGGATGCCTAAGTATGAGCTTGTTGAGTTCACGCCACTCCTTGATTCTTCCAACATAACTTACGTGCAGTGGAACATGATTGCCGAGTCGATTGCATCCCGTTACGATGACTACGATGGATTTGTCGTGCTACATGGCACAGATACCATGGCTTACAGCACCTCGGCACTTTCCTTCATGCTCGAGAATCTAGGTAAGCCTGTAATTTTCACTGGGTCACAAATTCCACTTTGTGAGCTAAGAAGCGATGGCAAGGACAACCTCATAACTTCCATATTGATTGCTGCTTCTGGCAAGGCAAACGAAGTTGCTCTGTACTTTGGGCACAAGCTCTTACGCGGAAACCGTGCTATGAAAGCTTCAGCGGATGGACTTATCGCCTTTTCTTCGCCGAATTATCCACCGCTTGCTGAAGTGGGCATAGACATCACATATAACGAGCCTCGCCTGATGCAAAAGCCTCGCGGAGAACTTCTCGTGCAGTCGATCAAGCCAGCGAAGGTAGGGGTTATCAAGCTTTTCCCGGGAATCCAGTTTGAACTATTTGCCCCAATCGTAACGCGCGGACTCGATGCTCTAGTGCTTGAAACATTTGGCACAGGCAACATCCCTAATTATGATGAAGCTCTGCCACCCCTCATCACCCGCGCTATTGTAAATGGCACTACAGTGGTAGTCTGCACGCAGTGCTCGCAAGGAACAGTCAGGCTCGGGGCATATGAGACGAGTTCAGAACTTGCAAAAGCTGGTGCAGTATCTGGTTCAAATATGACTACAGAAGCGACAGTAGCTAAGCTCTACTACCTCTTCAGCCTAGGTCTAGAGCACAGCGAGATCAGCAGGCTTATAGAGACCGATTTGCGCGGAGAGCTGAACCAATGAAGATAGTATATCTATCATCGCTTGCTCACCCTGACCTATGTACTTACCTTGCAAATTCTGGTCATTTTATCCACATATTTCCCGAACTCCGCACGGCATCGGAGCTTGTTGCAAATCATCCAGACCTACTGCTGTGCAAGCTAGGAGCAAAGCCTGAATCTCCTATCTATGAAGGTATTCCTAATGAACTAAGTCCGCTCTATCCAGGCGACTGCAGATACAATGCGGCATGTACTGGAAAGTTTTTTATCCACAGACTGGACATAACTGCTTCAGAACTCCTTGCTGCTGCAAAGGCGAGCTGCGGAAATGAACTGAAGCTTATAGATGTCCGTCAGGGATATGCAAAATGCAGCACTGTCATAGTAGATGAAAGCTCTATCATCACATACGATAAAGGAATCGCAAAGCCTTGTGAAGCAGCAGGCATGAACGTGCTTATAGTCGAACCAGGCTTCGTGAAGCTACGCGGTGCCGATACTGGGTTTATAGGAGGTGCAAGTGGCCGTGTAGACGATGAAATAGTATTTAACGGCGACCTCTCGGTACATCCAAACTTTAGGGAAATTACCGCTTTCATCGAGGCCCAAGGCCTTGGTTGCAAGTGGTTTGGTTCATACGAGCTTGAAGACATCGGCTCAATAATTACGGTTACAAAATCTAATGCTGACTAAGGATATATATGAAAAAACACGCTATTATTCCAATATTCATACCGCATCGAGGCTGCCCCAACGACTGCGTCTTCTGCAATCAGCGGAAAATCACTGCTCGTACGACTGCCCCGACTGCGGATGAAGTAAAAAATACGATCGACACATGGCTCACGACACTCGGAGAAGTTCCGACGGTCGAAATTGCTTTTTACGGTGGAAGCTTTACAGGGCTAGAGCTAGAGGAACAGAGTTCGTACCTCACCATTGCCAAGGAATACAAGGATAGAGGGCTCATCGACAAAATCCACCTGTCGACGCGCCCTGACTATATAGATAGAGATATTTTGGATAATCTAAAGGCATACTCGGTTGATACGATTGAGCTCGGAGTTCAGTCTTTCGACGATGAGGTGCTTCGTAAGTCGAATCGCGGACATACCAGTGCTGCGGTTTACGAGGCTGTCTCACTGATTAAAGAGTATGGATTTGAATTCGGAATCCAGCTGATGATTGGGCTTCCGGGAGATTCACTTGAAACGTGTATCTATTCGGCAAAAGAGGCCGTTAAGCTAAAGCCTTCACTGACTAGGTTATACCCGACTATCGTTATTGATGACACGGAGCTACTAGAAATGTATGAGCGCGGTGAATATAAGCCGCTAAGCAGGGAGGAAGCCGTTACGAGGACGGCGGCAATGTATAAGATACTCGATGATGCAGGCATAACTATTATGAGAGTTGGGCTCAAGAGCACTGATATCATCGGCGAAGGTGGATCGATAAACGGCGGAACTTATCACCCTGCTTTTAGGCAACTCGTCGAGGGGCGAATAGCGCGGGACAAGATTGAGCCACACCTAGATAGGATTGTAGACGATCTCAGAAACCGTTACGAGAAGTCAGGCGAGCTCATAGCTAACCATTTGCAAGGCAGGAACTTGGCAAATGAAAGTATAAATAAGCGGAGGTTCTCGCGGACAAAAGTCGATATTTTCTCTTCTCCAAAGTGGTTTTCAAATGTCGTTGGTAATAACAGTGAAAATAAGAAATATTTTGAAAAAAAGTACCCCGAACTAAGTATCAAGTTCAGGGTAGATGACAGCTTGGAAGCTGCACAGTTCAGGATAAACTGTAATATATAGCAATGTCTTGGTCTATAAGGCATTGCTTTTATAATTAATATTGCTTAATGAGCTGTATTAATTGCGCAGTTCTAATTGAACTTCTCCAATTAGAACGCTCTATATATCGTCGATTTACCATAGATGCTCGTGTAGAAATTTTAGAGCCATGCTGATATCATTCACTCCCATCTGACCAGGCGCCGATACATTCTTTGCTGCGCCAAAGGTAATTGCTGATCCGAAAGCTTCACCACAAATCCTAGATAACACTCCTGTTTCAGACATCGAAACCGTGACGATAGGACGGTCCGCAAATTCTCTGTACATCTCCTCTGTAGCGGCGAGTAGTGTAACTACATCCTTCATGCCTTTTGGCATAACTGCAATCTTAGGTATATCAACGCCTAAATCCTGCATCTTGCGGAGCCTTTCTACAATCTCGTCTTTGTCTGGAGTCTTATTAAAATCGTGATTCGATCCAATAACCTTGACACCGGCATTGTGAGTACCAGCTATAATTTCTTTTACGATATCTGTTCCTATAAAAACTTCCACATCGACCAGGTCAACGTATCCGGTCTCAGATGCACTTACGATAAACTCTGCATAATCATCAGGTTTAATAGACTTTTCACCACCCTCATTTGATGTGCGAAATGTCATTAACAGCGGAGTCTCTCCAAGGGCTCTTCTTAAATCCTTCAGTATTCCTTCTACCTTACTAAAATTGAACGCATACTCAAACCAATCGACACGCCATTCAGCTATATCTACAGGTAAACTTCCCATGTTCTCTGCCTCTACCAGTATGTCTTCTTTAGTTGCGCCAATAATTGGTGCACAAATCTTGGGTAGTCCAGAACCGATTTCGATATTTCTAATTTTTACTGTATTCATGACCTTTTGCTTTCACAATTCTTTACTGATTTCCATCTTATATAAATTGTCACTATTGTCCTCCACTTAATAGTCCACCAGCAGCATGTGTGCTGCAAATATATCATTTCGAAGACCTTAATTTCTTTTTTTTCAACTACATTTCATTTGATGAAAATACAGAATCTGCACAGTTATTATCATTAAAAAATCTTCGATACTCTCCAAGCCGATTTAGCAGAGCTAAGGTTTATATAATCAGTTAATGATAATTCAGTCATAGATGTAACATTCTTTCAGATACAAGAACGTTCTATCTGAGTGGGAGGGGACGTTTTCTTGGATGGCTTAGACAACCAATTTAAGAGAGTGTCCGTACCCCCCCACTCTTGAAAATTTTGTTGTAAACATTCAACTTGTTATTGTAATTTTAATCAATTAAACTTGTCCCATACCAATACAAAGCAGTTTCGATTTAACTTATAACTAGTAAGACCAACTACCCTCACTTGCATCAACTCTCAGCGTATCCCCTTTATTCAGTGTAACAAAATATGATTTCCCATTAGTTGCATCAGCAAACGAAGCATCTCCGTATCTAACATCGTACTTATCGCCGCCAAGAGTTTCTTCAGATCCTTTAGAATTTGCTCGTGTAATCCAGATATAATCATTACCCCAGTAATCATCTTTCGTAGTAATACTTGTTTTATAGATGAATGTGTATTTCCCTTCTTCTATATCTTCTCCTACAGTATAGGTTCCCTCGGGCAAGTTTTTTCCCTGATTTGGATAGGATGTCAATGTGCTTTCATTTTTAGGGTTGTTATCTTCTGATTCGTTGTCATATGATGAGTCTATGAGATAGCCAATTAGTATCAGTGAAATAATGACTATCACGATACTGACTATAAAGCATTTGATAAGTGTAACTGAAATCTTCTTTTTATTAGAGTTGTTTTCATTATTTTTCTTATCAATTCCCATCCCTTTGTTTTCGGGATTGTTCCTAACTTGCAGATTGTTTTCCATATCTAATCCGCAATTAGGACAAAATTTAGACTCAATTATTTCGCCACACTTTGGGCAAGTTTTTTTTTGTTCTTCTTTCACCATTTTTGATCCACATTCAGGGCAAAACTGACTTTCTCCTTCATGTGAACAATTTGGACATTTCATACTAATAACCTCCTTAAACTATATCTGCTTTGTATTTTGCTAGTTATTGTTTGTTAATTATACATCATATTATTAATATTTTATATATCCTGTTATAAATTCCTGCTATTTGAACACGCAATTCTAAAATAGATAATATCCGTGATTAGGTATATGTATTCAAACTACAAATCGCCTAACCATCTACACTTCCATAATATATTATTAACCATAATCCACCAAAAATTTGCTTTGTTATCTAATTTTCAATGGCTATCGCCTTGCACTTCTCATCGAGGACCGCCTCGGTTGCTGCAATGTCCTTGAGCCTGCACAGTATCTCTAGGTCGTCACCACCATTTAGAATAGTGGAACCATGCGGAATTATCTCCTTGCCATCCCTCATGACTGAGACAATCAGGCTACCTTCAGGAAGCCCAAGCTCCATGACCTTGTGTCCATCCATCATTGAACCGATGTGAATGCTAGAATCAATTACGACCTTGCGTTCTCGAATCGAGATACGCTTCTTGACGTACTTCTTGTCACTCTTGCTATAGACATCCGTCAAATAATCATGGTCAGGTGTGCCTGATCCGCTCTCCACCTTCCTTCGCTGTCTCCTACGCATAAGCTGATCGTATACTGGTTCTCCGCCAAGTAGATCTGCAACTACATATGCGGCGAGAGATGCTGCCACGAGTGATAGCAGTGTCATGAAGTTTCCAGTCATCTCTGTGATGAGGATAACCCCTGTGATTGGAGCCCTTACTATAGCTGAGAAGAAACCTGCCATAGCGATGATTACGAAGGCTTTAATATAGTATTCCTCTACGCCAAATGCCGTGCTTAAAAATGTAGAGTAAAGCCCGCCCGTAATTGCTCCGATGACGAGTAGTGGTAAGAAGATGCCGCCTGGAGTTCCCGTTCCGAAGCTACCTGTAGAGAAGAACAGCTTTGCGACTAATAGTATGGCAAGTGCTATCAGTGTGAATTTGCCATCGCTGATGACCTTTACGAGGTCGTTTCCACTACCTAGAACTGTCGGATAGATGAACATCATGAGGAATGAAATCATGAGCATGATTCCGATACTGATGAACTTGCTATCGAACTTATCAAAGAAATCCTGCATCTTGTCTAGTAGCTTATTGTATAGAACACCCAGGATTCCAAGTATTACGCCAAGCAGAACTACTGCCCAGTAGAGGCGTAGTGGAATTCTGTGTTCAACATCAAAATCAAACACCGGTCTAAGTCCGATTATATTGACAGCTATGTAGTCAGCAACTGCGCTAGCTGCCATCGTGGATACAAGAACTTCTGCTGAGAAGTTCTTGTGAAGCTCTTCAAGCGCAAATAGCACTCCAGCTAGCGGAGCTCCAAACGCGGCGGCTAGGCCCGCGCCGACGCCACAGCTCATCAGCATTCTCTCCTCCGTCAGAAGCGCATTCTTCCGGCGCGCGAAGCCCTTGCCGATCATGCCACCCAGCTGAATACTCGGGCCCTCTCTACCGAGAGCCAAGCCGCCGCCAATAGCCAGAACGCATCCCGCAAATTTAGCAATCAGTACCTTGCGCCAGTTCTGATCTTCAAGGCCCTTCAGCTCACCCTCTATTTGCGGGATGCCAGACCCCGAGATATCCGGTTCAAATCTAATGAGCTTATCCAAAATCCAGGCGATTAGAATCAACAGCAGCAAAACTGCAAATGCATATACCGGCCTCACCTTAACCATATGAACTGCTATCTGGCGGGCATGATCAGCTTTCACAATCATGATTCTGAACAGCGCAATAACAAGTCCGACAATCGAACCAACCGCTATGCCCTCTAATATGAGCTTGTATTTGAATCTCTGTTTCTGCCTGATGTTTCTAACAACATAGCTCTTATCTAAACTGCGCTTTGCAGCCATATCTATTCCTTCCTGCCTCGCTTTGGACAAAAAGCAGCAGCTCTTAATAGAACTGCTGCCCAATATATCCCTCTATAATCAATTACTTCGAGTATAAATCACTAGTCGAAAACTCTGGGTTCGAAGTCATATCTATTCCCAGCGACTTCAGTGTCTGCTCATCCCTATCGCTTAAAATTGCTGTGCTGTGAGCTCTGCAGCCGCGCAGCTTATACAGCTCTTTGAGTGCATAATCTGCTGTAGGGTTAGTCATAGTCGACATAGTCAGAGCCATGATAATCTCTTCGCAGTTGAGTGCGGATTTATCCCCGAAAAATTCTACGTTCATCTTCTGCAGGTTCTCTAGTACCTGCGCCGAGATAACTGGAATGTCATCAGCAAGACCTGCTAAAGTCTTTACAGCGTTGAGAATCATAGCTGCTGAAGCTGCCATCCTGTGCGAACTTCTGCCCGTAACGATTCTGCCATCGGGTAGCTCGATAGCTGCCACGATTACATTCTCATAGCGCTCATTCTCTGCGCGCTTCATCTCTGCATACTCCTCTGCAGGCGCAACGACTTTTCTATCGTAACGAGTAGCACCAACCTCTTCCATGAGGAGCTTCGTGCGCTCTAGCACGGATTCGTCAATCTTACCCTTCTTATACGAAACCTCTGCAAGCAGAGACCTTCTAATTATCTCCTGCTTAGCCGCCTCGCGGCAGATATCATCATCGATGATGCCGAAGCCCGCACGGTTAACTCCCATGTCAGTTGGAGACTGGTATACGCTCGCATCGCCTGTGATCTTGTCAAGAATCCTCTTGAGAACTGGAAATGCCTCGATATCTCTGTTGTAGTTGACCGCTGTAACTCCATATGCCTCCAGGTGGAATGGGTCTATCATGTTCACATCTTTAAGATCTGCTGTTGCCGCTTCATAAGCGATATTTACAGGATGCTTAAGTGGAATGCTCCAAATCGGGAAAGTCTCAAACTTAGCATATCTTGCCTTCGTCCCGCGTCTGTACTCGTGATACACCTGCGATAAAGCGGTCGCGAGTTTACCAGAACCACCACCAGGACCGGTAACCACTATTAGCGGCTTAGTAACCTCTATGTAAGGGTTAGCACCGTAGCCCTCGTCGCTGACGATAGTGTCGACATCCGTCGGATACCCTTTAGTGTAATTGTGCTTATAAGTGCGAATGCCTCTACGCTCCAGCTTGTTGATAAACATATTAACCGCTGGATTGTTCTCGTATCTGGTCACAACAACCGAATTTATCTCAAGGTCATAACTGCGGAAAGCATCGATGAGCCTCATTACCTCGAGATCGTACGTAATCCCGAAATCCTGTCTCGTCTTGCTGGAAATGATGTCCCCTGCATAGATACAGATGATTATTTCCGTCTGGTCCTTCATGCGGTTCAAAAGTTTAATCTTGGCGTTCTCATCGAAGCCAGGTAGAACCCTCATCGCATGCTTATCCTGAACGAGTTTTCCTCCGAATTCGAGGTAAAGTCTCCCGTCTCCAGCCTGAATTCTCTCCAAGATATACTTTGACTGTTCTTCGATGTACTTCTCCGCACTAAAACCGACACTTCCCATTTATTTCTGGTCCTTTCTAAATCCAATTAAGCAACAATAATTAATCCTATATAGTCGAAAGCCCCACTAGATATTATGCATTAGCAAGGCTTAATCTCAATCTCAAGCTTGTTCCTGAGATTGACGTACGGCTCCATCTTAATCTTATAATCCGCAGAAATCTTCCCAAATCCATCCTCATCAAGCGAGTTCTCAATCTTATTGGTGTAAATCTCCATTTCAAGATTCCCAGTAGGTATAATATACCTCGTGATATTGAGCACGCCCTCTTCAAGACGCATATCCATCATGCCAGCCCCGTCATCCTTACCGTATCTTCTAATCTGGAGCTTATCCTCACCTTCGAGCTTCACTATGGTCTTGGTATTCTCTAGTCCACCATCTGCAACCTCATCATATGTGATGTACATTGATTTCCCTTTGTTGTATAAGAATCCCTCAGTAGTCACTTCAATATTGTCTTCCAGTATGAGTACACGCTTATATGTTTGTCCAGTAGGAATGAGCTTCTCAGAATACTGGTTGTTTGAGATTACTAGATTTATACTTTTCTTCTCTGCCATTAATTCCCTCTTATGCCTGAGCCTGTACAGATGCTGCGATGACCTTCGCTAGCTCTGCAACAGCCTGTGCGGAATCCTCCTTCACTGAGGACTTAATTGTTACGATATCCCCTACAAATTCGATATTCTTCATGCCCTCAAAGAACTCCTTGATGAGCTTCCCGCTCACTGGATTCCACGAACCATTTTCGATGATGCTTACCTTCTTGTTGCATACTCCCATAGACTTCATCTCTCCGAGAGCTTCTTCCATCTTGACGAAGATTCCATTGTTGTATGTTGTACAAGCAATTACGATGTGGTTGTATCTAAATGCCTGTGGGAGCACATCCATTGGATCCCAGTGCGATACGTCCATCAGCTTCATACGAGTAACACCATCTTCAGCAAGCTCGCAAGCAAGAATTTCAGCTGCGTTCTTAGTGTTGCCATAAGGTGAAGCATATAGAATCAGAACACCATTCTCCTCGGACTCGTAACGCGCCCAAGTTAGATACGCATTGATATATTTCTCAAAATCCTTACGGATAATGAAGCCGTGAAGCGGACAAATCCTCTTGATATCAAGACCGCCAACCTTGCCGAGAAGCTTCTCGGTGAAAGTTCCGTATTTGCCAACGATTGTTGTGTAGTACTTACGTGCTGATGGCAGCCACTCTAACTCAAAGTCGTATGCATCTGCGAAGATATTTCCGTCATGTGCTCCGAATATTCCAAACGCATCAGCCGAGAACAGTGAACCTGTCGACTTCTCGTAAGTAACCATTACCTCTGGCCAGTGAACCATAGGCGCCATGTAGAATGTGAAGGTGTGCGACCCAGTACATAGCTCGTCACCTTCCTTGATTTCCTCAAAATACTTGTCAACATCCCATGTCACATATTGCTTAACCATAGCCTTGATTTTCTTGCTGCCGACTACTTTCGCTTCTGGATGTCTCATGATTAGTTCTTCTAGTGAAGCGCTGTGATCTGGCTCAACGTGATTCACAATTACATAGTCGAGTGGTCTGCCGTTAAGCATGTGATCAACATTCTCATAAAATACGCCTGAAACTGATTTATCAACTGCATCAAGCACAACTGTCTTCTCGTCATCTATAAAATATGAATTGTACGCCATACCATCGTTCATAGGAATAGCTCCTTCGAAGACTGAAAGCTTGCGCTCGTTACCGCCAATCCACCAAATCTTATCTGTTACCTTGTAAACGCAATGCATTTTGTACCCCCTGTAAACTAAAATAGAATGCAAATCATGCATAAATCATATCAATAGATTATACTACTTTGGTACACAGTTCAGCAACTTATATTGTCACACTTGGGGTAATTTCTCACATAAAATACATATAAATTGCTATGAAAAAATTATTTTCACTATATAATAACAGCAAGACAAAACTATTATTCAAGGAGAATATCTATGAACGATTTTGATCATACTATTCCGACAGAAAATGATAATTCTAATCAGGTTGACGAACGCTCTGATGCGCAGGATGTACGCTGCACAGAGGTCGGTTCTAATACACAAGGCGTAGAAGAGATTCACGAAGATTCTAACGAATATTGGCGCGATGATGACTCTATCTATGATGTGAAAAACGTGCAACTTCCAGAAGATACTCCAGTTAAGAAGGAATGGGGTAGCTACGCACCAGAGAATGCTGGAGACTTCCTTCCAAAAGACGGAGAGGAGCCGAATTTCGTTCTGATTGACGAAAATAGCAACGTCCCTGCACCGAGAAGTAGATTCGCCAGAGGTGATTACGAAAGCTATGCGAAGCACGCTGCAGACGGCTCATTTGAAAGATCATATGGTAAGCATGCAGCTCCCGAAAGCGAAGTTTACGGGGCTACAGCCTATACAGGACAAAATGGAAGTCCCGAAGCGCAGGGAGCACATGCTTATACTACAGGTTTTAACGGAGACAAGCCTCCGAAGCATAAGAACCCTAAGTATGTGACAAAGAGATTCTTTATAATCACGCTTATAATTTCGATGATGCTCACGTCGATAGTCAGTTCATGGCTTGTGGTGTTTTTCTCAAATAGAACACCTTCCTATAAAAACCTTTCGACCTCCTCTCTGCAGAGTGCTACAGGCGGTAAGCTTACCATAGATGAGATCGCTAGCAAAAATGCCGATGCAGTTGTTGAAATCATGACTACTTCTGGCGGAACTAGCGAAGGTGCAGGAAGCGGGGTTATCGTAAAATCGAATGGCTACATAGTCACGAATTACCACGTGATTGACGGAGCTACGACTATCGTAGTTAGACTTCATAGCGGCAAAAACTATTCTGCTAGTATAGTAGGCTACGATGAACAGACTGATATAGCCGTCCTCAAGATAGATGCTCCTAAGCTAAACGCCGTTACAATCGGGAGGAGTAGCAAACTCTCGGTAGGTGATCTAGCTGTTGTTATCGGTAACCCACTCGGAAAGCTCGGTGGAACTGTAACGGCTGGCATCATAAGCGCAAAGGATCGCAAGATTGAGCTTGAAAACAGGACTCGCACGCTTATACAGACAGACGCTTCTATCAACGAAGGAAACTCTGGCGGTGCATTATTTAACAGCAAGGGCGAACTCGTCGGAATAGTGGTGGCTAAGGGTTCAGGAACCGGTATCGAAGGTCTGGGGTTCGCAATACCAATCGACTCCGTCGCTTCATCCATCGATGACATCATCGAGCATGGCACGATAACAGGTAAGCCGATGGCTGGAATCTCAATCTACGATGGAGATGTGAAGGATAAGACCACAGGAAAGAGCACTGCTGCTGTTCTCATCGCTGAGGTTAATGGGTCAAACGCCAAGGCTGCAGGTCTAAAGAAGGGCGACCAGATTGTATCAGTAGATAACGAGAAGGTATCGACTGCAGAAGGTGTAATTTCAGCCATCCAGAGCCACCGCATAGGAGAGACAGTTAAGCTCGGAATAATACGAGACGGCAAGGAGATGACGATTTCCGTGAAGCTGCAGAGCTCTGCGGAGATTAAGAAATAAACCGTGAGATCATGTCGGTTATCATGCAGATTTACGCATACTAAGTACAAAAAGACAGAACCCACCATCCGAAGGGTTCTGTCTTAATTTTTAGCAACTTTATTATTAGTCTGATACAATAATACGCAACTTAGCGTTTCTTGTATCCTGTCACCATCGTCATAGCAAAGCAGAAAACTGTTGCCCATGCGAAAAACTTATGCTTCTTCATAATCCAACTCCTTGATATCTTCTTCCGACTCACTTAACAGCGGTGTTGTACTATATAGTCCACTCAGTATAGTCGATCCGTTGTGGAATAACGCAGATGAGGAAGGTGTTAAAATTCCTGCAACTCCTAGTCCAATAAGCCCTGCATTGAATGCAACGATGAACTTGTAGTTGTTGTCGATTCTCTCCATCAGCTGCATGCTTATCCTTCTCAGAAGTACGATTCTGCGCAGGTCATCCGATGAAATAGTTATATCGGCGATTTCTCTCGCAATCGCAGCGCCTTCATTTACAGCAATTCCAACATCTGATTCAGATAGAGCAGGTGCATCGTTTACACCATCACCAACCATAATCACTTTTCGTCCTGCTGCACGCTCTGCCTTTATAAATGCAAGCTTGTCTTCAGGAAGCACCTCTGCACGATACTCCGTGAGGTCGAGCTTCTTAGCTACTGCTGCAGCCGTTCGCTCGTTGTCTCCCGTGAGCATGCATACCTTTGACACCCCGAGTTCATAGAGCTCCTTGATTACATCAGCAGCCTCTTCTCTAAGCGGGTCAAATATACAGATGACAGCCTGTAGCACTCCGTCGATAGCTAGGTACAGATGCGAATACTCCGTTGGCAGTGTATCGAGCTTGCCTTCTTCGCCATCTGGCACTACGCTCTTCCTATCCTCAACTACGAAGTGATAGCTGCCAATAATCGCATTTTTCCCGTCTATATTACTCGAGATTCCATGAGCAACTACATAGTCAACCTTCGAATGCATCTCTTCATGCGAGATATGGCGCTTCTTGGCTTCTTCAACTACTGCATTTGCAACAGAGTGTGGATAATGCTCTTCGAGGCAAGCTGCAATGCGCAAACTCTCCTCTTCTTTTGCATCACCAAAAGTAATAATATCTACTACAGACGGTGTAGCGTGTGTCAGCGTCCCTGTCTTATCAAATATTACAGTATCTGCCGTTGCGGTTGCCTCAAGGAACTTCCCACCCTTTACAGAGATGTCATACTTGCTAGCTTCCTTGATTGCGGATAGCATCGAAAGTGGCATCGACAGATTCAAAGCACAAGAGAAATCTACCATAAGGAATGATAGCGCTCTTGTCGCATTTCTAGTCAAGAGATAAGTTATTACAGTTCCTGCAAGAGAATATGGAACCAGTCTATCCGCAAGATGGTATGCTCTCTCTTCTGTCTCGGACTTGAGCTTCTCCGACTCCTCAATGATCTTCACAATCTGGTCGTACTTACCGGTACCTGCAGACTGAGCAACCTCTACGACGCAGCTTCCATCTTCAACTACAGTTCCAGCATATACGTATCCGCCAGGCTCCTTGCGAACTGGAATAGATTCGCCAGTCATAGTCGCCTGATTTACAGATGCTGAGCCCTCAACGACCTTCCCATCTAGTGGAATTACATTAGAGGTGCGAACTACGATTTTATCTCCTGGCTTTACTTCTTTTACATCGACCAATACATCGACGTCTTCCGTCTTCTTCCATACCTTTGTTACGTTAAGAGACATTACGCTTGCTAGATCTGTGACCGACTTGCGACGAGTCCATTCGCCTAGCGTATCTCCTATGTCAAGTAGGAACATTACGGATGAAGCTGTGTCAAAATCATTTCTAAGCATCGACACCGTAATTGCAGTAGCATCAAGCGTTGCAACTTCTAACTTACCCTTAGAGAGCGATTTTATACCCTTAGCGATGAATCCAGCGCTCTTAACGATTGTAATGCCGTTACGAAGCCAGATTGGCAGGAAGATATTTCTCAGGGTTCTAAACATGACCATGCTCACCATTTTCTCCTGGTACTTATGATCAAGCGCCCTACTTGTCTGCTCTGGCACTAATGCGATAGCTTCTTCGTCACTGAAGGAAAATCCTCTCAGTGCCTCGAGAAGAGCCTTTCTTCCCTCTGCGCCACCTCTATATCTAATCGATGCATCGCTCGTTCTATCGTGAACTGTCGCTTGCACGACAAAGGGTTTATTTCTCAGGTAGTACTCTAGTATATCGGCCTGTTCCATAGTCATATTGTACTTTGGAACACGCACACGTATCCTAGAGCTCGATTCGTGAAGTATTACAAATCGCATTATTCTGCGTCCTTAGCTTCTTCTACCTGCTCCTCAGCAGCTTCTTCATCCTCGTCGTATGCTTCAACGATTGCTCTAGCGCTCTCAACCATTAGCATCTCTTCTTCAGCATAACGAACAGCATTCATATCCATAGCATCTTCGTAGATGTCTTCACAGTTCTCTCTTAGTGTTGTTGTGGTCTCCATAAGAGTATCCTTGCCGCGTAGAACTGCAGCTGTACAGTGTGTATATACTTTCTTAGCATCCTTGCTTGTAAGGATTAACTTGCCAACTGTTCCAGCGAGGAATCCTGCTGCAACGCATCCAATACCAACACAACTCTGCTTACCTAAAAATTTCATAATAAACCTCCTAGTCTTAATTCTTCCATAATTATATTGATTGTATCAAATATATCACTTATAAAATTCGCTAGTCAACATTAACTTTTGTTTTGTTTCCCTAACTTATGGTCATTTTCAAGGCTTTCAGCAACTATATCGGTGTTTTCTATGTATATTCTCGGGAACATCACAAAATGCTCACAAAAAACGGGTAGCTCTAGGCTACCCGTTTCAATCAGATGACTATATCATGCCGTTTCCTTTGTCTTTCTCTACGACAAACTTTCTAAGTGTATTGATATGATCTGCTGCTGCTTTCCTTGCCGCTTCCGAATCGCCAGCTACGATAGCATCTACAATCTTCTTATGCTCAATCGGCTGAATCATGTACTTTCTCTGGCTCTCATAGTATACGTAACGGAATCTCATCGATAGTTCTTGAACCTGCTTAACCATCTGGATGAGAGTCTTATTACCACTGCACTGCACTATATAGTTATGAAGCTTAACGTCGTACTCTACCATTTCGTCCATCTCACCATTTTCCATCGCGAGCTCACCTAGCCTGAGCAGCTTCTGTAAAGCTGCTTTATCCTCATCGCTCGCCTTAACTGCGGCAATAGAAGCTGCGAGTCCGCCCAAAGTTTCTCTCACCTCAAAGACGTCCTCTAGATCTTTGATGGAAATCTCAGATACATATGCGCCGTGACGCGGCTCGATAACAACCAAGCCTTCGTTAGCAAGTTTACGAATCGCCTCTCTGATAGGTGTTCTGCTTACGTTCATCTTCTCCGCCAGGTCAATTTCCATGAGCCTTGTGTGCGCATCTATTTCACCCGTTAGAATTCGTCTCTTGAGCTCTAAGTACACTAGCTCTCTTAATGGTTTCTGAATCTGAAAATCTAACTCCATAAGTTAAGTCCTCCGCTCTTTGTCTTCCAGTATCGCCAAGTCGGTTCAACCCATCTAGCAGATTCTAAAGCCTCACAGTCAGCTTCGAATCTAGTTTCTTCGGTATAGTAAGCTGCCACGGTGGGTCCGCTACCGCTCATCAGAACTTCATCAGCGTGCAAATGCTCGCGTATCCGCGACACCAAGTTCTGCACTTCTCGGTAATGCGTAAGTGTATACAGCTCAAGTTCATTATAGAAGCGATTAACATCTGCTTCCCTTTGCGCAAGCTCAGCGCCTTCTAGTTTCCTGTCAATTGCTTCATACACTTCCTTAGTAGATACAGCAATGCCAGGGTTAAATAAAATCACGAAATATGGTCTCGGCATAACTGCCTCAACCACTTCGCCTATTCCAGAAACTATCGCAGCGCAGCTCGCCTCTCCGAGCTGTGGTAGACCCTTCAGTTCATCAGCATTGAGACATGCATTCATCATTATCGAAAAAGGCACATCCGCACCGACCTTAACGCCCACCTCCATGAGATCCCTCATAGACAAGGGGCTGCCAAGCAGGTGGTTCACGCCGAGCATAACCACTGCGGCATTTCCACTGCCACCAGCAATCCCAGCTGCTACGGGTAGCTTTTTGTCAATCTCGATTGAGATGCACTCAGCACCTCTCTCTTCCATAAGTTCAGTAAGATTATATCGACTAGAAATTGCCTCTATAACGGAGATTGCACCCTTGACAGCTAGATTATCTGCAGTTAATGGAATATTCTTATTTGTTGATGATAAGTATATGTTAGTTTCTGCAAAAAAACAATTATAATCGCAACTATTTATTAATTTAGTTCTTATTTTTAAAACATCGAAAATATTGATACTTTGCATAAAAGACTTTATATCGTGATAGCCATCAGGTCTTCTATGTAGTACATACAACGAAAGGTTTATTTTCGCGTACGCTTTGAGTTCGATTTCAGAAGGCTTCATATCTCCTCTAATCATTTATCCCGCCTTTGATTCTAAAAAATGCGAGGATGCTGTGCACCCTCGCATATATTGTACTATTTATCATACATAAATGTATATGTTATTTGTGATTTTTCGAATTACTTCGAGGATTTTTTGCCCCCTGCTTTACGAGCTTTGATTGGGCTTGGCCTATGAACCTTATATACATTAGGTAGAAGTTCGCTTATCTCAAGTTTCTCCTCAACCTTTTTTGTACCCTTTCTCTTAGCCCTTCTCTCAGCTTTAGCAACTCTCTTTTTCTCTTCAGCGATTACTTCTTCGACTGACTTTCCAGTCTTCTTCGCCTCTTTGTAAGGATTGAATGTCGATTCTCCGGTTTTCTCCTTCTCAACCTTATCGTCATCATCCTTATTGCGCTGCTGTCTAATTGTCACAACCATGATACCACCGAACATGATTACCATCATAACCATATTTATAGTTGTGTTCAGAGTCTGGTTGAAAGTCTTAAAGCTTACAGTAGTCTCTTTTCCAAGGGTATTGCCATTATCGTCCACAAAATCCTTCTCGATTACGAGCTTGTACTCCGAGTTATTCTTAACCTTGAATTTCTTGTTAGTGCTATCTCCGAGTACGAGCACTAGTCCGGAATCATCGTTAGCAGTCAGAACCTTTATTGGAATCTTTTTACCATCCTTATCAACAATCTTGACACTATTTTTGTTATTGGCCTGCGCTGCCTTACTTGATACAGAATGATTAAAGTAAAGCTTAACTCCTAGGTTCTCGATTGAAGTGTTCTTCTGTCCATCCTTAGGGTATGAAGATTTCAGCGCAAAAGTAGTATCATCTGCTGCGAAGCACATAGCTGTGCTAAGAACAACCATAAGCATCGATAGAACTGCAATTAGTCCTTTTCTTTTCATCTAATTTTCCTCCAATATATCAACTTCGTTTTCGACTGCATCTATATTCTTCTTGCGAAGCTGTGCCTTAGAAACCCTAAGCTCTCTAAAAAAGCTGGTTAACACCTCCGCGCACTTCTCGGCAAGTATCCCTCGTTCTACATATATACTGTGGTTAAGCTGTGCCTCGTTCGTAATATCAAATATAGAGCCTGCAGCTCCATTCTTAGGATCCATCGTTCCTATATATAATTTGTCTAGCCGCGAGAGCACCATGGCGCCCGCACACATAGAGCAAGGCTCGAGCGTCACATACAGCTCGCATCCACTTAGCCATTTGCTGTCTAGCTTGGCTTCAGCCATATCTATCGCAAGCATCTCCGCATGGGCTGATGAAGATGCATATGCCTCCACCATATTGTGAGCTCTAGCGATAATTTCACCATCTTTCACAACAACTGCCCCTACTGGAACCTCCCCTAGCTCTGCCGCTATATAGGCTTCTCTTAAAGCCTCTTCCATGTAGAAATTGTTATCTCGCATATCAGTTTACTTTATCATAGAGACGTGTATTTTTCAAATGAAAAAACAGGCAGAAATTTTAATCCTGCCTGTTTTGCTCATAAATCGTCCTTTATTTATCTTTCTATTCCGAATGACTATTTTTCCTCTTCCTTGAGAATACTGCGAGTGAGCCTGATGCAATAGCCATCATAGCCAGATACAGTACAACTGCTGTTGTATCACCAGTTTTTACGACTCTGGATACTCTGTATCCGTGATACTTAGCCCTCGCATTTCTGTTACCATTTGAACTTGAAGTATTGCCATTTACAATTGGCTGATTCTTAGTTCTGATAGTAAAGCTTGTCGAAGCTCCACCTCTCTTATCCTTGAAAGCAACTGTCAAAGTATGATTGCCTGTGCGCTGCTTCTCTAGTAACTCCTTCTTAAGGGTTACTCTTACGCTTCCCTTTACAGCAGTGTAATCAACGCCCTTAACAAGCTCATTTCCGTCGAGAAGAACCTTATCATCGTAATAGTCGTCAAATGCCCTTGCATCATCTACGCTGCGTTTAACGACGAACAGCATGTCTCCATCACCCTTAGTCCAGAGATTGTTATCTCCACTTTCGAAAGTGTACGTAATCTTTGGAATCACTGTGTCAGCTTTTTTAACTTCTAAACTAGCTGCACTATCGAGATAGTACTTATCGCACTTCTTGCAGTGCCAGTATCTGATGTTGCCATCAGCCTCTGTTGTAGGCTCAGTTCTTGCAATCTCTTCAAGGTCGTGGCTAACAAGCCAGTGTGCGTATAGTTTAGTATCCTTGGTAAACGCCTGTGTGCCATATACCTTTGTGCCGCCCGTAGTTTCCGTAAACCAACCTTCGAATGTCGTGCATGCATCCTTGTCAGGAAGTGCTGTTAGAGCAACTTTGCCATTCTCATCGGTAGTTAGTTCTGTTGTCTTAGCCTCTTCATCGTTAGATAGAAGTTCCACCTTATATGGCACATAGAATGTTGCCGCTGGGTCCTTCACCTTGAAGTTCGAGTAAGCGCCAGTTCCATTGCGCTGGTCATCATTTGAAGATATCAGCTTAACCTTAGCATCACTTCCGTCCACAACGTTGCCCTTAAATACATTAGCAGGCACATCCTTAAGTGTCTCTGGCACCTTAATTTCCTTGATGTTCTGGTTAGCAAATGCTTCCCTCCCTATCGACTGCAGCGACTTACCGAGCTCAACTTCCTTGATGCTTGCACGCTCTTGAGATCTGCTCTTGAACGCTGACTTACCGATATCCTTTAAGCTATCTGGCAACTTAACCTTAGTTAGCTTGTGTCCTTCAAAAGCATTGTCGCCGATGCTTTCAAGGCCCTCGGAGAACTTCACATTCTCGATAGGAGCGCCGCTAAATGCCATTTTGCCGACTTTCTTCACTGACTTTGGTAGCTCCAGTGACTTTAGGTTTGTGCCAGAAAATGCTGCCTGTCCAATATCAGTTACACCATCAGGGATTACTACCGAGTTGATTGGATTTCCACCTGTCTTGGCAGGAGCAAATGCTCCAGTTCCAATCTTCTTAATTGCAGTACCATTTACTGCTGTAGGAAGCTTGAGATCTGGATTTACAGCAAGCTTCGCCTTTCCTGCCTCCGATAGACCGGTGATTGTATCTCCGTCGGTAGTGAAGTCTTTCTCATTCCATGTAGTATTCTCTTTCCAGTGGGCATACAGCTTTGTGCCGTCATCGAACTTCTGAGCTGCAGTTACCTTTTTGCCACCTTCACGCTCTGTGAACCAACCTTCAAACTCATGGAGTGCATCCGGAGCTGTTGGTGTTGGCAGGCTGTCAACTCTGCCGTTGTCATCGAGTACAGCGTAACCCTTTTCAACTGTACCGCCATTTGCATCGAATGTAATCATCGCCTTGGACATCATCACACGGTGAGTTGTTGCACCAGTGTTGAATGCCAGGTGGTCCGGATTTACAGTTCTCAGGATTACGACGTGGTTTGCATCAGTTCCTGTGTTGTTCATGAAAGGTTCACTTCCGAGAGTCTTGAGTGACTTTGGCAGGTCAACGCTTGTCAGAAGCCCTTCCTTAAATGCGAACTTTCCGATGTGCTCAACGCCTTCCTCAATCTTGAGGCTTGTCAGCGTCAGAGACTTATATGTTCCTTCAAATGCGGAATCACCGATTTCCTTAACTGTTCCAGGGATAGTCAGCTCTGTTAGGTGATGGAGGTGGAACGCCTTCTCACCAATCTTTCTTACAGACGCCGGAATATTAAGTGATTCAAGTCTAGCTCCTGCAAATGCCATCTGACCGATCTCTGTAACTGTGTTCGGAATCTCAATCTCACGAAGACGAATATTCATCGAGAATGCAGCCTGTGGAATCTTTGTAACATTCCTAGAGAGCTTAAGGTCAACGATTGAATTCGCTGTGAATGCTCCCTCTCCGAGCTCATTAACGGAATCTGGAATGTGCAGTTTCACTATATGATTACCGTGGAATGCACTGGTTCCAATCTTATTTAGTTCTGTAGCTGATTCGAGGTCGACACCCTTAAGCATGTTGTATTCGAATGCTCTTGCACCGATAGACTTCAGCTTAGCAGGTAACTTAACCGTTTCAAATCCGTTCTCCGAAGTGAAATCATACTTTCCAACAGTTACCTCTGCTTCAGGGATTGCAAATGCAGCATCACCTATAGCCGTGATATCTACGCCTGATGGTGATTCATTTGGAAGAACCAGGTTGTGGTTTCCGCCGTTTCTCTTCGCAATTCCGCTTGATGTAAGGCCTGTGATAGTCGCTCCGTCAGCGCTATATGTGAAATCTTCGCTAGTCCAGCCACTGCCAACTAGATTATCGTACTTTATAACGTATGTGAGATCCGCTTTGTTAGGGATGCTGTTATAAGCATCCACTACCGACTTGCTTTCTGTCAGCAGTGTTGGTTTTACTGGGTTATCCCTAAATGCTCTCTTATCTATTCCGCTGATATTAGTGAATGACTTAGGAAGCTCAACCGATGTCAAAAGCTGTCCTCTGAAAGCATTTGAACCTACAGCTCCATTGAAGCCTTCCTTGAGATTCAGCGTTCTCAGCGTTGAAGGAATTGCTTCTGCAGTCTTCTCAAACGCAGATTTTCCTATGCTCGTAACGCTGCCCGGAATAGTGACTTCTGCAAGCTGATTATTCATAAATGCATTGTCACCAATCTTCTTTAGGCTCTCTGGCAGGCTAACCTTAGTAGCCTTACAACCTACGAAAGCTCTTCTGCCGATATCTGTAACTCCTTCAGGGATTACGATGTCAGTAACCGCCGCCTTGTCGGCAAGCCCCACTGTGTCGTTAGTTCTCCCGAATGCCACGTCAGGGATTTCCTTTAATGACTTCGAGATAACTACCTTCTCTGCCAAATCAGTTCCGTTAAACGCACCAGTTCCGAGCTTTGTAACTGAATTTGGAAGGACGATGGATGTTAGCCTAGCATTAAGGAATGCAGAATTACCAATCGACTCAAGTCCGTCTGGCAGATTTACATTAGTCACTCCATATACCTTCTTAGCTGTGTTATCGATAGTTCCTGCAAATGCAAAGTCACCAATCTGCTTGACTGTCGATGGCAGCTTAACAGTTTTAGGCACGTATACCTTGCCAGCATCGGCAAATCCAAATGTTCCAATCTGACCATTACTAGCAAGCGCATTGTTAACACCGTTTCCAATCGCAACTATATTAACTCCGCTTGTGCTGGTCTCAGGAATCACGAGTGTATCATTCTTCTTAAGCTTAGCTTTGCCGGATTCTGTAAGTCCTGTAACCACAGTTCCAGCAGCGTTATATGTGAAGTCATCGCTGTTCCAAGGAGATTCGTCACTTGGAATGTTCTGATTTGCCTTGAGAAGCTGTACGTTAGACTTGCCGTTTCCGATATCCTCAACGAGTGCACCTGGGTCATTTATGTACATGTACACGATGCCGCCCTTTTTCTCGTTAGCATTGCCCGTTGTAACAGGAGTCTTTCCTGTATTTCTGAGAAATGCCCACTTCGATACCTTTTCGGTTTTATCAGGCAGCTGAACCGATTCTATCTTGTTAATAGCAAATGCCATGTTGTCGATAGAGAGCGGATAATCCGTAGTCTTAGAGAAATCAAGGTTTGCAATCTCATTCGTTGCAAATGCTCCATTACCGATCATCATAAGTGTCGATGGGAAGCGAGCCGACTTAAGCTTGTTCTTGCTGAATGCGTTGCTTCCGATATAGATTACTCCTTCTGGAACTGTAAGTTCTGTCAGGCTGTTGCTCTGAAATGCACTTGCTCCGATAAAGAAGTCACCTCGCGTAGTCACGGAGCTATCCCATAGACCATTGCTTGGCGCCTTAACATTCTTAGGGAGCTCAACGCTCTCTAGGCCTAGCCCCTTGAAAGCGCTATTACCAACACCCTGAACTTTATGTCCATCATCATCTATAGCTGGGACTACTAGGTTCTTGTTGTTCGTGAGCTTTGCCTTGCCGCTGTCTGTGAGACCGCTTACAACGTGGATAGTTCCAGTGATTATATTCATGTTATCCTGCGCTGGTGCAGGTGAGTTATTGCTGTCTAAAGTAATATCTGCGTATGTAAAGTCTTCTGCATTCCACACATTTACGTCATCAGAGAGTATCTTGTGGAATTCAGATTTAGGGAATTTACTTATATCTGTATACTTTGTGACGTCATCAACATACACCTTTGTCACTAGGCTGTATGCTTCTGTTTTTCCTGACGCAGAAGTAACTTCCTTCGCAAACACGTTCTTTGGCAGCGCCTCTACAGCTTCTGGGAGCTTAACTTCGGCTACTTTCTTATTTCTAAACGCATATCTACCGATGGATGTAAGCCCCTCTGGTAGCTCAAGCTTGCATACCGCTGCGTCTTTGAGAAGATAATTCTTTGTAGCGAATGCGTAGTCACCAATCTCTGTAACGCCCTTAGGAACTGTGATACTCGAGAAGTTGTTTCCTGCAAACGCTCTAGCTCCTATCTTCTTTACACTAGCCGGAATCTCAATGGAAGTGAGTCCTGCCATCCAATTCTTGTTATCACTGCAACCGAATGCGCTGTCAGGAATCTCTGTCAGTCCATTTGGCAAATCTATTTTCTCAAGCGTAGGATTTGTCGCAAATGCGCCCCTGCCTAGCGACGTCAACGTATCAGGTAGAACTACAGTCTTGATGCTATTGCCCTGAAATGCAGTATCTCCGATGTTCTTGAGAACTGGCGAAAATGCTACTTCTTTGAGCCCTGAGTCACGAAATGCATTCTTTCCGACCTTCTCTAAATCCATAGGCAGAGTTACAGAATCAAACTTCTCATCTGCGGTTGCAAAAAGTCCAGTCGTAGAATCCGTATCTGCAATCTCAGTGACTTTGTCCAGCTCCGCGTTATAGTCAGGGAGCACCAGATCCTTGTTAACCTTACGCTTTGCCTTACCGCTCTCGCTGAGACCAGTTATCTTCTGTCCATCAAATGTAAAGTCGTTTACATTCCAAGACTCCGTATCCTTGTTAGCGGTCTCCGGAGTTCCATCATTTGTTATTAGCTTCTGAACCCAAGACTTAGTGTTAGCAGTAGTCTTATCCGTCGTATGGATTCTGTCCATGCTCTTATGATCGAAGTTCTCGGAGTACATGTATACCACGCCACTATTTGCAAAGTTGCCCTTGAGCGCCGCCTTACCTTCCGCCGAAAGCTCCTCCATTCCTGGATTCCCAACAAACACGAACTTATTGACTACCGCTGTATAGTCAGGTAGTCTAACGGATTTAATCTTGTTATTTGCAAAGGTCATACCGTGCATTTCCAGCTGGAAATATGTTGTTAGCGGGAAATTAACCTTGCTGATCTGATTATTAGAAAACGCTTGTGTCTCTAGCCACCAGATAGTCCTAGGCAGGGTTACGGTCTTAATCTTGTTATTCATGAAAGCATTTGGAAGAACTGCAAGTACGCCGTCCGGCAGGTTTACATTGGTCAAGTTATTTCCTTCAAAAGCTCCCTCCGCAATCACGAAGTTACCTCTGCGAGTAATCTTGTGCGTAACTGTGTCATTGTATGACGCGAGCATACCCGACGGGAAAGTTACTGATTCAACGCCCTTCTTTTGGAACGCATTGCTAGCAACGCCAACGAGAGTGTTACCCTTATCATCCTTTGATGGCAGCACGAGATTTTTGTTCTTGGCAAACTTGGCTTCTCCTTTTGCAGAAAAACCGCTGATTGCCTTTCCTTCGATATTTACAGTTCTGGTATAGTCACATCCGTAAATAGTCTTGCTCATGTCTGTGTAAGTGAAGTCTTCACTCGTCCATTTCTCAGAATCCGTACTGGTACTTGTAGGTGCTTCTGTTTGCGCCTCAGCTCCAGCCTGAGATTCTGCTCCTGTTGCTCCCGCAAATGCGGGTAGTGGAACCGCTAAGGTCACTACTAATAGGAGCGAAAGCAAAATTTTCTTCATGTCTTTGTCCTTCTTTTCTATAAAATTTGAGATGAATATAAGATGTATATACGTAATATTATCTGTACATTTTACAATGTATCGAACGTCATTGCTCTCTGCCTGCATAAATATTCAGATTGAAGTTTTATATACATAACGAGGCTTGTATTGATAATGCTTATAGTCTACTTTCTTGGGGTGAAGAAGCGATTTTAAATGCTATAATAACAGATATTTTTATTTAACCGCAGGTATGTGCGTATGTTTTCTATATATCTATATATTTGGATGACATGAGGTAAATAAGATATACATAGGGGATAGAGAAAATTATGGGCAGAATTTCTAAATTGAGAATAAAGAATCGTGGGCGAATTAGGATTGCCTTCATCTTATCGATGCTTCTGATTATCGCAGTAGCTCTCACAGGTTGTGATTCAGCTGCGTCCAAAGAGAACTCTAAGGCGAAGAAGCATAAACAGACAGAGGCTGCTTCTACCGATAGCAAAGGGGGTTCAGAGAACTCCGACAGTTCATCGAGTTCAAGCGCCGAAAAGGGCTCGGATAAAGAAAAATCCAAGGATAAGGACAAAAACAAAGACAAGGAAAAGGATAAGAGTAAGAAGAATGAGAAATCAAGTTCTTCAAGCAGCTCAAGTACTTCAAGCTCCTCTTCCAGTTCATCATCAACTACAGCGAAGCACAAGGTCTGGGTTCCAGAACAAGGTCACTACGAACAGAAAAAGGTTTTCAAATGTAGGTGCGGAAGAGAGTTCAATAGTCCTGCTGAACAAGCTGCACACCGGAATGAGTACATAGCCGAGAAACGCAAAACCGATCCTAACTTCGAGTGCAAAGGCGATCATTTGCCTAAAGGCTGGGTTACTAAACCTGAATGGAAGGTCGATGTGCCTGGACACTATGAATATAGATAAAATGCACAAATAATTGACCACTAGAAAAGCGCAGCAATCGCTGCGCTTTTTCTTTTGCAATATTTGCATGCCTACAAATTAATCAGCTAATTTCGGGGTTGCCGATTACTTGTCGTGCTTGTTGAGCCACTCGATGAGCACTTTGCAGTAATCATCATGTCTATCTACGAAGCATGTGTGTCTTGCATTCTCCCAGAGAATCCACTCTGAGTTTGGAATTCCATCTGCGATAGTCTTAGCTATTAGCGGTGAGCAGAGATCGGAGATTCCACTGCATACTAGCGAAGGAATCTTAATCTCGCCTAGCCTATCAACATACTCGAAGTCCTTTAGCGAACCTGTAGGGGCGAATTCATTTGGACCCCATCCGTATAGGTATGCCTCGCCGCCAGCCTTCTTAGGACGTGTACAGCACTCTGGCGCATCTTCACCAATCCAGTAGTCACAGTATCTGTGCATATACTCAGCTACCGCTTCATCATAAGCCTCTCCAGAGAAATCTCCAGTCTCAAGAGCGTGATTGATTGCATCCTGCATATTCTGAGGCATCATCTTAATACGTCTTAGACCTTCTTTCTCCCAGAGACTGCTTGATGGATGTCCACTGGAAATAACGAATGACTTAACACCCTTAGGCTTTCTTTCGATAGCATATGCAATCTGCATCATGCCGCCCCATGACTGTCCGATGATATGGCACTCGTCTAGTCCTAGGTGCTCTCTTAGAGCCTCTAGCTCATCTAGCCATGTATCCTGAGTCCATAGTTCCTTATGACCATCTAGATATGAATTTCCGCAACCAATCTGGTCGTACATGATAATCTGACGATCATCATCATCTGCGAGATTATCTAGAACCTCGTAGTAGTTGTGTGTTGAACCAGGTCCACCGTGCAAACAGATGAGCGGTGCTTTGCCATTTTCTTTTCTCTCACCTACGACTCTGTAATAAGTTTCGTAACCGAGAAAAGGCATGTAACCTTCTGTAACCTTTGCCATTAATTGATCTCTCCCTTTAATTGAATTTTTTATTTTTCCGCAGGAACAACAATTGGCTCTTCCTTAGGATATCCGTTTAGTACTTCGCATCCATCTTCTGTGATGTATAGGATGTCCTCGATACGAACACCGATTCCCTCATCATATAGATAGATACCAGGCTCTACGGAGAAGCACTGTCCTGGCTCGATAATCTCGTCATTTACGAGAGATACGTCACCAACCTCGTGATCCTCAAGTCCGATTGAGTGACCAGTTCTGTGTGTGAAGTACTCGCCAAAGCCCTTCTCTGTGATATAGTCTCTTGCAGCCTTATCGACATCGCTCATCTTGTTGCCAGGCTTAGCAGCAGCGATACCTCTCTTGTTAGCCTCAAGAACAACATTATAAACTTCTCTCTGTCTGTCGTTAATCTCTCCGATAAATACTGTTCTTGTAGTATCGGATGCGTAGTTATTCCACATACCACCGATATCAAGTACTACGGAGTCTCCGTACTTACCCTTGCTATCATCAGTTACGTGGTGTGGGTCAGCTCCACCCTTGCCGTATGCTGTGATAGGATCGAATGATAGACCCTGGAATCCAACTTCCTTGCAGAGCTCAACGCACTTAGCGTTTAGCTCTCTCTCTGTTAGGCCCTTCGCAACCCAAGGAATAAGCTTATCCATAACCTCGTCGATCTTCTTTGCAGACTCTCTCATAATCTGACGCTCATGCTCGTCCTTAATCTGTCTAACCTTATCAACGATTACAGATCCGTTTACGAACTTGCTTCCAGCACCTAAATCCTGAAGCTTAAGAAGGAATCTTGCTGGCCAGTTCTTATCAATACCAATAGTCTTATCCTTCTCAATGAACTTAGCTAGAATTCCAACAGGCTCCTCGATATCGTCATAATATGTTAGCGGTACACCAAGGTCTTCTGTCTGTGGGAAGAGCTTGTTGAGCACAAGCTGTACACCTCCATTTACATTGATGTATAGTGCGAGCATTCTCTCACCAGGAATAATCCACTTGTCGAGCATATAGAAGATGCTAACTGGATCAGTGATGATCATCTGTGGCATATCCTGCTCTTTCATCTTTGCAACAACTCTCTCTAGCTTAGACTTATTAAGCATAATGTTCCTCCATTTCTATTGTGCATTCATACATGTACAAATATACATTTATTATACATCCATGCCATATGATTTAATATACATTTGGCAAAAATTAATCAAAATATCTGAATAATTACCCAAATAATTATTAAGGTCCTGACGATTGTCAGATTTTCCCATCAACTAAGATGTAAAATTTACTCTTCCACGTAAAACTCTAAATCTCTCTCGTATATTCCTCGAGCCAAGCACGCTCTTCATCATTCATATATGGCGAAAGCTTTTCAAAGCACTCCTTGTGATATTCGTTGAGCCATTCCTTCTCGGATCTAGTAAGCTCATCTGGATCTATTCCATCGAGATCAATAGGTACAAAATTCAATGTCTCGAAGTGCATAAATTGTCCGTACTTATTCTTCTCTCCCTTTACAGTGAGCAAGTTGTTCTCGATACGAATTCCGAACTCACCCTCTTCATAGATTCCAGGTTCGTCCGTTACCATCATGCCCTCTTCAAACTGATGGTGCTCATTCTTGGAAGGAACTATGTACCAGCGGAATCCTGTTGGTGGCTCATGAATACTGCCGAGATAGCCAAAGCCGTGTCCAGTTCCGCACTGAAAATCCTTGTTCAAATCCCAGATTGGCTGTCTAGCGAGTACGTCGAGTGACCATCCGTGATTTCCATATAGGAAATTTGCTGCCGATAGGTGCTGCATGGATTTATATACAGCAGTGTAATACTTTTTCATCTCATCGCTGATTGATCCAAGAATCGTAGTTCTAGTGATGTCTGTCGATCCCTCTAGGTATCCACCACCTGTATCCGACAGCAGCATCTGTCCGCCTTTTAATTCTACATCCGACTCTGGTGTTGGAGAGTAGTGCATCATCGCAGCATGTGCCCCAAATGCATGTAGAGGTTCAAACGAATCCCTAACATAGCCCTCCTGCTCGCTTCTCAGCTGAGTCAGCTTCTCGGAGGCACTGAGCTCGGTAATCTTCATCTTGTCGTAGTTATTCTTGAGCCAGTAGATGAACTTTGTGAGCGCTACGCTGTCCTTTAGCTCTGCATTTCTGACATTCTTAATCTCGGTTTCATTCTTGATAGCCTTCATAAGTATCGTGGGATTTGCCCCTTGGACGACATTGCATGGCAGATTCTTATACAGTGCGTAATTCATCTTCATAGGGTCAATCAGCGCTGTTGCACTAGCGTCGACCTTCTTAGCATCCTCATATATATCATTGTACGGATGAACATTTACATTGTTCTCTTTGAGCATCTTGCGGAGGTCATCATTTAACTTTTTCTCTTCAACATATAAATCCGCACTATCCTCTCTAACAATTACATATGCTAGAACAAGAGGAAAGAAGTCAATATCGTTGCCACGCATATTGAGAAGCCATGCTACATCATCAAGAGATGCAACCAGATGGATGTTTGCTCCAGCCTTCTTCATCTCCTCACGAACTCTATTTAGCTTGCTGCCGGTACTTTCTCCGCTATACTTTTCTTCTAGGAACCATGCTGGCTCTTCGGATAACCCCGGTCTGTCTTTCCAAATTTTCTCGACTAGAGCCTGTTCGTAATCAATTTCTACATTTCTACCCGCAAAAGCTTCCTCGTATGCCTGCCCATCGCCCATCGATAGCACTCTTCCGTCAAAAGCAACCTTTCCGCCATCAGAGACTTGCTGTGCAACCCACTCAACAGTTCCTGGTGTATCGTCAACAAACATCTTCATGAGCTCGATGCCACTGCCCTCACATTCTGTGAGAACCTGAGTAAAGTATCTGCCATCGGTCCATAGACCAGCCTTATCCTTGGTAATAGCCACAGTCGCATATGAACCGGAAAACCCTGTCACGAATCTAATCGCTTTAAAATGTTCGCCTACATACTCGCTCTGGTGGAAATCTGCCATTGGGATAACGTATGCGTCTATGCCTCGCTCTGCCATAAGCTTTCTTAGCTGAGCAATTCTTTCTGCCGCTGCTGTCATAATAGCCCCCTAACCATAAAATGTATAAGCTTAAATAATAGCAATAATTTAATAAGTTCATTCTAGCACCCATTTGTGCCGTTTTGGTGACGAATAGTGGTATTGATAATATGCCTCAGATGTTAGATAATTTAGTCATGGTATTAGATATTATAATTGTATTAATTTTCTTAATATGTGCACTACGTGGCAAGTCGCAAGGGTTTCTCGAATCCCTTGTCAGACTAGCTGCGGTTTCTGGTGGGGTCATAATTGGCATCCTGAATACGGATAGGATTAGATCGCTTCTCTTTACACTCCCTATCGATGATTTTATGAAGGGCAAGCTAACGAAGAGATTCAACGGACAAGAGATGGATTTGCTGCAGTTCATCCCTAAAGTGCTGCGCACTAAATTCGAAGCATTTGGTCTTGATGGCATTACTACGACCGTGAATAGATTTACAAATCTCTCCATTACGATTATCTCTTTCTCGCTCATAGTGTCTGTTGTATTGATTATTTCTTCGCACCTTAGAAAAAGGATTATGCGTGGACGTAAGAGCAAAAACTTACTCGGAACCGTGGACTCAAGCGTTGGACTTCTGTTCGGCTCTATCAAGGGGGCAATCATCATATTTTTGCTCCTTGCCCTCATGTTTCCGCTTACATCGCTGTTTGCACCGCAGTATATTCATACATTAAACGAACAATTAAACAACTCGTATATCGCAGGATACCTTTATGATGCAAACCCATTAATCTACTTTATGCGCAGGTTATATATTTAATATTTCTATATTAAAAAGCATGACACAAAATAAACTTTTGATGTCGTGCTTTTGTTCATTGATTGTAATGTTTTGCTATGCTATATTTTGAGTATATTCAATGTATCTAATCAAAAACACTCAAGGAGGTAGTCTTGATGGATAAGAAAACACCACTATATGATACTCACGTTAAATATGGCGGCAAGATCGTGCCTTTTGGCGGATTTTTACTTCCAATTCAGTATGAGACAGGTATCAAGCAGGAACACATGGCAGTTCGTACAGCCTGCGGTCTATTCGATGTATCCCACATGGGTGAGATTCTCGTAAGAGGTCCTAAGTCTGTTGATTTTCTTAACTATGTACTAACTAATGATTTCACCGACCTCAAAGTTGGTCAGGCAAGATACAGCCCAATGTGCAACGAGCACGGCGGAACTGTAGATGACCTAATCGTGTACAAGCGTGGCGAGGACGACTATTTCGTTGTTGTTAACGCAGCAAATATAGAGAAGGATTTCGCTTGGATGGTTGATCATAAGATTGACGGCGTCGATGTTGTAAACGTTTCAGATGAATGGGGACAGCTCGCTCTACAGGGTCCTAAGGCAGAGGAGATTCTCGCTAAGGTTGCTGATCCATCGCTCATCCCCGCTGGTTACTACACAGCTAATTTCGATGGCTCGATAAAAGGAATTCCTTGCGTTCTTTCCAGAACTGGATATACAGGCGAAGATGGATTTGAAATATATATGCCAGCTGATAAGGCTGCAGATGTATGGGAAATTCTCATTGAAGCTGGCAAGGAAGACGGTTTGATTCCTTGTGGACTCGGAGCTCGTGATACGCTTCGTATGGAAGCTGCAATGCCACTATACGGTCACGATATGAATGATGACATATCACCTAAGATCGCTGGTCTTGGTTTTGCAATCAAGATGGATAAGCCTGATTTCATCGGCAAGGCTGCAATTGAAGCTGCAACTCCACTCAAAGAGAGAAGAGTAGGAATCAAGGTTACCGGCCGCGGAATCATCAGAGAAGAGTGCGATGTATATAGAGATGGAGAAAAGATTGGACACATCACTTCTGGAACATTCCTACCATATCTAAACGGCTCTTACGGAATGGCTATCGTTGAATCGGCAAAGCGTGAAATCGGAGCACCTGTTCAGGTAGACGTGCGTGGCCGAAAGATTGACGCTGAGATGGTAAAGCTTCCTTTCTATAAGAGAGAGCAGTAAGATAATCTGTGCTTGCTAAAAATGATATTTTATATCTAAATAATATATACAAAAAGGAGAAATAAAATGGCAGATTTAAAGTATTCAAAGTCGCATGAGTGGATCGCTGAAGAAGACGGTCTATGCGTTATCGGTATCTCTGACTATGCTCAGCATAGCCTTGGTGACATCGTATTCATTAACCTCCCTGAGGTTGACGATGAAGTAACAGTTGGTGATGCATTTGGTGACATCGAGTCTGTAAAGGCTGTATCCGACGTGCTATCCCCTGTTACAGGAATCGTTGCTGAAATCAACGAGAGCCTATTCGATGCACCTGAGACAATCAACGAGGACCCATACGGCTCTTGGTTAATTAAGGTTAAGGATGTAGCTGAGACAGAGGAGCTTCTAACCTCAGACGAATACGACGCATTTGTAGAGTCGGAAGAAGCATAAACCGTATTTACCTTAACACTTTCGTACAAGGAGGTTCGAATTGGGTACATTTATTCCTAACACTAAAGAAGAACAGCTCCAGATGTTAAACGATATCGGCTACAAAGATTGGGATGATTTATTTAAGGACATCCCGGCTGCAGCTAGAATCAAGGGCGAACTTAACATTCCAGCTGGAAAATCAGAGCTGGAAACTGCTCAAATTATGGAGAAAATGGCAAACCGCAACGTGGTATATGATTCAATTTTCCGCGGTGCTGGTGCTTACAATCACTACATCCCGGCTGCAGTTAATGCAGTAGTAAGCAAAGAGGAGTTCATCACTGCTTATACCCCTTATCAGGCTGAGATCAGCCAGGGTATACTTCAGTCGATTTTCGAGTATCAGACTATGATATGTGAACTTACTGGCATGGATGTGTCGAATGCTTCGCTTTATGACGGTGCTTCGGCAGCTGCAGAAGCATGCGCTATGACAAAGGACCGCAAGCGTAGCACAATCTACGTATCGGAAACTGTAGATGCTAGAGTTCTTGAAGTAATAAGGACATACTCTTTTGGAAGAGACACTGAGGTAAAGGTTGTTCCAGCATGCGAGTGCGGCGGCGTTACTGATGTAGAAGCGCTTAAGGCTACTCTTGCAGAGGACAAGTCAGCTGCTTGCTTCCTGATGCAGTATCCTAACTACTACGGTGTTGTCGAAGACGCTGACGAAATTGCTGAAATAGTTCACGAAGCTGGTGCACAGCTTATCATGAGCGTTAATCCAATAGCACTCGGAGTTCTGAAGACTCCTGGCGAGATTGGTGCAGACATCGTTTGCGGAGAGGGTCAGCCACTCGGACTTGGCCTCGCATATGGTGGCCCTTACCTAGGCATTCTAGCAACAACTGCTAAGAACACTCGTAAGATTGTCGGCAGACTTGTCGGTGAGACAGTTGACTCCCGTGGCGAGCGTGGATTCGTGCTAACTCTACAGGCCAGAGAACAGCACATCCGTAGAGAAAAGGCTAGCAGCAACGTTTGCTCCAACCAGGCACTCTGTGCTCTGAAAGCTGGCGTATATATGACAGCTGTTGGTCCTGCTGGAATCAAGCAAGTTGCAACGCTTTGCTCATCAAAGGCACACTATCTGGCTGAAGGACTTGTAAGTGCAGGTCTTTCGCTGAAGTTCGATAAGCCATTCTTCCATGAGTTCGTAACAGTTTGCGCTGATGCAGACGCTATCCTAAAGGCACTTGCTGACAAAGGTATCCTCGGCGGACTTAAGTTAAGCGACACAGAGATTCTCTGGTGTGCTACAGAGCTCAATACTAAGGAACAGATGGATGAAGTAATTGAAATCGTTAAGGGGGTGAGCAAGTAATGAAACTTATATTTGAAAGAAGTGTTCCTGGCAGAGGTCAGGATTTATTCCCTGCTTGCGACGTTCCTGTAACGCTACCTGAAGTTCCGATGAGAGCTAGTGCTCCTAAACTTCCAGAAGTTCCTGAGAACGAAATGGGGCGTCACTACACAGCTCTTGCTAAGGAAGCTCACGGTGTTAACGACGGATTCTATCCACTAGGTTCTTGCACTATGAAGCATAACCCTAAGATTGATGATGCAGTTGCATCGCTCAGAGGATTCACTAATATCCACCCTCTTCAGCCAGCTGAAACAGTAGAAGGCTGCACAGAGGCGATAGACACACTAGAGTCCTATTTATGCGAAATCACGGGTATGGATCACGTAACATTCCAACCAGCAGCTGGCTCACAAGGAGAGTTCACAGGACTTCTCCTTATCAAGGCTTACCTACGTGACAAGGGTCTCGAACATAAGGATGAAATCCTAATTCCAGACGCTGCTCACGGAACTAACCCTGCAAGTGCTGCAATGGCAGGCTTCAAGGTTGTAGTTGTAAAATCTAACGAGCGCGGAAGCATTGACATGGATGACTTCAAGTCTAAGATTAGTGACAAGACTGCAGGTCTAATGCTTACAAACCCTAACACGGTTGGTATCTTTGACGAAAACATCTTCGAGATTACAGAGCTTGTTCATGAGGCTGGTGGTCTCTGCTACTACGATGGAGCTAACCTAAATGCTGTAATTGGCCTAGTAAGACCTGGAGATATTGGGTTCGATGTAATCCACCTCAACCTACACAAGACATTCTCAACACCTCACGGCGGAGGAGGCCCAGGAAGCGGTCCTTGCGGATGCAAAGATTTCCTCGGCAAGTATTTACCTGGACTAACTGTTAAGGATGGTAAGTACGTTCGTGCAGAGAAGAGCATCGGTAGCGTTACTGGATTCTACGGTAACTTCCTCGTTAGCTTAAGAGCTCTCGTATACCTCACATACATTGGCGGTGACGGAGTTCCTGAACTCGCTCACAACGCTGTTCTAAACGCTAACTACATGATGGAGAAGCTAAAGGATCTCTACCCAATGGCTTACGACTGCACTTGTATGCACGAGTTCGTAATGAGCCTCGAGAAATTCCACAAGGAGAACAATGTCTCCGCACTTGACGTTGCGAAGGCACTTCTCGACTTTGGAATTCACCCACCTACGATGTACTTCCCACTCATCGTAAGTGAAGCTCTCATGGTTGAACCTACTGAGACTGAGTCGCGTGAGACTCTAGATGATGCAATCGCTGCATTTAGAAAGATTTATGACTCGATTATCAGTTCACCTGCCTCTGTTTCTGCTTCGCCTGTTACTACTCCAATGCGCAGATTGGACGAAGTTAAGGCAGCGAGAGAGCCAGTTCTAAAATACGAGTTTTCATAAAACCTTGCCGGAAGGTCGGCCACTTACGAGTCGAATATTGCTTTTTGACAAATGAGTGACATTCCTTCCGGCTACATAAAAATTAAAGCCTGGACAGATTTTAGCCTGCGTTGTACGCGACTGTCTGTCTAGGCTTGATTTAACTTAAATCTGATAGCAAGGAGCTACAAACACATGAAATTAAGATATACCGAAACTGATTGTACCAATCCGTTTATCAACCTCGCTACTGAGGAATATATGACTTTCCGCGCAGCTGAAGGCGAAGTTACTATGTACCTATGGCAAAACGCTAACACTGTAGTAATCGGCAAGAACCAGAACCCTTGGCGTGAATGCAGAGTTGAGTCCATGAGAGAAGGAGACTGCAAGCTAGCTAGAAGAATCTCTGGCGGCGGAGCTGTGTATCACGACCTTGGAAACCTCAATTTTACATTCATTGCAAGGGAAGGTGAATACGATATCCCTAAGCAGACGGAGGTAATCCTCGAAGCTGTTCGTTTACTAGGTATAAATGCTGAAAAAACTGGAAGAAATGACCTCACTATCGATGGCATGAAGTTCTCAGGACACGCATATTACCAGAGCAATGGCTACTGCTACCACCACGGGACTATTATGTTCAACGTAGATCCAACTCCACTTGGAGAGTATCTAAACGTTTCCGCTTCTAAGCTAAAATCAAAAGGCGTTAAGTCAGTTCGTTCCAGAATCACTAACCTCATCAACCACAAGCCTGACGTTACACTCGAAGAGCTTAAGAAGGCTCTATATGATGCTTTTGCAAAGGTTTATGGCGGAGATGTTGAACGCTTCGACATCCCTACTGCTGAGTCTGATCCTGAGCTTAAGGCACTAATCGACAAGTACTCATCTGAGGAGTGGCGTTTCGGTCGCAAGATACCATTCACGACTTCGGTCTCCGAGAGACTTGACTGGGGTGGTGTTGATATCGAGCTCCAAGTTGAAGGTGGCGTGATTAAGGACTGCGGAATCTTCTCTGATTCTCTCGAGACTGAAGTCTTTGGAGTTCTAAAGGACAAGCTAATAGGCTGCAAATACAGCAAGTCCGCAATGACTACACTTATTGAAAGTGCTCTGCCATATGCACCTAACAGCAAGGAATATCAGATTTGCTGTGACATCATTAATCTGATTGCTGAAGGCATTATGTAGCATTATATAGGTATATATTGGTGCATCTGCACTATCGTTATGAAAAGAGGAAGATATGGCTGAATTTAATTATGATCTAGTTGTTATTGGTGCTGGCCCTGGTGGCTACGAGGCTGCTTTTGACGCTGTTAAGTACGGCATGAAGGTTGCTGTAATTGAGAAGGATAGAGTTGGTGGCACCTGCCTCAACAGAGGCTGTGTGCCTACAAAAACTATCATGCGCTCGTCCGAGCTCGCTAAGGAAGCTAGAGAGGGTGCTAAAATCGGCGTTAATGCTGCTGATGTTAAGGTTGACCTCGACGCTGTTAGAGCTCGTAAGGACGAGGTGCTTGATACCCTACGCGAGGGCATTGAAACCGGCCTTACAAAGGCTAAGATTGACCTACTACATGGCCTCGCGCTAGTCAAAGATGAGCACACTGTATCTTATACAGATGCAGATGGCGAATCGCATGAGGTAACTGGCAAGTTTATCTTGATTGCTACTGGTGGCAATCCGTTTATTCCGCCTATTCCGGGCGCCGAGCTCGAGGGTGTTATGGACTCGACTAGGCTCCTCGAGCAGGGCGGTAAGCCCTTCGATGATCTCGTGATCATCGGCGGCGGCGTTATCGGGGTTGAATTTGCTACTGTATATAATGGTTTTGGCTCACACGTAACTGTTGTTGAGGCTCTAGACCGCCTCATTCCTACTGTTGATAAGGAATTGGCCCGCAGTCTGAAGATGGGCCTGCAGAAGGATGGCATCGATGTTCTAACTAAGTGCCCTGTTGTAAGGATTGAGCATGCGGACGGAAGACTTGCGGTTGTTTACACTGAAAAGGATGAGGAGAAATCAATCCCTGCAGATGCTGTTCTCATGGCTGTTGGCAGAAGATCTGATGTTCCTAGTCTTCTATCTGAGCAGCTCCAGCATCTTGCAGGAGAGCGCGGCCGTCTCGCCGTTAATGAGCACTACCAGTCGGCGAGTCCGAGCATATATGGCATCGGTGACGCAATCGGTGGCATCGAGCTAGCTCATACAGCAACAGCTGAGGGCAGAAACGCAGTTGCCCACATGAACGGACAGGAGCCGCCAATCCGCATGGCAACAGTCCCAACTTGCATCTACTCGGTGCCTGAGATTGCGTCCGTCGGCATTTCCGCAGACGAGGCCAAGGAGCAGGGTATCGAAATCATCACTAAGAAGTACGCTATGGGAGCAAATGGCAAGACAGTCCTTGAGGACCTCGGCCGCGGCACCATCAAGCTGATTGCCGACGCAGATAGCCATATACTGCTCGGTGCACAGCTCATGTGCGGCCGCGCTACCGATCTCGTAGGCGAATTAGCGCTAGCTATTTCAAACAAGCTGACACTCGAAGATGTAGCTTCTACAATCCATCCACACCCAACATTCGTGGAAGCGATTGCAGAAGCAGCTAGATAGTATCAGCTACCCGGATGCTGCTGGATTAATATCGAATTAGTTATAAAAAATCGTTTGCAGTGTAATGCTGCAAACGATTTTTCATTTAAGTAATATCATTCTTTTCAGGCTCTATTCATTTGATGCAAGCCTTCTTTACTTCATCAACATCATTTCTGCATTCGGCAAACTCCTCATAGAACTCGCCAGCTCGCAGCCTTAGGTCCTCTAACTTTGCTTTATCTCCATCAAAGGCCTGCTCAGACGCTTCGAACTTAGCCTTTAACTTAGCCCCTATATCCTGAGATTTCCATCTGTTTAAGATATTTAGTGCGACTTTCTCCGTATTCGTTTCTCCAACTACCACTGCATATGCAATATAAAGATTCAGTAAGTTTAATGTTTCATGTGTAACGAATAGTTCCCACACAACTTCGAGATATTTTCTCTCTAGCAAGAACTTCATCTCTTCTGTAAGAGTTTCTCTGTTCAGAGCTTTTCCTACGACTATCCTGCTCCAGATTGATATCCTCTCGTGAATTCTTTCTCTGTCTTCAAAGTTCTCAGCTTCGAGCTCTAAAAATCGCTTAATCGCTTCTTCATCATTATAGTCCGCGAGTAACCGCTCTCTAATTACATAATATTCAAAATATTTTGAGTCGCGAAGCTTCGTGAATTTACCTCTAAATATTTCCATTTCAATATTAGAATTTGCTATATCTATAGCCATTCCAGCAAGAGGAATCAAGTAGAACGGCATGTTACTAGTCCTATAAATTGCAAATGAAATACAGCTGTATAGAATGAACATAACGATTTCCGTCAGTATCTCCACTCTTCGTAATTCTAATCTTATTTCTTCATAGCTCAGATTCTTCATTGAGCATCGCAGGTATTTATCTGGAATAAAAAGTTCATTTATCATATATAATTGCCATGAGTGGTTAATGCGACCCTTGAGATATACTAATATCCAGAAGGCATATACTGACTGCTTGCTCTCTTTTGATTTCCATATCAGGCTATTCACGATGTATTTGACAGGAGATAATACTCTAACAAATATTTCTGCAACAAGGCATGAAAGAACTGCAGTTATAATGTATTTAACAAAACCGATATCTGACCCACTAATTACAAGCCATACATTAAACGAGGAAGCAAGAGTCACAGCTACTCCAACCTGTATGAAATAATTGAATTTTAGGCTAATTCCGCTTTTCTTCATCTCTCCTACCTCAAGAGTCGTTAATATTCGAGCACTGTCTTACTGCTACGATACTATCGCAGCTATATCATAATGTCAAAGCAAAAAAAGAGACGCCGAAGCGTCTCATAATTCATAATATCTGTGTACTTGTAACATTTTGTGTATGAAGATTTATAGATTAGATAAGGCTCTTAACAAAGGCAGCAACCTCAGTCATATCAGCTGTTGGCTCGAATCTTGCAACTACGTTTCCTTCTCTATCTACGATGAACTTAGTGAAGTTCCACTTGATGTTAGCGTTGTTTCTGAAATCAGGATCTCCCATTGCAACGAACTCCTCAAACTTCTCTCTGTCTGGGAAGTCTCCGAAACCCTCGAAACCCTTCTGGCTCTTGAGGAATGTGTAAAGTGGAAGCTCATTCTCACCGTTTACATCTGACTTCTTAAGCTGTGGGAATGTAGTGTTATAGTTGAGTGTGCAGAACTCATGGATCTCATCATCTGATCCAGGTGCCTGTCCACCGAACTGGTTGCAAGGGATATCGATAATCTCTAGTCCGGACTCGTGAAGCTCCTTGTAAAGTGCCTCTAGCGGCTCGTACTGAGGTGTGAATCCACATCCGGTTGCAGTGTTAACGATGAGCATTACCTTGCCCTTGTTATCCGCGAGGTTTAGCTCGCTTCCATCAGGTCTAGCTAGCTTAAAATCATAAATCTGTGCCATCTCATATCCTCCTATGAATATCTCATATATTAATTAGTTTTGTTAAATGTCTTTTGAACAATTCAATTGTATCACACTGATTTTAATTGTCAACATTTTTTTCAAAATAGTATTTTCATAATAAGTCTATTTCCTGAATACTCGCTCCTTTTGACAGCACTCCCACAACATCTGCTAATTATCATCTGCATTCATAGCATATTTATAAAGCGTCAAATAGTTATCAATGAATTCTATAGATTGTACAAAATTCATCATTTTATTCAATGTTTGCATGGCTCGTTTAGTTGATATAATTTTATCAGTATATTTGACTTATTATTATGGAGGTTATGAAAATGGCAGATTATCGTAAGATGTGGGAAGATCTCGGCATGGATGTGGAAAACCACGATTTACTATGTAGCGTTCTTCCAGGGGCAATTGGTGACGTATTTCTATCTCAGGAAAATAGACCTGAAGCCATGGATTATTTTGACATGGTTCTCGCTGATGTTCACGGCCTACGCCCAGCTGAGCTCGTTGAGTTTAAGAAGAATGGCGGCAAGGTATTCGGAACATTCTGTGCATATGTTCCTGACGAAATTATTTTTGCAGGTAACGGAATAGCTACGGGACTTTGCGCAGGCTCTCAGTTCTGGGTTCCAGGTGGAGAGAGATATTTGCCAGCAAATACATGTCCGCTCATCAAGGCTATGCTCGGAGCTAGATTTGACAGGACATGTCCTTTCTACAGACTCGCAGATATCTATATCGGTGAGAACACTTGCGATGGCAAGAAGAAGGCTTATGAGATTCTAGGCACTGATGTTCAGATGCACATCATGGATCTCCCTCAGATGAAGAGACCTAAGGACATCGAGAAGTGGGCTGACGAATGTCACGATCTTCTTGAGATGGTTGAAAAGGAAACTGGTAACAAGATCACTCCTGAGAAGCTAGCTGAGAACATCAAGAAGATTAACGCTAAGCGTGCAGCCCTCAAGAGACTGTATGACCTACGCAAGAACAAGAACGTTCCTATCAGCGGAACTGACACCCTTCTTATCTCCCAGATTGCTTACTACGACGATCCTGAGAGATTTACAACTATGGTTAACAAGCTATGTGACGAGCTCGAGAAGAGAGTTGCTGACGGCGTTTCAGTATTCCCTGCTGGAACTAAGCGTATCATGATTTCTGGAACTCCTATGGCTATTCCAAACTGGAAGATGCATAATCTAATTGAGACCTCTGGTGCAGCTGTTGTCTGTGAAGAGACATGTACTGGAACTCGTTACTTTGAGAACTTTGTAGATGAATCAGGCGAGAACCTCGATGAGATGGTTTCAAATATCGCTGACCGTTACATGAAGATTAACTGCGCTTGCTTCACTCCTAACTCAGGTCGTTTCGACGATATAATCAGACTTGCTAAAGAATATGACGTAGATGCTGTAATCGACGTTAACCTAAAGTTCTGCCAGACATACGACATTGAGGGTTATCTCCTGGAGGACAAGCTCAAGGAAGCTGGTATCCCAGTGCTAGGAATCGAGACAGACTATACTGACAGTGATGCACAGCAGCTCAAGACACGTATCGAAGCATTTATCGAGGTGCTAGGCTAAAATGCTCCACTATTATGTTTTGTTCGATAATCACACCGATGCTATGGAAATGTATCGTGCTATAAAAGCTACTTCTCGGTACGCCCAGATTAGTCCGACTCCGCGCGAGTTAAGCGTTTGCTGCGGTGTGTCGCTACTGGTCAAGGAAGAGGATGTACCTTTTATAAAGGAGCTTGCCGAAGAGCAGCAGCTTCGCTACATATCCATAAACGGGCTAGATAACGAATTCAACAGTAGCAGGCATAGATATGGGTAGAACTCGCTAAGTTCAGTCAAGTACGACTAGCTGTAGCTTGGCATACTTGGTATACTTGATATACTTAATATGTTAGATAAAGCTTGCCGATTTCGCGTGCTCTAAGTCAGATGTGATTAGGCAAAATGAAAAGGATTTTAAATGACTAGAATTGGAATTGATATTGGATCTACCGCTTCTAAGGTCTGTGTGATTGACGAAGATGATAGACCTCGCTTCGAGGTGCTACCGACGGGCTGGAACAGCAAGATTACTGCTGGCATAATCAAGGAAAACCTTGAGAAGCTCGGCGTAGATTTAGAGAGCGCTAAGATTGTAGCAACTGGATACGGACGAATCTCAGTAGACTATGCGGATAAAGTAATCACTGAGATTACTTGCCACGGACGTGGTGGCTATGAGATGGCGGGACAGGAAGATTGCTCTATCATCGATGTCGGGGGACAGGATACCAAGTATATCTTGGTTCAAGATGGCAGGGCCGTTGACTTCCTCATGAATGATAAGTGTGCCGCTGGAACTGGCAAGTTCATCGAAGTTATGGCAAATCGCCTTGGGCTTACAATCGAAGAACTATTCGATGAGGCTAAACGCGGAAATCCGATACCGATTAGCTCGATATGTACTGTTTTTGCAGAATCTGAGGTTATCAACTACATGGGTGAAGGTCGCCCGAAGGAAGAAATTGCAGCTGGTGTAATCGATAGTGTTGCCACTAAGGTCGTGACTCTATGTCAGAAGAAAGCAATCGCTGATAAATGCGTTATAACCGGCGGATTAAGCGGAAATGAATATTTTGCAGAGCTTCTATCTAAAAAGCTAGGCCGAACGGTCACTCCGCTTCCTAATGGCCGATATGCTGGTGCGTATGGGGCGGCAATTCTGGCAGGAAAAATCGAGAAGTAAAAGTCTTTTAAGACAATGTGAGCGAACATATAACTAAAGGGCTATTCCTATGGGAGTAGCCCTTTTAGATTTTGCGTAATAATATCTAATTACTATCAACTTGATGTATGACAAAATATTGCATGATGATATAATTGCAATAACTAATCGACAAATTGACATTTCGGAGGATGCCTGAATGTATATTGAAAACAAATATTGGAATAACTACATCGGAGACAGTGACGATAGTCTTAACCTTATTGCTTTTTTAGAAGATCAAAGTAGCGACGAGATAGAGTTTTCCGACATACTGCAAGCTTTAGGAGTTAATAAACAAGGTGAAAACTTCAGAAGAACTGTTTCCCCTTTGGGCTTTACTAATTCTATGGGAATCTATCTTGATTTTCATTTCGCTATTGATATATTAACCGACCTTGCCGCGATATTATTAGAATGCAAGGCAAATGGCAGTGTTGATTTACACGACTTAGAGCCATATGATACAGATTCTCGCAAGATAAATATTATTGCTACACCAGATGATTATGGGCTTTTGAATAAAGCTCTTTCTGACTTTTCGAAGAATCCACTTGAATATGACCTTTCTGAACTCGTTCCAGAGGAGGATATGCGCGAGATGGCGGAAATTTGCGAAAGTCTCAGACAAGAATTGTTAAGTTAAATTCCTGTTTATTTAGGCCAGCAAAATCTCAGTATCACGTTAAAAAGGAGCTGTCACTCATGCGACAGCTCCTGATATTTTACATTAATACACTAATTGTCTTTTCTTCTTTTGAAATATAATGCAAACAATAATACTCCTGATATAACTAATACCACAACATACAATGGCATATTCATATTATCACCCGTCTTTGGTAACTTACTATTATTTGGTAGCTTGCCGGGTTTGTTTGGAGTCGGGTTCTTGCTGTAAATAGCATATACTACCATATCCTCGTTAACAATGGTTGAACCTGTAAATTTAGTTCCCTTTCCATCATTTTGAGTATTCCATTCCTTAAAAATATAACCACTCTTTGTTGGGTCACTTGGCATCGATTGATTAGCTAAAGCATCATTATCAATTGATTTGCCGTTTTCCACCTTTACGGTAGCGTGTGTAGCATTTCCGTCCTTGAAAGTTACGGTGTTATCAGCCGGTTTATTTACCTTGAAAGTATAAGATATTTGGTTTGGCTTATTTGAGTCTGCCGCGTTATCCAATCCACTTGGATCTTGAATTGCTGCAAATGACCAGTAATTTCTGGTCGCACAATTCTCATGTCCCGGACCTAACTCCTCATGACTATTATGTTCGGGAGATGGCAAATAAAATTTTTCTGTATAAGAAGTAGCAAAATCATAAACTCCTGATACCGTACCCCTTATAGTTACCTGAGAATCTTGACTTGCGTCTTTAGAAACCTTTAATCCCGAAATACTAACATTGATGTTACTTGTATCTATGGAATTAATTTTTTCAATCAAGTCTTTCCATTTACAAACTTTAGCTTTTTCATTTTTACGTAATTTTACAAGCAAAGTATTTCCTTCCTTCGAAACATTTGCTGTAAACCCATCTAATCCCCTAATTGTAGCTGTTGGATTGTTACTAACAGTTACCCCGTCTGGGATATCTAATGAAAAAACGATTTGTGCATCTGACATCGCATACTGATTGTAAATTTTCTGAATTCCCTCATCCGACATGCCGCCAGTTTGAGTTAAGAACAAAGCAAATCCATTCATATAACGCTTGAACCATGAAGCATTCATAGAAAACTCAAGGTCTATTGGATCACCTTTCTTATATTCGTCCACTTTCTTTGAATCGGTGCTTCCCTTAGCCTTTATATCGGCTAAAACTTGTAATTTCTCTAATGGCTTACTAGTTTCTTCAGCAGTTAAAATATCACTTCGTTTAAACTTATGCGGATTTGTTCTATCCTCAGGAATCGTGGAGAATTGCTGAAAATACGGGTTATCTTGTGGTTTCAAAGGGTGAAGGAAAATGTTTAATCCGCTCCACTTTGGAATAATGCCGGTATTTAGAAACTCAGGAGCACAGCAAAAATTGATTATCGTGCTAACCTTTGCATGCTGATTAACAGCAGTATCTTTAGGTTCCAACACATATTTAGGAACAAGAGTTTTAAAATATGTTATAGGTTCTCCTGCAGCTACCGGAATGTTTTCTACTTTTGAATATTTTAAGTCAACCCAATAATTATCACTTTTGATTTCTGCACTTTTATCAACTAAAGGGCCCTGCCAGTCCTCACCATACATAAAATAATGCACAGGATGGAGTGAGCTTAAATCTTCATCTGCAAATACAATTGATGTATTTGAGAGCAGTAATAATATGATCATAAGATTCAATATTAAGCTAATATTTTTTTTAACTGCCTTATTCATCAATATTAATGTCCTCTCTTAATTGTTAATTATCTATAATGTACACGGAAATTCTACCATATATATATATATATATAAATGGTGCTATGTATTAATAAAATACATAGCACCTGGCATTCGTTGTTCAGAGCATATAAAATCAAGTCTAATCGACTTTGTGATGTTTTTGCATACAACCTTCCTATATTCTTTCATTTATAAACTCTATAAATTTCTTAATCACTGGATCAATCCACTTGCTCTTATGACATATGATAGTACTCTTGAGCTCTGGATCCGGACATGTAACATCAATTGTTGCCAATTTGCCTTCAGCAACTGGCTTCTCAACGACGAACCAAGGCAGGTAAGATACTCCATATCCGCCCTCTAGTATATTGACGATAGCGGACACTGAACCAACCTCAAGTGCAGGTTCAAGTTGCATACCGATATCATTTGCAAATTTATTTAGATAGAACGTATATCCAACTTCTCTATCCGCAACGATTAGTTGCTCTGCAAGGATTTTGCGCAGCGGAATCTTCTTGCCCGCAAGTGGGTGGTCTGGATGCGCTACGAATACCATCGGTACATCCTTCTCTAGCATGCGTTGGAAGTTCTGTGGGTTTGGAGTCTCGGCCATACTAAACACGAGATCCATAGTTCCTGCAATGAGCTTTTCCCTCAGGTCCTGCGTGAAGTCGGATACCTTGATAACAACATTTACATCAGGATACTCCTTGATGAAATCAATAGCGATATGTGGAAGCGCTCCGATCGATAGGCTTGAAGATGTTCCGATTGTCAGCGTTCCGCTGAGACCTTCCTGCTCTCTGATGCTTGCTACCGCTTCATCTTCCGCCTTAAGCAGACGAAAAGCATATGGGAGGAATGTTTCTCCCGCTCTAGTAAGATTTATCCTCTTGCCAATTCTGTCAAATAAAGGTGCTCCGAGTTCATGCTCGAGCTGCTTTATCTGGGCAGTTACGGCTGCCTGAGAGTACCCGAGACTCTCTGCTGCCCTAGTAAAATTATTCATCTCTACAACCTTTATAAAGGTCGCTACGTTACGATTTTCCATAATACCTCCATCGAGGACCGCAATTATTTATTTTTATCAATTAACTCATTTTAATTAATTTTACATGCTTTGTTCTCAAGTTTATTATAAAGGTACAGCACAGGTTATTTCAATACCTTCGCTGTTATTACACAATCCATCCATAGAATATCCATACAAAGAAAGCGGGGACGTATGTCCTCGCTTTTTTACGTAGCTGTTTGATTTATTATTATTGTTATCAAATTTTTATAATCGATAATATTTATCTATAGAATCGCCCAAAATCTTATATTCTAGCCTTTTATATTCGCTTACTTGTACTGAATTTTATTTCATTGTTCTTGATAGGTTTAACATGCTCAAAATGCTAAGTGCGCCCAATCCTAGGTCCTAAATTTGCCAAGCGACAGAACCCCTTTAGTTCTTGGACTTCTTCTTGAGAGTCTTGTACGCAGCACCTTTTCCGAGATGCTTCGCTTTCTCTTCAGCTTCCTTCTCTGCCTCAGCATCCTTCACCATCTGCTCTTCCATCATTTTAACGAGCTTGATTAGGCTGTAAGCGATAAAAACATACATCGCTGTCATCAGAATAATCATGGCACCAACCATAGCGCTCTTGCCACCTGTGAAGTATGCGCGAATCATAATAGCATCCGTAATTGCCGCTACGATGATGAATATAACTACTGCAATTCTGCCCTTTTTAGCGCCCCCTGGTCTCTCGTATTTCGATTGTTTCTTAGCCATAAATCGCCTCTTTCTGCACAAATTATTCGCTGTTTCAAAGTCGTATGTTCGCAAACTCAAATTCATATATGATTCAATAACACTTAGTCTTCCCAATATATCATATTTACCAACAGACATGAACCCCACATTCACGCTCCATTATGCGAGCGAATGACTCAAGCACTGTTACCACTATTTCGGTGCAGTGTTCCTTGCGAACCGGTGTTGCAAATTCATAACCCTCTAGTAAGTCTGGACATAGTGCACTACCAAACTTTGCTATGACATCGTCATTGAGCTCTCTTACGAGCGATGTGCATTTCTCATAGCTTGGGTCTCCAGGGATTACTCTGCCAAATACTTTCCCGAGCGACATCGTCGCTGCTGCTACAGCTCCACATACATTTCCGCCATCACCAAAACCGAATGGGAATCCAGTTGCAATTGCCATTATGTCGTCTCCCATCCCGAGATCCCAATGCTTGTTTGCAATCGTAATTACGGATTCTGAGCACATGCATCCGTTTGTGAATGCATGTATTACATCACGCTTTACGTCTTCAAAATTTACTTCTTTAACCATATTGCACCTTCCAAATATATAAATATTATAATTTTATGCATGTACAGATATATATTTCTCCAATAGACAAAGCGCACATCGCTGCGCGCTTATCTTTATTTGCTTAAATCACCACAGTACAAGCTACTCACTATTAACTTGCTACTTCAGTGTCACCGCAACGAATTTCTTCTTACCCTTTTGAATTGTAAGCTTTCCATCTTCGAAGTCTGCGAGAGTTACTCTTCTCTTTCTGTCGGTAACCTGCTCTCCGTTGATTCTAGCACCACCCTGCTCTATCGTTCTAAATGCGTCACCGTTAGATTGGGCTAGTCCAAGTTCCTTGAGCAAACTAGCTAGTCCGAAGCCTTCACCTTCAAAGGAAGACTTGTCTAGTTCAACAGTTGGCATAGTCGCTGCGTTGGTGCCACCACTTGCAAATACCGCACGAGCATCTTCAAGTGCTTTCTTAGCCTTCTCCTCACCGTGCACTAGCTTAGTGACTTCGTAAGCGAGAATCTCTTTTGCCTGATTAATCTCTGCACCCTCGAGGGAAGATAGTCTATTTACCTCATCCATTGGCAGGAATGTAAGCATACGTAGGCACTTGTTAACGTCCGCATCAGCGACATTTCTCCAGTACTGGAAGAAGTCGAACACTGAAACTCTTTCTTCATTGAGCCAGAGCGCACCACCTGCAGTCTTACCCATCTTCTCTCCGTCACTCTTGGTGAGAAGCGAGAAGGTCATGCCATACACATCTAGGTCTGACTTCTTCTTAGCGATATTGACACCAGCGATGATGTTGGACCACTGGTCGTTGCCACCGAACTGCGCCTTGAGACCGAAGTCTCTCGCCATTACGTAAAAGTCATATCCCTGCATCAGCATGTAGTTGAACTCGAGAAAAGTAAGACCTTCCTTGAGTCTTCTCTTATAGCACTCTGCTCTCAGCATGTCGTTTACGTTAAATACCGAGCCAATCTCACGAGCGAACTCGATATAGTTGAGGTTTCTTAGCCATTGCGCGTTATTAACGCTTACCGCAAGGCCCGGCTTAGGCTCTCTGTTCTGGTGCCCCGGTTTCATTACCCCACCGTTACCAGTGTACTCCCACTCGTCATCGAACGGTAGGAAGCGGTCAAATAGGTCTTTGAACTTCTTGCCGTTTGCATCGATTTCTTCAACGTCCATCATGCGGCGTAGGTCAGTTCTGCCAGAAGGATCTCCGATCATTACAGTTCCACCGCCGACGAGAGCCACTGGTGTATGACCATATTTGAGCATATACGCAAATATAATAATCTGGATTAAGTGTCCAACGTGCAGACAGTCTGCAGTTGGGTCAAATCCTACATAGAACTTAATCTTCTCGCTTCCGAGCAGGTCGCGCATAGCCTTTGGGTCTGTGCACTGCTCAATCAGGCCTCTTTCTTCAAGTACATCATATACGTTGGTGTACTTACTCACATTATCTGGAATCTGTATCATCGTGTCCCTCCTATAAAAACAACCTGCAGCTCTCGCCGCAGGCTTAATATCATTAGCTTGCCGAGATTACTTTGTACCGTAAAGTCTGTCTCCTGCATCTCCAAGTCCTGGAAGAATATAAGCGTTTTCGTTGAGTCTCTCGTCCTTTGCTGCAATGTAGATGTCAATGTCAGGATGAGCCTTATGCAGGGCATCAATTCCTTCTGGTGCTGCTATCAGGCACAGGAACGCTATATCATGCCCACCTCTGCTCTTGATAGAATCGATTGCTGCGATAGCACTTCCACCAGTTGCAAGCATTGGGTCAACAGCGAAAATCTTTCTCTTCTCGATGTCTGTAGGCAGCTTGCAATAATATTCAACAGGAAGATGTGTGTCTGGGTCGCGGTATAATCCAACGTGCCCTACCTTTGCATTTGGAACGAGCGCAAGCATTCCGTCCACAAAGCCAAGACCAGCTCTTAAGATAGGAACGATTGCAATATCTTCTCCCTCAAGCATCTTAACTGTAGTCTTGCACATAGGTGTTTCGATATCAACCTCTTCAAGTGGCAAATCTCTTGTCGCTTCGAAGCCCATCAGCATCGCCACCTCAGTAGCGAGCTCGCGGAACTCCTTTACACTAGTGTTTACATCTCTCATGAGAGCTGTCTTGTGCTGAATCAGCGGATGATCAAACACATATACCTTGCCTTCTCTGTTAGCCATTATAATCCTCCTGATTATCTCAATTCACTTATCATTAAGTATATACCAAATACGTTATTCATCAAGCATGTTTATACGACGAAGGTGCTTTCCGCCTTCAAAATCTGTCTCCAGCCACTTATCGACAATTTTAAATGCCAAGTCCTGTTCGATCATTCTGGCACCCATCGCGAGTACGTTCGCATCGTTGTGTCTTCTCGACATCTCAGCCATCTCTACGGAAGTGCAGAGCGCACATCTAACGCCTTTGACTTTATTCGCTGCGATAGAAATTCCTATGCCAGAGCCACAGATAACGATTCCCTTCTCAGCCTCTCCATCAGCGACAGCTTTTCCAACAGCCTTTCCATAACCTGGGTAATCGACAGACTCTACCGAATCAGTTCCAAAGTCAACTACTTCGAACCCTTCCTTGAGCAGCTTGTCCTTAACTGCCACCTTGAGCGGATACCCTGCGTGATCGCAGCCAATAGCAATCTTCATATAATTCCTCCTCGCATATCTTCGCTATATGTATAACATGCAATCCGATGATATAGCGATATATGTCATATAAATAATATAAATTATATCTTCTATCTATGTGTAAATGCTTTAAATATTTTAGACATTCACGATGTCGTAACCTGCCGACTTGACCATTCTGTTCATGACGGAAAACCCGACTTCATCCCAGTCGTACGCAGCGATGTAAATTATATCCACACCGTCTCTGTCGCACTGCCTTAGGTCTGCAAAAAAGTTATTCGCCGCCTTGTCACCATTCCCCATATAGTCAAGTACCGCTGTCTTCATGTTGTTCGACACTGCCTCAGTCTCTAGTTCAGCGATTGCTGCAGAGACCGTGCTCTTGCTGCCTTCTACTATTCGAACTGCAGCCTTCGGTGCATAATGCTTATACTTCATGCCTGGTGACTTCGGATGGAAGTCATCTGCTCCAGGCTTTTTGAATAGAGATGGGTCATACCGAACTTCACCATCTACAGCCTCTTCAATCTGGCTCTTCGTTATGAATCCTGGTCTAAGTATTGTAGGAACTTCCGACGTTAGGTCTAAAACTGTCGATTCTATACCTATCGCTGTCCTCTCGCCTTTGACTATCGCATCGATTCTGCCGTCCATATCCTCGGCAACGTCTTCGAATGTCGTCGGGCTCGGTTTGCCAGAGATGTTAGCACTCGGCGCCGCAATTGGAACGCCTGCCGCCTCAATGATCTCAGCAGCCTCGCGCCGTGACGGCCATCTGACCGCAACTGTATCAAGCCCTCCTGTTGTAACATCAGGAACTGCTGGATTCTTGTGAAGCACGAAAGTAATAGGCCCGGGCCAGAGCTTGCTCATAATGGCTTTCTGCGCATCGGTTACTCCTGAAGCTACTCCGTTAAGCATATCTATGTTCGCCACATGGACGATCATCGGATTATCACTAGGTCTTCCCTTTGCCTCATATATATGCTTTGTAGCGGTCGCATCTAGGGCATTTGCCCCCAGTCCATATACCGTCTCAGTCGGAAAGGCCACGAGTCCGCCAGAGCGCAGGATAGCCCCAGCTTCAGAGATTCCATCGGTGTCAGGAAGGATAATTCTCGTCTTCATTGGATGCCTCTCTCGCTTTAGAAATCTCTCATCTTCTCCGCCTGATCCTCGGTAATCAGTGCATCGATCACTTCATCGAGGTCACCGTCGAGGAACGAGTCAAGCTTGTACAGAGTCAGGTTGATTCTGTGGTCTGTGATTCTGCTCTGTGGGAAGTTATAAGTTCTAATTCTCTCTGATCTGTCTCCAGATCCGATCTGCGACTTTCTCTCTGCTGCAATCTTGTCGTTCTGCTCCTGCTGCATGAGATCGAATAGTCTTGACTTAAGAACCTTGAAAGCCTTTTCCTTATTCTTAATCTGCGACTTCTCGTCCTGACAAGTTACTACGAGACCAGTTGGCATGTGAGTAAGTCTAACTGCAGAGTCCGTAGTATTTACACACTGTCCACCGTTACCAGATGCTCTATATACGTCTACACGTACGTCGTTAGGATCTAGGTTAACCTCAACGTCATCGACTTCTGGCATTACTGCAACTGAAGCTGCCGATGTGTGCACTCGGCCGCCCGACTCAGTCTCTGGAACTCTCTGTACTCTGTGGACGCCACTCTCGTACTTGAGTCTTGAATATGCTCCCTTACCTTTGACGAGCATAACAACTTCTTTAACGCCGCCGATTTCAGTCTCATTGCTCTCTATGAGCTCTGTCTTCCAGCGCATTCTCTCAGCATATCTGAGATACATACGAAGTAGGTCGCTTCCAAATAGCGCAGCTTCATCTCCACCCGTACCCGCTCTAATCTCTAGGATTACGTTTTTGTCGTCGTTAGGGTCCTTTGGAAGAAGCAGAATCTTGAGGTTCTCTGTGTACTCCTCAATCGCTGCTTCGTTAGCCTTGAGCTCCTCACGCGCCATCTCACGCAGCTCTTCGTCATCCTCCATATCGAGGATTTCCTTAGCTTCTTCAAGCTCTTCCTTTGCCTTCTTATACGCAGTGTATTCCTTGACGATTGGCTCGAGGTCGCTCATCTCCTTCATCAGCTTCTGCCATTCCTTCTGCTTAGCGATAACATCGGGGTCAGAAACCTTCTTCGATAGCTCCTCGTATTTCTCAAGTATAAAATCTAGCTTATCAAACATAATTACATCCTTTACTTATAAGTTGTAGATTCTTAGCTTTATATAAATCAGCCCTTGCAAATGCTCCGCGATTATCACTCGCCGCAGCATTACGACTAGCTTTGCTTGTCACCTATGAAAAAAGCGTCAGGAAAACCACCGCCTGTGGTTCCAAACGCTCTAAAATGAGGACGCTGCAAACAGCGTCCTCTAAATATTGATTCCCTAAAGGTTGTATTTGTTCTTGAACTTCTCTACACGTCCACCACGGTTAGCAAACTTCTGCTGACCTGTGAAGAATGGGTGGCACTCTGAGCATACTTCGACTCTCATAGTGTCAGTGTTCGAAAGTGTAGTAAAGGTATTACCACATGCGCAAGTAACTTTACATTCCTTATAATCAGGATGGATTCCTTCCTTCATGCTAGCTCTCCTTTTCTTAAAAGTCTATCGTGCGCACTCGCGTGCTATCCCAATAGCCTTGTTATTATAACAAAGCAGAGCATCTTGTGCAAGGGAAAACTCTAGTAAGTATTGAATTTTAGCCATTTTGATACGATTAATGCTGTGTTTATGATTGAGAAATCGCAGATGAAAGTATATTATATTATTTAACCACAAGATGTAGATAACAGGAGGAGTCACATGCTTAAAGATAAATGTGTTATTGTCGGTGTTACAGGCGGAATTGCCGCATACAAGACGGCATCTCTAGTCAGCGCTCTCAAGAAAGAGCGTGCAGATGTGCACGTGATCATGACTAAAAATGCGACGGAATTCATCTCGCCGCTAGTCTTCGAGACACTTACGGGCAACAAGTGCATGACTGATACATTTGATAGGGACTTTAAATTCGATGTAGCGCACATATCTATCGCGAAGGCGGCAGATTACTTTGTCGTTGCTCCGGCAACTGCGAATTTTATCGCCAAGGCATCGTACGGAATGGCTGACGATATGCTCACAACAACTTTCCTCGCTGCAAACTGCCCTAAGCTGGTTGTACCTGCGATGAATACGCAGATGTTCCTTAACCCTATCACTCAGGGCAATATCATGAGGCTTCTCAAGGTTGGAATCAGAGTCATGCAGCCATCGAGCGGAGTGCTAGCCTGTGGAGATGTAGGTGTCGGAAAGATGCCTGAGCCAGAAGCTATTTGGGAAGAAATCCTATTTGATCTAGCATACGCAAAAGACCTCGCTGGCAAGAAGGTGCTCGTCACCGCTGGGGCTACGCAGGAAGCAATTGACCCAGTTAGATATATCACCAATCATTCGACCGGACGCATGGGATACGCCCTGGCTAAAGCTGCCGCTTACAGGGGTGCCCAGGTTACGCTCATCACCGGCCAGACTAGTTTAGAGCCAATTCCTTATGTGAATACAATTGAGATTACAACTTCTGCCGAGATGTGCGAGGAAGTGCTAAAGCATGCGCCTAAGGCGGATTACATATTTAAGGCTGCAGCAGTTTCAGACTATACGCCAGTTTACACATCTGATGAGAAGATCAAGAAACATGACGGTGATATGGTCATAGAGCTTAGGAGAACCGCTGATATCCTTACAGAGCTCAAGAAGATTAGAAAGCCTGAGCAGATAATCTGCGGCTTCTCGATGGAAACTCAAAACTTGCTTGAAAACTCCCGCAGCAAGCTCGAGCGCAAAGGTCTCGACATGATATGTGCGAACAGCCTTAGGGACGCAGGCGCTGGCTTCGGTGGGGACACCAATATAGTTACTATCATCACCAAGGATGACGAGACAGAGCTGGGTAAGCTCAGTAAATTCGATACAGCGATGGCGATTATCGACAAGGCCAAGACGCTCGGTGAGAAAACTAACTAATCGTTAGCTTCTGACTTAAGTCCCGATTTATGTCGGCAATTAAGATGGAAACTTTTGCAATGCGAGTTATTGAAAATTGATAAACGGTATTAGAGATGGACAACAAAGCAATAATGATAAACACAATCAAGGGAGCTCTACTGAACCCCGACTTCATTGAAGCTGCTGGATTAGATAGCGATGTAATGGAGGTGCGTACAGCACGCGAGGATTTCGTCGAGATGGTGTACGAGCTGTATTACCATTCGGGTAAGTACGGACGGTTCGACACTAAAACAATTTTAAGCATCTGTTCGCGTTATACTCCAGAGCTTGAGGTTACCCCAATAGAAGGTTGGCTCGAACATACGAGGCTATATCTACTAAACTTGCTATTCCCTCACCTAGATGGACCGCAAGACCCAGATAAGTTCAAAGCTGGTAGAAATATCTTGCTACAGCTCATGCGCGGCGTGTACGAGTATGAAAGGAAGACTCTTCCCTTCGATCCTTGCTATGACATCCACCTTCTCAGCGATGAAGAGATTACGAGCAAGGGGTTTACCGATGAGTATCTCAGATTTAATAAACTCGTTAGAAGCAATTATGTCTACGAATTCATGAGACTTAGCTCCGATATCTCACCTTTTAACACTCTCGGTCATGTAAGCGGAGTTCACTACGTTGCTATGTACACGGCGAGGCAGCTTTGCGATGTGGGAATTAACGTCGATCTCGGTCTATTATCTGCCGCTGCAGCCTCTCACGATATTGGTAAATACGGCTGCCGCAAGGAAGAGGAGCGCCGTGTTCCCTATCTTCACTACTATTATACAGACTACTGCCTGACTAGATTTGGTCTACCAACTATCATGCACATCGCTGCAAATCACTCGACTTGGGACCTCGAGATAGAGAATCTATCCGTAGAGTCGCTACTGCTCATATACGCAGATTTCCGTGTGAGGAGCGTAAGGGATGAGGATGATCAAGAAACCATAAACTTCTTTACATTAGAAGAAGCATTTGATGTAGTCCTCAATAAATTTGACAATATAAATGAAGTCAAGAACCATAGATATGAGAAGGTATATAACAGGCTTCTCGACTTCGAGGAGTTTATGCGCGAAAACGGTGTAACCACCTACCTCCCAGAGGATTGGGCAGAGGCCCCGCACTTTAAGAGCAATCCTAGGGTCAGGGATTTATCCCTCTTAAGTGGAGCCGAGGCTACTTCGCAGCTCAAGTTTAGAGCAATCGAGCACAATATTCGCCTCATGAAGATTTTCAACAGTCCAGATGAGTTCTCCAGCCTTCTTGAACGTGCTAGGAGTGAGTCTCAGTGGAGCAATATCAGAACTTATTTGAACATTCTCGGCGAGTACAAATCCTACATGACGGAGGAGCAGAAGGTAAGCGTTCTCGATTTCATGTACGACATGCTATTTAACAGAGAAAGCGACCTCAGAGAGCAGGCCGCTAAGATAATGGGTCAGATAGTCGCGAGATTTCGCGAGGAATATAAGAAGGAGCTACCTAAATCGGTACCTACAAGAGATTCTGACACCACTAATATCACGCAGTTTTCTAGTTGCCTCGAGAAGCTTCTCATGCCATCTAGAAAGCATACGGATTTTCATAGGAAGCGCATCATCGAGGCGACCCCGGATTTTGTAAATGAAGTCGTTAAGAACTGTAGACCTTCGTGCCGCAGCAAGTATTTTGATGTTCTCGAGGACTACTACCACGTAGCTGATCTCGATGAGCAGACAATTACCGTTCTATGCAGCACTGCACTAAGTATCGATAAGGAACTGATGCCAGAGTCGTTCCTTGAGAGCCTAATGTTCTTTACAAAGGATATACTAAACAGCTATAGCCAGGATACTGATCTCCTTGCACTCGCTGTGATTGAGCGATTCTTCCCTGACTCAGGCATAGATGTAGACGCAAGACGCCTGAGCATTCTTGGGGTGTCAAAAGAACGAGATGTGACTGAATCGGTACCTTCGTCACTATTTCTGGATAATCTCAAGACTAGTACCTCCTGGATGTCTAAGCTCGCTAACATAGATTATATGTTCAAGGTAGCAAAGCAAGGATACAATGTTATGCATATCGCAACACATTTTGTAAACCTGATTAAGGTCAGTGAGGCTATTATAGTTCGTAAACATGCTGGCGACTGCTTGATAGAACTTGCTAGCAACATGCCTAGCGATCAGATAAACGAACTTTGCATCGACCTCTTCAATGGTCTCGAGCTAAGCGACTACCAGTTCCTTAAGTACATTCCTGGATATCTAGGACAGCTCATGATGTATCAGCCTGACAACGAACAGAGCGAGGCAATAGAAGCGCTTGAAACTATGTTATATACGGGTAATAGCAAGTCAGCAGCTGCATCGCTAAGCACTATGGCAGTGCTACTAGAGAACTACGACAAGCTACCTGAAGCTAGCAAGAATGCGGAGAAGTACAAGAAGAGACTGCTCGGTATGATTATAAAGGCTATCAGTCATTACAATACTGCGCTATCGCAGGAAGCGCTGCGTGTACTTGGAATGAGAATATTTGGCAGTGAAGTCATGACTCTATGGTCAAAGGGATGGACTGCATCTCACTGCTTCAAGAGACTCGCTGCTGTGATTCCGCTAATTGGTGACGATATCGGGCTAGAGTTTTACAACAATGCAGCAGTGTTAAATTACATATACCGATTCATCGCTACATACGTCGATGAAGTTGGGCAATTTGAGTTTGCGGAGTATGACAAGGTTGCATTCTTCCCTGGCTCGTTTGATCCATTCACTCTTGGACATAAGGCAATTGCGACGACTATAAGGGATATGGAATTTGAAGTGTATCTGGCACTAGATGAGCTTTCTTGGACCAAGAGGATGCTGCCTCATGCACTGCGTAGAAACATTCTCGCTATGTCCATTAGCAGTGAAGAGGGCTTAAATCTATTCCCAGACAATATGCAGGTTAACCTCGCTAGTTCGGATGACATGCGGAGACTGAGAGAGCTTTTTGCAGGCAAAGATTTATACATAGTTACAGGCTCAGATGCTATTGCAAATGCCGCTTGCTACAAGGCCGCCCCAAGCGAATACTCGATTCACTCGCTAGGTCACATTGTATTCGATAGAGAGTCGAGCGATGATTCTTATAGAGATAGCGGTGATAGCTACCCAATCACAGGCGAGATTATAAAGCTGCACCTCAAGAAATATTCTGAAGATGTAAGCTCCGCCAGGATTCGTAACAATATTGACCTCGGACGAGATATCGGCACGCTGCTCGACCCAGTTGTGCAGAACTACATATATGATATTAACCTCTATAAGCATGAGCCTGCATATAAGGAAGTGCTTACAGCTAGCGACATCAGCTTCAGCGTCTTTGAACACATGGATGCTGGTTTCACCATGCCACTTAGCGATGATTTGGAGACGGCTGGCTACGACCCCGTGGTTCTCAGCGAATACCTTGATGACCCCGCTACGAAATCAATCCTGATAAATGCTAGACTAGGAGAACGTGAAGAACCTGTACTCTCTGCCTTTGCATCGGCTAGAAAACTTCGTGCGAATGACCTAATTGAGGAATTCGGTAGCAGCGAAGTAGCTTCTACGATTAGAAAGAGTGCGCTTGGCTCGATAGCTTCAATCGGTGCATTTTATGCAAAAGATGATGCAAATGTAGGCGTTTCCAACCTTAAGCAGATTCTGCTCACGGAGATCATGACGGAACTCCTCGATGAAGATTACACTTACGTAATCTATCGCCCTGTAAATCCTGCAGGTATGGACGAGGATACGATTGACCTTTTAATCCACCATGGATTTGTTAATATCTCTAGCAGTGAGGAAGAGGCAATCTATGCAGTTGATATGAAAGCCCCTATCGTACTCTTTAGAGATGTCGAAGCGTGTATCAAGGCTCCGTTCAACCAGAACCCTAGGATTATTAAGGCTGCAGATAATGCTCATGCGAAGCTCCTAAGGACTTTTAACGAGCTATTTCCTGGCAAGCTGATACTCACTTTTAACCCTAGGGCAGTATATAGCCGTATCGTAAATATGGTTGCATCTGAAAACGGAGTGCCTTCAGCTTCTGATCCTCTAAAGAAACGTGGTCCTTATATGGCGGTTCCATACGGCAAGGCGCTTTCGGATGTGGTCATACCTAATACCGTAACAAAAGCGCTTAGGACGGATAAGTACTTTAAGAATGATTTATCTGGATTCACTATCAGAGAATACCTTAACTACGCACCGCTACAGGAGCAGATAAAAACTATCAAGTCCTTTGAAAAGCCTGCGATATTAGTTGACGACTTCCTTCATAATGGTCAGCGATTAAACCACATCGCACCTCTGATTAAGGACGCGGGAATTGACCTTCGAAAGGTAATCGTAGGAGTACTTACTGGCAGAGCGTTAGATACTATGAAAGAACGAGAAATTCCAGTTGAGGGTGCTTATTTCCTACCAGATATCTCGATTTGGATAAATGAGCATGACAGCTATCCATTCTTTGGTGGTGACAGCCTCGAGCTAGTTGATGACTCTAAGGAGCACAGAACGATTAATCTGATGCTGCCATATACGACTTTTAGCTTCGTGGGCGAAAACGATATGGATAAGGTATATAAGTATTCAATTACCTGCCTCGAGAATGCTCGGGACATCCTGCGCATACTCGAGCAGGAGTACCAGGCGGAGTACGGCCGCAAGCTGACACAGAGCCAGCTCGGAGCAGTCATCTCAAGACCTTGCACGCCAATGCTGCCACCAGGTCTCGAGTACGACAGCTCCTTCGCAGCTTCCGATTTTATCGAAAATGATATACATAAGGCAGAGAGGCTGCATATGTTTAAGAAATAGTTAATATTTAAAGAACCCCAGCTTAGCAGTACTAAACTGGGGTTCTTTTGCATTTATCAAATTCTATATTCAATTATTAGTTGAATCGCTTATAGTACTTCTTGTTGAAAAGCCACTGTAGATTGATCATTGGCTTCTTGTCATTAGCCTTTATAAGGAAGCCAAAATCTTTGTATATTTCATCGTAAAGCGCCTTTTGGTCTATTGTATGAATATCGATTTCATCATAAGTATCATAATCAGATGCTCTTCTCAATTTAAAAGATTTATCGAATTCATATCTTATCCCTCTATTATCGATATATACATAAGCGGATTCATCATAATCAGGTCCCATGTAGATATTTGGAATTTTATCATTACTTGAGTGGGCCTCATTAGAAATATAAACTCTGCCACTCAATGCGCCCTCTGGTCCACTTTCAGGTCTGTATCTAACTTTCTTTTTTTCTGGTTGCTCCATACTATCAATATTATCAAGCAACATCGCAAACTCTGGATGCGCATCTCTATCGTGTGAGATATTCATAACATAATAAACTGAATACCTCTCTATATTACTTTTGATGTACCATCTTATAAAAACCACCCCTACTCCTACAAGCAAACAGCAAGTGATGATTAGTATCTTCTTAAGTTGCGCATTTTGCATGGTTTACACCTTCTTATTTTACTCCCGTAATTTTTAATTGAATCGTTTATAGTATTTCTTGTTAAAAAGCCACTGTAGATTAATCTTTGGCTTTTTATCGTTAGCCTTTATAAGAAAGCCGAAATACTTATACAGCTCATCACTGATAGCTTTCTCGTCTATCGTATGTATATCTATTTCATCATAAGTATCATAATCAGATGCTCTTCTCAACTTAAAAGATTCATCGAATTCATAGCTTATCCCACGGTTGTCAATATAGGTATAAGCCTCATCACCATATCCCTTGTAGAGCTCCGGCGTTTTACCATCAACGGAATAGGCTTCGTTATAAATAAAAACTCTGCCGCTAAATGCACCATCTTTACCACCTTCTGGTCTGTAGACGACCTTATCTACCTTTGGTTGCTTAATAGTATCCATATTGTCTATCACCATTGCAAAATCTGGATGTGTACCTTTTGCATGTTCAATATGAATTGCATAATAAACTGCGTATTCTGTCAGGTTTCTTTTAACATACCATCTTACAAAAACCACTCCTACTCCTACGAGCAAGCAACAAGTAATTATAAGTATCCTCTTTATCAACTTGCTGAGCATAGTTTACTCCTTTTCTTTCTACAATTTCTTTAGTTGAATCGCTTGTAGTACTTCTTGTTGAACTCTTTCTGCATGTTAATCAGCGGTTTGCGATTGACGTTGGCTTCGACTAGGAAGCCGAAATTTTTATAAAGATCATGATATACCACATCTTTATCTATAGTATTAACATTAATTTCTCTATACGTGCTATCAGTTCTGCTAAATCCATCTTTTATTTCAAAAGCTCTATCGAAATAGTATGATGAATATTTATTGTCAAGAAAACAATATACAGTGTCCTCGGACCAGTTAGTACGAGATAATCTTGGTACATTGTTATCCGCCTCATATTTAAAATTATATATAATACATCTGCCATCATATCTATAGTCTATATAGCTTTTTTTCGGTTTACGCATTAAATCAAGATTATCTAACACCATAGCTAACTCAGGATATGTTCCTTCTTTATGCTCCATGTTGTGGGCATAGTAAACGGAGTATCTTCTGAGATTTTGAGCAGGGTATAAATTTGTATATGCGAACCATCCGAAAGATATGAATATTATAAGTATTGTTGCAATTTTTAGCTTTTTCTTCATCGAATCTCACACCTTGACGTTAGTTGAATCGCTTGTAGTACTTCTTGTTGAACTCTTTCTGCATGTTAATTAGAGGCTTGCGATTGACGTTGGCTTCGACGAGGAAGCCGAAGTTGTTATAAACCTCCTTATATAATTCTTCTTCGTCGATATCACTTTTCTCTGGATCCAGATTTGCTGAATCGCGATTATAAACAGTTTTTAGAGTAAAATCAGCATTAAAAATATAACTATTATTATCGCAGCTTACGTAAAGATATTCTGTGTTTTTCTGAGCATAAGTTGCACAAATCCAAGGCACAATACCATTATTTTTATTTCTTTCATTATACACTTTAGCCAGTCCATCATAGTCATATCCTATTCCTCTACTCGCTGGTGTACGTATAGCCTTTATGTTCTCTAATGCCATTGCCATCTCTGGATGTGTTCCCTCCTTATGCTCCATGTTGTGGGCATAGTAAACGGAGTATCTTCTGAGATTTTGAGCAGGGTATAAATTTGTATATGCGAACCATCCGAAAGATATGAATATTATAAGTATTGTTGCAATTTTTAGCTTTTTCATCGAAATTCACAAGTCCCCATTAGTTGAATCGTTTGTAGTATTTCTTGTTGAACTCTTTCTGTAGGTTAATCAGCGGTTTGCGATTGACGTTGGCTTCGACGAGGAAGCCGAAGTTTTTATAGATTTCTTCATAAAGAGCTTCCTGATCTATGGTTTTGATGTCTATTTTATATAATCCTGTTGTGCCATTATAACCATAATTTAGTTTAAATGCCTCGTTAAAATAGTAGTCTTCCTCCATAAAATTATAATAAACATATTTACGCTCGTTTTCTCCTGGATCGCAACTTAATATATATTGTTCACTATCTGGAGAATTATTGTAAATGGCAAACCCGCCATCATCCCTATACCGTATATTCTTCTTGTTAGGCTTATAGATAACCTCCATATTTTCTAATGCCATTGCCATCTCTGGATGTGTTCCCTCTTTATGCTCCATGTTGTGTGCATAATAAACGGAGTATTTCCTGAGATTGTAGTCGATGTATAGGTTGGCAACTATTAATAGTATCCCTATAATTAGCACAAATATACTAATGCCTATTATTCTACTTCTCTTCATGCTTAATCTACTTCCTTTTAAATAATGTTTTCAGCTTCTTTGCCGCTTATATACAACTTAACAGGAACACTAGGTCTTTCAGAGCCAAAATTAAAGCTGGAATTAAGATGCCCAACCTCTGTGCCCGATATGAGCTCAACTTCTGTTTTATCCGTCCATCTAAGGCCTTCTTCAGTTAGGAAGTTGTCGCCCGTAAGATTCTCTCATATCAATTCAATTTTGATATTCTTAAAATAGTCGGGACCACGAGTACCTTCATTAAAGTCACCAGAAACATTCACACCACTTATACTGGGTGTGTTATCTTCTGTTTGTTCTGTTTCTTCTAATAAGCTTCCGCTTGCTGCTGATGAATCACCAAGTTCGGCATAGTCAGCTGCTATAACGATTGGTGTGATATTAAATAAAATAATGCAGACTAAAATAACAATAGATGAAATCTTCTTTATCATGATACACACTTCTCCAATTTTTTTATTAGATATAAATTTCAGTGACACTCTATCATATATGGCGGTACACTATCAAGTATTTTATATCTAACGCAATTCAGTGAGCTCAGCCGCTATTACCAAAATCTCTAGTATTATCTATGATTTCTGTTTTAATTTGACAACCACCTTCTTATGTAATACAATCGTATTACATAAGAAGGGAGGACGGATATGTCTATTATCAGCTTAAGAGTTCCGGAAGAGGAACTAAATATATTCAAATCCTATGCAAAGCACAACAACACAACTCTGTCTGAAATTATCAGAACTACTATGATTGAAAAGATTGAGACCGAATACGACCTTCAAGTTTTTGCAGACTATGAAGCCGAAAAAGCAGCTGGAACATTAAAAACACGTCCAATTAGTGAACTTTGGAAAGAAATTGACTTATGATTTATCAACTGGTTACAACTGATAAATTTGACAAAGCCTTTAAGAAATTGGATAGGCAAACTCAAAAGATAATCAAAGCATGGCTTGATAAAAATCTTATGAACTGCACAGACCCGCGCATTCACGGCAAGGGATTGACTTCGAATAGAAGTGGGCAATGGCGTTATCGAGTAGGTGATTACAGAATTTTAGCAGAAATACAGGATGAGCGACTTGTATTAGTGCTCATCGATATAGGTCACCGGAGCAGAATTTATAAATAACTTTTTAGTTGCTATACACGTTAATCTTTATGTGTATAGCAACTCTTTTTTTAGTAGGTAGCTGAACTAATAGATCACCGTAAACATAGCAGACCCCTAGATTAGAATCACTAATCTAGGGGTCTGCTATGTTTAGTCAAAATTTATACTTAACCACTAATTAAATCTCTTATGGTACTTTTTATTAAAAAGCCACTGCAAATTAATCTTTGGTTCCTTATTATTAGCCTTTATAAGGAATCCGAAATACTTATACAGCTCATCACTGATAGCTTTCTCATCTATCGTATGTATATCTATTTCATCGTAACTATCATCGTCGTATGCGCTTCTCAATTTAAAAGAATCATCAAATTCATATCTTATTCCTCTATTGTCAATATAAATATAGGCATCTTCATCACCATATCCTAAGTAAAGTTCTGGTGTTTTACCGTTAATAGAGTATTCCTTATTAAAAATATAAACTCTACCATCAAATGCCCCATCTTTTCCACTTTGTTTTTTGTAAACAACCTTGTCTACCTTTGGTTGCTTAATTCTTTCCAGATTGTCAATCACTATTGCAAAATCTGGATGTGTCCCTTTGGCGTGCTCAATATGCATCGCATAATAAACCGAGTATTCTGTAAGATTTCTTTTTACATACCACCTTACAAAAACCACCCCTACTCCCACGAGTAAGCAGCAAGTTATGACAAGAGCCTTCCTTAGTAGTTTATTTTGCATAATCTATTCCTTCATATTTCTTCTGAAAAAAGAAGGTCTATCACCAATTCAGACCTTCTTTCCATTTATCACATACTACTTTTATTAATACTTCTCATCATACGTATGCTCTTCTATCGCCAGCTTAATCAAACTATCGAGCAGTGTCGGCTGGTCTATGCCCATGGCTTCCCACAGCTGTGGATACATACTGATATTCGTAAATCCTGGCAGGGTATTAATCTCATTAAACACAACTCTGCCGTCTTCTGTGTAGAAGAAATCCACCCTCGATAGGCCGCGGCAATCCATCGCCTTGAATATCTCGACAGCATTGTTTCTAATCTCCTTCTGCTTGCTCATCGGGATATCATCGACAACTCTCGTCTGTGATTCAGGATTGTTATACTTCGCATCGTAATCGTAGAATTCCCCAGCGGATAGAATCTCACCCACACAAGAAGCCTTCGGATTGTGATTACCGAGAACCGCAACCTCCATCTCTCTGCCGACAATCATCTCCTCTACGAGAACTTTGTCGTCATATTTAAATGCGTTTTCAATTGCCCCTTCTAGCTCCGACTTCTTCTCAACCTTGGAAGCACCAACCGATGATCCTGCCGAAGATGGTTTAACGAACAGCGGTAGCTTTCCGTCATTCGTGCTGAGAGCGTTCATAATTTCGCCCTCACGGTCATCGGCAAAATCCTTCTTCTTAATCACACAGTACTTCGCCTGAGTGATGCCAGTCTCACCCACGATAATCTTGGTAAATGATTTATCCATTCCATTAGCAGAAGCCTTTACTCCAGGTCCAACGTAAGGAATTTCAGCGAGCTCAAAGAGACCCTGTACCGTTCCGTCTTCTCCATTATCTCCGTGTAGCACTGGTATTATGCAGTCTATGCGCTTTGCGGTCGCTCTATCCTCTTCATCGAAAACGAGGATTCCGTGTACCGTCGGATCCGCAGGGATGCACGCCTGTCTGTTATCAGGTCTATTTTCCCAAGCACCGCTAGCGATTTCATCTGTACTTGCCTCAGTCAGATACCATCTGCCATCTTTAGTTATTCCAATTTTAGTAATTTCGTAGCGGTCAGAATCGAGTCCCTTGATGACATTTACCGCTGAACTTCGCGACACCTCATGCTCATCGGACCTTCCTCCAAATATAACTGCAATATTCATCATTAACCTCCCATATCTGGTGAATGGCTAAGTTATCCGCACACGTTCTATACTACGGGTAGCTTGCCTTAAAATATTTACTTTTCTTCTATCGGTTTTTTCTCAGCTATCACGACTCTATTCATTCCAGCCAAATCCTTAATAATCGCGGCTGGTTTATAGTAGTGTGTTCTCTCTAGCAGGAATGAAACCGCCTCGCCTTGATCGTAGCCTATCTCTAGGGCGAGTACTCCGCCGTCCTTGAGGTGAGCAGCAGCGTTATTTGCGATAACCTTATATGCATCAAGGCCGTCCTCTCCACCATCTAGCGCAAGCCTTGGCTCATGATCCTTCACCTCTGGATCGATCGTCTCGATAATCTCTGACTTGATGTAAGGTGGGTTACTGACGATTAGGTCGAACTTTTCATCTCCATCAAGTGACGAGAACATGTTGCCGAGTGCAAAACTTACCCTGTCCAGTACATCGTTAATTTCCGCATTCTTTCTCGCGACCTCGAGTGCCTTCTCGCTGATATCCGCCAGCTTGACGCGAGCACCTGGTGCTAGACTCGCAATCGAAATTCCAATCGCACCGCTACCTGTGCACATATCGAGTACATCTGGACGCTCGAGCTCCATGCCACTGATGATGCCGAGCACCTGATCAACCAATACTTCCGTATCGAGTCTAGGAATGAGAACATTCTCATTTACACAGAACGGAAGGCCCATGAATTCCTGTACCTTTGTGATGTACTGAAGCGGAACTCCCGCTGCACGCTGGTCGATTCTCTCTCTATATGCTTCGACATCGGAACTGTCGAGTAGCTCCGTGTCTCTTGTTATTATCTCGTTGTGGGTAAATCCAGTTACGTAGCAGAATATATCATCCGCATCTCCGTTCGGATTGCTGATACCGGCCTCTTGAAGTTTCGCTCTCCCCGCTCGAACTAGGTTCTTTACCATAGTTTCATCTTCGCTATACCTCTTATCTTCGAGATTATCGAAAATCGAATCGAGTGCTTCCTCTTCATATGCATCATCTAAGTCGTCACTAACATCTTCATTCTGCTTGCTGATTACACCTGGTTCGAGTTCACCGAGCACAGCCTTTAGCGAAGCAATTGCAACCTCTAGCTGTTCTTCGTCTGGCTCTCTAGTGGTTAGCTTCTGCATCATGAGTCCTGGCCAGCTCAGCACTTTAACTAATGCGCTGTCACTTCTGCCCGCCCACCTTAGGAGCTCATAGCTGAGCCCTGCAATTACTGGCATAAGAAGAAGTCTAGATATGATTCGCCATGCTAGATTTGGCCATCCGAGAAATGAGAACAGCACAAGGCTGATAATCATTACGAACATGAGGAAACTAGTCCCGCAGCGAGGATGAAGCGTGTAAAACTCCTTGGCATTTGCAGGAGTTAGCTCAAGACCATTCTCAAAGCAGTGAATCGTCTCATGCTCCGCACCGTGATACTGAAAAAGTCTCTTGACGTCGTTCATCTTAGAAATCGCTAGAACGTACATTACGAAAATCGCTAGCCTCAAGATACCTTCCGCGAGGTTGAGCAGTATTGTGTTCTTGGTAACGTGCTTTAGCAGATTTACACTATATGTCGGCATGATTACGAACACAACAATTGTGATGAGCAGCGATATCGCCACCGAGATGCCAATCATGACATTCCACACGGTCTTAGGACTGAACTTTCTCTCCAGCCACTGATCGAACTTGCTCGGATCCTCTATCTCCTCTTCAGGTATTGCTTCTTCGAGGATTTCGGATGAACGCATCAGCGTCTTCATGCCCGATATTAGTGAAGAGAAAAAACTAACTATTCCTCTTATAAACGGAATTTTCGTCACCTTAGAAGGTGGCTTGATATCCTCTATCTCTAGCTTTATATCACCATTAGGAAGTCTGACCGCAAGCGACTGTTTGTCTGCACCGCGCATCATTACGCCTTCCATTACCGCCTGACCGCCAATTTTGGTCGGCTTAGCGTCCTTGATGAAAATCTTACTATAATCCATCTTTCCTCCGACTGTTAGAAATTCAGCTCCTTGAGCATCACGTCTACGAAGTCCTTGTTGCACTTGGTATGGCTCAGATTGTCGAGTACCTTCTCCGCGACGTCAGCAGGGTTTCCCGCAGCCATCTCTCTTCTCATCATGTTCATCACGAGATATTCGTTATCATCTAAGAGTAGCTCTTCCTTTCTCGTGCTAGACTTTGCCAAGTCGATCGCAGGGAATATTCTGCGCTCGCTAAGCTGTCTGTCGAGGTGAAGCTCCATGTTACCTGTACCTTTGAATTCCTCATATATTACATCGTCCATCCTGCTTCCTGTATCTACGAGTGCAGTTGCGAGTATCGTTATACTGCCGCCCTCCTCGAGGTTTCTTGCCGCACCAAAAAATTTCTTTGGAGCATGTAGAGCCCCAGGATCAAGTCCGCCAGATAGCGTCCTTCCCGACGATGGCGTCTCCATGTTATATGCGCGCGCGAGCCTTGTGATGCTGTCCAGTAGAATGACTACGTCTTTGCCCTCTTCTGCTAGGCGCTTTGCCCTCTGAATTACCATCTCAGCAACCTTTACGTGGTGCGCAGGCAGTTCATCGAATGTCGAATATATTACCTCAGAGCGAGTGAGTGCTCTCTTCATATCCGTAACCTCTTCAGGTCTCTCGTCTACGAGGAGTACAATCATCTCAATCTCTGGATATTTCTTCTCTATACTCGCTGCTATCTGTTTGAGCAGAACCGTTTTACCCGCCTTAGGCTGGGCTACGATAAGACCTCTCTGCCCCTTTCCGATTGGTGCGACTAAATCCATGGCTCTCATAGCCAGCTTGATGCTGGTGTCTTCGAGGACGATTCTCTCATTCGGGAATATCGGTGTCAATCTGTCAAAATGAGGTCTTCTCCTTGCGCTAATCGGCGTCTCTCCGTTTACTTCTTTCACATATAGAAGTGCTCCGAATCTCTCACCCTGATTAGGATGCCTCGAGATACAGCGAATCTTGTCACCAGTTCTAAGACCGAACCTTCTTATCTGAGTCTGAGATACGTAGATATCCTTCTCAGATGTTAAGAAATTATTGAATCTGAGGAATCCAAATCCCGCTTCTGCGATATCGAGGATTCCCTCGACCTCTGGACGCTCTTGTTCGATTTCTGTTACTTTTGCTTCGTCTGAGGCATCTGAGGACTCTTCATTAGCTCCTGCCTCAACCTCTTCAGCCTTAATGGCTTTGTCTTTTAGCGTTTCAGTTTCGCTCGAAGCGAAAGCTTCACCTGCTGAGGAAGCATCTGCAGAGTCATATATTTCAGTGCTTTCACGAGCTTCCGCAGCCAGCGCCTCTTCAGGCACTTCAGACTTTTTTATTTTTACTGCCACTTTCTTGGCTTTAGTAGCTTTAGCAGGGGTTGCCTCCTCCCCTGCTTCGCTCGTTTTTGATCTAGCCCTTTTAGCTGTTATTTTATCCTTTTTAACTTCTGATGCCTTTGAGGTTTTTGTAGCTTCCGCTTTATTCGTTATTTTAGTGTCTACAGTCGATTCCGCTTCCTTTGATTTTTTTGTGGTCTTTTTAACTTTCGTAGCCACTGCTGACTCCGTAGCTGTGCTTTTCTTTTCTTTTTCCATTGTTCCTCCCAGGACTATAGCTCCTCATTGCCACCTATCGTTGATAAGATTGTCTCGTCTTTGGAGTCAATTTGGCTCACTCGTAGCTTCTTAACGTCCTTTTGGTCGATTTTTTCACTGAGGCCGAGCAATGTCGGACTTAGATATACTGTCTTTAGCACTTTTCCATCTAGGCTGACTGTACTGTGCTCCGTGAAATTCTGTCCTTTTATGTAGTATTTCTTGCCGATTGAAATTATGCCATCAATCTTGATTTTCTTGTATCCCATGCGCATCTTTGTCCGCTTATATGGATTCTTACCGCCAAATATATAGTTCTTTCCATATAGCATGTCATAAGCGAGCGCCTTCAGGTTCTTTTCGTAGTCTTTAGAGTTCTTGTCCGCAGTCTGTTCGTAATCAAAGATTACACCTTGATGACCTAGCCCGACATTCTTAAGAATATCCGCAGTAACCTCGTATGACGTGATATCTTTATCCTTCTTTTTAAGACCGATATTGTCCCATATTACATATCTGGTCTGGTAGAGGTCCCCTGTGCCGTATTCAGACTCCTTGATATCGAGTGCAGGGATGTGGTCTCCGTAGATTAGCACGACGGTAGGCTCGCCAGATTCTTCTATCTTCTTTAACAAGTCTCCTGTAAATTCATCCATCTCGTGGAGTTCATTCACGTAGTATTCGTACTTCCACTTAGTAGCTTCATCCTTTGCAGTTACCGTTGTATATGGATCCTTGAACACTCGCTCCGTCGGATACGCACCATGTCCTTGCACTGAGATGATATGCAGTAAATCTCTCGTATCTGACCTCTTAATTATATTCATGATATCGTCGGTCATGACCTTATCCTTCGCCCATCCAGTTGGCGTTTTGATGATGTTGTTCATGTATTCGAGCGATGTGAAGTTATCAAATCCGAGCGATGCATATACTTCATTACGGTTATAGAACAATGCTCTGTGGTCGTGCATTGCGTGCGTATCATAGCCATGACTCTTTAACACATATCCGAGACTCTCGAGAGATTGCTCACGGAGCTTGCCCTTATATGGATATTCTCCCGGTCCAAAGAACCTAGAGCTGATACCTGTTAGCACTTCAAACTCCGTGTTAGCAGTTCCCGCTCCGCATGCCGGAACCTTAAACCAACCTGTAGAGTAGTTTTTCATTAGATTAGTGAAGTTTGGCGTTGGATCATTTGAAACCTTAATATTCTTGTAATCCTGTGCATAAGAGAATGACTCTAGCTGCAAAATGATAATATTAGGATATTTCTTTGCATCATTTTTCTGCACTAGTGTGGTGTTTGTACCATTCTTAGTATAATTTTCAAGGATTGATTGAATTTCTTTCTTTGAGTAATGGTTCGGCTTCCTGATTCCTTTATTGACAGAGGTATTTAAGAAACAGTACGCAAACCCATAATCTCTATACGCATAGTTAAGGTTACCGAAGAACGTGCTTAGCGCCTTAGTCTCAATCAGACCGAAAGTGCCACCAAAGCATGTTGCAATTGCTACAACGATTATACCTAGCTCTTTCTTGTAATTTAAGTTCGTCCACTTATAGCAATTTATGTAATAAAGCACGACTATGAGCAGCGCAACACCAATAATCGCAGCCCCTAGAGTTATCTGCGCCTTCGAATAATATGTGGTGAGTAGGGAGAAGCCGTCCTTAGTGTTTTGCAAGTCATAAAGTGTGAATGGGGTCATTCGCTTGAGCAAGATGACACCGTTGACAGTTCCTAGAATCCCCCAGACTGTACATAGTATCAGGAATGCAAAGCCACGCTTTCTGAACATAAGTGCGAGGCACATCGTTGTAAAGATAATCAAACAGTTATATAAGAAAATGATCGGATGCTTGAATAAAAACATAACGCCATCGAAGACACCACTCGTAATTCGTGCAAATGTCTCGATGTATAAATTCATCAAAATTGATGCAATTGCAAGCTTTAAAATAAACTTTCGATCATGTAGCTTTCCGTCATTTAATTTAGGCACCTTCTTTGGAAATCTCGCACGGTACTTGTCGTGCACCTTGTGTGCGCCACCCTTTATCTTTGCCAGAACCTCTCTACAGAAATTCTTAACTTTCATATTAAGTTACTCCTTCCAAATGGAATTGGATAATTCCGCAAATTCTTCCATCGTAAGCGTTTCCGCCCTGCGCGATGGGTCTATATTAGCACTTTCAAGTGCATGCTTTATGACGTCTTTGTTAACATCATCTAGTGCTTGTAGGGAATTTAGAAGCGTCTTGCGCCTCATCGAAAAACCTGCCTTTATGCACCTAAAGAAATTATTTTCATCGTTAACTTCTACCGCTAGCTCATCTCTCATATTGAGCCTAAGCACTACCGAATCCACTTTTGGCACCGGATAGAATGATTCGCGTGAAACATCGCAAATCTTATCCACTGTACACCTATAATGAACCGCATATGTAATCGCCCCGGCTAGCTTCGTTCCTGGCTCGGCTGCAATTCTATCGCCTACTTCCTTTTGCATCATAACAGTAAGGCTTTCAAATCTCGCCTTAGACTCAATCAGTTTAGTGATTATCGGCGTCGTTATGTAGTATGGTAGGTTTCCGACTATTCTAGTCTTCGTAAGTCCATGGGCTCTCATGCTTTCGTCCACAATTGATTTGATATCAACTTTTAGAATATCCTCGTGGATAACTTCAAAGTTATCATGCAATGCAAACTTAGTGTGCAGGATAGGGATTAGCCTATCATCAAGCTCTATTGCGATAACGTAGCCAGCAGCATCTATGAGCTCTGTTGTAAGAGCACCTTCACCCGGCCCGATTTCGACAACCAAAGTCTGCTCATCTATTTCACTACCCTCTACTATGTCGTCTATTACGTTTTGGTCATTTAGGAAGTTCTGTCCGAGACTCTTCGCGTGCTTAAAGCCATGCGGTGCCCTTCCACTACCGGAGTTATACTTCCCTTTGTGTTTCGATTTATTTCCCAATTTTTTCTCGCTATTTCTCAGTTTTATGCATTAGTATTTAAATTTTCTGCCTTGACCTTTATAAGTGCTACTTCGAGATCTGTTTTAGATATTCCAAATCCGTTCAGCTTTCTTAGAAATGCTTTTCCATTTCCATACCCTATTCCGAGCTCTGCCCCCACATGTTCACGAAGCAAAGAAGCCTGCTGTCCGCCGACAAGTTCTAGTTCATTAAGATCGTCCATAGTGATGTTGTCTAACTTGGCACTCTTGGTGATGCCATGAACTTTAGTTAACGCCTGTCTGATGGCATCTGGTGCAGCATTTTCAACTCCGATATCATCGTCCCTAATTGCCTCTGCTTTTGGTAAATATGCATGCAGTGCTTTCGGAAATTTTGCCGTTAACTTTCGCCTTATTTCCTCACCAGAATAGTCGGGATCAGTCAAGATAATAATACCTTTTTCGTTATACGCTTTCTCGATCAGTCTCCAGGTCTCACTCGTTATTCCAAATCCATGCGTTGCAATAATTAGTGCATCGCAGGCTTTTGCTACAGCATCGACATCGTCACGACCTTCTACGACTATCGCCTCGTTTATGATCAGCCTATCCGCACTCTCCAAATTATTTGTCTTTTGCATTATCCTTATCCTTCTCATTAGGAAATACAAATAGGATTTCATCTGGATCAACGAGCCTTAGCTGCTTTCGAGCCTGTTCCTCTATATACTCCTTGCTGTTTACATTCCTGAGCTCAATTTTGAGTTCTTTTCTCTGTTCTATGAGCTCTTTCTGCTTATGCTTAAGCCTTCTATTCTCGAGCTCAAGTTTGACTATGTTGCGAACTGACGCTGCGAGCAATAGCAAAACCACAGCCACAATTATCAAATTGCGCCTGTTTGCAGGTTTTGAAAAAATCCCTCTTATGCCAGATTTCTTCTTTTTCTGTTTTTTCCTAGTCGTCTTCCAAGTTTCTCTGCTTTCAGTTGATGCTGCGGCCACCCTATCGGATGACCTCAGCTCTCTGTTCTTCTTTCTGCTTTTGCTCATTAAAATCTATCGTCCCTGTAATTAGAATATGTAGCTCCATGGATCCACAGCCTTTCCTCCGACGTGAACCTCGAAGTGAAGGTGGGCACCCGTGCTTCGACCCGTATTTCCTACGTTTGCGACTACTTGTCCCTTATATACCTTATCACCGACGCTTACGTTTATCTTGCTGCAGTGTCCATATAGTGTTTCCTGTCCATTATCATGCTTGATAATTACACAGTTTCCGTAGCCACCGAACGTACCGGCCTTAGTAATAGTTCCCCCATCGGCAGCATAAATAGGTGTTCCTGTTGGGCAAGAGAAGTCTAATCCTTCGTGCATTCTTCCCCATCTGCTTCCGAACTTTCCGTTGCTATTGATAACGTAATTGTTCTTTATAGGCACTGCATACGAGCCACTCGATGAAGTTTTAGGTTTATCATTGATTCCGACCTTAACGATTTTCTTAATCGGCTGAACAACTACCTCTTTGTGCTTGATATTTCTCTTTATTTCCTTACCGTTTACTTTAGTAATCGTTCCGCTGATTATCTGTCTTCCGTTAACACCTTCCTGTGCGACTAGAGACTCGCCTTTGTAGAGATCCTTAGTCTCCTGTTTCTCTGTCTCATATGGGATTTCTTCTGACATCTTTCCAGTCTCAACGGTTCTAACTTCAAGCGGCGAAACCTGCTTTTCCATATTTACAAGGTCTCCCGGCTTAAGGTCATTCACGGATTGCTCGCTATTCTTGCCACTCATGTCCTTGACATTTACATCATACTTCCTAGCGACGCTGTTTATGTTCTCACCTTCTTTTATGATGTGGCTCATGTTAATATTTCCGCCGTTAAGAAGCTGCTCCGAAGCCTGCTTTTTACTCTGAACGCTAGTAAGCATTACATCCAGCTGCTTAACCTCTACCTTCTTAGCGAACTTAATCTGCTCAAGCTTCATGCCCTTTGCAGTTTTTTTATAGTGAGCAAGAGTTTCCTTAACTAGGGAATCCGCTGTTCCCCTCGTCTCTACAACCGTCAGAAGTTTGCCGTCCTGATAGACGCCATACGCAGAAACCTCAATATCCGTCATATATGTCAGCTTATTCATAACAGTGTCAGCATCATCTAAATCCTTTTCTGCTGCTGAAACCTTCCTAAATGTCACATTATTGCCAGCGATAAACTTGATGCGTGCACCATTGTTATTCGATGACATATGGTCTCCTGCAACGTCCAAAAGCCCGACGACACTATCTTCGGACTTTACATATCCGAGTACACGCCCGTTATATGCATATTCATAGACTGTGTAATGCTGCATCGTCAGTAACACACCACAGACCATGATAATCAAAGCAAAAAGCCCGCTCACCATCTTGGCTCCACTTCCCTTATATCTGACACGCATGTCATGATACTCTGTAGCTAGACTGAACCCACATCCAATGAAGAACCTGTCGGAAGCATCTTGGATCCTGTCATGCAGATAGATTGGTGCAGCAGCAGCTGTGGCTATCGCAGAACCAATTTTATTCCATACGGTAGGCCCCTTCGCTGCCCTTGCGGCCTTCTTAGCAGCCCTGGCTTCGTTTTTCTTCTGCTCTATGGCTCTGACCTTATCCTGTTTAGCTTGTTTCTTCGCCTTCTTGGCAGCTTCGGCTTTCTCCTTCTTAGCTTCTTTTGCCTGCTTACCAGCAGCCTTCTGTGCTGCCTTCTTCTCTGCCTTAGACGGAGCCTTCTGCTTTTTCTCCATATTCTCTACATTCTGTAAATTGTTATCTTTATTGTCTACTTTATTTGCCTGTCTTTGTTCCATCTATAAGCCTCATCTGCTCTCTCTTTAACGCAAGAGCAGCGCATTCCATCGTCCATAATTCCGTGGTCCTTACATATCGGACACTTGTATTTAACTTCTAAATAATCCTCCGGATACCCGTTCACCGCAAGGAACTCTTTCTTTTGCTCGATAAGCTCCTTCTGTCTCTGCAGCAATTCCGTCCGTTTTTCCTTGCCTATACTTCCAAGTCCAGCGAGTAGCTTTTCTTTGATATCCGCCTCAATACTTGCAAATTTCTGCATTATAGGCATTTCTGTTTCAAGCCTCTGCTGTTTCTCCTTCTGATCATGCACAGCCTTTTCTCTGAGGTACTTATAATACTCCTCTAGAACTCGCTTACTGACGTTTACACTGCCTTCCGAGTTTGTACTTCCTATCTTTTCTACTTGCATCGACTTATCGCCTGCAGATCTAGTTCCTTGGGTACCGTTCTGATTATTGGTTTTGTAGCTAGGCTCAATCCCTCCAGCTTTGCGATATTTGTTTTCCAAGACGGCATCGACGTATCTAAGTGATGGCTCACGCTTTCCTGCAGTGAGCTTCACAGCCTCAAGAACTTCCTCTATATTGTATCCAAACTTGTCGAACCAGCGATCCATCATCTCGCAGTCCCCGGAATTCCATTGGCGATTAAATCCAATCTCCTTGAATATCCTGCCATATAGGTATCTTCGTTTCGCGTCCTTATCCAGAAGCGCCTTTACGTCTGCCTCGGTATTGCATCCTTCCTTGTGCCAATTAATAGCGACTTTGTTTATATAACGAACATCGTTATGACCGTTATCACTGCTGTATTTTATCGCATAAGCGTACACCTCTGGCGAAACCCCGAATGTACCAATGGTATCGGCTATCTTGCGGGCATCGCTAGAAGGTATGCTTCTTCCGCTCGCACTCTCGTAAGTGTCATATAGGTGTTTTAGATCGAGATTTACAAGGCGCGAATCCTGTTCTTCTGACTCACTTCCAGAGCTTCTACTTTTCTTGTTTCCGTAAAATCTTGAAATCTGGCTTAAAAAAACCACTCTATATGAGTCGTCCGGCATATAGTCTCGTCTTATAACGCCAACGCTCTCCCAGTAGTCCCACGCCGCATCGATTTCGTCTGGAGTTATGCCAAGAACATTTGCAGTCTTACTTCTGTCCTCTACTATCCCGTGTTTTGCACGCATCAAACCAAGCAAATACACTTTTACATAGTCACCGTTCGCACTGGTAAAGAACTCGTTTATCATGAGGTTCTCGACTTCCGTGCTAAACAGGTAGACATCTTTATTCTGTTCTGTAACAAACTCAGTGTTGTTCATGGTTCTCCTTGAAAAACTTATTTATACAAATCTATACTGTGTACTCGAGGTTTCCGAACTTCGTGTACCTTGCAATCCAAGCCAGGTTAACGGTTCCCGTAGGACCACTCCTGTGCTTGGCAATAATTACTTCACATGTGTTCCCTGATGAAGTATCAGCCTCTTCATCCTCATTTTGATAATAGTCATCCCTTTTTAGGAATACTACGATATCTGCATCCTGCTCGATTGAGCCAGACTCTCTGAGGTCAGACAGCATCGGACGATGATCCTTACGCTGCTCAGACGCACGGGAAAGCTGCGATAACAGGATTACGCATACGTCAAGCTCCTTTGCAAGAATCTTGATGCTTCTGGTAATCGCACTTATTTCATTAGTTCTGTTATCTCCGCCATATCCGAGGGACATTAGCTGCAAGTAATCAATGATTACGAGGTCAAGCCCACTCTTCTCCTTTAGTCTTCGGCACTTGTTCTTCATCTCGAGAATCGAGATCTGCGCTGTATCGTCGATATTGAGATTCACACTCTCGAATTTCTCCTGAGCTGTATCGATGCTAAACCATTCGTCGTCTTCGATAGTTCCGTTCTTGATGTGCTCCATATCGACTCTTGCTGACATGGCGAGCATTCTCTGTCCCAGCTGTTCCTTGGACATCTCCATGCTGAACACGAGCACCGAATGACCTGCCATCGCCGCATTTTCTGCTACGTTAAGCGCAAACGCAGTCTTTCCCATACCAGGTCTAGCTGCAAGCACAACAAGGTCGGTCTTCTTAAGACCGCCGAGCATTTTATCAATATCTCTAAATCCAGTTGTAATACCAGGAAGCTGCCCCTTGTTCCTCACCAGCTCATTTATCTGGAGAATATTAGTCTGCAGCACTTCCTGAATAGGAGAGTAGTTTTTGCGCTGTGAAGCCTGTGCGATTGAAAAAATTTCCTTTTCTGCCTCGTCGAGAATCCGCTCACTATCCATGCTTCCATCGTATGCGTTCTTTCGCATAGTGTCAGCCGACTTGATGAGCTTTCGCATCTTCGATTTATCAACGACTGTGAGCGCATAGAACTTTGCATTTGAAGGGTTAATCGCATCACCTGACAGTCTGCTCAGATATGTCATACCACCGACTAGCTCAAGTTGATGTACCTTGTTAAGCTCCGCTCTCGTCGTCATAAGATCAATAGTTATGCTTCTTCTGAACATACTCATGAACATCTTGTATATCTCTTGATGTTCCTTGAGGTAAAAATCCTCTGGCTTAAGTATGTCCACGACGTCCTGAACGGCATCGTCGCTTAGCATCATCGACCCTAGAACCGCCTTCTCCGCTTCTATGTCTTTCGGAGGCTCTAGGGCCTCCGAAAGTTGACTGTTTATTTCATTTGGCATTTTTATTCCTCAGTGACAGCCACCTTGATGCGAGCTGTAATATCAGTGTATAGCTTAATATCGACTTCATGTTCACCGATTTCCTTAATTGGCTTTATCAGCACTATTTTCTTCTTGTCGACATCGAGCTTTGTCTGCTCCTTGATTGCATTAGCAATATCCATCGAGGTAATCGATCCGAATAGCTTTCCGCCTTCACCAACCTTAGTCTTAAGCTTGATAACCTCTCCTTCGAGCACCTTTTTCACCTGATAAGCTTCTGCCTTATCTAGTGCAATCTGCTCTTCGCGGTTAGCCTTATCTCTCTTAACTTTCGTGAGATTTGAAGGAGTAGCCTCAATTGCAAATCCACCTGGAATTAAGCGATTTCTTGCATAACCGTCACTTACCTTAACAACGTCTCCGGCTTTACCCGTTCCTTTAACGTCTTTCTTTAAAATAATCTGCATATTGCCCTCCTTTTTCTTCTGTGCAATTTCCTGTCGCCTTTATTTTACTAATTCTCGTCGCTTAGATTCTTGTTGTTCTTGTAAATCCTTTTTTATTTTACTAACACATTTTCAATCTTATATACATTCCTTACCTATTTGGGCACTTCCGAAGCTCTAACCCTTACTCCTGTCCGTAGGCATCCGATTCTTCGCCATCTGTTCCCAAATACTCTGGTACTATCTTCTTAAGTTCCGCTATTACTTCTTCTGGTTCCATGTCAGTTTGAGCACCTGCTGAATTAAGATGCCCTCCTCCATTGAATCTCTCCATAATAACCTGAACATTGACTTCCCCGAGAGATCTCGCACTTATCACTGTCTTGCCCTTATCATTCTTGCCCGCAGCAAACGAAGCTTTCACTCCTTTAACCATTAATAGCTCGTCCGCAACCTGTGCATTGATAATCTGTGCATCAGTCGAATATCCCTGAGAAATCGAAAGCGCAACACCTTCGTCCATATATTCAGCATTGGCAACTGCCTCTGCTCTCATCTGGAACGACGTAACCTCCGACTGGAAAAACCTCTTAACTTCAGTAGTATCAGCACCTACACGCCTTAACCATGCAGAGGCTTCAAATGTCCTTACCCCAGTTTTAATAGAGTACCTATTCGTATCTACCGTTATTCCAGCCAATAAAGCTTCTGCTTCGAACTTGTTGACAATCTTCTTGTTAGAAGTGTACTGGATAATCTCCGTCATAAGTTCACTCGCTGAAGACGCATATGATTCAACATATGATAGTATCGCATTGTCTATCGAGTCATCGGATAGTCTATGGTGGTCGATAACGACAATTTTATCAGCCTTCTCAAGGATTTCAGGACATTCAACCATTCCCGGTCTATGTGTATCTACAACTATTACGAGGGTCTTCTCCTCGCAAAGCTCTATCGCTTTTTCCCTATTCACAATCTCGTAGTCATCGGTCTCAACAGCTTGCTTGTAAATAGCTTGCAAAGCCTCGTTGTACTCCTCGATCACAATTGCAACATCCTTCTCCATGTGCTTTGCAATTTTATAAGCCCCTATTCCAGAACCAAAGCAGTCCATATCCGGCCAACGATGCCCCATTACGATTACATTTGAGCTCTCTCTAACCAACTGCTTTAGTGCATGTGCGATAATTCTCGACTTTCCTTTGTTGTTTTTCTCCATCGACTGGAGCTTTCCGCCATAGTAGTGAGTTCTATCACCGTTCTTGACTACCGCCTGGTCTCCGCCACGTCCCATAGCGAGATCAAGTGCTGCTTCCGCAAGCTCTGTAGCATCCTGCAGGTTTCGTACTCCCATTCCGACTCCTATGCTGAGGCTAACCGGAAAATCGTCTTTGGTCTGGATGGCTCTAATTGTATCCAAAATGGAGAATCTTCCTTCGATCAAGTTATCAACGTCTCGCCTGTAAAGTGTAGCAAGATACGTATCCTCGCTGATACTTTCTATAGCGGCGTTGTTAGATTCTGCCCATTTACTTAGAATCTTATCCACCTCCGCTGGAACTGTCATCTTACTGTCTGAAGGCGAATTTGAAATCAGTTCATCGTAGTTATCTAGGCTGATGTACATCTGGCACACATGTTCATCTCTGTAGTTCGAACGCAATGTCTCGCGTTCAGTTACATTGTTGAAGAAAACTGTTATTATTCCGTCTTCTCGCTCCTCGCGAGTTGTGTTTAACACAAAAATCTGTTCGTTACGCTTTATCTTTACTTCTGTGCCTGTATCTCGAGCCTCTTCTAAATCTTCAAGCTTACTTCCCGTAAGCGCAAAGAAATTTCCATCCACTATGTCATCATATGCAAACACGTTTTTTATGAGCGAATTCGCATATACAACGACTCCTTCTTTATTGACCATACACGCCGGCACTGGCAAGCTCTCAAGAAACTCTGCGCCTGCTATATTTCCTGCGTTTTTGTTCATAAATCTTCTACTCCTAACTTTGGCTACTCTATACTTCTAAGCATGTCTATCAACCTGTTCAATTCATCTACACTGTAATAATCAATTTCAATCTTTCCAGTTGACGCCTTGCCATTTATGTTGACTTTTGTGCCAAATATCTTTCTTAATTCATCCTCTACTGCTGCAATTTCCGCATTGACACATGGCTTTCTCTTCTTACGCTCAGGTCTTGCGTCATCCTTTATCTTCTCGGTAAGCCTTTCTGCTGCTCTCACAGATAGTCCATTTCTAATTATCTTGTCACAAACCTCTATCTGTTTCTTTTCATCCTTGATTGTGATAATCGTTCTACCGTGTGCAGCTGAAATCCGTCCCTCGATAATCATGTTCTGTATTTTTTCAGGTAGCTTCAGAAGTCTAAGTGAGTTTGCTATATATGCTCTGCTCTTTCCTAAAGCGTTTGATACCTGCTCTTGTGTGAACTCGAATCGCTTGATCATCTCATTAAGACCAAGTGCTTCTTCAATAGGGTCGAGATTTTCTCGCTGCATATTTTCTATGATAGCGACTATCATGTTCTGCTTTTCGTCAAAATTCCTTATTATACAAGGAACCTTCTTGATTTCAGCAATCCTAGCTGCTCGCCATCTTCTTTCACCAGCAACAAGTTCGTAACCATTCTGTGCTTTTCTGATGATTAAAGGTTGAATCACCCCATTCTCCTTGATGGAGTTCGCAAGGTCTTTTAGTTTTTCTTCATTGAAGGTCTTTCGTGGTTGGTCTTTATTTGGTTTGATGTCATTAATATCGATATATAAAACCCTATCTTCATCAACCTCGATTTTCGCTGAAGCTGTTTGCGTTTGGGAAGTTTCACCTTTTGAATCTTTTATATTTCTTTCTTCTAACTGAACGGCATGTTCTCTTGAAGTCTTGTCTTCTTTGGTGCTGCTCAAGCTATTTCCTTTTGCTTCGTCTCTACCTGATTTTGTCTTATGCTTTTTGTTGCTCTTAGCCTTGCTTTTCGAATCAAAACGTTCTCTGCTCTTATCTCCTGTTACATCGTCGATGATATCTAGCAGTTTCGTGTCTATATCTTCTTCCTCGTTTTGTTCCATGTCTTCTTCGAACAGAGGAGCTGCATCTGCGAAGAGTGCATCGAGCCCTCTTCCTAGACCACCTTTTCTTTTAGCCATTTTTCTTCTTTCTCCTCTTTTCTCTATCTAGGAACTCTAGTGCAAATTTGTTATAAGCTTTTGCACCTGCCGATGAAGGATCATACTTAACAATAGGCATTCCATAGCTTGGCGCCTCTGCGAGCCTTACGTTTCTTGGGATTACAGTTGAAAATACATATTTCCCAAAGTATTTCTTAACTTCTTGTACTACCTGAATTGCTAGGTTAGTTCTACCATCAAACATGCTAAGGATTACTCCTTCAATTTGAAGGTCTGGGTTCATATTCTTTTTCACTAGCTCAACCGTGCTCATAAGTTGACTGACCCCTTCTAATGCGTAAAATTCACACTGAATTGGTATTAGTACGCTGTCAACTGCCGTCAGCGAGTTAATTGTTAATAATCCAAGTGATGGAGGGCAGTCTATGAATATGTAATCATATTCTCCTCTAACCTGCTCGATTGCTTTCTTGAGTCTTCTCTCTCTTCCCTCAATATTTACTAGCTCAATTTCAGCTCCAGCCAAATCTACACTCGCAGGAATAATATCCAGATTGGCTGTCTTAGTTTGAAGGATAGCTTTGTGGACATCATAATCTTTATTAACCAATACATCATATAATGTATCAGTTAATTTTCTTTTCTTAATTCCTATTCCACTAGTGGTATTGCCCTGTGGATCTATATCGATTACTAGAACCTTTTTGCCTTGTACAGCGAGGCAGGCACTCAGGTTTATATTGGTAGTTGTTTTACCAACTCCACCCTTTTGATTAAATATTGCTATTGCCTTTCCCATATAAGTCTCCTTTTCGAGATTTCACTAGTGTAATTATATAATATTATGGCTTTCCTATCCACAATTCTCGTCTATTTCTTCTTATATTTGCGTGAGTTTTTAGTGAAAAGACTTCTCAATGTTTCACGTGAAACAATATGTAGTGGGTAGTTAAAATGTTTCACGTGAAACATTTTAACTACCCACTACTACAATTTAATCTATTACATTATAGGATTAAGTCTTTTTAACGTATAGGGCTCTTTTTCGCAATTCCCGGCTTGCGTGGAAACCTCTTCGGGGTACTATTGTACTTTCTTATAAAAATGAGCCTATGTCCAGATATAGCGTTCTTATCCTTTGAAGGATTCTCTATCTTTTCAACATTACCACCAAGAGTCTTAATAGCAGCATCAGCAGAAGCAATTTCATCTTCTGCACTTTCCCCCTTATACGGAATAAAATAACCCCCTTTTTTCACTAGCGGAAGGCACCATTCAGATAATATATCAAGAGAAGCAACTGCACGAGATACGCACACATCTACCTTCTCTCGATACTTAATATTGTGCCCCATATCCTCAGCTCTCATATGAATAAGTTCAATATTGTTAATCCCTATCTCCTCAGCAACTTGACCTATTACTTTAAGTCGCTTGTTTAGGGAATCTACCAGAATGAACTTTTTGTCTGGATTTGTTACAGCAAGCGGAATGCCCGGAAATCCACCACCTGTCCCCATGTCAACAACAAACTTAGCTCTCTGAAATTCCTCATAATCGTTGCAAGCTAGAGAATCAACAATATGCTTCTCAAGAAATTCATCCTCTACCCTGACTGCCGTAAGGTTGATATTTTCATTAATTTTAAGGATCCTCTGCATGTATCTGACTAGCTTATCGGTATTATCGCTCCCATATCTACTATCCAGTTCTGAGATTAACTTATCCTTCATACTCATTCCTCTCGCTTCGCTCATTACTTCTTCTTTCCTTCTCTAAATAAATCAGAAGTACATTTATATCCGCCGGAGAAACTCCGCTAATCCTACTCGCTTGACCAATGCTAATTGGATTAATCTCAGAAAGCTTCTGCCTAGCTTCAAGTCTGAGGCCATTGATTTCATTATAATTGATATTTTCTGGAAGCTTCTTATTCTCGAGCTTTCTCATTTTTTCAACTTGCGCTAGCTGCTTATCGATATAGCCTGCATACTTAATTCTAACTTCAACTTCGTATCTCTCAGCTCTATTAAGCTCTGGTCTAGTTTCATCATCTATTACCTTTAACGCTTCATAAGAAATTTCTGGCCTTCTTAGGAGATCATAAAAAGTAATATTATTATTCGTTGCCTCATGACTACCCTGAGATACTAAAAATTCATTAAGTTTACTAAATTCAGCATACTTATTTCTAAGTCTCTCTATCTCTCCATCTACGAGTTTTTTCTTCGCGATAAACTTAGAATATCTCTCATCAGAAACTAGTCCATACTCATAGCCAATCTCTGTCAGACGTCGATCTGCGTTGTCTTGTCTCAGAATAAGCCTAAATTCCGCTCTAGACGTCATTATTCTATAAGGCTCCATAGTACCTTTAGTCACTAAATCGTCGATTAGAACGCCAATATAAGCTTCGTTTCTTCCGAGCACTAGAGGATTTTTACCATTAATCTTGCGAGCAGCATTAATTCCAGCTATAAGACCTTGTGCAGCTGCTTCCTCATATCCAGAGCTTCCATTAAACTGTCCAGCACAGAACATATTATCTACAAGCTTGCTCTCAAGGCTAGGTTTCAGAGTTGTTGGATCAACACAATCGTACTCTATGGCATAAGCTGGTCTAACAATTTCAGCATTTTCAAGTCCAGGAATAGTGTGATACAACTCTTCCTGAATATCTTCTGGTAAACTAGAAGACATACCTTGTATATACATCTCATCAGTATCCAGACCCTCTGGCTCAACGAATAACTGATGTCTATCCCTATCCTTAAATCTCGAAACCTTATCTTCAATAGAAGGACAGTATCTTGGACCGACACCTACAATGTTGCCGGAATACATCGCCGAACGATTTATATTTTCAAGGATAATCCTATGCGTTTCGCTATTTGTGTAAGAGAGCCAGCATGATATCTGATTTCTTCCGAGTTCTTTTCCTTCATTCATGAATGAAAAAGGAATAATTTCATCATCTCCATCCTGCTGCGTCATTTTGTCGTAATCGAGTGTCGAGGCAAGCATACGAGCGGGGGTCCCAGTCTTGAATCTACGCATCGGAAGACCATATTCGTGCAGCTTATCCGCAAGTTCCATCGAAGGAGCTAGACCACTCGGACCACTGTAATACGCGCTTTCACCTATAAACACCTTACCAGCCAGAAATGTTCCTGTACACATAATTACCGCTTTAGACAAATAAATGGAGTTGGTTCTCGTTACTACTCCGCACACCGCACCATCATCGATGATAAGGTCAACAACCTCCGCCTGCTTAAGACTTAGTCTTTCTTCATTCTCGATGGTCTTTTTCATCTCGAGATGATATCTCGTCTTATCCGCCTGCGCACGGAGAGAATGAACAGCTGGTCCTTTAGATGTGTTAAGCATCTTGCTCTGTATAAAGGTCTTATCGATATTAAGCCCCATCTCTCCACCGAGAGCATCTATCTCACACACGAGGTGACCCTTGCCAGTTCCTCCAATAGAAGGATTACAAGGCATCATCGCTACAGATTCGAGATTCATCGAGAGAAGGAGTGTCTCACATCCGATTCTTGCAGAAGCAAGTCCAGCCTCACATCCTGCGTGACCAGTACCTACGACAACCACATCGTATTCACCCATCATACTATATTTATTTGAATTTTTAATTTCCTGCAAATTCATACTTATTTTCCCAAACAAAACTTAGAGAAAACCGTGTCGAGAATCTCTTCACTCGCGGTTTCTCCGATTATCTCTCCTAATATCTGAAAAGTATCTCGCACCTCTATTTCAGCAATTTCAAGTGGTTCACACATTTCTAAAAGTTCTATACCTTGAGCTAATGACTCACTTGCTCTCACGAGAGCATCTTTGTGCCTCTCATTTGTGACTATATTTCCACCTTCACTCTCGACAAGTCCTTCTTTAAAAACATGTTCTATCGCCTCTCGCACTTTTCCGATTCCACCTAGGGTCTTTACAGTTGTATTAACTACACCTTTACAGTTAAGTATACTTTGAATTTTCTCAATCTCACTCTCAGATATAGTAATGCCAAGGTCTTCTTTATTTACAACCAGAAGGACCTGCTTATCCTCTATATGCTTGGCAATTTCAAAATCCTCGTCTTCGAGACTACTACTGCCATCGATAACCATAATAACAAGATCAGCAATATCAATCTGATTCTTAGATCTTTCGATACCAATCTGCTCTATTACATCATCAGTGTCTCTAATTCCGGCAGTATCAACAATCACAATCGGATATCCACCGATTGTTGCACTCTCCTCGATCGTATCGCGCGTAGTTCCCGGGATATTAGTTACTATCGCTCTATCCTCTCCTAACAATCCATTCATAAGAGATGATTTTCCAACGTTTGTACGACCAACGAGTGTTAATTTTATTCCTTCTCTTGCAAGCTTGCCAAATTCAGCAGATTTAATAAGCTTGCCTAACCTACCTTGTTGCTTCATAAGTTCCGCTAAGAACTCATCATACGAAACTTGCTCTATGTCTTCATCAGGAAAATCTATATTCACAGCCATCTGAGCTAGCACGTCTTTAATATGATTGCGAATATCTATGATTTCATGGCCTAGGCTGCCATTAAGCTGCTCAGAAGCAATGCTAAGTGGTTTCTCACTTCTCGCTTTTATAAGATCAATCACAGCTTCTGCTTGAGATAGGTCTAGTCTACCATTAAGAAAGGCATTTTTAGTAAACTCACCTGGATCTGCAAGTCTTGCCCCAGAGGAGATTACACTTCTTAGGATAAGCTTTAGAGATACATTGCTTCCGTGCGCCTGAAATTCAACCACATCATCACCTGTAAAGGTATGAGGAGCTTTCATGTATATCGATACCATGTCATCTATAACTGTTCCTTTATTGTCGACAGCATGACCATAGTAAACGTGACGAGGGATTACCTCATCAGGACATTCACGATATATGCTTTTCATAATAGATAGTGAATTAGGTCCACTAACACGAACTATACCTACTCCACCCTCCCCTAGAGGCGTTGCAATTGCAGCAATAGTATCTGCCATAAATTCTCCTATTGACGAAAAGAGCCCATCAAAGATGGGCTCTCAATGTTATTTCTTCTCGATTATAACTCTTCTATAAGGGTCTTTACCCTCACTCCTAGTCGTTACACTTGGATGGTTCTGAAGTGTTGAATGAATAACCTTACGCTCGTAAGGATTCATTGGTTCAAGAGTAATCTTTCTCTCGGAACGCTCCACCTTACCAGCTAGTCTATTTGCAAGACTTACGAGAGTCTGTTCTCTCTTAGCTCTGTAATTCTCAGCGTCCATAACTACTCTTGTGTATCCACCATTTTCCTTGTTAACAACGAGGCTAGCTAGATACTGAACAGCATCGAGTGTCTGTCCTCTCTTGCCGATGATTGTACCAGTGTCTGCACCAGTAACATTTACATAGATAAGATCCTTGCCTTCCTTAACTTCGAAATCGAGGTCAATGCCCATCTCTTTTGTGATTTCTTTTAGGAATGCTTCAACTGGATGATCCTGCACTGGTGTTAGCTTATCGACATCAAGAAGTAGAGTCGCCTCAAAATTACCATGATTTTTCTTGCTTCTCTCTCTGTTCTTCTTAGGTCTAGAAGATTTTCTCTTCTCGCCTTGTCTAGCACGCTCGCTTGCACGAGCATCCTCAAGCTCTTCCTCTTCGTACTTATCGTAGTCTTTTCTGATCTCATCAGGAACAACAACAGTGTTATTCTCAGGAAGACCAGCGAGGATTCTGTCTATATCATCGAAAGTGGCTTTTTCTTTATGTGCTTTATCAGCACCGTCATTCTTGGGAGTAACTCTCACTTTAGCAAGTTTAGATCCTATACCGAGGAACCCTTTGCTCGATTCCTCAAGGATTTCAACGTTGACTTCATCTCTGGTGAGTTTGAGTTCCTGAAGCGCAAGCTCTACGGCTGTGTCGACATCAACTCCCCATTTTTCTGAAGCTTTCATCATTATCCTTTCATCCTTGCTTTCTTCATCTTCTCAAGCTGTTTCTCAGCACGTCTTCTCTTTTCTTCAAGTTCCTGCTCTTCCTTAAGCTTAGAGCGGAACTTATTCATCCTGATGTTCAAGAAAATCTGAATGAACTGTCCACCTGCCCAATATATAGCAAGTCCAGCTGGGTAAGCTCTAGCAAGCCATAGGATGCTGAGTGGGAAAAAATACTTCATTATCATGTTCATTGATTTTCCCTGGCCACCCATCATTTCATTCTGACCTGTAAGCTGCTGTGTCATCGCAAAAGAGATGTATGTTGAAACAGCTGCAGCAATTGGAAGAATCCAAAGGTCAGGCTGTCCGAGGTCTTTAATCCATAGGAACGACTGATGAACAGCGAAAATCATATTCTCATCAGCTATATACCTCATAGGATTTCTGAGAAGCGTGAAAAGCCCCATAATGATAGGCAACTGGATAAGCATTGGAAGACAACCACCCATCGGATTAAAATTCTCTTCCTTATAGAGCTTAGCCATCTCTTCATTCATCTTCTCTTTGTCGTTCTTATACTTCTCCTGAATAGCCTTCATCTTAGGCTGAAGCGAAGACATCGAAGCTGTCGATTTAATCTGTTTGAAGTAGAGAGGATAGAGGAGCAGCTTAACGAGTACCGTTAGTATTATTAGTGAAATACCGTAGTTACCAACTAATTTGTAGATAAACGTTAGTAGATAACCCAAAGGCACCGCAATAAATCCCATATTCTGTCCTTTCTTATCTTAGAGGATCATATCCTCCGGGGTTTCCCGGATGACATCTAAGTATTCTCTTTATTCCTAAATACGTTCCTTTAAAAGGGCCGTACTTCTCGAGCGCCTGTATAAAATACGTGCTGCATGTAGGATAGAATCTACACGTTGAAGGGAATAAGGGCGAAATAAATTTCTGATATCCTCTGATGATAATTATCAATATGCGTTTAATAATGTTCTTTAAAAGCTTTATCATTGTAAAAGCCCTTACTTGTCTAGAAGGTGTTCCGAACGAAGAACCCCGTACATTGACCTTCTAACTTCTTCACACTTGTGATCATTGATAGAATTTCTAGCTATAAAAATAACGTCGTACCCGTTCTTAACTTCGCAGCCTAGTAATCTATAAGCCTCTCTCATGAGTCTTCTCGATCTGTTGCGTCTAACGCTGTTTCCAACCTTTTTACTAGAAACATAAGCTAATCGCGAATACTTAAGCCCGTTCTTTTTGTAGATAATTACCATGAATCTTGAGACTTTAGATTTGCCTTTGTTATAGACAATCTTAAAGTCAAGCTGATTCCTTAGCGTTGATTCCTTGAGCATGATCACTTTACCTTCTATCAGCTATTAAGCTGTAAGGCTCTTTCTACCTCTAGCTCTTCTTCTCTTGAGAACCTTTCTGCCACTTGCAGTTGCCATTCTCTTTCTGAAGCCGTGCTCCTTAAGTCTCTGCCTCTTTTTAGGCTGGTAAGTTCTTTTCATTGTTAGTTTCTCCTTCCATATCAACGTTTGATATAATCTAATATAGTTGTGTCTTCTAAATTCCAAAGGCACATACATCACGATATTATACTTTCAAACCATAACAAAGTCAATGTATACGCCATTTTGAAGGTGTTCTTTAGGAAAAAAATAATTTAAATTTTTTTAAAATTTTCTCACATACTACATTTAGTGGTAGCTTTAACTTATTAACAAAGTTATCCACAACATGTGTATAACTTTATTTTTGTTAAGTGCTAATACAGTGATTTTATAGGATTCAGCGTTATTGCTGTTGTGGATTTATTTGTGTAGAATATGTTTATTCACCTAGGAGGAAGTATTTTGGACACTAACAAGATATGGGATTCGTTCATAGAGGAAATCAAAAAGTCTACAAGCAAGCTAAGCTTCGACATGTTCTTTTCTGATTTATCTCTTTACAAGCTCGATGTCGATAATAAGATAATTTATATCCAGCTCGAAGACATCAGCATTATCAAATTTCTTAGAGAGAAATACATTGTTCAAATCGAAGATATATTCTCGAGAATGCTCGGGGATGATTTTCAAGTGGTCATAAAATCCAAAGACGAATATAAAAGCAACAAAATTGATAAGAAGAAAAAAGTAAGAAAGTCGCTTTATAAGGATAATTCTAAGCTTTTTAATCCTAAATTTAATTTTGAAAACTTCGTTGTTGGAGGTAATAATAGATTCGCATATGCCGCATCACTCGCTGTTGCAGAGTCACCTGCGGAAGCTTACAATCCTCTTTTCCTATATGGAGGATCCGGACTAGGTAAGACTCACCTCATGCAGGCAATTGGAATTCAGGTTATAAAGAATGATCCTACTTCAAATGTTCTGTATATATCATCCGAGACTTTCACGAATGAACTTATCGAGGCGATAAATACTCAGAATACCAATCAATTCAAAGAAAAATATAGAAATATAGATATACTACTCATAGATGATATCCAGTTTTTGGAAGGTAAGGAAGCTACTCAGGAAGAGTTCTTCCATACATTTAACACTCTATACGAGAACAACAAACAGATTGTAATATCTAGTGACAGACCACCGAGCAACCTACAGAAGCTCGATGAAAGACTTACTACTAGATTTGGATTTGGAATAACGGCTGACGTTCAGCCTGCTGATTTTGAAACAAGAGTAGCGATTCTTAAGAAAAAGATAGAACTTGCTGATATAGAGCTGGATATTGATATTGAAGAGGTATGCAATCTAATCGCTGAGAAAATAAAGTATAATATCAGAGAGCTAGAAGGTGCTATGAACCGCATGATAAGCTTTTCCGAGATTATGAACAATAAGATAGATCTCGATTTTGCTAAAATAGTTCTCAAGGACATCTATAGAGACACCGATAAAGCAATTGCTCCGGAGAGGATTAGGTCAACAGTAGCTTCTTACTACGATATCAAGGTTTCAGACCTCGACTCTAAGCGTAGAACTGCTGAAATTGCACTTGCTAGGCAGGTTGCTATGTATCTATGTAGAGAGAGTACTGATTTCTCGTTTTCTAAGATAGGTGAGATATTCGGTGGTAGAGACCACTCAACGGTAATGAGTAATTGCAATAAAATACAGAATCTGTACCATGAAGATGAGTTAATCAAATACGATATAGATGAGATTAACAAGAAGCTAAAAAAGCACGATTTATAGGTGTGAACAACTAATTTTTCATGAAGTTTAATTATCCATATTTTACTAACTAGTTATCATCAGGGGTTATCAATATACTTTTTGAACTAGATGCGAGATAATATAAGCAAAAAGAAAGTTATCCACATTATCAACAGCCCCTACTATTATTACTAAATATATAATATATAAAGAAAGGGAATTTCGATGAAAATATACTGCACAAGAAATGAACTTAATAGAGCTATTAATAACGTATCTCACTCAATTCCAACAAGGACACCTTCACCAATATTAGAAGGGATACTTATTGAGACTAAGGGTGATAGAATGTATCTGACAGCAACAGATACTAACATGACTATAGAGTCTAACATTTCTGTTGATAGTGAAGGCGACGTTTCATTCGTAATAGAAGAAAAGAACTTTGCTAACATCGTTAATAAGCTTCCTGAAGAGGAAGTACTGATGGATTTCAATCACGAAAAGAATCAGATTAAGATTAACAGCGGTAAATCATCTTCTACTTTTAATTGTTTCTCGGCAGATGAATTCCCAAGATTCAATATTGGAGAAGGACAGAAGATAATTCTTTCAAAAAAAGATATTAAAAACTTAATCCGTAAGACTTCATTTTCCGCAAGTGCTGACGAACTCAATGGAGTACTAACGGGCATTCTTATCGAGCTAGGTGAGGGAAACCTTCGCATGGTAGCTGTGGATACATTTAGAATGGCTATTTACAATGCAAAGGTTGATACAGATGAGAAGCTAAGCATCGTAGTTCCTGCTAAGCTACTGGGAGAAGTTTCAAAGATTATCAGTGATGATGACAACGATGAACAACTATTTATGGAGATTGTGGATAACAAGGTTGTTATGCTTTTTGACAACAACAGAGTAACCCTCAACACACTTAATGGAAACTACATCGATTACAACAGAATCATCAAGGCTGAAACTAATATCAAGATTAGAACTAGCAGAATTGAGTTAATGAAGAGTATTGATAGAGCTGCTATCATAGCTTCTGCTCAGAATAATAATCTCATAAAGATGAAAATCGAGGATGATCAGATTGAAATAACTTCTCTTTCTGAGAAGAGCAGCATAAAAGAAATGGTTGAAATCATGAAAGAGGGAGATAACCTAGAGATTGGATTCAACTCAAGATACATGATGGATGTGCTAAAGGTTATCGATGATGAAGAGATTATTCTCAATATGAGCGACAGTGTAAAGCCATGCATCATCACCCCGCTTAAGGGTGACACTTATCTGTATCTAGTACTTCCTGTAAGAATTAACTAGTAATAGGAAACTGTGGATGAGAGTAAATAGTATAAAACTAAAAAATTTCAGAAACTACAGCGATCTCGAAGTTGAGTTCGATGGTAAGCGAAATATAATAATAGGTGAAAACGCGCAGGGTAAGACAAACCTCATAGAGGCTATATATCTCTGCGCGTTTGCGCGTTCTTTTCGTACGAGTAACTCAACTGATCTCATTAAGATTGGGGAAGATAGCTGCAATGTATCTATTGAAGCAGTCAGTGAAGATATAGAAAAGAAAATTAGCATCACTGTTAATAATCGCGGCAAGAAGATGATTAAGAAGGATAATAAGTTTCTTAGTAGAACTGCGGAGCTTCTGAATAATCTAGTAGTCGTGGTTTTCTCACCTGATGATTTAAGAATCATCAAGGACAGTCCAGAAAAGCGTAGAAATTTCATAGATAAAGAGATAAGTCAGCTCAGACCTAGTTATTTCGAGGCTCTTCGAAATTACAAAGAAGTGCTCAGGCAGAAGAATTCACTTATCAAGCAGTTAAGGTCACTCGGGAGTGATCCTAAGATGAGAGATATGCTTGAGATATACGATATGCAGCTAGCGAAATACGGTAGTGAAATTATTAAAATTCGCCGTGAATTCGTGGAAATGCTATCCGAGAAAGCTTCCAAGATACAGAGCAACATATCTAAGGGAAGAGAAACTTTGGATATAAGATATGTTGAATCGGTATCTGCCGAGAACATTCTCGATGAAATTGTAAATTGCCGTGATCGAGATATATATAACGGTCACTGCAGCATAGGTCCTCATAGGGATGATCTTGATTTCTATATCAATGGCATAGATGCTAAGAAGTTTGGCTCACAAGGTCAGCAGAGGACCGTTGCTCTATCTCTAAAGCTTGCTGAAATTCAGCTCGCAGAGATGATTCTGGGTGAGAACGCAGTCTTGCTTCTGGATGATGTATTATCTGAACTCGACAGAGAGAGACAGAGTTATCTGCTAAATGAGATAGAAGATGTTCAGTTATTTCTTACGTCGACCGAGGTTAATTCGGAACTCCTTCATGGTATGAAAGAAGGAAAGATATTTAACGTAAAAAGTGGCTCACTTGTATAAAATTGGAACAAAATTTAAAATAAATGAGTTGTAAAATATAAAAATATCAAAAAATAAGCGATTTAAGGTAGTTTTATTCTGTAAAAGGGTGAAACTACCTTTATTGATATTTTAAAGCCTCTATGCTAAAATAAATGGGTTAGAAATATAAAAAGGAAGGTCAATATGAGCGCAGAAAATAAGCAAAATAATTATGATGCCTCCCAGATTACCGTACTTGAGGGACTAGAACCTGTAAGGGTTAGACCTGGTATGTATATAGGTAGTACTGGACCTGCAGGACTTCATCATCTCGTATATGAGATTGTTGATAACTCTGTCGATGAAGCACTCGCTGGGTATTGTAAGCACATCACTGTTACGATAAATGAAGATAACTCAATAACCGTTACCGATGATGGACGAGGAATGCCAGTAGATATTCACCCTAAGCTTGGAATTCCTGCAGTTGAAGTTATTCATACTCAGCTGCACGCAGGTGGTAAATTCGGAGATGGCGGATATAAGGTTTCTGGAGGTCTTCACGGAGTAGGTGCATCTGTAGTTAATGCACTTTCTACTCATATGATTGTAGAGGTTAAGCGAAATGGTAATCTCTATAAGCAGGAGTATAAGAGAGGAAAGACAGTTACTGAGCTAGAGATTATTGGAACTTCAAAGGATACAGGATCCAAAACAACTTTCTGGCCAGATGCAGAAATATTTGATGAAACTGTCTTTGATTACGATACACTTCAGAGACGTATGCGTGAGATGGCTTTCCTCAACAAGGGTCTAAGAATTTCTATCGAGGATAAGAGAGAAGGTAGAAAGAAGAAAGAGAGTTTCCACTACGAAGGTGGAATCATAGAGTTCGTTCAGTATCTCAACAAGAATAAGGGATTAATCAACAACAAGATTTTTTACTTTGAATATGAGAATGACGGATACGAGGTAGAGGTTGCTATGCAGTACACCGACAGGTATAGCGAGCTCACACTTTCTTATGCAAATAATATAAATACCGTAGAAGGTGGTTTCCACTTAGTTGGGTTTAGAGCTGCTCTCACTAGAACTATCAACGATTATGCGAGAAGAACTAAGCTTCTTAAAGATAACGATGATTCTCTTCAGGGTGAAGACGTTAGAGAAGGTCTAACAGCAATTGTAAGTGTTAAACTGACAAATCCTCAGTTTGAAGGACAGACTAAGGCTAAGCTAGGTAATAGCGAGGTTAGAGGATTCGTTGAGAGTAACATGAATGAGAATCTTTCATTCTTCCTCGATGAGAATCCAAAGGAAGCAAAGCTAATCGTAGATAAGTGCCTCAAAGCTGCTCGTGCGAGAGAGGCTGCTAGAAAGGCTAGAGAGATTACTCGTAAGACTTCGGTACTCGAGACAACTTCTCTACCTGGTAAGCTAGCCGATTGTTCAGAGAAGGATCCAGCTTTGTCAGAGATTTTCCTAGTAGAGGGAGATTCTGCCGGCGGTAGCGCTAAGTCTGGTAGAGATCGTAACCGTCAGGCTGTACTTCCGCTCAGAGGTAAGATTCTCAACGTAGAGAAGGCTAGAGAGGATAAGATTCTTAACTCGGATGAGATTAAGAACATGATAACTGCGTTTGGATGCGGAGTAGGAAGCAACTTTGATATCACTAAGCTCAGATATCACAAGATTATCATCATGACTGATGCCGATGTCGATGGTGCTCATATCAGAACGCTGCTTCTTACATTCTTCTACAGATTCATGACACCTCTTATCGAAGGCGGATATGTGTACGCAGCTCAGCCACCTCTATTTAGAGTTAAGCAGGGAAAAGAAATTCACTACACTTATTCAGATGCTGAACAGGATAAATTACTCGCTGAGTTAAAAGCTAAAAACAAGAATGCTAAGATTGAAATACAGCGATACAAGGGTCTAGGAGAGATGGACTTCAATCAGCTATGGGAGACTACTATGGATTATAACCACAGAACTCTTGTGCAGATTAAGATTGAGGATGCTACAGCAGCGGATGAAATCTTCACGACATTGATGGGAGATAAGGTTCCGCCAAGAAAGAAGTTCATTGAAGACAACGCAAGATACGCAACACTAGATATTTAATGGACATTAAGGAGATATAATGACTACGCTTTTAGAAGATAGCAAAATCATCACTCATGAAATATATGATGAGATGAAGAATTCTTATATCGACTACGCGATGAGCGTTATTGTCGGACGTGCACTCCCAGATGTTCGTGACGGACTCAAGCCAGTACACAGAAGAATTCTATATGGAATGAGCATCCTAGGGATTACTCCTGACAAGCCGCACAAGAAATCGGCGCGTATTGTCGGAGAAGTAATGGGTAAATATCACCCTCACGGTGACAGCTCAATTTACGATGCCATGGTTAAGATGGCACAGGATTTCTCGACGAGATATCCGCTAGTAGACGGACATGGTAACTTCGGTTCTGTGGACGGAGATGGAGCAGCTGCTATGCGTTATACGGAGGCTAGAATGTCACCGTTTTCGTTACAGATGGTTCGCGACATAGAGAAAGACACTGTTGATTTTACAGATAACTTCGACGGTGAGGAGAAGGAGCCGGTGGTTCTCCCTTCGAGAGTACCTAATCTGCTTATAAATGGATCGAACGGTATCGCCGTAGGTATGGCGACTTCCATTCCTCCGCATAACCTAAGTGATACAATCGACGCTTGTATTAAGAGAATCGACGAACCAAACTGCAGCACTGATGATTTGATTAAGATTATAAAGGCGCCAGATTTTCCAACGGGTGCAAGCATCCTTGGTAGAGATTCGGCTAGGGAAGCTTATGAGACAGGAACAGGTAAGATTACAGTAAGATCCAAGAGTGAGATTGAAGAAACTGCTCGCGGTAGGATGAGAATTGTAATCACAGAGATTCCTTTCCAGGTGAATAAAGCAAGACTCATCGAATCGATGGCTGACCTCGTTAGAAACAAGAAAATAGATGGAATTTCCGCTATTAGAGATGAATCTAACAGAGAGGGAATGAGAATCGTAATAGAACTCAAGAAGGATACTAATCCTAATGTGATTCTCAACAGACTATATAAGCACACTCAGCTTCAGAGCACTTATAGCATGATTATGCTAGCTCTAGTTAACGGTGAACCTAAGATTCTTAGATTGTGTGAGATTATCGACGAGTATCTAAAGCATCAGAAGATCGTAATTACTAGAAGAACTAAGTTCGACCTCGCTAAGGCTGAGGCAAGAGCTCATATATTAGAAGGTCTACTCATTGCGCTCGATAACATCGATGAAGTAATTAAGGTTATTCGTTCCAGCTACAACGATGCTAAGGAAAAGCTGATGGTGAGATTTGGTCTCAGTGAGATTCAGGCTCAGGCTATCCTAGACATGAGACTTGCTAGACTGCAGGGTCTGGAACGTGAGAAGATTGAGAACGAGCATAACGAACTCATGCAGAAGATTGCTTACTATAAATCAATCCTCGCTGACGAGCACAAGCTGATGGGTGTTATCAAGGATGAGCTTACCGAAATCAAGCAGAAGTACGGTGATGGCAGAAGAACCAAAATCGTTGCTGATGATGGTGGAATCGATGAAGAATACTTGATAGATGAAGAGGATGTTGCAGTTACGCTCACACATCTCGGATATATCAAGAGAGTTCCTGAGAATACTTACAAGGCACAGCGCCGCGGTGGAAAGGGAATAGTGGGACTCACAACTAGAGACTCTGACTTTGTAAAGGATCTCATAATCACGTCGACACACGACTATCTGATGTTCTTTACAGATCTAGGCAAGGTTTATAAAATCAAGGCTTACGAGATTCCAGAAGCATCGAGAACTGCGAAGGGCACTCCGGTTATTAACTTCCTGAACCTCGATCAGGGCGAGCGAGTAACTGCGGTTATACCAGTTAAGGAATTTGCAGACGACAATTATTTAATCATGGTTACTAGAAATGGAACTATCAAGAAGACTCCTATGTCTCAGTTCGATACTAACCGTAAGACCGGACTCATCGCTATCACGCTTAAGGATGATGACAAGCTTATCTCTGTAAGTCAGTCGAGCGGTGAAGAGAGCGTATACGTTGTGACCAAGAAAGGTAAGTCAATAACATTCCACGAGGATGATGTCAGAAGCATGGGAAGAAGTGCCGGTGGTGTAAGAGCTATCACCTTAGATAAGGATGATGAAGTCGTATCGATGGAGCTCGACAGCACAGGTGAGCGCGAACTGCTTGTAATGACTAAGAAGGGCTTCGGTAAGAGAACGAGCCTAGACGAGTATAGACTTCAGACCAGAGGTGGAAAGGGAGTTTCGACTTACGATAAGACTAAGTTCTCGAAGACAGGAGAGCTAGTTGGTGCAACACTTGTGAGCAAGGATGATGAGATTATGCTGATTAACTCTAACGGTGTAATTATCAGAATCAGAGCGAACGAGATATCAAAGTCAGGCAGAACAACTCAGGGTGTAAAGATCATGAAGGTTGAGTCTGGTGACGAAATAGTATCATTTGCAAAGGTCCTCGATGAGGATGATGCTTCTAAGCCTATGACCAAGAAGGAAAAGGCTGATAGCGAGCAGATGACGCTGGTATAAAACAATTATAATTTTGTAATGGCTGAGAAAGAATCTCAGCCATTTTTTAATGAAAAATATGATGGAATTTTACCAGCAAGATTTGAAGAGAATAATAAGAATGGCGTGTCGGTATTTACAATCATGCTTCAGGCTGTAATTGTTACAATATGGGATGCTATATTATGCGGTTCGATTAGGTTCTGATTCATCAGTCGGATACTTATAGTGTTGATAGTATGCTTTATCATTTCGTTGGCTGCACCATTGGTTATCTATGCAAATAGGCATAGGTGGTCGTCGAACGGAAAAGCTACAGGTGATGAAAAGTAACCATTTATCAGTAGATATGGTGTATTCAAACAAAAGATAGTAAAATGTTTTAAACCATTGTCAATTAATGATGAAAAGAGGTATGAAAATGAGAAATTCGGAAAATAACGAAGTAAAACTGAATGATAGTCTATCTTCTTTGAATGATGATACGGGTTACCGCACACCTATTTTCGGTACAGAGACTAGCGGTGCTGAAATGCCAAAGGATAAGATAAATGATGAGCCAGTTGCACCAGGAGTAGCTGCAGAGATGATCAGACAGTATCTGAGTGTTGAGGGTAATGCGACCCAGAACCTTGCGACATTCTGCCAGACATATATGGAACCAGAAGTAACAAGGCTTATGGCGGAGAATTTCGAAAAGAATGCGATTGATAAGGATGAATATCCTATGACCGCAGACCTTGAAAATCGCTGCGTAGATATTATTGGAAAGCTATGGAATGTGGATAAAAAGGAAGAGCCACTCGGAACTTCCACGGTTGGATCCTCTGAAGCGTGCATGCTCGGCGGACTAGCAATGCTATTTAGATGGAAAAAGCTGGCAGATGCAGCTGGTGTAGATAGATTTACCAAGAGAAGGCCTAATCTCGTAATCTCATCGGCTTATCAGGTGTGCTGGGAGAAGTTCTGCCGCTACTGGGATATCGAGATGAGAACTGTGCCAATCGACCTTGATCATCTATCTCTTAATATAGATACAGTTATGGATTATGTCGATGAATACACTATCGGAATAGTGGCTATACTGGGCATAACTTATACTGGAAAGTATGACGATGTTAAGGCACTCGACAACCTTGTTGAGAAATACAATAAAGAGCATACTGATATGCCAATCCGTATTCACGTAGACGCTGCTTCCGGTGGTATGGTCGCTCCATTTATCGATCCAGAGCTAGAGTGGGATTTCCGACTTAAGAATGTGTGGTCGATAAGCACTTCTGGACATAAGTACGGGCTCGTGTATCCAGGAGTTGGCTGGGTAATCTGGCGCAGTAAGGAAGCTCTCCCTGAGGAATTAATATTTTGGGTAAGCTATCTCGGCGGCGAGGAAGCAACTATGGCGATTAACTTCTCTCGCAGTGCGTCGCAAATCGTCGGACAGTATTATATGCTGCTTAGAAATGGATTTAAGGGATACAGAGAAATCCATGAGCGGACCCTAGAGGTTGCTAGATACATGGCTTCCGAGATTGAGAAAATGGGAATCTTCGAGGTGCTTGAGGGCGCAGAACAGATTCCAATCATCTGCTGGAAGCTTAAGGACGATGTTGATGTGGAATGGACACTTTATGATCTGGCAGATCGTCTCCGTATGCAGGGCTGGATGGTACCTGCATACCCAATGCCAGAGAATATCAAGGATATCGATGTACAGAGACTAGTGCTCAGACAGGATTTCGGAATGAATCTAGCGATGCTCTGCATTAAGGATATGAAGAAGCAGATTGAGATTCTGAATAACTCTCGTGTAATCGTGCCAAATAACAAAAATGGTGATAGTAACTATGTATCTAAGGGGTTCGATCATAGTGGGAGATAGTAAACGCTTTAGATATGTGTGAAACATTTTCTAAAATTAAAGAGAAAACACTATAGCTCTAAGGGACATACAATATTAGAAAATAAATAAGCAAAAAGGATTGGTTCGTCCAATCCTTTTTAAGTGCGAAAATAATATTAATTTGATTAAGGTATTCTTTGGATATGAGTGTAGTACTTTAAATCTGATTGTATATCAATGTATTAAATTACAAGTTAATAGAAAATTTTTATAATATAAAAGGTTAAAATGTATTTAAATAGATACATAAATGCTATAATCAGACTACAGTATTATTTATTATTTTGTAGTATGGAGGAACTATGTTCTGTAAATTAAATATTACTCTAGAAAATAAAAGTGGATTAGAAAACGAAAACCCCGATAGGGGACGAAAACTTTATTAGTCTGGTCTTGAGAGATCTTGACTGCGTTATTTGAAAGAAATAGAGGTGGAAAGAGAAAATGAAGAAAAATCAAATGATGTTAACATGTAGCAGTATAATGCTTATACTACAATCAGTTGCCTACTATATAGTTTGGAGTTCTGGATATAGTGCAACCATGTTAAGGAGAATGCTACTAATTGAATTACTTACTTTAGCTTATCTGCTTCTCACTGTGCGTAGAATTGATTCAAATGCTGATGAAAGTATGGTTGGTTTTTGCATAGCTTATATTGTAGCGTTATTTATGCTATTTCCAGTATTAGGTATTTTACTTGTCTTGCAGTTTGAACTTATGCTAATAGAGCTACTTATCATAATTCTGGCTATAGTTGTAGCTGTAATTGATAAAAGAAAGAACAATGCATAAGTGCATGAGTCAAGCATCATACAAGAGCACATAGAAGCATACGACTATAGAGCGGCATTAGACGTTGCTAATAGTGTTAGAGATTATATTAGCAAGGATGCAATCTCTCTAATAGAAGCAGGCTCTGCTAGGCTAAAGCTAGATAAATCAAACTGTGAGAAGAAAGCAAAGTCTGTAAATTACGATATTTATCCAATTAAGCAAGGCGACCATTGGAACATCTTTGAATATCTTATGATTATGAGAATCAAACTAGAGAAAGAGGAATTCGCGGATTATATTAGATCTATTTCACCCGTGTTTCTAAAGCTACTGGAGATGATAATCAAGAAAACGCAAATTGTTGATTTAAATTCATTAGTCAGATTTGACAAGAGGTCTGGATCAGCATGGGTAAAAGAAACCAATAAATATGTAAAGTCATTTGATTATATTGCAATTATTGATGAAAATGGCAAGGGTGGAATCGACTTAAGTATAAAAAATATTATTTACAAAATCAGAGATATAGAGGAGAGCGTTCGTAATCGTGCGGCTCATAATATTACTTGCATAACAGACGAATCGATATGCAATTTGGAAGGGAAAAATTCAAAAGATATATTTAAAATGCTGTGTGAACTTGCTAGATATGCAGGTATAAAAATAACAGACGAAGATTTAAAAACTTATGACAGGCTTAACGATAGAATTATAGAACTTCTATAATGAAAATGAATGAATATTGAGTTAATTTCCTCTATCCGACATTCATATTGAAATAATCTATTTAAAATATTTATAAGCGGATGGTAAACTAAAAGCTCAAAGCTCTTAATCCAAGATTGCTTATTAAAGTAGTCAATGATTAAGAGCTTTTTAGTTACTATTATTAATTAAGAGGGAAGCTAGGAGAATAAATGACTTATTTAAGAAAGAATTTAACCAGAGTCATAGTTGCTCTGATGACCTTAATGCTTGTCTTTACAATGATGCCAGCGACTATGTGGACAGTAGCTGCGCAGGATAAGGCGAGGACAGAGATTAAGGTTACAGACGCAGATGGCAAAATCACTTGCGTTGCGCCGAGCAATGTCGAAGAGATTACGGCAAAGCATGAGAAGAAGTTTGTTAAAGTTAACATGATTTTCAAGCCAGGCTCAGAGGTTGAGGTAGATAGCGATGCTCATATCTCTATGAACGGTGTTGATTTGAATAAGTACAAGGATTCGCTTGTCATATTCTCATATCCTGAGACTGACTTCGATCCGTCGGTTAAGAAGACGGCTATGCTCGACCTGTACATCTACCCCGAAGCATGGGAGCAGATTAAGAAGGGTGGACAGAGCAGCGATAACACTAAGCCTAAGGAAAATGCAGTATCTCTAAGCCTAGATATCGCTGAAGCAGATGGCAAACTCACATCGTCTAAGCCGGATTATGCCGATACGGTAGACGTTAAATTCCAGAAGAAAAATGTGCACGTATACGTTTCGTTAAAAAAGGGAAATGTATTTGACATTAACGCAAAGAACCCGATTATCATCAACGGTGTCGATATAAGTAAGTACTCGGAAGATGACGTGTATATCTCATACCCCGAGACTGACTTTGAGCCTAACATTACCAAAGCGACGGTAATGGACATTTACATATATCCAGACCTATGGAAGAAGCTGAATAAATCCGGTCCTAAGGAGGATGAACCAACTGTAAAGCCTGATGAGCAGGGTAAATACAAGCCGTCTGACTATGCGAAGGTGTATGAGTCAGAAAAGGTAAAGCTCGCTGATCTTCCTATCTATGAAAAGGTTTATGGCAAGGAGGTGCCAGTTACTAAGGCAGTTAAGTTCTCTGTATATAACAGCACAACTCAGCAGCATGAGGCTAATGCTGTCTCTGCAGATTCGAAGCTCAAGGGATTATCTGTAGTTAAAGATAATAACTACATAATTTCCATAGACGACAAAGAATATGATATGGATAATGCATACATCACTTCGAGTAAGAATGGAGCTCTACCACAGAACTACAAGATAGATGGTAAAGTCGTAGATAAGCTAGTGCTAACAAAGAGCACTAAGCCTACTGCTGGAACGGATAGCCAGAAGAGGGTAAAAGTTCAGCTCCCTGTATTTTATAAGGAAAAGCAAGGTAGTGAGGTGCCGGCACCGAACGTAAAGTTTAAGCTTACCAGCCCAATTGACACCGTAACGGTGACATCAGATGAGGATGGCTTTATTGAGTGCGACTTGATTGAAGATAATAACTACATGATTGAGGTTTCGGGAAGCAAATATGCGATGGATTCATTCCCTCTTACCGTAAAGGACAAGTCGGAGTGGAACTCTGGAAAGCACCCTTACGACCACTTGAGCTGTAGAAATGTTCTATCGCTTATCGTGTTTGACAAGGCAGACGACCACAAGCATGACACAGTGATATCCACTTATGATGATAACGTAGAATTGACAGGGCTCAACTTCGGAACAGAGGGTAAGTACGCTTTGAATGAGAGAGTTCTGCCGAATAACTCAGTAACTGGATTTGAAGGAAAAGACTATGAGGTTGTAGATATTGACACGATCAACATGGCTCGTGTGGAAATATCGAAGTTAGCTCATGGATCATTTGAAGTAACCCGTAAAGTTCCTGCAGGAAAGAATGTAAAGCAGGTATATTACATCGATAAGGATGGTAAGCCGGTTAAGGTTAAGTTCAGCCAGGACGGAGGCAAGGTCAAGTTCCTGATGAATACGATGTCTATGTACAACAACGTAATTGAGTATGGTAGCAATGAACAGGTTGAATACTATATTGTTAATGGGAACTCGCTAATGTGGAATAACGGCGATGAAGCTCTCGAAATAGTAGTAAAGGCAAAGAGTAGCGACGAAGATACATATGATAATTTCTCACACGTTACAGTGGATGGAGTTCTGGTATCTGCTGATAATTACACGAAGACTAAGGGAAGCTTGAAACTCAAATTTAAGTCCAGCTATCTCAAGAATCTTAGTAACGGAAGTCATACTGCAAAGATTCACTTCCAGAATGGGGCTGTTGAAGCTAGATTTACAATCGCTGGTAATAATTCACAGAGAAACTCTGGGTCAATCGTAAGTTCTTCGAGCAAAGCTAAAAACCTAGTGATTGCTAAGAAAACACGAGTTCATAGAAGTGTCGTAAAGACAGGAGATAGCAATATGGCAATTGCATATGAAGCTATATTAATTATGGCGATCGTAGCTCTTGCAGGTATTTGCCATTACAGAAGAAAAAGGGTTTAATAGATAAAAATAAAAGATGATTTTTTAAGAATCATATAATCGCAAAGCACTGCATCCTCAATGGATGCGGTGCTTTTTTAATATTATTTAAAAATGGAAGAGCTGAAATTATAGCGATTAAATAGAATTAATACGTTTAATCAAGACTATTTTAGTTTAATTTATAGAAATAGACAGTTATTTATAGTAAAATAAATAAGTACGTTATTAGCAAAATGATTAAGAAAGACGAGAGGAACCGTAATATGAGAAACTTTTTTAAGAAGTTTTCAACATTAATTCTGTCGGCTACGATGCTCCTTACAAGTGGAGTTGTCCTACCGAGTGTTTCAGCAGCGGAGTTCAATGCTAAGCCAGTTGATGCAAGATGGGCTGCACCACAGGAGCTTAGAGTAAAGTTCGATCGCAATCTCAAAGTTAACCCATTTCCACAGAACCGCAAAGCAGGTGTAAAGTTGCTCACTTCTGATGGCAGGGAAGTTGATTTAGGACCTAATGATGACTTTGGATTTTTAAAGGACACTATCTTTATACGTTTTCTAGCTGGACAGAAGAAAGAGTATACAGGTGTGGTATTCAAGAAGGGTTCTTTAGTAGACGTAAACGATGAAAATATAAAGAACACTGAAGATATTAGAGTATCAAATGTCAAGGTTGAAAAGACTCTTAGCCGCGTTGGTATTGAATACGAAGGAGTACCAACTACTAACTTGGTTCCTAAAGAGGGAAAAACCTTAAAAATAAGTGCAAGTGGATATAATTTACAGCTTGATAATGGACATGATATTAAGCTTAAGCTATATTCAGGTGAATCCGGAGGCAACACAGCAAACTTTAAGCCGACGAATATAGAGGCAACTCTTAATGTAAAGGACAACACTGCTGGTAATTGCTATGTAACAATTCCTGAGAACAGGACCGGAAAGAGAATCGGTTACATATTTAAGTACTCAGTTGACGGTGGTAAGACATATGATGATTTCTTTAAGGATGCACCTGCTATTTCATTTAGACTTATTCAGGAAGCAGACGAGAATGATGCCGTAAGGCCGCAGCCAACACCTCAGCCACAGCCTGTAGTACCAACACCTACACCACAGCCACAGCCTACGCCACAGCCTGTTGTGCCAACACCTACACCACAGCCACAGCCTACGCCGCAGCCTGTTGTGCCAACACCTACACCACAGCCAGCACCTCAGCCAGACCCTGTCAATGCCGAGGATGGTTACAGATTTACGGTAGGTAACGATGCGGTATGGAATGGTGGAGATCTGCTATTTAAAATAGAGAATCCTCTAGTAGATATGAATCAGCCAGGCGAAAGAGTATTCGACAGATTCCAGGGAATCGAAATAGATGGAAAGGCTGTAGATAAAGAGAATTACACTGCACAGCCAGGAAGTGTCGTACTTACACTTAAGGCGAATTACATCAGAAGCCTAAGCACAGGAAAGCATACTATTAAAGCTAAGTTTAGATGTGGAAATCCCGCAACTACATGCTTCACAGTAACTGGATCCAAGAAGACTCCAAAGCCTGGAACACCAGGAGTAGTTAAGAAGACTCCTGTGCGTGCGAAGGTCGTAAAGACTGGCGATAGCTCAAGTGCTTTTGCATTTGCAATCATGTTCGTTCTCGCTGGTGCAACACTTGCTGGTGTTGTTACATACAGAAGAAAGAGAGCATAAATAATAATAGAATTAGACATATAAGTAAAAGGTTCTAATTAAATTAAAAACCACTGTGGTCGCAAGCGCGGCTGCAGTGGTTTTGTCGTGATTCCAATATTTAAAACTTATTAGCTTAGTTCATATTCAGAGAGCGCAGTTAATATCTAGCGATACTGCTCTATCCCTGCCCTTATAGTATCTTCAACTTCGTGCTGCGCAGCAAGTTGCTCCTTTCTAGGCATGCCTGAGAGGTCTACAGTCGGGTGAATTACAACCTTAATGGTTCCGCCAGTGAATGTATTGTGCTCCTCAAATATCTTATATGAATCGATAATCGAAACCGGCACGATTGGCACGCCGGCCTTCTGGGCAAATTTAAAGCTGCCTTCTTTAAAATGCCCCATATCATTACTGTGACTCCTCGTACCCTCTGGGAAGATTACGAAAGAATAGCCTTTCTTGAATAAGTCTGTAACCTCAGCGAGAGTCTTTACAGCGGAACGAGGATTGCCACGATCGATGAATACAGACTGTGTGCCGCGGATAACATCAGCAAGAGGCTTGAGCTTCTTGGTCTCAGATTTTGAGATAAAACCTATTTGTGTAGAACGGAAAGCTGCAATCATCGCATATATATCCGCATACCCTTGGTGATTGGCAACTACGAGGAACGGGCTCTTAGCAGGAATATTTTCTGGGTTTATCACGTCAACAGTGATGCCAAGTGTCTTTCCTGTATAATCACAAAATTCATCCTCCGCCTTCCTAATCAGTCTCTGTGCCTTTGCATGATCATTCTGTGCCTGTGCGGCCCTGATTGCAGGTACGTTTTTCATGTATTTACGAAAGCCAGCTCTGATCTTGTTTAGTGCTATTGTATTTTTAAATGGGTTCATAATATCCTCCAATTGAACATTCTTAATCGTGTAATTATATCTATATAGTGCTATAATTTTATGAAAATATGCACGAAAAATCAAGAATTTAAGGAGCTGTTAGGACATATGAAATTTGTAATACAAAGAGTGACACATGCAGATGTGGTCGTTGATGGAAATGAGCTGGGCAGGATAGGCAAGGGCTTCATGGTGCTCATCGGTGTGTCAAAGGAAGATGACAGGGCTATCGCTGATAAGATGGTAGATAAGATGATTAAGCTCAGGATATTTGAAGACGAGAATGGAAAGACCAATCTATCCCTAGATGACGTAGGTGGCGAACTTCTCCTCATCTCCCAGTTTACTCTCTATGCAAACTGCAAGAAGGGCAACAGACCATCGTTCATCGATGCGGGTGCACCGGATGAGGCAAACGCTTTATATGAATATATAATCGAGAGATGCAAGGAACGTGTAAATGTAGTTGAGCGTGGAGAGTTCGGTTCCGACATGAAAGTTACCCTTTTAAATGACGGACCGTTCACGATAGTGCTCGATAGTTCAGAAATTATGTAAATAAATACAATCTGATAAAAAATAACTAAATTTTTTTAAATTTTTAAAGCGTTGAAATATTCACGAGCTGAAGAAAGGCAGTCCCAAGTATAGATTATATCTATACTTGGGACTTTTGTTATAGATAAATCAAACAGTGATAGTTGTGTGAATGTATTAAAATAACTATGTCTATGTTATTAGTCACATATTAAGAAAAAGAAAGGAAAGAAAACATGAAAAACTTTATTAAAAAGTTTTCAACTATGGTCCTTTCGGTTGCAATGCTGATGACGAGCGGAGTTGTTTTACCGAGCGTTTCAGCTGCTAATTTCAAACCGATAATCGAAGGATCAAAGTGGACAGCATCTGATACTGTAACTGTTACATTTAGCGACAATGTTACATTAGCTGATGATGCAAAAGAAAAGGTTGTTTTGACAAACTACGGACAGGAAACCCCATTGGACGCTTCAGATGAGGTAACCGCTAGTGGAAAGAATGTCAAGATTAAACTAGCAGGGGGCTATAAGTACTATAGCGGTCTAAAATTCAAGGCAGGAGCTTTGAAGTCAGCAGATGGAACTCCTACAACTAGTGATGTAGTTGGCTATTCTATTTCTTTAGATAAGGGAATAACATCACTAAGTGTTGCTGATAAGAATGTTCCGGCAGCAGGAAAGACCGTGAACGTTCAGGTTACTGGTAAGAACCTTGACTTTGGGGAGCCTATCAACCTAAAGGTATATGCTGGTTCAACAAAGACAAATATCGAGGCAAAGCTAGTTGCGACAAGCAATACAACAGGAACTATCAAGCTTGTGATTCCTGAAAATACAAGTACAGACTCGATAACATATAAGATTAAGAAGCAGAAGGGCTATACTTTCAGCTATGAGGATGTTGACGCATCATTCTCGCTTGTACAGGCAGGAAAGTCAGGATCTTCTACACCTGGAACAGGTGTGACACCAGTTGCTCCAACTGAGGTAAAGGTTAACTCTGTAAGCTATGACAAGACATCACTAGACTCAAACGGCGGATCAGTAGTTGCAGAGCTAAGCGGTGTTGGATTTACTCAGGTAGATGCTCTTAAGGCAAAGGTTTATAAAGTTAATCCAGAGGGTACTGTGGATGATGCACTGCTTCCTACACAGGTTGAAGTAGTTGATGACACACACGCTAAGGTAAAGTTTACGCTTCCTACAAATAGCAGCACATCAACGCTTTCTTACGCTCTAAGAGTAGCAACTAAAGGAAATGTAAATTATTCTGCAATTAAAGATCTGTCCAATCAGGAACAGCTATTAACTGTTGCGGCGAAGGCGCAGGAGCAGACAGGTGATACCTCTGCTATTCCAGCAGGAGCAAAGACATTTGCGCTGGATATCGATGATTGGTCGGCTTATAACATGGGAGATGGTCAGTTTAACGTTATATTTAAGAAACCAGTTTCTCTAAACAGCCAGATTGATATCAAGAAATTCATCTACTTTTCCGATAGAGGAAGCAAGAAGGTTGAGCTCACCGATAACGACACAGTAACATTAGAGGGAAATGTTCTAACTATTCAGCTTGCTGATAAGGACAAGAAGGTACCTTCTTATCTAATAATCAAGGCAGGCGCTCTTAAGAATGATAAGGGTGCATACCTAAAATACAAGATGGATGGTACAGGAGAGCACTTCCGTTATATTACAGATGGAGCACACGTTGATTCGATGGAATTTAATAAGATTACATTCGATTCGAACGGAGGACATCTCGTAGCGACTATTAAGGGTCACAATCTAAAGAACAACGTAGCAGGACTTCCTGAGTTCAATGTAAATGTCGCTAAGAATGATGTTACGCTGAGCGACGTTACACCGTACAACCTCACCGTTGATGTGAAGAGCAACAATGAAGCAGTTGTAACTGCTGATTTACCATCAAATGTAACAGATAGAACCGAGTCATACAGAATCATTCCTGTAATATATGGCAGACAGATTTATTCGACATATATAAAGGGATACGATATAGTCTCCGTTCTACCTGCAGGAAAGAACTCTGCAGACAAGACGCTATCTACAGTTATGGTCAGCGGAGCAAGTGACGAAAACCCTGCTCCAGAAATCTACGAAGTAGACGTTAAGAGTCACAACGTATCACTCAAGATAAATGCTGTTCTCCGTGGAACTAATCTTGATGCCAAGAAGATGAAGGTCAAGGTTGTTGACGAAAACGGAACAGAGTGGCCAGCTAAGCCAGTATACGAGTGCGGAGCAACTTACAGATGGCAGTGGAGCAACATGTACCTTCCAAATGTACCTTCAAAGAACGAACAGCACATTGAGCTTCTCGTTCCTCGTGCACTAGGTATGGATCATACATTCACACTAACATTCGCACCAGATGGGGAGAACTTTGACGAGAACCTCAAGGCAACTGTAATCGTAAGAAATGATGGCATAATAGATACATCTAATGCTGCATTTAACATGGATGACTACACTAAGCTGAGAACCATCACAGTTAATTACGTTGATAAGGACGGAAACAAGGTTGCTGAACCAAAGCATGTAAAGGCATACGGAATCCATGAGCTATACGCACTTGGACTAACTGCAAAGGAAATCGACGGCTATAAGCTAGTTAAAGCAGATCCAGATAAGGCTCTGCTAGACGCAATGCTTGCAACACCAGATTCACTGGAGGATGGAAGACTAAATGGTGCAACTGTATTCGTAAAGGCATTCCCTTACAATACAATTACATACACTTACGAGAAGACTGCTACTCCAGCGCCAGTTGCTACAGGATATAATTTCACAGTTGGTAAGGACGCCGTATGGAGTGCTGGAGATCTTGGATTCAAGATTGAGAATACAGAAGTAGACAAGAATGCTGCTGGAGACAAAGTGTTTGACAGATTCCAGGGAATCGAAGTTGATGGACAGACTGTAGATCCTTCAAACTACGAAGCAAAGGCTGGAAGCGTTGTCCTAACACTAAGAGAGAACTATATCATAAGCCTTGGTACTGGAAGACACTCAATCAAGGCTAAGTTCAGAGGTGGAGAGTCTGCATCTACAAGCTTCTCTGTAACAAGAGTAGGTGCTGGATCGAGCGTAAGCTCAAGACCTGGAGTAGGTGCTGGTGCAGCATCAAGACCAGGAATGTCTAGAGTTGGTGCTGTGCACAGAAATGTGGTTAAGACTGGCGACAGTTCAAATGCATTTACATATGCTCTAGTTCTTGTTCTCGCAGGTGCAGCTCTTGCAGGAGTTGTTTCCTACAGAAGAAAGAGAGCGTAGTATACTACGAAACTTACTGATCTATAATGCTATTTAGGTTAGTAAAAGACTAAAAATTTCTTAATAATGTGATCAAATATTTGCTTCGCCCCTTAATGGGGCGAGGCATTTTTTTATTGCTAGTAGCAGGTCAAGATAATATACTGTTATTGTATACACAAAGATCAAAGGAGCTGAAATGAATCACTATCTAGATAAACATAAGAACGTGCTTGCGATTGCGCTTGTTATATCAGTTGCGGCGCAGATAAACATAGATGCACCCAAGGTAGCACCAGGATTCGTGTTCGCCATAGATGTAATCGTTCTTAATCTGTTCATTTTTTGCTTTTCAGATAAATATTCTGCTATGCAAATAGCTCTCATCTCTGCAGTTTTTTCTCCGACGTTCCGTTTTATTACGTCGATGAGCGCAGGTATGACTTTCAAGGAAAATGCGTTAAATTGTTTTCCTGATGCCATTTTCTTTATTGCGTATGGTCTTATAATGACGGTATGCCTTGTGGTATATAGAGACAAGAAAGTTCCGTTAATGTACTTTGGTATCTCGATTTTCGTAGCTGATTTTGTGGGAAATGCATCAGAAGTGTACGTGCTGTCTTTGATAAGAAAGGGGAATTTCATATCAACAGATATGTTTAATACACTAATGATTATAGCGATGGCGAGAACAGGAATAGCGCTCGCAATAATTCTCAGTATGGAGTATTACACAAAGGTGCAGACAGAACGTTCGCATAATCGCAAGATTCAATTCATGGTGGATCAAAGTGTAACTATATCTGATGAGATGAGATTTATACTCAACAATAAGGAGGATGTAGAGCGCGTCCTCAAAGAGGCATATGCTCTACATACTGACATGAAGGAGGCAGGGATTTCTGATGAGTTCACGAGACGCGCTCTTGAAATAGCTAGAGGGACACATGAGATTAAAGGCTGCTATCAGGAGATTCTAGATACGCTAGACAACCTAAATAGAAATTCTCAAGGTGAGCCAGATCTTCTTATGTCGGAAATCTTGAAGTTCATGAAGAGTAATGTCTTGAAGACTGCATTAACCAAGCATATGAACGTGAAGTTTGAGATAGATCAGCGCATAGATTTCAAAGTCAAGGAGAGCTACAAGACGATTTCGGTTCTAAGGAATCTTACGGTTAATGCGCTAGAAGCATTTGAAGGCTCTGATGGAGAGATTAGAGTAATGGTTACCTGGTGCAGACACAGCAGCCTAGGACCGTGTCACCGTATTGAAGTCGAAGATAATGGCCCTGGAATCGATGAGGCGGATATCGAAACAATATTTCTTCCAGGGTATTCTACCAAGATGAACATGGACACAGGAATTGTGCAGCGAGGACTTGGACTCTCGCTTGTACGAGACTATGTAGAGAATGACTTCGGTGGCAGAATCAAAGTTAAGAATCGAAAAGAAGGTGGTACTAGATTCGTAATCGAGATACCACCGGGAAATTTTGAGGAGGAAACCAGATGGATTTTTACATCCTAGATGACGATATAGCGGTTGTAAAAACGCTGAAACACATAATTACGGAGAGGAAAATCGGTACAGTTATCGGATACAACACCGATGTTGAGTGTGCGATTGAGGATATAAAAGAAGAAAATCCATCGATAATAATGGTGGATTTCATGATGAAAGAGATGGACGGAATCACTTTTATTAGGGAAGTTAAGAAGTTCAATCGCGAAGCGGCATTTATCATGATCTCTAAATTATCCGATAAGTCTCTAGTAAATCAGGCTTATGATGCAGGAGTCGAGTTCTTCGTAAGCAAGCCGATTAATGTGTTAGAGATTGAACGCGTGTGCCAGAACATAATTGAGAGAATAAGGCTCAAGAAAGTTGTGGATAACATTCAAAATGTGTTCATGGAGGTTAATAATTCTAGCGACGGGGTACAAGCTAAGAGGGAATTGACCGCTGAAAGGAAGCAAAACTGGCTAGATGTTCTGCTCGGATCGCTTGGCATACTTGGGGAAAAAGGAACTAACGATATACGCAAGATTTACGCGTGCATGGAGAAGAGCAACAGTGCATATTCTAAGCATATTTTAGGTGACGTTGCTCGATCACTTGGAGATAGCGAAAAAAATGTTGAACAACGAGTAAGAAGGGCTCTTAAAAAAGCGTTAAGTAATGTTGCGGCAGCAAAGATTGATATGGTTCAGGACGATATTCAGATATATGCAAAATATGTATTTGATCATCTTTCTATCAAAATGGAAGTCAACTTTCAAGAAGGACTTTCGCCAGCAGGAGGGCGAGTTAGTATCTCGAAGTTCATGGATGGGCTTAATGTATATCGGGACTTTATTGAGGAATAAATTTTGCGAATAAAAGAAAAATAATTAAAAAACATGTATTATAATAAACTTGCGGAATCTTTATGAGGTTCTGTGAGTTTTTTTGAAGTCATACTGACAAGATAATAACGAAATTATTTCTAGTAAAGTAAAGACATGAAAGGAGTTGTCTTATGCAGAAGTCAGGTAGCATTAAAGGTAAACTTTTACTACTATTTATCGCGGTTGCATGGGGAAGTTCGATGGTAGTCATTAAAGGCTCTACGGACTTTATCCCACCAGGTATGCTTCTTGCACTACGTTTTACGATTGCAAGTGTCATCCTAGCTCTTATTTATCGCAAGCAGCTTAAGCTCATAGATAAGGATTATATTAAGGCAGGCATTTTCATCGGTGTATGCTTATTCTGTGCATACTTCACGCAGACTATCGGAGTTATGCTTGAGATGCCTGGAAAGAGCCACTTCCTCTCATCCGCATACTGCGTATTTGTACCGTTTATCGGATGGATAGTTCTTAGAGAAAAACCAAAGATGTACCACATCGTTGCTGCGACAATGTGTGCAGTCGGTATCATATTCGTATCGGTTGCAGGAACATTTAGCATCAGCTTTGGCGATAGTATCTCAATTCTAAGCTCACTGTTCTGGGCTGCTCAGATTATCGCTATTGCTAAGTGGGGTAAGGATAAGGATCCAGGAATCATCACAATGCTACAGTTCATAGTATCTGCAGTCTTGGCATGGGGATTCACCTTAACACAGGAACATCTCGGGAAAGTGCAGGTTAACGGAGAAGTAATCTTTGGAGTTCTTTACCTAGGTATAGTTTGTTCAGGACTTTGCTTCCTCTTCCAGACTATTTCACAGAAGACAGAGTCACCTACAAGTGTATCTATCATACTAAGCTTTGAGAACATCTTCGGCATAGTGTTCGGAATGGTATTCTTCAACGAGACGATGACTGTGAATAAGGCTATAGGATTCGTACTCATGTTTGCCGCTATTCTAATCGCAGAACTACAGCCAAGCTTCCTAAAGAGCAAGGCAGATAAGGCAAGAGAAGCGCAAGAAGAACAGACTGCGTAAACTCGTAAAAGTAACGTGATAATGCATATTATTGCGCATTATCGAACATTATCGAGTAAAATCGTAGAACTGTACATGTTAAAATAATCGTTATTATCAAAAATCAGATGTGCAAGGAGACTGATTATGGCATTCGAACTAAAAAAATATACGCATCCAGATTTCGCTGAGCAGAAATTTATTGATTCACCAGATTGCAGACTTGAGGAAGCACCTAAGGATGGTGTAGTTCCATTTGACTTCCACGCACTAAGTATTTTCCCTGAGTACTTCAAGATCAACGGAGAATGGTTGCTCTGTGAAGAGAGCAGAATGGACACAGTTCCAGTATACGATGGCGGAAAGGTACTCGCTCTAGAGGCAAGAAGAGTTAAGAAAGGACAACTTGTAGTTTGCGGACGTACAGAGTGCTGCGAGGAAGGAATCTACATGCACGCCGATGGATTCAATGAAAACACAGGCGTAAAGGCAGATACATTTGCATTTAGAACAGGACGTTCGAGAGAGACTGCATTTTCCAAGGATTTCGACGAAATCGTTGAGCTACTGAAGCACGAGAAGGATAACGGGAAGATTGTTTGGGTTATGGGACCTGCTTTCTCGTTCGATATCAAGGCTAGAAGAGCTCTTTCGGCACTCATCGAAAATGGATATGCTCATGCAGTTCTAGCAGGAAATGCTCTAGCTTCTCATGACCTTGAAGGTGCGTATATGCAGACAGCTTTAGGGCAGAATATCTATACGCAGGAGAACGTGCCAAATGGTCACTATAACCACCTAGACTTGATCAACAGAGTAAGAGCTGCTGGATCTATGAAAGCATTTGTTGAGCAGGAGAATCTAGATAATGGCGTAATGACAGCGGCTATCAAGAATGATGTTCCTATAGTGCTCGGTGGTTCAATCCGTGATGATGGACCTCTTCCAGAGGTGTACGGAGATTGCTACGATGCACAGGACGCTATGAGAGCGCATGTTAGCAAAGCGACGACTGTAATTACAATGGCTACAATGCTTCATTCAATCGCTGTTGGTAACATGACACCAAGCTTCCGCGTGCTAGAGGATGGAACAATTCGTCAGACATATTTCTACGTTTGCGATGCATCTGAATTTGTAGTAAATAAGCTGGCTGATAGAGGATCCCTCTCTTCGAAGGGTATCATAACAAATGCACAGGACTTCATCTGCAATATCGCCGACGGTCTTGGATTAAAGTACTAATAGTTTTTGTATAAAAGCATAATTAGTAGCAGCATAAAAGTACATAACAACACATAACAAAGAAGATAATTCCATACAGACTCGCCTAATTGTGGTAACTTAGCTCGCCCCAGAAAAAAGCGCATTGAACTATGTTATAATAATTATCGTCATTAGAGTGCATGAAGCACTTGATATAATAAGAGAGGCGATAACATGAATATACTAGTAATCGATGCGCAAGGTGGCGGCATAGGACGCCAGCTGGTAGCTAAGCTGATAGAGAGGATCCCAGAAGCAGATATAGTAGCTGTAGGGACCAATAGCATGGCAACGAATGCCATGCTTAAAGCAGGAGCGAAAAAAGCGGCGACAGGTGAGAATGCTATCAGGTACTGCGCATCGCAGGCAGAGATTATCACAGGACCAATTGGTATTCTTGTTGCTAATGCGATGCTTGGAGAGATATCTCCAGCCATAGCGGAAAGCGTAGGTTCTAGCACCGCCCCGAAGGTGCTAATTCCGACTGCGCATTGTAACACTATAATTGCAGGCACTAAAGCGCTACCAGTAAAAGATAGTATCGAAGATGCGGTCGAAAGAATCGTAAGAATCTATGGTGGCGACGACAATTAAATAGCCTTTATAAAACATTAACCAAGCCAAGAAGGCCGGATAGATTGCTGAAGCAATCATACCCGGTCTTTTTATACGCAAATTTACAGGAGTAACTATATTCACATGGATTATGAGAGAAAGAGCACATTTAAATATGCCCTATGCAGAATCGCCGAGATGATTCTCATATTGCTCATTCTCTCAATGATTGTGTTTGCGCTATCCCGTCTCTGTCCCGGGGATCCGCTCCGTTCGTGGTACGGAGATGGTGTGGACAGAATGAGTGCGGCACAAAAAACTGCTGCTCGTGAGAGTCTAGGCTTAGAGAAGTCGCTTCCAGTTCAGTACGGCATATGGCTTAAAGATCTAGCTCATGGGGAACTAGGATTATCGTACAAGTACAAGAGACCTGTTGCTGAGGTAATTTGTGACGTGCTCGCAAATACAATAGTATTTGGATTAACAGCTTATATCATGACCTTCGTGCTGGCTTTTCGTCTCGGAAGATTGTCGGCGAAGCGAGAAGGTACGAAGCTCGATAGATTCATTTGCAAGGCAGGGGTAATATCGGGAAACATACCAGTATTCTTTTTATCTCTGATATGCATATTGATATTTGCGGTAAATCTCCGAATCTTGCCAACTGGAGGGGCTTACTCGTACGGGGCTGAAGGAAATCTCCTGGACAGAGCCTGGCACCTCGTACTGCCAGTATTTGTAATCGTTATAGGGCATCTGTGGTATTACTCGTATATGGTGCGAAATCTGCTACTCGAGGAAATGCGCAAAGAATACGTGCTGCTTCTCAAGGCAGAGGGAATGCCTCGCACTAAGATAATCAATAATTACTGCATGAAGAATATCCTGCCACCGATGATAACCATCATGGCAATCGCAGTTCCACATCTCCTTGGTGGGACATATGTCGTAGAGATGGTATTCGGCTATCCAGGGCTAGGACGGCTCAGCTTCGAAAGCGCTCTATATAAGGATTACAACATGCTGATGGCGACAACACTTCTCACAGGAAGCGTGGTTGTGATCTCAAATTATCTTGCACAGATAATAGGTGAGAAAATCGACCCGCGGATGCGTCATGAGGAGGGTTCGTATGAATAGGAAGCAAAGACCAAAGATTGCCATAGCTATACTTACGATCAGTGCAGTTCTGAGTGTATTTGCTGGATTCATAGCTCCATATAAACCAAATTTCATGAATGAGTATGCCATCGGAACATCCCCATCGATGAGCCATATATTTGGAACAGATAATTTGGGAAGGGATTTATTCTCTATGATTCTATATGGCGGAAGGGCAAGCCTGACGATTGGAATCGCAAGCGCTTTAATAGGAACGCTAATTGCAGCAGTGTACGGAACACTGAGCGGGATGGCAAATAAACACGTGGATAGACTGATGATGAAAGCTACGGATTTGTTCATGAGCATTCCAGCATTATTGCTTGTAATCGTTCTGGAGGCTATCTGGGGAGAAGCTAGCTACACATCATTATCACTGGTAATCGGGATAACGAGCTGGATGCAGATGTCGAAAGTCATCAGGAGCGAGGTGATACGGCTCAGGAAAAGTGAATTTGTAATAGCCGCAGAGATGTACGGGGGAAGCTTCTGGTACATTTTACGTAGGCATTTATTTCCGAACTACTTTTCATCGATTATGTTTATGGCAGTAAGCAACGTGGGCTCTGCGATAATAGTAGAATCGACGCTTAGCTTTATGGGACTTGGGCTACCGATATCAGAGATATCATGGGGGAGCCTTATGTCTCTCTCGCAAGACGCACTGCTATCCGACCAATGGTGGATGATTATAATTCCGGGACTTATCTTGATAAGTGTTCTGGTATCCATAACGGAGATTGGGGAATACATCAGATGGCGCAATACCTCCAAGGGTAGCAACATTTAAATGTAAACACACAAGTACATGTGTGGGGTTAGGACTATAGATTAAGAAATTAATTTATTTGAAAGGACACACATTTATGAAAACTCACTTTAAAAAAATTGCGGCTCTTGCCGTCACTCTAATCATGATTATTTCACTTTCCGCATGTGGCTCGAAGAGCGAAAATGATGCGGACACGCTGGTGTACGGAAGTCATGACTATACAGCTATAAATCCTGCTCTCTATGAGCATGGAGAAATTAACTCCTTGATATTCGCTGGGCTTACGGCACATGACAAGGATAACAAGCTCGTACCTGCACTCGCTGAGACGTGGGAGTACGTTTCAGCGACTCATACATGGACATTCCACCTAAAGGATGGACTGAAGTTCCATGACGGAAAAGAGCTTACTTCGGAGGATGTTAAGTTTACTCTAGAGGCAATTCTCGAGAAGAAAAACAATTCCGAGATTATCTCCAACTATCAGGACATCACAAAGATTACTTGCCCAGATAAGAAGACAGTAGTTATTCAGCTGAACAAGGAAAATGTAGCATTTGCAGATTACATGACTATTGGAATCCTGCCAAAGCATCTGCTAAAGGGCAAGAAGTTAGCAACTGCTGAGTTCAATCAGAAGCCAGTAGGTGCAGGTCCATATAAGCTAACTAGCTGGGATGAAGGACAGAGTATAACTCTAGAAAAGTTCGATGGATATTATGCTGGAAAACCTCACATCAAGAAGATTATTTTCAAGATTGTAGAGGATAGTGACGCAAGGCTGCTGCAGCTAAAGTCTGGAGATCTGGATATGGCGCAGATTGAGCCTAAGCAGGTTAAGAGTCTCGAGAAGGATAGCAAGGATTTTGAAATCTACCGCATGAACACAGCGGATTATCGTGCAATTGCGTATAATTATGCTGGAAGCAAGCTCTTTAAGACCTACCCAGAGCTCGCAAATATATTGAGCTATGGAATAGATAGAGAAGCTATCATTAAGAGCACACTGCTCGGAGAGGGTCAGGTGGCTTATTCACCAATTCAGAAAAATAAATTTAACAGCAGTAACATCGAAAAGTTCGAATATAATCCAGAGAAGATGGAGCAACTATTGCAGCAGGACGGTTGGACTAAAAATAAGAAAGGTATCTATGAGAAGAATGGTACTGAACTTAAGTTTACAATTACTGCGATGGCAAATGACAAGGTTCGCGTAGATATGGCGAAGATGTGCAGTGAACAGCTCAAGGCACACGGGATATCGGTAAAGGCCGAGGCAAGAAAAGAGCTCGACTGGGAGAAACAGGATGCCACAATAATTGGATGGGGTAGCCCATTTGATGCAGATGATCATACGTACAAGATATTCACATCTGAAGCTGGGGATAATTATACAGGATATGCAAATCCAGCGGTAGATGAAGCGCTGGCAAAGGCTAGGGCGACGACTAAAGAGCCTGAGAGACAGAGATATTACTCAGAGTTCCTCAGAGCCATGACTAAGCAGATGCCTTACACGTTCATCGCATACATAGATGCTGACTATGCGGTTAAAAAGGATATCAAGGGAATAACAAAGGACACAATGCTAGGGCATCACGGAGTTGGAATCTTCTGGAACGTAGCAGATTGGAAGTTGGAGAAATAATAATATATGACAGAAAATAGAAGCAACACAGAACTTCTTAATATCGAGGATTTCAGTATGTGCTTCGACGGGAAGCAGGGGGTAGTTCATGCTGTTCAAGGCGTTTCTCTTACAGTGAGAACAGGAGAAATCGCCGCAATCGTTGGCGAGTCAGGCTCAGGCAAGACGGCGCTCTGCTTCTCAATTCTAATGCTACACAGACATCACGCGAGGCATCTATCGGGAAGCATATGCCTATCTGGGAAAGATGTCACTAAGATGGGAGAAAAGGAGCTTGAACAAATTAGGGGCAAGGCGGCTTCAATAGTGTTTCAAGATCCACTTAATTCACTAGATCCTGTAAGAACTGTTGGGGAGCAGATTACTACCCCTATGAAGCTGCACGAAGATTGTGAGCCTGTGGAAGCGGAACGAGAATACGACGAGAGGGCAGTAGGATTACTTAGAGAAATGGGCATGAAAGATGCTGAGAAATACTTATCCTGTTACCCGCATCAGCTGTCTGGCGGGCAGAGGCAGAGAGTTGCGATTGCGATTGCTCTTGCATGTGACCCTGCGCTAATCATCGCTGACGAGCCTACTACAGCGCTTGATCCTAGAAATCAAAAGCAGATAATATCAGTGCTGAAGAGGCTGGCTGTAGAGAGAGATAAGGGCATCCTATTCATAACTCATGACCTCGGATTAGCGCGCGAATTAGCGACTAAAATTGCAGTTATGAAGGATGGAAGGTTTGTCGAAGCTGCTGAAGCTGAAGAGATCTTTGAAAATCCAAAGCATGAGTATACTAAAGCTTTAGTTAGGTATTCTCAATATGGCAAAATGGGAAGTCATTATCATGGAAACTTTGGTCAGATGATTGGTAATCGAGATGAAATAACCATTTCGAGTGAAATAACAGATCAAGTGGAATCCTCTGAAAAAATAATGATTGCCAAAGATATAGACATGATCTACAGAACCGAGAAGCACGGATGTAAGAAGGTTCTATCAGGATACTCATTAGATGTAGTGAAAGGCGAAATCCTTGGACTTGTGGGACAATCGGGCTGTGGGAAGTCTACCTTGGCGAGGATCATCATGGGGCTCACCATACCTAATGGCGGAAGCGTAAAATGGGGAAGATGCGGAAGTAGGGATAGGCGTGAGATTCGTACGCAGATGATTTTTCAAGACTCTGCATCGGCATTCAATCCGCGCATGACTATCGAGGAGATAATCTCAGAACCGCTCGTAATTGCCAGAGTAGGAAGCAGAGAAGAGAGACGAAGTAAAGTCACAGAAGTTATGAAACAGGTCCATCTTGAGGAACAGCTCATGGATAGATATCCTTACGATGTGTCGGGAGGACAACGCCAGAGGGCGGCAATTGCAAGAGCACTTATAACAGAGCCAGAATTTATAATAGCAGACGAACCACTGTCATCTCTCGATGTGCCAACACAGGCCGAGATAGTTCATCTGCTAAGAGAATTACACGAAAAAAGACAGCTGACGATGATTCTTATATCACATGACATCCCTATGGTTGAGCATGTGTGCGATAGAATCGTAAGCATGGACGAATAGAGAGGCATAAGAGTTAAACAGCAGAAAAGGGGAAAACTATGGGAGTAACCGTAGCTGAGAGACAGAAAGAAGAACGTCTAAAGGAGTATATAAAAAATCTTGGCAGCATAGCCGTTGCTTTCTCGGGGGGAGTTGATTCTACATATCTCGCCAAGATTGCGCATGATGTGCTAGGAGATAAGATGATTGCGGTTACGGCGGAATCAGGGTCTTTTCCTAAGAGGGAAACTGGCGAAGCTGCTCATTTCTGCGAGGAGCAGGGCATCAGGCAAATTATGGTGCAGACCAATGAGCTTGAGATTGAAGGGTTCAAAGAGAATCCGCCAGATAGATGCTACATATGCAAGACAGGCATATTTACGCAGCTAAAGGAGCAGGCGGCTGAACTCGGAATAGAGTACGTAGCTGATGGTTCAAACGTAGATGATCTAGGTGATTACAGGCCTGGGCTACAGGCACTCAAGGAGCTAGATGTAAAGAGTCCGCTTAGAGAAGCTGACATGACCAAGCAGGATATCAGAAACCTATCGCATGAGCATGGTTTATGGACGTGGAATAAGCCCTCGGCAGCATGTCTGGCATCTAGGTTTGTATACGGCGAGACAATCACACTCGAGAAGCTAGGCATGGTTGAGCGAGCAGAACGGATTCTGGAAGATTATGGATTCATTCAAATGCGTGTTCGCATGCACGGGGAAAACCTCGCGCGCATAGAGGTTACACCAGATGAGCTAACGAGGCTCCTTACTCTCAGAGAGGAAGTTGTAGCAAAGTTCAAGGAAATAGGGTTCACCTATGTAACCATGGATCTACTCGGGTATAGAGTGGGCAGTATGAATGAGGTGCTATAAAGCGCTTGAGCAATAAACTTATGATAGCGGGTGTGGGTAAATAGTATGAGAAATCCGCCAATCATAAAATCCCACTAAAAATCCTCGGCATAAAATTAAACATACATGGTAGGTATAGATAGATGAAAATAGCAGATGTATTAGACAAATATAAGGCCGGAGAGCTAGATATGGCCGAAGCTGAAACACTGATAAAAAGTAGCAGTTATGATGAGATGGGGTTCGCGAAGCTAGATACTCAGCGCGAGCAGAGATCCGGCTTTCCGGAGGTAATATTCTGCGCTGGTAAGCCAGATGATTACCTCGTTTCGATATATCAGAAGATGGTCGCAAATGACGGCTGTGCCTTCGGGACTCGGGCGAGTCAGGAGCAGGCAGCGCTCGTTAAGGCGGCTGTTCCTGAAGCGGTGTATGATCCTGTCTCGCGGATTTTGAAGGTGGAGCCTGCTGGCGGCTACAAGAGGACTGGTGCTGGCGGTGTTGTTGCCGTCTGCAGCGCAGGCACTGCCGACATACCGGTTGCAGAGGAGGCTGCGCAGACTGCAGAATATTTTGGCGCAGAGGTGATTCGCGTATACGATATAGGCGTGAGTGGTATCCACAGACTTCTGTCAAAAGTTGATATAATACGCAGCGCCGATGCCGTTGTTGCAGCTGCAGGCATGGAAGGTGCGCTGCCGACAGTACTCGGTGGACTCGTAAGAAACCCAGTAATCGCAGTGCCTACATCTGTTGGTTACGGTGCGAATTTTCACGGACTTTCTGCCTTAATCACGATGATTAACTCATGTGCGAACGGTATCTCTGTGGTAAACATAGATAACGGGTATGGAGCAGGGTATATCGCGACGCAGATAGGCAGGTTGGCGGCAACTGAAAGATAGGAATAAGCATATAGATGCAGACGAAGTTACAAACGCTGCTACAATATATGGTACTTCGTGTGCCTTAATAGCACAGCGAGGCGAACTGGTTTTTGAAGAGGTACAAGGAAATAGCTTCTAAGCCTTGAATTTCTACGATAAATCAGTATAATTAAACGGTATGGCTTGAATACGCAAGCCAAATCCTGCACCGAGAGGTGCCGTAGGCCATAGGAGGTGAAAACATGAGAGATTACGAAGTAATGTTCATTCTTGACCCAACTCTAGATGAGGAAGCGAAGAACTCCATGATTGAGAACGTTAAGAACATCATCAACGAAGATGGTGAGGCTGGCGAAGCTGATGTATGGGGCAACAAGAAGCTTGCTTATCAGATCAACAAGAAGAAAGAAGGATTCTACGTAGTTGTTCCTTTCAAGGCTAGCACTGAGCTACCTAAGGAACTTGACAGAAGACTCAAGATTTCTGATGCGGTTATGAGACACATCATTGTTTGCCAGGACGAGAACTAAGTCGGGAGGTAAGCGATGAACAGTGTAATACTGATTGGAAGATTGACCAGAGACCCAGAGCTTACTTACACACCTAACAACCAGACAGCTGTTACGCACTTCAGCATTGCAGTTGACAGACCTGGCACACAGGGGCGTGATAGACAGGCTGATTTCATCAGAATCACTGTTTTCGGTAAGCAGGCTGAGAACTGTGACAGATATCTGAGCAAGGGTCGTCAGGTAGCAATCAACGGTAGAATTCAGACGGGAAGCTACAAGAACAGAGAAGGACAAACTGTGTACACAACAGACGTAATCGCTAACAACGTCGAGTTCCTCGGCGGTGGTAATGGCGGAAACGATTCTGGATATAGTCGCAGATCCGAGAGCGAGCCAAGCGCATTTAACGATAGCTTTAACTCACCGATGGAGCCTTCGATGCCTGATTCATTTGAGGCAACTGAAGAGGATATCCCGTTCTAAACATCTTGAGAAAGGAGTACAAGTCTAATGGAGAACAATAAGAGACGCGGTGGCATGAGAAGAAGAAAAGTATGCCAGTTCTGCGCAGATAAGGAAAAGAAAATCGATTACAAAGATGTAGAGACTCTAAAGAAGTACACTACAGAGAGAGGAAAGATTCTTCCTAGAAGAGTTACTGGTACATGCGCTATGCACCAGAGAGCAGTTACATCTGCTATTAAGAGAGCTCGTGTGGTAGCTCTAATGCCTTTCGATTCTGAAATCGAATAATAATGAAAGAAAACCCCGCTCGTATGAGCGGGGTTTTTTATAGAAGATATTTTACCTTAATGATGATAGACTAAATCAAATAAGGAATCTGTTGGTAGGTTGATATAAGCCCATATACAACATAGCTTATATTTAAGCAAGGAGGATTATCATGTGTGAATTAGAACTAGAAAATAAATTACGATTATTAAAAGATGGATTAACTGAATTAGCAACAGAAATTGGTGATACTCAAATAAACCCCAAATCCCTTAGCTTATTATGCTTAGATTTTGAAGTCCCTGTTGATATAAGAGATTCTTGGATATTAGAATTTCGAAAATTATCCGATATAGAGTATGAGAAGTACTCGAGCAAAGAAATAATTTCTATATTTCGTAATAAAATGCAAGAAAGGTTTGACCCTGCAAAAGAGTTTAGTGATTTAATAGTTTTTTCGTTTATAAGAGTCATATCAAAGAATTTAGTTGAAGAGCTCTATCCTTTATCTTGTTTATTGGAGATAGAGTTTTCTTTAACAGCAGATTTAAATTAAAATAAAAACCTCTATACTGGTACCCAGTATAGAGGTTTTTTAAACATATGTAATTTTGTATTACCACTATCAATAGTTAGTGCGTACTGAATCAAGGGATTCCTGGTAAGTCCTATTAGGGCTCTAGAATACCACTACGAGTAGCATCTTGAAACGCTCCTGACCGTATACTGCATGAGGGTGGCCAGCTGGCATTACAATCGATTCTCCTTCATGAAGCTCGTGCGGAATTCCGTCAATAGTGAGGCGGCCTACTCCGTCAAGGCAAGTTACAAATGCATCTCCGCCAGATTCGTGTGTACTGATTTCTTCGTCTTTATCAAAAGCGAATAGCGTAACACTAACAGCATCATTCTGAGCGAGTGTCTTGCTTACCACCTGACCATCCTGATAATTAACTTCGTTCTTAAGTGTTAAAACTTCAGACTTGGATATGTTTTTCATAGGCTCTTTCATTTCGTTACCTCCTATATGTAAATTTCTTTTATGCAATGGTGCGAATTACTCCGCCTAAATTGATTATATCCATCTAACCTGCAAATATTCGTAACATTCGTTACGCGGCATATAAAAATTTTACTTGCTCATTGTGTATTTATTCGTACAATTTTATAATGTATATATGTAAAAGCTAGTGAATAAAGGCTTTTATAGTTACTAAAGCTTTGATTTATAAAATTAAGTGAGGAATGCGGAGGGAATATGGTAAATAAGTTGATAGATGAAAAAATAAATGATTACGTTGATGCGCTTAGCTCGGGAGCACCAACTCCAGGTGGCGGGGCTGTAGCAGCTTTAACTGCAGCGCAAGGCGCAGCGCTAATTATGATGGTTGCGAACCTAACTGTTGGCAAGAAGAAATACGCTGAATTTGAGGAACTCAATGTAGCAGCGATAGAGGAAGCTAAGGGTTACCTGGACCAGCTGATGGCTGGAGTAGATGAAGATAAGAAAGCATTTGGACAGGTTGCTAGTGCATATGGAATGCCGAAGGAAACCGATGAGGAGAAGGCAGCGCGCAGTGAGGCGATTGCCATCGCCTCGGTAGGCGCAGCCGAAGCCCCGCTCAAAGTCATGAGAGCGGGTACCTGCGCGCTCAGACTCGCAGATAGTCTGATTGACAGATCCAACAAGCAGCTGGTAAGCGATCTGTACGTAGCTGCTCTAAATCTAAATGCAGGCGTTCAGGCAGCAGAATTCAATGTGTCGGCGAACGTACCATATATTCCTGATCGAGAGCTTGCAGAGAGCTGGAAAAAGGAATCAGAAAAGCTGTCAGAAGAGGCAAATACTGTATCTACAAAAATACTTTGCAGCAAAAAATAATATTTTGTGCAGAAAATATGTGTAAAAGACTTAAAATCATTGGTTTTTAGAAAATAAGCTCTAAATGAAACATAAATTATAGTAAACATTTCACACAACCTTCACACAAGGTGTTTTAATAGATGCTATACTTCTAATTGTTCAATGAGGTTTGTTATTCTAATACAAACTTTCCTTCTTTTATTGAATACACACACACTACAGGAAAGGGATGCGCAAGCGTCCTTTTTCTGTTTTTTGTCTATTTTATTTATCATAGTACATAAAGGGTTATCATTGATTGGATGATTGCAGTCAAGCAAGGGACATTGCCATTAGTTGCGTTAGCTTCATTATTGATAAAATGCAAGTAAGCACATAGTATTATAACTCACACTATACAAAGAGCTGGCAGCCCTAGCTGCCAGCTCTTTACGGTTATAAATATGTTTTATATACTATCCGAGTACCAGATTGCTTCATCTGCAAAACCATAATATTTTTCGTCTACCACCCATCTTTTGTTTATCTGCCTAACGATAAATTTGTGCTTCATTTCAGTAGCTCCGCTAAAGTGGATGATAATAGTCGCCATATCTGGTTGCTGCATAGTAAATTCCAATAAAAAATCATCGCTATGAACATAAAAATATTCGCTCGGATTACTGTAATGAGTTGCATATCCTTTTGACATGAGATTCGAACTAGCCTTCCCTTTCAAAATTTCTTCATAGCGACTTTCATATTCTGCCATAAGCCCGATCCATTTCGGATGATTTTGGTTGGCAGGAATATTCAATATTAATTTTTCAGCATCTAGTTCACTATTTCTCTTAAAAACTTCTTCTTCAAGTGAATTGAGTTCCTGTAATAGTTCAAGTAATGGCAGCACTATTTCATCCGCCATTATTTTATATTTATCAGGGGTGTTTTTTATTTTGATATTCATTTTTATCTACAACTCATCTCCGTCTACAGCTTAAATGCCTGCTGCCATACCATCTAACAACTGATATTTAACCATTGATGGCATCCTCAATTATCAGCCTTATGGTTCTAAATAAATAAGGTTTGTAGTCACTATAAGTTACAGGCTCGCCCATGAGAATAACATTGTGGCATGTTGAATTAATCAGCTCAACAATCGTAAATATCATGAGCTCTGGATTATCAATTGGAATCTGCTCCTTTTCGATAATATCCATAAAAAAAGTCTTGAAGTCTAACACTTCATCATCCTCATGTTTAATGCTCTTCGATCCGCTCAGTAGCCCCCAGCTCAGGTGCTTGGATATAAACTGTAACAGCGCTATATCCTTTGAGAGCTTGGTTATCAAGCAATCAGTAGCATATAGTACCTTGTCCGCGAGATTCATTACATCTCCTGTTTCCTCTATGTGCCTTTCTAATGATTCAACTGCACTTAGGAGCAGTTCAGATGACTTTCTAGCGATTAACACATCTCTAACATCTTCTTTGCTATCAAAATACAGATAGAACGTGCCTTTTCCGACGCCCGCCTTTAGTGCGATACCTAGTATAGTCGTCCTTGCAAATCCAAGTGTCGTAAATAGTTCATATGCCGCGTCAAGAATATCGGTGCGTTTTTTCTCTTTATTAAGCACTCTTTTAGTCATAGATGCTCCTCCAAAATTTTATTCACTAAATTATATATAACATGCAGCGTAGATTTTTACAATGATACAGCAATAAATGACTTGCAGTCAATATATTAATTATTCAGTAATTCAACTCGTATAATACTTATAAACCCTGATAAATAACTATTTTATTGAGTCTAAAAACTTAAACTAAATTTTAATTAAATTAAAAGTTGACTATTGGTCAGAAAGATGATATATTGATTTCCGTCAAATACGCAAGGAGGGAAAACCGATGAATCTAGGGGCTAAAGTCGTAAAGCACAGACACATAATTTTCATTGTATCTTTGCTACTGCTCATACCATCACTTATAGGGTATAAGGTGACGAGGATAAACTACGACATGCTTACATACCTTCCATCTACTATGGATACGATGAAAGGTCAGAATGTTTTAATGAAGGAATTTGGCAAAGGCGGATTCTCGATAGTAGTGCTTGAAAACATGAAGAGCGATGATGTCACTCAGTTAAAAGCAGACTACAGCAGAATCGATGGAGTCGAAGAGGTTTTAAATCTCGAGGATGTATTAGATCCAACAGTTCCGAAGTCTATGCTACCAGACCGGGTGGCGCAGAATTTATCAAATAAAGATGCGAGCATGATGGTCGTATTCTTCAGCAACTCGACATCCGACGATAAGACACTCAAGGCTGTTGAGCAGATGAGAAAAGTCAGTGATAAACATGCATATATATCAGGATTATCTCCTCTGGTAGAGGATCTAAAGAATATTTGCGAACAGGAAGAGGTCAAGTATGTTACAGTGGCTGTTCTACTATCACTACTCGCAATGATGCTGCTCCTCGATTCATATATAGCACCGGTCTTATTCATGGTGAGCATTGGCATGGCTATTTTATATAACATGGGCTCTAATATATTCCTCGGTGAGATTTCTTATATAACCAAGGCAATAGCCGCAGTTCTTCAGCTTGGTGTAACTATGGACTACTCCATATTCCTATGGCATAGCTACATGGAGAAACTCGATTCAGGGCTTAAGGAAGACGATGCTATGGCAGAGGCCATCGATGCTACACTCGTTTCTGTAACTGGCAGTTCAGCTACAACAATTGCAGGATTCCTAGCACTTTGTTTCATGACGTACACGATGGGACGAGATCTCGGAATCGTTATGGCAAAAGGTGTTGTATTTGGAGTAATAGCAAGTGTAACTATACTGCCTGTACTTTTACTAAGGTTCAATAAGCTCGTACAGAAGACAAGACACAGATCATTAATCCCAGATATGACGAAGATGGCACACGGGCTAACAGGTAGATATGGAATCTATATCGCGATATTCTGTGTGCTAATTGGACCAGCAATCTATGGATACAATCATCAGAATATCGTGTATGACTTCACCAAGATGCTATCTAGTGGACAAAACAGTTTGCCTGCGGAGAAGATGCAGTTCTTGACGGCTAATAACAAGCTAAGTGAGGATTTTGGGATAAATACTTCTTATATTGTGATGGCTGACTCGAAGCTTTCTGCATTAAAAGGCAGGGAGATGAGTGATGAGATTAAGAAGGTTGATGGCGTTGAAAGTGTGCTAGGGATTGATTCGGTCGTAGGGACTTCAATTCCGAGGAGCATGATTCCGTCTTCAATTAAAAGTGGCCTGATGTCAGATAAACATCAGATGATAGTAATAAATTCGAAGTATAAGGTATCGACAAACGCTTGTAATAGACAAATAGATAAAGTAAAAGCGATTACTCATAAATACGATAAATCAGCGACTGTAATCGGAGAGGCTCCGGCGACTAAAGACCTAATAAAACTGACAGATAAGGATTTTAAAGTCGTAAATTGGATATCGATAGGGCTTGTATTTTTGATAATCCTAGTCGTGCTAAAATCTGTGTCGCTGCCGTTCATACTCGTAATAGCGATAGAGTTCGCAATATATGTCAATATGGGAATCTCGGGCTTCACAGGACTTGAACTTCCATTTATAGTTCCAGTCTGCATCAGTACTATTCAGCTTGGATCGACGGTTGATTATGCGATATTGATGTCGACAAGGTATAAGACTGAGAGAATGCTAGGGCTTGATAAGCGCGATGCGGTCAGCACAGCTGCAGCAGCTTCGATACCATCGATTATAGTAAGTGCACTCGGATTCTTCACTGCGACAATCGGAGTGGCAATTTATTCAAATATAGGCATCATTAGCACCCTATGCACGATGATGGCACGTGGAGCAATTATAAGTATGTTCACAGTAATCCTTATACTGCCTTCGTTCCTGATGGCATTTGACAACTTGATTTGCCACACTACAGGCGGACTAAGAGATGTATATGAACATAGGCAGAACAAGGGTACACACGCTAAAGGTAGCGCAATATAGGAGGCGTTGAGATGAAAAGAATGAAAAATCATAAGAATGTTAAGAACGGAGTAGCCGCACTTGCTCTTTGCTTGACAGTCGTAACGATGTATATGATAAATACTGTTACTGTAGGAGCAGCTAACAAGAGACCTGTAGATGTGACTAAGTCAACCAGTACCGAGAAAGCCGTGGAGACATCATATCCTAGCCTTGGTAGGGGAAATATTTCCCAAAAGGATAAGAACGAGACAACCTATACTTCGATGGATGCAGACGGCAATGTGCTCGAATCTATAGTTACTGAACAGCTTGCAAATAATAGTAAGCACGACACTATCAGCGACTACTCGACCTTGAAGAATATCGAGAATACCTCAGGTCATGAGAAGTTTTCGAAGAATGGCAATAATATCGTGTGGAATGCTAAGGGAAAGTCGATTAAATATAAGGGCACTCCAACCACGGGCTTACCGTTCAATGTCAAGATCACTTACTATCTGAATGGCAAGAAGATGTCTGCAAAGGATATCGCCGGAAAGGCTGGTAACGTGACGATTAGATTTGACTATACCGTAAATCAGTCAGATATCGTAGATGGAAAGCTGATTAAGCATCCATATACAGTTGCAAGCGGACTTGTACTCAATGATGATAACTTCAGCGATATAACAGTTTCTAACGGCAAAGCGATAGATGACGGCAACAAGACCGTTGTTATGGGCATTGCTTTTCCAGAGATGAATGAGAATCTTGGAATAAGTCGTTCTAAATTAGATATTCCTAATAGTGTCGTTATAAATGCACATACTGAGAAATTCGAAATAGATGGAACATATACGGCAGCGATGTCTGGAATAGCAAATGATTTTGACGGAAATCTAGGAAGCGTGAAGGGAAAGGCCGCAAAGCTCGAAAATTCGCTTAAGAAGCTAGGACAGGCATCTGACAAGCTAGAGCAGGGAAGCAAGGAGCTTAAGGCAGGTGCAGATGAATTAGCTAGTGGCACTAAGAGTCTTAAGTCTGGAAGTAGCGAAGTGCTCAGTGGAGCGACTTCACTAAACAGTGGCTTGCAGCAGCTAACTACCAATAGCGCATCTCTTAGAAATGGTGCTGCGCAGGTTGAGAAACAGATCTTTGCAAATGCCACAACTCAGCTACAAGATCAGTTAGGTGACGATACAATAGTTCTGTCTCCTTCGACGTATGCGAAGGTGCTTGCAGGAATCTCCGATGGAGCTATGGCAAAGGCAGAAGGGAAGATGAGAGCAGCTTTATCTGCAGCAGGTGTATCTGATGCAAGCACACAGAACAACATCATTTCCCTAGCATATAACAAGATGATGGCGGATGGAAAATCCGAAGCTACTGCAGCAGAGGTTGTGCAATATATACAGCAGGCAGGGATAACTGCTAAGGAAGCGCAGCAGGCAGCAGGATACATAAGTCAATATAAGAGCACTGCGGTAACAGTTCTAAAGGCTGCTGGGTACACAGATGAACAACTCGCTTCAGGAACAGGTCAGCAAGCAGTAATGCTAACATCTGTAGAGATGGGACTGACGGGAGGCAGTACAAACCTAGCGACGCTTCAGGCACAGCAGACAAGTGCAACTAAGCTGCTAACATCAGCTAAGGAGTACGAGATTGCTAGCCAAGGTGCAAGCGATAATGTAAAAAAGCTATCAGCAATTGCTGTGGGCAAGGATGTTCCAGCAAAGCTGAAATCCCTAAAGGAACAGCTGGATTCGCTAGAGATGTTTATCGCTGGTGTTAAGCAGTACACCGCAGGTGTAGATGCTGCTGCAGCAGGAAGCAGTAAACTAGTATCTGGTCTAGAGCAACTGAATAACGGAATCACAAAGCTAGATGCGGGCTCAAATAAGCTCGATTCGGGAGCAACACAGCTAGCATCAGGAATGACTCAGCTTAATGAGCAAGGTATCCAGAAATTTATAAGTACTCTCAGTAAAGCAGATATAGGAAAAATCACCAGCAGACTAGAAGCGACAATAGCAGCTTCAAAGCGCGAAGTGTTTGTAGGTGGCAAGGAAGGCAGTATGACTGGTGAGAGTAGATTAATCTTCAAGAGCGGTGAAGTTAAGGCTTCAAAGGAGAGCAAAAACCCTAGTAAGCACAAAAAATAAAAGAAATTCGACAATAGTTCTAACCAAACGGAAAGCGGCTAAGGTGTTAAAAGACCCTAGCCGCTTTCCATATGCTGTAAACTCAAATTTATCTATTTCTGCTCTAGATACCTCTTCTCACGGCTGAAGCCCCTGCCGTGAACACTGCCAACCTTGCTCAGGATGATAAATGCATCTGGATCGAGGTCGTGGACGAGCTTTTCGACCTTGTATAGCTCTCTCGAGGATATAATAGTCATCACGATATCAGTCTCTCTTCCTAGGTAACCGGTCTTACCGTGAAGCAGTGTAGCGCTTCGGTCGATGTCGTGAAGAATAGCATTTGTAATCTCTTCAGAAGCCTTAGTTACGATTTCAAGTTTAGTCTTAGCTGCTCCGATAGCGAGGAGTCTATCTAAAGTAATCGTGTACACGAGTACGAGCACGATTCCGTACAAGCTGGTGCGCTTTGGAGAGAACATCATCTGTCCAATCAAGATTATAAAGTCAAATACGTATAGGCTGACGGAAACAGGCACCTTGAAATATTTATTGAGCACGAGTGGTGGAATATCCATACCGCCAGTGCTAGCACCGATTCTAATAATCATAGCGAGCGAAGTTCCTATGCACAGACCGCCGAATAATGACGCGAGAAACATGTCATTTGTAAGGACGAAGCTGCCAACGAGCTTCTGCAAAAATCCGAGGATAGTCGGGAATGCGAATGTGCTTATCATCGTGGTGAGTGCGAACTCTTTGCCGAGCAGCCCAAAACCTATGACAAACATGACTGCGTTGAACATTCCGACGAACAGAGAAATGGTTATGCCAAAATGGTGATTCATTATAATTGCAATACCCGTAGTTCCGCCGGTGATAAGGCCAGTCGGGAGTATGAAGAATGCAACACCGATAGCATAAATGAAGTTTCCCAATATGACAGTTAGTGCATTTCGCAGGAACTGCTTACTAAAAATGTAGCTAGAAAAGCTGGAATTAGTGTCTTTCATTATCTTTCTCCTTTTAATTATCATCAAAGACTTTACATGCAGATACCAATCATGTCAACAGCATGAAATGGATTGAGAGAAATTAAATCAAAAACAAAATGAACCGCTGCTTGGCGTCAGCGGTTCATTTCTACTACGAAATTATTTAATTAAGAAAGAACAATCAAAAGAAAATGTTTTATGCACTTAATTCCTTTTGCACCATTATACTAACATTCGATTATGACGATTCTGTAATGGTTTGCTATTGTGTTGGTGTATCGTATATATCAATAAGTACAAAATCCATGATAAAATGTGAATGCTAAGTCGGGAAACTACGTGAAATGACCATATGGATATGGTATAACCTATAGAAGAGTATTTGAGAGAATTCAAATAAAGTATTTAAAGGAGAAGAACTATGGGTATTGAAAAGACATACATTATGCTTAAGCCGGACTGCGTTAAGAGAGGACTCATGGGAGAGGTCATATCCAGAATTGAGAGAAAGGGCTACAAGATTGTCGATGCGAAGATGATGAATCTCGATGAGGCAATTCTAAAGGAGCACTATGCGCACCTCGCTGATAAGCCTTTCTTCCCAGAAATTGTATCATTTATGACGTCTGGCCCAGTTCTTGGCATGATTGTTGAAGGCGAGAATGCAGTTCAGGGAATGAGAATCATCATGGGCGCTACTAAGTTCGAAGAAGCTACAGCGGGTACTATTCGTGGCGATTTCGCACACAGCACTAGCGAGAACTTGATTCATGGATCTGATTCCCTAGAGAATGCAGAGATAGAGATTAAGCGTTTCTTCGGCTAAGTTCATCAACAAGGCTTAAGATTCATCGAAAGAGGCTCGGTACATGACGTTAAACCAACTACTTTATATTATTACAATAGCTGACGAGGGGTCGCTCAATAAAGCGGCGGAGAAGCTCTACATGACCCAACCATCGCTTACCAGTTCTTTGCGAGAGGTTGAGTCGGAGCTTGGTGTGACCATTTTCCGCAGAACTGGAAGAGGTGTCACGGTTACCAACGATGGGGCAGAGTTTCTTCAAAACGCAAGACATCTGTATAGCCAGTATGAATCGCTGATGGGCAAGTATTCGGATGAAGGAGGACTTAAAACGAAGTTCGGAGTTTCGACACAGCACTACTCGTTTGCGATAAAGGCTTTTGTAGAGATGGTGAAGAAATTCGACATGAATGAGTATGATTTTGCTATCCGGGAGACCAAGACACAAGAGGTAATCGATGATGTCGTGTCGCTAAAAAGCGAACTTGGTATAATTTACCTGAGTGATTTCAATCGCCAGGCTATCTCCAAGGTGCTCAGACAGAACGACCTTGAGTTCGTGCCGCTAATTGACTGCAACGCATATGCTTACGTTTGGAAAAATCATCCGCTGGCAAATCGCAAGAGTGTGAGCTTCGATGACCTTGCGGATTATCCGAATATGACTTTTGATCAAGGAGATAATTCGACACTTTATTTTGCGGAGGAGCTTTTCGCAGATATCAATCATCACCATATGATCAAGGTAAACGATAGAGCGACCATGCTTAATCTGATGCAGGGATTATTCGGTTACACAGTGTGCTCTGGCATCATCTGCGAGGAGCTGAACGGTGACGACTGCAACATGGTGCCAATTAAAGATGAACGCGTGGATACTGAAGGAGCTATGCAAATCGGGTATATAATGAAGAAGAATTCCATCCTGAGCAAGATGGCGGAGCTATATATAAAAGAGATGAAAGCATATCTAAGCTAAGTCCACTATAAGGCATGACGAGGATATGGAAGATAATCATTCGAGGGAGTTATAGAACAAAACTATAACTCCCTCTTGTTTTTATGAATTAGACAGATGCATTTCTATATCATATAATTCAACCATAGCAAAACAGATGCGGCTCACAGGGAGGCCGCAGATAACATAAAATTAAAATGAAACACAGAAAGGGGATATACAGATGAGCGATATTAGAGATTCAAAGAATTGGGGATTTAACACTAAGCAGGTACAGGCAGGACAGGAGCATGCGGATCCAGCTACTGGCGCAAGATGCGTGCCTATCTATCAATCGGCTTCATACGCATTTGACAGTGCGGATTCAGCAGAGGCAAGATTTGCTCTGAGAGAAGCTGGTTCCATATATTCAAGACTTGGAAATCCAACTAACGATGTACTCGAAGCAAGAGTCGCAGCACTTGAAGGTGGATCGGCAGCGCTAGCGGTTGCTTCTGGAACGGCTGCAATCGTATATGCAATTCAGGCAGTAGCGCAGCACGGTGAGCATATCGTGGCGGTAAGAACGCTTTATGGCGGTTCATACAACTTGTTTGCAAATACCCTTCCGCTAGTTTCGGGAGTAACGACAACATTCGTTGAGTCAGATGATTATGAGGGCTGGGAAGCAGCGATTCAGGACAATACCAAGGCTCTATATATCGAAGTAGTTGGGAATCCAAACTCCAACGTTACAGATATTGAACGAATCGCAGAAATCGCACATAGACATGGGCTTCCGCTAATCGTTGACTCAACATTTACACCACCATACTTGATTAAGCCATTTGAGCACGGCGCAGATGTGGTTATCCACTCAGCTACTAAGTTCTTTGGTGGTCACGGTTCAACAATCGGTGGATTAATCGTAGATGGTGGAAAATTTGACTGGAGTGCATCTGGTAAATACCCATGGATTGCTGAGCCAAATCCATCATATCACGGACTAAACTTCTATGAAGCTGTTGGTCCTGCTGCATTTGCGGTATACTGCAGAGCTATACTGCTTAGAGACGGTGGTGCGTCACTTTCAGCCTTTGATGCCTTCCTTCTACTTCAGGGAATTGAGACACTTTCTCTCAGAGTTGAGCGCCATGTAAGCAATGCTCTTGAGATAGTAGAGTACCTCGACAAGCACCCACAGGTTGAGAGAGTTCATCATTCATCGCTACCTAGTGAGCCATCACATGAGGTTTATAAGAAGTACTTCCCTAAGGGCGCAGGTTCGATTTTCACATTCGACCTAAAGGGAGGTAGAGATGATGCGAAGAAGTTCATCGACAATCTGCCTATCTTCTCAGACCTTGCAAATGTAGCTGACGTAAAGTCGCTTGTAATTCACCCAGCGAGCACAACTCATTCGCAGCTGAGCGAGGAAGAGCTATACGCACAGGGCATCACACCTTCAACAATCAGATTATCCATCGGAATCGAGGATGTTGAGGATCTGAAGGCAGCGCTAGATGTGGCTTTTGAAGCAATCAAGTAAACTGAGCAGTTTGACTGCATAAGTAAATCAAGCATATCGACACACCTTACAAGTGTATAAGGATCAACCCACAAGTGTACACTTAGGGAAACCGACATAACATAACATATACTAAACCGACATAATAGAGTATATGCAGGAGCAGGACGAAAGTCCTGCTTTTGTACTTTATTGGGATAGCATCAAGACCATAAACGGAGATAAAAGAAATGCCATTGCTACTCTGATTAATCAAAGAATAATTGTTATGCTTGCTGCGAATATTGAATTAATAAGGAGATATTTCTATAATATCTATAATTAAATAGCAGATTTGATATCTTATATGTCTTTGCTTTTCGCAATTAAGAATCAGAAAGATAAAAGTAATGAGAGAAGTAAGAGAAATAATACGAGGAATACAAGAAACGAGAGAAAAGGAATCGAAATGATTTATTTAAACGAAAATGCCGTAAAATATATCAATAATATGGGCTTCTCGGACATTATCATCGATGTTATAAAATTTACGAGCTGATGCGCGCCTCCTAAGATGGAGATGTCAGTAGGTTTTGCTGACAAGGGTAAGGATGCAAATTATTACATCGAGCGGGGATACCGTGTGGAAGAAAGTGAACTCGGCAAGGTCTATTATCCGAGGCGAAAAGTTGTCAAGGTTGGGAATATAGGGATTAGATATGAAGAGAAGCCGTGGCTCAGCAGCTTTGAGATAGATGGACTCAGACCGGCAAAGCCTCGGGGGAAGAATTACAGCCGAAGCATGCAGCTGATACTACAGTATGCGAGGGCGTTTGACGGGATAAGGCGCAAGGATGTGATAGACCTTTGCAAGCTCACTCCCTCGCAGTCAAGCAAGCTGCTCGGCCGAATCGTAGATGGTGGATACCTTAAGGCGCAGGGCGCAGGAAGAGCTACTCGCTATGTGCTGACTGAAGAGGGAAAGAAGTATAGGTGATGCCTTCGTCAGAGCCGATTCTACGAGTGCACTCGAGAGATAATAACATGAAAAATTTAAACTTTAGAGCAGGGCAAAAGTCCTGCTTTTGTGATTTGCGAAAATGTAGAACATAAGGGGTGAAGCAGCGCGTAGCTTGATTTAGTAAGAAAAATATTATATAGTATAGAGAATTTACGGTGTTTGTTCAATTTGCGTAAAGGAGGGCGATAAATGTCAAGAAAAGCTAAGAATTTAGCTGACTCGAATAAACATTGGTGTCATAAAGCATTATCTTTCCTATGTATGTCAATGCTCATTTTTAGTTTTTGCATCGTAGGAAATGCCTCAACTGAAGTAGCGTCTAACAGTGAGTCTGTAGCAAACGGAACATCTGCTGAATCTAGACAAAGTGAAACAGGAACACAAGCGAATCAGAGCAATGCATCATCGCAAGCAACCGATAGCGGAACAAGCGCAAAGGCACCTGACGATAATCGCGAGACAAGGGCTACAGCTTCGGCGGCAAGTAACAGGATTGCAGATGCACCATCTGTTTCAGGCACATGGAAGCGAGAAGCCGGTGGATGGCGATTCTACAGCAATTCTGGTGTAATGCAGAAGGGGTTCTGCTACATTAGCGGCAAGAAGTATTACTTCGGACCAAGCGATGGGCTCATGAAAACTGGTTGGCAGAAGGTTGGTAGGTATTATTACTATTTAGGCTCTGCTGACGATGGTTCGGTAAAGACTGGTTGGCATAACATAGGTGGGTCATGGTATTACTTCCAGATTAACGGGGTAATGTCATATGGAATGGTAGATGTAGGATCTTCAGTATACTACTTCGGTTCTTCCGGCGATGGAGCTATGAAAACTGGCTGGCAGGTAATATATGACCTTTACTACTACTTTGGTGGCGCTAATGACGGAGCTATGAAGACAGGCTGGCAGCAGATAGGTGGTTCCTGGTATTGTTTCGATAGTACGGGATATATGTATTCTGGTAGACAGTCTATAAGCGGTAAGAATTACTACCTTGGTTCGGCGAGTGATGGCTCGATGAAGACAGGTTGGCAGAAGGTCGATAATGACTGGATGTGCTTAAATGGTGCAGGAGATGGCTCTGCGAAGACAGGCTGGAATTCAATCGGCGGATATTGGTACTACTTCGATAGTTATGGCATCATGAAGACAGGCTTGCAGACTATAGCGGGAAGCCTATACTATCTCGGTGGCTCTAATGACGGCTCGATGAAGACAGGCTGGCAGAAAGTCAATGGCAATTGGTACTATTTAAATGGATCTGGTGCTGCACTTACAGGCTGGCAGCAGATTGGTGGCTCCTGGTACTACTTTGAAAATGACCATGTTCTCGTAAGTGATACGGTTAAACAGATAGCTGGAAGCACTTACGTGTTCAATGCAGATGGCGTCATGATGACGAAGTCATTCTATTTTAAAGGCAAGAAGTACCTTACAGATGCATCTGGCGCAGTTATAGGTGAGGGGTCAAATGCCAACGTTATCGAATACGGCAAGAAGTTCCTCGGAGAGAATGGAAATAGATTCAACGATTGGTACTATAATGGAAACACTGCTTATCGTACATGGTCTTGGTGCAACACCTTTGTGTCGTATGTAATGTATCAATGCGGAGTTAACTTTAAGAAGAATGCTTATGTGCCTTACTCAGAGGAGTGGATGCATAACAACTACAAGTGGGTTGACTTCAAGGATGCAAAAGCTGGTGATGTAATCGTTTTCTGCTGGACAGGAGAGGGAAATAACAGTGGACGCGGAAATAGAGATCACATTGGCTTCCTCATTTCTAGAAATGCAGATGGTACATTCACAACACTTGAGGGAAATACGAATAACGGCGTTGTTGCAATTAGGACCAGGCGTTCAAAGAATATCAGAAATATCTTTAGCCCAAGATAATGCTTATATCAAAAACATCAATGCAGCGAGTCGGGTAACGGCAAGCTTATAGCGAACATAAATACTAGGCAGAAGCAATATGTGCAGCCTAGTATTTTTTGTGCATTGGAAACGAAGCGAGGTAAACGGCGTCTTAAATTGTGTTCATTAAATATAAATATTGCATGTTCATGAAAATAGTGATATTGTATATATCGAACAAAGTAAGTTATTATCAAATTAATTCATGATAAGTAATGGGACGCGATATGAATACTAAACTATCTACTATTGAACTAGATGTTCTAAAGACCTTGAATAGTCAGGAGGGTGCGACTCAGAGAGAAATAGCCGAGATGAACGGCGCATCGCTCGGCAGTGTGAACGGTGCGATTGTTAAGCTCAGAGAGCTCGGGTATATAAGTGCTGAGAATACACTTACAGACGAGGCGAAGGAACTGCTTAAGGGGACTAAGCCGCAAAATGCGGTTATATTAGCGGCTGGATTTGGCATGAGAATGGTTCCGATTAATACCGTCTATCCGAAAGCCATGCTAAAGGTTCATGGGGAAGTTCTGATAGAACGTTTAATAAGGCAACTGCATGAGGCCGGAATAACCAAGATTGATGTCGTGGTTGGATTCATGAAAGAGAGCTTCGAATATCTCATAGACGAGTATGGTGTGAACCTGATTACTAACAGAGATTACGCAAGCAAGGAAAACCTCCACTCGCTTAAGCTTGCAAGTGCTCAGCTTGGTAATACGTATGTGATTCCATCAGACATTTGGTTTAGAGAGAACCCATTTGCAGAGTGCGAACCATACTCATGGTATATGGTGGCTGAGAGTAAGAATGCGCATAGCAGGGTTAAGCTGAACAGAAATAAAGAGCTCATAGACATCGGGAATTCTACGAATAAGAAGCTCAAGATGATGGGGGTTGCATATATAAGCAATAGAGATGCAGATGAGGTGAGAATAAGGATTGCGAAATTTAGCAATCAAGATGATTGCTACTGGGAAGATGCGCTATACACAGAATCGAGACCTCGCAAGATGATGCTGCTTGCCAAGAAAGTACCTGAAAATTTCGCTGTGGGAATCAATACTTATGATCAGCTATGCACTTTCGACTCTGGTTCAGAGAGCCTGCAGTCTGACGCAATAGATATACTCGCTAAGGTATTTGACGTCGACACTAGTGAAATTACGAACATAGAGGTGCTTAAGAAAGGGATGACAAATAGATCGTTCCTGTTCAGGTGTAAGGGCGAAAAGTATATCATGAGAATCCCTGGAGAAGGCACCGAACGGCTAATCAATAGGGAACACGAATACCAGGTATATGAAGCTATAAAAGATAAGGGGATTAGCGATGACATCATCTACTTCGATGTAAAAAATGGGTATAAAGTGACGAAATTCCTCGAAAATACGCGAAATTGCGACCCAGATGATTGGGAAGAAGTCGCAAAGTGTATGAAAGTTCTAAGGAAATTCCATAGTTTGGACTTAAAAGTTGAACACGACTTCGATATATTTGGTGAAATCGAATTATATGAAAAGCTTTGGGGTGAAAATAAATCGATCTACAGAGATTATGCGAAGACAAAACAGAAGATCTATAAGCTCAAGCAATTTATCGATTCATTAAATCCGCATAGGTGCCTAGCGCATATCGATGCGGTTCCAGATAACTTCTTGTTCTGTAATCATGGAGGCGGAGAGGACGACATTCGAATTATCGACTGGGAATATGCTGGAATGCAGGATCCTCACGTAGATTTGGCGATGTTTTCTTTATACAGCATGTATTCGAAGGATGAAATTGACAAATTAAATAATATCTACTTTGACGGGGCATGCAATGACGAGAATAGAGCGAAGATATATGCATATATCTCAATTTGTGGGCTACTATGGTCAAATTGGTGTGAGTATAAGAGACAGCTTGGAGTAGAATTTGGGGAATATTCCCTAAAACAATACAGATATGCCAAGGAATACTACAAATACGCATCAGAATTGATAGAATCTCTGTAAATTTTACAGTACAAAGAAAGGAAAATGCCGATATGAATGATAAAAAAAGCGTTTCAGCTACACGCAAGCAAATTGATTGGGTGATTACACTAGTACCCTTAGCGATAATATGTGGTATGAGTGTACTTTTCTTTGCTTTTCCAAATAAATCTAAATCCGTGCTGACGAGTATTCGATATGTCCTCGGAGATAGATTTGGGTCATACTATTTAATCATCGGAGTTCTAATACTCTCAATTTCTATTTACATGGCATTTTCGAAATATGGAGATATCGTCCTAGGGGGGCAAGATGAGAAGCCAAAATACAGTTTCTTCACCTGGGGTGCGATGATGTTCACATGCGGGCTTGCCGCAGACATACTATTTTATTCATTTGCCGAGTGGGTGCTCTATGCAACAGATCCACATGTAAAAAGTCTTGGCTCAATTCAGGAGTGGGCGGGGGTATTTCCGCTGTTTCACTGGAGCCTCATACCATGGGCGTTTTACCTTGTGCTAGCGGTTTCCTTTGGTTTCATGCTTCATGTTAGAAACAGAGACAAGCAGAAATTCTCAGAGGCCTGCAGGCCTGTGCTAGGCAGACACACGGATGGAGTTCTTGGCAGGCTTATAGACCTACTTGCAGTATTTGCACTGATTGCCGGAACAGCTACAACATTCAGCGTTGCCACACCGCTTATGGCTAGCATTATCAAAATCGTATTCCACGTAGAGCTTAGCCGCATCACGCTTTCAATAATAATTCTGCTGATAACATGTGCGATTTACACATACTCGCTTTTGCATGGTTTCAAGGGCATCAGCATCCTGGCAAAAATATGCATTTACCTATTCTTTGGGCTACTCGCTTACGTGCTATTCGTCGGGGGTAAGACAGGATATATTATCGATACTGGTATAGAGTCCATAGGCAGAATGCTTCAGCACTTTATCGAGTTATCTACATTTACGGATCCAGAGAGAAAGACATTATTCCCGCAGAATTACACCATTTATTACTGGGCATACTGGATGGTTTGGTGTGTCGCAGCTCCATTCTTCATAGGCACGATTTCACGCGGCAGAACCGTAAGACAGACTATCGTTGGAGGATATGTATTTGGAGCGGGCTCGACGATTATAAGCTTTATAATTCTTGGCAATTACTCGCTTGGTAAAGAGATAGTCGACGGCATTCCTCTAATAAAATCGTACACAGAGAACGGTGATATGTATGGACTCATTATTAATATCGTGAGGACACTTCCTTGCTCGACGATGGTTCTGATTGTACTGATACTGACAATGGTTGCATTCTATGCGACTTCGTTCGATTCCATCGCTTACATCGCTTCGTGCTATAGCTACAGGAGGCTCAAGGATGGAGAGGCTCCAAACCGAATGATTCAGCTGATGTGGTGCTTGCTCTTGATTGTCCTACCAATCGCACTGCTATTCTCGGAAAGCTCTATGAGCAATATTCAGTCAGTCAGCATAATTGCAGCCTTTCCAATTGCGGCGGTGATTACGCTAATCGCTATTAGCTTCCTAAAGGATGCGGGGGAATTCATGAAAGGTTTAAGAGGCGGTATACCTAGAGGCAGTACACAAGAAGAGGAAGCGGAGAGAAGTGCTAGACATGAGGAGTCAGAAAATGATTAAGGTTGATAATGCGGTTATACTAGCTGCAGGTGCATCTAGCAGATTCGCACCACTTTCATACGAGAGACATAAAGCTCTAATCGAAGTTAAGGGAGAAGTGCTTATCGAGCGTCAAATAAGGCAGCTTAGAGAGGCTGGAGTCAAAGACATATATGTAGTTACTGGTTACAAAAGTGAACAGTTCTCATACTTTGTAGAGAAACTGGGTGTGAAGCTTGTGCACAATAGCGAGTATGCGACTCGCAACAACCACTCGAGTATTCACGTGGTTAGAGATGTACTCAGAAATTCATATATATGTTCGGCAGACAACTATTTTGCAGAGAACCCCTTCAAAGCTTTTGAGGAAGGTGCGTTTTACAGCGGAATCTACTCTGAAGGATATACCAAGGAGTGGTGCATGAAGACTGATGATGAGGGATATATAATTGACGTTTCGATCGGAGGAAGTGATGCTTGGTACATGCTAGGGCATGTGTTTTGGGATGAAAAATTCAGCAAGCGATTCACCGAAATTCTTGAGCAGAGCTACGATGATCCGGGTATTGTCGACAAACTCTGGGAAGACATATATATCGAACACATACACGAGCTTAAGATGAAATTAAAAAAATATGATGCTGATTATATTTTTGAATTCGATACTCTTGATGAACTCCGGGAGTTTGATGAATCGTATGTTAGAGATACGCGCTCGTCAATCCTCAAAGATATAGCGGAGAGGCTTGGTGTGAATGAAGCTGAACTTAAGGATTTTCAAGCAATTAAGGCTGTAGATAATCGTGCTACAGGCTTTAAGTTCGTGTGCAAAGGCAAGGGCTACACTTACGAATACGGTTCAGATAAATTTATATAGATAACTTGTTTAGTGATAGCAAGTGTGGAATTAATGTGAAATAATTTAAAAATAAGGGTTGTTTATCGCAATTTGCTAGCTTTTTATAGGTCATGCGTTTTGACTAATTCGCTCATAATAGGTATAATATTATGATAAATTTCGCGTGGTATGCGAAAAATTAAAGACTAATATACATGATGACTTCAAAGAAAGCAGGCATGATTATGGATATTAACAGCAAACTGAATTTTGATAAAGCATCTCTGATTAAGACATGCTTACTTATAATCTGCGATTTAGTGGCGATTGAGGTTGCCTCGTTTCTAGCGCTCTTTATAAGATTTGATTTCTCGCTTGATGAGCCTATGGGCTCGTACTGGGAGATGTTTAAGGGTCATCAGTTTATCGTGATGGTCCTAGGAATTGTCATATTCGCAGTTTGCCATATGTACTCAAGCCTTTGGTCGTATGTAGGTATACGAGATATGCTTAACGTGCTCGTAGCCACAGTCCTGTATACGCTAATGGTCACAACTATATTCGCTTTCTTTGAACAGCAGAACTACGGGATGCCGAGAAGCTTTTATTTGCTTTCCGGTGGATTTTTATTTGCGATAACTTTTTTCGTCAGATTCATTGCTAGGGCAGCGAGAGAGCTTAAGGGCTTTGGAAATAGTCGCGGACAGGCAAAGAGGGCGATGATTATAGGTGCAGGTGCTGCAGGAGCAGGACTTATAAAGGAGATAAAGGCAAATCCGAGCCTCAGAAAGAAAATAATCTGCCTTGTTGATGATGACGAGTCCAAGATTGGTAAGAGAATGAATGGTGTCCGTATCGCTGGTACTACGAAGGACATCGAGGCACTTGCCCAGAGGTATTCAATCAACCAGATTCTCCTTGCGATGCCGTCCGCATCTGGTGAAGAGAAAAAGAGAATTCTAGATATATGCAAGCAGACGGGCTGTGAGATGATGATCGTTCCGGGGATATATCAGATTATTCGCGGAGATGTTAGCGTATCGCAGTTAAAGCATGTGGATGTAAATGATTTGCTTGGTAGAGATCCTATCGAAGTCGATATCGATGGAATCATGGAGTATGTGTCTGACAAAGTCGTTATGGTCACAGGCGCAGGTGGATCGATAGGAAGCGAGCTCTGCCGCCAGATTGCTAGTCACAATCCTAAGCAGTTAGTCATGCTGGATATCTATGAAAATACAACGTATGAGATACAGAATGAGCTTAAGAGAGAATTTCCTGAGCTCAATCTTGTTGTGCTTATAGCGTCTGTAAGGAACACGAAGAGAATTGACAAAATCTTTGAGATGTATAGACCTGAAATCGTATATCATGCAGCTGCACATAAGCATGTACCGCTCATGGAAGCCAGTCCTAATGAGGCTATTAAGAACAACGTACTAGGTACATGGAAGCTCGTTCAGGCGTCGGATAAGTGGAAGGTTAAGAAGTTTGTGCTCATCTCCACAGATAAAGCAGTAAACCCAACTAATATCATGGGAGCATCTAAGAGGCTGTGTGAGATGATCATTCAGACTTATAACAACAGATCTAAAACTGAGTTCGTAGCAGTTAGATTTGGAAATGTACTTGGAAGTCATGGAAGCGTTATTCCATTATTTAGAAGACAAATCGCAGAAGGTGGACCAGTTACAGTTACACATCCAGATATCATCAGATACTTTATGACGATTCCAGAAGCTGTTTCGCTAGTGCTCCAAGCAGGGGCCTTTGCAAAGGGTGGAGAGATCTTTGTGCTGGATATGGGAAAGCCTGTCAAGATTGATGACCTCGCAAGGAACCTTATTCTGCTGTCAGGACTTAAGCCAGGAATCGATATCGAGATTAAGTATGTAGGATTAAGACCTGGAGAAAAGCTATTCGAAGAACTTTTAATGGATGAAGAGGGACTTCAGGATACAGCAAATAAGATGATCCACATAGGACATCCAATCAATATCGATGAAGAGAAATTTATCGAGGAGCTTAACGAGCTTAAGGACTATGTAGAGGGCGAGCCTGATGATATCAAGCGGTATATCAAAAACATAGTCCCAACATACACACCAAAAAACTAAGGTGTATAATTACATGATTGTAAAAAATGCTAGGAGGCATATCACATATGAAAGTACCATTTTCACCACCGGATATTTCAGAATTAGAGATTAATAGAGTTGTAGAAGTTCTAAAATCTGGATGGATTACGACTGGTCCAGAGGTTAAGGAATTCGAGAGAAGAATTGCAGAATATATCGGCGTTGATAAAGCCGTTGCCCTTTCATCAGCTACCGCATCACTAGAAGCAGCACTTCACATTCTGGGAATCGGTGAAGGCGATGAGGTTATCGTGCCTGCATACACATATACAGCATCTGCTAGCCCTGTAGTACACAAAGGGGCGAAGCTTGTGATTATAGATTCTGCGCCTGAAACCTTTGAGATGGACTACGATAAGGTCGCTGAAGCTATCAATGAGAATACTAAGGCCGTTATTCCAGTTGACCTCGGCGGAATGATATGCGATTACGACAGAATATTTGAAATCGTTGAGTCGAAGAAAGACTTATTTAAGCCTGCGAATAAGCTCCAAGCTGCAATTGGTAGAGTAGCTGTAATTTCTGATGGAGCACACGCCTTTGGGTCTGTGAAGAATGGTGTTAAGGCCGGAGCAATCGCTGATTTTACGTCGTTTTCTTTCCATGCGGTTAAGAACCTTACCACTGCAGAAGGCGGTGCGCTCGCATGGAGAAATATCGATGGGGTAGATAATGATGAGCTTTATCATGAACTACAGCTTTATTCACTACACGGACAGTCTAAGGATGCGCTATCCAAGAACAAGGCAGGAGCATGGGAGTACGATGTCGTATATCCTGCGTATAAATGCAATATGACAAATATTAATGCGGCTATCGGAATTGCTCAGCTTGAAAGATATGAAGGGTTACTTGCGAGACGCAGGGTGCTCAATGAGAGATATGAGGCTGCACTTGAGAAGCTAGGAATTAAGGTTATGCACCATTATACAGAGGGGATGACTTCTACAGGCCATCTATACTTGGTAAGGATTCCAGGCGCTTCTGTAGATGACAGAAATACGGTGATTCAGGACATGGCGGAGCGTGAGATTGCATGTAATGTCCACTATAAGCCACTACCGATGATGACTGCATACAAGAACCTTGGATTTGATATTGCGGATTATCCAAATGCTTACCGTCAGTATGAGAATCTAATTTCGTTACCGATATTCTCAACGATGACCGATGAGCAGAACGAATATGTTATTGAGAATTTTGTTGATATCCTTAAGAAGAGAGGGTTAATTAAGTAGATGGTTTTGTGCAAGTGGGATGACTTACCGGAGCATATGAGATGCGATGAAGTAAAGGAATATTACGACATCCTAAGCTCAAGAAAAGGCTCGCTTATAGCAAAAAGATTATTTGATTTCGTAGTTTCATTGCTGATGACCATCGTAATATCACCTATACTCCTAATCTTGATCATCTTGATTAAGGTAGATGATCCAGGACCAGCTTTCTTCAGGCAGGTAAGAGTGACGACTAACGGCAGGGAGTTCAGAATTTTCAAGTTCAGAACGATGGTTGTAAATGCTGAGAAGCTTGGCGCACAGGTAACGCAGGAAAATGATCCCCGGGTTACCAAAATAGGTCATAAGCTTAGAAAGTACAGACTTGATGAGCTTCCGCAGCTTCTCAATGTTATCACTGGCGAAATGTCATTTGTTGGCACTAGACCAGAGGTTCCGAGATATGTGGCATGCTACTCGAAAGAGATGCTCGCGACACTTCTGCTTCCTGCAGGCGTGACATCGGAAGCTAGCATAACATATAAAGATGAGAATGAACTGATCGGAAGTGCGAAAAATCCAGATGAGGTGTACGTAGATAAAGTTTTGCCAGAAAAGATGAAATACAATCTTGATGCACTTAGAAATTTCAGTTTTCTCGGTGAAATCAAGACTATGCTGAAGACGGTCGGTGCCGTTATAAAGTAAGCTGTACGGATATACATTACAATCACTGCTACTTAAATGAGCGTATTGGAGGATAGTTTGAAGATATTACTGATTAACCACTATGCCGGTTCGCCGGAGATGGGAATGGAGTTCAGGCCATATTATCTATCTCGAGAGTGGATCAAGCAGGGTCATGAAGTCACGATAATAGCTGGTGGGTATTCGCATCTAAGAAAGTTAAACCCTCAGATTTCGAAAAATTTCGAAGAGAGGATGATTGACGGAATTCGCTATGTATGGATTAAGACGGCTTCATACACTCGCAATGGATTGGCGCGCGCATTCAGCATGTTCGAGTTCAGTAGAAAACTATTTTCAAATGCAGAATACATCTCTAAGCACTACCAGCCAGACGCGGTAATAGCATCATCGACTTATCCGCTAGATACATATGGTGCAGATAAGATTGCAAAGCTTTCCGGAGCAAAGTACATTCACGAGGTTCACGACATGTGGCCTTCTACACTATACGAGCTAGGTGGAATGTCGAAGAGTAATCCGTTTGTGAAGCTTATGCAACGTGCTGAGGACTTTGCATACAGTCACTGTGACCAGGTTGTTTCGCTACTTGATCACTCTAAAGATTACATGGTTCAGCATGGTCTCGCTGAAGAGAAATTTAACTGCATATCCAATGGTGTAATCAAGGAAGAGTGGGAAAGCCCTGCGCCAATACCTGAAGAGCACAACGAGATACTTAACAAGATGAAGGCCGAAGGCAAGTTCATAGTGGGATATTTTGGTGGGCATTCCATATCCAATAACCTAGATATGCTTCTCGCTGTTGCAAAGAAAATCACTGATAGGGATGTATGTTTTGTGCTGGTTGGGGATGGTAGCTATAAGGATAGGCTTATACAGTGTGCTAAGGATCAAGCTATAGATAATGTTGTTTTTCTTCCTGCAATCGACAAGGGTGCGATTCCTAATCTCATCAGTTATTTCGATATAGTTACTATTTTTGCAGCAAATACCAAGCTATATAGATTTGGAATATGCATGAACAAGATGTTCGATGCTATGATGGGCGGAAAGCCACTGCTCATGTCTGTGACTACGCCAGAGACTCTAGTTGAGAAAGCAGAGGCGGGTATTGTTACAAAGGCGGGAGATGTAGAGAGCTATATCAAAGCGATTGAGGAACTCAAGAGCCTACCGGCTGAGGAACTTAAGAACATGGGAATGCGTGGACACAATTTAGTTTCGAATGAGTACACGTATGACAGATTAGCAAATAAATTCGTAGAAGTGATGGAGAAGAAGGGTAAGAGAGTTCTTCTCATTAATCACTACGCAGGATCTCCTGAGATGGGAATGGAGTTCAGACCGTACTATATATCGAGAGAACTCGTCAAGAAAGGGCATGATGTAACGATCATTGCAGGTAGCTTTTCCCACCTAAGAAAGACAAATCCAGACATAGCCGAGGATTTTACGGAGCAAGAGATTGACGGTATTCGCTATGTGTGGGTTAAGACTGGTGAATATGATAGCAACGGAGTTGCTAGGGCGCTCAGCATGTACCAGTTTTGTAAGGCGCTAAGTGCTAATAAAAAGAAAATCGTAGAGCGTTACAAGCCCGATGTTGTGATCTCGTCGTCGACTTATCCGCTCGATTCTTATCCGGCATACCACATTGCAAAACTCGCTGGAGCAAAGTATATCCATGAAGTTCATGATATGTGGCCACTTACACTATATGAAGCTGGTGGGATGAGCAAGAAAAATCCATTCGTAATAGCTATGCAGTTTGCAGAAAATCATGCATACAAGAAATCAGATGTCGTGGTTTCGCTGTTACCGCATGCGAAGGACTACATGATTGATCATGGCATGAAGCCTAATCACTTCAGGTACATACCAAACGGAGTTGTGATAAATGAGTGGGATGCAGCGAAGGAGCTCCCTGAGGAGCATAGGGAAGCATTCAAGAGATTGAAGGCTGATGGTAAGTTTATCATTGGATATTTTGGAAGCCACGAGCTTTCCTATGGACTACACAACTTGCTAGATGTTACAAAGCAGCTTAGTGACGAAAATGTTCACCTCGTCATGGTCGGTAAGGGCAAGCTCAAGGATGAGCTTATCAGCTATGCGAAGAAGAACGATATTGCCAATGTAACATTTCTTCCGCCGGTCGAGAAGGGGACGATTCCTGCGGTAATCGATAACTTCGATGCGATATTTATAGGTACGATTGAATCTCCGCTTTACAGATTCGGAATATGCATGAACAAGATGTTCGATTCCATGATGGCGGCTAAGCCAATTGTAATGGCGATAACGACGCCATCCACACCTGTGAGCGAATCGGGTTGTGGAATCATCACTAAATCATGCGATAATGACGCAATAAAGGACGCAATCAGGAAGATTCAGGCTATGAGCGAGGAAGAGAGAACCCTGATGGGAATGCTTGGACGCGAGGCCGTGCTGAATAAGTACACGTATGAAAATATTGCAAGCGAATTTGAAAAGGTGTTTAATTAGAAGAGGTATGACGCGATGAAGATAGTGACTGTAATTGGCGCTAGACCACAATTTATAAAGGCTGCAGCAGTTTCTCGCAAGCTAGAGCAGGTGTGCGAAGAGGTAATCGTTCACACAGGTCAACATTATGATGCGAACATGTCTGAGCTTTTCTTTGAGGAGCTCCACATCCCAAAGCCAAAGTACAACCTTGGCGTTGGATCAGGTTCACACGCAAGACAGACTGCAGAGATGCTAATAGGAATAGAGGATATTCTGATCAAGGAGAATCCTGACTATCTGATGGTATATGGCGATACGAACTCTACTATCGCGGGAGCACTTGCAGCTTCTAAGATTCATATTCCTGTGATACACGTAGAGGCTGGGCTTAGGTCTTTTAACATGGCTATGCCAGAAGAACAGAATAGAATCCTCACAGATCACATTTCAAGCCTACTCTTCTGCTCGACAGATGCTTCGATTGAAAATCTGGAAAACGAGGGGATAACGAAGGGTGTTCACAGAATCGGAGACGTAATGTGCGATGCCGTTCTGTATTACTCTCAGGAAATAGATAAGAAGGAACGTAGCCAGTATTTCAAAGAACTTCACTACATATTCGGTGAACGTGGAGAGCTTGATAAGTGGTATCTATCTACGGTTCATAGAGCTGAGAATACCGATACTCCTGAGAAGGTTCGCACTATCCTGAGGGCATTCGAAAAATTCGATGCACCAGTGATTCTCCCTGCGCATCCTAGAACTAGAAAGATGATTGAGCAGATTAACGAGGAGGAGCACTTAAAGAACACTGTATGTGTAGAGCCTATCGGTTACCTCGAAATGCTGTATTTTACAAAGAATGCGGTTAAGGTAGTGACTGATTCCGGTGGACTGCAGAAAGAAGCGTACATATTAGATACACCTTGTGTAACGCTGCGTGAACAAACGGAATGGGTGGAGACATTGAGCGGGAATCACAATGTACTCGCTCATATCGATGAAGATGACATACTTGATAAAGTTAACAATACCGTTATTTCAAAGGAAAAAGAAAACTACTATGGTGCGGGGGATGCCGCAGACAAGCTAGTTAAAACTATTATTTCGGGGGAATAAAATGTCAGATTACTTTGTACATGAGAGCAGCTACGTAGATGATAACGTAGAGATTGGAAAGGGAACTAAGATTTGGCACTTCTGCCACATACAGCCTGGAGCTAAAATAGGCGAAAATTGCTCGCTCGGACAGAATGTAAATGTTGCAAATAACGTGCAGATTGGCGACAGAGTAAAGATTCAGAACAACGTATCAGTTTACGAAGGCGTTACACTCGAAGATGGAGTGTTCTGTGGACCGTCGTGCGTATTTACAAACGATCTCACTCCTAGAGCTCGCTACCCAAAGGGTTCAGAAAACTACGGCAAGACACTCGTCAAAGAGGGCGCATCGATCGGTGCTAATGCGACGATTGTATGCGGACACACGGTTGGTAAATGTGCAATGGTAGCAGCAGGTGCTGTCGTAACGAAGGATGTTCCAGACTACACTCTAGTGGTTGGAGTTCCAGCAGTTCCAGCAGCTAAGCTTGACGAATTTGGCAATATTATAGAATGGTTCAACAGATAACTCGGTCAGAAAAGGGGAATAATATGAATATGAAGGAACGTTTACTCGAGAAAATCGCAAAGCGTGACATAACTGTGGGTGTTGTAGGACTAGGATATGTGGGTCTTCCGCTCGCTGTTGAAAAGGCTAAGGCTGGCTTCAAGACCATCGGCTTTGATGTACAGGAAGAAAAAGTTAAGATGGTAAATGAAGGTCATAACTACATCGGCGATGTTGTAAATGAGGATCTCAAGGAGCTAGTTGAGAGTGGCATGATGAAGGCTACGTCGGACTTTTCTTTCGTAAAGGATGTGGACTTTATCGCTATTTGCGTACCTACTCCTCTTGATAAGCATCAGGAGCCGGATATCAGTTATGTCAAGTCATCGACAGAAGCTATTTCAAAGCACCTATCTCGCGACACAATGGTAGTTCTCGAGTCAACTACTTATCCAGGAACTACTGAAGAGCTACTACTCCCTATCCTCGAAGAGGGTTCAGGTTTAAAGTGCGGAGAAGATTTCTATCTGGGATTTTCTCCAGAGCGAGTTGATCCGGGTAATCTGATATACAAGACCAAGAATACGCCAAAGGTCGTTGGTGCTGTAGGCAAGGATGCGACAGAAGTAATTTCTGCGATGTATAGAGAGGTTCTCGAAGGCGAGATATATGAGGTATCTTCACCGGCAATCGCTGAGATGGAGAAGATACTTGAAAATACATACAGAAACATCAATATCGGTCTCGTAAACGAACTTGCGATTCTGTGCAACAAGATGGGAATCTCGCTGTGGGAGGTAATCGACGCCGCAAAGACCAAGCCTTACGGATTCCAAGCATTCTATCCAGGGCCAGGGCTCGGTGGCCACTGTATTCCTCTGGACCCATATTATCTCACATGGAAGGCTAGAGAGTTTGGTTTCCATACATCGATGATTGAAAATTCAATGATAATCAATGACAAGATGCCTGAGTACACAGTGGATAGAGCGGCATCCGTTCTAAATGAGCATAAGAAGGCGCTCAATGGATCCAAGGTACTCGTGCTCGGAGTTGCGTACAAGAACAACATCGACGATTACAGAGAGAGTCCTGCGTTAAATGTTATCGATATTCTCAAGGAAAGAGGCGCAGTTACAGACTTCTATGATCCATGGATTCCAAAGTATAAGAGAAATGGAGAGTGGCATGAGGGTATCAGCGAGATAAATGCTGACATTATCAAGGGATATGATCTCATACTAGTCGCAACTGCACACGATGCATACGACTATGAGATGATTAGAAAGAATGCAGTGGCAATTTTTGATACTCGCAACGCATTCAAGGACGTAGAAGAGAGAGATAATATCTCCCTTCTATAAGCTTGATACAATACAGATAATTAAGTGCTAAAATTCCGGAGGATACTTAAATGAAATATGCATTGATTGGATGCGGTAGAATCGCAACAAATCACGTGACTGCTGCAGTAAATAATAATCTAGAAATAGTTGCGGTATGCGACGTAGTGCCAGAAAAGATGGAAGCAATTCTAGAAAAGCACAATTTAGCAGACGACAAGTCGATAAAGAGATATACCGACTACAAGAAGATGCTCGAGGAGAATGACCTAGAGCTTGTGAGCATTGCAACAGAGAGTGGAAAGCATGCAGCTATCGCACTTGATGCAATCGATGCTGGAGTCAACGTGATTATCGAGAAGCCTATGGCTATGAATATGGCTGATGCAGAGGAGATAATCAAGAGAGCTGCGGAGAAGCATGTAAAAGTATCAGCTTGCCACCAGAACAGATTTAACGTAGCTATTCAGGAAGTTAGAAAAGCTATTGAAGGAAATCGCTTCGGCAAGCTCTCGCACGCATCTATAAATGTTCGCTGGAATAGAAACAAGGGATATTACGATCAGGCGCCTTGGAGAGGAACCTGGGAAGAAGACGGCGGTTGCCTCATGAATCAGTGCATCCATGGAATTGACCTTCTCAGATGGATGATGGGAGATGAGGTCGTTGAAGTATATGGAGCAACTAGGCAGCAATTCCACGATTACCTAGAAGCTGAAGATGTTGGTGTAGCTGTTGTTAAGTTCAAGAATGGCGCAATAGGAACCATCGAAGGAACTACCAATGTATATCCTCAGAACCTCGAAGAGACACTGTACCTATTTGGAGAGAACGGTACTGTAAAGGTCGGCGGAAAATCTACCAACACGATTGATGTGTGGGATTTCAAAGACGAGACCGCTGAAGATCAGAAGAATAAGGGTCTTGAAGAAGAAACTAGCAACGTGTACGGTAACGGTCACACCAGCTTATTTGCCGATGTAATCGAAGCGATAAAGGAAGATAGAGCTCCTTATGTAGACGGGGTCGCAGGAAGAAATGCACTCGAGATGGTTCTTGCAATTTACAAGAGCCAGAAGGAAGGAGCACCAGTTAGGCTTCCTTTAACAGACTTTGCAAGCACTGATATGCGAGGCGAATTCAAGTAGAGCGGAGGAAGATAATGGAGTTTAGAGATTTAAAGAAGCAGTATGCTGCACTTAAAAATGACATAGATCGCCAGATTGACGAAGTAATTGCTAGTAGCAGATTTATCGGGGGAAGTAAAGTTTCCGAGCTTGAAGAGAAGCTAGCTGCATACGTTGGTGTAAAGCACTGTGTAACCTGTGGAAATGGAACAGATGCGCTAGAATTAGCGCTTATGGCATGGGGAATTGGAGAAGGTGACGCTGTATTCGTTCCCGACTTCACTTTTTTCTCATCTGGAGAAGTGGTTGCAATTTTAGGTGCGACACCAGTTTTCGTCGATGTAGACGAAGATACTTTCAACATGGATGCCGCTTCGCTAGAGAAGGCAATTACAGGAGTAATCGTTGATGGGAAGTTAAGACCGAGCGTGGTTGTTCCCGTAGACTTATTTGGACTCCCAGCTAATTTCCCTGAGATTAGAAAGGTTGCAGATAAGTATGGCCTTAAGATTCTTGAGGATGGAGCCCAAGGCTTTGGCGGTGAAATCAATGGACAGAAGGCGTGCAGCTTCGGAGACATCTCGACAACTTCATTCTTCCCAGCAAAGCCACTAGGGTGCTATGGAGATGGTGGAGCGATATTTACAAATGATGATGAAGCCGCAGAGCTAATCAGATCTTACTGTGTACACGGTAAGGGTAAAATGAAGTATGATAACGTGCGCATCGGAATGAATTCCAGACTCGATTCTATTCAGGCAGGTATACTACTGCCTAAGTTAGCTGCATTTGCAGAGTATGAAGTAGCCGATGTTAACAGCGCAGCAGCTAAGTACACGGAACTTCTTAATGAAATTGTTGCTGCACCTGTGGTTCCAGAAAGATTTTTAAGCAGCTGGGCACAGTACACGATTAAGCTTGAAAACAGAGAGCAGAGAGATGCGCTACAGGCATGCCTCAAAGAGAGATCAATACCTTCAATGATTTACTATCCTAAGCAGATGCATAATCAGGAGGCGTTTAGTGGCGAAAACGACTATGGCGTTGATTATTCTGTTACTAATAGGCTGTGCGATACAGTTCTATCGCTACCAATTCACCCATATATCTCCGATGATGACGTGAATGAAGTGGTATCGGTTATCAAGGAGTTTTTAGGCCAGTAAGCATGCGGGATAAGATTAAATTCATATATCAGAAGGGCCTAGTTCATATAATGGGCTCGGGGCTTCTCAACAAGGTGTTTACGTTTATCGGGAATGTCTTTGTTGTAAGGTTCTTAACCAAACGCGAGTACGGAATTTTCGGATACGCTGACAATATAATGACCTTCTTCCTGATTCTGAATGGAATGGGTATCATATATGGAATGCTTCAGTTCTGTTCAGAACAGAGGCCGGAAGAGGAAAAAGAGGCCTACTATTGGTTTTCGCTCAAGTTCGGAATGGTGTTTAACTTCGCAATTGCAATAGGTGTATTCCTATGCGCAATGTTTGCACCATTAAAGGTAGCTGAGGCGAGACATGTGTTGATGATATATTCATTATATCCGTTGACATACTACATATATCAATATTATTGCCTGCTGATGCGTTGCAAGCGAGAGAATAAACGATATGCCCTACTATCAAATCTCAATGCCTTTATTTATATGGCTGTCGAGATTATCGGGGCGTATTACTTAAAAGCTAGTGGAATCATCATTGCGCTTTACCTTGCGACGATGATAACCTCTTTAGTTGGGATGAGGTATTACTCGATTAGGGCACTAAGAAATGCGAACTATCTCTCGAGGCATCAGAAGCTTGAGCTGATAAAATATTCCGCATATGTGTGTGCTAATACTATGATTTCGAACTTACTCATCCTGATGGATGTGTTCCTCATAGGTTACATCATAGTTAGTCCTGAAAAAATCGCTATATATAAGGTTGCGGCTACAATACCTGAAGCGTTGATTGTAATACCTAATAGTGTAGTGATTTTCGTGTATCCGTATTTTGCAGAGCACAACATGGAATACGGCTGGATTAAGCAGAACACCAAACGTCTAATTGGAATCACCGCCATTATGAATTTTATTATTGCGGGGATGCTATTTATTCTAGCTCCGTGGATAATAAAATTATTGTGGGGTGCTAAGTATATGGGCGCCGTTACAGTGTTCAGAATACTTTCGGTTAACTACTTCGTATCGTCAACCCTCAGAGTTAACGTGAGCAACCTGCTTGCAAGTCTCAGAAAGGTGAAGCTTAACTTTTACATAAATATTGTTGCGGGTATAAGCAATATAGTTCTCGATGCTGTGCTGATTAAGTACATGGGTATTGATGGTGCTGCATGGGCTACATTGACAGTCGTAGTAATTACAACTGCAATGCTGATGCCTGCGCTTATACATAGCATACGTAGCCTAAAGAAAATTGAGTCAGAAAACAGTTAAAAGACTGGTAATTATAAGGAATGGAGCTTAAACAAATGAGTTATGCAAGAAACTATCGAAAAAGCAGATTCAATACGTTTACTAAAATATGGTCTTTGCTTTATCTAATAGCACTGCTGGTATTCGTATCAGCTATGCTGGTGTTAGACGTAGTACCTTCCAAGCTACTGCTTGGAGCATTTGTCGTACTTCTGATAATAAGTGCAGTATTCTTCGTGCAGCTATTCAGAGATAATATAAAAAGATCCAGAAAGGTTACAGCATTTATATTGAGCTTAATCTTAATGGTGGTTTACACTGTTGGAACGGCATATGCAGTTGCTACGCATGAGTTTCTAGGACAGGTTACTGCAAAGAAGAAAGCAGAGGATGCCGTAGATGTGACGAGCAAACCGTTCAACATTTACATAAGCGGAATGGATACAACTGGAAAGATCACAGAAGAAGCTCGTAGCGATGTTAATATGATAATTACGGTAAATCCTAAGACCCACAAGGTCCTCATGACTTCAATCCCAAGAGATTATCTTGTTGAACTACAAAATGGTGAGAAGGATAAGCTCACCCATACAGGTCTTATGGGTATAGATGAGACCACTTCGGATGTGGAAGATTTACTTGGTATTAAGATCAATTACTACGTAAAGGTTAACTACAATACGCTTAAGGATCTCGTAAATTCTATCGGCGGAATCACTATCAACTCTGACAAGGCATTTATCTCATACATCGGAAAATACCGCTTTGTAGAAGGTGAGAATAAGCTTGATGGTGCTAAGGCACTGGCATATGCGAGAGAGAGACATGCATATAGCGATGGCGACAACCATAGAGTTCGTAACCAGCAGGAAGTTCTCAAGGCTATCGTGAAAAAGCTTACGGGGTCGACGACACTGCTCACGAGATATAACAAAATCCTGAAGTACCTCGCTCCGACTATGGAGATGAACCTGACTAGATCGGAGGTTAAGGCCCTTGTAAAGTTCCAGCTAGGAAAGAATCCGAAGTGGAAGTTTGAATCCAATTCATTAGAAGGATTCGATGCATTTTCTACTGTATATTCAGCAGGAAACCAGCAGCTATATGTTATGAAACCTGATGAAGAAAGCATTAAGAAGGCTCGTCAGAAGATTAAAGAAATCGAGCATCCAAAGTCGAAATCAAAATCAAAATCAAAATCAAAGAACAAGAGCGATAACGATATTGAGAGTGAGAGCAGCGAAGATGACAACCTATAATGTAGATGCATTTCCAGAGATAAAGGACGTTCAGAGAGTTGAGCTAGATATACTCATAAAAGTCGCTAGGCTTTGTGAGGAAAGAGGGTTAACTTATTTTATCGAGAGCGGAACAGCTCTTGGTGCCGTTAGACATGGAGGATTCATCCCTTGGGATGATGACATAGATATCGGCATGCCACGTCAGGATTATGAAAAATTTCTGGATATTGCGCAGGAGGAACTGGGTGATGAATACTTTGTGCAGACGAGAGAGACTGACCCCAACGCTCCTTTCTCATTTGCTAAGGTTAGGAAGAACGGTACAACATTCATAGAATGGAATAAGCGCAACATTAAGATGCATCACGGTATTTATATAGATATATTTCCGTATGATGGACTTCCTATAGACGGACTTGATGAGCACATCGACAAATGCTTGAAACTCAATAAATTACAGTTTAAAAAATATATTCCAGACAGAGTAGGTGTTCCGCAGAAAAGCTTGAAGTGGAAGCTCGGAGCTGCAGCGAGAAGGATGCAGTACTATCTTTTAAAGCTCTATCCGGAAAGTCTTCTTGAAGGAAAGATAAAAAAAGAGTACATGCGTTATGATACAAATCCAAATGAGCATGGATTTTGCACATGCTTCTCCTTTGTGGATAGAATCATTTTTCCAAATGAACTACTGTTCCCTCCTCAGAAGATTAATTTTGAGGGAGAGGAGTTCTATGCACCAGCTAAACTCGTAGAATACTTAACACTTATGTACGGTGATTACAACCAGCTTCCACCTGTAGAGGACCGCGTGGGGCACAGACCCGTGGAGGTCTCTGTGACGGAGGAGCTATTTACCCGCTAGCGTAGGGTAGCGAAAGGACTAGATTGTGCTAATTTTACTGTCGTGGATTTTGAATATAGTGATCCTGATATATGAGTGGAGGAAGAAATCGCTAGGGATGGTTCTCTGGGCGATGTTATTTGTGGTATTCACAGTTCCTAACACGGCGCACGCATATTCAGGAGACTATTCCGACATAACAATTGCCAATGCTACCATGTTAGCAGTGCTATTTATGGCGCTGTATATGTTTACGAGATTCTTCTATTTTGCAAAGTTTAATGCGGAGAAGCTTGAGATGGAGGTTTCGGATTTTGAGGAGACTCCAGAGGCTCTTTTCAGGATGATTTTCTGTGTCTACTTGATTTGCTTCGTAATAGTGGCCGGAGGATTTTACGGCAGAGGATATTCTCTTTTCAACTCAACATGGACTCAGACGCTCAATATGGCACAGACACCTATAGAGATTATGGCAGGAAAGATTATGGTTGCATTCTCAGGAATCGGATTTGCTTGCCTATGTAAGAAAAAGCGTCTGTGTTTCCTGATAGCGTTTATAATCTATTTATTTTGCGCACTTTATTCAAAATCTAGGTATAATCTTCTTGGCTTCATAACGCCTTTCATCATCTACTTTCTTTTTAACAAAAATAACAAGAAGGTTGCAGTAGGAGTATCGGCAGGAATAGTTCTTGTGTTTGCTGTGTTCGTATTCCAGCAGATTCGTTGGTTAGGAGATATATCTTTACTCCCTAAGGTCGGAATCGGAGAAATCTTTAAGAGATCTATCGACTATATGAGAAAGGGCGGAGGAGAGCTAGGACTTATCAAGGCATACTACTACTTTGTGGAGCATAATAATAACTTTCCCAAATTCGGTATGGGGCTAGGATACATGAGACTTGCATTGCTGTTTGTTCCAGCGGCCATCGCCAAATTTAAGCCGAGGGATTTTGCTATAGATATGTATAAAGAGTGGATGCACGTCGATAATCCTCGAGGGACAATGCATCCAACACTTTTCGGTGATGTGTTCGCTAATTTTGGATTCATGTGTTTCTTGTTGGGGATTGTATATGGAATCCTAGTGTCATTCGTAGATGAGTTTATCAAGGCTACGAAGGATCCAACTATGCGATGCATGAAAGCAAGTATGGTCTGCACGCTGTTCATTCTTATTGGAAGAGGCGCGACATACAATGCTATATTTAACTATATTATCGGTGCACTCGTGTTAGACATCATATACGCGGTTTACAAAATATGGAGGAGAGCAAGTGAAAATACTGTTCATCAGTGCAGCTAATAAAAATTTTGACGGCAGGACGAGGGCATTACTCGATGTCCTAAACTCATTTGCTGACGTCGTAGACATAACCACAACACAAGAAAGTGATTTTGTGGATAACAACTCGTATTACGTAAACTACAAGTCATACAAAGAGTTTATTCGCAAGACAGTAGAAATCGGCAAGGAGCATAAGGACGTGGACTTTATCTTCGCTGACAACAGGAAAGCAACTGTTCCGGCGCTCAAGTTAAATAAACTCCTTAAGCCTAAAGCTGTGATTTACGATGCGAGGGAGCTATATCTGCAGAGAGAAACTCATGGATTTGCTAGTAAGGTCGGCTGCTTTTTCGAGTCGAGGATGATTGCGAAAGCCGCACTGACCATCTGCGCAAATGAAGAGCGCAAGCAGGTTATGGAGAAAGAGTACGGCAAGATTGGAGCAATACTCGTGTTTGAAAACTTCCGAAAGCTATCGTATTCTAAGGAGTTTTCAGAGGAAGTAATGAAGCTGAAATTCGACTATCTGAACGGAGATGATTCATTTAAAATCGTATCAACAGCTGGTTGCGAAATCGAAAGAGGCACAAAGGAACTTATCGAAGCAGCAGCGAAGCTAAACTTCAATAATACATTGTACCTAGTTGGCTGCAAGGAAAATGCTGAAAAGCAGGAGATTGAAACATTCATCGAAGAGAATAAGCTCGAGAATGTGAAACTCGTACCTAGACTAAACCAGGATGAACTCAAATACTTCGTTTCTAAATGTGATGTTGGAATAGCGATGTATCACAAGAAGAATTCAAACAATCTCTACTGTTCGTCGGGGAAAATCTATGAATACGCATATGAAGGGATTGCTGTTGCAACGACTGATAATCCGCCGATGAAGAGAGTTTTGGACGAGTACGGAATCGGAGCATATGACAGCGATATTGGCAAAGCGCTGGTGAGTGTTCACGACAATATGGACGATATCAAGAAGAATATAGAAACATTTGTCGGAGATCGAGTAGTCGAAAAGAAACAGGAAGAATTTGCATTTGATTTAAGAAAGTGTATGGAGGACTTACAAGATGGGAAATAGCTTTGAGAAGAGGATTATCGAGCTAGTGAAGAAGTATGCGGTAGTAATGATTATATGCGTAGTAGTTTGCGCAGTTGGAATGGCTAAGATTGAAGGCTCCAAGGCTACAACTTCATACAAGGCGAAGCTAACCGTAGCAGTTACACCTGCTGAAGGATATCAGAAAAGCACCCTTGAGGATATCCAGAAGAATGAGGAGCTTGTTGGACTCTATGCAAAGATTTCGACATCATCTAAGACTCTCGACCGTGTAGCTCAGTACGCAGGGCTCGACGAAAAGGGCAGAATTGCACTTAATTCAAGAGTTGCAGTTGATTTTGATAAGGATGGTCAGTATGTAGATATTTACATTACTGCTGATACTGAAGATGAAGCCCTCAAGTTAGCAGATGCAGAAGCCAAAGCTGTTGTTGAAGTTAGCAAAGAGGTTAGAGGCGAAGACATACTAAAGGTGGTCTCGATGCCGAGCAAGCCACTCGAAGCGGAGAGTGTAAGTACGAAAGGTTACTATGCTACAGGTGGTGTTGCAGGTATCTTTGTGGGAATCATAGTAAGTGCACTACTGGAGATGAAAAGAAAGAAACATGTACGAAATTAAAACCTTAAATCATATGCTAGCCTTCATAGATAGGCTAGTCGGTAAGATTAGTATTAAAAAAGGACAAAATGCAATCATCTCGGTGTCTGCATTTGGAATGATGATGACATCTTTCTGTAAATTTTCATATTTTACGGAAAGATTATCACATTATGGAATCCATCAAAATATGGTGAATATTACTAGTAGCGTTATATTCTTCGTGTTCTTAATACTGATATTTGCTTCGTTGGATATGAGTGATAATAAGGATGTTAGGTTAAATGCATGGCTAGGGATACCTCTTTTTCTTGTCATCATATCCTATACGGTTACAGGAATAGTAGAGAAGGCACCAAAGCAGTTAGTTTGGGCCTTTATATACAGTTTGATATTCGTGCCGATTTCATATCGACTTGCAAGCAAGAAAAATAGGAAAATATTTATTGATGGAATTGCAATAGGAATTGCTATTTTTGGGGTGCTAATTTTATTTTTAAATATTATATTTTCACCTATGGTTGCCAAGACCTCATTTAGTATCGCTAGGTACACTGGTGTTCTAACAAATCCTACAATATTAGGGTTTTATCTGAATGTATTTATTGTTGTATATGCATATATTATTTATAAGATAGTTTTTGTTGAAAAGAATGTATTAAAGAACGTCTCAAACTTGATAGTTTTTTCAATAGCAGTTTGGGGTATGGGAATGTCGTGGTTTGCAATTCTTATGACAAAAAGTAGAGGATCTTTCCTTGGCATACTATCAATACTTTTGTTCTATACAATTATCGTAATGAAAGGTATTTTTAAATCGCATCTTACAATTAAAAATACCGCTATAATTTTTGTTATTACAGTGACTATGCTAGCCACTGCCTATAAAATTTCTGACAATATTTTAAAGAGAGACCTTAGGGCATTAAAGATTAAAGAGAATTATACAATTTCACAGATGATGTTCGGTCGAATAAAAGAAATGAGTAACTTCAAGGATGTCGATGAATACCACTTTGCTTACATGGAGCCGAAAAACTTGACAGAAGCACAGAGGAAAATATGGGGTGATTTAGACAAGCTTACAACGCATAGAATCTGGATCTGGTATATTTATTCGCAGCATTTAGGTTTTATCGGGCACAAGAGCAGGACGTTTATCATTCCTGGATATACGAAGGGCTTCGAGAGACAGTCGCACAATGCGATTCTGGAGGTTACATTTAACGGAGGATATATTGCTGGTTTTGGCTTCTTGCTTATTGAGATAACAACCGGAATTTATGCTTTGATAATATTGTTTAGGAAAAAAGAATATACTGACAACAATTTAGAGATGCTTTTCTTGTCACTCGCGGCCATAGCATTTTGTGTAAATGGAATATTCTCGACGATAAATACACTTACGACTTATTCAATCACCATGATGTACTACATGGCACTTACGACAGTAGGTTTTAGAAAGAGTGACGAGTCACTAACCACTACTAAGCAGTAAATATGACTAATTTAGAGGTAATCATGAAAAAGGTTATGTTGGTCTTTGGGACAAGACCGGAAGCAATTAAAATGTGCCCACTTGTAAAGGAATTGAAAAAGAGACCTGGAATAGACACATGCGTTTGCGTTACTGGTCAGCATAGACAGATGCTCGATCAGGTTCTCGAAACCTTCCATGTGGTTCCAGATTACGATCTGTCTATAATGAAAGAGAAACAGACACTCTTTGATGTTACAACTAATATTCTTGAGAGAATCAGAGAAGTGCTTGTTAATGAAAATCCAGATGTTGTTCTCGTACACGGAGATACAACCACGACATTTGTGACTGCGCTCGCTTGTTTCTACCTACAGATTCCTGTTGGACACGTGGAAGCAGGGCTTAGAACGTACAACATAAAGTCACCTTTCCCAGAGGAATTTAACAGGCAGGCTGTTGGGATTGTTGCAGAATATAATTTTGCGCCGACAGAGAAGAGCAAACTGAACCTAGTGAACGAAGGTAAGGATGCAGGAAAAATCTGGATTACAGGCAATACTGCGATTGATGCCCTGAGCACGACAGTAAAGGAAGATTATAGAAACGAGCATCTAGATTGGGCTTCTGACTCGAGACTTATTCTTATCACTGCTCATCGCAGAGAAAATCTCGGCGAGCCGATGCATAACATGTTTAGAGCTATTCGCCGCGTGATGGATGAAAACCCTGATGTTAAGGCGATTTACCCTATACATATGAACCCGGATGTAAGACAGGCTGCAGAGGATGTATTTGGTGAGAGTTCACCGGGTGGCAAGGAAGAACGCATTAGGATCATAGAACCGCTCGATGTGCTCGATTTCCATAACTTCATGAACCAGAGTTATCTAATTCTGACCGATTCAGGTGGAATTCAGGAGGAAGCACCTAGCCTTGGGAAGCCAGTTCTCGTAATGAGAGACACTACCGAACGCCCAGAGGGAATTCAGGCGGGTACACTAAAATTGGTCGGGACTGAAGAGGAAACGATATACAAAGAATTTTCAAGACTTCTTACCGATAAAGAGGAATACAAGGCTATGAGCAAGGCTTCAAATCCTTACGGCGATGGACACGCTAGTGAAAGGATAGCTGATGTGCTTGAGTTTGGCGAGATAAGAGGATAATAGCGCAAAAGCTTGCCATATCAAAATTTAACATGATACAATGAAATGACGCTAAATAGCGTCATTTTGTATATTACAAAAAATTTAAAAAAGGAGGGATGAAATGTTGAAAGAAAGTCAGGGAAACGGCATGGCTAAAATTAAGACGCTACGTCATCACCTGCTAGTAATGGCAACCTGCCTTGCCATGATGCTAGCTAGCTCATGCTTTGTAGCTAGCGCTACCGACGAGGATGTTTCAGCAAATGGGGCTGCTAATAACGAAGCCATATCTACTGAAGAAAGCACTGATGCGGCATCGAACCAGAACGAAGATGCTACAGAAAATCGTCAAGATGCTAGTACAGTTGATTCTAATGCAACCGATCAGGCAGCAGATGACCATTCTACAGGTTATGCGGCTCAGGCAAGAGCAGCAACGTATGATGTGAGTGATGACGAGTTATCTGCACCTGCTGTTTCTGGAACGTGGAAGAGCGAATCTGGTGGCTGGCGCTTCTATAACAGTGCTGGCGTAATGCAGAAGGGCCTTTTCACTATCGACGGCAAGAAGTATTATCTAGGACCAGACGGTATCATGAAGACTGGCTGGCAGCAGATTGGTACTCATTACTACTACTTCGGTTCAGATGGTTCCATGAGAACAGGCTGGCTCAGTGCGGGAAGCACTTGGTACTATCTACATTCGGATGGTTCGATGGCCTACGGACTAGAGGAGGTTGAAAAGCTGCTCTACTTCTTCGGAGCGTCAAATGACGGAGCGATGAAGACTGGCTGGTACAAGGTTTCAGATGCATATCACTATTTCGGATCTAGCGGCGCAGCTGTTAAAGGCTGGCAGAAAATCGGCGGCTACTGGTATTACTTCGACAAGATGGGAGTAATGCTTACAGGCAATCAGGTGTTAGATGGAAAGAGCTACTATCTAGGTGCTGCTAACGATGGAGCCATGAAGACGGGCTGGCAGATAGTTGGTGCAATCTATGAATCAAACAAAAAGATTGCCGACAGATGGGGATACTACGGAGCTGATGGAGCCGCTTTAAAGAACAACTGGCTAAAGTATGGCGGATATTGGTATCACTTCGACGAGGACGGTGTTATGCAGACCGACGTGGCGGAGATTGACGGTAAATACTACTACTTTGGCACGGAAAATGACGGCAGAATGAAAACCGGCTGGCAGAAGATAGATAATACCTGGGCATACTTAGGTGCTGACGGCGCTGCGAGAACTGGTTGGCAGAAAATCGATGGCTACTGGTATTACCTTGGAGAGTACGGTGAAATGGAGACTGACCTTAGAGATATAGACGGCAGCCTTTACTACCTAGGTGGCGATGGGGCCATGAGGACTGGCTGGCAGCAAGTTTCAGGTGACTGGTATTATTTCAATGCATCTGGAGCAGCAGTATCTGGATGGCTACAGCTCGGTAGCTATTGGTATTACTTCGGCGAAGATCACAAGATGGTCAAGAACACCATCAAAGAGCTCGATGGCAAAAAATACGCATTCAATTCTGATGGTGTGATGCTATCGGGCTATCTTTAAACTAAACGGTGAGACATACTTCGCAAATGCCTCTGGCGTAATTGCTAATCAGCTAAAGGGAGTGGATGTATCCGCATACCAGGACGATATTAACTGGCAGAAGGTAAAGGCTTCTGGAATAGACTTTGCCATCGTTAGAGCTGGATATCGTGGTAAGACCAATGGGGCTCTTGTAAAGGACTCTAAATTTGATACGCATATATCGGGAGCAATATTAGCTGGTCTTAAGGTCGGAGCATACATGTTTACCGAAGCGAGAGATTACACAGAGGGTGCCGAAGAGGCGAAATTCCTCGTATCTCTCACCAAGGACTATGATGTGAAACTCCCGCTGGTGATTGACACAGAGTATCAGAGCAATGCAAGGTCAAACGGAATCTCGGTTGCTGCGAGAACTGAAGCGATTAGGGGTTTCTGTGAGACGATAGAGTCGCTCGGATATACGCCTATGATCTATGCGAGTACCAGTTGGCTGAACAACAATCTAGACATGAGTAAGCTAGGCAAATATAAAGTTTGGGTGGCTCAGTACTACGACAGGGTTACATACAATGGAAGCTACGAAGTATGGCAGTATACCAGCAAGGGAAGAGTCGACGGAATAAATGGCAATGTGGACATGAACTACTGGTACAACAAATAACTAGCAAAGTTAGAAGTGAAGGAGGGTGTTAATCACCTTCCTTTTTTATATTTCAGTGTTAAATACGTTTCCAATTGCTAAATGATTATTAATATCATGATATAATTAAATGGTTATTAAAACCCACAACCAACTCGGAGGAAACATGCTTTACGACATAGTCATAATAGGTGCAGGAATCACCGGCTCGATGCTCGCCAGAGAGCTTTCGCGGTATGAGCTCAAAATAGCGGTATTAGACAAGGAAAATGATATCGCGAATGGCGCAACGATGGCGAATTCCGCTATAGTTCACACGGGATATGACCCTGTAGATGGCACACTCAAGGCGGAACTCAATGTAAAGGGGGCTCGCAAGTATCCTAAGATATGCGAGGATTTGCACTGCCATATCAAGAATACAGGAGCGTTCGTAGTTGCATGTGGTCACGAAGAGGAGAAACTTCTAGATGTACTGGCTGAAAGGGCAGTCTGTAGAGAGATCCCTCATGAATTTCTGAGTGGAGATGATGCGCGTGCTATTGAGCCAAATCTCAGCGACAACATAAGCAAGGTGCTGTCATTTCCGACGACATCTGTAATCTACCCTTGGGAGGTCGCTATTGCTTGTATGCAGGTTGCTGTAAACAATGGCGTAGATTTATTCCTAAACCACGAAGTGAGCACCATAGATAAGAATGACGATGACTACGTGATCAAAGCAGGCGGCGAGACATTCAATGCCAAGGTTGTTCTAAATGCTTCTGGAATAGGCGCTTCGGAGATCTGCCATATGGTGACAGAATGTGCAGGATTCGAGATAACTCCAAGGCGAGGCGAATACTATGTCATCAGTAACGACGAACATATAGTAAATAACATCATATTCCCAGTTCCAACTGCCAAGGGCAAGGGAGTGCTCGCAATTCCGACGGTTTACGGGAATACGCTTATCGGTCCTAATAGCGAGGAATTAGAAGACAACATCACGACGGCAACTAGCACAGGTGGGGCAATATACTTGCGCGAAAATATCGCCAAGATACTTAAGACGGTTCCACTGCATAAGTCGATAAGGACATTTGCAGGGCTAAGACCGAGTTCGACATCAAAGGATTTTATAATAGGCCCCTTAGATGACGAGAACCCAAACTTCATCAACATCGCTTCCATAGAGTCGCCCGGGTTAGCCAGTGCGCCGGCGATTGCGGACTATGTGATAGAGAAGTTTATAGCGGATAGATTCTGCCTTAGGGAAAATCCAGATGCTGTGATGACAAGAGATAAGCCGATTGTCGTCTCGGAGCTAGCTGAAGAGGAGCGTGAGAAACTCGTGCGTGCAAATTCACAGTATGCAAATATAGTTTGCAGGTGCGAGACCATATCCGAGGGAGAGATAGTTTCCGCAATACATGAAGTCTGTGGAGCCAGAAGTGTCAAGGGGATAAAGAAACGAGTTCGTCCAGGGATGGGCAAGTGTCAGGGAGGTTTCTGCGAACCTAAGGTCGTGGAAATCCTGGCGAGAGAATTAAACTGCTCACCTGTCGATATCGTTCAAGATGGGCAGCATTCAAAGATTTTAGAGAGGGAGAATCGCTAAGATGAGACATTGTCAGGCAGTGGTAATAGGTGGTGGCTGCGGTGGTCTAGCAGCTGCTACGAAGCTTAAGCACGAAGGGCTATCGGATGTCGTTTTAATCGAGCGTGATATCGAACTTGGCGGAGTGCTCAATCAGTGCATACATAATGGGTTCGGGCTTACAACCTTCAAAGAGCAGCTTAGCGGACCTGCATTTGCAGAGAGATATGAGAGAGAAGCTGTAGCCGTTGGCGTCGAGATTAAACTAGGCACCATGGTTACGCATATGAGTGGCGACCGTGTCATCGAGTATGTGAGTAAGGAAGAGGGATATCAGAAGCTCAAGGCAGATATCATCGTCCTTGCCGTTGGATGCTACGAGAGAAGCCTCGGTGCTCTTGGAATCCCTGGCGAGCGTCCGGCTGGAGTCTACACAGCGGGGCAGGCTCAGAGATATCTTAATATCGATGGCTACATGGTCGGAAAGCGGGTGTTCATACTTGGTTCAGGAGATATCGGACTCATAATGGCACGTCGCATGAGCCTAGAGGGAGCTGAAGTGCTCGGTGTTGCGGAGCTTATGCCGTACAGCAATGGGCTACCTCGTAACATGAAGCAGTGCCTCGACGACTTTGGGATTCCTCTATATCTATCCCATACTGTAACTAACATATATGGACGTGATAGGCTCGAACGCATTGAGCTCACCAAGGTAGATGATAAGAGACAGCCGATTAAGGGAAGCGAGATGTATTTCGACGTAGATACACTGCTCCTAAGCGTTGGACTGATTCCTGAAAACACTCTAGCTGAAGAGGCTGGAATTGAAATGGATCCGAGCATCCGTGGACCAATTGTCGACGAGAACTATATGACATCGGTTCCGGGAATATTCGCATGCGGAAACGGACTTCACGTGCATGATCTAGCAGACTTCGTTACGAAGCAGGCCGGTGAGGCGGCGGTAGGGGCTGCTAGATACTATGAAGCGCTAAAACAGAGAATAAAGGAAGCTCATGATGGTGATGAAGCTGAGACCTTCGGGTTATCTCCAGATGATGACAAGGAATCTTTAGCCAGTAATTCGTACTGTGAAGCTCACGCTGGAAATATGGTGAGCTACGTAGTTCCTGCGAAACTACACAAAAAGAGCCTGCCAAAGGCTGTGACACTTTACTTCCGCGTCCGGAAACCAATGAACGATGTCACGATAGAGATCTCGAAGGGTGATAAGCTGATGCGCTCCATCCACAAGGATGTGGTTATACCATCTGAGATGGAGCAGGTGGTAATAGCTGGTAAACACCTTGAAGAAGCCGATGGGGATCTCACGGTTCAGATAAAGGAGAATTAAGATGAGAGATGCAGAATTGATTTGCGTAAATTGTCCGAAAGGCTGCAGAGTTACTGTGCATCTCGAAGGTGATAAAATTATAGAAATTGAAGGGTACAGCTGCAAAGAAGGTCTTAGCTATGCAGAGCAGGAGATAACTCGCCCGATGAGGATTCTGACTTCGACGGTAAGAATCGACGGGGCGGTCAACCGCGTGCTGCCGGTAATTACCGAGAGCGAGATTCCTCTGGACATTTGGCGAGAGGCGATGGGTGAGATTAAAGGACTTAGAGTGACAGCTCCTGTGGAGATAAATGATGTAATCGTTAGCGACTTTATGGGTACAGGCGTGAATCTGATTGCGAGTAGGAGTATGAGGTAAGCTTCTGTTGTCCTATCCATACCCAGATGGTATAATTATTAATAAATACGGGGTAAGCAATCGTGCATACTCGGGTATTTGAGAAGAGAGATATTTTATGAAAAAAAATAAAATCGGCAGTATTCTCGTAGCGGTTGCGATAATAGGTATAGTCATCGGGATTATCTTGATTTATTTCATCGGTTTCGAAATTATTCCTGGGGTGCCGCTTGGCGTAAGAATAGTTGTAGCACTTATCTGTGCTGGCTTCATATACGGGGTGCTGCACATCTTGATCGAGAGAATCCGCGAGATTCAGAAAGGGGAAGACGATGATCTTAGTAACTACTAACGAAATCGAAGGCAGAAAAGTTCAGACTATCGGACTTGTAAAGGGAAGCACAATTCAGACAGTTAATGCTATCAGGGACTTTGGAGCTGGACTCAAGACTCTTGTTGGAGGAGAGCTCGTTAAGTATAACGAGATGATGAACAACGCAAGAGCTCTTGCGACTAAGAGGATGGTTGATGAGGCGGAGAGCGTTGGCGCTGACGCAGTAGTTGCTATTCGCTATTCATCCGCATCCATAATGCAGAGCGCTGCAGAGGTTATGGCATACGGAACAGCTGTTAAGTTCGTTGACTAATCTTAGATGACTGAGGCGTGAGCCAAAGCACTATAATTAATTGAATTTTGCCGGGCTAGAGATACCTCCGTTCAGATGAACACGTGTAGGCCCGGTTTTCATTTGTTTTTGATTTATATACACGTTACTTCCTTGCATATATCACCTATGAGGGATATTATTATACCTATGCTTAAGGTTATTAAATGGATATTTAAGTTAATATTGATAGCTGTAGTCATAATCGTGGGAATCAATCTATTTGTTAAGTTCGAAGGAGAGCGAAGTCTTCGAAGCTTAGATCAGCTTCGCGGGCAATCGTACGACTGCATTATCGTGCTAGGCGCAGGGGTGTACGGCAATGGTGAGCCTACTAAGATTCTTAAGGACAGACTTGACCGTGGGATAGAGTTATATAATGCAGGGGTGGCACCTAAGCTGCTATTGTCTGGGGATAACGGCAAGACCAATTACGACGAGGTGAAGGTCATGAAGAACTACTGCCTGAAGCACGGTGTTCCAGCGCAAGACATATTCCTCGACCACGCAGGTTTCTCTACGTATGAATCGATGTATCGCGCAAGGTATATATTCGGTGTAAAGTCAGCAGTAGTGGTTACACAGCATTATCACGAGGGTAGATCGCTGTATACAGCAAAGCGGCTTGGCATCAAAGCTGTGGGGGTAAGTGCGGCCGAGAAGCAGTATGATGGAGATGAGGCTCGTGCAATTAGGGAGTTCCTGTCTAGAGAGAAAGCTTTTGTGCAGTGCCTTGTTAAACCAGAACCGACGTTCCTCGGAGACAAGATAGATATTACAGGCGATGGGCAGGTAAGCTGGTAAATTGATACTGGTCAAAAAAATATAAGATTAATTTAGTGAATTTTGCGCTGGGGTAGAAACTCTGGCGCCTTTTTATATACGTGAGGAGGACTCCTTAAAATGCATACAAGTATTTATATAAGTGCATCATGAATTGTTGACAAAATAATTTAGCGCAATATAATTGTACATGCAAGGGGAGCCTAAAAAAGGGAATTAGACTAGAGGATTAACGTAGTAACGAGGATGTCAAGTGAAAATGGCATGTGGATTTTAAAGGGCTTTTCAAAGGTCATAACAGGGGGTAATGGATATGGGATTTTATGATTATTCAGTTCCAGCTACAGACGGAAGCGAAGTATCAATGAAAGATTACGAGGGGAAAGTTGTCCTCGTTGTCAATACAGCAACAGGTTGCGGCTTCACGCCTCAGTACGAACCGATTGAAGAGATGTATGAAAAGTACCACGACAAGGGATTTGAAGTGCTAGATATTCCTTGCAATCAGTTTGCGGGGCAGACTCCTGGGACTGACGAGGAGATACATGATTTCTGCACTCTGCAGTACAACACGAAGTTCCCTCAGATGAAGAAGTCTGATGTTAACGGTGAGAATCAGCTAGCACTATATAAATTTCTCAAGGAAGAGAAGGGCTTTGAGGGCTTTGGTAAGGGCCTCAAGGCGACAGGACTTTCGCTAGTGGTTAAGAAGATGGACAATGACTATAAGAATAATCCTGATATCAAGTGGAATTTCACCAAATTCGTAGTTGATAGAAACGGCGATGTAGTTGCTAGATTTGAGCCTACTGCGAAGATGGAGGAAGTGGAGAAGTGCGTAGCTTCTCTCATTTAAATCAGTTGTTCCAAGCCTACGGGCTGTAACATCCTTAATAATAAATATACTGCAATGGAGAAAGCGTGGCTGATGCTACGTTTTTTCTTTTGCGGCAATATGATAGACGAAGCAGTAATTTTAAAGACTAAACAAGTCTAATGTACTATTTTGCGTTTCTGCACTAGAATGTTTTGCTCTCAAAATGGTATAATGAATCGTAGATTGAATGGATACCCGTTCAGTCGTTTTTATTTATTGGGATAAGAAAAGGGGGGACAATGAGCACAGCTGCTGAGATAAAAGAGAATAAGCTAGGTACAGCGCCGATACCGTCATTGATTATAAAATTGTCGGTTCCGCTCATGGTTTCTATGTTTGTACTATCGCTCTATAACATAGTGGATAGTATATTTGTCGCTCAGATTAATGAGAATGCTCTTACAGCCATCTCCCTATGCTTTCCAATTCAATCCATGATGATTGCCTTCGGAGTAGGTACGGCTGTAGGTATGAGTGCTCTGATGTCAAGGTACCTCGGAGCAAAGGAGTTCGATAAGGTGAATGCTACGGCACAAAATGGAATATTCCTGAGTTTCGTGACATATGCGCTGTTCGTAGTAATAGGGCTTTTCGCAAGACCTTTTATAGAGATGCAGACAAGTGATCCTGAGATAATCGAGTACGGCGTAACGTATCTCAGAATCGTATGCTGGCTATCGGTCATGGTGTTCTTGCAGGTTACAATCGAAAGGTTGCTGCAGAGTACAGGCAGGACCATATACATATTTATCACACAGAGCACCGGCGCTATTATCAATATCATCATGGATCCGATCCTTATCTTTGGATGGTTTGGCGCACCTAAGATGGGAATCGCCGGCGCTGCATATGCGACCGTTTTTGGACAGACCGTTGGTGCGTTGCTAGGCCTTTATTTTAATGTTAAGAAGAATAGGGAGGTCAAGCTGACCTTTAAGGGTTTCAGACCTAGCTGGAATACAATAAGAGAAATATATGAAATCGGTGTCCCATCAATCATCATGCAGTCTGTAGGATCATTAATGGTGTTCGGCCTCAACCAGATACTCGTAAAATTTACAACCACTGCGGTTGCTGCATTTGGAGCGTACTTCAAGCTTCAGAGCTTCATCTTTATGCCGGTGTTCGGCATGAATAATGGCATAGTGCCGATTATCGCCTACAACTATGGCGCAAAGAATCGCAAGAGACTAAATGAAGCCATGAGACTGGCTGCGATTTATGGTATAGTCATTATGACCGTGGGTATGTTCATTTTCTGGGCAATCCCGCATGTGCTGCTCGGCTTCTTCGCAGCATCCCCAGAGCTGATGAGGATTGGAACTGTTGAGCTTAGAGTTATCTCGCTGGTATTTCCATTTGCAGGGTACTCGATTATGCGAGGTGGAGTATTCCAGGCACTTGGCAAGAGCGTGTACAGCATGTACGTATCAATAGTGAGACAGCTAATCGTGCTACTGCCAGCGGCATATTTCCTGTCTAAGCTCGGTAACGTTGACTACGTGTGGTTCTCGTTTGTATTTGCAGAATTCTTTGGACTTAGCATGTCAATCATATATACTAGAAAGATAAAGAAGGATATAATAAGCCAGCTATAGGCGTATTTTGCATCTATCAAATGACCATATATATCTGTAACATATATATCCGTAAGACTTACGAAGTGCAGTAGCTGCACGATAAGGAGCGAATGTGGAAACTCATAGAGCACAAAACATACATGAGAATAAGAAGGCGCTTCGCGCAAGATGTAGAGAAATCGTAAAGGAGCTCTCACCTGAATATATCGAAGAAGCGAGCCATAAAATCGCAGATTTATTACTAGCAACTGATGCGTATAAGAATTCGAATACGATTTTTTGCTACATGTCGATGGGCGGCGAGCCAGTGACGGATGAGATTATAGAGCGAGCTCTCGAGGATGGAAAGCGCGTTGGGATTCCGCTCTGCGTTGGACCACATGATATGGTAGTCAAGGAATATAAGAGCGGTGATGAGCTAGCGAGAGGTGCGTTCGGGATCAGAGAGCCACTTGCTGAAGCTACTGAAATTACTGCAGATGAGTTTGATCTAGCAATAGTTCCTTGCGTGGCATGCTCGAAGGACGGACGAAGGATCGGGCATGGTGCTGGTTACTATGATAGATTTCTCAGCGTATCGGGATTTAACAAGATTGCGCTCTGCTTTGAGAAGCTACTTACAGACGATATTCCGCTAGAAGATACAGATGTGTATATGGATGGGGTTGCGACTGAGGATGTCATCTATGGTACGCGATGGCGCGGCTAAACTTGAGACAAATTAATCAAAAGCAAGTTACACCATAGACATGAATATAGATATAAGGGGAAAAAATATGAACAAAAATAAAGTTGTACTAACCGGAGATAGACCGACCGGCAGACTGCATATAGGACACTATGTGGGATCACTTAGACAGAGACTTATCCTGCAGGAGGATTCGAGCATCGATAAGATGTTCGTTATGATTGCAGATGCACAGGCGCTTACTGATAATGCAGATAATCCAGAAAAGGTGCGCGAGAGCGTGCTTCAGGTTGCGATGGATTACCTAGCAATCGGCATAGATCCAGCGCGCACAACCATCTTTATCCAGTCACAGATTCCAGCGCTTCACGAGATGACTATGTATTACATGAATCTCGTTACAGTAGCTAGAGTTCAGCGTAATCCTACAGTCAAGAATGAGATTAAGATGCGTGGATTTGAGGCAAATCTGCCAGTAGGATTCTTTACATATCCTATCAGCCAGGCATCCGACATAACTGCATTCATGGGCACCATCGTGCCAGTTGGCGAGGATCAGGAGCCAATGATCGAGCAGTGCCGCGAGATAGTGCGTAAATTCAATGCTACTTACGGTGAAGTTCTAGTTGAGCCAGAGATTTACCTGCCTGATAACAAGGCGTGCCTCAGACTTCCAGGAACTGATGGCCAAGCTAAGATGAGCAAGTCGCTTGGCAATACCATCTATCTATCGGATAGCGAGCAGGAACTCAAGACTAAGGTTATGAGCATGTACACTGACCCTAACCACATCAAGGTTGAGGACCCTGGTCAGGTTGAGGGTAACACTGTGTTTACATATCTAGATGCGTTTGTACAGCCTGACTCGTTCGAGAAGTATCTACCTGAATATAAGGATTTAGATGAGCTCAAGGATCACTACAGAAGAGGAGGTCTAGGCGATGTTAAGGTTAAGAAGTTCCTTCTCAAGGTGCTAAATGAGTTCCTAGAGCCAATCAGAGATAGACGCGCTTATTATGAGGAGCACCCAGAGGTTGTTGTCGAGATGCTTCGTAAGGGTACAGAACTAGCTAATTCTGAAGCAGAAAAGAATCTTGATAAGATGAAGAAAGCGATGCAGATCGATTACTTCAATCAGTGGAACGAAGATTACAATCTTAAGTAGGCGAAGCTTACTGCAGAAAGTCTGAAACCAGCCTCTTAGGTAAGGTTAAGTATTTGCCTTGGAATCATATATTGCGAGGCTGAAGAATAAAAAATCAGTTTCCAGAGGAATTGGAAAAAATGTATGTGGCAGATTCGATGATTCGGGTCTGTCACTTTTATTTCCTACACTTCTTCATTTTATCTTCACAAAAATGCACATTACCGAGACACATTATTTTCTATTGCATGGTAAAATCTATGTAATGTTATGAAGGGATGTTCTCGAAGTGCTGTGAGCACTGCAAATGTGTGAGATTCAAAGATGATTAAGAACGTTGTAGGCATGTATTTTAGCCCATCGGGCGCGACAGCCAAGATAACCAAGAAGATTACAATTGAATTAACTGATAACATGCGTGATAGCTGCTTAGATGACCTCAGCTATTCTTTTTACGATATGCTGTGCTTAAGTGAGCGCCACGGCATCAATACATCGATTGACTGTACTGACGAGACTATCGTCGTGATGGGACTTCCTGTTATGTCTGGACGCATCCCAGAGATTTGTAAAGAGATGCTGTCTAAGGTAAATGGTAACGGAGCATACCTGATTGCACTTGTGTCTTATGGAAATAACAGTTACGGTGATGCGCTATATGAGCTGTATATGTATGCGAATGAGAGAGGCTTTAACGTGATAAGTGCAGCAGCATTTATCGCACAGCACTCGATGTTCCCTAAGGTTGCAGAGAGTAGACCAGATGCGAACGATATCAAGAAGATGATTGAGTTCAGCAGAATCAGTGCTAAGAAGCTGAAACGTTTCGTGTGCACAGATATCTCGTCTATGAGAGGAAGACTCGCACCGCTCATGATTCCTGGTTCTATTCCAAAGCGCAAGCCTATGAAATTACCGATTCACCCTACAGCGAATTCTCTATGCATAAGCTGCGGAAAGTGCAGGGAAGTATGCCCAGTTGGGGCAATAAGCACTGATGATCTCAGGAAGTCTGATCCAAAGGAATGCATCTCGTGCACATCTTGCATAAAGGCGTGTCCTCAAGATGCACGCGGGTTCTACGGTTCGCTCGCAAGGGCGACGAGGATTGCTAGAGAAAAGCTTCATTTTAAGAGAAAAGACCCTGAGTGGTTTATATAGACGGAAGAGAGACCGAGAGTCATGATGATATGTACCCTCCTTACTGGATAACAGTAAAGGAGGGTATTTTATGTGGAAATATCGTCATAGTTGATGTGATTACTTGACATAGCAAATATTGCATATTAATATACATGTATACAATCTAGCGCAGGGGTATAAATTATTATAACGAAGCTCGTAGATTAGCGGAGGCTAGACTTAAGGGGACGGGGAACTAAAATTTGCGAGGTATAACAGATGAGTGACATCAAGATCAATAAGAAATCAAACCTACTAGAACAGGATCCTTACAATTACCAACTTCAAGATGTTGAAGAACCTAATTTGATGCGTGAGTTTTTCGAGTACACCGAGATACCAAAGGTTTCCTTTAACTTTAGAAGAAATCCTCTCGGAATGCCTAAGGAGATATGGATTACCGATACGACATTCCGTGACGGGCAGCAATCTCGCGAACCATATACTGTTGAGCAGATTGTAGATATATATGAGATGATGTCGAGGCTATCAGGGCCTAATGGCAAGATTAGGCAGACGGAGTTTTTCGTATATAGTGATAGAGATAGACGAGCTATCGAGAAGTGCAGAGAGTTGGGTCTTGAATTTCCAGAGATTACGACATGGATTAGAGCTAAGAAAGAAGATTTTAAGCTCGTGCACGACATCGGTGTTAAGGAGACTGGTATACTCGTTAGCTGTTCAGATTACCATATATTTACGAAGCTCGGTATGAATAGAAGGCAGGCGATGGAGCACTATCTATCGGTCATTTCCGATGCGTTTGAAGCTGGGGTTATGCCAAGGTGTCACCTTGAGGACATTACGAGGGCTGACTTCTATGGTTTTGTAGTCCCTTTTGTAAAGGCTATTCAGGACCTCGCAGAGCAGGCTAATATGCCTGTTAGGATTCGTGCATGCGATACGCTTGGATACGGAATTCCTTATGGAGGAGTTGCGATGCCTAGGTCAGTTCCCGGGATAATCTATGGACTTCAGCATTACGCAGGTGTACCGAGTGAGATGATCGAATGGCATGGGCATAACGATTTCTATAAGGCCGTTACTAATGCGGCGACTGCGTGGCTGTACGGAGCAGCGGCGGTAAATACTACGCTATTTGGCATAGGAGAGAGGACTGGAAATGTTCCTCTTGAGGCGATGGTCTTCGAGTATGCGCAGCTACGCGGTACACTGGACGGGATGGATACGACGGTTATCACTGAACTTGCCGAGTATTATGAAAAGAAAATCGGGTACCATTTGCCTGAGCAGACCCCGTTCGTCGGCAAGAATTTCAACGTTACTAAGGCTGGAATTCACGCGGATGGGCTGCTTAAGAATGAGGAAATTTACAATATATTTGACACAAAGAAATTCCTCAATAGACCACCTCTCGTTTCAATCAACCAGAACAGCGGTGTGGCTGGAGTAGCTGTATGGCTCAATGAGAAATATCATCTAGAGGGCGATCGTAAGGTAGATAAGCACAGCGAGGTAGTTCGCTATATCAAGAGCTGGATTGATAATCAATATGATAACGGCAGGGTATCTGTTATCGGAGCAGATGAGATTGATGCACTTGTAAATAAATTCATAACTGGAGAGTCTGAAGGAAGCTGGTAGGGGGCATAAAATGGGATATACAATAGCTGAGAAAATTATTAAAGCTCACTTGGTTAGTGGTGAGATGAAGGTGGGCGAGGAGATCGGGCTCAGGATTGACCAGACTCTGACACAGGATGCGACTGGAACAATGGCATATCTGGAGTTTGAGGCTATGGGAATTCCGCAGGTCAAGACTGAGCGTTCCGTAGCATATATAGATCACAACACTCTGCAGTCTGGATTTGAGAATGCAGATGATCATAAATATATTCAGACCGTGGCTGCAAAGCACGGTGTGTACTTCTCGAGACCTGGCAACGGCATCTGCCACCAGGTTCATTATGAGAGATTTGGCATTCCGGGCAAGACTCTGATTGGATCCGATTCGCACACTCCGACTGGCGGTGGGCTCGGAATGCTGGCAATGGGCGCTGGTGGTATGGATGTTGCCGTTGCCATGGGTGGCGGAGCTTGCCACATCCCTATGCCTAGGATGATTTTCGTGGAACTGATCGGAGAGCTCCGCCCTAATGTTAGCGCCAAAGATATCATCTTGGAGGTTCTGCGCATGCTGTCTGTCAAGGGCGGCGTTGGCGCTATTGTCGAATACGGCGGCGAGGGTGTAGCGACGCTCAGCGTTCCTGAGCGTGCGACTATCACTAATATGGGAGCTGAGCTCGGAGCTACTACCTCGATTTTTCCTTCTGACGAGGTGACCAGGCAGTTCATGTCAGCTCAGGATAGGGAGGCTGACTGGTCTCCTCTGGCAAGCGATCCAGATGCTGAATATGCTGAGCGTTACTCTATCAATCTGAGCGAACTCGAGCCTCTAGCTGCTTGTCCAAATAGTCCTGACAACGTAAGGCCTGTGAGAGAGCTTGCAGGAATAAAGGTTGATCAGGTGGCGATCGGTTCATGTACAAACTCATCATTTGCAGACATGACCAAGACTGCATCGGTTTTAAAGGGACATAAGATTGCAGACAGTGTGAGTCTTGGAATATCGCCAGGTTCGAGGCAGGTGTTCTCAATGATGGCAGAGAGCGGGGCACTCACAGATATGATAGATGCGGGTGCTAGAATACTGGAGTGCGCATGTGGTCCATGTATAGGAATGGGATTCTCGCCGAACTCAAAGGGTGTGAGCCTAAGAACATTTAACAGAAACTTCCTCGGTCGCTCGGGAACTAAGGACGGACAGGTGTATCTAGTAAGCCCTGAGACAGCTGCAGCGTCAGCGCTCACAGGCTTTATCACAGATCCAACGACACTTCCTCCAATCGCACAGCCGCAGCAGCCAGATAGATTCCACATCAATGATGACGGAATCATCGCACCACTGCCAGCAGCAGAAGCCGAGGCGGCAGAGGTGCTACGCGGTCCTAACATCAAACCATTCCCAGAGACAAGTCCGCTGGATGACCATATAGAGGCCGCGGTCATTCTCAAGGTAGGTGATAATATCACCACTGATCACATCATGCCAGCAGGTTCAAAGGTTTTACCTTATAGATCTAATATACCTAAGATATCTGAGTTTTGTTTTAGCGTAGTGGATGAGACATTTGCAGCTAGAGCCAAGGAGGCTGGTAAGGGATTCATAGTTGGCGGCTCTAATTATGGGCAGGGGTCATCTAGAGAGCATGCTGCGCTTGCACCGCTCTACCTCGGAATAAAGGCGGTTATAGCGAAGAGTTTTGCCAGAATTCATGCGGCAAATCTTGTGAATGCGGGAATCCTGCCGTTAATCTTCGAGAATCCAGATGACTATGATGAGATAGAACAGGGGGATGTGATCAGACTAGATGGAGTGAGAGCAGCTCTAGAAGATGACAGAATAATTCTGCATGCTGGAGATAAGAATATTCCGCTCCGCATGGAACTTGCAGAGAGACAGAAAGAAGTGCTCTTGGCAGGAGGACTTCTTGACTATGCGGCACGTGGTAACTAGATGAAGCAGTGAAGGGTACACACCTCAAAGCTAGTTAAGATTAGAAAATCGTACTATTAATACCATAAATAGTGATTTTATAATTTCAGGTAATATTATTGAGACTGTGCTATCAGACTTGAATCGTACAGTTTGAAATTGGAGACAAGGAAATGGATAAAAAGATATATAGCTCAGAAATAGAGCGGGATATCAGAAGTGCTGTAGAGAATTTTGAAATTGTGCTGCGTGAGCAGGTGGCAAGGAATCAGCGCATGAGAGCTGAGAGAGAGGAGAAAGGTGCAGCTAACAAAACTGGTGATCCTGTTCCTAATCCGAATAGAGACAAGGTAATAATCGGAACCGCTGCCGGCGACGGCATCGGCCCGATTATCATGGCCGAAGCGGAGAGAGTGCTGAAAGCAGTCCTCCGGGACAGACTTGCAAGCGGCTCCATAGTCCTAAAGCCAATCGAAGGCTTCACCCTCGAAAATCGCCTCGCCGCAGGCAAGACAGTCCCGGACTCCGTCATGGCAGCGATGAACGAATGTGATGTCCTGCTCAAAGGACCAACAACAACACCGAACGCTGCCATGAATACAGCTAATATCGAGAGTGCTAATGTCTATCTGCGTAAATCATTTGATCTATTTGCCAATGTCAGACCAGTTGCAATTCCAGAAGAAGGAATCGACTGGACATTTTTCCGCGAGAACACGGAAGGGGAATATGCATTAGGCAGCAAGGGCGAATATATCACGGGAGAGTTGGCGGTTGATTTCAAGGTGACGACAGACGAGGGCACAGAGAGAATCGCTCGCGCAGCATATGAATACGCGAGAGCTAACGGCAAGAAGCGAGTATCCATAGTGACTAAAGCCAATATCATGAAGAAGACTGATGGCAATTTCCTTAATATCTGCCGTGAAGTCGCTAAGGAATACCCAGAGATTGAGACGGATTCGTGGTTCATCGATATCATGGCTGCTAATCTAGTCAATAAGGAGATTAGAAACAACTTCCAAGTTTTTGTACTTCCTAACCTGTATGGTGATATAATTACTGACGAGGCAGCTCAGATTCAGGGCGGAGTCGGAACGGCTGGAAGTGCGAATATCGGCAGGAATTACGCGATATTTGAAGCAATTCACGGCAGTGCTCCACGCATGATTGAAGAAGGGCTGGGCGAATATGCCAATCCGTCAAGTCTTCTGAAGGCAGCGGTGATGATGCTCTCACATGTGGGCTATAGAGATGAATCGAAGCGGCTTGAATATGCACTAGAAGCAGCTGATAAGGAGCTTGGACCACGAATGACGGGAATGGCAGGCGGTGCAACATGCCGCGAATACGCAGAATTAGTCATGTCGAGGTTATAATGATACAGAATTTCTGGATTTGCATAAATGCGGTAGTACCGCTGATGATATATCTGATAATCGGGATGCTCGTAAAGCGAGTAGGCCTTATAAATGATGACGAGGTGCACAGGTTCAATCGCCTCGTCTTTATTGTGCTCTTCCCACCGATGATGTTCGAGAACCTCTACGGGGCGAAGTTAAGCACAGCTTTGAACCCAAGACTTATAGTATTTGCACTTGTATTTATTTTATCCTACATAGCGCTTAGCATACCAGTGGTTCAAAAGATAGAGAAGAAACCAGAGACACGTGGAGCGATGATACAGGCGATGTATAGAAGCAACTTCGTACTTATGGGGCTTCCAATCGCAATTAATATATGCGGTGCAGGAAATGTATCCAAGACAGCTATACTCATCACTATAATCGTTCCGACGTACAACGTGTTAGCTGTCATAATATTGGAGTATTACCGTGGTGGTCGTGCTAGCATCTCTAAAATGCTCCGCAAGATCGTCACTAACCCGATAATTCTCGGTGCCGTGGCAGCAGGCATAGTGATTTCCTTCAATATAACAGTGCCGAAATCGATAGGCAGGGTTGTCTATTCTCTATCTGAATGCACGACTCCGATGGCGATGATGCTACTAGGTGCCTCGTTCAATATCAAAAGTGTGAAGTCTGGCAGGCGTAACCTAAGTATATCAATAATTGCCAAGCTAATAGTACTCCCAGCAATTGGACTACCTATAGCGATGCTGCTCGGCTTCAGAGGTGTAGAGTTCGTGTCGCTGATAGTTATGATGGCGGCGCCTTGCTCAGTGTCATCATATACAATGGCAGAGTCTATGGGAAGCGATGGAGAGCTTGCAGGCAATGCAGTAATATTCACGACAGGGATTTCCATAATAACTATATTTGGCTGGCTATTTCTGTTCAAGAATATGGGAATGTTCTAAAATCAGGATACATAGGCAACAAGCAACATGCGGGCCTATGTATTAATTTTACACATTATTGAATAAAAAAACGAAAATATGAAATAAAATTCAAAAAAGACGTTGACAAAAGGAAAAAGAGAGAGTATATTCATACACAAGAACTACTAAAAATACACATATAAACAGCTTTATGCACATCCAAAAAACTGATGCAATTCTCGGTAGTCAGAAAGGGCGACGATAGTATCAGCACAAACACGGATAAGTGAAAACCATAAATATGTGGATGTCAAATTAAAAGTAGCGGAATTTAGAGAAAATATTTAGAGCGAACATTATTTTAAAGAAAGAGGCAGTAAAATGAAAAAAACTATCGGAAAGATTTTGGCACTCATGATGTGCCTAATTATGGCAGGAGCACTTTCTGCGTGTGGCAGTAAGGATAAGGTGTACAAGGTATCTACAGAACCGACCTACCCTCCATTTGATACGACAAATAAGGATGGAGACATTGTGGGATTTGATATGGACCTTATGAAGGCTATTGCGAAGGATCAAGGTTTCAAGGTCGAATTCGAATCACTTGAATTTGATGCACTCATCCCTGCGCTCAAGTCTGATAGCACGGATATCGTAATCGCTGGCATGAATGTGACGCCTGAGCGTGCTAAGAAGGTGGCTTTCTCAGACCCTTACTATAAGACAGGAATCGTTTTACTTGTAAAGAAAGACAATACAAGCATAACAGGTTGGGATAACTTCACATCGGGAAGCGGGCTCAAGGTAGCAGCGCAGACTGGTACTTCTCAGGCTGATATAGCAGAGCAGCTCAAGAAGGAAGGTAAAGTTTCCAAAACAGTTATCCTAAACCAGAACACAACAGCGCTTCAGCAGCTTGGAAATGGTGATGTTGATGCAGTTCTTGTTGATAAGCCTGTTGCTGTAGATATTGTTGCTTCGCAGGGAGATAAGTACAAAATAGTAGGGGATATAAAGCCTGATAGCGTTGCTGATGTTGCGATTGCAGTTAAGAGCGACAACAAGGAGCTTCTTAAGAAAATTAACAAGGGACTAAAGCATCTCAAGGAAAACGGCACCTACGACAAACTCGCTAAGAAGTGGAAGATAGAGCAGTAAAAAATATATAAACTAGAGAAGCAATAATACACCAGAAGCGAATACAGTTATGAGGAAATAGAGAAACAAAAGAGGGGTTCATAAATGAATCCCTCTTAGTTTATATTGATTTGCAATTTCTCTAGCCGTATATGAACCATATGAATGCATAGCCGACTGTAGCTGCCGTCAGCGTAAACGGCACTCCGATTTTCATAAATTCCTTAAAGGTTACGATTTCACCATTCTTCCTCAAAATTCCAACTGCCGTAATATTAGCAGATGCCCCGACCGGAGTGAGGTTTCCGCCCAGTGTCGCACCACAGAGTAGACCGAGATATAGAAGAGTCGGATCGACACCAAGTGACGATGAAACACCTTGAAGCACAGGAAGCATAGTGGCAACGTACGGAATGTTGTCGACGAAAGCCGAAATAAGAATCGAACCCCATACTATAATCGTGTAGAGGAGGAACATGTTATTTCCACCTGTGCGTACGATGAGGTCAGATATATCGCTGATAACGCCTACTTCAGTAAGACCTGCGATTACTATAAATAGTCCGAACAATAGGAGCAAAGTCTCGATGTCGGCATCCTTTAAGGCGGCAATCGTACGGTCTCCATCGCGCCTTCTCGCATAGTCAAAAATTATTGAAACGACCGCAAAGGTTATACATATAGCACCGTTAGTTATATCTGGTTTATTCGGGAAGAATGACACGAATATAAGAGTCGCTACTAGCCCTACCAGCATATATGTCGGAACGAGATTTTTTACTTCTGTATATTCCTCAGCTGCAACAGACTGCCTATACTTTCTAAATAGAATCATCATAACAGGCACTGTTGCGAGAGCCCCGAGTTCTACGGCAAAGAAGATCCCTGGCTTGCCGTGGAATACGAAGAAGGATGAGAAATCCATCTTTGCATACGAAGCGAGCATCATCGAAGTGGTATCACCAACGAGTGTAGCTGCCCCTTGGAGGTTCGAGGAGACGGCAATCGACAGCGTCATCGGAACGGGGGATACATCGAGCTTGCGGCAGATGGCTAGCCCGACAGGAGCTACCATGAGTACAGTCGCGACATTATCTACAAATGCAGAGATAAATCCAGAGAATAGCGACATGAAGATTATAACCATCAACATGTTTTTGGATCTATCTAGGAGTATGTCGGCAAGCTTGTTCGGCATCTTGGAGTCGATAAAATAGTGCACGAGAATCATCGTGCCAGATATCATCAGCAAGATATTCCAGTTCACAGACTGAATCGCTGTACTAGCGGACATAACACCAGCTATTAAGAAGACCGCTGCTGAAATAAGAGCGGCATGTACGCGGAACTTCTGGAAGAAGATCATCACAACGTACATGAGTATAAACATCGTAATTACTAAAATTTTCATAGGTTGAATTCTACCACAAAAGAATATGAAATTGGTGACTGTGAATGAAAATTTATAAAGAATATGAAATGAGTGACTGTAAATGAAAATTTATAAATAATATAAAAATGGGTGACTGTGAATGAAAATCTAAAATTAGTCTAAGAATAGTGCATTTGACTCAGATAATAGTGCAAATCTAGAGGTAATATAATTCGACAATTTATGGTAAAATAATTAAATAAAATAGAAAAAAAGAACAGGAAACCTCATAATGACAAAATCAATAAAAGTAAATAAGGACACCACATCTTCCATAGCAAGCGGCATTACTGGCGCATCTAGTGACATAAGACTTAGCCCATTGGCTTCTCAGGATGGTAGATCGACGATAACAGCAAATAAAAGCAGCAAAACAGCCTACGACAAGATAAGAAACGCTACTTCAAAGTTTGACGAGACAATAACTGTAGATGCACAGAATATCCGTAGTCTCGGTGTGAAGTTTGATGAATTTGACAGAGATATAAGCATGCAGTTGCAGTCAAAAGCACCAAGGCTAGATAGATAATATGAAGAATTTCACAGAAGAAGAGATAAGAGGCAAACTTAGAGAGTTTGAGGGAAAGCATGATGAACTTGAGTATCTGAAGCGCAAAGTAGGTAGTGAAATCGATGATGAACACTATTTTGCAAGTGGTAATGCGCAGCTAAATGAACAAGTCAGATATGAACTTTGCAGAAACGATGATAATGAACTAATCGGTATAATCGACAATACCTGCGATTCACTTGGTATAGTGAGTATGCAGAATTCTAGTGATTATGATGAAGTAAGAAATGAAGTGCAACGTCATCACGTAAGATTGTTCGATGAAGAAGATAGGCTATATCAGCGGCTTATAATTGCGAAAGAAGCAGAAAAGCAGGATAATAGATGATTCGAAAACCTCTATAAGACAGGTGCTAAAATTTTTAAATTCAGCATTCTTAGAAGATATGGAAAGCAGAAATCTACGAAAGGAAGTAATAGTGTGAGTGCAAGTTTTTACTTAGACCCAGCAGAAATCAAAGCCCAGTGCAGAGAGGCCATAGATAACCTGCACGAGGTATCGTCAAAGACCATAAATGTAGAGCATAAACTAGATGAATTTATCAACAATAGTGAGCTTGAGAGCAAAGCCTTCGATGCCCTAAAGCAGCAGATTGCAGACTACAAGACAGTGCTACAAAGTATTAGGTCGCTAATTAAATACAATATAGGCGAATACAAAACCCTCATGAGCAGTGTCGGTGATAAAGTCCTAGATGGTGATAAAATCCTCAAAGGACAAGAGTATGCAAGAGGTAGAATTCGTGCATATGAGGATAGGGCAAAACGTTGCCGAGAAAATGCGGTTACATACGCCGCAATCGCAGTCTATGCAGAAAATCAAAGCACAAGAGCGTCGCTATACGATCACCTAGCAGATAACCATCGAAAGATGCTTGAAATCTGGGAAGAACAAGAGCAGGCATACTATGATATAGAGAATGCCACAAAGAACCTATTCAGTACCGGAGATAGCACAGCAGAACAGATAAACGCAGCCCTGTCGGATCTCGGCAAATCGTTTAGAGCGGGCGCATTTCATCCAAACCTAGAAGCTTCATGGCGAGCAAAGCTAAAGGAAGAGGTAAAGGAACTGGATGTTATAGTGCTCTATGGTATAAAGAGACCAATATCCATAAATGATGAAACATGGGAGAAATACCAGGGCGAGGTAACGACAAATGTACTTCTGCTAGAAAAACAGGGCTGGGCAGTCGATGGAATAAAGGCTTACGCCAAATATATTAACAAGAATATAGCAGGAAAGATTCCATCCGGTAATGTGCTTGTAGAGATAGATAAGTGCAATAAACAAACTCAACTAGTTGGTAGTGAAGTCTTTAAAAAGATGTGGTATGCATGGAAGGCGGAAGGATTATCTGCATCAGAAAGCAAGAAGAAGCTTAAGATGCTTATGAAAGTAACTGGCATGGACGGTATCGATGAGAATTCATCAGCTGACGATTTAAGACGTATTGCAAACAAAATTGATCCTAATCTTGAGCCCGACGATAAATTCTGGCGTAGCCTAGCAGGTACCGTAGAAACAGCATATTACTCACCACCTAAAACAAATTTTTATGGAGTTGCATTTGAAGTCGATAAGGCTGTTAAAGGCATATATTCACAAAATGAGATGACAGGAACGCTTGGAAAACGGGTACATTTATTCAGATATGTAATATCCTATCAACAGGCTGAATACATAAGAAATAAATATACTAATGGGACAGATGAAGAGAAACTAATAAGGTATCTGAAAGAAAAGGGACATGATGATTGGACAGTGGATGAATCTGTGAGACTTCATCTTAAGTCATATAACAATGGAGAGATATTCCCAAATGGACATAGCTACGCAAATGGTGGAGTGAATATCAAAGTCGTTACTAATGGTAAGTTCCATTCAGAGTTTATAATTAATGGTGATGGCAAATTCCTTACGCTTTTAGACAAAGATGCTACACAGGATGCTAAAGTAAACTGCTCTAGCTTCAATTATGCAAGGCGAAATGATTATATACATCAAGTCCTAGATGTGAACCCTGCTGGTGAGAAATACAATTATGAGCCTCAATTTAGAGAAGAAGCCAGATACATTCATGATAAATATGGCAACAGAATAATTGATCCAAACACAGGAAAAGAAAAAATATTTGCTGCACCTAAATTATCTAATATGAATCAATATGAAAATAATGTTAATAAATTTCAGAAAAAATTTAAGGGAAGAGTTCTATCATGAGTAGTAAATGTAAAAAAATGGGTCTTTGCTCTATCGCAATTATTATAGTACTGATAATGCTTGTTATTATAAGAAATGCATGTGTTAAACCAGATTATATTAAGGAAATAAGAAATAATCATGTGTATTTATGTGGTTTCTATGGTAGATATCCACAAAACCATCAACAAAGATTCTATATAGAATTTAAAAAAAATAAAACATTTATATTAATGGATGATTGTAGTAGAGGAACTATTGATGATTATGATCAGGATGGTGACGGGAGTCATCCGTATATAAAGATTATTTATGGCAAATATGTAATTGATAGAAATAACAGATATATCCTATCTAAGGCTAAATCTGCATATGTTGAATTTAAGGATGTGGGTGCGGTTAACTCGAATGTAATTAATTATTACTATACTAGAACATTCAGTCAATACGAAGTCATGACAGAAAGAGTATTTACAAATAATAAAGGGAACTATATATTGTCGAGAACATCTATGGACACTAAAACCATAGATAAAAAATGGTACTATTACATATATAACAAATCCGACATCAAGAAACTACCTAGTTCAGTAGAGGAATTCCGCAAAAAATTCAAGATGGACAAGAAAGCTGAGCAGGAACGCCTAGCGAAACAGGAGCGTTTAGCAGAGTAAAGTCAGTAGACGATTTTCAGAAAGCTCGTATTCGAGCTTTCTGTTTTCCTTTGGTCGTAACCAAAGTATATGACAACATGTGGTATGCATGGAAAGCAACTTCATCTGTTCAGATACGTAATATCCTATCAGCAGGCTAAATACATAGTGGATAACTACAAAGGCGAACAGACGAAGAAAACTGATAAACTATATAGTCAAAGAGAAAATCTGGAACTGGACAGCAGAGGAGTCTACGAGGTTGCATCTTAAGTCATATAATAATGGTGAGCAATATCCAGATGGACACAGTTATGCAAACGGCGGAATAAATCTCAAAGTTGTTACCAATGACAGATTTCGTTCAGAGTTTATAATTAATGGTGACGGTAAATTTCTCACTCTTTTGGACGAGCGTGCTACTCAGGATGCTAAGGTAAACTGTTCTAGCTTTAATTATGCACGTAGCAATGACAAGGTGCATAGGGTGCTTGATGTGGAGCCAGCAAACCCAACCTATGAACCTCAGTTTAGAGAGAACTCTAAACAAGTTCTTGATAAGAATATGAATCAGATAAAAGATCGTAATGGGAATAGTGTGATATTTGAGGCTCCTAAAAAAATGGAACATAACGATGAAATTATATGGAGAAAGAGAGTAGATGATTTTGAATTGAGGTGTGGATATGGCAAGACTAGTAGAACATAAAAAGATAATTGTTGTTTTCGTAATATTGATTTCTGTAATTTCTACGATCATTGTTATTATGTTGCCAAAAAGAACTACAGAAATAAAGACCGATACCGTGTACATGAGTGGATACTATACTGAATACCCTGATAAAGATGATCCAAGATATTATATTGAATTTAAAAAAGATGGTACATATGTGCTAATGCATGATGACAGTAGGAGGAAACAAGAAGACTATTTTGAAGATGGGTACTGGAGCTATCCAGAGATTGAATACTTATCTGGTAGTTATGAGATAAAAAATGGGAATTATGTACTCACAATGATCGATTCAGCAGGTGTTGAGTTCAAAAATGCAAAGGCTGTAAAAAATAAGAAAATTAATAGATATAGTCATAAAAATTACAAAGATGGGGAAAAAATAAAATTAATGGTTATATTAACAAAAAAAGGAAACTATTTGATGGGTTACCTTGATACCACAGGTAAATCATATGATGAAGAAGATACTTATTACTGGCTGTACAACAAATCAGACATCAAGAAACTACCTAGCTCCGTAGAGGAATTCCGTAATCAGTTCAAGATGGACAAGAAAGCGGAGCAGGAGCGCCTAGCGGAAGAGGCGCGTCTAACGGGGCAAAGTCAGTAGACAATTTTCAGAAAGCTCGTATTCGAGCTTTCTGTTTTCAAATTAAGGTATTACGACATAGAGAATGCTACAAAGAACCTATTCAGCACCGGAGACAGCACAGCAGAACAGATAAACGCAGCCCTGTCAGATCTCGGTAAATCATTTAGAGCGGGCGCATTTCATCCAAACATAGCAGCTTCATGGAGAGCAAAGCTAAAGGAAGAGGCAAAGGAGCTGGATGTTATAATGTTTTACGGTATAAAGAGACCTATATCCATAGATGATGAAACATGGGAGAAATACCAGGAAGATGTTACAGCTAAAGTTCTTCTGCTGGAAAAACAGGGCTGGGCAATCGATGGAATAAAGGCTTACGCCAAATATATTAACAAGAATATAGCAGGAAAGATTCCATCCGGTAATGTGCTTGTAGAGATAGATAAGTGCAATAAACAAACTCAACTAGTTGGTAGTGAAGTCTTTAAAAAGATGTGGTATGCGTGGAAAGCAGAAGGATTATCAGCATCCGAAAGCAAGAAGAAGCTCAAGATGCTGATGAAAGTTACAGGTATGGACGGTATTGATGAGAATTCATCAGCAGAAAAATTAAGGCATATTGCAAATAAGATTGATACTAATCTTGAGCCTGACGATAAATTCTGGGGCAGTCTTTCGAGCACAGTAAGAACGGCGTTCCTGCCTACCCCTGAAGGGAATCCTACAGCATTAGCAAATATAGAAAGGAGAATACATACCGAAAATGCACTAAAAGGAAATTAGGAAAACAAGTGCATCTGTTTAGATACGTAATATCCTATCAACAGGCTGAATATATTTCGAACTTGTATGCAGAAGGTACTGATGAAGAAAAACTGGCAAGATATATCAGGGAACACAAAGTTGATTGGTCAGTAGATGAATCAGCACGACTGCATCAAAAAAGGTATTATGATAAGGATGTGAATAGATATATTTTTCCTGAAGGACACAGTAATGCTAATGGTGGGGTTAACCTTAAAGTTGTTACGAATGGAAAGTTTCGCTCTGAATTTATAATCAATGGGGATGGTAAATTCCTCACTCTTTTAGATAAAGACGCTACTCAAGATGCCATGGTTAACTGCTCAAGCTTTAATTATGCCACTGCAAATGATAATTATCACCAGATGTTCGATGTAAAGTCAGTGCAACCTGAATATGAACCCCAATTTAGAGAAAATAAAATGCATTTAAATGCTGAAAGCGGTAAAGCTGATGAATCAAATAAATTTACAGCACCTAAAAAACTAGATTATGAAACTAAAATATTATGGGAAAAGCGCAAGGCGGATTTTAGTAAGAAAGTAAAGTTATGAAGATAAATAATAATTATAGAAAACTTACAATCGTAATCGTAGGCATCTTAATAATTGTTACAATATCAATTGTAATTTATATAAAAGCATTAAAGCCTAAGCCAATTACGGAGATTAAAAGAAATATAGTATATATAAGTGGATATTATAAAGTGTACCCTAATGACGACGATCCTAGATTCTATATTGAATTTAAAGATGACGGAACATATATTTTGATGTATGACGATAGCAGGCGTAGTCAGGATAGTTACTGGGAAGATGGGAGTTTAGGTGTACCAGTTATAGAGTGCTACTATGGAAAATATAAGCGTAAGAATGGCAATTATCTTATAAAACCAACAAGAGGATGTATAGCTGAATTTAAGGATACTGCATCTGTAGATAAAAACTTAATAAATTTTTATAAAGAAGAAAACTATGAAAATGATTCTCATATAGTTGGTATGATAGTGTGCAAGCTCCAAAATGGACGATGCATGCTAGGAGCGCCAACAGAAAATAAGAAATCATATAGAAAGGATGTATATTACTACCTCCTTTATAACAAATCCGACATAAAGAAGCTCCCAAGCAGCCCAGAGGAATTCCGCAAACAGTTCAAGATGGACAAGAAAGCTGAACAGGAGCGCCTAGCGAAACAGGAGCGTTTAGCAGAGTAAAGTCAGTAAATAATTTTCAGAAAGCTCGTATTCGAGCTTTCTGTTATTCTTTAGTCGGCGAAAATTCATTCAGCCTCCAGCATATTCTCAATCCTTCTGCCCAGTGACAGGAGCACATCCACATCAGATATACTGCCTGTTGCAAAAGGGTTCCAGTTAGGGGATAGTAAACTCCCACCTTCCCTGGCTCTGGCACGAAGTTTTATATCTTCGTTGTCAGTGAAGATATCTAATGAGGCAGCTTTTGCGAAAAATTTAGATTCTACGTCCTTTAATTTACATGAAACTACAGTGCCCAAGAGGATCTCCTTATCATCACACAGAATGGTAACTTCGCTTCCGTCAAGTATGACGATATAGTCTTTGACAAATCTTGATTGCAATTTTTTAGCTATATAAAAGCTGTAATTAACGCAGGCAAAAATAATCAAGATGAAAAGAACTTGATGAGTCTTAACTACATCACTGAGATTGAGGTAGAACAGAAGCAGTTGTATCACTAGGATGGGCAGCATTATTAGTGCAGGGAAAAGAAGCCCTACATAAACATCTGACTTAGCCGTCGCCGCAGAAAAAGTATATCTCTCCATGTTAGCACCTCATAAATTACAAATAACTACCCCTATCTTATACCTAATAAATAGGAGTCACCAGAAATATTTTAGCTATGCTGCAGAAATATGAGCTGAGAATCAACAAAAGAGAAGCCAGCGTATTGCTTGCTTCTCTTAATTCTTATCATCACAAATATATTCGTCCGTACAATGACGGACCGAGGCTCTCTCCTCGATGTTCGTGTAGCGCGGGGATTATAGGGATCCTTTTGCCAGTATAATATCGATTACGAAAGCCGTAAATTCTTACCAATTTGTCGCTATGTCTATCTGCGTTGGATTACTTGTCGCAAAACCACCTGTATCGCATACGATACCAGTTCCAAGAGATGTTGGGACTAAAGAACCCTTAGGGTGAGTCTTGTAGCTAGCTGCAACCATTACGTAGTTGCCTAGCATCTTAACTCCGTCAGCTCTAACCCAGTAGTCAGATGACGAATATCCAAACCTACCCATAGCTGATACAACTCTTGACATGTTGAGGTTGTAGTAGGTCTCCTTGCCAGAAGGACCGTTGTTGGTGCCCTTGGACTTAGAGAGTACACTTCCAGAATAAGTGTATTTTATGGAAGTAGCTGTGCGACTTGACTCGCTGTTCTTTGCTTCCTCTTCAGCTTTCTTCTTTGCCTTCTCATCCTCGACTGCCTTTATGGTATTAGTTCCAGTTGAAACTAAAGGAGCTGAATAAGAAGTGGTAGTTGCATGAGTAGCAACAGTGTCAGCTACTGAATCTGTCATAGTTGGGACAGGCACATTAGCTGCATCAACAGCAACTTCAATCTCAGTGCAGTCTGGAATGTCGGATTCCTGCTTGTGCTGAGCAGTTATCTTTGCGGGGATGCCTGTACGAGCTGAATCGGACTGAGTAGCAGCAGCGACGTACTTGCTCGTAGACACTACGAAGATGAGTAGTAGACATACGAGAGACACGAGGTGCGCTATCGATCTAATCTTTGCGTAATTCATACCGTCTCCTTACGTTCGGAATAACTTATGTTGCCTATTGTACCAAATAAATACATGAAAAATCTAAAGGCTATGTGAAAATTGCAACACGGCGATTATATAAAATCAAGCACATTGCCGAGCAGATTATTAGGCAAAAGGTAATGTTTCGCGCCTGGTATGTGATGCGCAGCATGACGATTTGCTTAATTTAAAATCGAATATATGATATGATTAACGATAACTAAAAGTAATTTTGTGTGGAGAGCATGCTATGAATGATATGAGAAGCACGATTAATAGTGAGGCTATAGCTAACCCGTTTGGAGCTAACTCGTTTATCGAGAAGAAAGGCTCGGATTGTGGTCGCTACTGGTACAAGGACATTCGAGAGATTACGACGCTCAAGGATCTTCTTGCTGGAAGCGTTGAAAAGTACAGTGAAAGACCTGCTTTTTGGGTAAAAGAAAAACGTGGTGGAGAATACATACCCGTATCTTATGAGGTTCTAGGTCATGATGTCGAAGCCATTGGCACTATGCTGCTTGAGCTCGTAGAGGATGAGAGACGCGTTGCGATCATTGGAGAGGGTAGCTATGAGTGGATAGCCTCATATCTTGCGGTTATGAACGCAGGACTTGTCGTGGTTCCAATCGACAAAGAGCTCGGTGGGGAAGAGATAAAGAACCTCCTCGATGCGTCAAACTGCCATACGGTAATCTGTTCATCTGAATGTGCCCCTAAGCTCTCTAATATCATAACAATCACAGATCTTATAATCACAGAATTTTACGGCGATAGAGTATCGCTCGAGGATGAGCCAAAGACACTACTTAAGGATGCGACTAAATTTGAAAGGGCTGGTAGGAAGGTTCACCTATGGAGAGAGCTACTAATCAAGGGCGAGGATAAGCTTGAAGGAGGAGATACTTCTTTTGCAGATACTGAAATAGATCCAGACGAAATGGCGGTAATTCTCTTCACTTCAGGGACTACAGGCACTCCTAAGGGAGTAATGCTAACCCATCGCAATATCACAGTAAATATCATGGATGTGTGCCGCGTGGCGAATATCCATCCGTGGGATAAGACGCTCTCGATACTGCCTATTCACCACACTTATGAATGCACGCTCGGAATGTTACTCGTGCTATATCGCGGGGCAAGCACAGCGTTTTGTGAGGGCATGAAATATATCGTCAAGAATATGCACGAAGCTGAGAATACGGTTGTTATAGTGGTACCGAGGGTTCTTGAGATGATTCATGGTCGCATCATGAAGACAATTAAGAAGTCGGGAAAGGAAAAGACGTTTAGGAGAGCCCTAAAGGCTAGTCGCAGCGCGCGAAAGTTCGGCGTAAATGTGAGCAGAACTCTATTTAAGCAGATTATAAATGAACTCGGTGGCAAGCTCAGACTCGTAATTACAGGAGCTGCTGCGCTGGCGCCAGATATTTGTAGGGACTTTGAAGACTTTGGGATTATGGTGCTTCAGGGGTATGGAATGACCGAATGCACACCGCTAATTACAGGCACACCTCAGAGCGCTTCTAAGACGAGGTATGATAAATCTGGATCTGTAGGAGTGCCGGTGGAGACAGGAACTGTGCGTATCATTAACCCGGATGAAAATGGCATTGGAGAGATATTATTTAAAGGTCCAAATGTAATGCTCGGCTACTATAACCTCCCCGAGGCAACTGAAGAAGTACTTGAGGATGGCTGGCTCAGAACGGGTGATATCGGATACTTTGATGCGGATGGCTGGCTATTCCTGACTGGGCGCGCTAAGAATGTAATCGTAACGAATGCTGGAGAGAACATCTATCCTGAGGAAATTGAGGACTATATCAATAGACATCCATACATATCCGATTCGATGGTATTTGCATCAGGCGAATCAGAGGATGTAGTTGCAGTACAGATTCTTCCAGATAAAGACGAGATAAAGGATGAACTCGGAAGTATTCCGTCAGACGATGAGCTTGAAACGCTTATAAAAGGTGTTGTCACGGAGCTCAATATGGGGCTCGCTCCGTTCAAGCGAATCCGCGAGGTCTACGTCCGCAAAGAAGATTTCGTGAGGACGACTACGCGCAAGATAAAACGCCAGGATAATAAGCTGGAGGATTTGAAGTAGGGGAGAAACGAGGCGAATCTTTAAAACCATACAAAAGCCATTTTTTAGTATTCTCTAAAAAATGGCTTTTAAGATATGAAAATTAAAATTGCGGTGAAATAAATCTGTAGATTAGAATGAGCTATTTGTTCAACTGATTTAGAAGCAAGTCGATATCGGTTGAGAATGGAGGCTTGATTCCAGATTCATAATCTTTAAGGTACTTCTGACAACTGGACACTATTAGTTTCTCGTTTTTATCAATAATTGCTTTAATTATTGAATAGAACATCTTATCAGTATTGAATTTTTGAGCTTTAGTTCTATCTATAGGGAACATTTTTATATAGTGTGCACCGTGACGATGCCCACTTTTTGTTGTAGGTCTTGGGGGTAAAGCAAAGTAATGGTTTTTAGGGGCAGATGGAGGGATGTTTGATCTTAATGGAACAGCAAAATCAATCCTAGCCCCTTTATATTTGAGGCGAAGTATTAGAACGCAGGGACGATGCGACTTTTTTAGCATTTCAGAGTCAATTGTGTAAGTCTGTAAATCTCTTGAATTTAACGATACTAGTTTCATAGGGTCTCCTGTAACAAAAGGGGCTTACCAAAATAGGCAAGCCCCTTACGAATGACGAATATTCTACGCAACATTGCGCCCCGTCCGTCACGGAAGCGAAACATACGAATGTATTATATTCTTACCGTAATACGCGGTGAATAAATAGACTATATCAGATAACCCCAATAAATACTATAGAATTTATGTGAAAATTAAATGCTATCAAAATGTAACTATACAAAATAAAAAAACGCAACCCTATCGAGTTGCAATTTTTGGTGCGTGATCAGGGGTTCGAACCCTGGACACCCTGATTAAGAGTCAGGTGCTCTGCCAGCTGAGCTAATCACACATATTAGGTTGTTTGCTTAACAGCTTATATAGTCTAGCATTGATTTACAAGGCAGTCAAGAAAAAGTTTGAAAAAATTCGAATTAAATTAGAAATTTAATTTAAGCGTTTAGTAGCGCATACATTCAGATAGGGCGTGTGATATGCATAAGCAATTTCATATGCTTATATCTTATCGTCCATACACAAATGTATTTATAAAATACGTTAAAAACATTTCAATTCATCACAATAACTAAACCTTAGCAAAATCAATCATGATACAATAAAAAAAGAAGCAGCGCTATTTAAAACAGGTGCAGGAAATGTTACATTTCCACAATAAATAGGAACACGGGTGGGACTAATTCCTATCTATTGATGTTGCGCATGCCTCTTGACGGATAAGGTTATCACAAAAAAGGCGGAAAAGATAGTACAAAATGACGATAATTTTGTACAAAATTATGTATTTATTGCGCGAATTCCACTAATTGCAAGCGAAATCTTGCTATTAACTTATCCTTGTTGTATAATTTCCAATGAATCTTTATAGAAGATTGACAACCAGCACAAAAGCGATGCTCTCGCTCGAGTGTTTTTAGTGGATTTGGGAGGTAACAATGTTCTGTAGCAATTGTGGCAATGAAGTAACAGAAGGCGCTAAATTTTGCAGTGTATGTGGTGCAAGATTGAGCCTTGATGCAGAACCATCAGTACACGAACATACAGCGTTTAGTTCGTCGAATAGAGAAGGAAATATGATGGACAAGAGAGAATCTTCTACGAAGTTCGACTTTAATTTCGGATCCGAGGATTTAGAGATTAAGGAGCCTAAGAAGAAAACAAGTTCGGTTTCTTTCGATTGGAGCTCTGTAATTGAGGAGAGCCATAAGAAACCTACTAAGAAAATCAGATCCCCTTGGGAGACAACTGGGATTGACGATGAGGAAGCTGAAACCGTAACACAGTCGTTCAGTTCAGTTAATAATGATCGGGATAGGCACAATACTGCTGAGCCTGCGCATAAGGCTGAGGAGCCGGATTCCCTCGAGGAAATTCTAAAGCGTGATTCCGCAGCTGCTCCGGCATCTGGTCACGGACGCACTATGAACTTCATAGAGGTCATGAAGCAGGAAAAAGAAGAGCGAGAGAAGGCTGCGAAGGAAGCTGAAGAAGCATCCGTTTCGGCTGACTCTGATTTTAGTGATTCTATTCTACCTAATGAAGAAAGGGAGCACACTCAGGGATACACAGAACTCAAGGACGATATCGTTGCTGAACTGGAGAAGCAGGCAAGCGAGATGGATGAGAAGGAAGTTTCGCATAGACTAGATGCAGCTTCTGCGGATTTTGATGAGTATCTAAGTGCTCGCCGCAAGTCGCACGAGGAAGTGTTCCAAGCAGAGCCACCACATAACTTCGTTGATGATATGGTTCATGTGTCCGCAGCTGACACTAGGGACGAGTTTAAGCTTCCAGAAGATGAATTTGAGACAGAGCTTTCTGCATTTATCGGTAACCATGAGGACGCTGATAAAGAAGATGTTCATGCAGACAAATCAGACGATGATTTATTCAACTTTGATATTGATATTGAAGATACAGATGAAGATGAGGAGACTGTAAGCCAGTATCTCGACTACGTGAAGCCAAGCAGGGTTTCGCGTGCACAGGAACGCGCTGAAGCTGAGGAATTTGATCTCGATGATGAGGATGACGATGATGAGCCAGAGACATTCTCGTACGATGAGCTTACAGATGATAACAAAGAGCCAGAGACGGACTACGAACTTGAACCTGAAACTGAATCTACAGCAGAAGCAGATGATTTCGCATTCGGTAATGATGACATAGATGTTCCTTATGAGGAGCCTGTCAACTACTCTGAACTATACATGGATGAAGAGACAGAAAAGGCTGATAAGCCGGTGGCATTAGAGACTGCTGAAGCAGTTGATTCGCATGATACTAGTGATGATGCAGCTACAGAAGCAGTTGCAGCAGTTTCGGAAACTTCGACTGAACCAAAAGAGCAAGAGGAGCCAGTAGCTACAGAAGTTGCTGCGGAGCCAGTTTCAGAACCAACTGCAGAAATAGCTTCAAAACCATCACTGGCAGAGCCCGTAAATGCAGCATCAGAAACCGTAGAGGTAGCTTCAGCACCTGCTGAAAAGGCTGAGGATGCTGAGCTAGCAGCTGCAAAGGCTATAGAAAGTGAAATTGCAAACCTGCAGAAGCGTCTAGCAGAACTTCTCGGCAAAGACACTTCAGAAACAGTTGAACTGCCAGCAAGAGAAGTTGTTTCGGCCGAAGAACTAGTGCAGGAGCCTGTACAGGTGAAGGCTGAGGCGGAGACTGAAGCAAATGCTACAGAGACAGGGGCTCGCTCTGATTTAACTAGCTTAGAGGCAGAATTGGCTGCTTTAGGATTCGATACAATTGATGATGAACCAGATGAAGAGGCTGATATGCTGTTCTCTGCAGAAGATGTAGCAGATGCTAACACTTCAGCTGTGGAAGAGGATAACGAGGATCTAAATCAAGAAGAGGTTATGTCGATTGACGATCTACAGAAGGATCTCTTTGGTACAGATGTTGATGATGCAGGGATGGAGGCAACTCGTAAGATAGACAAGTTCTATACTCTCTATCGTAAGAATGAAGAGTTCCAGCAGCTTCTTGATGAGGAATATAAGAAACTGCAAGATGGCAGTGCTGACTATACGCTTATGGAGGATGTGCTAGCTGAGTATCAGGATGAGGAAGAAACTGAAGAAACTCCATCTGAAGCCCATCATGAGACAGTCGAAGCTGCAGTTAAGGCCGAGTCAGCTAAGCTTGAAGCAGCAAAGAAGGATGCAGGATCAGAACTCAGTAATAGCGCTAATGTTACTGAACCTATTACTGCTGCGACAACTCTAGTTAGTTCGCCAGCTCAGGCTGCAGTTAATACGGCAAGTAAGGCAAGCAGTGTAGCACCGTCTGTAGTCGACGATGACGATGAAGAGTCGCGCAAAGGCGGAGTTCTAACGGTAATTGCGGTTATCGTAGCAATCTTGCTAGTTCTGCTATTGGTTGTGATACTAATACTTAACTTTGCGCCGGACAGCAGTGTTGCGCAGCGAATCAGCGAAGTGATTGGAAAGTTTACAAATTTCGCATCGCTGGGTGATAATTCTGAATTGCTACTATAAGGGTGATTTATACGTATATGCAGCGGCAGGCTTGATGGCTACCGCTGCATTATGTGGTTTTTGGAGAAATTATGGCTAAGGATAAGAAAAAAGGAAAAGTTACGTACACATTTAATGGTGAAGGTAAGCGAAGGAATGTCTTTGGAAAGCTACTTGTTATAGCAATTTTTGTGATAGTTATAGTCGGTAGAAGTGTCGGTTTTCTCACAGACTGGATGTGGTTTAGAGAACTTGGCTTTACTAGAGTCTTTTGGACGCAGCTTGCAACAGAGTTAAAGCTCGGGATTGTAATATTCGTGCTTTCAGGGCTTTTGGTGCGAGTTTATCTAAATAGCCTTAGAAAGGGATATTTTAGTAAGATAGAATCACACGAAATTCCGGATATGCACAAGCTAAACGTGTTATCGTGGGTAATATCTGTGATTTTCGGAGTTGTGGCAGCGTTTGTATCGGCTACGAGCACGTGGCAATCATTTCTCATGTTTGCGAACTCCTCAAAGTTCGGATTAAAGGATCCAATTTTTGGACTAGATATTTCGTTCTATATATTTAAACTTGAGTTTTTAACTAAGCTTAATTCAATCGCGATATTCGTTATTGTCGGAGTGGTTATTGTAACGTTAATTTACTATGCCGTTTTGCTTTCGGTAAGGAAACCGGATATTTTCGACAAGAAGGATGTCTTTGAGGATCTTGAAGCAGATGATGCAGCGAAAGAGGCACAGGCAGTAGATGAAGCTTCGGCAGATGATGAAGTTAGGAGAGGACGTCCCGATAATAGTATTCCGTTCGGCAAGAGAGACCCTTTAGATGATGTCGCGAGAGTCATAAAAGGATTTACGGGTAAAGCGAAGGAGCAAGCTAAGAAACATAGAGAGAATAAACGCGAAGTCAATCGGTCAAATGTGGACCATCTATTTAGCCTAGCCTCTGGTAAGGCGATGATTTTAGGCGTTGTTTTCTACGTTATGCTAGGAATCCACTTCGTATTAAAGCAGTTCACACTCTTACATGCACATACTGGAACGGTGTATGGTGCTGGATTTACGGATATTGCTATTACGCAAAAAGTATATCTGCTGGTTATGATTTTAGCGGTAGTTGGGGCGATTAGCTTGGTAAGGCACGTGCATAAGAAAGAATATCTTAAGCTCGCTAGAGTTCCGATGCTCATAATAGGGGTGCTTTTCCTCGGAACTATTCTTAAAGTAGGTGTTCAGAGCCTGATAGTTGCTCCAGATGAAATCAACAAAGAAAGCAAATACATCAAGAATAACATCCAATATACAAATCATGCGTACGGTCTAGACAAGGTTAAGGTCGATTCTTTTGCAGCACAGAACAATCTGACAGCTGCAGATATAGCTAGTAACAAACCAACTATCAGTAACATCAGAATCAACGACTATGAGCCTGTAAAGGACTACTACAATCAAACCCAGAGTATTCGCCAGTATTACGATTTCAATGATGTAGATGTGGATAGATACGATATAAATAGTTCTGAAACGCAGGTATATCTGTCGGCGCGTGAGATTAACGAAGCCAAGATTAGCGATACATGGATTAACAAGCATTTGAAGTACACTCATGGTTATGGGGTTGCGCTATCCAAGGTTAACTCCGTAACTTCAAGCGGACAACCGGATGTGCTCGTAAAAAATATTCCACCTGAGTCAAATATTCCTGAAATAAAGATTAAGAGACCTGAGATCTATTTCGGTGAGCTCACGAACAACTATATAATCGTCAATGGGGATGAGCAGGAATTCGATTACCCAGATGGGAATAACAACAAGTATACCAAGTACAAGGGCAAGGCAGGTATAAAGCTCGGAATTTTAAGCAGACTGCTGTTTTCAATCAGAGAGGGAAGCATGCAGATGCTCGTGTCAAGGAATATCAACTCGGATTCGAGGATAATCATCAATAGAAATATTCTTGAGAGGGTAAATAAAATTTTGCCGTACCTCGAGTATGAGAAGGACCCTTACATGACCATCGTGGATGGTAGGCTGTACTGGGTTATAGATGCGTATACGACTAGCAGCAACTATCCGTATTCTGAGCCTTATTCGGGTCAGATTGGGACTACGAATTATATCAGAAACTCGATCAAGGTGGTTGTTGATGCTTACAATGGAGATGTAAATTACTACGTTGTGGATGATAAGGATCCGATTGCAAAGACGTATGCGAAGATATACCCGACGCTATTCAAGGGTAAGGATAAGATTCCTTCGGGATTGAAGAAGCATTTTAAGTATCCATCGACGCTCCTCAATATCCAGGCGGGTGCTTACACCAAGTATCATATGAATGAAGTCAAGGTCTTCTATCAGAAGGAAGATCTCTGGGATGTTGCAAATCAGATATATGGCACAAAAGAGAGACCGATGAGTTCGAGCTTCTTCATATTTAATCTACCGGGAGAAAAGCGTGAAGAGTTTATAAATATGATTCCGTTCACTCCTAAGTCGAAGCAGAACATGACGGCGATCATGATGGCGAGAAATGACGGAGATGAATACGGCAAGCTCGTTGTATATAAGTTCCCTAAGAACAAGACCGTATACGGTCCAATGCAGGTTGAAGCGCAGATAGATCAGAACTCTGAGATTGCCAAGGAGTTCTCGTTATGGAATTCATCAGGGACTACGTATAAACGTGGCGACATGTTTATAATTCCTGTAAATAATTCTATAATGTACGTAGAGCCGGTATATCTCGAGGCCTCAAATCAAGCGATACCTGAGGTTAAGAGGGTAATAGTCGCTTACGGAGACAAGATAGCATACGCATCTACACTGGATGAGGCGCTTGAGAGTTTATTTGGAGATGGCGCAGGGAATTCGGGCAGTGTTAGCAGCAATTCTTCAGGAGGTTCCGATGGGGCTAGTGGCTCCAGTAACCAGAAAGAGCTGATTGGCAAAGCCAAGGAGGCGTATGATAATGCCGTGAAGGCCCAGAAAAATGGGGACTGGAAGGCTTATGGCGAGTATCTAGATGAGCTGTCTGGATATCTCGATCAGCTTGCTGGATAGGAAGCTAGGATCAAATTACTTTTTACTTTGCGAGATAAGGAGATGTTATGATAAATTTCGATTTGGAAAAGATGCTCTTTACAATTCCTGCTGAAGAACATGGAGTTGAAGCGGTAGCAAATGTGCTTCGTGCACATACGGAGGTCAAGTTCGTGTCATTTGCGGGCGTTGACCTTGGTGGTCATTTTACGGATGAGAAAATTCCTATCAAGACATTCATCGATGATATGGAGAAGCTTCTTGAAAACGGTGTTCAGACCGACGGATCCAGCGTAGCGCTACCTGAGATTGCAAATCTTGCGAATGCCAGAGTTGACATACTTCCAGATAAGAATGTGAATTGGTACGTCGAGTATAATTTCAGCAACATGGATTTTGCGACCGGCTTGCCAGTCGGTACACTGAGGATTCCATCATTCCTAAGACACAACAATGATAGGATGGTTGGATCGAGAATTTTCTGCAAGGATTCTATACGCAAGTTCAAGACAAGACTCATGGAGATGCTGAAGCAGTATCCATATGTAGTCGAGTACCTAGACGGCATTAATTCGATAGACGATATTGAAGAGATTAACCTAACTAGTGCAACTGAGCTCGAGTTCTGGGTAAAAACCCCAGATGACAAAGCGGACAGAGATCAGCTTTCCACTTCGCAGGAGCTTAAGGAGCAGTACTGGAAGAGGACTATAGGACCTGTAAATACAGCTCTTGAGCAGACGCTCGAGATACTTGACCGCTATGGCTTCGGTGTCGAGATGGGACACAAGGAGGTCGGCGGAGTAAGAGCTAAGATGGGCAATTCTGGAAGCTATGACCATATCATGGAGCAGCTTGAGATTGACTGGAAATACTCATCGCCAGTGCAGGCTGGGGATAATGAAGGTCAGATTAAGCACATAGTGAGGGATGTATTTAGGGCTAACAACCTGGAGGTAACATTCCTTGCAAAACCTATGCCAGGCGTTGCAGGTAGCGGAGAACATACTCACCTCGGTGTATCTGCAAGGCTTAAGTCGGGAAAGGTCGTAAATCTATTTGAGTCAAAGGATAGAATGAACGAATATATGAGTCCTGTTGGATTCGGAGCGCTCATGGGAATTTTAAATAACTACGAGCTTTTAAATCCTTTCGTGGCACAGACGCATGATGCATTTAGAAGGCTAAAGCCAGGATACGAGGCTCCGGTCTGCATCGTAACCTCGCTGGGTAAGGACTGCGTAACACCTTCTAGAAATAGAACGGTTCTGATCGGATTAGTCAGAGACCAGAACAACCCTATGGCTACAAGGTTTGAGCTCAGGTCGCCTAACCCTCATAGCAACACTTATCTGGTTGTGGGAGCGTCGTTCATGCTTATGCTAGATGGCATTGAGGCGGTTCTCTCTAATGGCAAGACACCAACAGAACTCGCAGTATCTATCTCTAAAAAAGCAGGAGAAAAAGACTTCTATCTAGCAAAGGACAGGGAATATAGGAGTGAGCTCAACGTTTTCGAATGCTTCACGAAGAGAGAGAGAGAAAAGCTTTTCGGAAAAGCACCTGCTACGGTATGGGAGAATTTGAAGGCATTTGACACACACGAAGATGAACTCGCTAAGCTTACAGGCGGAGATGAGACGGCTAAGGATGTGATTATGTCATACCGTGCACAGATGTCTATGAAGTGGGTTATGGAGTTCCGCGATAGGATTTTGCCTAATTCAATGGATTTTGTCAGAAACTGCAAGAAGAGACATAATGAGCTCGAAGCGACTGATTATGATATAATGAACTGGAGAAGGGTCAACAGCCTGCGCATTGCGCTCGGCAAGGACTCCATCGATAGCAAATCGATTTTGACGCTTGCGAGAGAAGCGATTGATTCTGCGGATTTTGATGCGGCGTCTAGATATGAGCTGCTTATTCAGGAGAAAATCGAGGAGCTTAGAAGTGCGTACAGCACTTATATTAAGAACTTATTTTAATAGATTTAGGAAGATACGATAATATGGGGGTTAAGAAATGCTCGACGTCAAAAGAGTGAGAGAAAACTTCGAGAGCGTTAAAGCCGATGTGGAAAGACGTGGAAAAGGTGACTTTGGCATCGACAACGTGTTAAAGTTTGATACCAAGAGAAGGGAGCTTCTTGCGGAAGTTGAACAGCTTAAAAACAAGCAGAATACAGTATCGCGTGAAGTGCCAAAGCTCAAGAAGGAAGGTAAGGATACCTCGGTTCTATTTGCAGAGATGAAGGAGTTAAGTGCAGAGATTAAATCCTTAGATGCAGAGGTTAGCGAAGTGGAAGAGGAACTCAGAAAGGCGCTACTCTACGTCCCTAATACACCTCACCCAGATGTTCCAAGCGGAGAGGATGATAGCGAAAATCTCGAGCTTCGTAAGTTCGGAGAGCCGACTGAGTTCGCATTTGAACCAAAGGCACACTGGGATATCGGAGAAGCTCTAGACATACTGGATTTTGAACGTGCAGCCAAGATTTCTGGCTCGCGCTTTACCGTGTACAAGGGCATAGGTGCAAGGCTAGAGAGAGCTGTGATTAACTTCATGCTCGACCTCCACACGGAAGAACAGGGCTATACTGAAATCTTACCACCGTTCATGGCTAACCGTGATGCTATGACAGGGACAGGACAGCTGCCTAAGTTCGAGGACGACATGTTCTATGTGCCTGCGAAGGATTTTTTCTTGATTCCGACAGCAGAGGTTCCGGTTACTAATCTCCGTTCCAATGAGATTATCGAGCCAGAGGAAATGCCTGTTTATTACACGGCATATACGCCATGCTTCCGCAAAGAGGCGGGGTCAGCTGGACGCGATACTAGAGGGCTGATCAGACAGCACCAGTTCAATAAGGTTGAGATGGTTAAACTTGCGTATCCTGAGAATTCCTATGAGGAACTAGAAAAGCTCACACACGATGCGGAGGAAGTACTACAGAAGCTAGGTATTCCTTACAGAGTAGTTAGACTCTGCTCTGGGGATCTCGGATTCTCAGCGGCGATGACTTACGATATCGAAGTGTGGATGCCAAGCTACGGCCGCTATGTTGAGATTTCAAGCTGCTCAAACTTTGAAGATTATCAGGCTAGAAGAGCTAATATAAGGTTCAGAAGAGAGAAAAAGGCAAAGCCGGAATTCGTACACACGCTGAACGGATCCGGTCTAGCGGTAGGCAGAACTGTAGCTGCTATCCTTGAAAATTTCCAGCAGGAAGATGGTACCGTGGTAGTACCAGAAGCGCTGAGGCCTTACGTAGGAAGAGACGTGATCAAGTAGGAGATACTAAATTAGCCAATCGAGATTTAGATTGGAAAACGAGCGGAGCTCATTATATATGATGCGACATAAGCACAAGGAACTAGATGGCCAGGTAAGGTCGCAATCAGTTCGTTGTGCTTTTTTACTAGAGTAAGGCAGCTACACCTCAGCTGCCACCTGAGACGGAGGATACCGAAAGATGAAAGATAGAGTCAGCTTGACAGACTTCCTTATGTATCATAAGGAGACTCACCCGATTTCGTTTCATATGCCTGGACACAAGGGGAGAAGCACGCTGTATGGGATCTACGGCTTTGGCGACTTCATCAAGAACGTCGTGGGAAACGATATAACGGAGATTCCTGGAGCTGATGCGCTGCAGCAGCCACGAGAACGAATCAGGGATATGATGGAAGGCTACGCCGGGCTCTATGGGGCAAAGCATACGGAGCTCCTTGTAAATGGCAGCAGTGCAGGGCTCATGGCTTCGATATTAGGTAGTGTTCCAAGAGGAGGTAAACTTCTTATGGGAAGGAATTCCCATAAATCCGTATATGGAGCGCTCAGACTTGGCGGGATAGATCCTGTCTACATAATGCCTGAGATAGATGGCGAAACTGGGCTTCAGCTCGGATTAGACCCGGACAAGATTGAGGCGGCCTTGATTGAAGACGGTGGCATCAAAGCCGTGCTGGTGACCAGTCCGAACTACTACGGTGTATTATCAGATATCGAGCGAATTGCCAGCATCGTTCACCTGCACGGCAGGATTCTGATTGTGGATCAAGCGCACGGTGCGCACCTTAAATTCTTTGATTACCTGCGCAGTGAAGATGGGCTCCCGCACCGTGCGGCAGAGAATTGCGGAGCCGACATTGTGGTGGACAGCACGCACAAGACGCTGCTGTCATTTACGGGCTCCGCAATTCTCAACATCTGCACCGAGAGGCCAGATGTTTCTCGGATTAGCGAGCTCCTCCGCATGCTGCAGACTACGAGTCCGAGCTACCTGCTGATGGGCAGCCTCGATATCAATCAGCAGATACTCAGGATGGACGGCTACAATCTCATCAAGAACTGGGATGCAGATATCAAATACTTCTATGAGGAGGCTGCCCAGATCGCCGGCCTCGGGCTCATCGATCGCATCGACCTTGATGAAACCAAGGTCAGCATCACAATGTCAGCCCTCGGCTTCAGCGGCCCCGAACTGGCGGAGGAGCTCGAGAAGAGAAACATCTGGGTGGAACTCACGCATGGCGATTATGTGATGCTGATGACAGGGCTCGGAAACGAGAGAGGCGACTATGAAGATGTGCTTAGCGCCCTGCGTGATCTCTCGGCGCACCATGGCGGCAGAATCCAAGGTGTGGAACCGGAAAGCTCTGCCTCTAAAACCGAGTCTGCCGCCCAGGACGTGGCGCATAAGCAAGCTAAAAACGAAGCGCAGGCGATGGCTAAAAACGAAGCGCAGGCGGCGAACAAGAATGCATCACAGCCGGTAGACAAGATTGCAGAACTGAGAACTCCATCATCAGATTCAGCACTTATAGAGCGGCTAGAGCAGCGCAAAATCCCAGACACCTATGAAGAGATTCCTTTATATAGCGCCGAGGGAAGAGTTCTCTACGAGTCCATCATCCCTTATCCTCCTGGAACGCCAATCGCCTGCCCTGGTGAAGTGCTAAGCAAATCGGTTATCTTGTACGTCCGAGACCAACTAGTAGCACAACATGTGGTTCTAGGGGTAGATGAAGAGGGACGAGTTAAAGTTGAAAGCGATTGTGTACTTTTCAAGGAAATTTGAGGTGACTTATAGGGAATTTTGATGTATAATTTTTCTCATGCAATGGATATTATTTGTACGAATCTAAGAAAGGAAGGGTTCTTAAGGATGAGCCAAGGTAAACATTTACCAAGCATTTTGGTTAAGCATCACAAGAATACTGCAGGTCGTGAGACCGAAGTGATGCCGATTCCAGATGTGGTTGAAATCTGCATGTCGCAGAGTATTGGTGCTCCTTGTCAGCCTCTCGTAGCAAAGGGCGACTATGTCAAAGTCGGTCAGAAGATCGGTGACACAGAAGCTTTCGTTAGTGCTCCTATTCATTCCAGCGTATCTGGAACAGTTACTGATATCACATCAGTACGTTCCTCGATGGGCGGGATGGAGACACATATCGTTATTGAGACTGATAAGAAGCAGGAAATCAGTGAAGAGGTTCAGATTCCTCACATTGAGAGTCATGCTGATTTCGTCAAGGCAGTAAGAGCTAGTGGTATGGTTGGATTAGGAGGTGCTTCATTCCCAACGAGCATCAAGATGGATCCAAAGAATCTAGACGAATGTACTACCCTGGTTATCAACGGTGCTGAGTGTGAGCCATTCATCACAGGTGATAACAGAATTATGGTAGAGGATGGACAGGATGTTCTCGACGGTATGCTTCTAACTATGAAGTATTTGAACCTAGAGAAAGGTATCATCGGAGTCGAGGAGAACAAGCCTGACGCTATCGAAAATTTAAACAGACTGATTCAGCAGAACGGTATCGATAACATCGAGGTGTTCAAGCTGCAATCGAGATACCCTAAGGGAGCTGAGCGAGTGCTCGTATATGAGACCACCGGTAAGGTTATGAATGCTGGTGTTCTTCCTGCACAGCTTGGTGTAATTCTATGTAATGTTTCGACAATCGGAATTCTGGGACAGTACTTCAGAACAGGTATGCCTCTCGTTCAGAGAAGAATCACCGTTGATGGAGATGCTGTTGCTGAGCCTAAGAACGTATTCGTTCCAATCGGAACACGCATCGCTGATGTAGTTGCATTTTGCGGTGGATACAAGCAGGAGCCTAAGAAGATCGTGATGGGTGGACCTATGATGGGTCGTGCAACTCATTCAGATGAGACTCCAACTGTTAAGAATACTGGTTCGCTCCTATGCTTCGGCAAGGAGACAGCTACTGTAAAGACCGAGACTGGATGTATCAACTGTGGTCGTTGTCATCGCGGATGTCCATTCAAGCTCGTTCCTATGCTCTACGCAGATTTCTACGAGAGACATGACGCAGAGTCACTTGATAAGTTCAAGGTTATGCAGTGTATGGAGTGCGGAAGTTGCTCTTATGTATGTCCTGCAAGACGACCTTTGAGCTTTACCAATAAGCTCGCGAAAGGCTTGGTAAAGGAGGCAGCGAAGAAGAATGGATAATAAGAAATTTCATAACAATCTGATAGTATCCACATCTCCACACATTGTTACAGATGAAGATACTACCAAATTAATGGGAACTGTTCTGCTTGCAATGCTTCCAGCACTAGTTGCCAGCACATATATTTTCGGAGCTAGAGTTCTGCTGCTTGCAGCTGTATGTATCGTTGCCAGCGTAGGCTTCGAATGGATATACAACATGCTCGCTAAGAAGCCACAGACAATCAGCGATCTCAGTGCAGCAGTAACAGGTCTACTAATCGCATTTAACGTTCCATCCAGCTTCCCGCTATGGATGGCAGTAATAGGATGTTTCGTAGCTATCGTTGTTATTAAACAGCTCTACGGTGGAATCGGAAGAAACTTCGTTAACCCGGCAATCACTGCCAGAATCTTCCTTTTCATCTCGTTTGCAGCACAAATGACAACATGGCCACTTCCAAGAATGGCAGCTAAGACTGATGCTGTAACAGGACCTACACCTCTAGCACTCGTTGCTGGTGGCGCTAGCAAGTCTGATCTTCCATCCAACATGGATATGTTCCTAGGATTCACTGGCGGATCCCTCGGTGAAGTAAGTGCTCTTGCGCTTCTCGTTGGAGGACTTTTCCTAATCTGGAGAAAGGTGATTTCCCCAGCAATTCCATGTGCATTCCTCGGAACTGTATTTGTTATCGCTCTTGCATACTACAAGGGTGACTTCAACATGGCTATCTTCCACCTCTGTGCTGGTGGTGTAATGCTTGGTGCATTCTTCATGGCTACAGACTATGTAACATCGCCTAAGCTAACCAAGGGTCAGATTATGTTCGGTATCGGATGCGGAATTATCACTATGGCTATCCGTCTATGGGGTAACTATCCAGAAGGTGTTTCGTTCTCAATTCTACTTATGAACATCTGTACACCACTTATCAACAGATGGTCGTATAAGAGCTATGTAAAGGGAGGTGCGAAATAATGAAGAAAAAAGAAAGCACATTTTCAAGTTTCATTTCGCCGATCCTCGTGCTCGTACTGATTTGTTTCGTAGTTACATTTGCACTTGCTATGGCGTACGGTGTTACGAAGCCAATCATCGATAAGAACAACCTCAAGGAGTCGAACAAGGCTAAGTCCGAACTGATTCCAGAGGCAAAAGGCGAATTCAAGAATTACGACGGAAAGCTCGTGGTAGTTCAGAAGAATAAGATATACGTTACAGAGGCATCCAAGGCTGTAAATGGCTCAGGTGTAGTAGTGACTGTAAACTCAAACAGTTATGGTGGTACCCTAACTGCTATGATAGGTATCGACAACAAGGGTAAGATCACTAACGTTAAGATTATGAGTGCTCAAGATACTCCTGGTATCGGTACAAAGGCTCAGGATCCAAAGCACCTTGGACAGTACAAGGGACTATCGGATCTTGGAAGCGAGACTATCAAGGATTCAAAGTCGAAGGTTAAGTATATCACTGGAGCTTCGATTTCCTCACAGGCTATTCACGAATCTGTTTTTGCTGGTCTAAAGCAGTATAAGGCTATGGGAGGGGCTAAATAAATGAGCAATAAGAGTAAATTATCTATCATCACAAACGGTATCATCAAAGAGAACCCAGTATTGGTTCTTCTAATCGGTACCTGCCCTACACTAGCTACATCTTCATCCGCTTCGAACGGTCTTGGTATGGGACTCTCAACTACAGCGGTACTGATTGCAGCTAACGTAGTAATATCACTACTTCGTAAGGTTATTCCTGACAAAGTAAGAATCCCGTGCTACATCGTAGTAATTGCTGGATTCGTAACAGTAGTTCAGTTCTTGCTAGAGGCATACGTGCCAGCACTTTATAAGTCGCTAGGTCTATTCATTCCTCTAATCGTAGTAAACTGTATCATCCTCGGAAGAGCTGAGGCGTTTGCTAACAAGAACACTGTATTTGATTCTGCTCTAGACGGAATCGGAATGGGTCTCGGATTCACGCTCACACTTACAGTAATGGGTACAATCAGAGAGCTACTCGGAGCAGGAACGTGGTTTGGTATGACAGTATTCGGTTCATGGTTCACGCCAATCGGATTTTTCAACCTCGCACCTGGTGGTTTCTTCGTATTCGGAGTTCTCATCGCAGTACTAAATGTACTCACTAATGGCAAGGCTCTCAAGAAGAAATCGTTTAGCTGTGGCACATGCCCAATGTACAATTCATGCAACCTAGCAGAAGCTAAGGAAGTTGCAGCAGAGGAGAAAGGAGCTGAGGCATAATGTTAAATTTAGTTATCATCTTTATGTCGATCGTTCTTGTAAATAACTTCCTGCTATCGCAGTTCCTCGGAATCTGCTCATTCCTCGGAGTTTCTAACAAGATGGAATCGGCGGTTGGTATGAGTGGTGCGGTAATATTCGTAATGGTAATTGCGGAAATTACAACGTGGCCAATCCAACAGGTACTTAATAAGCTAGATATCGCATATCTACAGACTGTAGTGTTTATCCTCGTAATCGCGGCTCTAGTACAGTTCGTTGAGATGTTCATGAAGAAGTTTATGCCAGCGCTTCAGAAGTCGCTCGGTATCTACCTTCCGTTGATCACAACAAACTGCGCTATCCTCGGTGCGACAATTAACGCTATCAACTATAACTACACATACATTCAGGCTATCGTTTACACAGCTGGAGCTGGAGTTGGTTTCGGCCTTGCGATGGTACTGTTTGCAGGTGTTCGTGAAGAGAAGCTCTGGAATGAAGAGGGCGTACCTGCTGCATTTAAGGGAGTTCCAATGGTACTCGTAAGTGCAACAATCCTCTCGCTTTCATTCATGGGATTCTCAGGATTATTCCAGTAAGGAGGGGTATAGATGAATGCAATTATAACAGCAGTAGTACTTGTAGTTTGTGCAGGATTCATAGCTTCTCTCTTGCTAGTAATCGCTTCACACGCTTTCTACGTTCCAGTAGATGAGAGAGTATCCGAGGTAAGAGAGATTCTACCTGGCGCTAACTGCGGTGGATGTGGATTCGCTGGATGTGATGACTACGCAAACGCAGTAGTTAACGATGAGTCAACAAGCTGCAGTGCTTGTACAGTAGGTGGAGCTTCTTGTGCTGAGCAGATCGCTAACATACTCGGTCGTGCTGCAGGCGGCGCTGATAAGCAGATCGCACAGGTAATGTGCAACGGAACATGCGATGCTTCCAAGAAGATTCTTGAGTGGCAGGGTATGCAGTCATGTGCAGGTGCTAAGACCTTCTTTAACGGCAACTCAGCTTGTTCCCAGGGATGTATCGGTCTTGGAGACTGCGTGGGTGTCTGCGAATTTGATTCTATAGGCATCATCGATGGCGTTGCTAAGGTTAATAGAGACACATGTGTTGCATGCGGTAAGTGCGTAGTTACATGCCCACAGACTATCATCAAGATGGTTCCTTATAAGAAGGAAGTTCACGTTCTATGTATGAACACTGAAAAGGGTGGAGTTACTCGTAAGCAGTGCTCGAACGGTTGTATCGGATGTGGGAAGTGTGAGAAAGCATGTAAGTTCGACGCTATCCACGTTAATAACAACGTTGCAGCAGTAGATTACGAGAAGTGTAAAAACTGCGGAATGTGTATGGGCGTTTGTCCTACAGGATCGATTAACAGCTATAACGAGAGACACGCTAAGATGGCGATTAATGCTAAGAAGAAGGCAGAGGCTGAGAAGGCTGCTAAGGCAGCTGAAGCGAAGGCTAAGGCAGCAGCTCAGGCGTAAAGGTTCGTACAATCGAATATAGCGATTAGACACGACTGGCGGTATGCTGGTCGTGTTTTTTGTTCAAAAAGTTAAATAATGTTGGGAATCATGAAGGATGCTCTACTTCATTTACGAGTTGCTTTTATCTTAAGACATGATTTTGCTCATAACATGGAATTAGAACGGATTCAGTTGTATTGCGATACAAAATAAAGGTTTTAAATTGTTATTTAAAACAATAAAATAAAAAATTATTTATGTGTTGACACAAATAAGTCTCTTTGCTAATATAATTTTATGATGTACTTATAAAAGTACATCGCGCTAGAAATCATAAAGACTAGCAGTTAGGAATTATTTAGTTAAAGGAGAGAACAGATGCTTCCGATTGTGCAAGAGATAAATGCTTATTTATCAGACTATGTGTTGGTATTCATGTTGCTTGGTGTTGGACTATGGTATACGTTTAGGACTAGGTTTGTCCAGGTAAGATATTTCAAAGAGGGATTCAAGAGAACCTTCGGCGGAATATCACTAAGAGGTCATAAGCACGATAACGGCATGAGCTCATTTCAGGCTCTTGCGACCGCTATTGCAGCTCAGGTTGGAACTGGTAACATCGTAGGTGCTTCAGGTGCTATTTTAACCGGTGGACCGGGTGCTATCTTCTGGATGTGGGTTATAGCATTCTTTGGGATGGCTACGATATACGCAGAAGCTACGCTCGCTATCGAGACTAGGCAGAAGGCACCATCTGGTGAATTCCTTGGAGGGCCTGTTTACTATATCAGGACTGCATTCAAAGGCGGTTTCGGAAGATTCCTGGCAGGATTCTTTGCAGTAGCTATTACGCTTGCGCTCGGATTCTTCGGTTGCATGGTACAGTCAAACTCCATCGGAGCAACATTTAGCACAGCGTTTGGAGTACCTGGTTGGACAGTTGGCGTTGTTTTGGTTTTACTTTGCGGATTTATCTTCCTAGGTGGTACCAAGAGACTGGCTTCCGTTACGGAGAAAATCGTACCAATCATGGCAGCTATATTCATATTAGGTGGACTGATTCTGTTGATAATGCGTATAAAGTACATTCCAGCTACATTTGGCATGATTTTTAAGTATGCGTTTGAGCCACAGGCTATCATTGGCGGAGGCTTCGGTATGGCGCTTAAGACTGCTATCTCGCAGGGAGCTAAGAGAGGGCTTTTCTCGAATGAAGCTGGTATGGGTTCGACCCCACACGCTCACGCTCAGGCTCACGTTAAGAACCCTCATGAGCAGGGTACTGTAGCTATGATCGGTGTATTCGTAGATACATTCGTCATCCTAACGCTCAACGCGCTAGTGGTTATTTCGACCATGTACGCAGAAGACGGTGCTATCGCTGACGGAGTTATTCCTAAGGGCATAGATAAAACGAACCTCGCTCAGACTGCATTTGCATCAGCTTTCGGTGATAAGATAGGACCGATGTTTGTAGCTATCTGCCTATTCTTCTTCGCCTTCTCGACTATCCTAGGCTGGAACATGTTCGGCAAGATCAACATGATTTACATGTTTGGTGAGAAGTCGGTAAAGGTCTATACGGCAATTGCGCTTGTATTCATATTCCTCGGCACTTGTGCTTCGAATGACCTTGTATGGGAGCTCTCAGATATGTTTAACCAGCTGATGGTAATCCCTAACGTTATTGCACTCTTCGCCCTCACAGGCATGGTTCTGCATATAGAGCACACCAGAGATGAAGAAAAGCATAAGGTCATAGAGGAGAAGAAAAAGAAATAATACACATTCAAATTGACAACATATCATTAAAGTACTTTCTTTCATGAACAGCGGATACGGGGTAGCGCATCCGCTGTTTTTATGTGCGAGAATTGGAATAATTGCTATATATTCAGTCTTAAATCCTGCTGATGGAGATTATAGACTACTGCAAATAAACAAATAAAATACAAGTGATTTAAAAGATTGATAAAAATTATATGTACTTCTATGATATACTAAAGTTAGTCATGGTTAACTTAAATTCAAACTATCTAACTAGTATTTTAGGAGGAATGAATGGGTAAGAACGCGATCTTAAAGCCGATATTGATCGGCGCACTCATCCTAGCAGTGGCAGGGGGAATCGCTTTCGCTATGTTCGGAGGAGGGGCTGAGAAGTCTGGGAAATCTACAGTCTCCCACAAGAAAGAACAGACGGATGTAGCTGATGAGCAAAATACGCCACAGGAGAGTGAAGATAAGGGTACTGCAGGGGACTATGAGACTAATAGCAACGGGGAAAGCGGTAACAGCGCGTTAAACAGGAGCTCGGGCGATAGCCAGAGAGCTAGAAAAGTTATTTCTCATAACAGAGTTCAGAACCAGGCGGCTACTTCACGAGTGGCTAAGAACGGAACTAGCACAACACCAGCTGTAAAGCCTTCGAAGCCAGCTGTAGAGCCATCAAAGCCTGTCGTGAAGCCATCTAAATCAGATGTGAAACCAGGCGAAAAACCTGGAGTAAATCCTGGTGGAAACTCAGGCATAAACCCTGGCTCAAATCCAGTGAACCCTGGTACTAATCCTACGGTTAATCCAGGAGAGCAGGTAACTCCTGAGCTGGATCTAGATGCTAGGGTAGAAAAAGAGATCAGTGAATTCATGAGAACAGGAGAGCTTAAGGACGGACAGTTCATCGGACTCGGTGATGGATTCGATGAGGCTAGAGGCGGAGTTAAGACTGTTGTCAATATCAAGAACAATGTCATCGAGAGCATCGTATTCGTCGAGGGTCAGGGCTACTCAGGACTCGATTACATGGGTATCTCATCGCGAGTAATACCATACCTATGCGGAGAAGCTGGCAAGAGAAATGTCGCTATTCTCAAGGTATACAGAAAGTACATCGACCAGATTGCTGGCGCAAAGGATCATGCCAAGGAGGCGGAGAAGCTTCTAGGTAAAGAGTATGCGAGCAAAATTACCGATGTTAGAAGAGCCGAGATGGTTTCGCCAGTTATCAGACAGTATCTAGGAGAGCATCACAAATGCAAGAAGATGATGGATGCAATCTCCGGTGCTACACTAACTACAGGCGGAGTTGGACTATCCGTGGATAACGCTCTAGAGCTTTCTGAGAATGACAAGAAGACCGGAAACGACATAACCGATATCAAAATGCTAGAGCCTACAGAGGTGAACGGATATACAGGCCAGAGAGTGCTAAAGTCCGATATCGCGAAGCCTCTTGATCTATCGAGCATAAAGGTTGAACTCGTTAAGGAAGATGGCACCAAGATCGTAGTTCCATACTCTGAGTTCGGCAAATACGGAATAGAAGTGACCAACAGGGACACCGGTGAGAAGCTTTATGATAAGATGAATCTCTCGGACGAGACTAAGAGTCAGGCGTTAATCGCTAGAGTTACGCATAAGGGCTCGAAGAGACGTACGGAGTTTGCGATATTCTTTGAATCTTACAGCACAGATTACATCACTAAGATGGAATACAGCTTCGATGGCGGCAAGACTTGGGAAGAGGTAACTGACCCTGCTAAGTCTGAAGAAAATAGCAATAACATAGCGTACAGACAAACGATAAAGCTCAATAAAGACTACTTTGGCAAGAAAGCTATATTCAGAACTACATCAATCAGTGGCAAGCACTATGTATACGAGAGCAGATTCAAGGTTGATGAATACAACTACAAATTCAGCTTCAACTGCATCAACAAGGACTACGAAAAGAATAAGAACGCTAACTTTGCGCTCTACATCACTTTCGTAGAAGATGTCGACAATGAAGAGCCAGGCACAGTTGATAATAATCATGACGAGGGAAATCCTGACGAAGGAACTGAAGTTGAAGATGAATTCACACCAGTGCTATCATCTAAGATAATCAATAAGAAGGTTGGAGATGCAGAACCTACTCTAGACGAGTACAAGGCGCTCATCTCAAACTTCCCAAATGACGGCAGCGTAACGCTGGAGGTGCTCGATCACCCAGATATGTCGGAGAACGGATACACTTTAGTAAAGGTAAAAGTAATCTCGCATGGCACTGGCAAAGAGTCCATCGTAACGATTGGCGTAAGTGTTGCGTAGGATGCGCATAAGGCGAACTAGGGGCATAGCAAGCACCTAGGGGCTATGATATTTAATCAAGTGATAATGGTAATAAGAGCGAGGCGTCTGCCCCGCTCTTTTGCTTGCGCAGATATTCGATAGGACTTAGCGCGTGCACTGATTGAGTGATATGTCAGGGCTATTTTGGTAATGCAATAAAAAATATTTATTTGTACAAAGCGTGAAAGTCTTGATTAAACTATGAAATATATATAAAATTTAAACATTAAAGATAAAGATTAGGGACAATCAGAAGTTAACTAGAGATAATGCTTTCAGTGATGTGTTCGTAATGTAAAAGGAGCGAAGATGCATGAATAAAAAACGCATTTGGAGTATTGTACTCTCTCTAATAATGGTGGTGAGTGCAGGATTTAATTCACTTTTTGTATGGGCTGACAGTGGCTCTCCGTCAGGGACGACAGCTACTAGATCAGGCTCATCTCAGCCTCTTGATTACAATTTTAACGTAGACTGGGCGAATGGAGTGTCATCTGGGGTGGTCGACTATCACTATGATGATGCTACAGACCCAGATCATAAGAAGCTTATTATGACACCTACTAACGACAATCTTAAGGTCGGGACAGTAGGGTATTCTTTAGCTATCAATAACGATGCAAATACTAAGCTACCAGCAGGCTCTATCAAGATAACCATGCCGAACTACCTGTTCGATTCATGGACTGATAAGTATGCGGTGAATAGAGTAGACAGCGGCACACCTAGAAATACTGTCTCTTGGCAGATTCCTAAGGCTCCTGCGATATCTGCAGTGAGTGACTTTAATTACGTTGATAACGGCGATGGCACTTATACAGTGACCAACTTCAAGGAGGTTGCAGGCGGTGCTAAGCTTCATTTTGAGCAGGCATTCCAATTCAGACCTTCATATATCAAGGTAGATAGTGACGGCGTACAGCAGAGGAATCTAGACTTTAAGCTTGAGATAGACACCAACGGTGACGGCACTCCTGATGTGACCACTACTCGTTCACTGAAGGCGGAGATACAGAATAAGACAAAACCGGTATCATTAAATCTAAAGAAGGATAACCTATCGAAGGCTAATGGCGTATACATGAACTGGCAGAACACATGGGGTCCAGCTCCTAGCGATGCCAAGGATTACTTCTACGTAGTGTGGTACGCAGACATGAAGCGTGGCAGGACCGATACTGTTCCTTTTGACTATGAAGTCGTACAGGATAACAGCGATGGAGAGCTGGTTGGAGCGACTAAGCGAAACAGCTATTATGTGCCACCTTACGACAAGCGTGGATTTTTGAATGCACATGACATCGACCGATACACTGTCACATCATACCCAGATATCGCTGCTAGCGGATGGCAGAGCAGGCTCAATCAGCCGGGAATGTTCAAAGAATACACGCCTGGGTTTATGCTACATACATTGCAGGGATGGACATATACTGAATGGGATAGCGACAGGATGGTAATGCTGAAGCGTTATCCTATGACGATGCTCGAAGATGCTAAGAACCGTGGTGTAGACCTATCAACTACCGGCATACCTGTTAGCAACAAGGTTACGGTCAAGACTAAGCTTGCAAGCGGGAAAGTCATGACCGAGACAGATACTGCGACAGCGACGGTTAAAGTAGGCAATTACACTGGTGCTAATAATATATGGAAGTATGATTACAATAACCACTCTTATGGCGGGTCTAGTTTGGCAGGCACGCTTGAGTTTGCTTTAAATGGGGAAACTAGAGAGCTTCGTGTTAGAGGGCAGCAGAAGACATTTGAGACCGAGGTCGAAGGAAGTCCGCGAACTGAACCGACATACAACAATGCTACTGGGGAGTATACTGTGAAGCCGTATACCGCCGAGATTGAAGAGGGACCACTATACAGTTCCTCCAAGATGAACAGGCTTAGACCTAACTACAGTTTCAGCAGCAACATACCGGATATGACGAAGCTCCAGGATGAAGATGCGACTTACAAGAGTGTGGCGATAACGCTAACTTCTCATGATGGAATGAAGTCGGTAATCGGAGGTTGGACGACAGACAATAACGAAGATGTTACCCAGTCCAGATCACATCCTATAGAGATATGGACTAGGAAGTCAGGTGAGAACTCTTACACCAGATACGGCAAGATAACCTTTGACAGCACAGGCAAGTACACATTCACATCCGATGATGGTAACACAGTTGTCGACGATGCGAAGGGGAAGGAGATACCTCTACCAGCTAATACGAGCGGACTGAAGTACAAGTACACCAGTGAGTACTACAATTACAACTTCAAAGCCGATACTGTCGTTGAGGTTCACCCAACGGCGAACATGAAGAGCATATTGCAGGCGGATAAGGATCAGTATGGGGCTTCATTCATATCATCTAGTGCAAAGGTGCGTTACTCCGAGAGTGGACAGGCGGAGGTGACCACCAATACAGAAGGCAATCCACTAAAGATACAGTCTGTAGCTATGACTGCTGTAACACCGAGCTTTGCAGAGAACTTCGTCTACTATCCACAAGATATCGTAGATGACCCGGTAAAGGGCGTGCAGTCCAATAGGATAACAGCTCGCTATTATCAGATTTCATCCCTTAATGACACTGGGCTACCCGATAGGGACTATCTAAATAAGTACGTGTACAAGAAGGGTACGATTTACACGCTGCTGCCACTAGGTACGAGCGTGCAGAAGTCGAGCGTGCAGATGACAGCAGGTCCTGGATATCAGGATCGCGCTATCTCTCAGGGCAGTGACTTCAGTGTTGAGATGATTGAAGACTGGGAAGGCTCAGGTCAGACCATGATGAAGGTTGACTACAAGCTTCCGCCTAGCGTAACAGATGTTAGAACATTTAACAATCACAACTATTTTATATTTTTAAGGTATACACTAGATAATCCGTACAGCAACATAGTTGATAGAGGTAATAGTGTCATGCTTACATCTGCCTTGAAGGTGGATCCTGATGGCAACGATTATGTGCTACCTGAAGAAAGTGACATTTCTAATAAATTCAACAGACTTACAGAGAAGGACAAGTTCAGTAACCTCGTAAATGGCGATTATAAGTACTGGCGCTTTATCGGTGACACAATTCAGTTCAACCCTGTAACGGTTACACAGTCAGGACTTACCAAGGAAGTTGCTAACACTATCGACAATTCGTATGGTAGCAAGACAGATGCATTTATCGGCAACCAGTACAGCTACAGATTGGCATACACATCTTCCAACTATACGAGAACTGATAAGCTCGTGTTCTACGATGTTCTGGACAACGGAGGCGAGAATGCCCCTACAGAGTGGAAGGGAACGCTAGACAGAGTGGATGTTCGTTCTATGTCTAGTAGATCTGCTTACGGTCGCCAAGGTGAGTATGCAAAGCCAGTCGTGTACTATGCGACAACGGTGCCAAGCACATTTGACGTAGATGATCACTCTGTATGGTCTACAACTATGCCTGCCAATAAGAAGGATATAAAGGCGATAGCAGTAGATGTCCGTAAGACGAATAAAGGCAATGATTTTATACTAGATCAGGGTAATAGCCTTAGCTTCTACGTATATATGAGTGCGCCACAGGATAAAAACCTTGCAGGCAAGAAGGCGGTAAATGAAACAGTAGCCAATGCTCGTAACTTTGCTGGTGATTCGGCAGGACCAAGCGACAGGCTATTAAAGTACAAGGCTCACTCGGAGATTACACTTCATAATCCTGAATTAGAGCTACATAAGGAGTCGAACCCAGCTACTGGTACAGAGGCTGCGCCAACTGAGGTTACAAATGAAAAGGATACTCCTATCACGTACACTCTCAAGATCAAGAACAAGAATGACCTACTAGCAACCAGAGATATAAACGTCGAGGACGTTATACCTGATGGTCTGACAGTTGATAAGGATAATATCCGCATCAAATCAACTGAGTTAAGGCTCAACAATGTACTTCTGAGAGATGCGACTGGAGTAGGGCTCACCACAGACGGTCAGAAGCTGAAGTTCAACGTAACTCTGCCAAAAGACAGTGATATGTCGATAACTATCCCAACCAAGCTAACGGATAAGACAGTTAAGACCACTGTGTTCAAGAATACGGCTAAGATTACAAGCGCCGACGGCGTACCGATGAATGTAAAGAGTGAGACTACATATCACAAGGCTATACGTCAGTACGATCTAAATTACGTAGTGACAGGCGATCCGACATACGGTCTGCCAACTGACAATGCAGTGCCAGCTACAGTAACAGGTATCGAATATGACCACAACCAGACATTAGCTGCTCCACTTTCATCGAGCACGCATGCTACAAGCGCAGGCGTACAGGGTGAATGGAAATTCGAAGGCTGGAAGAAAGCAGCTTCCGATACGAGCACGATTAGTGCAGTCAATGTTCGCAAGAACGAGACTGTGTATGGAAACTGGAGATTTGTGCCATATAAGAATGTTAAAGTCACTAAAAAGTGGACAGACCACACAGGGGCAACAGATACAGCGCCTGTTAACAGCGTCAAGGTTGATTTGCTTCGCGACGGCGTAGTCATAGATACCAAGGATGTTAAGGCTGCTGATAACTGGACTTATACGTTCAGCAACCTAGTGTCGTTCGACATCGCAACAGGTCATAACTACACATATACAGTTCAGGAGCATGGGCTTAACGCGCAGTCTAAGATTGACTACGGCGCTTATAGATACACTGCGACTACGACCGGTGATGCGACTAGCGGATTTACCATCACTAATAAAAAATCTATGCCGTGGACACCTATGATTCCGGCAACTCGCAGTGTTACGGTAACGAAGCAGTGGAGCGGTGTATCGCAGAATTACACTGATGCACATTCGGTAGTTGTGAAGCTGTACAAAAACGGAACTGCTACAAATAGAACAGCTACTCTGTCGAGCAGTAACAATTTCAAGGCGACATTTGCAGGACTCCTAGATTCGGATACGGTGACAGGAGCAAAGAACGTGTATACGTTCAAAGAGCTAGATGCTGACGGGAACTCGCTTGATGAAGGTGCAACTCTTGACATCAACAATAGACACTTTACCGTGCACTATGATGGCAATAAGATTATAAATACGTTTAACAACGTAGAGCGTTCAGTGTCCGGTGATAAGCACTGGGATGACGCTGATGATCAGGACGGAGTAAGACCTAGTGAAGTGACCTTTAAACTGTTTGCGAATGGTGTTGATACAGGCAAAACCGCAAAGGCGACAAAAGCAAACCACTGGCATTATGAGTTCAGCGGACTCGACACATATGACGAGGATGCTGCAGTGATAAACTACACCGTTAAGGAAGTGCCAGTAGAGAAGTACACAGCGGATCAAAACGGTTATGATTTCACCAATAAGCATGTACCATATACCAGAACAGTCAAGGTGACTAAGAATTGGAAAAATGACACCGCAGCTAAGCGTCCAGCATCGATTACAGTTCGTCTAAAGGCGGATGGAAATGAGGTAGACACCAAGACAGTTAGCCCTGACTCAGATGGAAAGTGGACAGTTGATTTTGAAAATCTGCCAGTCAACAAGAACGGCAAGGAAATCAAATACACTGTCACTGAGGATGAGGTTCAGAAGTACAATGTAGAGTACTCTGGCAACATGGATGATGGAATGGTGATAACCAACACTAGGGTCAATGATCCAGCTCCTAAGGTAGTTAAGAAGCATGGACCTAAGACTGGAGATACTATGTATCCACTAGTGTACGGAGTTGTACTGCTATCATCGATTCTAGCGCTGATGGTGATCATCATCAGAAGAAAGTCTAGAAGGGCATAGGAATTCCTTTCTCAGAGACACACACATAATTATGAGAAAGACAAAAGCGAGGTAAGGGTTAACCTTACCTCGCTTAACTTTTTGTTGTTCTAGCCCAAGCCTTTTACGTGGCTATAGCTCAACCAGTTCGAATTTGAAGCTGTGCTCTCTGTCAGATTTGTCATCAGTGATGTGATACACATGGTATTCATCAGGTGACAGGTCGGTGCTACCGAGGAAAATCTCCTTGGAGCTACCGAACTTATCTACATCAACTCTCACCGATATACCGCAGCTCGTCGAGATATGGCGAGGCACGGGCATGACGGTGCAGCCGAGAGGCTTTAGAAGCTTCTCTGTAGCTATAGCGCCGTGAGTCGACTCGAATGTGTATAGATAATACTCTTCAGTCATAAAATATTACTCCAATATTACAGAGTGATAACCTTGGATACTTCCTGCATTGCGCCGAGGATATCGAACATGTTGCTAATGGTTCCAACCTTGCAGTCGTCCTTAACTCCGTAGAAGTTGAGGCAAGTTCCGCATACGAGAACCTTAGTTCCCTTCTCGATTAGAGTATTTAGATTATCGACAATCTGCTCCTCGATTCCTGTTGTAAGCTTAACGCCACCGTTCATGAATAGAACGTATGAAGGGATGTTGTCACCCTCTGAGAGAGTGAATATAGCCATCTTGGCAAGGTTTAATCCAAGCTCTGGGTCGCCAGTACCTACGGAAGCCTTGTTGAAAAATACTGCGTAGCTATCAGCTGAGAAGCTGCTTGCGCTCTCAGGGATTTTTCCGTCTCCATCAGCAAAGCTTACGAGGAACTTATCTCCCTCTGGTGCTGAACTGATAGGTCTGCCATATGCGTTACCGAGTCTCTCTAGGTTATCGATCTGTGTCTGTCCGTCAACGATAATCTCGAGGCCCTGAGTACCATTATCTAATTCTTTCTTTGCCATAATTACAGGGATTGGGCATGCCTTGCCTGCTGCATCTAGTCTCATCTTGTGATACCTCCAGACTAATAATTCAAAATATAATATACATTATTATCATAACAGTGTAGGAAAGTTACTTCAAATAGAAATCTAAAATATTGGCAGGCTAAAGTATCTGGTGAATTTCCGTGTATTTTCACACAGATAGTCACAAAAGACACGCGTTTTATAGTAATATAATTATGTATATGTATGTGCAGATAGAGAGGTGGAATTTTGCTCAGGAAATTTGTAAAGAGTCCGTATATCAAAGCTTCAATCGCATTAATTGTCAGTGGTTCGGTGCTTATCATGTTGTCAAATGTGCTAAGCAAGACGAGATTCACCGCTGGCATGGAGACGATTAACAAGACGCTCATGCCGGTGTATATCGGCGTGTTCATAGCATTTCTGCTGTGCCCTATATACAATAAACTGGTTAAGGCTATTTATACGAAGCTTAGGGATAACAGCAATCGCTCTCCGGAGGACTGCAAAGGGCCAGTTTGCATGAAGTTTGCTGGCGGACGAAACATGCCTCAGGAGGATGCTACTACTCGTACTAAGAGGAATCTCGCAATTGCCAAGATTAGTGCGAGTGCAATTTCTATACTGATAATCGTAGCGTTCTTTGCACTTATCGGATATTTTGTGGTGCCACAGATTGTCATGAGCATAGTTAACCTGATGAACACTATGCCACAGAGACTTGCATACTTCTCGTCATGGTCGGAGCATCACCTGCAGAACTTCCCGCAGATTGTTAAGTGGATAAACGAAGCTGCAAACGCAGGAACTAGCGAAATTATCGACTGGATAAGGGATAATATCCTCAAGGACAACTTCCAGAATCTAGCTAACATGGTTTCGGCGCAGATTATAAGCGTCGTGCGCGGCAGTGCAAATCTCTTCGTCGGAATACTCATCTCAATCTATTTGCTCAATTACAAAGAGACAATATTTGCAAATACTCGTAAAATCGTTGCAGCGACATGCTCCGAGCAGAAGTCGAGAAGCCTTTACGAGTTTTCAAAGATCATAAACGAGACATTTATCGGATTCATAGTAGGAAGAATTCTTGATGCGATAATAATCGGTATCCTGACATATGTGTGCCTGCTAGTTTTGAATATGCCACTCGCACTGCTCATCGCAGTGATTGTCGGAGTGACGAACGTAATACCGTTCTTCGGACCGTTCCTAGGGGCTATTCCATCGGTGTGCCTCCTCATGCTGGAGGATCCCGTTAAAGCTGGATACTTTATCATCATGATATTCGTAATTCAGCAGCTCGACGGAAATGTAATCGGGCCTAAGATTGTCGGTAGCGCTATTGGAATAAGCAGCTTCTGGGTTCTTATCGCTGTACTTATCGGAGGAGGACTATTCGGATTCCTTGGCATGGCGCTGGGAGTTCCGGTTTTTGCAGTGTTCTACAGATATGCAGGCAAGCTAACTAACAACAAGCTTAGAAAACGCAGCAAGGAGACCGACATCAGGTCATATACAGATTATGCCAAGTTCGGTATTGAGGAGAATGAATTATACGGAGAGAATCATGCCACAGAGAAGCTTAATAAAGACAAGCCTAATAGATAAGATAAGGGAGAACATACCTGAGGCTCAGATAAGACTGGATGAGCCGATGAGTAAGCACTCGTCCTTTCGCATAGGGGGTCCAGCTGATGTAGTTGTGACCGTCTGTAATGAAGAGGAGCTCAGCAACATCCTAAGCTTACTTCATAGTGAAGATGTGAGATATATGTTAATTGGAAATGGCTCCGATCTACTCTTTGCAGACGAAGGATACCGAGGCGTGATAGTGAAGCTCGGTGGAGATTTCGAGCATATCGAGCTACTCGAAGCGGGAGATGATGTGATAAGAGCCGGAGCAGCTCGCATGCTATCGAGCACTGCTAACTTCGCAAGGGATAACGGCCTCGCTGGACTTGAGTTCGCATCGGGAATCCCTGGGACGTTAGGCGGCGCACTCTTCATGAATGCTGGTGCATACGGCGGAGAGATGAAGGATGTAGTCGAGAGCGTAACTCTTATGAAATCTGACGGAAGCTCGGTATACGAGCTATCAGGCGAGGACATGGAGTTCGCATATAGAGATAGTGTACTGCAGCATAATGACGATATTGCAATTTATGCAAGGGTCAGATTGCAGAGGGATGATAAAGAAGCTATCGCAGCGAGGATGAATGATCTCGCTGAGAAGCGCAGAACGAAGCAGCCGGTGAATTTTCCGAGCGCAGGCAGTACATTCAAGAGACCTGTAGGCGGATATGCGGCAGCTCTAATCGAGGAGGCTGGACTAAAGGGCAGGACAGTCGGAGGTGCGCAGGTATCTGAGAAGCATTCGGGCTTCGTTATCAATATAGGGGGCGCTACCTCTAAGGACGTGAGAGAACTAATCGATATAGTGGCTCAGGAAGTCGAGCAGAATTCGGGGATTAAGCTCGAGCCTGAGGTGAGAATTATCGATGCGGAATAGAATTAAAAGGGTATAAGGGAAAAAGGAAGCGATAAGCTGATGAAAAACAACATTAAAAAGCTATATAAATTGACGGCGGACTACCACACTCACACGAGGTATTCGCACGGTAAGATGTATGCGCATGGTAAGGGGACAGTCCTTGAGAATGTTGCTGCAGCTTCAGCAAAGGGACTGAGCGAGCTGGCGATTACGGATCACGGGCCGGGACACAAGTTCTACGGACTCAAGATGGGTAAGCTGGCAGCTATGAGAGCGGATATCGAAGAGGCTATGAGGGAGTTCCCAAATGTCAAAGTCCTGCTCGGAGTAGAAGCTAATATCATCAACACTCCTAATGGACTAGATATCAAGAAGGAGAACCTAGGTAAATTCGACATCGTCAACGCTGGATACCATTACGGACTTCCGCACGGCTACATGACGGCCAATTATATATGCTGGCACGCAGGACTGCCGTCTGGAAGCAGGGAGCAGCTAATGAATAAGAACACCGATATGGCTCTCAGAGCGCTGTATGAGAACGATATATTTCTCCTAACTCACCCTGGTGACAAGGGTCCGTTCGATATGAAGGAGCTCTGCAAGGCATGCGAAGAGACGAACACACTTATGGAAATCAGCACACGCCATACACACCTAACTAAGGAAGAAATCGAAATAGCGGCGAATTACGATGTGAAATTTGCCATAAGCAGCGATGCGCATGTGCCGGATAAAGTTGGTAATTATATTGCTGGTGTAGAGAGAGCGCTGGAAGCGGGGCTTGACCTAGAGAGAATCATCAATATTGAGAAGAGGTAAGAGATGAAGATTGTCATAGTCACAGGTATGTCAGGTGCAGGCAAGACGAAGGCCGCAGATTGGCTGGAGGATCAGGGATACTACTGTATAGATAATATGCCACCTAAGCTGGTAATGAATTTCGTGGAACTTTCGATGACGAATGGCATGGACAAGATTGCGTTCGTTGCCGATGTACGTGGTGGTGAGTTTTTCTCCGATCTGGTAGAGGTTATCGATCAGCTAAAGAGCAGCGAGCAGATAGAGAGCGAGGTATTCTTCGTGGATGCTTCGACGCCAACGCTCGTCAGGAGATTCAACGAGACGAGAAGGCACCATCCGCTCGCGAGCGGAAAGGTTACACAGGCGGTAATCGAAGAGGAGCGAACAAGGCTTGAGAGCGTACGCAAGAAGGCTGATTATATCATCGACACCAGCACTATGAAGGTTGCCGATTTTAATCTGGCGATGAGAAGGATATTCCTAGGCAAGGAAGGAAATCAGTTCAATATCAACGTGACTTCATTTGGCTTTAAGCATGGAATTCCAAGTGAATCAGATATCATGGTGGATGTCAGGTTCATCCCTAATCCATACTACGTGAAGAGTCTCAAGAAGCTCACCGGTAACAACAAGAAAATAGTAAACTATGTGTTCAAGTCGGACCTAGCAAATGAGTTCGTGGACAGGTACCACGCGCTCATCAAGGAGCTCATACCTGGATATATCCACGAGGGGAAGTATCACCTCAATGTAGCATTTGGCTGCACAGGCGGTCATCACAGATCAGTGGCAATCGCCAACAAGATGGCAGAGCTCTTCCACGAGGATGGATACAGAGTGACGGTAACACATAGAGACCTTGATTTCATCGCGAAGGGAATTAGCAAGAAATAGATGTACTATAGATAAGCGCTAGCCCTTATGCAGTGATCAAGCGGTACAAATTATAACTTGAAGGGAGTCATACAGAAGATGTCTTTCTCATCACAGACTAAGGGCGAACTAGCGCGCGTCATGCCGAGCAAGAAATGCTGCATGCTTGCGGAAATTACGGGATTCCTAAGGGTTGCAGGCAGCCTCAGACTTGCTGGAGGCGGAAAATTTACAATAGTTGCATCGACCGAGAATCCAGCGATTGCAAGGCACTATAAGACCTTGATTAAGGAATACTTCGGCAGCAATGCAGGAATTGAAGTTGGCAACTCACAGATGCCTGGTAAATCGCGTGGAAACTATAGATACAGATATTCGCTCGTAATAAGGCCCGAAGAGAAAAGTCCGCAGATTCTCCGTGAGACTGGAATGATTCTCATAAGAGAAGGTGACGAGTTCCTAAGCGACGGAATTTATCAGCCGATTGTCAGGAGCAAATGCTGTAAGAAGGCATACCTGAGAGGGCTGTTTCTCGGAGTCGGCACTATGTCTGACCCAAGGAAGAGCTACCATCTAGAGTTTGTGCTAAACAGCTCCCACGTTGCGCAAGACCTAAAGAAGCTGATTGGAAGTTTCGTTGATTTGTCAGCCGGTCTAATCGAGCGCGGCGAAGAGCACGTCGTCTACCTGAAGCGCGCTGAATACATCAGCGATATGCTTGGAATCATGGGTGCCAATGAAGCGATGCTGGAATTCGAAAATATCAGAATCGGCAGAGGGCTCAGGCGCGAAGTAAACAGGATCTCAAACTGCGACAACGCCAATGTAGACCGAACCCTGACCGCCGCCGAACAGCAGATACGCCATATAGAAATCATCAAGGAGAGGCTCGGCCTAGAAAACCTCGAACCTGTACTTCGCGACACTGCGGAGCTCAGGCTTGAGCTCCCAGGTGCCAGTCTATCGGAGATAGGAGAGGCCCTGAGCCCACCAATCAAGAAACCGGGTGTGAGCAAGCGCTTCGCAAAGCTGAAGGAGATAGCGGAAGGGCTGGAGAGGTAGAGCATGGCACTGAAAGTGATGATTGAGGGCTGATGGGTATGAAACTAAGGGAGCTAGAGACCAGAAATTGCTGGGAGATTTTTAGTAATCGGGGATTAGGAATTCGGTTTTGCTAACTGTGATAAATGAGAGTGTGGATTTTAGGCTATTTGGTGTGAAACTTAGGGAGTTTCATGGCTAATAATTTGGTGGAGATTTTAGCAGGGGCGAGACTGAGAAGCAAGCAAAAAGAAAAAAGGGGACAGGATTTTAGCAGTTGGGATTTGAGAAATCAAGGGATGCAGATAATGAAGTTGAGATTTTAGCAGTGGCGAGTTCTGAAATCAAGCCTGATTGTTAAGAATTATGGGTGAAGATTTTAGTGGCTGCGGAATTAGAAATCAAGTATAAAGTGAAAAATGTGGATGGGATTTTAGCAGACGCGAGTTCTGAAATCAAGACCTGAAGATAATTAAGGTGAGATTCTAGCAGACGCGGAGGATGAATGCAAGTCTAAACTCATATAAAATCGGCTTGGATTCTAGCATCCTCATCCTTATAAATCAATACTAAGCAAAGATATATTTATAAAAATATTTAGAGGTGAAAATGAGCGATAACATTGATAAGACTGCTGATCTTGTAGTTAATGAAGGACAGACAGTAGAGCTCGAAATTACAGATATGACTGATGATGGCAAGGGACTGGGCAGGTTGTCTGGCCTTGCTATTTTTGTGGCGGGCGCCGTTCCAGGTGATAAGGTTAGCGCCCGCATCACGAGGCTCAAGAAGCGCTATGCGCTTGCTGAGACAATCATGCTTCTTGAGGCTTCCGCAGCCAGAGTGCAGCCGCCGTGCCCGTACTATCAGGACTGCGGCGGCTGTTCGATGCTCGAGCTTAGCTATGAGGAGCAGCTCCGTATCAAGCGCAAAAACATAATCACTAAGCTCGAGCGTATAGGCGCCCTTGAGGAGCCAACTGTCAGGGAAGTTCTGGGCGTCGCAGATAGGATCGGAGCCGACGGAGGGCAAATAGGGCGACATGGGAAGAGCGAAGAGGCTGGTCAACCTGAGCAGACTGCGAGTGCTGTCAGCACTGCCAGCGAGACTTTCGAATCGATGCTCAGATACCGCAACAAGGCTGAATTCGCTGTGGCGATGACGAGCGCTGGCCCGCTCGTCGGCTTCAATAAGCGCGGTAGCAACAAACTAGTCGACTGCACCGACTGCCTCCTACAGAAACGTGCAACTATGGCAGCAGCCAATTCAGTCCGCGAAATCCTGCGGGGCAAGCTACTCTCCGTATACGATGCGAGGCACGGCAAAGGATTTCTAAGAGGCTTCACCATCAAGGTATGCGAAGGTACGGGCGAGATGATGCTCATATTTACAGGCACATCCAAGCAGCTGCCAAACGCCGAGAAGGTCATCTACACCATCAGCGACGCAATTGACGCAGTTTCGACCGATGAGGAGCCGTACTTCCTACAGAGCGTGGTTATCGAGGTGAACAAGGCAAAAGACATCCGCGAACCCGCAGCCGCTTACGAGGTGCTGGCTGGCACAAACACAATCACCGATATCACGGATGACGGCATGAAATTCGAGATTTCCGCACCGGCATTCTACCAGGTCAACACTAAGCAGATGAGCAAGCTCTACGCCAAGGTCAGGGAATATGCCTGTCTCAAGGGCGGCGAGACCGTCTTCGACCTCTACTGTGGCATCGGAACCATCGGGCTCAGCATGGCGGCTGACGCTGGCATGATCATCGGAATCGAGTCTGTAAAAAACGCCGTTATCGACGCAAACCGCAACGCCGCAATCAACGGAATTGTAAATGCGCGCTACTACACAGGCCGCGCCGAACAGGTGATGCCGAGACTCCTCGACAAGGAAGACAAGCTTTTCGTCGACTACATAGATGAAAATGCCCCAAAGATCGCCATCCTCGACCCTCCGCGCGCAGGCTGCGATGAGGCACTTCTCCGAGCAGTCGCAAGCTGTGACGTGGGCAAGATAGTGTATGTGTCCTGCGATCCAGGAACTCTGGCTCGCGATATCAAGCTACTAGGCGAACTCGGTTATGAGTTCGTGGAGGCGACACCAGTGGATATGTTTGTGGCGACGATGCACGTTGAGTGCATAGCGTTGATACAAAGAGTGAAATCGTAAAAATCCTGTATTTTAAGCAGCTTTACAAGTATTTTGTATTTGTAGAAGATGGCGATGGAGGACGAAAAAAGTCCTGAGAAATTATATTGATGTGAATGGTTGTATTGATATGGTTTGTGGAGATACAAAGAATGCTTTAGAAAGTGAGGATTACTATATGATGAGATGGATAATAAAAAAATCTTGTTTCCAATTAGCTTACTGTTAAGTATCTTCACTGCCTTTCTGACATTCTTACTTGGTATAGGAACAATGATATTATATTTATTGATGCTTATGTGTGTCGTTGTCGGGGCTGTATCATTGTTTCAAAAAGATTTTTCAACTGGCATAGAAGCATTGATATTAGGATTCCTGTTAAGTCCATACGGAATACCGATGGTTGGAGCAGCAGTTACAGCTTTTTTACAAGGTATCAATGAAGCAATAAAATCAAACTAAAAAATTTCATAAAAATGGTTACCAAAGGCGATAGAGAAAAAACTATCATCTTTTTCTTTGCAAATTTTTAAGAAGGGAGGTGATCCTGCATGGACTTTGACTATTTCTATAATCGTGAAGCAGAGCGATTTAACTTTCTGAAAGTGCCTGAAATATTGGTAGATGGAGAAGAATTTAAGGGACTGTCTGCTGAAGCCATTATCCTATACTCCATGCTTTTGAAACGAACTGGAATGTCCTTTAAGAATAACTGGATAGACAAGGAAGGCTTTTGGTTAATCTGAGGCAGGGCATCCTCCAATAGATATAAAATTAATGGATAGTATGGAATATTACAAGGCTTTTGACGAGTATCATGAAAAAAATAATCTTTCTGCAATGGAGAAACTGTTTGCAGGTTATGTAAACTCCAGACTTGACATGTATTTGAAAATATTGGAATAGAGTGAAAGGATTAAAAAATTATTGCTATTTCATAGAAATGCACTATAAATCTAGTCATTTATAGTGCATTTTTAATTGACAGAACCTTGGTAGTATGTAAAAATAACTGTGTATTTGTACAAAGTCCACATATAATATGTAAACAATACATATATATTTGAATATTTTAACTATTATAAGGAGGTAGTTTACTATGTCAGATTTTTATAATGAGGCACTGGAGTTTGCGAAAAAGCATGTAGCACCTTATGCAAAGGAAACCGATGAAAATGCGGCTTTTCCTGTGGAAACCTTTAAGGAGATGGGGAAAGCAGGATACTTCAAATTGATAATTCCTACAGAGCTTGGGGGCTTAGGAAAAGGAATAGTAGAGCATCAGGAGGCAGTGCTTGCATTTGCAAAATATTGCCCAACAGCAGGTCTTTGCTATATGATGCATAATGTTGCACTTAACTGTGTACTTGCAAATGCAACAGAAGAAACCAAGAAAGCTATTTGCAAGGATGTTGTAGAAAATGAAGTATTTTTAGCACTTGCTTATTCTGAGTTCGGCACAGGAACACATTTCTATCTGCCTGAAGTAAAGGCTGAGTATAGTGCAGAAGGAGTTGTATTAAATGGAGTTAAATCCATGGTAACTTCCGCTGAACAGGCTGCTTATTATCTTGTACTTGCTCCTGCTGAGAAAGAAAACGCAATCAATAACTGGATAGTACCAAAGGACAGTGTCGGACTTTCATTTGCAATGAATCAGTGGAAGGGTATCGGTATGAGAGGTAATGTATCCTGCCCAATGAAGATGGACAATATAAAACTTCCTATGTCTATGAGAATTGGTGAGGATGGAAGTGGTATGGATCAGGTATTTGCTCAGGTAGCACCTATGTTTATAGTTGGTCTTGCAAGCGTATATACCGGTTTAGTACAGGCTCAGCTTGAACTTGCAACCAATTATTCTATGAGCAGAAAATATCCTGATGGAAGATCACTTTCCAATATTGAAACAGTACAGATTCACTTAGCTAGAATATATACTATGGCTCAGACTTCTGAATTCTTAACAAGAGAAGCTGCAAGAAGCTTTAACGCTGGTGAAGCTGATGCAGTTGCAAAAATCATTGCGGCAAGAATCAATGCATCTGAAAATGCAATTGAAGCATCAAGACTTGCTATGAGAATAGGAGGAGGAAAGACTTACAACAAGGCAACGCAGATTGAGAGACTTTTAAGAGACTCTTACGCAGGTCAGATTATGGCTCCATCTGTAGATGTACTCATTGTATGGTTAGGAAAGGCTCTTACAGGACAGCCATTAGTATAATAGTAAATAATCTGACAAGAGGTAATATATGAAAAAATTAAAAGTAGGTGCAGTTTTATATGATCCTAAGGTGTCTGTTATATGGCAGATGATAGAGGATTATTACAAGGAAAATGGTGCGGAGATAGAAGCCGTATATTTTAAAGATTATGATTTGCAGGTAACTGCATTAGAAAATAAAGAAATTGATATAGCTTGGAATTCTCCATTAGCAAGGCTTGATTCACATCTTAGACTGGCTGGAAAAGATAAGTTTGGGCCTATGAGAAATACAGACAGAGACCTTTGTACTTATATGGTTGTTAGAAAAGACAGGGGCTTTAAGAATGTATCTGATCTTAAGGGCAAGAAGATTGGCTTCGGTGCCATAGATTCTCCACAGGCAAGACTCATACCTATCAAATTCTTAAGAGATAATGGTCTAGAATTTGGAAAGGACTATGAGGAAGTAAGATTTGATATTGGAGTTGGACTTCATGGTGACCATGTTGGTGGTGAAAAAGATGCAATGTATGCAATGATTGATGGCAAAACTGAAGCAAGCTTTGTACTTGCACAAAACTTTGAAGCTTGGCTAAAGGACGGAAGTGTTGATGAAAATGTTGTTGAAGTTTTAGCCAAGACAGAAAAGTTTGATCATTGTCTGTTCTCTGCTCATCAGGATGTAAGTGATGAGGATTTGAAAGAGTTCTCCGATATAATGCTTAAGATGGACTATTCCAATGAAAAAGAAAAAGAGATAATGGATATGGAAGGTCTGACTAAGTGGGTTGAGGGAAGAACAACAGGCTTTGAGCAGATTACAGAAGCAAACAAGTATCTGAATTTCTTGGAAAATTTTAACGAAAAGAGATAAAAATATGGCGGTAGATAAGTTTAAACCTTTATCTACCGCTCTTATTGGTTCTATGCCTAGAAGTGAAAAGGTATTAAAGGCTAGACGCATGGTAAGAGCTGGTATGATGGAGAAAGAAGAATATATGAACCTTGTCGAGGAACAGACGAGGGAAATAATTAAGATGCAGGAAGAACTTGGTATAGATATCATAACTTCCGGTGAGATAGCAAGGGATAATTATGTTTCGTTCATTTCAGAAAAAATAGGTGGAGTCATTGAAATGACTCAGGCTGATATGCTTGAATATATAGAAGATAAGAGGGAATTTGAAAATCAGCTCAGTATCTTGGATGTACCAGCTCAGTCAATTAAAAATGCAATCTGTAATGATAAGCTTGTTTACAAGGGAGACATAGTAAAAAATGAGCTTCTGATGGTAAAAAAATATACTGATAAGCCTATTAAGATCACAATGCCGGGGCCTTATCTGGTTACCAGAAGTATGTGGCTGTACGAACTTTCTAAAAATGGATATCCGTCCAAAGAAGCTTTAGGTGAGGCTGTAATTGATATTTTTGAAAAAGAAATATTAGAAATTCAAAAAATAGGAGTGGATGTAATCCAGCTTGATGAGCCTGTTCTGACTGAGATTGTGTTTACTGAGGGTAAGCCAAGAAGTTTTATGTGTGCCAGTCTGTCACAGAGAAAAGATCCAACAGAAGAGTTGGAATTTGCTACGCATCTAATAAGTTCAGTCATTAGCAAAATTAATAAAAAATTATCAATGTCAGCCCTGCATGTATGTAGAGGGAATTGGAGCAAAAAAGAAGAAATTTTACTGGAAGGACCGTATACTCCTTTGGTTGAATTATTTAGTAAATCAGGTTGCGATAATCTCTCTCTTGAATTTTCGACTCCAAGAGCCGGAGAACTCAAGGCGTTATTAGCAGATGATAGGATTAACAGTGATATTATTCTTGGTCTGGGAGTGTTAAATCCGAGAATGGATGAGGCAGAGAGTGTAGAAGGCATAGTGGAGAGAGCCAGGGAAGCCTTAAAATATGTAAAAAAAGAAAATCTTTGGCTCAATCCTGATTGTGGTTATGCAACATTTTCAAATAGACCGGTGAATACATATGGAAATATAGAAAACAAGATTAAAAACATGGTTACAGCAGCAAGGATATTAAGAGATGAGTGTTAGAGAATCTGAAATTTATGAAAAAAAATATAGATTAATTGCTGTAAATAACGGCGTGAAAGCCTATAATGAAAAAATTAGTATCAATATAAATGAAAATATCAGCTTTGATTCTAAAGAAGAAGAATTTACCTCGCTTGACCACTTTGTTGCCTCTATAGTTTCGGATTTGCTTATTACAATAGATAAATATGTAAAAAAACAGGGTGAAACAATAATGGACTTAGAAAGTCAGACTGTGGTAACTGTGAAAAATCCCCTGAGTATCTTGGCTGTAAAGGGCTTTGATGACTTGCCTTATATTGAGAGTATCAAGATAAAAATATACCTATATACCTTTATGGAAGCTGATAAGGCTGAGACTTACTTTAGAAATATCATATCAAAATGTTTAATCTATAATACCTTAAAAGATAGGTTGGATATTAGCATTGAGTTTGAGTTCACCATTTAGATTTAAGAAGATTTTGTGGAGAGGAGGGTGCGGACATAACCTTGGATTAGTCGGATAGACTGTCCAAGAAAATGTCCGCACCCTCGGTATCGTTGCGGGCTGATTTTAGCACCTCTCTCCGTGATTGCCATAGCTATTGTTTTTGGAAAGGGAACGGAGACGGTTGGAACTGTTGGCGGTATTATCACGATGATACAGATGATTCCTTTAGCTGGAGTGATTATTACAACAGAAATCGCATTGAAGAACAATTTTGATGAAAACGGGAGAAGGAAATAAACTTGGGATTTATTTTTGTATCTGTTACATTAGAAAATATGATACAAACAAATCAGAGTTTGAAGCACTGGTAAAAAACAGTCTTGCCAAAGAACAGACCGATAAATCTTGAAAAGTGCCGAGAGTACGAGCGGATAAAAGCAAGAGAATATAGAGCAAGAAAGAGGCTACAAGCAACAACCTAAAACCAAATATCAACCAATATGAAAAGAGGTTTCCTAATTACAGGAAATCTTTTTTTGTGCAAGTCGAAAGGAGGAACTAAATGGCGGAAAATGAGAAAACAGATATTAAAGAACTAAAGACAGAAGAACAATCACCCCACCAAAATCCTGATGGTATTCTTACAAAAAAGATAAATGGAAAGACCTTTGTAACAGAGATATATTTTGATAAAAAGAGTAAAGAGACATTTCAAGATAAGCTGTTTAAAGTAATACAAGCTAAGTGGAATAGTGGTGATTGAGTATGAAATCTGGCAGTAGAAAAATGCCTAAAAAATACCATAATATTAAGCGACATAGACAAATAAATTAGAATTTGACGAGGGGAATGAGAAAGCATGAAATATAACAAATTATCAAAATATCTAATAATTACATTTGCTATCACATATTTCTGTTATGATCAAAAACTGATAGAGATACAGCAGGCTGGGGATATTGATGCACAAGCAGAACTTGTAAAAAAATCGATTATAAATATTTTGTTGATGTAGTTGGTTTGCCAAAAACAAGAAGTATCAACGATAAAGTTGCAAATTTATGTAAGTTTTTTAAGGTTGCAGATTTAAGAATTATGTTGCAGCCGGATTTTCTAGTAAATTTTAGATCAAGTTTATCTCTTAACAGTGATAAAAATATAATTAATTCTAGAGCATGGATTCAAACAGCTATAAACATCTCAAAAGATATTGAGACGCAGCCTTATAATGCAGAGAAACTAAAAGGGTATTTGACTGAGCTTAGAGGTATGACAGTAAAGAAACCGAAGGAATTTTTACCAAGAATGCATGAAATATTTGCTGAATGCGGTATTGCATTTGTTTTATTACCACACTTGAAGAGTTCAGGAGTGAATGGTGCTGTTAAGTGGGTAACGGATGATAGGGTGGTTCTTGCGATAAACAATCGAGGAGTGTATGCAGATAAGTTCTGGTTTTCTTTGTTTCATGAAATCAGACATGTACTTCAGCAAAAGATTAAGAAGGTCTTTATCAGTAGCACATTGGAAGAAATGATGGATATTAATAATGAACTGGAAAAAGATGCAGATAAGTTTGCAAGAAACTATTTGATTTCGCCTGAGGATTATAGAAGATTAGCTCCTTCAAGATATATATCTGATGATGAGATTGTTGAATTTGCTAAAACGATAGGAATTCACCCGGGAATTGTAGCCGGCAGATTGCAACATGAAGGAATAATTCCACAAGAGAGATGCTCAAAATTAAAAGAAAAATATGTGTTTGAAACAAAGAAAATGAACCGTCAAATTTTAGGGAAAGATGAAATGTAAAGGGATTGGGCATTTTGCCCAATCCCTTTTGCATGGGGAAACATCAGTTATTAGTTTGTTGACCTTTGTGAATTGGATTACTGCGAGTAGCAAAAAGAATTCCTTTCTCGGATGTTTACCCAAAAACGTATTATGAGAAAGTGAAAAGCGGGGCAAGAGTAAAAATTGCCTCGCTTTTCGTATACCGAATCTGACTCTAGGCTCTATAAATTTTAATTATTCTAATCTATTTGTGTATTTACTTGAGTAGAAGTATAATACTTCTGTAAATATTGTAAGGCATAGTAAGTTTAAATTGAAAACAATGTATCTGTTTATTTGCTAGTATTTATGCAAGTGGATGTTAGTAAAATACTGAGAAATATAGAATTTAATTTAATCTCATTAGGTCGGGCAGTCTTTTCATGTGGAAAAACGTCAGGCTATTATTGTGCCTTCTTTTAGAATAAGGAGGGATCTTAATGGATAGAAATGATCTATCAAAAATCCAACAAATTATTGCTTTTAATTTCAAAAATCTAGATTTGCTTCAACAGGCTTTTGTGCGCAGATCATATTCAAAGGAGTACGGTGGCGAGAACAATGAGGTGCTTGAATTTATTGGCGATAAAGTACTTGATTTTATAGTGGTGAAAATACTTTCTGAAGAGTTTGGTATGCTTGCATCAGAAAGGGATAATTTTAACACAAATGAAGATTTTAATGAGTTTGTATCTAAATACCAGGAAAACAAACTTACTGAAATTAAAAAAAGATTGGTTAAGAAAGACACACTTGCAAATTGTATTTATAATCTAGGGCTGGCTGAGTATTTGATTATGGGAAATGGTGATCAAAAGAATAATGTCCAGGAATCACATTCGGTTATGGAAGATTTGTTTGAAGCTATACTTGGGGCAGAAGCAATCGATTCGAATTATGATATTTCACGAATACAGGATTCAGTTATGGTAATGCTTAATCCAAAGGCCATTATATTTGAAAATAAAATCAATTATATTCAAGAAGTTCAAGATTGGAACCTAAGAAGAACTGGAGATTTACCGGAACGTGAGTTTGCGGAAACCTACAGATATTATTTCACAACTCGCGACTTATTGCATTCTAAAGCACCCAATAGATACGAAAAGTACGTTTGTTTTATCACTGTAGACGGAGTTAAAAAAGCCGTTGGTTATGGTGCGACCAAGGCGATGGCGCATGAAGAAGCATCAAAAAACATATATGACTATTTGGAAGCAAATAACATGTTATATACAATTAAGGATGAAATCGTTAATCCCTCATTAAATATGGCGATTAACCAGCTAGAGACTTTATCGCGACGCGGCTATTTTTCTATTCCAGAGTATAGTTTTAAAGAGTTTCATGATAATGACGGCAACCCTTTTTGGAATGTGGAATGTCATATTGATGAAATGGAGTACTATTTCTATGCAGCAGCCTCTTCTAAGAAACAAGCAAAGAAAAAGGCAGCGTATGAAATGTTGAAGTATGTATTAGATAATTTTGAGGAAAACTAATTATGTCAAAGTGAGCTTTTAATTGTGATTCTGGTGAATATGAAGAGATTGATAGTATGGAATTAGCTGGACTATAAGTGAATATATTTATAATTATAATGATAGAGAATACCATCGTGAAGAGGAAGAAGTTGGACTTCGTAAGAATAGCATATTTAATGATGATGAAGATGAGTTGTTTTGCTAGAGAAAGGAACTATTGATGCAACTATTAACAATCGATGAAATAATATCTTCAATAATGAAAGAAACTGAGGGACTTGATGCTGAAATAACAGACGGAATTATTCTTAGCAAAAAAGATATTCCGCAGTCTGAAATCGAGAAATTAAAATCCGAACTTGGAATAGAGTATTTAGATTCGACATTTTCGGAGTATATTTTAAGCTACAATTGGGGAAATTTTGGCTTTCTCAGCTACCAGTTTGGATATGGCGATGAGACGAGCCTAAGCTGGCTGATTAACCGCAATCTTGATTATGATGAGTATCCCGTTCTTCACAAAAAGAACCTAATAATTATTGCAAACGGCGACCCATACACTATTCTACTTGATTGTAAGTCCGGTGAGATATATGCATTCACAAGTGACATGAGTTATGAGGAGATAGTACCTGTTGCTTCCGATTTTGAAGAATTTGTAAGAGCGATGGGAACTGCTCAGTATGCTGTTTGGAAAAACGCTGAAAAAGAGTTTATAGAATCGATTGAGCGTGAGTGTTCCGAGAGCAGCCTTAAGTTTTGGAAAGAACTTGTGAGCATGTACTAAGCACTATGTAAAGGAGGCACCATGGAATTTATCATAGCTAATGAAGGCATTCCTCAAAATATCGGCTGCGAAGGAGCGACTATTGCGTACTATGGTAGTGAGATAGAGTTTCACTATGAGACGGTTCCTCCGCATGGCGACGAAATCTTTTCTGCAGAATTGCCACTCTTAGATATTAAGCTTCCATTTTGGATGTATGGGAGGAATTTGATTTTTCTAGATGCGTATTATTTGCTTGCAGAAACAGTGGAGGCGCATACTTGGAGTCCCATAACTAGCAGGCTTATCAACATACATACTGGCGAAAGTGCCAGTCTTGGTGATTGGTATAATAATGTGAAGGTAGGAGCGAATTACGTTGAACTAAAAAATGACTTCACTGGGGAAACGATGATATTAAAAGATGTTGAGAACCTGAACTGGGTTTAAAATGCTGAAGGGTGTCAAAGCTTCTAAAGGAGTGAATTATGGGTGAATATTACAAGTGGGTCAATATAGATAAGAAGGAATATATTTCTCCCCATGATTTTGACTATGGGAACAAGTTCTGGGAGTCAATGCATAAGGATAGTGCTCCCTTACATGCTCTTCATGTACTCCTAGCTAACGAGTGGAGGGGCGATCGCGTTCTATGGTTTGGCGATGAGATGCGGGTAACAGAGCATTTTCCGAATGAGGCTATTCGAATCCTTTATGCACAATCAGTAGAATTTGGATATCCAGGCGATGCATACGACATGATTTTAGATACATATCGAAATGTATCTTGCTTGTTCAAGGAAGCCGAGGAAGATGTTCGTGAAGAAATAGGCTACTATATTGAAGAATATTTGGAGCTCGGAAGACTGGAACACTATTATAATGAATATGGAATCGATTTGGAACATCCTTATGAAGGTCTATTCTTAAAATCTGGACGAAGGTATAAGTACACTATCAACCATACGAAAAAGGTGTATTACTCACTCGATGAAACGGACATTCTATTTCAGAACAATACAAAGAATGACTTTTCAGACCCACTACCAATACTGATGGGCTATGGAAGAGTTACGGAACCCGGAGAATGGCTTGGCGATATTATTGGTGTGTCAGATAGCAGGCCGGAAGGATATTTGCTTTTAAAGAAACTATATATGGACAGGTAAATGATAAAGAGTGATTCTTGTAGAAAAGACTGAATGATATTGAAGAAATGAAAGGCTTGTTAGAAAGCGGATTAAGTAGATAAAGGTCTATTTAAAAAAAATGATTTGAATAAATTAGATAATTAAGGAGATGATACAACTGAAAATAAAAAATGATGAGTTGGAAAAAATAGAGCCTAGAACATTATGTGAAGAGGCCTGGCAAGAAATAGCGAGTCATTTCCCAGATTTTAAGGTGCTTTCAAAGGGGCAAAAATTAAAGAGGGTTGCGAAAGATAAGGATATTTTCTTCGAAATATATTTCCAAGCAAATAGATATAATAATAAGGATAGCGTAGAATTTATTCCACATATTGGTATTTATTCCAAATCAATGAAGCGTGCAGGTATCAATAATGGATTTATATATGGTGGGGATTTAGGCTCGTTAAGTTCAAGAAAACCTCATGCGTGGTGGCAACTTGCAGGTGCGAGCTATAAATATACTGTGGAAGAAGTAAGCAATCTTATAAAAATACACGTTATTCCAATTTTCAATTATTTCGAGGATACTCAAGCAAATATTGATAGAATTTTAGAAGGAAATTGCACGTCAGAGAGTTTGTTATACTATATATACTATTTTGGCGGTAAAAATAAAGCACAGCAGTATTTCAATAGAATTCTAAAGGTAAATAAATTTAAAAATAAATATATCAGTTTCTATGAATCATTGAAAAGTATGCCTGAAGAAAACATTAATTTGAATTACTCGGAATTTTCTGGGGCTATTATGATTAAATTCGTATATCTGAATGGTATTGAAATAGAATGATTTTTCAGACCCACTACCAATACTGATGGGCTATGGAAGAGTTGCGGAACCCGGAGAATGGCTTGGCGATATTATTGGGGTGTCAGATAGCAGGCCAGAAGGATATTTGCTTTTAAAGAAACTATATATGGATAGGTAAATGAAAAAGAGTGGTAATGATATATCGGATAACGAAAATAGGCATAATGTCATTACACTTTATGGAATAATTAAAATTAAGAGAACTTTGTCTATGACAGAAATGAAACCACATAAAGCACTACGTTATATTTACTGATATAAAACACAAGCATAAGGAGACCGATAATGATCACAATGACTGACTGGATCGGACAAGCTGAAGATCTCACAATTACATACGATGCAGTCGTTTCCCAGAACAACCTTCTCGCTGAAAGTATTTCTGAAAAAACGGGGTTACCTTCTGTAATTTATCCGACTTCAGAGAATCTCAGAGAAGTTGTTGAAGTAGATTGGACTGATAACGTAAAAAAGGCGGATAGAACTGATTACCTTTTGGCTATCACGAGCGGAGCAATAGCGGGTCTTATTGACTCTTTCTTTGTCGGCAAATTCTCGCTTGAACTTGCAAATGAGTGGGGATGTGATAAGACTAATAAATTCGTAATGAGTGTGGCAAGCCTAAAAGGATATAAAGGCGATGAATTATCTGGGGCAATCGCTTTCATGGAGAGAAAATTTCCCATTGCTGCAGATAGTAAAACAGCTGACTTTGGAGGAGGGCTGCAGCATCATCTTCGTGACTTTTCACATCATTTCAGCCTATGTGGTCTAATGTGCTCAATTTTCACGCAGTTCTCGAGTAAGGTCATTGGAACTGACACTAACGGCAAACTGCTAATTGTTGATCTTGATGATAAGAACCTTATTGGCAAGAATTTTGCAGAAAAGGTTTTGTTCGGAATTATACATTGGTTTTTTCATATGGTTAGCGATATGGCTGGTTCGAAATCGACCGCAGGAAAAGGTACTGGTATTCCAGGACCGATTTTATCACTGATAAAGGAAGCTTCCGTACTTCCGTGTTTTAGAGATAGAAAAATTGGAGAAGAAGAGTTTTGCGTTTGGGTCTCAAAACTATTCAATGGAACACTTTTGGCAAAGCGTGACAAAAATGGAAAAATCATTGAGGAAGTAAGATTCGATTTGAGAACCGAAATTGGTATATTGCAAGAGTTTGGTAAGCAGAGTGTTCCCGTACTTATCAATGAATGCCTGGTTCGCGGAATGTACTTCTTAAGAAGACTTAACGTTGCGATAAACGAAGCAGATATTAATTCCGTAAAGGATTTTGAAAACATAGATATATCAGAACTCCTGCCATTCAATAACCGAATAATTAAGAGGATGGTGACAGTTTCATCTGGAACATTTCTAGCGGTCGATAGCATTGATGCTGCGATAAAATCGGCGATCAAGAATAAGGGAATAAATCCAAAGACCATTGTAGACTTTGCGGTTAATATAAACTATGTAGGCATAGGACGATTTGTTATTGCTTGCAAAGCAGATGGGTCAATAGTTGCTGAAGATATTAGGGAAGAAAAAGAAAAGAAAGTAGAAATAGAAAATGAATTCGAGAAGGGTGTTGCAAATCTCGAATGCTTGTCATTAAATTATGAACAGCTTAGAGTTTTATATTCTCTAGAGAAACTCATCTTAGAAGATGATATTTATATTACGGAGAAATACTCCTCGAAAAAGTTGAAGCTTGAGTGGGCAAAAGCATGGGTTGATAAATTAATAGAGAATCTATCTATCGCTCAATCTGAGAAGGATGAATTTTTCTTAAATGAAGAGGAACTAGGAAGGTGTTTCCAAGACAATACCAATGTAACTTGGGCATTCTTGGTAGCTATGGAGGCAAGTCTCTTTAAACCGTATTACCCGATATTCGGTGATGATAAGGACAAGGGCTTTAGAAAGTTCCAAAATAAGAGCAAATATTTAAACAACCGGTTCATTGAATTACAAAATAAGGTCAAAAAAGAGGATATTGAAGCTTTCACAAAAATACATAAAAAAGCTGGCGCAACAATTACTGGCACAAAAAGAAACATAGTAATTAGTGCAGTCGGAACAACAGCGGTAGTTCTTGTGTCTGGAGGGCTTGCATTTACATTTGCACCTGCAATAGCAACTGCGATTATCGGCGAGAGTGCGGCAGGGTTGTCAGGAGCTGCACTTACCAGCTATAGCCTCGCAGCTGTTGGAGGCGGTTCTCTTGCAGCTGGTGGTTTAGGAATGGCTGGCGGTACAGCGATTATTACTGGTGGCGGAGCAATTGTCGGAATGATTAGTGGAACGGGAATATCCGCAGTTACGACGATGAATCTTCTTTCGCAAGATGGATATGTACTCAATGAATGTTGCAAACTCCTAACCTTTAGCCAAGTTGTTTTACGAGATAAGATAAAAGACTATAAAATGATAGAAACTATATATAGCAAGATAGATTTTAGAGTTAAAACCCTAGAGCGAGTTGTTGAGGAATTCTCAAAACAGTCTGATGAGATGGATAAAGAGCAGAAAAAGGAAATCAAGACCAAGGTTAAAGTAGCAAAAAAGAGTATAAAATATCTGAAGAGATGTGCTGAAGCGCTACAGAAACTATCCAAGGGTGTTGATGTTGAAGTTCAATATTTATTACTTCCAGATTCGGAAAGTACAAACCGTTAATTATACACGAAAACATAGAATTGCTTATCAATTATCAAAATCCCCCCCACTCAACCACCAGTTCCTGTACCCACACATAAATTTATCATATGCTCGAGTCATGAAAGGAGGTGTCCGATATGGATCAAATCAAAATTGGAAAATTCATAGCATCCTGCAGAAAGGAAGGACACATGACTCAGGCTGACCTCGCCGAGAAGCTAGGCATCAGCGACCGAGCAGTATCGAAATGGGAGACAGGAAGGTCCATGCCAGATTCGGGAATCATGCTAGAACTATGTGCGCTTCTGCACATTAACGTAAACGAACTCCTGTCGGGCGAAAGGATCATGACAGAATCATATGACAAGAGAGTAGAGGAAAATCTTTTAGCCATGAGGCGAGAGATAGAAGACCGAGATAAGCGGATGCTCAGACTAGAGATGTGGCTGACACTACCGACAATCGTAGTGGGGATCATCTTCATAGTCCTAGCGGTGCTTCTCGCCATGCCAATGTGGCTCAGAGTAGCGCTGGTTACATTCACTGTCGCCATGATTGTTGTAGTGGGCTTCGTTGCGGTTGGCATTGAGCAAAATGCAGGTTATTATGAGTGTGAGTGCTGCCATCACAGATACGTTCCGACATATAGAGAGGTAATCTTAGCTCCGCATAGAGGTAGAGATAGATATATGAGATGCCCAAAGTGCGGTAAGCGTTGCTGGCAGAAGAAAGTGCTAAGCGATGAAGACTCAGATCTCTAAACCGCGATAGCACATATTGCAATAATCAATAATCAATAATCACTAATCACAGGGGATAACACATGACAAAACAACAACTCCTCGCCCTCTGGCAGGGCAAATCATGGGACAGTTCACCAGCAGGAATATACTTTGTAAGTCGTAGAGCCAGTAAGGATCTACACTTTAGTTTCTCTGGATACAGTGAGAAGGATGTAAAATCCATCCCAGACTCATTGATAAAGAGACTAGCTGCTGAAATTGCCGAGCTAGACCAGAAGGCACTTTGCCTTATAAATGAAAATTTCCCTGATGAAGACATCGAAGGTATCTCGCTTACCGACGTAATGTTCGATCAGAGCGGGTGCTACGATGCCTTTGCGCTAGGATATTATGTGGGCGAATCACCAGCGGGAGAGCTCTATCTGCTAGTTAGCTTCGACGAGGAATTTGAGGCTAATAGAGAAGTGATCTGCGAAGTGTATTAAACGGGAACAGCTTAGTATAGCAAAAAAACTTATTGACAAAAGATTAAGTCAATACTAGTATTTAATTTAAATTCGGCAAGCTGTTTATTTGCCGAATTTAAATTAAACATAAAAGGCGGAAAAGTTGATGGACAAGACAACGATTCCTGAAGATCAGAAGATTTTTTCTATGCAGGAACTTAAGAATAAAGGATTCTCACAGTACAAAGTTAGCCAACTAGTGAGTGATGGACATCTTATAAAACTGAATAAAAGCTATTACGAGAATTCGAAGTACTGCGGAGAGGAATCAGATTTTTATTATGTTGATGCTTATACTCCTAATGGTGTTATATGTCTACTAAGCGCTGCAGTTTATTATCATCTTACAACATTCATACCTGATGCTATAGATGTCGCAATTCGGAGGAAATCCAAAATATCTACCAAACCTATATGGCCTCAAATGAATATTTATCACTACACAAATGCTAGATATGAACTAGGTATTAAAACTGTTAAGCAGGGAAAGAATAAATTCAGTATTTATGACATGGAGAAAACAGTTGTCGACATCGTATTCTATAGAGAAAACGTTGGCATTGAAGAAACCAAGGAGATCTTTACAACATATCTTCAAAGAAAAGATAGGAATCTAAATCGCCTTTTAAAATATGCAAAACTGATGAAATGCGAAACTACAATTAGGCAGTACTTGGAGGTCCTCGTATGATAAGTGCAAAATCAGTAAAAGATCGATTGAAAAACAAATCTGTGATATCTGGAAAGACATTTCAAGATGCATTGATAGCATATGGCTTGGAAAGAACAGTATACAGGCTTTCGATATCGGAGTATGTTGATCGATTTACTCTAAAAGGAGGCATATTTTTGTATGCGCTTTTTGACGGCGAATTTTCAAGAGCTACAAGAGACATTGATCTTTTAGCAATGAATCTGCCAAATTCTATTGAAGATATAAAGACAGTATTCGAAAAAATATTTTCTATCGATTGTGATGATGCTTTGCAATATGATTTATGCACATTGGAAGTGAAAAATATTACTGAATTCAAAGAATACCATGGGGTTAATGTTTCCGTTATAGCATATTTGGATAAAACTAAAGTCCCGATATCTATTGATATTGGATTTGGAGATGTTGTTTATCCCAGCAGGGTAAAAATGGAGTTTCCTGTATTACTCAGTATGGAAGCCCCAAAGATATACGCATATTCGATTTCATCTGTGATTTCTGAAAAATTTGAAGCTATAGTATCCCTTGGAGATGCTAATAGCAGATATAAAGATTTTTACGACATATATTTTTTGGCTGATTCATATAATCTTGATGGAACAGAACTTAAGGAGGCTATTAAAGCAACTTTTGAACATAGGAAGACTGGTTTTAGTGATATTTTTGCTTTTACTGATGACTTTATAACAAGCGAGATTCACCAACGCCGGTGGCATGCATTTACAAAAAAGAAGAAAACTTTGTTAAATGTTGAATTGCTTGAGGTTATTGATGTAATAAAGGCAGTCCTGCTCCCAATTGTTGAAAGTATACGAGATAATAAAGAGTATCGTTTAAAATGGAATCATCAAATTCGAGCATGGCAATAGGAATTAATGCACTTATTTTTTAGGAATTAGCGTGCTACCCAATAATAACTATATAGTAAGTTATAAAATTTGATTCACAGAAAGGACCCGCATGACAGAAAAAATCAAAAAATTCATCGAAGATTTCAAGAAAATCGAGAACAGAGAAACCATAAAGATTAATTTAATACCCAAAACCAAGACACCGTTGACAAGCAGCAACGTTGCGGGCTGGTTCTATTTGCCGAAGACCGCGAATATCCCTACTACCGATAGGGGTGAACAGCTAATGTATCTGGCGCAGATAAACTGCGAGGAGCTGCCTGAGAACAGCATCTACCCATCAAAGGGAATCATGCAGTTTTGGATTTTTGGCGGAGACTACAATCTGGGCAACGACTATACAAAGCCTACTTCAGATAGCAAAAAAAGGGTTATTTACTATCCAGAGATAGACAAGCATTTCTCTGAAGAGGAACTCAGAGAGATGTACGAACCACAGAAGGATAAGAAGGAAGACGAACTTATCACACCTATTAATGACGGTGCACCATTTGCCATGTCCTTTGAAAAAACTAGCCAGTGGATTATGCCGAACGATTTCCGATTCGAGGATATTTTTACTGAGAAGCTTAATGAACATATCGATGAGCAACAGGCAGAGGGTGACGAATCATACGACATCGACGATGAAGAGGTTGATGAGATCATAGAAGAGCTCGATATTTCGAATCACACTCAGATTGGTGGCTACGGCCATTTCACGCAGGAAGATCCACGCATGTACGAGGACTTCGAGGATTACACTGAGTTGCTGTTCCAACTGGACTCCGAGTTCGGAACTGACGACTATTATATCCTGTGGGGAGACTGCGGCGTAGGAAATTTCTTTGCGACAAAAGAGCAACTTCGCAACTGGAACTTCGCCGAGTGCCTATATAGCTGGGACTGCTACTAATCGCAAAATAGACTATAGGATTTTACTGCCCGATACCTGAGTCGCATGTAAGGGGGATATATATGAGAAGACAGGACAGAGAGATAACAGAATTAGACGAACTGCTGGAGATAATAAATCGCTGCGACATATGCAGGCTAGCACTTAACGACGGCGGATATCCGTATATACTTCCGCTCAACTTCGGAACGGAGGTGCATGACGGCAAGCTGACGCTGTATTTCCACAGTGCACTCGAGGGCTACAAGGTTGGACTATTCGAGAAGGATAATCGTGCTACCTTCGAGATGGACTGCAAGCATGAGCTAGAGTATTTCGAGGACAAAGGCTACTGCACGATGGCGTACGAGAGTGTAATCGGAAGAGGCAGGATTCGAATCCTCTCGGATGATGAGAAGATGCACGCTTTGAGGCAGCTCATGAATCACTATCATGAGGATAAAAATGCATACTTCAACCCTGCCGCTGTTCCGAGGACATTGGTGTATGCGCTAGAGGTTGAGCATATGACGGGGAAAAGAAAGAAGCCAAAAGGTCATATACATTTATAAGTGATCTAGGGTATGATTATATAGTACCTATTGCTTCAGTGTTTGAAGAATTTACAAGAGCGATGGGAACGATTCAGTGCGCAGTATGATGGCAAAATGAGAAATATTTTGCAAAGCTGATGGAGCGAGGAGCTCCCGAGGTTAACCTAAATTTCTGAAAAGAATGGGTAAGCGTATATTAAACAAAGTGTAAGGGGTGAAATTATGATTACTGAGAAAATGACATTGGCAGAAGTCGTTAGGCTTTATCCACAAACAATTCCTTATCTAAATGAGCTACATCTCGATTATTGCTGTGGGGGACATCTACCGATGGATGAGTCTTTTCCTGATGGTGAAGTAGATGTGCAGAAAATTGTGGCAGAACTTAATAAACTAGCTGCAAAGCCAGCTCCATCACAGGATGGTGGCGCTGCATCTATCGAAGCATTCAAGCGTCTAAGCGTTAACGACATGCTTACAGACCTTGAAGTGACACATCATAGAGTTGAACGCGAGATGATGACCCAGCTAGATCAGCTCATCAATAAGATTCTAGTTGTTCACTACACGCACCATGCGGAGGAACTAACGAAAATCCATAATCTATTTGCAACTATGAAGGCTGAACTTGAGGTTCACTTTGCAAAAGAGGAGCGCTTAGTATTCCCTCTAATGTGTGCTAATCCGCATCCAGACAATGAGACGCTTGCCTTTATCAAGCAGCTTGAAGATGAGCACAATGCGGTGGGCGATATGATTAAGGAGATGCAGAGGCTAACTAATGACTACACAGTGCCAGAGGATGCATGTGTGACCTATGAACGCACATTTAACTTAATCAAGGAGTTTACAGAGGATGTCTTTGTGCACGTCTTCAAGGAGAACAGCATAGTTTTCCCTGAGTATGAAGAACAAGCTTAGAGCTACGACTCAGCCATGCTGCGTATTTGCAGATGGGATAGACAAAATATGAGCAAGCGAATACTAGAAGGTGCGGTTTATATACCGTACCTTCTGTTTTTCTATTTTTTTGAATCTCAAAATGTATAAATATAATAAAAATGAATTTAAGTCAGAAAAGTGAGGTTGTACACAAAGCCGCTATTAATGCACTTTATTGTTCTTTTTTCGCACTTTTTATTGAATTAGCTTGCTTGTCTATCCGCTATAGGCTATACTCCAATAAAATGCATAAATATTATTTTTTGAACTGAATGACTACGTTATTAAAAGGAGGAACAACGTGAAACTTGCAAAACGAATTATTGCATTCATTGCAGTAATAGCGATTACAATTGGACCATTATCATCCCCGCAGGATGTTAGCGCTGCGACTCAGAAGGACGGCTATAACATCACGATTTCTAATGTGACTGTGGCACCTAGCACGGTGAACGTCGGCTCTCTAGCTTCTCTGAAGTTCGATTACAACATCGATACGCAGTCGGGGAATGCGATGAAGCCAGGTGATACGATTAAGCTGTCGACGAATATCGGGACGATGTTTGGCAATCTCCCAAGTTCCGATGTTCCGCTCTATTCCGAGAGCGGACAGAAGGTTGCGACAGCGACAATCACAGGGACAGAGATTAAGTTCACATTAGATCCAGATTTTCCGACGGACAGAAACTTCATGTCGGGAAGTCTATACACAGGGGCTAGACTAAAGGCTCTAGATAATGGTGCTACAGCAGGCTCTCCAGTGACAAAGCCTCTCACCATTGAAGATGCTTCGGCTAATGTAACCTTCAAGGTTAGAGATGCAGTTCCGGGGACCAATACTGGTGGTGTACCTGCTGATCCAAGTCTCAGGACCATTAACAACAGACTGCTTGAGAAGCAGGGCTGGACTTCGGCATACGACACAGCTAGGATTAAGCTGATCTCCAATCAGCTGGGTTCGCTGCGTCTCTTTAACACTTACAACAATATCGATAGCACCTTCGGAACTTATCAGGAACAGACTAACATGATGATCGTTGATAAGATTCCAAGAAATGGCGTTGTTGACCTAAGCACTATCTCGATTTCCGCAGTTCGTTACAACTGGACAGAGGTTCCTGCAGGTGGAAACACATTTTACGGACAGGCGGCTCCTGGAACAGTGATGCCGATAGAGCGCGGAAGCAACTGGATTCCAGTGACGCAGTATTTCAGCCAGATAACTCAGTCATCTTCAGATACTTACGACAGCTTCTATGCTAAGGTTAAGGCTCATAAGATGAGCTACGGTGTATTTACAGACCCTGAGACAGGAGGGGATACCTTCATTGCAAATATGTCTAATGACTCCCTGAAGTATACCGACCTCGAGCCAGCGCTCGCAGGCATTAACAAGATAAAGGACATCTACGGAACTAACGGTCCTTCTCATGGAAATGTCGTTACCTTCTTCGCCGAGTTTGACACTCACTACCCAGAGATTACAGCGGTAGAGACTGTTACTAACACAGGAAAAGCTAAGTCCGACCAAGCAGAGGATTCCGCATCTGTTTCATACACGATCGACAAGGCAAACGGAACTGCTACTGTTGCGGCAGGAAGCATCCGTGTAAAGGCTGTAGATGACATCGATGGAACTACTCCAATTGCTGGGGCTGAGTTCAAGATTCAGACTAAGATTGGCGGAATTTGGATGGATTACTACATCAGAGGTCGTAAGGCTGCCGCTAAGACTAATTCGAGCGGCGAGGCTACAATCTCTGGACTATCAAGGGGTGACTACCGCCTAGTGCAGACGAGCACACCGGCAAAGTACACATATACCAACAAGGTGTTTAAGCCAAATCCAGCATTTACAACATCGGGTTCTCTAAATTCTACAGAAGGAACGTTCTCAATTCAAAGCGCGACGCAGCCAGGATTCTCAGCGATCGTTCCTAACTACCAGACTGCAGAAGCCGTGATTAAAGGCCACAAGGACTATGTCGATTCAGAAGGAACTGCGGTAACCATACCAGAGAACACCTTTGAAGTAAGCGTTAGCCAGATTGCGGGTGAGAACTACGATGGCGTGACGATGCCTGGCGATGTGACAACATTCGTGCACAGCGATGGACGCATCGAATTTGATAAGATCAAATTCACAAAGGTTGGAACATACAAGTTCAAGGTTAAGGAAACAGCGTCAAACCCAGTAGCAGGTGTAGCATATGATTCAGCTGAAAAAGAGGTTAAGGTAACTGTTACTAACAATGGCGGAACACTCAAGGCTACAGCTGATAGCGAACCAAGATTTAGAAACGTGTTTACGTCCGTTAAGAAAAACCTAAGGGTTAAGAAGACTCTAAGTGGAGACACACCGCCGGCAGCAGGCGAGTTTAAGTTCGAACTATCTCAAGCTGGAACTACAGCATTAGGATTAAGCGAGGCGCCAATGCCAGCAGGTTCTGTGCTAGGCAAGAAGGTTGTTACGGTTAACGGAGCAGGCGAAATTGACTTTGGCGACATCGAGTTTAAGGCGGTTGGTAAGTACACATACAAGGTAGTTGAGCTAGATACAGGCCTTGCAAATTACACTTACGATAAGACGGAGTACACGGTTGTCGTAGATGTTACAGCTGATGCTAATAACCAGCTTGTAGCAAATTACGAGATTAAGAAGGGTACAGAAACTGTAAACGATTTAACATTTAACAACAAGTACGAAGTACCAAAGGTGCCTACTAAGGGCAAGGTGGTTAAGAAGCATAAGTCACCAAAGACGGGTGATAGCACTGGAAACCTAATGCTAATGCTCAGCATCTTCGCAGCATCTGTACTAATGCTAATTGGTGCGATTGGATACAAGAAGAGAATGAGATAGTGATTTAGCAATTAGCAGTCTTAAATGTAAATAGGAGAAAGAGCGGATAGCAACTTATTGAGGCTATTCGCTTTTTGATGTTTTGAAAGTTTAAAATACAGTATAATTAAGATAATAAGTAGATAAATAATAGCACCCAGATAATGTAGAAGATTAATAGGGGGGTAGATATATGGCAAGCAATGAACGAGTGCTCACCGAAGCTGAGCAAAGAAGGCTAGAGAGATATAAGATAAAGAGTGAAGAGCTAGAACGAGAAGGCTACACTAAGACAGACCTTACGATATCAGTCGTTAAGGCGAATATCGGAGCCTTATATGGACTAATCATGACTGTGCCCTTTATTGCTATCTACGTTCTTAGATATGATGGTGCGGATTTTGATAGATCGCGAATTTCAGCTAGTTCAGGTCTAACTGTTCTGGCTCTACTATTATTGTTAACGGTGGTACATGAGCTTATTCATGGTGTAACGTGGAGCAGATTTACGAAAAAAGGTTTCAAAGATATTGAATTCGGTGTGATTTGGAAATACCTAACACCGTACTGTACTTGCAGGCAGCCGCTAACAAAGTGGGAATACCTAACGGGTGCATTAATGCCAGGGCTGTTACTAGGTATAGTGCCATGTATAATCGGATGCATGGCGGCCGATATACTTTTTCTTGCAGCTGGAGTACTGATGACTATCGCTGCAGGTGGAGACATCCTAATAGCTAAGATGATACTTGGCAATAAAGCATCTAAAAAAGCGCTGTACCTGGACCACCCGACAGAGATCGGGCTAGTGGTGTTTCAGAAATAAGTTTCTCTACCACCTTATGAGCCCCAGCACCACTAGATGCGCTGGATAGAATAAATAGAAAAACCACTTATTGAATGAAGCCTTGCTACCACGCTCGCCGTTATAAGCATAGATAATCGGGATAACCAAGAGCGTGCCAATCTGCCACACCTGACCGTACCAAGGTAGGCCGTGGCTTACACACATGAACGCTGACAATGAAAAACTAAGGACGCTGATGGCCGCATAACAGATGGCCTGACGGTCCTTATTTTCTTTGTTCGTATAAATCGACATTGTGAATAGCGGCCCAAATATCAGCCAGTCTGTATTCATTGACAACGCAAGCAGCACAATTACAGCGATAATACCCTTTAATGTGCCAATCTTCTTCCAATTCTCTACAACCTCCATCAAGGCAAATGAACATGCAAATGTAAATAACACATTGCCAAGTGGCAGGGTGAAGGTTCCCGACTCGAAGAATGAGAATGGTATCTGTGCGATTACCGCAAAGGTGAGAAGCCTAGAGAAATACTTTTTTCTGTTGGATGTATGAACGAAGCCTTCAGCGAGTGCAAGGCACATCGAGGGTGCCGTTATTCGCCCTATCAATCTAAGGACAATATAAATACTGGCATCCGGTGCAAAAAACACGGATGCCAGATGATCACAAACCATTGATATTATCGCTATGTATTTGATCTTATTTATGCTCATTTTTATACCAGTTTCACTATTAAAATGATAATCACTTTTCACTTTTATTTTACCATAGAACATTAATTATCTTAAAGAGCTTACTCGCTTCCTGATATAAATCGTAAAACCGAGGCTGATTATCACTGTCCCAAATACGACTAGCCAAGCAGTGACATTCGTATTATCTCCAGTCTTTACAGTTTTCTTTGACTTTAACGGAGTATTTTTACTCTGACTAGCAGCTGGCTGCTTCGACTTAGTGTTGGTTATAGTCGTAGTTTTGCCGTCTGCTGAGACATCAACTTTGGAGCTATATCCAGTTGGGACATCGAGTTCCTTTACAGTCCATGTATAGCTATCGTCGAGGTTGTTCCAAGTATACGACCAGTTATTTGTGGCATTAAGCTCTACTGGTGTGCCGTAAGCGGTGCCGTCCTTGTACAGCTGAGCCTTTGCGGACGACTCGGAACCATTCTTCCAGATCTTCTTAACCGTGTGTGTCACATATTTGATAGTGGTGTTGTTAAAGGATATAAATCCATTTCTGTCTCCTGTGTAATTCATTGAGCCATCCGGATTGAAGGTTAATCTAACACCGTCGTATGTATAGTAGTTTCCGTTAATCTCAACGTAGTCAAGATCATATGAATACCTACCAGCAAAATATGGATAACCATTGAAGTAGCACTTTACAGTATAAACGGTCTTATCATACTTGATGCCTGGAACATCTGTAGGGATCTCTTCCACTGTAAAAGTTACATATTTTGTCTCAGGTGAAGGCTGTTTTTCTTTTAAATAATAAGAGACAATACTATCGAAATATACAAAAAAAGTGTTGCCTCCATTACCAATATTTTCGTAAGGCTCGTGTGTAAGCGGTGAATCGTAATCCTCGTGCTTACGAATGTTGCCTTCGGGATCCTTGATAACTATTTTAAATTTCCCTATGTATTCAGTGGGAACTGGTCCATTATCAAGAGTTTTAGTGAATTCGGCTGGATCTGGTTGGTAACTGGCAAAAGCGGCGCCCAGCGAAAAAATGTTTATAAGCATGAGTGCGAATATTAACACTGCGAGCTTTCTGATTGTTCTTCTTGAGTCTGTCATAACACCCTCCTTGTATGTGGTTTACGGATTATATCATAAGAATAACTAAAATATGCCTGAATAGTCTAAATTGTTTTTTTAAAAAACATTTGTAAAGTTTTATATAAAAAGTCTCGCTAAATCCGAAAAATTTGTGAAATTAAACTCATAAGACTAAGTGAACCCAACGGGTACAGAATATTTCAATATGTCAATACTGTGTTTTTTGGTGTCGAACTCGTGAATATATAGTCAAATTATAAGTTTGATATTATTTTATAACTCTGATAAGATACTTTCGAATAGATAGAATCGGTCTTTTTATGGGCTAATGTGTGTAACACAGTCTACATGTTATATCAGATAAACGAATTTATTTGGTAGAGGTTTATTCCCATTAATGAGGAATAACAAACAGAAAGGAAAGTCACTAATGGGTAACTCTGAAGAGACAAAGAAAGGAAGATGTATGAGTACCAAGCTATTTAAGAAAATGGCTGCGTTGGCGCTCTCCCTTGCCATTGGGCTAAGTGGATTTGCGATGCCAACATTTGCAGCAACACTTGATTCAACACTAACTATTAAGAATGTTGAAGCAGGAGCAACTGTAAAAGGTTATAGAATCGTTAAGGAGTCTAACGGCAAGTGGGTAGTAGGCAAAACTGGAATCACAATCGCTGATCCTGCAAAGCCAACTGCTGCTGAAGTATATGCAATTGCATCTGCTGGAGACTTCACAGGGCTAGACACAGTAACATTTGCCGAGACAGCTGGAAAGTACGTTGCAAATAGCCCTAAGGCAGGTATTTACCTAGTAATGGTAACACCACAGGCAGGAAGCACAGGCGTATATACACCTATGATTGTCAGCGCTGACTACAAGCAGGATGCTGGCGAGGACAAGTCTTCTGTTCTTGATGTAAACGATGCTAACAAGCAGTTTAAGATCGGAACTACAGCATATGCTAAGAAGTCAACACCTAAGGTTAAGAAGGAAGTATACAACAAGACTGAGAATGATCAGGTAACTGGTGATACTACTAAGGCTGGAGACACTCACAAGATTGGAGACAAGGTAGAGTTCAAGATAGGAACAGCTATCCCTCTATACACAAGTGACTACAAGAATCCTAAGTTTGAAATCTCTGATAAGCTATCAACAGGTCTTGAGCTAGATCAGACTTCAATCAAGGTATACAACGGAGATCCTGCACCAGCTAAGCTGCTCACAGAAAACACCGATTATACTATCGAAGGCAAGACTGCTACAGGATTCACAGTGAAGTTTACTAAGGCATTCCTTCTAAATGACGCTGACAAGAGCAAGATCAACGTTACTTACAAGGCTACTCTAACTGAGGATGCTAAGTCAGGCTTCGATGCAAGCACAAATACTGCTACAATCGATTACTCAACATCGCCAACAACTAACGATGGTAAGGATACTGACAGAACTAAGCACTATACATTCGATATCAACGGAGATGTAGGTACTAAGCTAAACCAGACCAATAGAAAAGAAGAAATCGTTAAGGTTGGTGTGGACGATGAGAATAACACAGTTACGGACGTAATTACTTCTGCTGAGACAACATCATCTGCAGGCAAGAAGGCAGGTGCAAAGTTCAGACTTTACAAGAAGGATGCTAGCCTCACAACTGCCGCTGAATATAAGAATCACGAAGCAACTCTTCTAGTTAGAAGAGGTCTTGACGCAAGCGACAATATCGCTGACGAATCAGAGACTAAGGCAGACGGTAAGATCAGATTTAGAGGTATCGATGCTGGTGAGTATGTGCTTGTAGAGACAGAGGCTCCAGAAGGATATGCTAAGAACGAAACTCTAGTTCCAGTTAAGATTAGTGCTGAGCTAGATGCAGACGGAAACCTAAAGTCATACACAGTAACTATCAATGGAGTTGAAGCTGGAAAGTACGTTGCTACATACGAAAAGGATGAAGTAAAGACTACTACAGGAACATACAACCCACTACACTTCAACAACTACAAGCTAGGAACACTACCAAGCACAGGTGGAATCGGAACATACCTATTCTACATCGTTGGTGCAGCTCTACTTAGCCTTGCAGTTGCGATGATGGTTAAAAAAAACAAAAGTAACGCTGCTGTAAAGTAGCGATTTAAATGCGGGTGCGGATAAGTGCACTTATAGTTAAGACTCTTATCCGCATCCTTTAAAAGAAGGATATTAGAACAAGAGTAGTGAATTTTAATGCGGGTAAAAGAGAGACAGAATCTTATTAAACAAAATAAAAGCTTTGTCGGAATAGCGCTTCTCTTTATCGTCGGACTATCAATAATGATGTACCCTCTGGTGAGCAACTGGTGGAATCAGAGATTTGCAAGGCAGATGATGCAGAGCTATGACAGGGCGGTAAAGCATGGAAATATCGATTTCAACAAGGAGTTTGAAAGAGCAAAGGTATATAATCGCGAGCTGTCACCGAAGGCCGTTCCTGATGCGTTTTCCTCTAAGGAGAACAAGCGGGATATGGAGTATGAAAAGTGCCTTAACATCAACAAAGACAGTATGATGGGCTACATTATAATACCTGCCATCGATGTTGAGCTACCAATATTCCATTACACCAATGAGGAGGTCTTCCAGAAGGGTGTAGGACATCTGTGCGGAAGCAGCCTTCCAATCGGCGGCGAAGGAACACACGCGGTACTCTCGGCACATCGAGGACTACCTAGCGCAAAGTTGTTTACGGATTTGGATCTACTCAAGAAGGGCGACAAATTCTACCTGCATATAATGGACAAGAAAATGGCGTATAAAGTGGATAGCATCAAGGTCGTTAAACCTAGCAACACTAAGTCGCTTCAGGTTCAGAAGGGTAAAGACTATGTTACGCTTGTGACCTGTACACCTTACGGTGTTAATTCGCACAGACTGCTTGTTCGAGGACATCGGATTCCTTACGATGGACATAATGCTTCGGTGAAAAGAACCAATATAGGACATATTTTCAAGATAATATTATGCATACTTATTGGGTGCGGTATCGCAATAATCATAGGAAGGGTTTTGGACAAGAGGAAGAAGAAGTCCACAGATAGTAGATGGAAACACATAGAGTAAAAAACAATTTAAAGGGTCGATTGTTCAACCTCGTCATGGTTCTTCTGTTCATTTCGGGTGCAGCGGTAGTTCTATATCCTGCGGTGAGTGACCTTTGGAACAGTCAGTGGAATAATAGGATGAAGTCAATTTACGACAAGTCTGTTAACCTCTATTCCGAGGACACGCTTAAGGACGAATGGAGCAAGGCGAAGGCATACAATGCACAGCATACGGTCAACACCGTGAAGGATGCTTTTGATAATGATGAGTACATCAAGACTCATCCGTATAGCGACCTTTTAAATCCAAGTAAAAATGGAATCATGGGATATGTCGAGATTCCAAAAATCGATCAGGAAATCATCATATACCATGGCACATCGTCTAAATCGCTCGAGCGAGGCGCAGGGCACGTAGAAGGGACGAGCCTGCCGATTGGCGGTAAAAGCACACATGCTGTAATTGCGGCACACAGGGGATTACCGGGGGCCAAGCTGTTTACAGATTTAGACCAATTAAAAAAAGGCGATAATTTCTATTTAAGAATTTTAGACAAGAAACTTGCTTATAGGGTTGACCAGATTAAGACCGTTAAGCCAGAGGAGCTGAGCGATCTACAGATAACCGAAGGCAAGGATTTTGTCACACTGCTAACCTGCACACCTTATGGGGTTAATACCCACCGTCTCATGGTTAGAGGCCATAGGGTGCCATACACAGATCATGATGGCGTGAGATCGCCACTACTGGTCTTTTTGAACTCATGGCAGTTCAAGCTGATGGTTGCAGTAGCGGTAATCATAATTGCGCTGATTTTCATGCGAAAGCAGAAGAGACGCAGCAATTAGTGTGAGAGATAGGACATTGAAAGAATGCGAAATGATAGTATGGTAAAGTTTAAAAAATCTATATGGATAGTAGTGCTTTGCTCGCTGATTATGACTATGTTATCAGTACAGAGTGTTATGGCAGCGCATCCTAATCTAGTTCCAGATGTAGATACTAGCAGACAGGACTCGCTTACTATTAACCTCGTGTACCACAAGGATAGAGTCAATCATGTGGCAGTTCCAGGCGCTACATTTGAAATACACAAGGTTGCAAACTTGACCACTAATGGAGGAAGTGCAAGGTACAGAGCGCAGGCCGATTTTGCGTCAGCTAACGTAAAGTACAACGGACTAACCAAAGAATCTTCGACTGCAGCGGCAAAGAAGCTTTCAGCTGTAGTTGAAAGAGACCACTTGGCGGGCACTTCGAGAACTACTGATTCTCAGGGGAACGTGTCCTTTTCGGGATTATCACATGGAATTTATCTAGTAAGACAGACTGGTGCTACAGGTCACGCTAAAGCGTACCATCCAGTAGGACCTTATCTAGTTGTCGTTCCAGGTATTGAGAGAGTGAATGATGAGAACAAGTGGAAATACGATGTTACAATGGAGCCTAAGGTTGCTCTAGTAAAGAAGGATGTTCCTCCTGTCGAGGTTGCTTTCAAGCTCACTAAGAAGCTCGATGGCAAGGACCTTAAGAAGGGAATGTTCAAATTTACACTCAAGGAAGCAGATTCAAACTGGAAGGTTAAAGCCAATGGCCTAACCAAGACAGTTTCAAATGAAAGCGATGGCGGAATTCTGTTCAGATTTAACATCGCCAAAGAAGGAACTTACAACTATATCGTCAAAGAGGTAAATGACGGTCAGAGTGATATAGTTTACGACAAGCGCGAGGTGCGTGTTGTCGTTAAGGTATATGAAAACGAAGAAGGTCAGCTCAAAGTGAGAGATATCCAGCAGCAAGGTGACGGCGTTTTCACTAACAAGGTTAGACGCATAATCATCAAGACTGGGGATACGACGAGAATTGCGATTTATGTAATCGCAATTGCGAGCGCTTTAACAGCATTAGTGGTATTAGTGAAGAAGAGAAAGAAGAAGGACTCCTAATTTGCAAGGAATTAAAAGTGGATATTAGGAGAATTGCTTATGAGAAAAAAGACATTTAAGAAAAGCGTTGCATCGATTTTCGTCGCTGTATTACTCATTGTCAGTTTGATGCCTTTGTCTAATTTATCTGGTTTAGGTACAGAGACATACGGCGCAGATGAGGATATTGAGTATAATGTTTCACCTATAAAGAGCAGCTACGCTGCCGGTGATGTAGTATCTGTTACAGCGGAATACAGGAATGTCGATGCAAGTAATACGGAGAAGAAGTTCTCTATCAATCTTGAATACAGCAAGGGAGATTTGGAGTTAACCTCTGGTGCGGAATCTCAGATTGTGCAGCTTAAGAGTGGTAAGTCCGAAGCCTTTGAATACAAATTCAGGGTTAAGAAGGACATTGTAAAGCTCAGCGACAAGATAAAGATAAAAGCATCAGAGAACACAGGCTCTGCAGGATTCAGAAGTAGAGGCAGAGTAGCTGGTACGAGAGCTTCAAGTTGGACTAGCAGATCGACTGTCTCTACTACTGATGTACTGGAGCACAACAAGCGAATTGACTATCTAGGGGATGGTGTCACAAACAGCGACACGACGGTGGCTCAGAATCACAAGAATGACGTGAAGGACCTATATCGCATTTACGTTGACGTTACAGGCAAGGAGATTAAGAAGCAGCCTTTTGATATCCTGTTTGTAGTTGACCGTTCATCCAGTATGGAAGAGAAGGATATGTATAGCACACGTTCCAATTCGTACATCGCTAGAGACGGTGCTGTATCTGAGATGCTTAACGGATCACAGACTAGTTATACTGGCCGTGGACTAATTCCTGAACTGCTCGATCTCAATCCGGAGAATCAAATAGCGGTAATATCATTCGGGGGAGACAGAAACCATACAGTAAACAAACAAGATGCACAGATTGACAGAGACTGGGGCAGGAATAAAAGCTTCGTTAACACTAAGGCTTTTTACTGGAACGGTACTAACTATACGGCAGGGCTTGAGGTTGCAACTGATATGTTCAACAAGCCTGCTGTGAAGAATAACGGTCATAGAAAGCTTATGGTTTTCATCTCTGACGGTGTACCTACATTCTATGTGGATAACAGCGGTGTCAGACACGGAGATGGTGGTATAAATTGGGCGCCATATGCCAAGGAGCCAACTAGGCAGAAGATTGATGAGTTTATTGCTGATCACAAGGATGTAATGATTCATACGATAGGTGTTTCTAAAGATATCAACGGAACTACATCTTCTAGTAGCCCGGAACTACTTCAGCACATGGCTAAGAAAGGCGGCGGAGAATACATCGGTGTATTCGATAATGCCAACCTTTATGAAGAGGTTAAGAAGCTTCTGGAAGCCAATATGGTAAATGTCCTGAACGTGACAGACGAACTCAGCGACTCGGTCGAACTTTATGCGGCACAATCTGATGTGAAGGTTACTCGTAAAGAGAAGGCGACTGGCATCGAAAAAGTCCTTTATGAGAACGGTAACAGCACCGCGGATAACTGGAACAATGGTCATCGCATCATCGAGTCGGTTACATATACTCCTTCGAGTTCACCAGATTCGACAGGAAAGATGTTCCTTCAGTTCCACGAAGATGAAAAGGTTGACAGCAAATTCGTATATACGCTCTCGTATAACGTAAAGGTCACTCCTAAAGCATATGAAAAATATGAAAATGGTGGCTACACATCAACTGGAGATACAGATACGGACTACGGAAGCAATGACACTAGCTCTGGCAAGCCAGGGTTTAGATCTAATAAATCTGCAAGGATCAACTACGAATTTCAAGATGAAAAGATCGAGGAAGAGTACAAGCATCCAGTAGTTCAAGTCGCAGATTCTAAGCTCGTTTTGGAGAAGACGGATAATACTGGAGAAGCGCAGCTGAAGGGTGCAAAGTTTGACATATATAAGGTTTCGTCCCAAGGCACCGCAGGAGCCGTTAAGCTCCCAGATACGACGGATAAGTGGGGGATACCTTTTAAGAGCAATCTAGTTGTTGATAAGAAGATTGAACTTACAGCACCAATCGGAGAGTACTACATCGTGGAAAAGGAAGCTCCGGAAGGGTACTCCATAATCCCTGAGCCTATCAAGGTTAAGGTCAGAAGGGATACTGTTGCGGTAGTAACAGGAACTTCTTGGACGGAGACAGAAGCTGCAGATGATAGCACTGGGACACCTATGAAGCTAAGAATCAAGGATAATCCTCTGTATGAACTGCCAAAGGCAGGAGGGATTGGAACTTACTTGTTCTACCTCAGTGGGGCTTTCTGTATGACCGCAGCAACTATATTCTATAGAAGAAGGCGCAGCGAGGCTTAGACAGTAGAAACCCATATAAATCAGGGGTTTGCAACGATTCAAATTAATTAACTTTAATTTGGACTTTGATAATTGTTTTGAATCAATATCTGCGTATATTTGATTTGTATTTATAAATCTGATAAACTTCTAGAAAGTAGACAAAATTAGTCTTTTTATAGACAAAATGTGTGTGTTCTTAGTATACATTTGTCATCAAATAAAGACATTGCGCGTTATTTGGACAGTTTTTCTACTAAAAGGGTATGTGAAATAAAAGAAGGGCTGAGATTTAGGGGACTTTATTATATTAATGATAAAGAGAGACAGATGCATGAGTTTCTAGCCTAGTTTGGTTTGATCTTATGCATTTTTCTTTATTTATAAAACTTGTGACTAGAGTCACTAAAACGTTAATCCATTATTATGCAAAAGGAGAAAGAGTATGCAGAGATTAGTAAAAAAGCAAATTAGCTGCATCGTAGCAATGGTTATGGTATTGCTACTAGCTATGTCTGTAATTGTTCCAGACAAAACTTATGCAGCGACAACTCACAGTCTTAAGATCACTAACGGTGGTAAGACTGCACACACTTTTGAGATCTATCAGGTTTTCAAGGGTGATCTATCAGGGAAGGTTCTGACTAACATCAAGTGGGGTAGCGGAATCAAGGATGCATCTAAGGCATCGCTAGGAAGTGCAAGTGCAAAGGCAAAGACACTTACTAACGTAACAAAGGCAGAAGAGTTTGCTAATGACCTTCAGTCTCACCTTGGTACACCTGCAAAGACACAGCAGGTTGCAGCTGGTGGAAGCGAAACAGTAACAGGACTTGAGCCTGGTTACTACCTGGTTAAGGATACAGCAAGCTCACAGAGCAACAAGGAAAACGGTGCATATACATCTTACATACTTAAGATCGTATCTGACACTGAGACAAATGCAAAGCTTGACGTACCTACAGTTGTTAAGAAGGTTCAGGAGAACAGCAACAATGAGTGGCAGGATGCTGCTGATTACAACATCGGCGACACAATCCCTTACAAGCTAACTGGTACTCTTCCTACAAACTATGACAAGTACACAAAGTATGCATACAAGTTCCACGATGAGATGTCTGCAGGTCTGACTCTAGACCCAGCTTCAATCAAGGTTAAGATTGACGGAACTGAGATTGCAAGCAGCAAGTACACTGTTACACAGGATGCTGGTTCAAACAGCTTCACTGTAGCTTTTGCTGACCTTAAGGCACTCGACACACCAACAACTGCTAACAGCAGCATCGTAGTTGAGTACAATTGTAAGCTAAATGATAATGCAGTTATCGGTTCTGCTGGTAACCCAAATACAGTTTACCTAGAGTACTCCAACAACCCTAACAGAGGTGGAGAAGGAGAATTCGGTAAGACTCCTAAGGATAAGAACATCGTATTCTCATACAAGGTAATCGTTAACAAGAAGGACGAGAACAACGATCCTCTAGTTGGTGCTGAGTTCACACTTTACAAGAAGACTGCTACTGGTAAGGAAGCAATCACAAGATTCACTATCGATAATACTATGGCTGCAAACAAGACCACATTTACATATAAGGGTCTAGATGCAGGAAAGTATGTACTCGAGGAGACAAAGACTCCAGCTGGCTACAACAGCATAGAGCCTGTTGAGTTCACAATCCACGCTGAGTACGATAAGACTTCCGACGATCCAAAGCTAACTAAGCTAGAGAGTCTTGGAACTCTAACATTTACAGCAGACAAGACTGCTGGAACACTTTCAACTGACGTTGTTAATAACAAGGGATTCACTCTTCCAGAAACTGGAGGAATGGGTAGATACCTCATCTACGTGCTGGGTGCAGTTCTTGTAATCGGTTCGCTCGGATACATGAAGCGCAGAAAGGAAGCAACTATTAAGTAACAATGGGTAAGATGAAAAAAATCATCCCCAACATAATAGTGGCAATGATGCTGATTTCAGGGATAGGGCTTTTGGCTTATCCAACGATTAGCGATTGTATCAACGAATTACACTCCTCTAGAGCAATCGGGAGCTATGTAAAGAAGACTAAGGATTTATCCAAAGAGAAAAAAGCACAACTTCTAAGCGAGGCGAGAGCATATAACGCGACTTTGGTCAACAAGAAGAATCGTTATTTCCTTAAGCCCGAAGAAAAAGAGCAGTACAACAAGTTGCTCGATGTAACCGACACAGGCATCATGGGATATGTGGATATACCTAAGATCAAGGCATACATACCTATATATCATGGTGTTGATGCAGGTTCGCTTCAGATAGCGACAGGGCATATACCTGGGAGCTCTCTGCCGGTAGGTGGTCCTAGTACACACAGCCTGATTTCAGGCCATACGGGACTTCTATCTGCAAAGCTTTTTACAAATATCGATCAACTTGAAGATGGCGACATCTTTATGATCCATGTATTTGACGATGTGTATGCATACAAGGTTAACAAGATTAACACTGTACTGCCTGATGAAGTTGAAGATTTGGAAATCGAAAAGGGCAAAGACTACGTGACGCTGATTACGTGTACGCCCTATGGAGTCAACTCGCATAGACTTCTCGTGAGAGGGGAGCGCACCAAATATACGAAGACACAGAACGTAGAAGACGTTATTAAAATGGTCATGCTGAAATATATTGCCATATTAGCTGTTGGGGTTATAACTCTGATAGTTTTGATAAGGCTGTATATCAAAAGGCGAAGAAAAAAGAAAGGGATTAAATGAAAAGTAATAGAATTTCTTTAATATTAATTCTATGCTTCAGTTTTGTATCTTTCATACTTCCTTCCCATGCTGCATATGCAGATGATAGCGCGAGCCTAAACATCACGCTGACTTATGAGCATAAAGCCATAAGTGGCGCGCAGTACTCTATCTATCAGGTCGCAGATCTGAAAGCAGATAGGACTGGTTATGCCTCAAGAGCTCCGTTTCAGTGGAATGGGAATTTAGAAGAACTTAAAACCGTAGATGCCCAGATAAAGCTAGCGCGTCGTCTTGAGAGGCAAAGCCGTAATGCAAGTGCGGCGATGACACTCACGACTGGTCGTGACGGTACGGTTCGTTTTACAGGTTTGAGAAGTGGAATGTATCTCGTGGTACAAACAGGGGCAACTGGGGAAGCTGCAGACTACACAACGATGCAGCCGTTCTTAGTGATGGCTCCAAGGTTTGAGAATGGCGTTTGGAACAAGGTTGTGAATGCCAAGCCAAAGCCTGAGGTACAGAAGAAGCAGAAACCTAAAATCACCAAGAAGGTAAAGACTGGTGATAACAGCGAACTGTTCTGGTGGAGTGGATCACTGATGCTCAGCATCGGACTTATGGCACTCCTCGTACTGAGGAGAAAGAATAAGATGGGAGGAGTGAGCTGATGAACAAGAAGACTTTAATGAAAAAGCTCTCTTCCTTGCTGATAATCCTCGCCATCTTGATACAGATGTTTCCGATCGCTACGTATGCACAGGAAAACGCGACACACACATCTCGAGTTAGACATGTCAGAGCGCTTAGAGCAGTGGCTCCAGAAACCTATGTGAAGTTCAGTATACGATCTCACACTGGCGAAAATATAATAGGGCAGGTACAGTACAACCTAGTGGAAGTGGACGGTGGTTCTGAAAAGATATATAAAAATGGCTTCGTGAGCTTCGTGAAACCAGATGTTGAATTTACAGGGCTAAAGCTAAATACTACCTATAAGATGTACATAAAAAATGTACCACCAGGATACGAGAGGCCAGTACAGAGCGTAGCGGAGTTTTACTTCGATACCTCGGGGATTCACTTCACTAAAGGTAGCGGGGGCATAGTCCTACGTCAAACTGATCAGTCTGCAAAAGTCGGAATGGGATTCTTTGTACAGGATACGACTGGCGCTGCAGTTAAGCCTGTAACCTTTGAACTAACAAAGGAAGACGATAATGGAGACACTCCTATAAGCATTCAGGCCAAGCCAGGGGCTGGGAATAGGTATGACATCGATATTACAAAGCGTGATATCGAGCTTAATAAGAAGTATAAGCTGAAAATTAAGAGTGCACCGAGTAAATACCAGCTTCCTACAGGCAATGTAGCGGAATTCTATTTCTCTAATGAGGACGGTAAGCTATTCATAAGGTTTACAAAAGGCGGTAACACATCAATCCTTAAGAAGGTCGGTGAACAAGATAAACCGCTTGCTGCTAATGAATACTACGGATTTGTAGGATACGGAGATAAGATCAAAGTGTCCAAGAGCAACGAAAGCTCCTCTGGGGTAGAGGCATTTTGCATTAGAGCAGAGGATACTTTCCCAGGCTTCGGAGACAATGCTGTATATAAGGAGTACATTAACGATGCGGATGCTCTATATAGATCAGCTCAGAGACCTAGAGTTGGTAAAAAAGAGCTCTACGATGCAATGCGTAAGATTTATTACTACTGCGAAACGCACAAGGATGAACTCCTGAAGGATTACGGACTCAATGATGCGGGATTCTGGAGAGATTCAGTAGATCACGACCAGGATTATGGATACTATAAAACGATGCAGGAGGCATTTTGGTACTACTCAAATAGCCTGGATGATATAAAAACATATAGTCAGGGCTCTAATGAGTACACCAGGATGAAGACGGCAGTTAACCACATCCTATCCGAGAGCAAGAAGGTTTCCGATTCGGAGATGAAATCCGTTAAGGTCAAGACCTATATTACAGAGATGACTGGCAAACATTCTCAGCCATACCAGCAGCTGGTTTCGTTCGAGCTGAACAGAACGACTGAAATCAATGTACTGAAGGTTGATGATACAGAGAACGCACTTAATGGAGCTGTATTCAAGCTTGAAAAGCTTGGCGATGCGTCATTTACACCGATGTATGTAGGTAGAAACCAGAATATCTCGCAGTTCAAGTTCGAAGGGCTAAGTGCTGGCGAATATCGCCTCACGGAGGAGAAGACGCCGACAGGCTACAAGCCACTAGATGGACCGATTGACTTTAAGATTGAAGAGCAGAACAAAAAGTTCACTATCACGCAGACTTCGACCAATCCAATGGTAACCTTAAGCGGAACTAGTATGACTTTTAAAGTTAAGAACGAAAAGCTTAAGACGAGAATCACTGTTAATAAGAAGTGGTTCGATGCTGATGGACAAGAGGTGCAGCGTTCAGCTGGGTCAATCACCTACAACTTGATGCAGGTTTCGACGAGTGCGAACGGGACGACTTCAGAGAAGGTCTATAAGGCTGGAGAGACACTGTCAGCTTCAGATAACTGGACGAAAACCTATACGGATTTGCCGGTGTCAGGAAAATCGGACAATGGCGATGACGTTACTTATGGTTACTACGTAGTTGAGACAGCCGTGCCAGATTACGGTACTAGCTACAGCAATAGTAACGGTGCGGAAGTTCAGACACCAAAGGATGCAGCGGTTTCATCAGGAACTATTACAATCAAGAATACTGAGAATATGAGGTTCCTGCTGCCTGAGACCGGAGGCCTTGGTAGAACCGTGCTGTATATCGCAGGGGTGATACTCGTGCTCATATCGGCAGGGGTGATTATCACTAGGAAGAATCGTTTAAAGAACGGTACGAAATAAGAAGCTAGAGAGCGACTGCTTTATGTGGTTGCTCTCTTTTTTATGAAAAAAGCGTTGCGATTCATTTTGCGTTCATCTTTCTCATTTATTATATGGACAACAAGAAGCAAAGATGAGGAGTTTAATTTCAAATTAAAACAGAAAGAGGTAAAGACATTAGCAAAGTTTATCGCATTAGCAGTTTCTATCTCAGCGCTCGGTTCAGCAGTTGGATGCTCAAGCAATCATGATGAAAAGGCTGTGCGCAAGGCGAAAGTAACAGTTCAGCAGGCAGAGGAAACGGCACTCAAGGAATCGAATGGAGGAACTGTTATAGGATATGAGATAGATGTTGACAATGAAACTGTAGTGTATGAAATTACCGTTAGCGACACTAATTCTGTAAAGGAATATAAAATCGATGGAGAATCAGGGAAAGTCCTGAAGGTTGAGGCAGATAACTTCAATTCAGATTCTGAAGACAAGGCTCTCATAGGTGCGAAGCCACAAGTTGACCTTGCAAAGGCTGAAACACTAGTGAAAGAAAAATATGCTAAGGCAATTATCATGAAGCTTAAGCTGGACGTTAATGAAAATGCTCTCGTATACAAAGTAACTGTAATAGATGGTAAACAGACGATTGATGTAAAGATGAGTGCTGTCGATGGAGCGTTCTTAGCAGAAGAAAATGAAGATCAGGATGACTAGTTAATAGTATATGATTGTATATAAAATCTCGGTTAGATTATCTAGCCGAGATTTTGCGTATAAGATGATATAATAGGCGACAATAAAGAAAGTAAAGGAGCGAGACCATGAAGCTGTTAGTAATCGAAGATGAGGTTATGCTTAATAGAAGTATAGTAAAGCTTCTAAAGACTCAGCAGTACAGTGTTGATGCGGCATATGATGGGGAAGAAGCGATTGACTACATAAGAGCAACTAATTACGACGTAATAATTTCAGATATCATGATGCCTAGACTTGATGGACTTGGTGTGCTTAAGTATCTAAGAAATCATCAGATTAAGACGCCTGTCCTCATGCTAACAGCAAAGGATACGCTTGAAGACAAGGTGACTGGGCTAGATGCTGGTGCGGATGATTACCTCGTTAAGCCTTTTGAATTTGATGAGCTCCTCGCACGCATCAGAGTTATGCTGAGACGCAATAATAGAGAGATTCTCATGAGTACCGTGCAGTTTGGTGATTGTTGCTTAGATTTTATAAAGAAAACAGTTACCAAGAATTCGTCTCTAGTAGACCTTACAGCCAAGGAGTACGCTCTGCTCGAGTGTTTGGTTAGGCATCCTAATGTTATATTGAGTAGAGAGCAGATCAGAGAACATATCTGGGACTTTGACTATGAGGGTGAGTCGAACATTATCGATGTATTGGTAAAGAACATTCGCAAGAAGCTAGAGAATCCGATGGTCATAGTGACGAAGAGAGGTATGGGATATGTATTCAAATCAGAAGAAAAGGAATAGAAAGAGAACCATCGTCTCGAGGGTTACTCGTTGGTACACGGTATTTGTAGCAGCTATATTTATTGCAATGTTCAGTGTAGCGCTTGTGCTTTCTGATACGTGGTCGAGTTATACAACCAGAACAGAGCTCGAACGAGCAACGATAAGGATGGCTTCAGACCTCGATGATTTTGAGTCCTATGACGACGGTGTATATTTCGCAATATACAGTAAAGATAAAAAACTCGAGCGAGGCACGCTGCCACAAGGGTTTCATGAAAATGCTCCATTTTCATCAGGAGAGATATCGAAGTACAGTTCTGATGGCTTAAATTATTATTACTTTGATACGTATAACAAAGAGGAGCAGAAGTGGGTTCGTGGAATTCATTCCATCAAATGGCTGAGCTATGAGCTGAAACTATTTCTGCTTACAATTGTTGTTCTTGCACCTCTTTCAATGATTTCGATGTCACTTGGGGGTAGAAGAATACTTAAGCGCGGTTTACTTCCGATAAATGATGTTACTAACATGGCAGAGGATATCACGGAGAGTCGTGACTATACGAAGCGCATCAATACGTCGTATAAGCATTCGTATGATGAGACGGCGAGACTTGCAAATGTATTTAACAAAATGATTTTCTCTATACAGGAAAATTTCGATAAGGAGAAGCAGTTCAATCAGAACGTATCGCACGAGCTCAGAACACCACTCTCGGTGATAATGGCAGAAAGTGAGTTCGGAGCGAAATACGCTGACGATTTAGAGAGTGCAAGGGATTCTCTTGAGGTAATAAACCACCAGGCTAAACTGATGAAGGATATGACAGAGCAGATTCTTGAGCTTTCTAAGGCCGAGCAGTTATGTTGGTCTGATTTAGATAGGCTGTCGCTTTCGGAGCTTGTCACAGAATACTGCAGACAGCACGAGCGAAAGTGGGTAGAATCGGGACTGAAATTTGATATAGAGATTCAATCGGATATATGGATTTATGGTCACAAATTGATGCTTTACCGTGTGCTTGATAATCTCGTGAGCAATGCGATTAAATTTTCTAAAACGATGGTGTTAATAAAGTTGGAGCGTGATCAAGGGCAAGGTTTTGGCGAGAATCAAAAGAACATATCGTTTAAGTGCGAGAAACCCGAGAAAATCACTGACCTTACGACGGCTACTTTAAAAGTAGTGGATGACGGAATCGGCATATCACCAGATCATATAGCTAAAATCTCGGATAGGTTTTATCAAGTCGATGAATCAAGAAATAAAGAAATTAACAGTGGGCTCGGACTCGGACTATCATTTGTGAGGGAGATTGCGGAGCTTCATAGGGCGGAGTTCAAGATAGTCTCAGAGGAAGGTGATGGTGCTGAGTTTAGACTCAAATTTATCATGTGTTAAGGAGCTATGCCCTCAATCTATGCTCTAACATTGGACTGTAACAAAAGCAATAAAAAAACAAGGTTAAAAAACAAAGAAAAGTTGCAGTAAATGCCAATCTTATCGATTTTGTAACATTTAGTAGTGTGTATGCGATTTGCAAAATATCTGGACTTCGTGTAAAATAAACGAAATTAGTTAAGAATTACTTATATAATGCGGTAGTGCGTTATATAGAGAATTTTTGCATTATATCATTAAAAGCTGCGCCGTGCATTTTTGTGCATGTGTAGCTTAAGATAAGTGTATTTATAAGGAGGGATTATGAAGGCAATTAGAAGCAAAGCGGTGTCCATACTGTGCTTGATGGCCATGATTATCACAACTCTGATATCTGGTATTCCATCAGTAAGTGCGGCGGCTTCAGGTGCGTCATCGGGAACTAGTGCGTCAGCTTTCTCTGACACGATTAATTTTGGCCAGAGCGGTTCTCTTACGCTAAACCTAAAGCCTACTTCGCCTACGACAGTAAGGACAGAGACGAATATCACAACAGGAATTGAGATTGATGCGACTGCGCTGACGAAGCCAGTCGAGGGACTGTATCTCGAGATTGAAGTGCCAACGAAGCAGACATCGAAGAACCAGAACGATACCAACAATATCGCTGATGGAACTTACCTGGATAACTTCGCGACGCCAGCTGCCAAGACACAGCCTATCATTAAGTCAGAAGAGACAATCGTGACTAACGATGGGAAAACTATTAAACGAATTTATCTGAACAAGATAGACAATACAGTTAGACTGCAGCTTCCATATGTTATGAGCTTTGCAGATAAGACCACACCAAGTGATTTTAAGCTTAAGCCAGTAGTTCGCATGTATAGTGCTGATGGCACTAAGCTTTCTACACTTGAGGATAAGACTTATGGTGTTACTTATCCAAAGCCATGGCTTATGAAGATAGTTGCGGGAGAAGAGACAGACGATCAGCTCGTATATGCTGGTGCATCTAGCAGGACGAATCCTTCGTCTATTTCAGAAGATGGTGCATCGGATATTAACTACAACTTTAAATTGTATCAAGAGTACAGGGCATATCGCTCAATTATAATCACTGATAAGCTTCCGACATATGTTGATAGCGCAGGCAATACAAGGACTGCTAAGTTTGACCCGGCAAAGAACCCTAACTGGACTCTAAGCGCCGACGGTAAGACGGTTACGCTAAGATTCGACATACCTACGGGCGTTAGGGATTTGCGCGATTACATCAGGGATAATCTGCCAGCTTATTCAAATCTTAAGCTATCATTCCCAGGTGCAAAGTACATGAATGGATCTAATAGAGTAAACTTTACGAACACTGCAGAGATGCAGGGAATTCCATTTAATCCGGGTGCAGCTGAGGCTACTGTCGGAAAAGTCGCTGGAAATGAACACAATTTTGATGATGATACGAAGCGTTTCCGCTTAGCAGGTGATGACTACAACGGCGATGGAATGCTCGGTAAGAAAGGTCCGCTTACCATTCCGTTCGATAAGAACAGTCTTGCGGTAAGAGAGCTGGAATATGCTATCAAGCTGGTTAACAAGCTCGATAGACCGCTTACAGACATTGAGATTTATGAGGACGTTCAGAACACTGGTGGTCGTCTATTTATGACGATGATAACGGGGAACCTCGTAGGTGTAGGTTCGAGAGCAAATCTCAATCTCTCACAGCTAGAACTAAGAGGCTATAAAGCTGACGGAACGTACGATGTTATTCCGCTTACTAACAATGGCGCAGCATGGCTATTTAAAGGCGAGGTAAATGCTGACAGCAAGAAAAAGCTACAGTCATACCTTGATCAGATCAATCAGGGCACGTTAGATCCTGAAAACGCTGGTGCAGTTGATCCTAAGTACAAGAGAGTGGGCTTATACCTCAAGGATTTCACACTCGCCCCTTCAGCAAACCTAGAGTTTAACCTCAAGATGATGTTTATCAATCCTTTCGGGGAAACCTATAACGATAGACCTATCAACAATACAGTCAAGGCCGATGTCAACAGGGTTAACGAAGATGGCTCCAAGACGAAGATGAATCTGTCTGGTAGCTGGAACTCGTACTTTACTCCTTTCACCGAGAAGGTGTGGTTAGGTAAGGAAACTCGCAATCAGAGGGTGGGGATGCCAAACGAGAGATTCACTGCCAGGGTAGGTTTTAGGCTTGATACACTTTCTGGAGCACGATATCTAAAGAATCCAACATTCGTGGATTTGCTGCCAACCGGTGTTTCGTATGATCAGCTTACGAACGTTTCGCCGATAGTTGGTTCGAAACCAGTTCAGTCGGTGGAGTTTATAAAGAACTACAACGAGACTGGCCGAGATGCGGTTAAAATCGTTCTACCTTCAGGCTACGTATATGAATATGCGAATATGTCTTATGATATTGTCGATTTATATGTAAATAATGACGTAATACCTAGCAAGGCAGAGAATGATCAGTTAAATAATAATAACGATGTATATTTCTACGCCGACAACTGGACAAAGGGAACGCCAGCAGATTTCGCTGGTCTCTATAATACGAACAACTTCGTAAAAGACACACTAGACATCAATATAAATGGTGTCGTGGATGAGACTATACTAAAGGCAACTGCAAATGTTCTAGGTAACAACGTAGAGAGTATTCAGTCGGATAAGCACATAAGAAGCCTCGAGCCGAACACTCCAGGAGGCGCTGCGGTATACGGAAGGGCATTTACGAGAAATACAATCTCGACAGATTTTGCCGATGTGACAAATACGAGTGGATTATTCCAGTATCGCCTAAGTGTTCGTAACTATTACAACATGGCGATGGATAAAATTCTCATGTATGATGTGTTCCCACATGTAGGCGATGGCAGAAATTCTGCATTTAGCAACACCCTTCAGGGACCACTCGAGCTAAAGATCGGTTCTACAGATGTAAGCAATAATTACGATATATATTACCGCACGGATAAATATCCTGATAGAACGGACAAAAACGAGCTAAATAGCTCTGCTTGGACTAAGAACCCTGGGGATTACACTAAGGTTAAGGCTATCAAGATTGTAGGTAAGAATGGTACGACTTTGGAGCCGTACACAGTTCTGTCTGCATACCTCACGATGAAGGCCCCAACTTACGATCCTAAGCTATCAGAGGCTGTTGCTAACAACACATTCAGTGTTATATATAACGACGAAGTAAAGCTTCGTGAGACCGATGTTGTTTCTAACAAGCTGATTGATAAGATGGATGTTGAGGCAACTAAGAAGTGGGTTGATACTGAGGGCAATGAAATTGCAACTCCGGATGTTAACGAAATTACGGTAAAACTCTTTGCCAATGGTGAAGATACTGGTAAGACCGCTAAGCTGACAGCAGCGAATAACTGGAAAGCAAAGTTCACACAGCTTCGCCAGTACACTGTGGTTCAGAATAATGATGGCACTACAACTAAGACGCCAATCGTTTATACGGTGAAGGAAGCTAACCAGAACGGGAATAACAAAGTAACATACAGTGGCAAGACATATGACGTTACAGCTAATTCTGTTCAGGTAAATCCAGCTTCGCCAACATCTCAGCTAGGCATAACCATCACCAATACGATGGAGCAGGAGCAGGTAGAAGTTTCAGGAACTAAGACATGGGATGATAACTTCAACCAGGATGGCAAGCGTCCGACATCAATCAAGGTGAACCTACTTGCTAATGGCTCAAAGGTGCAGGAAAAGACTGTAAACGCTGACAGCAACTGGACATATACATTTGCAAATTTACCTAAGTACAAGGCTGGGCAGGAGATCACCTACACAGTTACAGAGGAAGCTGTAGATGGATATACGGCTACAATAAATGGATATGACATCAGTAATAAGCATAAGCCAGAGTATATTGATATCCCTGTAGAGAAGGTATGGGTGAACGATAACAGTGTAATCAGCAGCCGTCCTAACAAGATCCACGTAAAGCTTTATGCTAACGATGAGATGATTGAGGAGCGAGATATCAAGGCAGCTGATAACTGGAAGCATACATTTGCAAACTTACCTAAGTACAAAGGTGGCAAGGAGATTAAGTATGTTATAAAGGAAGATGCTGTAGGTGGATACACCACTAAGGTTACCGGAGATTCAGCTGGCTTTGTGATCACTAACACGTATGAGCCAGAGAAGCCAAACGTGCCAAAGACACCGGATAAGCCTAAGAAGACAGGACTACCTAAGACTGGAGATAGCGCAATACTAGTATTCTATGCAGGTGTGCTTCTACTTGCACTCGCGGGGCTAGCACTTTTAATCAGAATGAGAAAGAAAATAAGTGAATAATTATCAGTTCTGAGATTTAATGCCTTGTGTATTAATTAAGAAATCGAGCATGATTGATTAGTAAAATTGTCAATCGTGCTCTTTTTTTGTGCAAAGTGAAAGATATAAAGATATGATATTGAAATAAATATACATAATTGGTAAACTTAACAGGAGTTAGGAAATTAGCGTGTAAATAATTGCAAAGGAAAGGATTATGAAAAGAGTAAGAGATTTTATTGGATATCTACTATCTCTAGTTATGATAGTAGGACTTATGCTGCCTTTGGCGAGCATGGATGTAAACGCTGCTACACCTAGAGAGGTGACAGCACGTGTAACTAAATTTACTATTCAGAATATTGCTGGAACAGACAAGAATAGTGTTTATAAGGGAGATACGTTCTTCCTAGCTATGGAGTGGGATGCTAGTGCTAATGGCGATAATATGCGTGCAGGTGATTATTTCGATATCAAACTGCCTGATCAGGTGTTCTATCCAAACGGCGCAGCGGCACTAGACTTCGATATATACGATTTAAATGGTAATACAGTGGTTGGAAGAGCTCACATTACACCGGGCGCAAACAGCCGCGGCGGAAAAGTCAGAATCACATTCAACAATTGGGTGAACGGAAGAGAAGATGTAAAGGGCAAGATTAACATAGCTGCAAAGCTCGAGCTAAGCCAGATTACTATAGATTCAAACAACACGCTAGTTGTTACGGTTGGCTCTCAGGTCTATCCAGTGACTATACGCGTTGATGGCCCTGGAATACTTCCGCCTGAGGTTCTAGGTAAGTGGGGCAGTGCAGCCGCAAGTGCTAATGAAGCTAACTGGGTTATACGTATAAATCACAAGAAAGACACGCTGACTAACCTTGTAATTTCCGACAAACTCACCGATGGTCGAGGCGACGAGACATATATACCTGGAAGCTTTGTTTTGACAGAGACCACTATAGATGCAAGGGGATATGAACATGGTACCCCGACAGTAGTTAATCTGACAGGAAAGCTCAACCTCGCTGCAGACGGAAGATCGTTCAGTATAAGGATGGGAAATGTTGCTCAGAAGCAGTACATACTCACCTACCGTTCGACTTATCACCCTGGTACTCTACTTAAGAACCTGGCGCAGCTCGTTTCTAGCGAACAGAGCACACAAATCGTTTCTAACTACAAGGTCATGGATTCATCGGGAGATGCTAGCGGAATCTACTCCAAGACGACTGTAAAGGTTGAGAAGAAGTGGGTTGGCAAGGCAAAGGATTCCGTAACTGTCAAGCTATATGCAGACGGTGCAGATACTGGAAAGTCAGTAGTTCTAAATGCAGCAAATCAGTGGAAGGGCGAGTTCACAAATGTACGCAAGTACAATGACGATGGCGATAAGATTGAGTATACCGTTAAAGAGGCAGACGTCTCGGGGTATACAGCAAAGGTCACTGGAACACAGGAAGACGGATTCACAGTGACAAACACAGAGATTCCACCATCGACTCCAGGTCCTAAGACACCAAAGAGCAGACTTACACCTAAGACTGGAGACAGCAATGATATCGGAATGTATGGACTGATTTTACTATCGGCTATTACGGTTACAGGTGGACTGCTTATGAGAAGAAAGAGTCTCTAGGTTCACGATAATTAGCAGATAACATTGTATTTTTTTAGAACAATATAAAAAGGGCGGTGCTATTTAGCACCGTCCTTTTCTAGTGTCTAAAATAATTTCAGTTATAGATGCTAGAATTATCAATGGAATTAAGCCTTTGGAATATAAATTAAACCTAAAAAGTCTAAAATTGAATAAATATGCGAATAATGATAAAATATATTGATTATGTGAATGTTTTGTAAAAGGAGGACATATGAGTAAAACTATCTCAAAGATGCTATCTTGCGTACTTGCATTGATGGTAGTTATTACGGGTGCAGTACCGAGTATAGGCGAAGTCAGTGCAGCGACTACAGACCTCAAAATCACTTCGGTTAAGGTTGTAAATACTGAAACTGGAGCTGTTGTTGCGGATCTTATGGCTGGTCAGAAACCTAAACTAAATGTCGGAACGACGTATTCTCTAGACGTGGATTACAATATTCCGCAGGAGCTACGAAATTCCGATACGTATTTTACTGCAACACTTGGAAATGGGCTTTATTTCAAGTCGTTACCGGGTGCTACATTTACACAGGGACCGATTACATCAACTGGCTTTGAAGAACTTGTAAAGACACCGACAGGTACTGGAACATCACCATACAATTATCCGACGGCTGGTTCAAGTAAAGCGCGCTCAGGGGAGGTTACGTATAAGACTAAGAAGGGTCTTGATGCAGCGGCTTCACACAAGGAGATGATATTTACAGTCGATGAGGCGTATGTAAATCAGGATAAGAACCAGGTTTTAGCTGACGATATCAAGGTTAGGGTTGGCACGAGCAGAGCAAATGCGACTGATTCGAAGTCCTATGATGTGATTGCTGCCGATGAATTTACATATGCGTACTGGAATGACCAGAGCTCAGAGGTTATTTCGAAGGGAAATACCACTTCGATTATCCAGACGTCGACGTCTTTTTCGCATCAATGGCAGAATATCAGCGATAAAGCATTGACGAAAGCGAACAGCAAGACGACGGTCGAAATAGTATATCCTAAGGATGTTGAGCTTGTCGGGCTCGAAGAGACAGGTCTCTATCATGCAAACGGAACGGTTGAATCGACGACGATTGTGGGAGATAACAAAGTGTCCGTAGTGTCATGGAATGAACCTGGCTCATATAGCGGCGGACTTACATTCAAACCGCACATCAAGGTCGACGCAAACAGTACGCGTGCAAATGGAAGTTCTTTTAACGTGCAGATTAAGAATTTGCATAAGACCGTGTGGAATGATACACAAAATGCAGGTAGGACTAGTAAGAACAACGTGGCTAATCTCACAGTTCAGCTTATCGATGGTTCTGATCCAGAATCCATAAAGAGCAGAACTACCGTTCAGAGCGCTCCAAACTGGTCATACAAGAAGAATGATTCTTACAATGTAAGATTGGGATCGCTTCTCATAAAGAATGATCTTGCTATCCCATCTCGCAAGGCGAAGACTATCGAGATGAAGCTAGATACTACTAATAAGGCTATCATCAGAGGTGTGACTATTCCTTATAAGGCAGGAATGACGTATGGACCTATTCACTGGACTGCTTCTGATGGGACAAGTGGTACTGCTGATCCTAGCATACTTGAGACATCAGGAGGAGTATCTGCGCTCATCAAGAACACTAAGCTCGGACTCGATATCAATACATCGATTAAGTCGATTAAGGTAGATATCGGCAAGCTTCCAGCTGGATATGACGGCATTAGACCTAACGATGATCTCCTAGATGGTAACAGACTTGGACCTGGCGAGTTTTACGGATGGAGCTACATACCAGCAGGAGTTTTCGGAACTTGGAAGAAGGGTGAGAAGGACGATGTAATAAGCACGATTAGCTTTTACAACTCTGACGAAACACCTACCGCAGCAGATACGGTTACAACTAAGGCAACTAGCAGAGCTCCTGAGGTTCTAAACGGCGTTGGAAACATCAACAAGACACAGGTACTCGGAGGCGATGAGTTCAAGATAACTGGCCGCATCAACGATGCTAACTGGGATTGGAACCCGCTTCAGGAACCAGTGCTATATGTGATGATGCCAGAGGGCTTCAACTACAAGGATTTAACCATTACTAATGGTACCCTCGGAAGTCCTAAGTATGTAGGTGAATATCGAGATGTGAACGGAACACCTGTTAGGGTGTGGAAGTACAATGTGGATATCGGCAGTGAGACTAGAGGTCAGTATCAACCAGACTTCTCAATCAAGTCGATGAACATGAGCATGACCGTTACACCTAATGAAAATGCTGCAAAGGGAACTTACCATATCAATGATTTCTTTGCCTTTACCACCAAAGACTTCAAGGAAATCGATGCTGTGATTAAGCCTGAGAAGTGGGATAGAAGCAACTGGTCGACTAACAACAGCAGATATGCAAAGACGGAGAACGGCAAGGCAAAGAGCATATTTGACAGCAAGGTGAATTCCGGAGAGTTCATGGTATCGCTATCAGAGGGTCCTGGAGTTACCGTGCAGCAGGCAGCTGCAGTGCGAGGTGACTCAAAGCTTCTTGTCGAGGATAAAACTACTGGCGAGAACAAAGAGTATAAGTATAATCCGACTAGTGCAGAGACTAAGACTGATACTACGCCAGTGCTCAAGAGAGGCGATAAGGCGACGCTGAGAGTTACCCTTAGAAATAACGCTGCTCAAGGACTAGATCATGCGAATGTATTCGTGCCATTGCTCAAGAAGGATGCAAACTACGGACAGAGCTTTAATCCAGAGGGCAAGAGCAATGTTCCACTCAAACTAGACTCTGTAAATGTTTCACCTAACTTCCGAGTGGAATATATCAAGCTTCACCCTGGTAAGACATATAATGTTAATAAGGCGCCAAGCGCTTCAGATTACGACGTAGTGACTGACCCAGCGGATGCGGATATGGTTCATCTAGTTTCGACTAAACCTTTGGCGGAAGGCGACGGCGGCTCGATAGATGTTGTATACAAGGTAGCATCCGATCTGTCATATGACTATAACGAGAAGATTGACGTTCTATCGCCGGTACTCGATTACGATATCAGCGGTAACAAATCAATTACTACGCTCGCAGCATCGGCTATCACAGTTTCTATTCCAGAGCCTGAGAAGGGTGAGGTTTCAGGAACTAAGACATGGGTTGATGCAAATGACCAGGATGGTAAGCGTCCAAGCTCGATTACCGTTAAGCTGTATGCTGACGGTAATGACACTGGCAAGACTGCGACTGCTAATGCGGCAGGCAACTGGAACTATTCGTTCGGAAGAGTTCTCAAGTACGACGATAGCAACAGAGAGATTAAGTATACAGTCAAGGAGGTTGCTGTAGATGGATACACATCTAAGGTGACAGGCTATAATATCGAGAACACTCATAAGGTTGAGAAAACCACTGTTTCTGGTAAGAAGACTTGGGATGATGCGAATGACCAAGATGGAATCAGACCTAACGGTGTTACCTTTAAACTCTATGCAGATGGCGTAGATACTGGTAAGACAGCGACTGCTGACGCATCGAGCAACTGGAAGTATAAGTTCGAAAACCTCGATAAATACAAGGCGGGAAATATCGTTACTTACACTGTGAAGGAAGCTTCGGTAAACGAGTACACAGTCATTCAGGATGGGTTCAACTTTACCAACAAGCACACGCCATACACAAGAACAGTTAAGGTTACAAAGAAGTGGGCTAACGATGTAGCTGGTGACAGACCTTCATCAATTAAGGTTCGCCTTATGGCAGATGGGACTGAAGTAGCAGATAAGACTGTTACACCGGATGCAAATGGTGATTGGAAGGCTGAATTCGATAATCTACCTGTCAATAAGGACGGAAACAAAATCAAGTATACCGTCAAGGAAGATCAGGTGCAGGATTATACAGTAACGTATACCGGTGATGTGGACAATGGATATATCATTACGAATACCCACATCGAGAAGCCAAAGCCTAGTAAAACGGGCAAGAAGCTCGTAAAGAGACACGGTCCTAAGACTGGTGATATGACAAATATCATGCTGTATGGGGTTGTTCTCCTAGTGGCTATACTTGGGCTTTTAATCGCTGTGATTAAAAGGCGCAATAAGTAAATAATATATTGGAAGCTACCCGAGTCATCGGGTAGCTTTTTGGTGGATGAAACTCTCCGGATATATGTTAGATTATCTGCTTAGACCTTATTATTTTAGGCGGAGAGTGATATTATTAGCATATTAATAAATGATAATCTCGCCTGGCAAATACGACGTAGAAGTCGCAAGGTTAGTATAGTGGCAAAAGAGGATAAAAATGGCGTATATTGAGATGAGACACTGCTTCAAGCGGTATGCTTCTGGAGAAAGCGAAATAATAGCAAATAATGATGTAAGCTTTGAGATTGAAAAGGGCGAATTAGTTATTATTCTTGGGGCTTCAGGTTCCGGGAAATCTACAATTCTCAATATCTTAGGCGGGATGGATACCGTTAGCGAGGGCGAGGTAATTGTTGATGGAGTTGATATCGTCAAACTCAGCGATAGAGAGCGCACTTTATATAGAAGAAATGACATAGGATTCGTATTTCAGTTCTATAACCTAATACCGAACCTTACAGCAAGGGAAAATGTAGAGTTAGCTTTAGAAATTGTCAGAGATGCAAAGGATGTTGATGAGACCCTTAGGTCGGTGGAGCTAGGAGATAGAATGGACAATTTTCCAGCACAGCTTTCTGGTGGAGAACAACAGAGAGTTTCCATCGCAAGGGCTATTGCTAAGAATCCCAAGCTCTTACTCTGTGATGAACCGACTGGAGCACTTGATTATAAGACTGGAAAACATGTGCTTCATATCTTGCAAGAAATGTCTAGGAAAAATGGTGTAACAGTCGTAATTGTGACGCATAATTCGGCAATCGCACCAATTGCTGATCGTGTGATTTATTTGCACGATGCCAAAGTTAGGTCGGTTGAAGTTAATGATAACCTGTCAGATATAGAGAGTATAGAGTATTAGGTGGTGTATATATTATTATGAAGCAAACTATGGGGAAAGTGACACGAAGACTGATAAAAAAATCGCTAGGACGTTTTCTGTCTATCGTGCTGCTGACTATGCTTGGGTCGATGACTTTAATTGGATTAAAATCTGCGGGTCAGGATATCAATAGGAGTGCAAATGAGTACTTTGAGAGGCTAAGCACTATGGACTTAGCGGTTATTGGAAGCCAAGGTCTTGGAGCTGCCGATGAGGAGGAAATTAGGGAAGTACCCGGTGTAAGTGAAGTGGAGTTCGGGAATTTCGTAGATACAGGCCTTGCAAATTCTTCATCAGCTATACGCATATACTCAGCACCTCGTAAGTTATCGAAGTTTGAGGTAGTCAGGGGAAGGATGCCATCACGAGAAGACGAAATCGCGCTCACAGATAGGTACAGAGGGAAATATAAAATAGGTGATATCGTTGAATTTTCTGAAAAAAGCGATAATTTAATGCAATTAAAGAGGCATGCCTACAAGATTACGGGATTTATAAATTCATCTGAAATTATCGCTGATAATACGCTAGGACCAGCTAATGCGGGCTCTGGTGCGCTTTCAGGATATGCAGTTGTAGCAAAGTCTGCTTTTAAGCAGAATGTTCCAGTGATAGCTAGGATAAGATTCAAAGATCTAAAGGATGTGGATAGATTTGGGGACTCGTATACCGATAAGTTAAAAAAGCACAGCAAGGAGCTGGAAAAATTAGTGAGCGACAATGCTCCCGCTAGAAAGGTAGATCTGGAAAAAAAGCTAAGAGCGGAATACGAATGGCGACTTACAAGAAGTAACACCAGTGATTTTTACGCAGGTCAAACAAATATAGGCAAAAATCATATCGATGGAAAAGTTGCTTATCCTTCGAAGCTATCAGTACCTGAACCTGAATATCATGTCTATACATTCAGAACAATGCCGGGCAGCGACGGTGTAAAGATGCTAAGGAATATGTCGTTTGGTATAGGAAAGGTGGGAAATGTATTCCCTGTCGTTCTATACTTAGTAGCAGCACTCGTAACTGTGGCTAATATGACACGATTTGTTTATGAAGAACGCACCAATGCTGGGGTTATGAAAGCACTCGGGTACACTGAACATGACGTGACTAAGCAGTTTGTTACTTTTGGTCTCTGTTCAGGTGGAATTGGGTCATTCCTTGGAGTGCTACTTGGGACGTATGGGATACCATATATCCTATGTTCATCCCTGATGGCGAATATGACTATGCCTATTCCGGCACTTAAATTTAATTGGATCATTGTAGTTATTGCAGTTTTACTTTCATTATCGTGCACGGTTATGCCAGTGCTTGTCATTGTACATCGAGAGTTTAAGGCGAATGCGGCACAGCTGCTACTACCTAAGCCGCCAAGCAGTAGCTCAAGGATTTTGCTAGAGCGGGTAAAATTCATATGGAAGAGGATGAGTTTCATTCAGAAAGTTACTGCAAGAAATATATTTAGATACAAACAGCGTATGTTAATGACAATATTCGGAGTCGTTGGATCAGTTGCGCTACTCTGTGCTGGACTTGGAATTTCATCTTCGGTCAATGATATAGAGGGAAGGCAGTTTGGAGATCTTATAAAATATGATGTAGTTGTTACAAAGTCTGATGAGATTACAAATGATGAGCAAATTAAATTTGATAATATTTTAAAATCATCAAGTGTTACAAGATATGAAGATGTATATATCAAGCAAATATCACAACAGATAAAAGGAGTGGATGATGAGCAAGATATTACAATCATGGTGACATCTAAGAAAAGCTTTGCGCCTCTCATTGATATAAAGACAAAAGCCCTACATAATTCCATTACTTTACCAAAGAATGGAGTTGTAATTACCGAAAAGCTAGCTAAGCTATTAGGGGTATCGAAGGGCGACACGTTTAATCTTAACGATGGAGGCAAGACATATACCGTTAGAGTCAGTGAAATTGCTGAGATGTATGCAGGACACTATATGTTCGTTAGTGACGATTACTATTCACAGATATGGGGTGAGACTCCTGCTGCCAACAGCTATTTGGTCAAGGTCAATGAGAAGAGTGATATTGCTAATGTGGCATCAAAATTCATGAATCTAGAAGGTGTTAAAGGAGTAGCTCATAATCTCAATATAATCGAGCAGGTTCGTGGTGTATCAAAATCTTTGCTGACGGTAATGTTTGTTTTGACGATTATGTCGACCCTGCTAGCCATAGTGATTCTCTATAATCTAACTAACATAAATATGGTAGAACGAATCCGCGAGATATCTACCGTTAAGGTCCTTGGATTTCTTAATAAAGAAGCCACCATGTACCTATACCGTGAGACTATAGTGCTATCAATTATCGGAATTGGACTAGGGCTTATATCGGGTAAAATACTACATGATTTTATAATCGCGTATGTTGCTCCACCGCACGTTATGTTTACGCCCAATATAGAGATATGGGGATATATAGTTCCGAGCGGAGCAGTTATAGGGATACTCTGTGTGTTGTGCGTTTATGTAAATCGTATGATTAGAAAACTCAATATGCTGGACGCATTAAAGTCGGTTGATTAGAAACCAGCTTTATATGTTTAATACTATTGACGTCACTAGAATAACCAGTATAATCATCTTAATAGCACATTATTTAATTGTGTGAAACCTTTTGTTTCTATCGACATGTAATGATGATTAGGTAGGTATATATGAAAGCAGTAGAGGCATTATTTCCGGTGTTTTTTATGCTCTTTTTAGGGCTACTGGCAAGAAAAAGGCAGTGGATTACATTTGCACAGAACGAAGGTGCAAAGAAATTAGTATTTACAATCTTATTTCCGTTACTAGTATACAAAGTGCTTGTAACATCCGAGCTCAAGAGTACATTCCTCATCCAGATTATATATATGGATATAATCTGGCTAATCGTGCTGTTTATAGGGTTTAAGCTAACGCCGTTTACCGGCAAAAAGTTTGCACATATCTCGCCTTATCTACTAGTAACTTGTGAGGGTGGGAATGTAGCTTTGCCACTATACATATCTATAGTCGGAGCGGCACATGCGGTTAATATAGTCACATTTGACGTTGCTGGAATCTTGATTAACTTTGGAGTGCTACCGATTCTTGTGACTAAGAAAGTCGTTGGCCAGGTTGAGTGGAAGGAGCTGTTAAAGAAGATTTTTACAAGCTCGTTCATGGTTTCGGTCATCGGGGGAGTGTTCATGAACCTTACGGGACTTCATAAAATGATTATGAGCATGGGACTTGAGTCTACATTTAATTCAACGATGGAGCTAGTTATAACACCGATAACAGGAATCATTTTATTTACACTGGGGTATGAGCTGAAATTTGAGAAAGAGATGCTTTCTTCACTTTTAAGGCTTGCTGCGGTTAGACTCGTGCTCTGCTCGATAATAATTGCACTATTTTACGTGGTGTTCCCAGAGCTCGTATCTGAGAAGGTTTTCGAGATTGCTATTCTGCTGTACTTCATGTGCCCAACTGGATTCCCAGTTCCACTTCAAGTACAGGCGCTCGTTACGGGTGAGGATGATGAGAGCTATATGTCAGCATTTATCTCACTGTTTCTTGTAGTTGCGCTAATCGCATACACGCTAATCACAATCTTTGTGGCATAACGGATAGTTATAATGTAAATTTTTAATGATATTAAGGAAATTATGGAGGGGATTATGAGTGAGATTAAAAGCCCATGGCCAGGACCAAAGGGATTGATACCTGTTACAAGCGGGAAGGCAGATGATGCGAACGTATATAACAGGGCATATCTGGACAGCATTCACGTGGAAATGAGGGTGATTGATGCAGTTATTCCGGACCTAGGCTGTGAAATATTTGGAGAGAAGTTTTCTTCGCCGATTATGATGCCTGCTTTTTCACACCTCAATAAGGTTGGTAAGGACGGCAAGAAGCCTATGGTTCAGTATGCAGAATCGGCACTCGAGCTCAATGTTCTAAACTGGGTCGGTATGGAGCCGAACGACGAGTATGCAGAAATTGCTGCTGTCGGTGCGAAGACGGTGAGGATAATAAAGCCTTTCATGGATCATGATAAGATTATGGATGAGATAAAGTTTGCTGAAGAACACGGGGCGATCGCTGTAGGTGTTGATATCGATCACGTGCCTGGAACTGATGGCAAATACGACATTGTAGACGGATTCCCTCTTGGACCCGTTATGCAAGTAGACCTTGAGAAGTATGTAGCGGCAACTGAACTTCCATTTGTTGCAAAAGGCGTACTGTCAGTTCAAGATGCGGTTAAGGCTAAGGATGCAGGCTGTAAAGCGATAATCGTATCGCATCATCACGGAAGGGTTCCGTTCGGAATTGCGCCAGCCCAGATACTCCCAAGAATCAAAGAGGCTCTAGAGGGAAGCGGCGTAGTGATATTTGCTGATTGCTCAATCGACACTGGATATGATGCGTATAAGCTTCTCGCACTGGGTGCAGATGCGGTTGCTGTAGGACGCGGAATACTTGGACCACTACTCAAGGATGGAAGAGAGGGAGTAACCAAGAAGGTGATAGAGATGAATCAGCAATTATCTGAGCTCATGATGTACACGGGCATTAAGGATGCTTGCTCTTTTGATAAATCGGTGTTATATATATAGCTGATAAATTTATCACAAAATACATGATAAAGTCTTGACAAAGTTATGGAATAGGATAGAATGGAGATAACAAAATAAGAAATGATTATATAAATAAAAAATCTTGATTAAGGAGGAATATGATATGGTAAGTGCAACAGTTGGATTTATAATTTCGGGAGGATGCATGGCCTTATCTTATGGTTTAATCAGGATGACATATAATAGAAGCAAATATGGTAGAGCGTTCCATTAGGGAACATACTATAGGTAACATTTTCTCTATATTCCTAAAAATGCGGAGGGCGAGCTAAGAGTGCTCGTCCTTCGCATTTATATATATTTTTTTAAAAAGTCATAAAAAACCTCTTTACAAAGTTAGACACCTCTAATATAATAAGCGTTAGTTAGAGGTAACTAACAAAGCAGTATATAATTACCAGGAGGTGTTTACATGTACGTTGTATATTGGAGTGCTACAGGCAACACTGAAGCAATGGCTAACGCCGTTGGCGAAGGCATCGGTGCAGATGCTAAGGTTGTGTCTGTATCTGAGGTGAGCGTTGCAGATGTAAAGGGTGAGGACAAGCTTGCTCTAGGATGCCCTGCTATGGGAGCAGAGGTGCTTGAAGAGGAAGAGTTTGAACCATTCATCGCAGAGCTAGAAGGTTGCTGTTCGGGCAAGAAGGTTGTTCTATTCGGATCGTACGATTGGGGCGATGGCGAGTGGATGCGTTCTTGGAAGGATCGTATGGAAGAAGCTGGCGCAGTAGTTGTAGAAGAGCCAGTTATCTGCAACAACGAGCCTGATGATGCAGGTCTAGCACAGTGCAAGGCTCTCGGTGAAGCACTAGCAAACGCTTAATCATACCTAAAGCGTGAGCTTGTGACCAGAGATGGCACATTCGAATAATCGTACAGATAATATAAACATAATTATGCTTAATAACCATAAGCAAATATATCCAAACCATAATAATCATACTTTCAACCTACATATTTAAGTCATTTTGTTAATCGCCAAAAGCCGGGGGCATTAGCCTCCGGCTTTTGGTTTGTATATTCAAAACTCTTGCTATAATGATTTGTTGCCTTCGGAGCTTTTATGTGCAAAAACTATGATCGCTATACTGATCAACATCACTACAACTGACATGATCGTCCCCTCTAGTCCAAAACCAGTATTGTATGCGAAGCTGTTTGTATCATGCTTAGTATCGAGAATGAATATTGAGTAGGATGATACCTCGCCACTGTTTGGAAGACCTAGTATTATATTCTGATTGAAATTCCAGGTCGTGTGACAAGCCATCGCCATCCATATGCTATCAAAGTAATGAACCATGAGTGCGAACAATAAACCTGTGAGGAATATGTCGAGAAGTGGTAAAAATGAAACATGTTCATTTCCAAGGTGAAGCGCCATAAAAAATAAAGAAGTCACCAATATCGCCACCCAAGGACTCGAATATCTGTGCAATACCCTCTGATACATGAATACGCGGCAGATAAGTTCCTCTGCAGAGGACTGAACGAATACCGCAATAAACATAAGGAGTATCGGGAACAACTCAAATTTCGCAAAGCTGAGCTTAATATCGCCGTGAAGGTAAGCGGTGAGCGCGCAGGCGCCGTTCATGACAAATCCAGCTCCGAAACCAATCACAAGGTTTTTGATATTGTTTCCGTTCTTTCGATGCTTTAACGCATCTAGTATGTAGCGATTGTCTTTGATGCTTAAAATGGCTATTAGGAAGACAAACCATATTCCCCAAAAGGTTATATAAAGATTAAATGTCTTGGTATACGCATCGCTGAACAGCGTGTAGTTAATGGGAATTAATGATATTAAATCGCCACCTATTGTGAGCAGGAAGGTTAGTGCCAAAATCCAGAGTATGTTGTCTCTGAATCCGTGTTTTTTTGTCATGTTTTCTGTCATTAGATATATATATCCTTTCTACTCCATGTCTATTTATATTTAGCTCGTTCGAGCATAACAATCATAATGTGTAAGATAAAAGATTATACCATATATGATATATGGAAAAGAAAATTTTGCACCTCAAAACGTGCATTTGCGTGAAGAATAATTCATAAAATAGTTTTGCACAATTAGTCTAATACATGTATAATTAAGTCGAAAGTAAATGCAGCTGGTTACTGCATGATTGATTAACGAAATTTTTTTAAGGAGGGTAATTATTATGGCTAAGAATAAGTACGCAGGTACACAGACAGAGAAGAACTTAGAAGCAGCTTTTGCTGGTGAATCACAGGCAACTAATAAGTATACATATTTTGCATCAAGAGCTAAGAAGGATGGTTTCGAGCAGATTGCAGATATCTTCCTGAAGACAGCTGCAAACGAGAGAGAGCATGCTAAGCTTTGGTACAAGGAACTCAACGATGGAGTTGGCGATACAGCATACAACCTAGAGGATGCTGCTAATGGTGAGAACTATGAGTGGACAGACATGTACGAAGGTTTTGCTAAGACTGCTGAGGAAGAGGGGTTCCCAGAGCTAGCAGCAAGATTCCGTCTCGTTGGAGAGGTTGAGAAGCATCACGAAGAGAGATACCGTGCACTTCTCAAGAATGTAGAGATGAAGGAAGTATTTGAGAAGAGTGATGTTAAGGTATGGGAGTGCCGTAACTGCGGACACATCTGTGTTGGAACTAAGGCTCCAGAGGTTTGCCCAGTTTGCAATCACCCACAGTCATTCTTTGAGGTTCACGCAGAAAACTACTAAGGAGATAGTCCATACGGCTTATCTGGGCTTCGGTTCGCCGAAGCCCTTTTTATATAGGATATATACATGATTGAAGTAAGAGAGCTTAAAAAAGAATATAGGACTGGTGACTTCATCCAGAAAGCACTAGATGGTGTATCGGTCACATTCAGGGACAATGAGTTCGTAGCAGTTCTAGGACCATCTGGTTCTGGTAAGACTACGCTGCTCAATATCCTCGGCGGTCTCGATACTGCCGATTCAGGCGAGATTATTATAAACGGCACGTCGACTAGGGAGTATAAGTCCGCTGATTGGGATACATACAGAAACCATAGAATTGGATTTGTATTCCAGAGCTACAATCTAATACCGCATCAGACAGTGAGGGCTAATGTAGAGCTAGCTATGACATTGACTGGTGTAGGTGCCGATGAAAGGCGCACGAGAGCTGAAGAGGCGCTTGATAGGGTTGGGCTTAAGGGACATGAGAACAAGAAGCCGAGCCAGCTTTCTGGTGGGCAGATGCAGCGAGTGGCGATTGCAAGAGCGCTTGTAAATAATCCCGAGATTGTATTAGCGGATGAACCGACAGGTGCGCTAGATACTGAAACAGGTATCCAGGTTATGAACCTGTTAAAGGAGATTGCCAAGGATAGGCTCGTAATAATGGTTACACATAACCCTGCACTTGCTGAGCAATATGCAAATAGGATTATCACGCTTAAAGATGGTTCGATTCTCGAAGATAAAAAGCCGGTTACAGCAGAGGAACTAAAGAGTAGCGCAAGAACGAAAATAGGCGAATCGGATGCCGGAACTAAGACTTCGATGAGCTTTCGAACAGCTCTTTCACTTTCATTCTCCAACCTAATGAGCAAGAAGGGACGTACTGCACTCACGGCTTTTGCTGGCTCTATAGGGATTATAGGAATTGCAGCTATTCTGGCACTCTCAAACGGTGTAAACGGATACATAGCTAAGGTCGAGGAAGATACGCTCTCGTCATATCCGCTCACTATTTCTAAGAATGCAGCGGATATATCGAGTATGTTTGCAGGGATGGCTGGAAATTCCAAGGATGATAAGAAGAAAGAAGCGGATTCAGACTCTGCAGTTCAAGAGGATTCTGGCAATACAAATAGTGCAGCCAAAGCCGAGAATACGGAAATCAAGCAGAGGAACGTGCTCGGAAACGTCTTTGGCAGCACCAGAAAAAATGACCTAGTTGCTTTCAAGAAGTATCTTGACTCAAAAGGCAACAAGGTCCGCCGAAACGCCTCGGTGATAACATACAACTACGGAATCACACCGCTAATATACCAGATTAATAGCGGATCTGACCCAATTCAGGTCAATTCGACTGATGGCATGGATGCGAACTATGAGAGCTTTGGAATCCAGAATTCGAGCAACACGGGCTTCTACCAGATGCTCGATGACGAAAAGCTTCTGAAACAGCAGTACGAGGTAGTTGCTGGAAAGTGGCCTAAGGAGTCAACAGAAGCAGTGCTCGTTTTAAACAAGGATGGCTCAATCCCTGATTTCACTCTATATCAGCTCGGATATTACGACCGTAAAGAGTATGACCGCGCCATGATCAAGTACAGAGAGACGGGAAAGCTTGAGATGAACACAGAGAAGCAAAAGCCTTTTAGATACAGAGATGCTCTAAAGCTCAGCTACAGTGTGATTTCTCCGGGCGAGATTTATTCGTATAACTCTCCAACAGGTACATGGCTCGATCAATCGAAGAACAGGGCGTTCATGATCGGTAAGCTGGAGAATGGAGTTAAACTTAAAGTCGTTGGTGTGATAAAACCTAATGGTAAGACCAGATCCAATGCCCTTCAGCCAGGTGTAGGTTATCTGCCATCCCTAACATCGCAAGTTATCGATAGAATGAAGGATGCAGATATAGTTAAACAGCAGCTTGCTAATCCTGAAGTTGATGTATTCACAGGCAAGACATTCGAAGCGCTCAAGGAAGAAAACGGAGCATCGCTCGATATGAGCAAATTGTTCAGCATAAATCAATCCATGTTGGCGAGCGCATTCAAGTTCGACGCATCAAAGCTTCAGAAAGCATTTGGTATGAGTCCGCTGGCGAATATCGACTACTCTAAGGCGTTGTCCAAAGTTAATACGACGAGCCTAGCCCAGAACATGATGAGCGACATCATGCAGGAACTGGCAGAGTTCTCAGCATATCTGCAGCAACAAAATATCACGCTGACTCCAGCCGAGCAGTCGATGATCACCACAGAGACGAGTCAGCTCATCGCAACACTGCTCGCTGGTTATCCGGCATTTGCAAGCGACTATGCGAATAATCATCCAGGTGCAGCACAGAGCGAAATCATAACTGCATATCTCTCGAGCACCAATTCGAGAACCGCAATCTCAAGCACTGCAACTCGCATAGCACAGAATCTTAATAGAAGCGATCTTCGGGGAACGATTGAGAGAGCACTTACCAATTACATGCAGGGTAGAATGGCCAAGATCATGGGTAGATTCATGAATCAAGTGATGACCGAGATGCAGAAGCAACTAGGCGCGCAGATTAGCAGCGGTGCGACTATGAACGGTGATATGGCTAGTGCTATGAAGAGTGCATTTAGTGTTAATCCTTCGGCGTTTGCAAAAGCATTTTCGCTGAATATGGATCAGACGCAGATGGCAGCACTGTTCTCTCAGTTCATGAATAACGGTATCGTTACATACGATTCAAACCTCAAGAAGATGGGTTATGCAGATAAGTCGAGCCCTGAATCGATTTCGATATATCCGAGCAGCTTCGAGCGAAAGGATAAGGTGATCAATGGTATCGACAGTTATAATGCCCGTATGAAGAGGTCTGGACACAAGTCGCGTGTTATAACTTACACTGATATCATGGGTACGCTCATGTCTTCGGTCACAGATATCATAAATATGATAAGCTATGTGCTAATGGCATTTATCAGTGTGTCACTGATTGTAAGCTCAATCATGATAGGAATCATCACTTACATATCGGTACTGGAGCGCAGGAAGGAAATTGGAATTCTGCGCGCAATGGGTGCATCGAAGCGAAATATTGCAAATATTTTCAACGCTGAGACATTCATCGAAGGACTGCTATCTGGTGTATTTGCGATACTCTTCGTATACCTCGTGAGTATTCCGATTAATATGGTCGTTCTATCATCCTTTAATGTCGAACGAATTATGAGGCTGCCGATTGGTGCAGCACTCGTGCTGATAGGGATATCTGTATTCCTAACATATATAGCTGGACTGATTCCTTCTAGGTCAGCAGCTAAACGCGATCCAGTGGAGGCACTCAGAAGCGAGTAATCGCGAATATAAAAAAATAATTATTAAAATAGCCTTATGAATTTATAATTTTCATAAGGTCGAAACCATCATCTAAAGCGTGAGTTCTACGGCACGAGAGACTTTTAGGTCCGGTGCTTGGGCTTGCGCTTTCTTGTTATATGCATAAAATTATATTATGATTACATGTAACCTATGTACGGGGGTATTTTACAAAGAGGAGGTAGAATATGACAGGTTATAAGAAAAGGACAGTCATATTGATAATCGGTCTGATAGCTCTACTTGGGCTTGCAGGCTGTGGAAAGAAAGGCGAATATGGCAGCTTGTCAGAAGAAGAGAAAATCGACAAGGGGCTGGATGCTTTTGAACATCTCAAGAACGGAAAAATTGAGATGAAGAACCATCTTAAGTACGAATTGAAATCACCACAGGAAGGGCAGGAGTCAAAGGTTGACGCTAATCTCACCTTTAAGGGAGATTTTGAAGAGAGCCCAGACCACCTGCTTGGTGTGTATGATAATGGTAAAGGTAAATATGATTATTATCATGATGCGGTTTCAGAGTTCTCAAAACCAGTAGGTGCGGCAGAGTGGACTAATAACACAGAAAGCACCAAAAAAAGACACTATAATCAGCCAAATGGAATAAGTAGAGAAGCTATTGAATTCCTTAGGACAAAGAAAAAAGACATAAAGGTCACAGACGATAAGGATAGCTTTACACTCGTATATGAAACTGACGATGTGAAGCTGCTTGGGGCTAATGGTGATTTTCTTGTCGGCGGAAGTTATAACGGACCTATCTACACAGATAATGATACGAATGACAAAGTGAAGATTGAGCTTACCGTCTCTAAGAAAGGCTTTAAGCCTATGTCGGTTAAGTACACATGTGAACAGGAAAGCCCTCAGATAACTGTTAATTTTAAGGGTAGCTTCAAGTATTCCAAGCAAAATTCAGGTGTACGAGTTGAAGTTCCAAGCGGCATCAGCAGCGCCGCAAGTAGGTAGAAAGGGGGATTATGATGAACAAGATAAAGAAATTAGTTGTGATTGTATTCGCGTTTGTTTTGAGCTTATCCCTCATGTCGTTCAAGAAGAGTTCGAGTTCTGACATAAATACTTTTGTTGATAAGCTGCGCAATGCAAAGAACTTAGAGTACGAAGTTACCGTATATAACAAGAACAGCGCTTCTAACAAGTATATGAAGAAGTTTAGCTCCGATACGACCATCAGGCAGGGTCAGATTCAATTCAACCCACAGGTATTCAGCGAGTATGTGCTAAGCGGATATGGCACCACGAACGATGATGGCAGGATAGCAAAGGCGAAACGTATATTTGCAAGTGCCGACGACCTGAACAGCTATGCGAGAATCTATTCTCCAGAGCCTAATAAAGGGTATAAAGGATTTACCTCACCAAAGGAAAATGGATGGGTGTGGATAGATAAGGACGATGTCGCTGCTCCTGAGGTTGGACGAAGCGAAGATATTCTTAAGCTTTATGAGAAGTATGCTAACAAGTTTAAGAAGACAGAAGATGATAACTATATATACCTTGATTACAGTGGCGATGTATCTAAAGACTTTGAACAGGTGGGTAAAGCACAGCAGACATTCGCAGAGAATAAGGTGTTTAAATCAGGTAAACGGTACGTTAAATCGGTAAAGCTCCGCATACACCTTGTGATAGCTAAGAAGGATAAGGCTACCGGTGAAAAAATGGTACCAAGCGAGGCTCGCATACAGATTAAGGCAAAAGGCGAGACCGATGGAGTAGGAGCTAAACTAGCAAATGAGGATAATTTCATAGTTTCCTATCGCGATATTAATAAAATTAATAGTATCGAGAAACCTGCAGGGATTTAAGCTGCTTCGGATTATTATAGCTTATGTACGATTGAAAAACTGTACAAATTAGGTTATGATTATAAGCAACCTATGCACGGGGGTATTTTACAGATAGGAGGTAGAATATGACAGGTTATAAGAAAAGAACAGTCATATTGGTTATCAGCTTGATCGCTTTGCTTGGGCTTGCTGGATGCGGACAGTCTGGCGGCAATGGAAGTGGCGAGAATCTAACCAAAGAACAGAAAATTGATAAAGGGCTAGATGCCTTTTACAATCTAGATGACGGAAAAGTTCAGATAGAAGTTAGGACTGACTATGTCCGCCACCAACCATCAGAGGGACAGAAGGCAGAAGGCTTTAACAAGTACTCTTATAAGGGAACCTTTGAGATGGGTCCAGTTAGAGCCCGCGGAAAGCTAAACTATGAAAATGATTCTAAAAAGGGGTCTAGAGAAATCTACGGAACCGACGGGGCAGAATTTAAAAAAGAAAAAGGCGATAAGGACTGGAAGCAGGATATTTATACCAGTAAGTGGCGCAATCAGCCAACTGGATTCAACCGCGATTTCATCGCTTTTCTACAAACAAAGAAGAAAGACATCACAGTTAAAGAGGATAAGAAGACTTACACACTTCGCTTTGAGACGACGGATATGAAGCTTCAAGATGAAAATGTTGACCTCTTCTTTGGTGCAATGTTCAGGCCAATCATTGTTAGCTCTAGTACCGACACAGGAAAGATGGTTGCTGAATTAACCGTTTCTAAGGAGGATAATAAGCCACTGTCATTCAAGTACACTTGTAATTATGATAGCAGCACAGTTAGCGGTAAATTCAAGGGCGTGGCAAAATACAGCGATCAGAACACCGGCGTACGTGTTGAAGAACCTAAGGGTATTGATAAGGCTAAAGGTTACTAGGGAGGGGCAATAAAATGAGACAGAAACGAAAAATAGTTTTAGTAGTCATCGCCATGATGATGGTCCTAACCCTTTCAGCTTGTGGTGGAAAAGGCGATGTCAAGACATTTGTAAAGAAGATGCAAAAGGTGGAAAACCTTGATTATGAGATCCACACATATAGAAGATACGTAGCATCTGAGGGTTCAGCTAGACTCTTTAGGGGTGAATCACAGGTTAGACAAGGTAAGATGCAGCTTGACCCACAGGCTTTCATCGAATATTACATAAGCGGTACTTCTAGTGCTAGGGAACCTGAGGCTGTTGATGAGAAGCTGATAAAATTTGGAAGTTCAGACTTCATGTATAAGAGTGATAAGATATACTCCCCAAAGCCTAAAAAGGTGTATTCCGGTTCATCTTCGGTAAATAATAATTATGAATGGGTATGGAAGGAGGAGAAGGGTATAAATCCTCCAGAGATAGGTAATAGCAAGACTTTCTTAGATATATACGAGAAATATGCGGATAAGTTCAAGCTGACTGAGGACGAGAACCATTACTATCTTGATTACAAGGGCGATGTGAGCGGAAATCTGGATCAGATGGCTAAGCTTCAGGTAGCAATTATTCCTAAAAGCAAAATGCTCAAACAGGGTAAGAAGGATGTAAAGTCCTGCAAGATTGAAATCCACCTCGTGATGAAGAAGGGCAAGGGTGGTCCAACTCCTTATCAGACAAGGATAAAGCTTATTACCAAGATGGATGTACCTGAGTATGGAGGAGCAATCGACAACGAGGATTACTATCAGGCATATTACCGTGACATCAACGATGTAAAGGAAATCAAGAAGCCTCAAGGATTTGATGCTAGTAAGGTGAAGAAGTCGCAGTTCTAGGTCTGCCTGCGGATGATTGTATGAATCGTCCGAAAATTGTAGTTAAAAATGGACTAAAGCCGATAAAACAGGCTAAAATCGAATATTCATAGAGAAAGCCTGCGCGTGAGCGCGGGCTTTTTAGTGTGGGAAATTTTGGGAATATAATATGGAATAAGTGTGCTAAAAAGGAGAGGGTGGTGTGTTATAATTCGGTATCTAGATTATTCATTTCTATATAGCTTTAAAAAATAAGAAATATAACATTATAGATTTTGGGTTTTGAATAATCGTAAAAACGAATATAATAGTCATTATATTGTTAAGGTGAGGGTTGAATATGTCAAAAAATTTACTTTTAAGTCCAATATTAAAATGGGTAGGTGGTAAGCGACAACTGCTATCAGAAATAATTCCATTAATAGATGAGAGTTGCGATAACTATGTTGAACCTTTCATTGGTGGAGGGGCGGTACTATTCAGATTGCAACCTAAAAAAGCAATTATTAATGACTACAATACTGAACTAATTAACGTATATAGAACAGTCAGGGATGATCTAGATGCTCTTGTAGCATTGTTGAAGGAACATGAAAAATATAATTCATCAGATTATTACTACGAAGTTAGAGCGCTAGACCGCACCCCTGACTTTGATAAAATGTCAAATTCGGAGAAAGCTGCAAGAATTATCTATCTAAATAAGACTTGTTACAATGGATTGTATAGGGTTAATTCTTTAGGACAATTTAACTCACCATACGGCAAATACAAGAATCCTAATATAGTAAATGAAGTTGTACTAAGAGCAATTTCAAAATATCTAAATGGGAATGAAATTAGTATTAGGAGCGGTGACTATAAAGATGTCTTAAATGATATTGAAAAAAATTCCTTTGTATACTTAGATCCACCATATATGCCGATTTCATCTTCATCTTCGTTTACAGGATATACAGAGGGAGGATTTGGGTATGATAAACAAGTAGAACTGAAAGAAGAATGTGACAAATTAAATTCAAAGGGTGTACATTTCTTACAGTCCAATTCTGATTGTGAAGAGATAAGGGAGCTTTATAAGGCTTATAGAATAAAGGTTGTTAAAGCAAAACGAGCTATTAATAGTGATGCAAAAAAACGTGGACAAATAAATGAGGTTCTAATATACAATGCAAAAAAATAAAATTTCTGCTAATGAAGCATGGAAAGAGATTATTAAAAAATACGATATTATAAACAGAATTAATGAAAATGGTATATTTCATATTAAAGCAAGTGAAATTAAAGAATTTAAAGAACCTAGATTAATGGCTAAATGGGACTGTACATCAGCTCTTCCAGAAGCATTAAGAAACAATAAAATTAACATCTTACCTAATAGTAGAAGCTCTTATGTTTTAGGTAGATTTAATTTATATGAAGAACTACCAGAACTAACAGAGTCTGTAAATAAAATGGATTCTGCTGAATTACCCGCTCTTGAGACAATAGATATTAATAGCATTACATCAGAATCTGCGGCAATTTGCATATTGATTATCTCAGGTATATTGGATGATTTTTTAGGTGATAGGGATACCGTCGAAACATTTAATGGAAGAATGGGTACCGGAGAATTCGAGTTTAGCGTAAATACGGTTGATGGTGGAAAGCAGATAATTTCTGTAAAAAATGCGCAATGTGAAATAGACGGCGGTTTTGAAAATGATAAAGATGTCATAATATTGGAAGCAAAGAATGTAGTACACGAAGATTTTCACATTAGACAGCTATACTATCCGTATAGGTTATGGGAACAAAAGGTGTCAAAACCTATTAGATTAGTGTTTTCTGTGTATTCAAATATGATTTTTAGATTATTTGAATATAGATTTTTAGATAAAAATAATTATTCCTCTATTGAACTAGTTAAAGCAAAAAATTATTCTCTACAAGAGACGCATATTGAGATAAGTGACTTAGTAGAGATTAGAAATTTAACTAAAATTATTTTTGATGATGACTGCAGGGAAGATGACAATGTTCCATTTATTCAGGCAAACTCCTTTGAACGTGTTATTTCTCTTTTAGAGAATCTAAAAGAGAACGCTATGACAAAAGAACAAATTGCTGAATTAATGGAATTCGATGAACGTCAATCAGATTATTATTATAACGCAGGGGCTTATCTAGGGTTATTTGTAAAACGAATAGAAGGGTCTGGTAAAAGAGTTACTCTTACTAGATTAGGAGAACAAATATTAACAATGAACTACAAAGAACGTCAACTTAAGTTTGTTCAGTTAATGTTGCAGCACCAAATATTTGCAGATTGTTTTGATAGTATAATTGAAACAGGAGAACTTATTGAGATAAGTGAAATCGAAAAGTTAATGCGTAAATATAACGTATGCAAAAGTACTAGCACAATTCATAGAAGAGCTAGTTCAGTGCAATGTTGGATAAAGTGGGTATTTAATTTAGTTAATTTATAGGAGTGTGTATGAATTATGAACCTCAGATATTTGAACTAGAAAAATCATCAGTATGGAGTTTTAAAGAAAGAGGAGATTGGGCGACTCATGATTCAAAATATAGGGGTAATTGTTCGCCATACGTTTTTAGAAATCTAATAATAAGGTATTCTTCACCAGGTGATAAAATTCTAGATCAATTTGTTGGAGGCGGGACTTCAGTTATAGAGGCAAAATTACTAAATAGAGATATTATAGGTGTAGATATAAATCCTAAATCAGTAGAACTAAGTATCAATAAGCTTAATTTTGCATACGGAAGTAGTGATGTTGAAATAAGAATTGGAGATGCGCAAAAACTTGACTTTATAAATGACCATAGCATTGATTTCATATGCACGCATCCTCCGTATTCGGATATTATAAAATATAGTAATAATATCGATGGTGACTTATCACGACTTGAATATAGTGATTTTTTAAAATCAATGGAATCAGTTGCAAAGGAATCATATAGAGTATTAAAGACTAATAAGTTTTGTGCATTTATAATTGGCGATATAAGGAAGAATGGCTTTGTGAAACCCTTAGGGTTTGAAACATTGCAACTATTCCGAAATGAAGGCTTTTCGTTAAAAGAGATTATCATAAAACAACAATATAATTGTAAAGGCACTTCCAAGTGGGCAAAAATTTCCAATCAAAACAAATTTATATTACTAGCACATGAGTATATCTTTGTGTTAAAAAAATGCAACTAGACGTTTAAATGGATTATGAATTCATGATGAGCAATTGTTTTTCATCCTGTAAAAAGCAGTTCCGATTCAATAACTCATATGTTAGAGCTTCAAGATTAATAAATACTCCGCAAAATAATTCTATTAAAACTTAAAATACAGTTTTACACAATCTATCTTCCTCCAACCTTCACAGTTCGCCGAGGATTATCGAGTACAATGTAGCCATAATTTAAAAGATAATTCACAGTAAACATAAAGGGATTTGGAGGACATAGATGAACATTTACGAAGGACTAAAGCAGAGAAGAAGTTACTACCAGCTTAACAAAGAGCTACCGGTGAGCACAGATGAGATTCATGCGCTTATAAATGAAGTCACGGAGCTAGTACCTGATGCGTTTAACATGAAGAGTGCTCGCGTGGTTGTTGCGCTCGGTGAGAAGCAGGATGAGCTGTGGGACGGCATCTATGATGTGTTTGACGGCAAAGTTGCGAGAGAGAAGATAGATGGGTTCAAGGCTGCGGCAGGGACGATTCTGTATTTCTACGATGAAGAGGTAGTGCGTGGATTACAAGAGAAGTTTGCTGCATATGCTGAGAACTTCCCAGTATGGGCGAATCAGGCAAATGGTATGCTTCAGATTAATATCTGGAGTGCTCTGCGTGAGCTCGGTGTTGGTGCGAATATACAGCACTACAATCCTGTTATTGATGATTTCGTGCGTGAGAAGTTTGGACTACCAGGGAACTGGAAGCTCGTTGCTCAGATGCCATTTGGTGGAATCGTTATGGAGCCAGCGACGAAAGATAAAGAGGATATATCGGAAAGAGTTAAGTTCTACGAATAGTGGATTTTAACGTAAATATTTATGAGCAAAGGAACCGTGGGAATCTTCCTGCGGTTTTTTATTACAAATTTTGTGCTAAAGGGAACTGGAAAGTGTGTAATAATTAGTTGAACTTATATAACAGTGTTGCTGATTGAAGTTAATCAAGGGAAGATGATAGAAACTGTATTGCAAAAAGCAATACAATAGTTCATAATTTTCTAAAAGGAAGGTGATAAATATGTCAGCAACAAAGAATGCAAGCGTTAATGTGAGAATACATGAAGATATCAAGAAGCAAGCGGAACAAATATTGGAAGCTATTGGAGTTCCAACAGCAACTGCGATAGATATGTTTTATAGACAAATAATATTAAATAATGGCATTCCGTTCTCTTTAACTATTCCGAATAATGTTCCAGTCAGAGAAAATATGAATGATAATGATTTTAATTTAATTATGAGAACTGGATATATGCAGGCTGCTGAAGGCAAATCGAAGGATGTAGATGAGGTGTTTGATATTCTTGAGAAAGGAATATGATGAGGCAATACAGAATTTACATTACTGAGCAAGCAGAGGATCATCTTTCTTCTATTAAAAACTATTACATAGAACAATTAAATTCACCTGAGATGGCGATTAATACATTGAGCTTGCTTAGAAGTGGGATTAAGAAACTAGAGTTTATGCCGTATAGGATAAAAAGAATAGATGAAACGCCATGGGGAGAGTTAGGTTACCGGAAGCTGAAAATAAATAATTATTATATTTATTATTGGATTAATGATAAAAAATCAGAAGTATATGTGATAGCTGTTATATATACAAAAATGGATCAACAGGGACAGCTGTCTAAATTGTAAAATGAAAAAGGAACCGCCTTGTGGTTCCTTCTTTTAATGCCTAATATATTAGGACAATACAAAATAATACAACTTCACGGACAAAACGAGTTGGTAAAAATATCGAATTTTATTGAAAAATCAATACATACAGGAGATATATCTTCTTTTCATAATGCTATTGACACATATATCGAACCGCGATATACTTTGATATATCGAGATGCGATATATCAAAGCTTGATATAGGAGGAGCAAATGGATTCAAAATTAAAGAGGGTCTACGTCCCAATGTCGGAGACAGCCTTTTACATACTGTTCTGCCTGCAAGAGCCTCAGCACGGATACGGCATCGGGCAAGAGGTAAAAGAGATGACGAAATGTGAAGTCAGCATAAGCCCTGGGACGATGTACGGAACACTTTCCAAGATGGAGAAAGATGGACTAATTAACTTTGTTAGAGAGGTTGAAAAGCGTAAGATTTACGAGATTACAGAACTTGGACGTGAGATTCTCACTATCGAGATGAATCGTATCAAACGCATATATATCAACAGTATTGGAGATGAGTACAATGGGTAAGAGACAGACAAAGATTAGATTTTTTACAATAGCAGATTACAACGAAGAGCAGACCTGGCTTGAGGAGCAGCACAAGAATGGCTGGAAGCTGGTAAAGGTAACGGTGCCATGTTTTTTCACATTTGAAGAGTGCGTGCCTGAGGAGGTTTCGTACAGGCTGGAGTTCAACAAGGGCAAGGTAACCGACGATTACCTCCAGATGTATGAGGATTACGGCTGGGAATATATCGGTGAATGCATGAACTGGAGCTATTTTAGGAAGCCTGTAGTTGAAAGCGCTGTGGAAGGAGAAAATGAGATATTCTCCGACGATGAGTCAAGACTGAATATGATAGACAGAATCGTACATACCAGACTGATACCTGTAATTGTCGCACTAATTACGGTTATTTTTCTAAATGCAAGAAGTATGCTGGAAGAGTCTGGTGTGTGGTATGGCTCCGCGAGAGGAGTGGTGAACATCGTGCTCATAGCGATTCTAGCTGTCGATATCTGCCTGGTTTCACACTGCCTAAGGAAGTTCAGAAAGCTTAAGAAGAACCTTTAGCTAAAGCGTTATGCTAATAGAAATATAAAAAAAGCACACAGCCCGACTATTTCGGAAGCTGTGTGCTTTTGTTCGTTTGTAGTTACTATTCCGACATCCGGTATTAAGCGCCACCAGTTGATACATCTAAACTAGCACCTCGCCGTGCATACCCGCTGGGACCTCGAGTCCCATGAGTGTCAGAAGCGTTGGCGATATATCTGCCAGCTTGCCATGGGGTACTTTGAAGGCCCTTGGTTCATTTGCGATATGGCACAGTGGAACTGGTGATAGCGAGTGCTTAGTCACAACATTATCCTTGTCATCCAGCATGTAGTCGGCATTGCCGTGATCGGCTGTGAGTAGAATCTGACCATCCTTTGCCAGAACTCTGTCCACAATCTGTTGCACCAGTCCATCGAGCGTCTCTATAGCGCTAACCGCAGCATCGAAAACGCCTGTATGACCTACCATGTCAGGGTTTGCGAAGTTCAGTATGATAAGGTCGTACTTATCCGAGTCTATTGCTTCTAGTACCTTTTCCGTCAATAGTGGAGCGCTCATCTCTGGCTGAAGATCGTAAGTAGCGACCTTAGGAGATGGGATCAGGATGCGGTCCTCACCTTTAACCGGAGCTTCGACACCGCCGTTAAAGAAAAATGTCACATGTGCGTACTTCTCAGTCTCGGCTATGCGGAGCTGAGTTAGTCCAGCGTCAGATACCACACCTCCGAGAGTCGGTTCAACGACTTCTGGTGGGAATGCGACTTTCACATTAGGCATAGCCGCATCGTACTCGGCCATGCACACGTACACGAGATTCGATAGAATTTTCTTCCTTGCAAATCCATCAAAATCAGGATCCACGATAGCACGAGTTATCTCACGCGCGCGGTCGGGTCTGTAGTTTATGAAGATAACCGAATCTCCATCCTTGATAGCAGTGTCATCAACGATTGTTGGTAGCACAAATTCATCCGACTCATCTTTGTCATAAGATATCTGAATCGCTTCATCCACAGAAGCTGCCTTGATACCCTCAGAAAGTGTAAGTGCATCATATGCGAGCTCGAGTCTCTCCCAGCGCTTGTCTCTATCCATAGCGTAGAAACGCCCAGAGATAACTCCGATTCTACCAAGACCTAGTTCTTTGAACTTGCCCTCGAGCGCAGATAGATAAGTCATCGCACTGCGAGGCGGTACGTCGCGGCCATCGAGGAAGCAGTGAACCACAACATCCTTGATGCCTGAACGCTTTGCGAGCTCTAGAACTGCATAGAGGTGTTCGAGCTTACTGTGTACGCCACCATCTGAGCATAGTCCCATTATGTGAAGGGTGTGGCCTGAAGCGGAATTTTCCATGGCCTCAAGCAGCACCTTATTGTTATAAAATTCGCCTGTGCTAATCGACCTATTGATACGAGGAAGATCCTGTAGCACAACGTTTCCTGCACCTATATTGGTGTGTCCAACCTCTGAGTTGCCGATCTGCCCATCAGGAAGTCCGACGAATTCACCGCTCGCCTCCAGGGTGATGAACGGGTATTTTGCAAAAAGCGCATCGAGATGAGGTTTTCTAGCGGCAGCAATTGCGTTGCCGTGCGATTCTTCGCGGATTCCGTAGCCGTCGAGAATCATCAGCATTGTTGGTCTATTTTTAATCATTGCTATCCTCCTATAGATATATCCAAGTATACACAAGAGTACGCATTATTTCTAGACGATACGGTGATGATTAGAAGGCGAATATCGTGATAGAAATCACTATTTTCGGCACTTTTTGGGGTTTGCACACGATAATAAACATCTTATAATAGTAGCATCATTATTTTAAGGAGAACGGAAGATGGCAGACGTCAGATTTACGCCTGATCAGCAAAGGGCGATCGATACTATCGACAAAAGCATTCTCGTATCGGCCGCAGCTGGTTCCGGCAAGACGGCAGTGCTCGTTGAGCGCATCATCAATATCATAGTTCAGGGTAAGGCGGATGTTGATCGCATGCTTGTTGTGACTTTTACCAATGCCGCGGCATCCGAGATGAGGCTAAAACTGACTAAAGCGATTAACAAGGAAATCAAGGCAGCTAAAACTTCTGACCCCGAGAGATCAGAGAGGCTCAGGCAGCAGCTCGGTAAGATGTATAGGTCGTACATATCGACGGTACATAGCTTTTGCAACCGAGTTATCAAGGAATTTTTCTACCTGACTGACCTCGAGCCGAACTTCAAGATATGTGATAGCCTCAAGGCTGAAATCATGAAGATGGAAGCTATCGAAGAGGTGTTTGAACAAGGATTTGAAGAGGATAATTTTATAGAAGGGGGCTCATTTCGTGAGTTTTTAGACCGCTACAGTAAGGAACGAGATGATAAAGCGCTAATGCAGGAGCTCGTCAAAGCATACGCAGATCTTCGGAGTATGCCAGATTATTTTGAATGGTCTGAGCGCATGGCTGAGAAGCTTCGTATACCGGATAGCGGTGACTACCGAGATAGCGATTTATATAGAGAGCTTTTGGAAGAGGCAAGGCGGATTGTGGATGAGACCCTTCGAGAATCACTTGGGCTGCAGGAATATCTGATTACACTTAATTTACCCAATACGGCAGCTAAGCTGGACTCTGAGATAGGTGTATTTCAAACTCTGGCGGATGCTATTAAGTCTGTTTGTGACAGAGGAGAGCTTGCTAGAGGAGCTGAAGATGTCGTTTCTCAGGTATTTCAAAATTCTATATTCGGTACATTTACCGGTGGAAAAGGTGAAAGAGAGGCTTACAAGGCGGTATCTGCTGATTGCAAGGCTAGAAGAGATACATATAAGAACAACTTCCAGAACTTCTTTAAGGAATACAATTTTGCAGAGCTCAAGATTTTATTCGAGGAGCAGGCGGAAACGCACAAGTATACGATGTATTATTTGGCGCTACTCAAGGAATTTGAGAGCATTTATAGTGCGAAGAAGCGGGAGCAAGGTGTCATTGACTACGGTGACATGGAACATATAACTGCAGGTATTCTCAAAAATGAAGAGGCAAGAAAGGTGCTTCGTGAACGCTTTGAATTCATATTTGTTGATGAATATCAGGATGTGAATACCCTTCAGGAGTATCTAATCGGCAGCGTGGCACGCGAAGATAATGTGTTTAAGGTAGGTGACGTCAAACAGAGCATCTACAAGTTCAGACAGGCTGAGCCTCATATATTTGAGGAGACATCTAGGGCATATAAAGACGAGAACAATGAGCATGCAATTCAGATAAATCTCAACAAAAACTTCCGTAGCAACGGGGCCACGATTGACTACATCAACTATGTATTTCAAGATTTGATGGATGGCTATGACGATGACGAGAAGCTATATCAAGGACTTACGGGGCATCCTGAATATAACCTTAAGCCAGAGGTGCACCTGCTTCTAACTGAAATGGATGATTCAAGCGAAGGGGAGAGCTCAGAAACAAGTTATACACCTCGAGGCTCTCAGATTGTTGATATAGAAGGACCTTCATCTGGTGAACGAGATGAGTCTGAAGAAGAAATTAAATCCCTCTCCAAAGCTGAGATTGAAGCGATTCATGTTGCGGATATTGTCAGCGGTATCATCGGTACGGAATTCTACGATGGCAAGAGCGGAAAGGTTAGAAAAGCAACTCCTAGAGATATATCCATATTGCTTCGTTCTACTAAGAATAAATCAGACATGTATTATAAGTCACTGATGAGCAAGAGCATCTCGTCACACATCTCTGATGATGGTGGCTATTTTGATACGGTTGAAGTAGCTGTTGCTATGGCGATCCTTAAAATTGTTGATAACATGCATCAGGACATTCCGCTCATATCCGTGCTCAGATCAGAGGTGTTCGGGTTTACTCCAGAGCAGCTTGCTGAGATAAGAGCCTTTGCAAGAGAGAAGCAGATTGCGGAAGCGAAGGAAAGAGAAGGGGACGTGCAGTACCAGAGGCAGTCATACTGCGATGCATTGCTTTTATACAGTGCAAATGGCAGTGACGATGGTCTAAAGTCCCGCGTAAATGAGGCACTCGCGACCATCGAGAAATGGCGTGCGCACAGCAAGATGATGCAGCTCGATGATTACATTTGGTATCTACTCGAAGATTCCAATTATTACATGTACGCAGGTGCTATGTATGGCGGCAGACAGAGACAGGCAAACCTAAGAGCGCTAGTCGAGAGGGCTGGAGCTTTTAGGATGTCGAGTATTGCCTCGCTCAGCAGCTACATAAGCTATCTTGAGGTACTCAGAACTAAGAATGTTGAGATGGGGCAGCCATCAATGGTCAGCGAGGAAGATGATGTTGTTAGGATAATGACCATCCATAAGAGCAAGGGGCTCGAGTTTCCGTTCGTAATCGTAGCAGGCATGGGCAACCAGCTCAATTATTCGTCTGGCATCAAAGGCTTCCAATTCGACAACGAGCTTGGAATCGCCTTGGCGTACGTCAACCCAGACGAGCACTACTGGCGCAGAACACTGATGCAGAAGAAGATAACAGCCAAGATTCGTGAGGATGAATATCAGGAGCAGCTTAGAGTCTTGTACGTTGCGATGACACGTGCTAGGGAAAAGCTATATCTTATCGGCTGTGAGAAGACAGATGAGTTTGTGCTTGACGATATTCGCTCTAGAACTAGTTATTTTAAGATCATGGGAAAGCTTTGTGACTCTGGGCACTATAACGAGTATACCTCTACTGATATGCATGAAGTTAAGATGCCGCGGCTTCCACGAGGGGCAAATAATTTCTTGACCACTGATAAGATTCCGATGGATATCGAGCTAAGTGAAGAATATGAAGAGGTTAAGAGGCGTCTCGACTATGAGTATGCATATAAGGATGATCTTAATACCAAGGCAAAATACTCCGTTAGTGAGCTAAACAAGGAAGCAATAGAGGAGTCGGTTTACAGAGGCAAAATCGAAGATAGAAATACGAGAATTGAGAGGCTAGCTAGCGCTGATGCAGCGAGCATCGGAACGGCTTATCATAGGATTATTGAATTTGTGGATTTTAAGAAGGCAGTAAACGAAGCTGGTGAGTGTGATAAGTCCTATATAGAGGAAAGAGCTGAGACTCTTAAGAAAAACAGCGCTATCTCTGAACCAGTGTTTAAAGCGCTTGATCTTCATAAGATATATGCGTTCTTTGAGAATGAAATCGGACTTCGTGCATGTGCAGCAGCTCGGGCAGGACTTCTTTCAAAGGAAAAGCCTTTTACCTTAAGGGTAGAACGAGGTGGTAAAAGTGTACTGGTTCAAGGTATCATCGATTGCTACTTTAATGATGGAGATGGACTGGTTCTGGTTGACTACAAGAGTAACAGGCTTAGCTATAAGGATAGAGAGGCTGATATTGAACGTATAAAAGAAGAGTATCGTGAGCAGATAGGCCTCTATAGGCGTGCTCTTGAGGAGGGTGCGGGGTTAAGTGTAAAGGAGGCATATCTGTATTTGCTAGATAAATCAATCACTATATCGATGTTATAACAAAGGACGAATTCTGCTGAGAATTCTGCATAGAAGAGAGGTAAGAAAATGTTTAGAAAATTGAGAAACCAGAAAAAAGCTATTTCAGAAGAGTGCGCAAAGGAACTGCTAAAAGAGGCCCCAAGAGGTATACTAGCGGTAAACGGTGACGATGATTATCCATATGCGGTTCCAGTTAACTATCTCTATGATGAGCAGAAGGGACGCATTTACTTCCACAGCCTACATGGCGGCTATAAGGTCGAGTGCATGGAGAGATGTGACAAGGTGTGCTTTACTGTGTACGGCAACGTTCAGGTTAAGGAAGAGGCGTGGGCACCGTACGTAGAGAGCGTGGTCGTTTTCGGAAAGTGCCATCCAATTGAAGATAGAGAAGAGATGTTTGAAGTGCTGAAAAACTTCGCTCTAAAATATTATCCAAGCGAGGAACTCGTGCACCGCGAGATAAAAGCAACTGGCCATGCCGTGCAGATGTATGAGATTGAGATTGAGCATATGACAGGCAAAGAGGTGCAGGAAAAGTAAGCCTTGCATATATAAAAAACCATACAACTGGTTAATAAGTACGTCTAATGGTATTGAACAGGTAATATTATGATGTTAAAATAACACATCAGTTAGTTTATATTAACTAACTGATGTGTGTTTTTATGTCGAGTAAGCCAAAGGATATGGGAGTTTATTTCTCAGCTATGGCTTACGTATAGTAGGAAAGGGAAAAATATATGGAGTATGTCAAGAAGAGAAGTATATTGTTCGTAGCAATTCTTGTGCTCAGCATGGTTCTTGGAAGCATCAGCATTGTTTCAGCAGCAAGCAGAACACAGGATGTGTACAAGTCCTACGATGTGTCTGTAAAGTCTGGAAGCAGTGCATATGGGTATACTGACGGAAATAAGTGGAGCGCAGTGTACGAGAAGGTTCTAGGAACTAATGGCACAACGCTAACGCCGATATGGTATTCGGCTGATGGTTCTAATTATTACCCAGTAGAGGCATCTAGAGTTTATCAGTCAGGCGGATATGTATACACGTTTAAGGCTAATGGTGCAGTCCTCTATACAGGTCAAAATGCTGTAATGAATCCTTCAATTATTGCAAAGCTGTATGATAAGAAACTTACTAAGACTATATACAGCGGAACAGAAACCGTTTCAAATCAGACATTTAACGGACCTGTTGAGGTAGAAGCTGGAGCAAATATTACTTTTGACAACGTAAAGTTCAACAATGGTCTCACTACCTATGGAGTATCTAATGTTTCGAACAGTTCGTTTACTGATAGCACGGCTGTAAACAAAGGCAGTGGTAAGACTTACATCGCTGATACGTATTTCGGTCACACCGCTAGCTCATCGAGCTTCTATGGTCAGACTTCATCGGTAGTTGGAGTGAATATTAAGAGCAATCGTTTGACAGATGCTGTAAAGGGCAAGGCGTATGCTGAGCTCCTTTCGTTCCCTGACTTTTCTTATACATATTATCCAAGCTCTTTCAGTGCAAGGGTAACTGCCAAGATGCATTATGATACGGTTAGTATTGTCGGTGCGCTTCCAAGTGGACTTACAGCAAGCGCTACAAACTACGATGCTACGGCTGAGAAGACAGATGTCAATATAACCGGAACACCTACGGCAGAGGGAATAGATCAGCTATTCGATATTAATTTTACAGAAGGCGTTTCGAAATTGAATATCACAATTCCAATGTTAATTAATGTTAATGCATATAGCGTTGAGTACAATGTTATTGGAGACACACCAAGTGGATACACGGCTCCAAGCACTGTAACTGGTGTAGGGTACGGCGAGACAGTTACACTTGCGGCTGCACCAAATAGCATTTCTGGACAAAAGAATGGCGTTAACGGCACATGGGAATTTTCCGGCTGGTCGACAGACAGAAACAATATAAGCACTACAAAGGTCACTACGGTAAATGTAACTCAGGACACTACAGTATATGGGCAGTGGACATTTAAAGCAGATAGCACTTCTTCAGCTACTGTTACACCTGCTTCAGGAAATTCTAACGGAAACAGTGCTCATCCAGCCAATACCGTAAGCAAGCATAAGGTTCATAGACATGGACCAAAGACGGGTGATAGCAATGATATCGGCGGATACTTGCTAGTGCTCGGAGTTGCTTCGGCAATATTGGCAGTCGTTTCAAAGCGCAAGGCTAACTAGTTAAGGTAGCTGTCCGTATTGCGATATACGATTATAAAAAATTAATAAAGCCTAAAGTAATAAGTTATAAATATGCTAGACGAGAAAATCGAGATTTGCTCAGGAATTGAAAAATCTTGGCTTTCTCGTTTTGTTTTGGAGAGTTGTTATGTATAATTTATTTATCTAGGTTACTAAAAGTAGTAATTGCAAGAAAATCGCATACTATAAGGCAAGATGTAGGAGCATATGATGATAGAGATTAGAGACATCGGGAAATTTGAATCCGTACCAGAGATCGTAAGTGACATTGCAAATGGTGATGTAAATGCCTTAGAAGAACAGCTATCTAAGGGGTGGGACATCAATGAAGAGATAGTGCTTAGTAAGTACACGAGGCTTTTGCCACTTAACTTAGCTCTTATGATGAACGAACTCAAGACTGTTAAATGGCTAGTCGAACATGGAGCAGAGCTGAACGATGACGATAATCCAAGCTTTCTTATTGCAGTGAGATACTGCGGCGAAGAGGCTATCAGATATTTGGTCTCTCAAGGTGCTGATGTCAATGCTGTTAACTCGGTAGAGACTGAAGCGTTTGAACAAGCTATCTTCGGAGAGAGGCTAGATAACCTAACTCTGATCGATGAACTCGGTCATACAGTTAAGAAGCATGGCGGATCAGCTTTTAGAAATTGCCTAGATAAGAGAAATTACGATGTTGTTGATTTCTTTATAAAAAAAGGCGTCGATATAAACTATAACGAGGCTGATTCTATTTATCCGTTTAAGCCGACACCACTCTGTGTAGCAGCGAGATACGTTGATCTTGAGATGTGTAAATACCTCGTGGAACACGGTGCGGATGTGACTATTACAGAAAAAGATGGTATGAGACCGTACAGCATCGCTCTTGAGAAGGGTGATGACGAGATGGTGGAGTACTTTAAGGGGCTGGAACCAACTGAGTTTCATAGTCTTCACAACAAGTTGGACGAACTGAAAGCGTACAAGCTTCCTAAGGCGATGATTGATTTACTGCAAAGTGATGATCTGCACTTTGAACTTCCAAATTGTGATTTCGGTTACATCGATTTTTTTGAGCTTACCGAAACGATTCCTATGAAGGTTGGTCGGCGCAAAGTGCTTAGGATATCTAGGGCAACTGGAGATTATAGCGATATATACGTAGTCTGGAATCCTAAGACTAAGAAGGTTGCCGTTTACGATGTTGAACACGAGGAACTGAAGGATCTATGTGGATGCAAGGATTTTATAGATGATATGGCAGGGCATCTGCAGAGAGTTCTGGAAGGAGAGCTATAAGGATGAATATAGTTGATAAGTCTAAGGAAATCGTAAAGTACATATGTGAGAACTTCGAAGAATGGGATTTAGATGACCCAGTCGAAGAAGAGTACATCGATGATTACGAAGATTTGGCAGGAGCGAAGGAAGAAGAAATTAAGGCACTTGAAGATACTTTCGATATTGAGCTGCCAAAGGCTTTTAAGGAGCTTTATAGATATAAGAATGGTAGTGGATATATGTGTGCATTACCATGTGTGGTAGGTGAGCGCGATATGACGTTTTGTCTAATGAGCCTTGATCGGATAACGAGTAGTAAGGGGTACTTTCAAAACAAGGATGCGCTTCTTGCAGACTATCCTGATTTCTTCTCGGCTCAAGATATTGAGCGCCTTAGTGATAGCAGAATTAAGCCGTATCTGTTCAACAAGAGATGGTTCCCGTTCGCAGAGTATTGTGACAGCTGTTACCTGATGCTTGACATGAATCCAGGAGATGATGGAAAAGTAGGCCAGATAATTTGCTATATTCACGATCCTGACGAGGTTGTATATGTATCGGAAAGTCTAGAGAAACTCGTTTCTGAGGTCTATGATGAGATATGCTCATAGGAGCATAAAACAAATTTGCAATTGCATAAAAGACAAAGAAAAAACAATTTCTTTGTCTTTTTTTTAATGCAATTTGACGGATGAAGTAGTATAATTCATGTATTAAATTTTATACAATTTTAAGCTATCTTAAAAGCTAGGAGGACTTATGAAAGCTTCAATTCGTTATGGCAGGAGTGCAGCACTCGTATTAGCATTCTTGTTATCATTAATGATGATGATGCCACCTAACATGGCATATGCTGCTACTAAGTACACTGCAACAGGAAGTGAGACTGCAGCTCAGCTAACGGCTATCATCGACGGTACAACCACAGATGCTGCAGGTAATAAGTATGATGTAGTTGAATTTCCAGCAGGAACGTACAATTACAATATGACTGCACCGATTCATATCAGAAGAGCTGTAACAATCAAGGCAGATGCAGGAGCAAATGTAACGCTCGTTGGTGGAGATTTTAGAGGATATGCTAACTCCAATACAACGTTTACTGGAGCAGGCTCTTTCCTTCTCAAGAATCCAAATACTTACGGTATCTGGTCTAACGATCCATCTGTAAAGTTCAATTTTGACCACACAAACTTTACTATCGATGGCGCTCCAGGATTCGGATTCTATGCTCTATTAGGCGGAAACACTACCAACATTAAGGGTGGAACATTTGTCGTTAAGAACTGTGCAAATACAGGAAACGAAGGTGGAATCGAAGTTGACGGAGCTACCTTCAACGTGTCGGATGGCGCACAGATGACAATTGAAAACAACGGAAATGGTACCTTTGGAGACCTATACATGAACGGCAAGATGAATGTAAGCGGCGCAAACACAAAGGTTACAATCAACGAGACAAGAGCAACAGCTAGAGGATACGGAATGGTAATTCCAACCTCTGGACACCTCAACATAGACGGAGCTACTTTTGAAATCAATACAACAACTGCAGGTAGAGGTCTTAACGCAGGAAATAACGCAGCTGATACAGTTAATATAGAGAACGGCGGAAAACTGCTCATCAAGGCTAATGGAGGACTTGCAAATAGCGGTATTCGAAGAGCGAAGGTTACGTTAAATGACACAAGTGTTCTCAAAGTCGAGGGCTATAAGTATGCGCTAGACGGAAGTGTTCTCGTAACTAAAGGTAAGCCACATGTAACGCTTAACGGAACAACAGAGGATAATGGGTCAACACCTGTATTTACAGGAGGAACAAACGGATCAATTATCATGGGTGGATCGGTGCTCGAAGACTACAGTGATCACGTTGTAGATGGTGTTCTTACAGCAACAGCTGGAGGAAGCCAGGTAGCTACACAGCCTGTAAATACAGCTGGCGAGGCGCTCACGCGTTTTGATATCAGGGGGCTATCTAATAAGACTATAAACATTGCAGCAGATCCAGACAACGTAGCACATCCTGCATACACATATAGCGTGGGTGCAAATCATGGTGGAACGGCTTACGTATGGGCTCCTGCAGTAAATGTGAAGTTCTGGGAGACAAAGGAAGCGTTCGATAACAATGAGGCTGCTAAGCTCATAAAGACTCTGACAACTATCCGTGGCAACAATCTCAAACTGGTTGGGGCAACTATGCCTGAAGCGCCAACTGCGCCAGCAGGAAAGGTGTTCTCACATTGGGTAAATGCAGATACAGGCGAGGTTTTCGATGTGAACACATCTCTCACCAAGAGCATGACAAACGTATACCCAGTTTATAAGGTGCCAACAGTTAAGAAGGTAGTTAAGGTTCACAAGAAAGGTCCTAAGACAGGCGATGCAGAGAATGTTATGCTCTATGTAAGCATGCTAGCTGGAGCAATTGTTACACTTTCTGTAATAGTAAGATTGAGACGTAAAGCGTAATTCACTAACCAGATTGCTTTGGTGATAAGTGTAAGAAGTTCTCTTGTTACGGGAGCGAGAATAAAACTATAAATACATAACAGTTGACTAATATGAATAAATTAAAGGCAAATGCAGATTTCTGTGTTTGCCTTTTTCATTTCATAAACATTTCATAAATGTTCGGTAATATTTCTTGTATGAAGCAAGGGCTTCGAAAAAACTATAAGGAGGATGGCTACAAGTGGTTAAAAATGCAATCGCCTATGTCGCTAGGCGCAGATGCAGAACTTTTATAATCTTCATCATTTTGACCTTGGTCCTCGCATGTATACATGTGTGTTTAAATATAATTATATCTAGTGATAACGTTGAAAAGTCTCTCTACAAGGTTTCAAATTCATCGTTATCAATAGTCAAGAAAGGGGACCAAGGGACGTTTGAAATCAAGAACTTCGCAGGTTTAAAAAAAGTGAATGGTGTCAGCGAAGTTATTCCTAGGTATGAAGGCGTAGCGACGCTCGTAGGTAGTAACGTTGTCAACGGAAACCAAACGGTTATACGTGATGATGTACCGAGCGAGTTTAGAAATGCGGTATCTGTACAGGCAGCTACTCGGACGGAACGCGAGGTACTTTTTAGCAGTGGAGTTTTCAATCTTGAGGAAGGAAGGCACATCACTAGGGGTGACAAAGGCAAGGTGCTTGTGCATAGAAAGTTTGCCGAGCACAACAAGCTGAAGCTGCACGACAAGATTGGTCTGAAATTTTTGAAATCAGACGGGAATGCAGCGTCTGGAGAGGATACAGAGATACTCGAAATAGTCGGAATATTCTCCGGTAAGATGCAAGAGCAACACACGGGTATGCCATCTGATCTCAGTGAAAACACCATGTTTACTGACTATGATTCCAGTCAGAAGGGACTTGGATATACGAGTGATAGTAGAGTGGCTAGTTCAATAACAGTTACGACGAATAGTCCAGAGAATTTAGAAACTGCAGAGAAAAATATAAGGAAATTAAATTTAGATTGGTCAAAGTTCGAGACAACTAAGAATAATGGAGCGTTCAAAGAGGCTTCTGAGTCACTGTCAGGAGTTAAAAACATCATGAGAATCATGACACTGTCAATTCTAGGAGGCGGGACAATAGTACTTTCACTCATACTGGTGCTCTGGCTCAGGGAGAGAATTTATGAGATTGGAATTCTCTTGTCTATTGGGGTAAACAAACTGGCGATAGTCGGACAGTTCATTCTTGAACTCATATTTGTATCGATTCCAGCTATGATATCGGCACTAATAGTCGGAAATGTTGCATATTCGTTTATCGTTGATGGATTTGCAAGTAGTGATGAATCGGGAGCGCTTGCGAGAGATCTAAGCGAAGGTGGAATAGGTGCTAGTTTCACGACTTTTGCGATGAGCTACGCTCTGTTACTAATGATAATATTCGTTTCTGTTGTTATAACATCTGGAGCAATTTTAATACGTAGTCCAAAGGAAATACTATCCAATATTAGTTAGGAGAAGGCATGAAAGTAATAGAAATTAAAAACGTATCATACAGTTACCATGGCTCGAGAGACAAGGTGCTATCATCGATTAATTGCAGCTTTGAAGCGGGTAAATTCTACGCTATAACTGGCAAATCAGGCGCCGGCAAGTCGACGCTTCTATCTCTACTAGCGGGGCTTGATGTACCTAGTTCAGGAGAGATTTGCTTTAATGGCAAGAACATAGCACTACACGGATACAGCAATCACCGTAGGGACAACATATCCTTGGTGTTTCAGAACTACAACCTGATCGATTATCTGACACCTATTGAAAATGTTAGGCTCGTAAACAGAACCGCTTCTGACGAACTGCTTCTTAAACTTGGCCTTAACAGCAGTGAGATTAAGCGAAATGTCATGAAGCTTTCAGGTGGACAGCAGCAGAGAGTTGCTATAGCAAGGGCTCTAGCTTCGGAGGCACCAGTTATTCTCGCAGATGAACCGACTGGAAATCTCGATGATTCAACTGCTGGCGAAATTATCGGAATCCTCAAGAAGCTGGCTCAAGAGAGGGATAAGTGTGTCATCGTAGTTACACATAGCAAAGAGGTTGCAAATGCAGCCGATGTAGTTATGGAGCTTAGTGGCAAGAAGCTCAAAGAGACGAGAAAGAATAACTAGGAGGATGACGATGATTAAAAATGCATTTGCATATGTCACAAGAAAGAGTCTAAAATCTCTGATTATATTGCTCGTCATTACTGCGATGGCTACATTGAGTATGGTTGGACTTGCAATTAAGGACGCAACTAACAAAGCGGCAGCAAAAACTTTTGGTGACATAACGAATAGCTTCACCATGGAGATAAATCGCCAGGTTAATATGGGAACTGCTAGAGGCGGCGGAAACATTCGTAACGAAGACATCAATAAAATCGTGAAATCTGGCTATGTAAACGGATACATCAAGAGAATCGGAGCAGTAGCTGATCTCGTTGGATACGAGATAATCAGAACTGATGCGACAAATCAGAATGAAGATGCGGAGCGCATCGAGAAGTTTAAGAGCACTGTGATGGTAACTGGTGTGAACGATTCGTCGCAGGATACGAAGTTCGTAGCTGGTACATTTAGACTTGTAGAGGGAAAGCATCTTGGGAAGAATGATAAGAATAAGGTACTTATTCACAAAGACCTTGCTGAGAAGAATAATCTCAAGGTCGGCGACAAGATTAAAATAAGGTCTAATCAGTACGACGCAGACAACGAGAAGCAGGCGGACGAGACCATAGAGGTTGAGATTAAAGGCTTATTTGATGGGCACAACCAAGGTGGCGTGAGTGCAGCGGTAGAACTCTATGAGAATAATATAATCAGCGACATCGACACAGCAGCAAAGCTGTACGGAAATACAGAGCAGACTGCAGTGTATCAGGATGCGACTTTCTTCGTAAAGGGAGACCAGAACCTCGATAAAGTTATCAAGAAAGTTGAGGGGCTCGATATAGATTGGCAGAACTACACGCTAGTGAAGAGCACATCAAACTATCCAGCGCTGCAGCAGTCAATTTCGGGAATCTATTCATCGGCAAATAAGCTATTTGTGGGAGGTATAGTGTTTGCAGGGCTTGTAGTTTCACTCCTTCTGTTCCTCTGGATGAATTCGAGAAAGAAAGAAGTTGCTGTATTGTTGGCGATCGGCCGAACTAAAAGGGAAATCGCAGGACAGTTTGCAGCAGAGCTCGCATTTATAACGATTCCTGCTTATATTATTTCGTTCTTTGCAGCAGGGATGCTAGGCAAAGTTATAGGAAACAAGGTGCTTCAAAGCGTCACGGGGAATATTGCTAAGGGTATCTCCAAGGAGTCCGCTTCGGCAGGTCTCGGTGGAGGTGCAGAAGTTGACGGATTTAACAAGACTCTGACAAGTTTAGATGTTATCATTAACGGGAGAGCTGTGCTTTATGTCGTGCTCTTTATGACAGTAGTACTAGCTATATCACTACTCATTTCTACATACCACATCCTGCGCAAGAGACCGAAGGAGCTGCTTATAGACGCGAGATAGAGACTGGAGGGTCAATGAAGATTCTTATAGTTGAAGACGATCAGAATATCAGGGAGGGAGTCGCAGACTTCCTCTCTGAGTTTGGTTATAATACGATTGAAGCATCTGATGGACGAGAGGCTCTCGCAAAATTTGATGAACAAGATATCAGCCTTGTAATTCTCGACATTCAGATGCCATATATTAATGGTTTAGAAGTTCTAAAGGAGATTAGAAAACGAAGCAAATTACCTGTTCTTATGCTTACGGCATTTAGCGATGAAGAGTATAAAATTGATGCATATACGAGCTTGGCGGATGGATATCTCGAGAAACCGTTCTCCTTGCCAGTGCTCCGTGCCCGCGTTGATTCTCTAATCGAGCGTTACTACGTAGTAGCGGATAAGTTCAGTTATAATAGCGCAGAGGTGGATTTTGCAAGCTATACGGCGAAGCTTGCAGGGAAGCCTATAGATATCAATGCTAAGGAAGTAGATATATTAAAATTTCTCGTCCACAATGAAGGGCGAGCACTGACTAGAGAGCAGATTATAGACGGTGTGTGGAAGGCGACAGAGGAGCCTCCTTTTGACCGAGTGATAGATGTATACATAAAGGAGCTAAGGAGAAAGCTTGAGCTAGACTGTATAGTAACTATTAGGAACGTAGGATATAAACTGGAGAGGAAATGAAAAGACTAAAAATATTCCCTAAAATGTTCATCCAGACATTCACCATTCTCGGTGTGCTAATCGTAGTGGTGCATCTGATGGTGTTTCTGATGTTTCCTAAAATTTACCTAGAGAGCAGAAAGAGTGAAATCACATCCAAGGCCAATGCAGTATCTGCAGCGCTTACGGGCAAGGACAAGAGCTTCGCTCAGCAGTATCTGACATTCTATTCTAAGAGCAGTGAGATTAAAGCTTATGTAGTGAGTGACAGCATCAAGGAGGATGAACTTAAAGTCGGAGATGTGGCGGATGATAGCGTTGATAAGGCGAGTAGTAATAATTCGCTCATCATCGAGTCGCGTAAAATAAGGCTTGCGGATGGCAGTGAGCTTGCGGTGAATTTTGTTTCAACTGCTGATATGCGACAAGAGGCCAAGGGACTAATAATAAAATTACTTCCTATATCTTTAGCAGTTTCACTAGCGATATCAGTTTTAGTATCGCTGATATATGCAAGACTTTTGACAAGAAATGTCCAAGAAATAAAAGAAGTTACAACTCGAATGATGGAGCTTGATAGAAACGCTCTTTTGCCTGTCGAATCATCAGATGAGATAGGGCAGCTCAAAGCGCAAATCAATGACTTGTATGTAGCTTTGCTTGAACTGATAGATGATCTAGAGGTGAAGAATGAAGAGATTATAAAGCTTGAGAAGCTAAAGTTTGACTTCTTTAGAGGTGCTTCTCACGAACTAAAAACTCCATTAGCTAGCCTCAAAATTATTCTTGAAAATATGAAATATAACATTGGCAAGTATAAGAATCGTGATAGCTATATTGACAACTGCATTGAGATAGTCAATGAATTGGCACAGAATATATCGCAGATTCTCTCTGTTTCTTCGCTCAATCACCTTAGTGATGACGAGGAAGAAGTGGTTATAAATGAGATTTTGCAGGAGGTTCTAGATAAGTATGAACTTATGGCTGCGCAACGAAGTATCTCAATCAACAACCGTCTCGGTGATGAAAAAATTTACATAGGTAAGAGTGCTCTTAAGGTGATACTATCCAATGTAGTTGGTAATGCTGTAAAGTATTCGGATACAGGAGGTATCATAGATATCGGTTCAGATAACGGTTGGATATATATAGATAATACTTACGATGACGCAGAAAATCTCGATTGTGAAAGACTATTTGAAGTGAACTTTGACGTAGGAAAGGATAATAGCAATGGACTAGGTCTGTATATAGTAAGAAATATTCTATTAAGTTACGGGATTGAGCACAAGCTAGAACGATGTGAAAAAAGCATAAGATTTACGATTAAAATTACTTAGTAAAGATGAAATAAATATATTTAAGTAGTTTACAGAAAAAGTCAATCGTCACAATGGTGATTGACTCTTTTTTTCGTTCGAATTACACCAAAACCACACCTTCACTCTTATTGATAAAAACCTCTCAAAATAGTATAATAATATAACTTATGCCATGTAAAATGGACGATTTTAAGAGGGACGGGATACCGATATGCTAAGTTCGATTCAAAGTATAATGTCTAACTTCAGACCGGAAGACGCGCTGGATATAGCAATCGTGTCTTATATTGTTTATAAGATGATCGGTTTTATTAGAGAAACCAGGGCGATGCAGCTCATACGAGGGCTGGTAATTATCATAGTTGCGTTTTTTGTATCGGACATATTCAACCTGTATCTGCTAAATTGGCTACTCAAGAGCCTATTCACCATGGGGCTCTTCGCAGTTGTCGTGTTATTTCAACCAGAGCTGCGTAGGGCGCTCGAACAGGTGGGGCGTAAGAATCTTATGAACACGAACTCGTTCCGCAATATCGATAAGAATAAGGCTGTTGAAACGGTAGATGCCCTTGTGAGTGCAATCGATGATTTCTCAGCCACAAGGACAGGGGCATTAATCGCAATTGAGCGTGAGACAATGCTTAACGATATTATCGAAACGGGGGTTGTGGTAGATGCTGAGATTTCCGTCAGGCTTCTGGGAAATTTATTTTACGAAGGTTCCCCACTTCACGACGGTGGAGTGATTATTCGTGGTGCTAGAATCCATGCGGCATCATGCGTATTCCCGCTGACAGAGAAGAAGAATATTGGCAGAAACCTAGGAACGAGGCACAGAGCAGGTGTAGGGCTCAGCGAGGTTTGTGATGCTCTGATAATAATAGTTTCTGAAGAGACCGGAGTGGTATCGATCGCTGAAGATGGAAAGATTCGCAGATTCGTAGATCTCAAGACAATCGAGAAGATGCTTCTCAATATGTATCTGCCATCTGAAAGAGGGATGTACGGTAGGGTTGCGAAGCTAGTACGCCGAAAGGGGGGGAAGCACGATGCAAAGTAACGAAACAAGCAGCAAGAGGATCAACAAGCTCAACCTAGTGCTTTCGGTTGCAATCGCATTTGCCTCCTGGCTTTACGTAGTATATAGCATAAACCCAACAATCAGCCGTACGTATACGAATATTCCTGTGACGGTCGCAAACTCCAAGACGCTTGCCAAGAATGATTTGGCAGTAAGCAAGCTTGATACAGAGAAAATCTCAGTTACCCTTGTTGGAAGGCGCTCGGCGATTAATGAGCTGAAGAAATCCGACATCGTCGCAACCGTCAATGCATCGAATGCAGGCAAGGGAGAAAACTCGATGGCTGTGCAAGTGAGCGTGCCTGGTGCTATAGCGGTCAAATCACAGAGTGAAAGTAGCATTTCGGTCACAGTTGAAGACCTAGAGGTCAAGAAGGTAAGCACATATACGACATATAAAGACGGTCAATCTGGTGAGCCTGTAGTCAAGAAGCAGAGTAGCAAAGAAGTAGAGGTACAAGGAGCTGAGAGTCTGGTTAAGAATGTAGACTCGGTCAAGCTCGAACTCGATGCTGACAAGGTCACCGATAAAGCTAAAGAATTCAGCGCAGTCGTAACCCCTGTGGATGGAAGTGGTCACAAGATAGACTATCTGACTACTGATCCTGACAGGGTATCTGTAACTGCATATAAAGGTGAGACCAAAACTGTTAAACTCAAGGTAAAGGTTACTAATACACAAGATGGCAGTGTTTCAAGGACGTACTCCGCACCGAGCACTATAGTTATCAAAGGTAGAAGCAAGGATATCAAGAACGTAACAGAAATTACATCCAAAGAGATGGATATCAGTTCTGTAGCCGAGACAGAAGATATGGATATCGATTACGACCTACCAGAAGGTGTGAGCATAGCAAATGAATCAAGGCACGTAAAGCTCAAGGTCAAGGTGAGCACGAGCGGATCGAAGACCGTGAATGTTCCGGCTAGCTCAATCAACATAAATAATGTTGCTAGTGGTCATACAGCGAAGGCGGATAGTGGTGTTAACGTCGTCGTAACGGGCAGTAAGGACAAGATAGCGAGCATCACAGCTAGTTCATTCGTAATCAGCGCAGATGCAAGTGGTCTAGGGGCAGGTCAGCATACTGTTACAGCGTATCTAACCAATAATTCTGGACTTACGGCAGCACTTGAAAGTGCACAGATTACGATAACGGTTCAGTGACGGGGTATCTTAAACTTGCGATTTGGCATTGACTGTTTATGCTAGACGATAAAATTACAGATGGAATTTATACTTTGCAGGATATATATGAGAAGGAATTAAGGAGAAGCTAATGGGCAGATTGTTTGGAACAGATGGTGTAAGAGGAGTGGCTAACACAGAACTTACAGCTTCGCTTGCATTCGACATAGGCAGAGCGGCAGCGTTTGTGCTCGGAGAGAATGATAAAAAGCCGGTTATGGTTATTGGGCGTGACACGAGAATCTCTGGGGACATGCTTGAAAATGCGCTGACGGCTGGAGTGCTTTCCGTTGGCGGAGATGTGATAAAGCTAGGAGTTGTTCCTACACCAGCAGTTGCTTACCTAGTAAGGAAGTATAACGCAGATGCAGGTGTCGTTATCTCTGCATCCCATAACCCATTTGAATACAATGGAATTAAGCTATTTAATGGTGAAGGATATAAGCTGGATGATAGTGTTGAGCAGGAGATTGAGGCAATTATACTGGGCGAGAAGGAAATCAGCACAGATGAATTCGTTGGGGCAAAGCTCGGAACCTGCCGCGAGGATGATGCCTGTGCGATCAAGCAGTACACTGACTTTCTGCTTTCGACGATAGATAAGAGACTTGACGGTATAAAGGTTGTTCTCGATACTGCTAATGGTGCGGCGTTCGAGACTGCTCATGTCGTATATGAGGCACTTGGGGCAGAAGTTACAGTGCTCAGTGATAGTCCAGACGGAATAAACATTAATGATGACTGCGGATCCACACATCCTGAAAAGTTGCAGCAGAAAGTTGTAGAACTCGGTGCGGATGTTGGATTTGCATACGATGGAGATGCGGATAGGCTCATCGTTGTGGATGAACAGGGTAGAATAATAGACGGAGATAGAGTGCTCTGCATATGCGGAAAATATCTGAAGTCTAGAGGGCTTCTTGCAACAGACAAGATTACAGCTACTGTTATGAGTAATATCGGACTTCATAAACACCTAAAGGAATATGGAATCGGTGTCGATGTAACCAAAGTCGGCGATAGATATGTTCTAGAGTCCATGAGAGAGACAGGCTCTGTGCTAGGTGGAGAGCAGTCTGGTCACATGATATTCTTGAACTACACGACGACTGGTGATGGCGTACTATCGTCGCTGCAGTTCATGAAAGCTTATCTTGATTCTGGAAAAAAACTCAGTGAGCTCAGAGACGAGATACAGATTTATCCACAAGCGCTAGTAAATGCTAGGGTAGACAATGCTTTCAAGGCGACGGCTCTAGAGGATGAGGAAGTTAAGAAGTTCATCGCTGATATCGAAGCGAAAATGGAGGGCACAGGTAGAGTTCTAATTAGGCCTTCAGGAACCGAGCCACTGATTAGAGTAATGCTAGAAGGTGAGGACATCGATGAAATTCAGGGATATGCGAAGCAGGTGGCAGCGCTTATATCTGATAAATTTGGCAAGTGATTAGTAAATAAGCTATATGGCAAAACAAACCGCCATGGCAACACATAGCGGGAATTTTAGTTTTGTTAAAATAAAAGAGAGCGAATCGTTATAGCAACTACGGGGAACTGTGGATTGGCTATTTGAAATAATATATTTGGAGGAAACAATATGTGCGGAATCGTAGGTTATGTAGGTAATGAGGCTCCTCAGGGCATCATTATCGAAGGACTTAAGAAGTTAGAGTACAGAGGTTATGACTCGGCAGGTATCGCTGTTGTAAATGATGGCAAAATCAAGCTGAGAAAGCACGTTGGTGAAATCGTAAATCTAGAGAAGCTAATTGGAAATGAAAATCTAGGCGGTCACGTGGGAATTGGACACACAAGGTGGGCAACTCACGGTGCGCCATCTGATGTAAACTCACATCCTCATATGAGCAATGACAACAGAATTGCACTTGTTCATAATGGAACAATTGAGAATTATGTGGAAATCAGAGAGCAACTTGAGAAAGAAGGATTCACTTTTAAGAGTGATACGGATTCCGAGGTTGCTGCTGTTCTATTCGGTAAATACTACAACGAGCTCGGTGACCTAAAGGCTACTATGGACAAGGTAACTCACGAGATGACAGGAACTTTTGCACTCGCTGCGATTGCGGAAGATCAGCCAGAAAAATTCGTAGCTTATAGAAAGAACGCTCCGCTGATTGTCGGCAAGGGTAATGGTTGCAATTTCGTTGCTTCAGACTTCTCGGCGCTTCTTAAGTATACAAAGGATGTTTATCTTCTGGAGACAGGTGACACAGTAATACTTACTCCAGATGGCGTTACAATCTACGATGAGTCTGGCAAGGAGATTAAGCGTGAGACTATGCACATCAGCTGGGACGAAAGCGTCGCAGAAAAAGGCAAGTACGAGCACTTCATGCTCAAGGAGATATTTGACCAGCCTAAGGCTATAGAGGAAACTCTTGATCGTAATCTAAGCGAAGATGGAAGAGTGTCGCTATACGATATGACGCTTACTAAGGAGGATTTTGCTAAATTCAATAAGATCTGCATCGTAGCATGTGGGACGGCATACCATGCTGGACTAGTTGGTAGAAATATCTTCGAGAAATTTGTAAAAATGCCTGTAGAGGTTGATGTAGCTTCTGAATTCAGATATAGAGATCCTTTTGTAGACGAAAAGACACTTTTCATTGCAATCAGCCAATCTGGAGAGACTGCAGATACCCTTGAAGCACTCCGTGAGGCTAAGAGAAAAGGAGCGAGGGTATTATCCATTGTCAATGTAGTAGGAAGCACAGTTGCTCGTGAATCTGACGATGTGTTTTATACATGGGCTGGACCTGAGATTTCAGTAGCTTCTACAAAGGCTTATACAACTCAGCTTCTGTCACTTTACCTATTAGCCCTATATCTAGGCGACCTACGCGGAACCATATCAGAGGAGTACTACAGAGAGGTTGTCAGCGAGCTATCTGAGATCCCTGAAAAATTGGAGAAGGTTCTGACACTTAGAGGTGATATCGAGAAGCTTGCAAAGAAGCTTTACGATAGAGACCAGGTGTTCTTTATCGGTAGAGGCATGGATGCTAGCGTTGCTTACGAGGGTTCGCTAAAGCTCAAAGAGATTTCATATATAAACTCCTTTGCAATTGCGGCTGGAGAGCTGAAGCATGGAACCATTGCTCTTATGGAGCCTACTACTATCGTTGTTGCACTAGCAACACAGTCTAAGTTGTTTGATAAGATGGTTTCCAACATTCAGGAGGTTAAGGCGCGTAATGCACACGTGATTTCCATCGCAAAGGAAGGTAATACGGCTATAGAAGAGCATTCAAATGAGACATTCTACATTCCAGAGTGCATGGATGAGGTATCTCCACTTCTAAGCGTAATCCCGCTTCAGATATATGCATACTACGTTGCCAAAGAAAAGGGATGCGAGATAGACAGACCTCGTAACCTCGCTAAGAGTGTAACTGTAGAATAAAATAAATGTCATTATTTCGAGCGTGTGCGGAACTTGCAATTGCAGGCTGCGTACATGCTCGTATTTGAAAAGTTATAGGCGCATAGTTGTTTAGAATTAGAGAATTGGTATGGAAGAGAACAAGGCAATCAAAAATTATACGGAATGGATCAATGCCAAGGGAATCGACCCAGATATGAGACAGTATCTGATGAATATGATATCCCGACCAGAAGAAATTGAAAGCTGCTTCAGCGAGGAGCTCGATTTTGGCACGGCTGGCATGAGGGCGACTATGGGAGTAGGTTCAGCTCGAATGAATATCTATACAGTTGCTACTGCAGCATATGCTATGGGAGAGATGCTTAAAGAAAAGCATGAGGGCAAGGAAGTAAAAATCGTTATTTCGTACGATTCACGTAATAATTCAAGAGAGCTTGCAGAGGCTGTCGCCGTGGCTAGCTGTGCGGCAGGTGTTAAGGTTCTATTTTCAGACAGACTCCGTCCAGTGCCGATGCTTTCTTACGCGATAAGAAACTTTGCTGCTGATGGCGGTATTATGATCACAGCTTCACACAACCCTAAGGAATACAATGGATTTAAGTCATACAGGTCTGATGGAGCGCAGATGATCGATGAAGAGACCGAGGCGATTAAGAGCCGCATTAGAGATGCCGTTCAAGGTATAGAGATACTTTCGACGGCGGAATCCTTCGAAGAACTTGTGAAATCTGGAAATATTACATATTTTGGCAGGGAAGTCGACGACAGCTACGATGCGATGATTATGGACGCGTTTAATAGCAGTAGTGTCAGCAGAAGGTCGAGAGCTTCGCTTCGCATCGTGTACTCACCGCTTAATGGATCGGGCAGGGAGCCGGTAAGAAGGGCGCTTCGTGAACTGGGATACGAAAAGGTATTTGCAGTAAATGAGCAGGATAATCCAGATGGAGATTTTCCGAGCCTAAGGGTTCCAAACCCCGAGTATGATGATACATATGATTTGGCTAAGAGATATGCTGATATGTCAATGGCTGATATCATTATCGTTACAGATCCAGACTCAGATAGGCTAGGCGTAGCGGTATATGATGAGGGCGAATACAAGAGACTTACAGGAAACCAGATAGGCGCGATACTCCTCGAGTATCTTCTTTCTGAGGCAAAGAAGCTGGGTAATCTTCCAGAAAATGGGTATGTGGTAACTTCAATCGTATCGACCCACCTGGCAAGAGCCATATGCGCTAGATATGGCGTTAAACTATATGAAACTTTAACGGGCATAAAGAATATTGCCGAGCAGATTAGGCAGAGATCCGATAATGGAATGGAAAGATTTATGTTCGGGTTTGAGGAAAGCAATGGATACATGCTTAACCAGGCTGTCCGCGATAAGGATGGCGTGATGGCCGCAGTAGCTATAGCTGAAATCGCAACTCTGTCCAAGGCGAACGGTGTTACTCTAATCGAGCAGCTGGAATCCCTGCATAAGCTCTACGGATACTCCGCAGAAGGTAGTGTATGCGTGGAAGGCGTTGGTGTTGGGGAAAGATTTATGGAGCATCTTAGAACGCTCGACGGCAAGCTTGGTGAACCTGGAACTGAACTCGGAGTGCTTGACATAAAGAACTATACGGATTACCTTCCTGAATCAAATGTTCTTCTGTATGAGCTTAATGGTCTCGACTGGATTGCTTTTAGACCTTCCGGAACAGAACCAAAGTTCAAGATTTACTTTGGTTTCTACGGTGCAGAGTCAGCAGCGGAGAGCAGGCTGGAGAGAATTTCGAAAACTGTTGTTGCTGAAGTTGATAAATATAAGGAAAATTAAGATGACAGATGAAGTGAGAATTGCACTACTCATAGATGCGGAAAATATCTCAGCTCAGTATGCAGGTTACATAATCGACGAAATCGAGAAGTATGGCATATGTTCGTATAAAAGAATTTACGGCAACTGGGAACGCATCGTTAAGACTAGGTGGGAGCAAGAGATCAGAAAGCACTCACTAAAGCCTATGATGCAGGTTAACAACACGAGAGGCAAGAACGCATCTGATTCAGCTCTTATAATCGATGCAATGGATATCTTGTACGGAAGCAATGTCGAAGGTTTCTGCATAGTTTCTTCTGATAGTGATTTTACGTCTCTAGCGAGAAGACTGAGCGAGTCAGGATGCCTAGTGCTCGGTATGGGAGAATCGGACAAGGCTACAGAGGCTCTCGAAAATGCCTACGATAAGTTCATCTATATAGACCTTCTTGCCAAGCAGGCAGAGGAGGAGCGCCTCGCTGAGGAAGCTCTCGAAGCTGAGTATAAAAAGCAGAAGAAACAGGAACGCAGCAAGGATGTGGCTGAGAATACTGCCAACACTCCTAGCAAGAAGGCAATAGAGGCGAAGATTCAGCAGATTATCATGGAGAATAATGATAAGGGAAAGCCAACTGATCTTGGACTTATCGGAAATGAGCTAAACCGCATCTATAAGAATTTCGATGTGAGGTATTACAGCAAGAAGGGCGGTAAGCGTTACAAGTACCTTAAGGAATTTGTTAGCGACTTCAAGTCTCTCAAGGTAGAGGTTAGCGGCGACCGCGGTATATACGTTACTGTAAGATAATAAAAATCACCTATAGTCAGCAGTCTGACTGTAGGTGATTTTCTATCTGTGATGAAAACTATAAATCTACTTATCTTCGATTGTAAAGCTCAGCTCAGCTCCACACTCTGGACATACTGCATCTCCAGGTGATGCCTGAAACTCCTTGCTACATACAGGGCAAACGATTATATATGTATCAGCATCATAGCCATCTGGCACATTGTTGTTAAATGCTTCTTTATATTGCTTATCGTCCATAGTTCCTCCTCTTTTCTAACTTAACTTCTAATTCTTAATTATTTATTATTTTACATTATATTAGTTGTTTCCTCAACTTATTCAAACATATAATGAAATTGAAACACTATGTTTATTATTATGAATACGCTAGATTTTGCTGAAAATTGATGCAGAAAATTAATATAGAGAATTACAATTAATATAAGTGTAAAATAAGAAAGGAGGATAAAATGGATAAAACTGCGATTGATTACCGTGGGCTAAAGTATATAAATATTGCTATTTGGATAGAAGTAGCGTACATACTGATAAACGGTGTTACTGGACTATTTACACTGCTTCAGATAGCGGCGATGTCAGAGATGTCAGATGGCGTTCTGATCTTCAATACGAAGATTGCTCCTGACTTAATCTTAGTTATGTTCATAGCAAATGCAATATTATACATCATGGGTTTAAATGGACTCCAGAAACTCAATCCGTTCTATCGAAAGGCTTGCAAGGTATATATTGCATACCTCATCTTCATTTTCTTATCCATAATAGCATTTGTAGTCCTCGCATTTGCTGCCAGTAATTTTGTTGTCATTTCATTCAGGACAGATAATATCAATACTGGCACAGTGAGTGTCTTAGTATGGAGCTTAGTGATAATGCTTCTTGCAGTACTGGTTGTTAGTAATATTCTAAATATAATCTATATGAGAAATATTCTACTCGGGACAAGAAGAATCGCAGATGTGCTTGGCAGCCGAGAATTATCTAAGGTAATCACTATGACTGAGAAAATATATAGAATGGCGATGATTGTTATCACGGTGATAGTGACAATTGGTGTGATGGGCATCGTGTTCGTTCTAAAGAAATATATACTCAAGATAATTGGCGGAGGTGCATATTCATTCGTAGCCCTGTATAGTGCGTTAAGGGGTATGCAGATATTCTTATTCATGTTAACTGCTGCGTACATCATCAGCTTCATAGTTAGAACGGTTTATGCAATCAGACTCACGCAGTCCTATGTGGAGATTACAAAGCATGAGATAAGTGATGCAGAAGAAGCTGCCTTGCTAGAGGATATGCAGGCAGTAAGGGAAAACAAAGCCAGATAGTATATATCTCCAGTAATAAATTTTCAATAATAATAGAATCCGTGCAATTAAAGGAAGAAGAGGGTCTTTCTAGTTGCACGGTTTTTTATTATGAAAATGAAGAGGTTAATTTACAAAGTCATAAATACAAGTACAATAAAGCACCTCACTGGCTAAATCCAGTGAGGTGCTTTATCACTCATTATTTTTTTATACGTTGTACTGCCGAGAGGCAATATACTAGCCGATAAGATCGAGGAGAGCCTTCTTAGGAACTGCTCCTACCGACTTGTTTACTTCCTCGCCATCCTTGATTACAAGTACTGTTGGGATACTCATAACGCCGTACTTCTGAGCAAGTTCTGGGTGCTCATCTATATTGACCTTGCCAACCTTGATATCGCTTCTCTCGTCAGCGATTTCCTCGATGACTGGCGATAGCATCTTGCATGGTCCGCACCAAGAAGCCCAGAAATCAACTAGAACTGTCTTATCTGCCTGCAGAACTTCCTGTTCAAAGTTTTCTGATGTTAATTCAATTGCTGCCATTTTCTTGTCCTCCTTATATTACTCAAAATCAGAATACGAACACTCTGATTAATTGCGTACAATTTTTATTAATTTCACTTTAACATTTTTTTTCGTCACTGTGTGATGATTATGTGAGAAAAAACGATATCATGGTATAATTAATGGCTAATAAATGCATTTTTGCAAGTCAAATTGCAGAAAGTATAATTAGTTTAATTAGATAGAGAAGAATAAAGCTTTAAATCGGAGATTTGACATGTATATTGATGAAGCAACTTTTAGACAGATATTTCATAAGTTTATCTATATCGAGTGCCCTGATGCGTTAGAAGGATTATCTGACACAATAGAAATAATCGATGGGGCAACAGGGATCATAGCGTACTGCTTCTGTGAGGATCTCGTAGGTACTAGCTTTAATTTATTAGCCTCTGCAAAGAAGTCTAAAGATGGGAAGCTAAAGGTAGGGCCGAGATGTTCCGAGAGGTACGCAAGGGTAAGATTTAATGATGTTAAGGATTATGAATTTGAACCTGTGAGCGAGCAGGACGCTGACTTATCGGAATTTGATGATGTACCGGATGATATACGAGATAATTTAGAGTCTGCAGATAAGAAGATGACAATGCTTAGAGAGCTGGAGATGCTGGATGGTGGGCGAAACATTGAACTTCCGGACTTCGTGAGTGTGACGGTGGGAAAGAAGGGATTTTTGCCAGAGGTAGTGTGGGTGAGAACGACTGATTTTGGAGACAATGAGTTTTACGGCACACTTCATAATCCGCCTAAGCAGGGCTTCGGGCTTGAAGCAGGACAGAAGGTTCGTTACCGCGCATATGACAACGAAGGGGAGATAATGCTGATAATTGATAGCAGCATGCTGAATTAATATGGACATTACACAGAAGATAACAGAGGAACTAGGCATTAAACCTTGGCAGGCCGAGGCTGTAATCAATCTCATCGATGAGGGGAATACAATTCCTTTCATTGCGAGATACCGAAAGGAAGCGACAGGAGCACTTGATGATGAGGTCCTTAGGCGCTTTGATGAGAGGCTTAAGTACCTGCGTTCGCTCGAAGAGAGAAAGCAGACAGTAATTTCATCAATAGAGTCCCAAGGAAAATTAACCGATGAACTTCTAGCCAAGCTAGAGCAGGCCGAGACAGTCGTTGCAGTCGAGGATATATATAGACCGTACAAGCCAAAGAGACGTACTCGTGCGATGATTGCAAGGGAAAAGGGGCTTGAAGGACTGGCGACATATATCATGTCACAGGATGCAACAGTTTCAGTTCCAGAAGAGGCGCTCAAATACTTAAATGAGGAGCACGAGGTAAATGACGCTGATACCGCAATCAAGCTAGCGCTAGATATCATCGCTGGGGATATATCGGATGATGCGGATATAAGAACCTGGATTAGAACACTTACTGCTAAGGAAGGTGTGCTCATCACATCGGTGGTTCCTGCGGTAAAGGCAGAACTCGAGACTAGCGGAGAACGCAGTGTATATGAGAATTATTTTGAATTTGCAGAGAAGGTAGACGGTCTCCCGGGACACAGAATCCTCGCTATCAATAGAGGAGAAAATGAAAAGGTGCTCAGCGTGAAGCTTGAAGCTCCAGTTGATAAGATAGAGGAAAGGCTTTTTAAAGACTTAAAGAGCTCAGCTAACAAGGTTACTCAGCAGTATATCGAAGAAGCGGCAGCTGATGCATATAAGAGGCTCATAGCCCCGTCTATCGAAACTGAAATCAGAAATGAGCTGACGATTGGAGCACAGGAAGGTGCGATAAAGATATTTGCAAGCAACCTAGAGCAGCTTCTCATGCAGCCACCTATAGGTGGAAAGACAGTTCTCGGCTGGGACCCGGCATTTAGAACAGGCTGCAAGCTCGCTGTGGTAGATGCGACTGGAAAGATTCTAGACACAACTGTTATATATCCGACCGCACCGCAGAATAAGGTTAAAGAAGCAAAGCTGACCTTAGCAAAGCTAGTGAAGAAATACGATATAGATATTATTTCTGTCGGAAACGGCACGGCTTCCCGTGAGTCGGAGCAGATAATCGCAGAATTCATCAAGGAGTACGAGCATGGACTCTATGCAAATCCTAAGAAAAAGCTCCAGTATGTAATCGTAAATGAAGCAGGCGCTTCGGTATACTCGGCTAGCAAGCTTGCAACGGAGGAATATCCAGATCTCGATGTAGGTGAGCGCAGCTCCGCATCTATAGCTAGAAGGCTTCAGGACCCGCTCGCAGAGCTTGTTAAAATCGATCCGCGTTCAATCGGAGTTGGACAGTATCAGCACGATATGGATCAGAAGAGATTGGCAGAAGCGCTCGGTGCAGTTGTAGAAGACTGTGTAAATAGCGTAGGTGTAGATTTAAATACAGCTTCCGCTTCACTTCTAGAATACGTTTCGGGAATCAGTAAACCGATTGCAGCTAATATAGTGAAGTATCGTGAGGAAAACGGGAGATTTGCTAGCAGAAAGCAGCTACTCAAGGTTGCTAAGCTCGGTCCTAAGGCATTTGAGCAGTGTGCAGGATTCCTTCGCATTAGAGGTGGTAAGGAACCACTTGACTGCACAGCAGTTCACCCTGAGAGCTATGAAGCGGCACGTAAGATCCTAGAAATCATGGGATACAAACCAGCCGACATTATCACTGGTGCGGCAAAGGGGATTTCAGATAGCCTAAGCTCCAAGAACAAATTGCAAGAGAAGTTCGGCAGCAAGCACGCTAATAGCAAGTCGGATAAGCCTTCGATGAAGCAGCTGGCAGAAGCGGCGAATATCGGCGAATATACGCTAAAGGATATTTTGAATGAAATCGAAAAGCCAGGAAGAGACCCTAGAGAAGAGGCTGAAGCGCCGCTGCTAAGAAGCGATGTGCTGGAGATAAGCGACCTGAGACCGGATATGGAGCTTAGGGGAACAGTTCGTAATATCGTGGACTTCGGAGCATTTGTGGATATAGGCGTTCATCAGGATGGGCTCGTACATATCTCTGAGCTGTCAGATAAATTCGTAAAGCATCCACTCGACGTGGTAAAGGTTGGGGATATCGTGAATGTCCGCGTCTTATCTTTTGACGAGAAGCGTAAGAAAATCGCACTATCGATGAAGAAAAAGAGATAGTGAATCAATTCATATGTGCTGACTGCTAGCGCTAATGAACTATGCAAAAATAATGCGTTTAATGCTGAAAAGAGGAGGGTATTATGGAATTTAAGGAAGTTATAGAGAGCAGATATTCTTGCAAGAAATACTCGGACAAGAAAGTAGAGCGCGAAAAACTAGAGGCGGTGCTCGAGGCTGGAAGGCTTGCTCCAACTGCTAAGAACCTGCAGGAACAGCACGTGTACGTGCTGGAATCAAAGGAAGCGCTGGATAAATTTGATATTGAAACTCCTTGTAGATACGGTGCGCCAACTGTGTTAGTGGTAGCCTTCGATACGACCAATGTCTATGTGTATCCAGGTGAAAAGAGGGATTCGGGAATTGAGGATGCATCAATCGTTGCAACTCATATGATTCTCGCTGCTGCTGACCAAGGGTTAAACAGCTGCTGGATTAATTTCCTTGACCCTGACAAGCTACACAAGGCGCTCGGACTTCCTGAAAATGAAGAGATACTCATGGCTATGGACCTTGGGTACGCCGCAGAGGAAGGAACTCCGCTACCGAATCACTTTAAACGCAAGGCGCTTAGTGAGACGGTTTCGTATCTATAGTTATAGGACAAGATGAGTTATAAAAATCGCTATATCCCTTGGGATTACAAGGGGTATAGCGATTGTATTTTTTGGCTTAAAATTGAGTAACTGCTAGCGATGCTTAGTGATTATAAATCTGTAATATTAATCTTCTGCACAGATAGGAAATGAATTATTAATATTTGCTTTCTATTGAAGCTGCCGCAGCCCTAGCCGAGGACCAGGCGAACTGGAGGTTATAGCCACCTGTGATTCCGTCTACGTCTAGCATCTCTCCGATGCAGTAGGCGTTTGGGGCGGATTTGAGCTGCATCGATTTGCAGTCAAACTGGTCGAGGCAGAGGCCGCCCGCGGTGACGATGGCCTTGCTGAAGTCACCGCGCGATTCAATTTCGAATCGGTCCTCCGTGAGGAGGACGGCGGCCTTCTTCGCGCTGCAAGCGGAACGCTTCGCCACTTCCTTGGCGAAGCGGCGCGGCAGAGCGAACTCTTTAGCAATTATAGCTCCGAGTTCGCTGCTTTGCGCGATTCTTGCCCCAGAACATCTGCCATGCGAGGATTTGAACTCGGTGCCAGTAGCTGAGATAAGTCTGGCAAGAACTTCATCTCTGCTCATCCCCACATAATTGATTTGAAGCCAGCAGCCTGGCTCTGCGTATTTTGATGAATTGAGAATTACTGGTCCAGTGAAGCTATCGTGGGCAAGGAGCAGAGAGCCATTTAAAAGCACAAGGCGCCTGCCTGCATTTGGATATATGCTAACTTCTACCTTATCAAACGAAATTCCAGATAGCTCGCCGTATGGATACCCTTTTATCTCTAACGGTGCAAGCGATGGCTTTAATTCCGTGTGTTCTAATCCCAACCCTTGGTTTACAAAATCGAACATAGAACCATCTGATCCGCTTCTGGGATAAGATTTACCTCCAGTTGCTATCACGAGATGTTTTGTTTCGTAACAGAATCTCTGACCATCGGGAGCCTCTGCTATAACTATGTATCTTCTTGTGTCTGATTCTAAAGATTCCTCATCAATCTGTACTTCATCAGAAAATCCAATTTTAACAACCTTTCTATTAGTGATGACCTTGAAGCCGTTTTGTGTAGAGGCTGATAGAAATGCATCTCTTACATCTTGAGCTTTCATCGATTCAGGGAATACTCTGCCGTCTGCTTGTGTCACGGTTTTGATTCCTCGAGAATCAAGGAATGAAACTAGATCATTATTGCTGTATTTATATAGAATCTTGCGGATTGATTTTCCTGCATCACCATAGCAGCTAGGAAAGTCCTTGATGCTACCAGCATGCGTGATGTTGCAATGGCCATGGCCACTCATCAGGAGCTTCGTCCCAACACGGGAAGAACCTTCGAGGATTAAGCCACCGGTTTTTAGGTTTGCAGCACACATCAGTCCTGACGCCCCAGCACCGACTATTATCACATCAGTGGTGATTACAGATGATGTACTTGCAGCTGCAGGTGTGAAAGAGCGCATGCTTTTACCTTTCGCAGAAATGTCATGATGGTTAGTTCTATCAATGTTTTTTAATCTTGTGCTCTGTTTCAATTCAGTCTCCTAGGTGTATAATGATAATCACACAATTATAGCATAAGTTGTAGTTGTAATAGATGAAGCTGTATCAAGGTGAATTCAAATAGGAGGGCTTTTGGGTATTAATCTCAATGTTATATATGGCATCATGATTCCGTTTATCGGGACATCCCTTGGCGCATTTTGCGTATACTTTATGAAAAAAGACCTCAGTAAAGGTGTTGAGCGTATGCTCAGTGGCTTTGCTGCAGGTGTAATGGTTGCTGCATCTATATGGAGTCTCCTAATTCCTGCTATGGAGGAGAGTTCGGGCATGGGGAGACTCGCCTTTATGCCGGCGGTGATAGGATTTTGGATTGGAATCGGATTTCTGCTACTTATGGATCACGTGATTCCTCATATGCATGCTGCTACTAATGAAGTTGAGGGACCAAAGAGCAGTTTGTCTAGGACGACGATGCTGGTTCTAGCGGTCACACTTCACAACATCCCTGAGGGGATGGCTGTCGGCGTCGTATTTGCTGGCTGGATGACTGGCAATTCAGGGATATCACTTGGGGGTGCGCTTGCGCTTTCACTTGGAATAGCTATTCAGAATTTTCCTGAAGGGGCAATCATATCCATGCCACTTTACTCAGCTGGCTCATCGAGGCACCGTGCATTTAGAAATGGCGTGCTATCGGGTGTGGTTGAGCCGATAGGTGCCATTCTTACGATAATATTCGCACAAGCGCTGACTCCGATTCTGCCGTACATGCTCAGCTTTGCAGCTGGAGCAATGCTATATGTCGTTGTAGAAGAACTTATACCTGAGATGTCAGAAGGAAAACATTCGCATAGTGGTGTACTTATGTTCGCTGTTGGATTTTCAATCATGATGACACTAGATGTTGCGCTTAGTTAAAGAAAATTAGGAGGGCTAAAGATGTCTATTTCGAAAATTGTAGAGCAATTAAAAGCTGATGAGAGAAATGCCGAGTATACAAGACGCGGTATTCCGCCAATTTTTCAGCTTAATAAAGATGCCAAAATCTTGATAATAGGTCAGGCTCCAGGGAGAAAAGTAGAGGAGTCTAAAATCCCTTTTGACGACAAGTCGGGAGAAAAGCTGATCTCGTGGATGGGTATAGATAGGAAGACCTTCTATTCCGATAAGATTGCGATTTTACCGATGGATTTTTATTATCCAGGAAAGGGCAAGACAGGGGATTTGCCACCAAGAAAGTTCATAGCAGAGGAGTATCACCATGAGATTTTGGATGAGCTCACAGATATAGAGATGACTCTTCTAATCGGAAAGTATTCTATGGATTACTACCTAAAGGGGGAGATGAAGAGGAATTTAACTGAAACCGTAAGGAGCTACGAAGAATACCTGCCAAAGTACTTCCCGATAGTACATCCGAGTCCGCTCAATTTCCGCTGGCAGGCTAAGAACCCGTGGTTTACGGAAGAGGTGGTGCCTGTACTAGCTGAAAGAGTGGCGAAAATACTCGGACAAAATGCAGATAGTTAATTGAAATGTGTGGTCTAAAAGCGTAAACCACTTAAGATTGACAGCTGCGAATTATATAGATTAACAATTATTTTGACTTTTAATATGTACGGAGGGGAAGATGGACGTTAGATATAAATTAGGGTTCGGACTTATGAGACTGCCTCAGACGAATCCAGATGACGCAAGGAGCATCGATATACCTGAGTGCGAGCGCATGGCAGATGCGTTTATAGATCAGGGATTTACATATTTTGATACCGCATGGATGTATCATAATAAAGAGAGTGAACCAGCGACAAAGAAGTTTCTAGTAGAGAGACATGAGCGGAGCGAATACACGCTCGCTACCAAGATGCATGCGGGATTCTTTAACACGGAAGAGGAGCGAGATGCGTATTTTGAAGCGCAGCTAGAGAAGACGGGTGCGGGATATTTCGATTATTATCTGCTTCACGATGTCGGCCGTGATAACATCGATAAATTTAAAGAACTCCATTGCTTTGAGTACTTAAAGCAGAAGAAAGAAGAGGGTATTATAAGACATCTCGGATTCTCTTCTCATGAGGACGCTGAGCATGTAGATAAGTTCCTAACTGATCACCCTGAGTTTGAATTTATTCAGTTACAGATCAATTACCTCGATTGGAACAGTGAGGGCGTTCAGTCCAGAAAGTGTTACGAGGTAGCTGTTAAGCATGGAATGGATGTCGTGGTAATGGAGCCTGTTAAGGGAGGAATTCTTGCAAATGTTCCGCCAGAAGCTGAAGCTCTACTCAAGGCGTACCATCCCGATATGTCCGTCGCTTCTTGGGCGATACGGTTCGTTGCTAGCCTAGAGAATGTAAAAGTAGTTCTAAGCGGTATGAGCAGCATGGAGCAGCTGCTCGACAACACCTCATACATGAAGGAGTTCAAGCCTCTATCACAGGAGGAATATGAGATCATAGATAAAGTGGTCAGTATAATAAATAGCTCCATTACTATCCCGTGCACAGCCTGTTCGTACTGCACGGAGGGATGTCCTATGAATATTCCTATTCCGAGATACTTCTCTCTGTATAATACGGATATGCACGAAGATAGCGATAGAGAGTGGACGCCTCAGTGCGAGTACTACGAGAGAACGACTATGACATTTGGAAAGGCCAGCGAGTGTATCTCGTGCGGTCAATGTGAGGCGATATGTCCGCAGCATCTGCCAATTATAAAGGATCTTGAGATTGTGGCAGATCATTTCGAACAAGAGTAGATAATAAACAAATGAGGCTATCTGATCAGAGCATTAAAACAACTTCTGGAGATATAAGCTGAGAGAAACCGTGATATGCACCTTCTTTACCATATAAGTGGTGAGGAAGGTGATTTTTGTGGCGTAGGAGTGTACATGGAAAAACACATATGCATTACAGTTAGTTATCCTTGACTTATAGGGGGAGGGGGTATATGATATCGACGTAGATTTTATTCTATATAGATAAACTATTAAGCGTTTGTATGTGAGGAGAAGAGATGACAGAAATTTCTGAGCGCCACCGAAAGCGTTCGCATATGGAATATAGGAACCTGATGAACAGGCTTAAGAGAATTGAAGGACAGATTAGGGGTATCGAAGGAATGCTTGAGAAGGATGCATACTGTCCTGATATATTGATTCAAGTTTCTTCTGTAAATAGTGCGCTTAACAGCTTCAATAAGGAGCTAATGGCGAGCCATATCAGGGGATGTGTCGCTAATGATATAAGAAATGGTGATGATGAGACTATTGATGAGCTCGTTAAAGTCATGCAAAAGCTTATGAAATAGATAAGGGAGGAGATTAGATGGATAAATATAATATCACTGGTATGAGCTGTTCTGCTTGCCAGGCACATGTCGAGAAGGCAGTTAGCAAGGTTCCTGGGGTGGAATCGGTATCCGTAAGTTTACTTACCAACTCCATGGGCGTAGAGGGTAGTGCGAACAGCGAAGCTATTGTAAAGGCTGTAGAGGATGCTGGATATGGTGCAGCTATACAAGGTGCAGAGGAGAGCCAATCTTCTACAAATTCTCTCGAAGCTCAAGAGAAGGCTCTCGAGGATAAGGAAAGCCCTGTCCTGAAGCGAAGACTTGTAACATCGGTGGTGTTCCTGCTGGTGCTAATGTATTTCTCGATGGGACACACAATGTTTCATCTGCCACTTCCAAAATTTCTAGATGGAAATCACATCGGGATCACGGTTATACAGATGGTTCTGGCGGCAATCGTTATGTTTATCAACAAGAAGTTCTTTGTCGGCGGATGGAAAAGCGTGCGCTCAGGTGCGCCAAGCATGGATACATTGGTTGCGATGGGTTCTATGACATCGTTTCTATGGAGCTTCTATATATTGATGCAGATGACCAGAAGTGTGACTGATGGTGATACCAAGGCTGTGATGGCTGGCATGCACAACCTGTATTTTGAGTCAGCTGCTATGATAGTTACTCTTATTACTGTTGGTAAGCTCCTTGAAGCTCTTTCAAAGGGTAGGACAACTGATGCACTAAAGAGCCTGATGAAACTCGCCCCTAAGACTGCGGTTATAGAGCGTGATGGTGAAGAGACCTTAGTTCAGATTGCTGAAGTTAAGACGGGTGACGTTTTCGTAGTTAGACCTGGTGAGAACATTCCGGTGGACGGAGTGATAATCGAAGGCGGAACAGCGATAGATGAATCTGCACTGACAGGAGAAAGCGTTCCAGTTGATAAGTCGATTGGTGACGAAGTTTCGGCAGCTACGATTAATAGAACTGGATTTATAAGGGCTAAGGCTACACGCGTTGGAGAAGATACCACTCTATCGCAGATTATCAAGATGGTCAGCGATGCAGCAGCAACCAAGGCCCCTATTGCCAAGATAGCTGATAAGGTGTCTGGAATATTCGTTCCGATAGTCATCATAATCGCTGTAATCGTGACGCTGATCTGGATATTTGTCGGTCAGCCATTCGGATATGCGCTTGCTAGAGGTATCGCTGTGCTAGTTGTAAGCTGTCCCTGCGCACTTGGACTGGCAACTCCAGTAGCTATCATGGTCGGAAGTGGACTTGGTGCTAAAAACGGAATATTGTTCAAGACTGCTAGTTCACTAGAGGAGACGGGCAGGGTTCAGATAGTAGCTCTCGATAAGACGGGGACGATTACTAAGGGCGAGCCTACAGTCACAGATATTAAGCCTGCAGATGGAGTTACAGCAGTTCAGCTACTTAATATCGCTAACGCTCTCGAAGCTAGAAGCGAGCATCCTTTTGCACTGGCTATTACTAGATATTTTGAAGAGAAAAAAGAAGAACTTAAGCTCGCAGATGTCGAGATTGAAGCCTTTGAAGCGATATCAGGAAAGGGCATCCAGGCCAAGCTAGTAGGTGCTGAATCCAAAGGCGACTTATATGCAGGAAGTGTAAAATACATATCTACGCTTGTAGAAGTAGCTGATGATATCAAGACTGAAGCAGATTCGCTGGCGGCACAGGGAAAGACACCTCTTTTATTCGCCGGCGGCGGAAAGCTGATTGGTATGATAGCCGTTGCAGATACGGTTAAGGATGATAGCAGAAGTGCAATCGCTGAGATGAAGAGGCAAGGCCTCAAAGTCGTTATGATTACAGGTGATAACGAGAGAACTGCACGTGCGATTGGTGATCAAGCTGGTGTTGAATATGTCGCATCGGGAGTGCTTCCAGATGGAAAAGAAAATCTGATAAAGGAACTCGGAAAGCTCGGCAAGGTTGCGATGGTTGGAGATGGAATAAACGATGCTCCTGCGCTTACAAGGGCAGATGTCGGAATTGCAATCGGTGCGGGTGCTGATGTAGCAGTTGATGCTGCAGATGTAGTGCTTATGAACAGCCGCTTATCGGACGTCTCCGGAGCTATAAGGCTCAGTAGGGCTACGCTTAGAAATATACATGAAAATCTATTCTGGGCATTTTTCTATAATATCCTTCTCATTCCGCTTGCTGCAGGTGCTTACGTACACTTCATGAAAGGATGGTCTATGAACCCTATGTGGGGTGCGGCAGCTATGAGCCTCTCTAGTTTCTGCGTATGCATGAATGCGCTCAGATTAAATCTGTTCAAGGTTCACAATGCAAACAGGGACAGGCACGGCAAAGGTGAGGTTAGTGAAACAAAATTGAATTCGCTTATCAAGAAAGTTACGGGAAATGATGAAAGCTCCGATGAGCCGGGGCAAAGCGAAACAAATAATTTGCATGAAGATAATTTAAAGGAGGGCAAAGTTATGACAAAAACTATGAAAATCGAAGGTATGATGTGTGGACACTGCGAAGCCACTGTAAAGAAAGCGCTTGAAGCTATCGATGGTGTAAATTCAGCTGAGGTTAGCCATGAAGCAGGAACAGCTGTAGTTGAGCTATCAGGAGAGGTGCAGGATGGAGTTCTGCAGAAAGCTGTAGAAGACAAAGATTATAAAGTTTTATCTATTGCATAGCAAAATGGTGTGTTACAATTACCTTGTACACGGCTTAAGCCGTTAAGCATTAAAGGTAAGAGGAGAGGTAATTATGATCGCAAAAAGTATGGAACCCTTCCTAGCGGGCAGCTCGGTTATCAGAGCTATGTTCGAAGAGGGTAAGAAGATGGCAAAGGTATACGGACCAGAGAATGTTTACGACTTCAGTGTTGGAAACCCTGGACTACACCCACCAAAGGAGTATAGAGAAGCTATCAACTACGTTAACAACGAGATGGATCCGCACCTAGTTCACGGCTACATGCCTAATGCTGGTTTCGAGTCCACAAGAACAGCGGTAGCTGAGAATCTTAATAAGAGATTTGGATCAAACTTTACTTTTGAAAATATCATCATGACAGTTGGAGCAGGTTCTTCGATTAACGTAATCATGAAGACTATCTTTGACCCAGGTGATAAGCAGGTTGTATTTGCTCCATATTTCGTTGAGTATGCAAACTGGGCTAGCAACTACCATGCAGAGACAGTAGTTGTTCCTCCAAATGAAGCAAATGGATTCGAGCCAGATCCAGAGGCACTCAAGAAGGCTCTTGATCCAAAGGTTAAGGTAGTAATTATCAACAACCCTAACAATCCAACAGGAGCAATCTATTCGCGTGAGACTCTCGAGAAAATCGCAGAGGTTCTAAAGGAAGCTGAGAAGGAATATGGACACACTATTTACCTAATCTCTGACGAGCCATACAGAGAGCTTGTATACGTAGATAAGGAAATCGTGTTCATTCCAGACCTATATGACAACACGATCATCGCATACTCATGGTCGAAGTCGCTGTCGATTCCTGGAGACAGACTAGGATACCTCGCTGTATCTCCAAAGTCTGACAACGTTGAGGAGTTTATGGCAACTGCAACTGTCGCTAACCGCATCTCTGGAGACACTAACGCTCCATCGATTATTCAGCTAGCAGTTGAGAGATGCCTGGATGCACAGGTTGATATCCCATATTACAAGAAGAATGCTGAAGATCTATACAAGATTGTGACAGATGCTGGATTCACAGCAGTTGTCCCTCAGGGCGCTTTCTACCTATGGGTAAAATCACCAGTTGCTGATGAAAAGGAACTAGTAGCTGCTGCTAAGGAGGAGAGAATCCTTGCAGTACCTGGAAGCGCATTCGCTTGCCCTGGATACATCAGACTTTCGTTCTGCATCTCTAATGAGACTATTCAGAGATCAGCTGAGTCGTTTGCTAAGCTAGGAAAGAAGTATTTCGGATAAGCTGATATGAGTGATGAGTAATAGTGATGCGTCTCTAGAGAGGCATGCATTATAGACTAAAACTTCAGAATTGTGATAAAATAAGCGTGTGAGAATATTTCTCACACGCTTATTGTTTTTACGAAGAGAGGATAAGATGGAGAGGATTGCGAGTTTTAACGTAAACCATGACACCCTTGAGAAGGGAATGTATATATCGAGGATAGATGGAGATATAGTGACCTATGATATTAGGATGAAAAAACCGAATATGGGTGATTATGTTTCAAATGAGGCGCTTCATACATTCGAACATCTATTTGCAACCTATGCGAGGAACAGCGAGATTTCCGATAAAGTCATATACATTGGGCCTATGGGATGCAGGACTGGATTCTACCTACTGATGAGAGATACCGCTACAAGGCAGCAAGCGATAGACCTAGCGAGAGAGTCGTTTAAGTTCATATCAGAGTATAAAGGTGAGATTCCTGGTGCAGCAAGGAGCGAATGCGGAAACAGTGAAGAGCACGATCTCGAGGCGGCGAGAGCTGTTGCGATAGATATGATAGAGGTTCTAAAGGATTGGAATGAGGAGAAGCTTGATTATGACTATGAAGGATAAGAGTATAGGTGCGGCATTCTGCGATGCAGCTGCAGTAATTGGTGGCAATGATAGACTAGGGATAGTCTGTGCTATGGATGTCGAGATGCAGGACCTACTGGAGCAGATGAGGGGCGTTTCGGTTGATGAAATTTACGGCTTTAAATTCTATGAAGGTATACTAGAACAGACTCAAGTGGTGCTAGTGAGATGCGGAATAGGCAAGGTTAACGCAGCGAGAGGCACTCAGCTGATGATAGATAAGTACAGACCGAGCTACATAATCAACAGCGGGGTAGCTGGCGCGCTCAATACAGAGCTAAGGCCAATGGATATCGTTGTTGGGAAGGATTTTATCCAGCACGACTTCGATCTCAGCCCAATCGGTTATGCGAAGGGCTGCCTAGCCACAGGAGATAGATCAAAGCCGACAATCACCCAAGCAGACAGCGATATGGTGAAATTGCTTACTGATGTATCTGAAGTGGTTGCTAGAGAGTATGAGGAGGCCGTCAAGGTGCTTGTGGGTAGAATAGTGAGCGGTGATCAGTTTATCAACAGTCCGGAGGTTAAGGCGGAACTGAGGGACGATTTTGGTGGAGATGCGGCTGAGATGGAGGGAGCAGTTCTAGCATATGTTGCAAGCTGCGCAAATGTGCCTTGTGCAGTGCTAAGAGTAATTTCTGACATGGCAGATGGGACTAACAACGAGTCGTATTATGAATTCGAGAAGAAAGCATCAAAGCTATCTGCAGAGATAATAATAGAGCTGGCCAAACTAGCACCATCAAATCGCTAAACTAGCAATTTCTAACAACATAAATGATGTTTAGCGTGCCTATATGACAAGTAAAGTGTATTAAGACCGAGTATAGAAGGTTTAAAGTACTAGTAATACGAGCAGTGACTACTTAAAGTCGCTGCTTTTTATTTTTTGTGATTTGAATGGCAAGAAAGAAAGCAGAAGTGCAGGTACGGAAACAAAAACATAATTTTACAGTTGACAAAGCAAATAGATATGAATATAATCTACTTAGCTACCAAGTAAGTAGTTAATAAAGTGGATCAAAAAAAGATTTACTTTATTAGATGAAGATTTTAACTAGAGAAGAATATCGATTGATGACAATGATTGTTATTGATCTTTTTATGAGAAACTGAAAGGAAGGTTACATCATGGCTAATATTTATACTTCTGCTGATCAGCTAATCGGCAAGACACCACTTCTTGAACTTACAAGAATCGAAGAAGAGCTTGGACTTAAGGCTAGGGTTTTCGCTAAGCTTGAGTATTTTAACCCAGCTGGCTCTGTTAAAGATAGAATCGCAAAGAGAATGATTGAGGATGCAGAGGCTAGTGGCAAGCTTAAGCCTGGTGCAACCATTATCGAACCAACTTCTGGCAATACCGGTATTGGGCTCGCTGCTGTAGCTGCAGCAAAGGGCTATAAAACTATAATAGTTATGCCTGAGACTATGTCTGTAGAGAGAAGACAGCTTATGAAGGCATACGGCGCAGAGCTTGTTCTGACCGAAGGAGCAAAGGGCATGAAGGGAGCTATCGCTAAGGCTGAGGAGATTGCAGCTGAGACAGAGAATTGCTATATCCCAGGACAGTTCGTCAATCCATCTAATCCTGCAGCTCATAGGGATACTACTGGTCCTGAGATCTGGGAAGATACAGATGGAAAGGTTGATTACTTTGTAGCTGGAGTAGGAACTGGTGGTACGGTGACAGGCGTTGGAGAGTATCTGAAGTCTAAGAATGAAGATGTAAAGATTGTTGCTGTTGAGCCTGAGGCATCGCAGACTCTCGCAAAGGGTGAAGCTGCACCTCACAAGATTCAGGGAATTGGCGCGGGATTTGTGCCTGAAACCCTTAACACACATATATATGACGAGATAATTCCTGTTACTAATGAGGATGCTTTTGAGACTGGTAGATTAATAGGACATAAGCAAGGCGTACTGGTTGGAATTTCTTCTGGTGCAGCATTATGGGCTGCTATCGAGCTTGCTAAAAAGTCAGAAAATGAAGGCAAGAATATCGTAGTTCTATTGCCTGATACAGGAGATAGATATCTATCGACACCGCTATTTCAGGAATAATAGCTGATTGACATATCATTAATTATAGAGAAAATTATTATGGAAATGCGGGGCTAGACATTTTTGTCCCGTATTTTTGCGTTTCATGTAAACTTAATGTAAAATGTAATGGATTTAGAAAATAGGAGGAAACTGTGTTAGTCTCAACGAGAGGAAGATATGCCATAAGGGTGATGATTGACCTTGCCGAACATATGAATGGCAAATACATACCTATGAAGGAAATTGCCGATAGACAAGACGTGTCGCTTAAGTATATGACTAAAATTATGCAGGCTTTGACTAAATCAGGTATGCTCGATGGACAGCATGGCAAAGGCGGAGGATATAAGCTTAATAGAGACCCTGAGGAGTATCGCGTCGGCGATATACTTAGGTTAACGGAAGGCACTCTTGCCCCAGTCGCTTGTATAGATGAGACAGATTGCAAGTGTGACAGGTCCTTCGAGTGTCGGACAAGACCGATGTGGAATGAGCTTGACAAGTTGATTAGTGAATATTTAGATGGAATAACTATAGCTGATTTGATGGAGGGGAATACCGCAGATAACTACGTCATCTGATGTAGTGCGGAGCAACGCTTTATATGAACGCGATAATTTGTGATGATAACGCCAGAGAACGTGAGTGGTGCTACAAGGAACTGCTCAAGAATAAAGGCAGCTTTGAAGACGGTTTGGAAGTGCTTGAGTATGAGTCAGGCAACGAACTACTATTTAAGTATCCTGACTTAGAAATAGGGATTGATATCGTATTCCTGGACATCATGATGCCGGGACCAGACGGCATTACTGTAGCAAAGAAGCTACGTGAGATGAACTATGGTGGTGAGATTGTTTTCTTTACAGGTACTATAGACTATGCTGTTAATGGTTATGACTATGAAGCACTCGCATATCTGATAAAAGGAAAGACTTCATCTGAGAGGTTTAGCGAGGTAATAAGTCATTTCCTCATTCGTAAGAGTGAGCGAAGCGGTGAAGTTATCATTCTTAGATGCGCTGGAGAGACAAGAGTAATCAACCTATCGGCAATTAAATATTTCGAGGTGTATAAAAGGCTTACAACAGTGTATTACGGTGATTCGAAATTTAGTTTTTATTCACCTTTAGCTAAACTTAGCGAAGAACTTGAGGGAAAGAACTTCGTTCGTGTACATAGAGCGTATCTTGTCAATGCTGATTATATTTCCAAGAAGACTATGAGAGATGTGACACTTCGCGACGGAGCAGTGCTTCCAGCGGGCAGAAACTATATCAAGAAGATAAAAGAAGATTAAAAAGATGTGTAATAATAGGAAATTGAACAAAAATAATACTAGTACGCGACGGCGAGCGGATACTGTAGTGCGCATTTTAGTGATGTGCTTGCTTTTAATGCTTTATAGCATGAATGTTTTCGCACTTGAAGGTGATTCCGATAGGCCTCTGGCGCTTGATGAAAACGGATTGCTAGAGAATCGCTTGGAAGGTGAGACCGTTAATCCTGATGCTTATCTAGAAACAACAGGTGATAGGGCAAACAACAACACGAATAACGAGCATGTAATACATGTGACTAAGAACGGAGTTACCTACACCATTGGGTATGCTCTGAATAGCTCTACTATTTTACCAGAAGAAATAAGTGGTATGGATAGTGACCAAGCTCTGGAATACATTGCCAATAAAAGCATGACTTTCTATACAGACAGAAATGCTACGGTTATACCGGATATAGTGTTTGGCAAGGACTACTTCGTGAGAGTCAATGGGTTGACCCACGTAACTCCGGATACACTACGCGGAAGCTATAGGCTAGAAATTGCCAACAACAGCGGATTTAATAATGCAGCAACGACTACAGTTACCATCGGAAATAGCGGTAATGGCGGAAATGGTGGTAGCGGTGGAAACACTGGTGCAGGCAACGAGGATAGAACAAACACAAATGGACATAGCACTGCTGCAAACTTGGTTCAAAGCTTAGCTAGAAGAATATCTTCGGATACAAGCGTTAGAGGTGAGAACAGAGCTCCATCAGCAGCAAGAGCGCATCAAGTAAATCAAAATGCTATCTCGGATTCAAGCAATGCTAGTGCAGCAAATAGTGCAAATAATTCTAGTGAATCAAGTCGTTTGGGCGCAAGTGCAGAGGGGCGCGGTTCAGGTAGCGCTGGAAATGGAATATCTTCAAGCAGAACTGTAGAAACTGTAGCAAATGCAGCGACTGCTGGAGCTGGAGCTGGATCAGCTTGGCTCGCAGTCCTTATAATATCCGACATAAAACTGCTTCTGTGGTATAAGAAACTTAAAGAAGCTAAGAGAAAGTAAGCTCTATAAAGAGCGTTTGTAGGAGATAATTAGATGTTACTTAAGATAGCTATATGGGCGATTTTTGCGGTAGCGATAGCCGTCAAAATATATACCAAGAAACGTGTTCAGAATATCGATGGATTCGGTGGCATAACCACGCGGGACGAAATCGATAGAGCTAAGCGATGTAGCGGTAGCAAATAGAGGATAAGACACTGAAATACCAGCCGATCATGAATGTGTATCATGGTCGGTTTTTATTTAGAAACATAAGCTAAAATTCGATAAAACTAACTGTTTTTGGTTGACAAAATAATATGGTTAATGTACACTAATTTAAGTTAAGAATGCCTAACACGATGTTAGCTAATTTAACTGACAGCGCGGCTTTGTACCGCGTATTTTAATTAGTGGAGGAGGAGATGCAGTATGATTCCAATCACACTTGTTAACCAGGGAGAACTTGTTACAGTCAAAAAGATAACGGGTAGCGATGCTATTAGACAGCACCTCGCAGAGCTAGGATTTGTAGTTGATGCTGATGTGATGGTTGTAAGTGCGTTCAACGGAAACGTTATCTTACAGGTTCACGGAGCGAAGATTGCACTCAATGAATCAATGGCAAGACGAATTATGGTATAGCATGGCTATCGATGGATAATTCTTCAGCAAATAAAAGATTTTATTTTTAAGGAGGAGAACAACATGGCAACTCAGATGGGAACTCTTAATAATGTTAGAGTTGGTAAGACTGCTACTATTAAGAAAATCAACGGTGCCGGAGCAGTAAAGCGCAGAATCATGGATATGGGACTCACTAAGGGAACTGATGTCTTTGTGAGAAAAGTTGCGCCTCTTGGTGACCCAATCGAGCTAACTATCAGAGGCTACGAGCTTTCTGTTAGAAAGGCTGATGCGGCTTTGATTGATGTTGAGATAGAAGATTAATCTATAGTGATTGCCGCTTCTATATTTTTTAAGTATTGATTAGTTGAATTGAACTAACTATATATTAAGTACCGTGAAAGGAGTGTACTAACATGTCACTTAAGATCGCCCTCGCGGGTAATCCTAACTGTGGTAAAACCACATTGTTTAATGCTTTGACTGGTTCAGCGCAGTACGTTGGTAACTGGCCAGGTGTAACTGTTGAGAAGAAAGACGGAAAACTACGTGGACATAAGGACGTAATCGTTCAGGACCTTCCTGGAATTTATTCTCTTTCTCCATACACACTAGAGGAAGTTGTTACAAGAAACTATCTAGTCAATGAGAAGCCAGATGCTATCATCAATATCATCGACGGAACTAATCTAGAGAGAAACCTATACCTAACGACGCAGCTGCTCGAGCTCAACATACCTGTTGTAATCGCAGTTAACATGATGGACCTAGTTGAAAAGAACGGGGACACCATCAATCTGGATAAGCTCAGTGAAGAACTAGGATGTGCTGTTCTTCCAATCAGTGCGCTTAAGGGATCTGGCTCCAAGGAGCTAATCAAGAAAGCGCTGGAGGTTGCAGAAGCTCATCAGCCTGGAGAACTTCCACACGTATTCAACGGATCGGTTGAGCACGCAATCGCTCACATTGAAGAATCCATTGAGAAGATTGTAAGTAAGGAAAATCTCAGATGGTATGCAATCAAGCTATTTGAGAGAGATGAGAAGATTGTTGAAGAACTGGCACTTGATGCAGAGCTCAGCAAGCATATCGAGGAGCACATTGCGGACTGTGAAGCAGAGCTTGATGATGATGCTGAGAGTATCGTTATCAACCAGAGATACGCATATATCAATAAGGTAGCGCCTAAGGCTATGACCAAGAAGGCAAACCATGAAAAGCTCTCGACTTCAGATAAGATAGACAGAATCGTTACGAACAGACTTTTGGCACTTCCAATCTTCGTGGCAATCATGTACCTAGTGTACTGGCTAGCTATTTCTAAGATTGGTACGCCTCTAACTGACTGGGCTAACGACACACTGTTCGATGGATGGGTTAAACCAGGTGTCAAGACAGGCCTTGAGAGCCTCGGAGCATCCGGATGGGTTGTTTCCCTGGTAGTAGACGGTGTTATAAACGGTGTCGGATCTGTACTCGGATTCACTCCGCAGATGGCATGCGTATTCCTCTGCCTATCAATCCTCGAGGACTGCGGATATATGGCGAGAGTTGCGTTCATCATGGACAGAATCTTTAGAAGATTCGGACTATCTGGTAAGTCATTTATTCCTTTCCTCATCTCTTCAGGATGCGGAGTTCCAGGAATCATGGCAACCAGAACTATTGAGAACGAGAAAGATCGTCGTATGACGATGATGACTACAACAGCGATTCCTTGTGGAGCTAAGCTGCCTGTAATCGCAACGATTTCTGCTTACATCTTAGGTAACAAATGGTGGGTAGCACCTCTGATGTACTTCGTTGGAATCGGAATGGTTATCTGCTCTTGTATCATCCTTAAGAAAACTAAGCAGTTCGCTGGAGATCCAGCACCATTCATCATGGAGCTTCCTAATTACCATTTTCCTTCAGTAAAAGGTGTTCTTATCCACGTATGGGAGAGAGTATGGGCATTCATTAAGAAGGCCGGAACAATCCTGTTCCTATGCGTAGTAGTAATGTGGGTTCTCTCAAGCTATGGATTCAGCCACGGTTCATTCGGAGCTGTTGATGCTAAGGACAGCTTGATGGCAGATATCGGTGGTGCAGTTGCATTCATCTTCAAGCCACTTGGATTCGGAACATGGCAGGCAGTTGCTAGCTCTATTTCAGGATTCGTTGCTAAGGAAGGAATCGTTTCCACGATGGGAGTTCTGTCTGGTCTCGGAGCAATCGAAGACTACAACGCTTCGATGAGAACAGCATTCGATGCGTTCTTCCCAACCACAATAGCAGCTATCTCATTCTTGATGTTCAACCTGTTTGACTCACCTTGTCTCGCTGCTATATCGACAGTTGCTAAGGAGATGAACAACAGAAATCACTTCTGGCATACGATTATCTTCCAGAACGTTTCTGCATATCTGTTTGCATTAGTTGTATATCAGCTAGTTGGACTTGCAATCGGTGAGGTTGCATTCGGCGTATGGACAGTAGTAGCGGCAGTAATCGCAGTCTTCGTACTGTATCTGCTATTCAGACCAGATCCAAACAAGAAGAGAATGCTAGACGGTTCAGAAGGCGCAAAGTAATCAAATAAAACGAAAGTATAGCTTGAGCGAGTATTATTACTTGCTCAGGCTATGATTATAGGAAGGGTATGAGATGAATTTAGTAGATGTAATTGTACTCTCTCTGGTTGCTGTAATATTTATAGGGGCTGTGAAGGTGCTGATTAGCTTCTTCAAATAAACGTATAAACGTCACAGAGACGAGTTAGAATAAGCTTACGGGGAGGTAGAGATATGAACGTAATTGATATAATTGTCGTTGCCGTTGTTGCTGTAATAGCTTTCTTTATCATCAGAGATGTTGTAAAGAAGCGCAAGGCTGGTATCACAAGCTGTGGCTGTGGAAGCGGTTGTAGCGGCTGTTCAGGCTGTAGTGCTCATCCTCATACTGAGGAAGACAAGTAGGGCGCTAGGAAATTTTACCAGCACTTAAGATTAGAATAGGGGGTGCGTGACATGATTAAGACTACCGTTAAGATTGATGGCATGCAGTGTAACATGTGCGAGACGCATGTAAAGGATTTGATTAGAAAAAAGTTTGATGTCAAGAAGATAAAAGCATCTCATGTAAATGGTGATTGTGTTATAGTATCGCCTGACGAGATCCCTAGAGAAGAGCTTACTCATGAGCTTGGACAGATGGGATATAAGGTTACTGAAATGGAATCAGAGCCATATGTTAAGAAAGGGCTATTTGGATTTTAGTAGTCTTGGCGACTGGGCATTAGGTTTATGATGCCTATGTTAACATTATCGATTATAATTTATTCTAAAAAAGTTAAGAGATGTGTAGGGTCCTATGCATCTCTTTTTTTGAAAAATATTATTGACTTTAAATCTATTTAAATAACTAAATTGACTTGACATATGATATTAAAATGATATCATCAAATTACAACAGGCGATTAAAATATTTGAATAGAAGGAGGTCACTACTAATGACAGAGAAACTCTTAACCAACAAGAAACATGGCATTCCTATGCTGCTTCTACTCGTCGCTCTATACGCATTTGCGGTATTCGGGATAATTAACAGTACGACTAGTGGCAATGTAACTCTTATCGGAATATGTGGTCTATACCTGGTTCTAGGATGGATTCCATTTGCCGGTCTTAAAACCTTGAAGCCTCAGGAGGCATTAGTACTCACGCTTTTCGGAAAGTACTACGGAACTCTAAAAGGTGAAGGGTTTTACTATGTAAATCCATTTTGCACAGCGGTTAACCCTGCGGCTAATACAAGACTTGGTCAGTCGGGTGATATTAAGGGGAAAGGAGCTGCTGTTTCAGGGAGTGTCGACAGTGATTCGGTTTCAGGCAAGAGAATTTCCCTCAAAATCATGACGTTAAATAACTCGGTGCAGAAGATTAATGATGCAATCGGAAATCCTATCGAGATTGGAATCGCCGTTATGTGGAGAGTGACGGATACGACAAAGGCCGTTTTTAATGTAGATAACTACAAAGAATATCTCTCTTTACAGAGTGACTCAGCATTAAGAAATGTGGTAAGATTATACCCATATGATGTCGCACCTAATATCGATACCACTGGTGATGGTATGGCTGACGAAGGTTCGCTACGTGGTTCAAGTGATGTGGTTGCAGAACGTATCAAGGAGGACATCCAGAAGAGAGTTACTGATGCTGGCATCGAAGTAATCGAAGCTCGTATCACATACCTAGCATATGCTCCAGAAATTGCAGCTGTGATGCTGCAGAGGCAGCAGGCTAGCGCAGTAGTAGATGCGAGAGCGATGATAGTAGATGGAGCTGTGGGTATGGTGAAACTCGCTCTTGAGAAGCTAAGTGATGATGGAATCGTGGATCTCGACGAAGAGCGAAAGGCGGCAATGGTGTCTAACCTCATGGTTGTGCTTTGCGGAAGCCATGATGCTCAGCCAATTGTTAACTCCGGATCATTGTATTAATTAAGTACAGGGGTAAATTGTATTTAAATGCATAAATTGCAGAATATCATGCGGTAATGTATTAATATCATAGAAGGACTAGTAAGAAGAAAAGGCGTACTCAAAACTCATGGCAAATAAAAAACAAATTCCACTCAGAATATCTGACAAGCTATTTCAGGATATCCAGTCCTGGGCAGAGGATGATTTTCGCTCTGTAAATGGACAGATTGAATACCTGCTCTCAGAGTGCGTTCGCCAGAGGCGCAAGAATGGCAAGTATGTCGGTGAGGAGATAGATAAGCCTCTCGATATCGATATTGAGTAAATATAATGGGCGGATGGCTTGTTGCCACCCGCCCATTTACATAATATTAAGATTCTATAGAGTAACTTAAGCGGTTCTGCATATGTAAAATATAGCAAAACGATTAGTACTTCGTATATTCCCAGCCAGCAAACTGTCCCGTGCCTACAAGAGTATCTGCATCTTCATCGTAGTTGAAAATCCAGTCGTATGGCTTGTAATTTTCATCAACCGTGTTCTTTTGTATATGAATGGTGACGGTGGTGTTATCTAGCTCCCACTTGCCGGTTAGATAGCCATGAGAGCCATTCATGTCTATCGGCATGATGAAGTTGCCGTCAGAGCTGAGCTTAAATGGGTACTCGTTTGATCCTGCAACAGTCCAGCGCGCAGCGATTTTAACCTTGCGGGATTCTTCCTCTTCGTGCTGCTTCACAGTCTTGAATTTCAGAATCTGTTCCTCGATATCAAGGTATCTATCCTTGAGGGCCTCTTTTGAAGAATCCTCTTTTGCGCCAATCTTGAACTTGTGAATTAACTCTTTTGCAGATTCCTTATCCTCGTCGCTATAAATATCTTTTCTGTACTTCTCGAGTTTCTTGATTAGAGATTTTATCATCTCAGGCTTAGTCTTGACCTTTGAAACTGCCTTGTTAAACTTGCTTACAGTCTTGCTCAAATCCTGTTTCAGTATCTGCTGCTTTAGCTTATCCTTATACTCAGCTTTTATGTCGTTAACAGTGCTAATATCTTCCTTGAAGTATTTGGAAGTACTCATCTTGCTGATTGTATCAAGCGCCTTGGCACGCATCTTATCTACGGAAGGGGTGTAGTTCATCAATCCGAATAATATTGCCACTGAACTAAGTGATATAATGATGTAATTGATTATGGATTTACGATTAAAAAGTCGTACGTATAATCGCTTCCATACCGAGCTTGTCGAACCCATTTGTAATCTCCCTGCAAGGTGAATTTGGATATTGTATATGCATATATCCAGATGAAATAATCTTATCTGAAATACTGCCTTTTGTAAACGAACAAATTGGGATATTATAAGCATAGGTATGATATAAACGATACGTATGATTAGTCGTAATTGTGACTAATGACGGTAATGCTTTGGAGAAAAGAGAGGGAATGAAATGGCTCATCCTATTTATTTGAAGAAATCCGATTGCAAGAATTGCTATAAGTGTGTTCGCCACTGCCCTGTACAGGCGATTAGATTTTCAGGAAATCTTGCACACGTAATCGCTGATGAATGCATGCTGTGCGGCCAGTGCTACGTTGTCTGTCCGCAAGATGCTCAGAAGATTCTTAGCGATGTCGAGAGAGTGGAGATGCTTCTAGATGGAGATGCGCCAGTATACTTAAGCGTGGATCCTTCATTCGTCGCTTACTATGCGGGAACTGGTATTGAGAAGTTTAAGGAGGCAGCTAAAGCGCTCGGCTTCGTCACGGCTGAAGAGGCTGCTAAGTTTGGTGTGGTTGTAAAGTGTGAGTATGAGGCAGTAATAGAAAATGAACGTGAAAGCGTGGTAATTTCCTCGTGCTGTCCTTCGGTAAATCTCATGATTCAGAAGCACTACCCAGACCTTATCAAACATCTATCCGATGCGATGTCATACGTGCAGATCCACAGTGCAGATATTAAGTCTCGTGATGAGGATGCTAAGGTGGTATTTGTAGGACCTTGCATCGCACGTAAGGATGAAGCCAACAGGCAGGGGTCGACATTTGATGCGGTGCTCACCTTCGAGGAGTTTGATGAACTGCTAAGGGATAAGCAGGTTGAAATGAGCGAGGGTATGGACGAGTGTGCAGAGTCCAAGGAAAGGCTATTTGCAGCGAGCGGTGGTATCTCCAAGTGCATGAAGGGTGATAACCATGGATACGCATACCTATCGGTAGACGGGGCAAATAAATGCATCGACGTACTCGAAGATATCAAGAACGGTGAAATTGAAAAATGTTTCATCGAGCTATGGGCATGTGCTGGCGGCTGCGTTGGTGGTCCATCATTCGAGAAGTATCACAACACACCTGTTAGAAATTATAAAGCTGTCAGCGCTTATGCAGGCGATGAGCACTTTGATGTGGAGCAACCTGAACTGACTGCGATAACAAGAAACTTCGAGATAATGCAAGGCATGAAAGTTATGCCTAATGAGCATAAGATTCGCGAAATCATGATGCAGATGGGTAAGAGTAAGCCAGGAGATGAGCTCAACTGTGGTATGTGCGGATATGAAACTTGCAGGGAGAAGGCAATTGCCGTATACCAGAACAAAGCGGAGATTAAGGTATGTCAGCCACTTCTGGCAAAGAAGTCAGAGAATTTCTCGGATATCATCTTCGACAACACCCCTAATGGGCTGCTTGTGCTTAACGAGCGCCTAGAGATTCAGGAGATAAACCCTGCTGCTTGTAAGATTATGAATATCAGAAGAGCGCAGGATGTGCTTGGTGCACAGATTGTTACACTGCTCGAGCCAAAGCCATTTATGGATGTGCTCCAGAGCAAGAAGAGTTCGTTCCAATGCGCATATCTAGCCGAATATGACAGGTATGTGGAACAGAGTATTTTGTATGATAACAACTATCATATGTTGTTCTGCTTGATCGAAGATGTGACTGATGAAGCGAACGAAAGATCCAAGAAGGCTAAGATAAGACAACAGACCACTGCAATCGCTGACCAGATGGTCGAGAAGCAGATGCGAATAGTTCAGGAAATCGCTTCACTGCTCGGTGAGACTACAGCCGAGACTAAGATTGCACTCACTAAGCTGAAGGATACGATGGAGGATTAGTATGAACGCTCTCAGTATAGATATCGGTTACAAGAGTATTAATCACTTCGGTGAACCGCTATGCGGTGATACTGTTGCAGTTGCACAGCAGGCAAACGGCGATAAGATTGTAGTTCTCGCCGATGGTCTTCGAAGCGGAGTAAAGGCGAGTATCCTGTCGACACTGACTTCAAAGATCATTTCCACGATGATGGCAGAAGGTATGCCACTAGAGGAATGTGTACACACGATAGCCGCTACACTTCCTATAAGTTCCGAGTATGACGTCGCTTATTCAACTTTTACGATTATGCATATCAAGGATAACGAAGAGCTTGAGCTTATTCAGTATGAGAATCCAAGGGTGATTCTCATCAGAGATTTTGCTGCGACTGATTACGAGATGGTGGAGCATGTAATCGATGGCAAGAAGATTTACCGCTCTGAGATAAAACTTCAAGAAGATGATATGTTCATCGCTATGAGCGATGGTTGTCCAGGTGCAAATTCAGAGCTTTCGTATAACAAGGAATGGACGGAGGCAGACATAGCTTCATTTATGGAAACCATTGCGCCTGTTGGATATCCGGCCAAGACGCTGGCGACTATCCTCGTCGAGGAGTGCAATAAGCTATATAAAGGAAAGCCGATTGACGATGCGACAGCTTGTATCCTAAGAGTTATAAAGCGTGCGCAGGTGAACCTCTTGTTCGGACCTCCCGCAAACCGCGAAGACTGCGACCGCATGATGTCGCTTTTTTTCTCAAAGGCGGGAAAGCATATAATATGCGGAGGCACGACAGCTTCAATCGCAGCTGACTACCTGGGTAAGCCAATCAAGACTAACAGAGTGAATCCAAGCCTTGGTGGACCTCCGATGTCAGAAATCGAGGGAGTAGAGCTTGTAACCGAAGGAATTGTTACAATCGATCACGTAGTAAAGAATGCTCGTGATTACCTTGCAAATGACGAAGGCTTCGCAGAGTGGAGTGTCTCGCATGATGCGGCTTCCCTCGTTAGCCGTACACTGTTTGAAGAGGCAACAGATATCAATTTCTTTGTCGGAAGAGCTGTAAACCCTGCCCATCAGGAGGCGGATATGCCACTCAATTTCAGCGTTAAGATGAATATGATAGAGGAGCTTTCTGCTTCCCTAGAGAAGATGGGGAAGCGCGTAAAGGTGAGCTATTTCTAAAGTAGAAAAGGGATTAAATGGAACAGATATCGATATTTGAAAATGATAATAGCAAGGACGAACCTTTAGCTGCTCGCATGAGACCTAGAGATCTCAGCGAATTCGTAGGTCAGCAGCACCTAGTTGGCGAGGGCAAAATACTCAGCAAGCTTATCGAGTCTGACAGGGTTCCGTCGATGATTTTCTGGGGACCTCCAGGAGTTGGAAAAACAACACTTGCACAGATTATCGCTAGCAAAACAAAGGCGAATTTCATAACCTTCTCTGCAGTAACTAGCGGCATTAAGGAAATACGCACAGTTATGCAGCAAGCTGATAGGTATACGAGATTCGGTGAGAAGACGATAGTATTTATCGACGAGATTCACAGGTTCAATAAGGCGCAGCAGGATGCATTTCTGCCTTTTGTTGAGAAGGGTAGCATCACTTTGATTGGAGCAACCACTGAAAATCCATCATTTGAGGTAAATGGCGCACTTTTATCTCGCTCTAAGGTTTTCGTGCTTAAGAATCTTGAGACTAGCGATATCGAGCAGCTTCTAAAGCGTGCGATAAGCGACCCTCGAGGCTTTGGCGACGAGAGAGTTAATATCACAGATGAAATGATTCACATGATTGCCGAATTTGCAAATGGTGATGCTAGAAGCTCTCTGACATCTCTAGAGATGGTAATCCTAAATGGTGATATCAAGGCTGATGGAACTATAGATATAACGATGGAATCGCTCGAGCAGTGTATCTCCAAGAAATCGCTACTCTACGATAAGAATGGCGAAGAGCATTACAACATCATATCGGCGCTTCATAAGTCGATGAGAAATTCCGATGCCGATGCAGCCGTATACTGGCTAGCTAGGATGCTTGAGGCAGGGGAAGATCCGCTCTATGTAGCAAGACGTGTTACCAGATTCGCTTCGGAGGATGTAGGACTAGCGGACCCTCGGGCAATGGAGATAGCGATAGCGGCTTATCAGGCGTGCCATTTTATAGGTATGCCTGAGTGCTCGGTTCATCTAACGGAAGCCGTGATTTACATGGCGCTTGCACCTAAGTCTAACGCGATGGAAGTAGCTTACTTTGCGGCAAGGGATGACGCGCAGGAGCACATGGCAGAGCCAGTTCCCCTGAACATCAGAAATGCTCCGACCTCTCTGATGAAAGACCTAGGGTATGGCAAGGGGTATAGATATGCTCATGATTATGAAGACAAGATTACTTCGATGCAGTGCCTGCCGGATTCGCTTGCCCTCCGCGAGTATTATAAGCCGACGGAACAGGGGGCTGAGGCAAGGTTTAAGGAGCGTCTAAATAGCATCAAGGAATGGAAGAAGTCACATAAATAAGAGTTCGATGTAGCTGCAGCTTTCACTAATGCAAAAGTGCAATAGCTAAAATGATATAGGCGAGCAAGAACCATGGGCATAGTCATTTTGGACTATGCTCGTGGTATTTTTTATTTTCAAATATACACATGAGTTTCAAAAATAAATGGCTTTGTATGATATAATTTCCAAGGATAGTTAGTTAACACATACTAGCAATTAAGTAAAAAATTAAATTATTTATATATAGAAAGGATTGAGACTAATGACTAAAGTTGATATTTTCTCAGGTTTCCTAGGTGCTGGCAAGACTACGCTTATTAGAAAGCTTATTGAGGAAGCATATGGTACGGATAAAATAGTTCTCATCGAGAACGAATTTGGTGAGATCGGAGTAGATAAGGGATTCCTGCAGAATACTGGAATTGAGATTAACCAGATGAATGCTGGCTGTATCTGCTGCACTCTCGTTGGTGATTTCGGAAAGGCTCTTAATGAAGTAATTGAGAAGTACAATCCAGAGAGGATTCTCATCGAACCGTCAGGCGTTGGCAAGCTTTCGGATGTAATTATTGCAGTACAGGATCTTAAGAACGATAAGATTGAGCTAAATGGATTTACTACTGTCGTAGACGCCAAGAAGGCTGAGATGTACATGAGTAACTTCGGGGAATTTTACGAAAATCAGGTGGAACACGCAAGCTCAATTATTCTAAGCCATACAGCTGGAATGTCTCAGGAGGACATCGACAAGTGCATCGCATTACTCCGTGAGCATAACAAAGAAGCATCTATAGTTACGACAGACTGGAAGGAAATTGACGGCTCTAAGATTCTAGAAATTATGGAGCAGAAGAAGACTCTGTCCGCTGAACTTGACCGCCTGAGAGAAGAGGCGTATAGAGAGCAGGCTGAACATGAGGCAGAGCATCATCATGACCATGAACACCATCACCACGATGACGAAGAGCATGAATGCTGCGGTCACGGACACCATCACGACCATGATCATGACCACGAACACCATCACCACGATGGCGAAGAGCATGGGTGCTGCGGTCACGGACATCATCACGACCATGACCACGAACACCATCACCACGATGGCGAAGAGCATGGGTGCTGCGGTCATGGACCTCATCACCACCATCACCACGAACACGGCCACCACGCTGACGAAGTCTTCGATGAAATGGGCGTGGAGACCGCACATCGCTTCAGCCGCGGCCAGCTCGAGCAAGCTCTAGCAGGCCTCATGGATTCCGAGCAGTGTGGACAGGTGCTCAGAGCTAAGGGATTCGTAGCGGGTACAGAAGGTGAATGGTACGAATTCGACTACATACCAGGTGAGCCAGAGGTTAGAGCTGCTGGCGAAGCAGAGACAACCGGCGTTATCTGTGTAATCGGAGTAGATCTCAAGAAGGATAAGATTAAGGAGTTGTTCGGAATATGAGAGAGAAACCAGTCTATCTATTTACAGGATTTTTAGGCTCGGGTAAGTCGACTTTCATCCAGGATACACTCGAAACACCAGAGTTCGGAGAAGGTGCAAGCACGCTCCTCTTGGTTTGTGAGTCAGGTGAAGTACATTATGATGAAAGTAAATTTACCGACAAAGTGTACATCGAGACAATCGAGAGGGAGGCAGACCTAACAGAAGCAAGGCTCAACGGCATCGCATCGAAGTATGTATTTGACAGAGTTCTAGTCGAGTATAACGGCATGTGGATGACGCAGACTCTGTTTGAAAATATGCCTCGCAACTGGATAATTGCGCAAGAGATGACTTTCTTCGATGCGACTATGTTCGAACTGTACAATAAGAATATGAGACAGCTCTGCTTCAACAAGATGCAGAATGCAGAGCTTGTGGTATTCAATAGATTCCAGAAGGGTGCGGATAAGATGCCGTTCCATAAGGAAGTGCGTGTAGCTAACAGGCGCTCGCAGATTGTCTATGAGTTCGGACCGCATGACATAGAAGTAGACGATATTGTGGATGAGCTGCCTTTCGATAAGAAGGCCAGCACGATTGAAATCGCCGACGATATGTACGCTGACTGGTATCGTGATATCAACGAAAATCAAGACGAGTATAACAACAAGACATTGATTCTAAAGGGCAGAGTCGTAAAGGGTGGCGATATGAAGCACGGAGAGTTCGGGCTTGGCAGGCACCTCATGACATGCTGTGTAGAGGATATGCAGTTCGCAGCGCTTATGGGCATCTATGATAGAATTGATGACTTTAAGAATGGAGCCTGGGTTCAGGTCAAAGCCAAGGTTAGGGTCGAGTACGTCGATGCATACGGAGAGAAAGGCCCGGTCCTTTACTGTAAGTCAGTAGAGGCGTGCGAGCCGTGTAACCCTGAGGTTGCAACATTTTAAATAGCTGTTAAATATAGAAATGCATGATAATAAACCTCTTTTGTCAGAGATTCTGACAGAAGGGGTATTAATTTGCCTATATTTTGCTATAGGAATAATCTACAATGATTGATATAAAGAATTTTATGTAAACGCTAATATGCAAAGCAAATTCATACCAGATTCACACCGTGATAGTAAGGTAGAGTCAGAAGATAGAAAGGGTGCATACGATGGCAACGATACTTTTCCTAGAAGATGAAAACATGATTCGCGAAGTTCTTTCTGAATACATGGTGGTCGCAGGTCACGAGGTTGTTCCGTGTGAGCGCGGCGACGAGGCGATAAAGCTGATTGAAGGGGGTGAGCATTTTGATCTTGCGGTGCTCGACATCAGAGTTCCGGGAGTGACTGGACTTGAGGTACTTCAGACCATAAAAAAGGAGCGCGGTGAAGATATTGGCACGATTATGCTCACAGCTTACGACGATATCAATACGCAGCTCGAGGCTTTTAACTACCTTGCAGATGATTACATTACAAAGCCAGCTTCTCCGATAATTCTCATCAAGAGAATTGAAGCTGTTCTTAGAAGAACTGGCAAGAGAGCTACTGCTGAGATGGATAGTGGGTTCGTGGTCGATGAAGATGAGCTTCGGGCATACTATAACAAGAAGAACCTCAAACTGACCGTAAGCGAATTTGTACTCATGAAGACTCTGAGGGATAACCCGGGAAGGGTATTTAGCAGAAATCAACTTATCAACATGATATTCGATGAGGAGTACGTGGCGAATGATAGGATAATCGATGCACACATCAAGAACCTTAGAAAGAAACTACCTCATGACTATATCGAAACAGTCATAGGTGTTGGATACAGATGGAGAAAAGAAGATGAAATTAGGAAGTAAGACATTTTTATACAGCGTCATCATCTCGCTGATCGTAGGAATCGTGATCTTTTCATATATGGTATTCCTGATGCCTTCCATGTATATGGATTACAAAGGAAAACAGAATCTTGAATCTGCTAGGTCAGCGATGAAGTACTTCAAGAAGCACGAATCATTGAAAAACTTCAAGACTGGTGATGCCAATGCGATAGGTATCATCGTACCCGGAAATGGCTACACCATCAGGGTTACGGGATCCAGTTTCAATGGATCAATTGAGGCGGTTAGCCCTGCGTCTAAAGAGATTATAGACCAGTTCAGATCTCTTGATATGAGCAGTAAGAGTAGTAAAAAGGAGGCATTTAAGAATCTAAAGCCTGCACTTAAAGCCTTTGCAGAAGAGAATTCGGCTGAGATGAATAGCAGTTTTAAGATAAATCTTAAAGGAGACAGTAGCTTATCTCAGTTCAAGGTTAAGGATAAAAAATTCCACTACTATAGCGGCGGGGTGTTAATCAGTGAGTTTTCCGTCGAGAGTCGTTATTCGGGAACTAGCTACACCTATTTTGTCGGATTTGCAAAGCATGGAGATGACATGCTTATCCTAAGTAGCACCACGATGACACCTTCAGCAAGTGAAATTCTACCAGTTCTCTACGGGTCAGCTCCTATGCTCATACTGCTTATGATAATCTTGGCATTTGGAGTATCAGCAATATATTCGCGCAAGATAGTATCTCCAATTAGGAAGCTGTCTATGGATGCGGAGAGACGCATGAGTTCGTCATCAGTAAAGCTAGAGCCACTTGAAGCTGTGGGAAATGATGAGATATCTGATTTGACTGCTGCACTAAACCTACTTTATGAAAAGCAAGCACAGGCAGTTCAAAATCTCGAAGAAGAAAATAAGCGTAAAGAGGTGTATATGCGTGCTACATCGCATCAGCTAAAAACTCCTATCGCGGCATCGATGCTACTCGTGGACGGAATGATTGGTAAGGTCGGAAAGTTCGGAGATAGGGACCTGTATTTGCCAGAGGTAAAAGCGCAGCTTCGTGAGATGATGAGCATAATAGAGGAGACGTCAAATCTTAACAATGCGGCAGATAGCTTCGAGGTTGAGAAGGTCGATATTGTGTCATTATGCCGGGAAACTTTAGAGAAGAACCGCATCGGAGCTGAATCTAAGGGCATAACTCTAAATGGTCCAGAGATTGAAACAGCCGTATATTGGTATACCAATGCGATGATGCTCAAGAAGATTTTGGAGAATTTAATTGTGAATGGCATAGACCACACAGGTGAAAGTGGAAGTGTCACAGTCGATGTTAGGGAGTCTAGAATTTCGGTGTTCAGTCGTCCAGGACATATAGATGAGGAAATAATTGATGATATCTTTGAACCGTTTGTAACGGGAGCTCAAGGAGAAGATATTGGACAGAAGAAAGGGCATGGATTAGGGCTTTATATAGCTAAATATTTTGCGGGAAAGCTAGGGCTTGAACTGCGTGGTGACAACATGCAGGACGGCGTTCAGTTTATTCTAGAGAAAAGAGGTAGAGATGATTAGACTCGACAATGTTAAGGTGAGTTTTAAAGATAAAGTAGCTGTGGACCTCGGGCGAGTGATTGAAATTGCGGATGGCGAGAGAGTCGGAATCATAGGGAGCAACGGTGCTGGAAAGACTACGCTTCTAAAGAGTATTATCGGTCTGGTTCCTCATAAGGGAAACATAGCACTCGGGGTTCCGTCAAATGAGATCTCCGTTCACATGCAGTACAACTCTTATGTCGATACCGTTTCAATTAGGAACATCATCGAGATGGTGATGGGCTGCAGGATAACAGACAATCAGAAACTCCAAGAAATGATTGAATTCTTCGAGTTCGAAGGATGCTTAGATAAGAGGTGGAAACAGCTATCAGGCGGTCAGAAGCAGAGACTCACTCTCATACTCGTGATGTGTAAGGACAGCAAAATAGTGATGTTCGATGAAGTTACATCAGGACTCGACTTCGAGACGCGTCAGAGGCTCATGGACAAGCTCGTAACTTGGTACGAGGAAAAGCACACGACGCTGCTTATAACATCACATTACTATACTGAGCTCGATAATTTGGCGACCAAGATACTGTATCTTAAGGACGGTAGGGCCGTGGACTACGGGTCAAAGGAAGAGCTTTTTAGAAAGTACTGCGGAAATGCCGTGGTGATCTTCGAGGATACGGAAAAAGGACGTGAAATAGCGAAGGCGCACAAACAGATAAAGGCCGCCGAAGGGTTTATTGCACTCTCATGTAACAATGATGATGAAGAGGTTGAAATCGCTGAAAAGCTTATCAGAAACCACATAAACTACAGGCGAAGCAATAACGATATCGAAATGATGACTATTAATGCGGAGAGGTAAGATGAATAGATATACGATAAGATACGAATTTCAAAATACGCTGCACAATGTCTATGCGGTCTTCTTTGGATCTATTTTTCCAGTGCTACTACTGCATATGATTGTCAGGGGAACACTTGGCGACATTCCTAAGAATATGAAGGATGAAGTGGTAACCACAATATTTATTGGCATGGCGATGCTTATTCCGCTGGCGAGCATATTTCTGAATCACGCAGCGATTTATTCAAATGAGCTTGATAAGAAGATACCTGAACGTTTACTGCTCTTCGGATTTTCGGAGAAGGACATATTGCTCAACAAAGTGGTAGCGAATTTGATTATATTGACGCTCTGCATATTTATTTACCTTGGTGGGACTGTTCCTTTTCTAAAAATACTTAAGCCGAGATTTGCAGCTGCGGTGGTTTGGATTTTGGGAATATACCTTCTCGCTATTATCTTGATGGCGCTCGCTCATGGCATAGCGACACTAATAGGAAAGTTTGGTCCGACGTATGGCGTTGTTATGGCAATCTACTTCGCAATGATGATTTTGAGTGGGTATATGGGCATTAGGATAACGGATCTTCCAAAATCGGTTAGATGGATATCTGACTTGCTTCCAACCGCACAGCTTGGTAACGATTATATAGATTTCTGGCTAGGCAGAGAATATAATTTCGGGCCTCTGATCCAGTCGATGATCTTCATGTCTGCTCTTAGTGCAGTGGTTGTGCTGGTGGCATTTAAGGTGAGAGGGAGAAAAAATTAGTTAGCGCCTTAAGAAAATCTTCATAAAAAATAACTTGAATTTGATAGGGGATGTGTTATTGTATTAGTAACTTAATACAATAACACATCGATTTATTTATCTATGGTTCGAAATAGGTATGAAAAAAATCGCATCAATAGATTTAGAGAGGAGACTAGCATGGAATGGAAATTTGTCGATGGTATTCCGATATACTCGCAAATTGTAAATGAACTCACCGTGCGAATTGCCAGACACGACTATTCACCGGGACAGAAATTACCGTCCGTAAGAGATATTGCTGCTGAAGCTTGTGTCAATCCGAACACGGTGCAGAGAGCGCTTGCGGAGCTCGAGCGAAACGGGCTAGTGCGTACAGAGAGGACCAACGGAAGATTTGTGACGGAGGATGAGAGAGTGCTGAAGGAAATTTACAAGAGTTTATCTAGTGCATATGTTGACGAGCTAGTCGAGAAACTGCGTAATATTGGGATGAGTGACATGGAGATTATAGAAGCGGTTACGAGCTGCGTGGGAAAGGAGAAATAATGAGCATAATAGAGATAAAAGATTTGAGCAAAGCATACGGCTCAAAGCTAGCGCTATCGGGTGTTGACCTAGATATAGATAAGGGGCAAATTGTTGGACTCATGGGGCCAAATGGCTCAGGCAAGACAACACTAATTAAGATAATCATGGGATTACTGAGACCTGATGCCGGTGAGGTCCTGATAGATGGAGATAGACCTAGTGAAAAGACAAAGGCAAAGGTCGCTTACCTGCCTGATAAGATGACGTACCCTACATATATGACTGCTGGCAGCCTCGTGCGCCTATATCAGGATTTCTTCGATGACTTCGATAAACTCAAAGCTCTATCTATGCTCAATGATCTCGGTATCGAGAAAGGGCTTAAGCTAAAAGCGATGTCCAAAGGTACCAAGGAAAAGGTGCAGCTCATCCTAACGATGGCACGCAATGCCGAAGTGTATCTACTCGATGAACCTATCGCAGGCGTTGATCCAGCGACTAGAGACTATATTCTTAGAACGATTATTACCAATTACAATCCTGAGGCTGTAGTGATTATTTCCACTCACCTAATCGCCGATGTCGAATCGGTGCTCGACGATGTGATCTTCATCAAAGACGGTGAAATCGTGGTTCACGAGACTGCTGAAAGTTTGCGTGAGAAGAAGGGGCAAAGCATTGATAAACTGTTCAGGGAGGTGTTCAAATGCTAGGTAAATTATTAAAATATGAGTTTAAATCGCTGATGAATAATCTCGGAGTTCTGTACTTGGTTTGGTTATCTCTCACTTTGATAACTGCTGTTTTACCAAAGGCATCGAAATACACATCTGAATTTGTAGAAAATCTTCTCTACGTAGTTTGGGCGATCTCGTTTATCGCTGCAATTATAATGACATTAGTAGTGGTTATTGACCGCAGATTCTACAAGAATTTCTATGGAGCTGAAGGGTATTTTACGCTTTCGCTACCGGTCAAGACAAGTACACACATCTGGAGCAAGGTAATTGCTAGTACAGTTTGGATGGTAATAACGGCATTTGTTGGAATCTTCATCATGATGATAGTAAGCATTGCGACAAATGGACCAGATTCTTATCATCAGATAAAGGTATTTATGAACGAGAGGCCGGTAGAGGCAAGGGCAATAATAATATTTCTGTTTGAGGTGCTATTGCTAGGAGTTGTATACATCAGCCGATTCCTTCTTAAGACACTTGCATGCATTAACTTAAGCGTGCAGTTCAGCAGCTTCAAATCACTTCTACAGGGAGTTTTCTTCGTCGTACTCACCATAGCAGAGGTGTATGCTGCGATTGTAGTAAGTGGACATCTAAGTGGCGACTTTGCATTAAACCTGGCTGTGAATAGCGATCAGATTAGAATTGCACAGTATGGAGTCGGAGGAATTATACTTTTGCAGGTTGTGGAGTGTGCAATATACTTCCTCACATCTAACTATCTGATGAAGAACAGACTTAACCTCGAGTAGGCACATAATGTGCTGATAATTCATCAATTTTTATAAACAAATTATAATGCAAGAGCCGAATTCAAAATTATTTGATTCGGCTTTTATTTTGTACAGAAGTCTTTGAAATGAACGGATTGCAGTTCTCTCAAAATGCTAGTATACTAACTCTACACGTTGTAACGCACTTGGTTAAGAAGGGGTTTGTGCGATTAATCGTGACAATCTGACAACGCAGATCATGTGATAGTGAGAGAAGCTTCACAGCATTGGAAGGATGACGAGAATTGAATAGAAATGATTCGCTGATAAATAAATATTTGCGATACATTATTCCCGCGATGGCTGGACAGCTCATATTCACGCTGTACACAGTAGTTGATGGGATTTTCGTAGCTCGAGGTGTATCCGAGACGGCTCTAGCTGCCGTCTCAATTGCTACGCCGTTCGTCACCTTGCTGTTTGCAATTTCAATAACTTTCGCGGTGGGTACATCAACAATAGTTGCCCGTCTTCTCGGTCAAAACCGTACTATGGAGGCGAGACGCGTATTCACAGAGAGCTTAGTTTCACTTGTTTTGTTGTCGATAGTAATCAGCGTGCTGGTCTTTATTTTCCTAAATCCGCTGTGCAGGTTGCTCGGAGCGACGGAATCTACGCTTCCATATGTAAGGAGTTATCTTCTCACGATAGCACCGTTCATATTTTCATTCGTGATATCCTACAATCTCGAGCTGCTCCTCGCTACTGACGGATTTCCGGGACTCGCCACTATCTACGTGCTGCTCGGGGTGATTCTCAACATCTTACTCGATTGGTACACGATATTTAAGCTGAATTGGGGCATAGTTGGAGCGGGATTAGCAACATCTTTTTCTCAGACGATCGTAATTATCATCTACCTGATTCACTTTGCGGGGAGGAAAGCGACACTTCGTTTTACGAGATTTAAGTTCAGACGCGGACTTATGTTTCGCCAATTCATGAGCGGTATACCTTCAGGTATTACGGAAATGTCGCCGGGAATAGTGACATTTATCTTCAACAGGTTTATCGTTACTTTTATGCACGATAGAGAGCTGATTATCTATTCGATACTATCATATGTAATTCTGCTGGCGACGGTTCTGGCAAATGGGATTGCTCAAGGCGCACAGCCCCTCGTTAGTTACTATCACGGTAGACACGAGAGGGATACATTCCATACTATATTTGGCTATGAGATTAGATCGGGACTCATGTTAGCCGTATTAGAGATAGTGGTTGTACTATCGTTTGGAAAGTATATAGCTATGCTATTTGTTAATGATGGAGATGCACTCATCCTAGAAGTATCACATGCGCTTAAGCTTATATCTTTAGCATTTCCGATGCTCAGTATGAATATCATCATCGCTGGATATCTAACTGCTCTCGAGAGGTCTAGAGTTGCAGTTGTAATCTCGCTGATGAGATGTACACTGACGCTTGCGCTTTCGCTAGCTTTAATCGCTACCATGCTTGGCACATCTAACATATGGCTCTCACTTGCCGTATCTGAGATGCTTTCTATGATAGCAGCAGTTCTTCTGTACAGGAAGACTCGCAGAGTTGCAATAGCTGAAACTTTTGACGACATGTAGATTGTGCATTGTATTAATTTAGTGCAATGTGTATATCTTTTGTATTATCGTTGCTAAACTCAGGGGAATTTTATTAAAATACTCATACTTATCACTATTGCTGATTAAATATCCATGATGCATTGTTAGATTGAATATCGCTGTTTGTAGGGACTGTATTCCTACATAAATAGAAAAGTGAGGAGACATGCTTTTTAATCGAGAGACAGACTATGCAGTAAGGGTCCTTAAGAATCTGTCGACAGATAGACCCACGAGCATAAGTTCATTCGTGGAAGGTGAATTCATATCAGAGGCAATCGCTTATAAAGTGTCAAGGAAACTCGATAAGGCTGGTATCATATACGGAGTAAGGGGAAGCAGCGGTGGATATGTGCTGAGCAGACCGCTGACAGAGATTACCCTATATGATGTGCACCAGGCTATTGAGCCACATTCACTTGTATGTGATTGCCTGAAGCAAGATGTTTCGTGTCTTTTGAACACAGACCGAGATACATGTGCGCTTCGAACGGAATTATTACGTATTCAAGAAAATATCAATACTGATTTGAAAAAACACTCTCTAGGTGAGCTTTTTGACGCAAAATAAAAAATAATCGCATCACGCTTTGATGCGATTATTTTTTTTATTTTATACCTAGTTATCTCGAGGCAGTTTAGCCTTAGGTAAACTCCAGTGGTAATGAGCCGCAAGAAGTCTGAGCAAGACTATGAGCCCAGCCCCAATTCCCATGGCAAGTACTGTGCCGACTCTATCCCATAGTGCTATACAAGTGAGTGCTCCGATGAGTGATGCGCTCGCATAGAAATGCTTTACGAATATATATGGCCTATTACCTGCCATCATATCTCTCAGAACTCCACCACCAACTCCGGTGAGCATTCCGACGAATGTGAACAATATAACTCCGTGAATTGAGGATACAGTGTAGGCTGATTTGATACCAAGAACTGTAAACACTCCAAGCCCGACCGAGTCCATTATGAGCATCAGCCACTCATATAGCATTGAGTCCGAAAATATCCAACTCCTGACCGGCGGTGTGAATACGATTACTGAAACCACTACCGATATGATGAGATAAGTAGGGTCCCTAAATGTGAGAGGTGGAGTCTGTCCGATTATTATATCCCTGATGATTCCCCCACCTACGCCGGTTGTCAGACCGAGTATTGTGATTCCCATGAGATCCATGCCTTTTTCTAATCCGAGAGTGGCTCCCGAGATGGCAAAGGCGATGGTGCCGATTATTTCAAGTGCGAAGACTATATTTTCAAGACTGTATAATGATGACAATTTCCTTCTCCTACGTGCCTATGCTGTAAAAGCATCTTCTATTTATCTAGAAAAGCATATTCCTTTACATGATTTTCCCGTACATGCCGCATTTCCCTCGTCCGTATCTAAATGAACAACGGTTCTAGTGTGGCCAACACGTACAACTACTTCATCAAATGTTAGTGCTCTACCGCATCCTGTATCAATTTTTAGAGAGACTTCGTCTCCCGTGGTTACCTGCAAATGATCCGCATCTTCCTTTGATAGGTGAATGTGCCTTTTTGCGACTATGCAGCCATGATCTATTTCAGTGGTTGTGTCATTTTCAGTTGCGATTTTAATTCCTGGTGTATTCGCTAAATCGCCAGAGAGCCTAAGAGGTGTTTCGATACCTAAATTTCTAGCATCAGTTGCTGCAAGTTCAACCTGTGTTTCTGGACGGGCAGGTCCGAGAATAGCGACATTTCGAAGAGTGCCTTTAGGGCCAACAAGTGTGAGTCTTTCTTCCGCAACGTAGCCTACGATAATGTGCTTCTTAGGTGTAAGCTCATATCCGGTTCCAAAAAGTTTTTCTATATCGCCTTGGCAGAGATGCACGTGTCTAGCGCTAACTTCTACATCTACTTCAACCTGTTTCATATCTAATCTCCAATCTCCAACAAACTATGTGAATATACATATCTATAGGCATTTATGATGTATAAGGATAACATTTATTGTGACAATCTGCAAAGGATGATATAATATCTGCTACATTTTTATTTGTAGTTACAGAATTTTATGCTTTCAGGGTACTGTTTATGTACATCTCATTATGAATTTATCTGCAGGGGATTTATTTATGAAGAAAAATTATGAAAAGGGTTTCTTTGCTGCACTTGCTTGTGCTGGGCTATGGGGCATTCTCCCAATTTATTGGAAGTCGCTAATTCCAATACCGTCATCTACTATCATCATATATAGAATTCTGATGATTGCAGTAGTTTGCTTGATTGCTGCGCGTTTTAAGTACTCGTGGAACAGGATTTTTTCACCGCTAAAGGATTGGCGGACATCACTCAAATTTTTCATAGCAGGGCTTATCGTAACGAGCAACTGGAGCATTTATATCTGGGCGGTTAATTCTGGTCATATAATCCAGACGAGTATTGGATATTATATAGAACCACTCGTAGTATGTATATTTGGGGCCATCTTCTTTAAAGAGAAGCTTACAGTTTACAAATCTACTGCCGTAATACTCGCGGCTGCAAGCGTAATCGTAATCTTGGTTCACTATAGACAGGTCCCAGGTATTGCACTCATCCTGGCTACGACATTTGCAATCTATTCAGCGATAAAAAAGACTGTAGACCAGCCACCTGTTATATCGCTCCTATATGAAACTATTTTTATGGCTCCAATTATGTTATGCGTAATAGTATGGCTTGAACTGCATGGGGCAGGAGCGCTTGGAGTTGGAGAGTCATATCAATACTTCCTGCTACTCCTATGTGGGCTTGCAACAGCCATACCTCTTGGGCTATTCGCCTATGCAGCTCAGAGAACATCTATGTTCGTGCTCGGTTTGACGGAATACCTCAGTCCTACATTGGCGCTTATGCTAGGGATTTTCTTGTATAAAGAACCTGTCGATAAAGTGCTGATTATGGCGTTTGGATTGATTTGGATAGGTCTCATATTCTTTTCATATGGTGAATTTAAGAGTGGTAAGGATAGTAAGAGTAGCGAGGATAGTCAAAACGTCAAAGCGAGTTAGAAGTTATAAAATAGCAATGTAGTAATAAATGTAATATTAAAAACAGTATAAAAATCTAATTATCCGCATAAACACTGGACTTATCACACTTTATCAAGGTCAAAACCACTCAATTTACTACTAATTTACTACTTATGAATGAGCTTTGATACGACGATTTATCCTTGAAAAGTGAAGATACAAAGATACTTCCAATAAAATTGAATATTTAATAGGTAGACACTTCAAAAAATGAGGTGTCTATTTTTTTACCCAATATTTGAAAGGAAGTGAACTTATGAAAACAGAAAATCAAGAATCAAAAGGTCGCTCCCCTCCCTTTAAGACCATCAAACAAACAAGATTTATCAAACAATAAAAAGAAAGGATAGGTAAAAATATGGAACTTAAATTTGTGATTCCCAACATGGAAAAAACATTCGGCAATTTAGAATTTGCTGGCGAGGATAAAGTCGTTCAGCGAAGAATCAACGGACGGCTAACTGTCTTATCAAGAAGCTATAATCTCTATTCTGATGTTCAAAGAGCAGATGATATTGTGGTGGTGCTTCCTGCTGAAGCTGGAGAAAAACATTTCGGCTTTGAGGAACGTGTAATGTTAGTCAATCCACGTATTACCGCAGAGGGCTATAAAATTGGTACTCGTGGATTCACAAATTACCTTTTACATGCGGACGACATGATAAAAGAATAAAGAAAGAGAGGAAAAATGATGAGATTACCTAATGGCATTGTATTAGATAAAGACGCTACATTTGGAGAATTAAAGTTTTCAGCACTCCGTCGTGAAGTACGAATCCAAAATGACGACGGTACGGTTTCAGATGAAATCAAAGAACGTACCTATGATTTAAAATCCAAAGGGCAAGGACGTATGATTCAAGTGAGTATTCCTGCCAGTGTTCCTTTGAAAGAGTTTGACTATAACGCAAAAGTGGAAATCATCAATCCAGTTGCAGATACCGTCGCTACCGCTACCTTCCGAGGGGCAGATGTTGACTGGTATATCAAGGCAGACGATATTGTATTGACGAAAGATTCCAGTACCTTTAAAAATCAGCCACAACCTAAAAAAGAGCCAGCCACGGATAAATAGTCATGCTACTTCCACTAGAGAGAAAGGAGGAAATCCCGCATGAAACAGTTTGGCATTCGTGGTAAAAGGATTCGCCCAAGTGACAAGGATTTAGTCTTTCATTTTACAGTAGCGTCCTTACTGCCAATTTTCCTGCTGGTTATCGGACTGTTTCATGTGAAGACAATCCAGCAGATTAACTGGCAGGACTTTAACCTATCACAAGTAGACAAGATTCACATTCCCTATTTAGTTATTAGTGTTAGTGTCGCAATTCTTGTCTGCTTGCTGGTGGCATTTCTATTCAAAAGATATAGATATGATACAGTAAAACAACTGTACCACCGTCAAAAGCTGGCTAAGATGGTACTTGAAAACAAGTGGTATGAATCGGAACAGGTCAAAACAGATGGCTTCTTCAAAGATTCGTCCAGTCGTACTAAGGAAAAGATAACCTACTTTCCCAAAATATTTTATCGCCTTAAAGATGGTTTAATACAGATGCGAGTGGAAATCACGCTAGGAAAATATCAAGACCAGCTCCTACACTTGGAAAAGAAATTAGAAAGCGGATTGTACTGTGAGCTGACGGATAAAGAGTTAAAAGATTCTTATGTGGAATATACCCTGCTCTATGACACCATCGCCAGTCGTATTTCTATTGATGAAGTCCAAGCCAAAGATGGCAAACTACGCTTGATGGAAAACGTATGGTGGGAATATGACAAGCTCCCTCACATGCTCATAGCTGGTGGTACAGGTGGCGGTAAAACTTACTTTATACTGACACTGATTGAAGCCTTGCTTCATACAGATTCAAAACTGTATATTCTTGACCCGAAAAATGCTGACCTTGCGGACTTAGGTTCTGTGATGGCAAATGTCTACTATAGAAAAGAAGACTTGCTTTCTTGCATTGAAACATTCTATGAAGAAATGATGAAACGTAGTGAGGAAATGAAGCAGATGAAGAACTATAAGACTGGCAAAAATTATGCTTACTTAGGTCTCCCGGCACACTTCTTAATCTTTGATGAATACGTCGCTTTCATGGAAATGCTGGGAACAA